>OATY01000003.1_pt1 | contig 437785 bp, 342 predicted proteins | sample 1476101 | NCBI WGS metagenome assembly OATY01 (sample SAMEA2579994, study PRJEB22360) | human gut metagenome
ATTATGGTTGGTTTTGACTATGTCAAAACCCGCACTCTGGCATATGTTCAATCATTATGATTGATTACCTATCATTGTTCAGTTTTCAAAGATCTGTGCCCCTTCATATGGGGTACTTGAATATAATAACATTTCCATATACTGATGTCAACAAAATTTGGACAAATTTTACGACAAATTTCAGGAAAATTTTATCATTATTTTTGCACAATTTCACGGCCTAATTTTACAGATTTAAAACTTGAGTTATATTACTTTTTTAGACATATCATATAGGGAGAATTTAAAATAAAAAGAAGCCGCAACAAGAATACATCTATTGCATTCTGTTGCGACTTCTTGTCTATATGACAGTGTGTTAATAGAATCCCTTATTTGTGTCTCAACACTGTATATTAAAAACTTTTATATATAAGGTTATTGCAACTGCACATTCCTTATAACAAAAGCTATACATATAATGTAATTATATATGTATTAGATGATTAGTTATCTGTCTGAATCGCTTCACGAAGGTTAATTTCGTGCATGTCTCCAACAGAAGGTTCTTCTGCAGACATATTTTTTACAGTTTGTTTTGTAGCAAACCAAACTGCTTCGTTCATGTAATAACGCAATTCTTCATTAGATACATGTTCTTGATCTTGAGCCATGATATCAAGCATAGCATCTTCCAATGCTTGTGCTTCTTCATCAGTCAAAGGACCGCCAACGGCCTTTTGTTTTTGAAGCAATTCATTCATGCGATCAACCATGCTGCGCAATACATTGTAACCATAGCTATTTGTGTAACCTTGGTCCTTATCATATTTAGGGAATGTGTAATAGCTATACTCGTTTTTATTACGGTTTTCACCATTCCAGTTCAATGCAGTTTCTTGGCCATGTACATAACCTAAAGAATGTTTACGGAAATAATCAGCATAATTATGCTTATCTTTAGAATGTAACCATTTAGCTTCTTCTTTAGTTAACGCTTGATGATTATTCTTTTTGCTTTCAGCTAAAGCAATATGTTTTTCCGCATTTTCCCATGCTTTCACAAATTCATGGATACCTTGCACAGCCTGAGGGCTAGCCACAGGAACCAATACAACAGAACCTGTTGTAGGCACTTTAGCTGGATTTGGTAAAAGCAATGGATCATCAAATGTAGCAGATGCCGCATTAACATGGAATACGCCACTGCCGAATAATACTGCCGCTGTGAAAGCAAGCAAAGTGGATTTTTTCATTATATATTCCTCTTTTCTATCAACGAATTAAATCGGGTGAGAGGACCCCCAAAAGGGAATCCTCAACCCGTAATGTTCAGCATGAACGTATTATAAACCTAGTCTTGCCATCATTGCAGCAATATTAGCTTTCATTTGTTCATTTTCAGCTTTCAAATCAGCTACTTCACCTTTTAATCCTTGATTTTCAGCTTTCATTGCAGCAAGTTCACGTTGCATTGCATATGTAGAACTGATAGGTCCTTTACGATAACGATCTGCAGTTTCTGCTTCGCCGTCTCTGTTACCTACTTTCCAAGTTACACCAGCATTTGCCATCATATGGCTATTGCTGCCTGCCCAAGCTACACCAGCATGTAACATCATGGATTCATTTTTATAATGAGCCACACCTAATGCCAATGCGGAGTCGCCACGGTAGTTACCGTAACCTGCCATAATTTGAGTAGGTTCGTAAGGGTCATAAGCCATAGGTTTCAATGCGGACAACGCGGAGGACATCGCACCAACTTGACGAACTTCGTTTACAACATTATTCATGCTGTTTGCAACACGATTAAGTTGGGAACCATTAACAGCATCAGTAGAAGTGGAGCTAATTTCGCCTGGAGCCACGTTAGTAATCTTATTACCGCCGTTGTTCAAACCAGAGCTTGTTAAGGATACGCTGCCACCACCATTATTCTTAATTGTGATACCGTTACCGTTTGTCACAGTTGTATGACCGGAGTTATCCATAGTTGTAATGGAGTTGATACCAGTAATATCTTTTGCCAAACGAACATTCAAGCTGCCGTTGTTATCGGAGATAACACCGATATTGTTTGCAGAGGAAAGTTTGCTTTCATCAGTAACGCCACCTTTAACAGTCACTTTTTGACCTAGGTCACGATGGAATTCACCTTTATCACCTGCAAAGTCTAAGCCGGCTTTCTTAAGACCATCGATACCTTTCTTCAAGTCACCGATGTTAGCACCATTTGTTAAGCTGCTGCTATTATCAGCAATATTGTTGATATCTTCGCCTTTGCCATAACCGCTTGCCATGTTAACAACTTGATTACCACCATTGTTCAAGCCGTCCTTAGTCAATGTTACTGCACCAGTACCATCTTTAGGGGAACCTTGACCTGCTGGAGGAGTAGTAATTGCAACACCGTTGCTGCTAACAGTAGTAGTTACTTTAGTACCACCCATGCCGGATGTAACTACCATGCCGTCTGCAGTTGTTCTTGTGCTCTTAGTCTTTTTATCAGTAGTCACAACACCATTAGCAGTCAATTCAGTGGCCTTAGTTGGATTATCTACAAGCACACCATTAGCTGTTGTTTGAGTTGAATTATTTTGGCTATCAGATACTTTCACATTACCTGCAGTAAGAGCAGTTGTATTGCCTAATGTATCAGTGCTTGTAACACCTACACCGTTTGTTACAGTAGAGAATTTCTTATCGTCAGTAGTGGTAATCACACTGCGTAAGTTCAAGTCTTTTTTGATATCTACAGTGTATGTTTTGGACTTATCCGCATTTGTTGTAGATGTTACAGTTGTATTGCCGCTATCGCCAGCTTTCACTGTTGTAGTTGCTGCCGCCATGCTGCTCTTCAACTGTTGAACGTTAACTGCATCTGTATCATTTACACCAGCTGCCACGTTAGTAATCTTTTGATTATTTGCGTTTAAGCCTTCGTTAGAAATGTATGTTTTACCGCCTACAGATACGCCCTTATCATCAAGAACAACTTGTTTGTTTGGATCGGAACCAACAGTTACGGAATCAAGACCTTTAAGGTTCTTAGCGAGTTTAACGTTCAAGTTGCCGTTTTCATTAACTACGCCAATGTTACCATTTGAAAGTTTAGAAGCATCAGATTCGCCACCTTTGAGTTCCAATGTTTGACCGAGGTCTTTATGGATAGCTTCTCCAGAGTCGCCTTTGAAGTTCAAGCCTTTCTTAGTCAAGTCTTCAGTATTTTTATCAATTTTGTTGTCTACAACTTTCAATTGATCTTCTGTTGCAGCTTGACCATTAGTGATCTTATTAGGATCCCAAGTTCTGTTAGTCAAATCATTAACAGTACCAGAACCACCATTGATAGTTACCTTACCGGAGTTGATTGTACCGTTTGTACCATTGATATTTACAGCATTAGCACCTTCGCCAGCTCTAATGATACCTGTTGTACCATCGAAATGAACTGATGTATTGCCAGAGCCCAATGTCACTGTGTCTTTCAAGTTTACAGTGTATGTTTTAGCTTTTGTAAGATCGTTGATTTCTTCTTCAACATGAATGTTCTTACTACCTTTTACCTTAGTATCGGACGCAGCTTTTACTTCGTTCAATTGTTTAAGGTTAACAGCATCGCTATCTTCTGTACCAGCTTTAACATTTTTGATTTGCGTATTGTTTGCATTGAAGCCGTTGTTTGTAACAAATGTATTACCACCAATTGTCAAACCATTATTGTTAATAGTTGTTTGACCAGTTGTTACGCTATTCAATCCTGTTAAATCTTTTGCAAGTTTAACATTCAACTTACCGTTTTCGGATACAACACCGATATTGTTGTCAGACAATTTAGCTTTATCAGAAACGCCACCTACAACATCCAATGTTTGACCAAGGTCTTTATGAATTAAATCACCAGAGTCAGCTTGGAAGTTCAAGCCTTTCTTAGTCAAGTTTTCAGTGTTCTTATCAATTTTGTTATCTACAACTTTCAATTGATCTTCTGTTGCAGCTTGACCACTTGTGATGTGTGCAGGATCCCAAGAAATGTTAGTCAAGTTGTTTACAGTACCGTTTGCACCGTTAACAAGAACTTTACCAGCATTGATGTTACCTGTTACACCATCGATTGCTACTTTACCAGCGTTGATTGTGCTGTTTACACCATTGATAGTTACTGCGTTCGCACCGTTACCAGCTTTCACGATACCAGTTGTACCGTCGATGTTAACAGCTGTGTTACCGGAACCCAATGTTACAGTGTCTTTCAATGCAACTGTGTAAGTTTTAGCTTTTGTAGTTGGATCTACAGCTTCATCAACGTCGATGTTTTTGCTACCTTTTACTTTTGTATTAGATGCAGCTTTTACATCGTTCAATTGTTTAACATTTACAGCATCGTTATCTTCTACGCCAGCTGTTACGTTTTTGATTTGCGTATTGTTAGCGTTGAAGCCATTAGCTGTAACGAATTGTTTGTTGTTGATTGTCAAACCATCGTTGTTGATAGTTGTTTGACCAGTTGTTACGCTGTTCAAGCCTGTTAAATCTTTTGCAAGTTTAACATTCAACTTACCGTTTTCGGATACAACACCGATATTGCCGTCAGACAATTTAGCTTTATCAGAAATACCACCTACAACATCCAATGTTTGACCAAGGTCTTTATGAATTAATTCACCAGAGTCAGCTTGGAAGTTCAAGCCTTTCTTACTGTTGTCTGTAACTTTTTGATCTACAGATTGCAATTGATCTTCTGTTGCAGCTTGACCGTTAGTGATGTTATTAGGATCCCAAGTTCTGTTAGTCAAGTTGTTTACAGTACCATTTGCACCGTTAACTAGAACTTTGCCAGCATTGATGTTACCTGTTACACCATCGATCGCTACTTTACCAGCATTGATTGTGCTGTTTACGCCATTGATAGTTACTGCGTTAGCGCCGTCACCAGCTTTTACGATACCTTTTGTACCGTCGATGTTAACTGCTGTGTTACCGGAGCCCAATGTTACAGTGTCTTTCAATGCAACTGTATAAGTCTTAGCTTTTGTTACATTATCTACAGTTTCATCAACATTGATGTTTTTGCTACCTTCTACTTTTGTATTAGATGCAGCTTTTACATCGTTCAATTGTTTAACGTTAACAGCATCGTTATCTTCTACGCCAGCAGTTACGTTTTTGATTTGCGTATTGTTAGCATTAAAGCCATTAGCTGTAACGAATTGTTTGTTGTTGATTGTCAAGCCATCGTTGTTGATAGTTGTTTGACCAGTTGTTACGCTGTTCAAGCCTGTTAAGTCTTTTGCAAGTTTAACATTCAACTTACCGTTTTCGGATACAACACCGATGTTGTTGTCAGACAATTTAGATTTCTCAGTAATGCCACCTACAACATCCAATGTTTGACCAAGATCTTTATGGATTAATTCGCCAGAATCAGCTTGGAAGTTCAAGCCTTTCTTAGTCAAGTCATTGCCGTTGTCAGTGATTTTCTTATCAACAATTTTCAATTGGTCTTCTGTTGCAGCTTGACCACTTGTGAAGTTTTTGCCATCCCAAGTGATGTTTGTCAAGTTATTTACAGTACCAGCAGTACCGTTGACAGTCACTTTACCGGAGTTGATAGTGCCGTTTGTACCATTGATAGTTACAGCATTAGCACCGTCACCAGCTTTTATGATACCTGTAGTACCGTTGATGTTGATTGCATTATTGCCAGAACCTAAAGTTACATTATCTTTCAATGCTACTTTGTAAGTTTTAGCTTGTGTATTAGGATCTACTGTGGAGTTAACATTGATGTTTTCGCTACCTTCAACTGTAGTGTTAGATGCATTTTTAACTTCATTCAATTGATTCAAGTTAACTGCATCATTGCCATCAGTACCAGCTTTTACGTTTTTGATTTGTGTGTTATTAGCATCAAAACCGTTAGCTGTAACGAATTTATTACCACCAATTGTTAAACCTTCGTTATTAATTGTTGTAACACCAGTTGTTACACTTGTTAAGCCAGTCAACTCTTTAGCGAGTTTAACATTCAACTTACCGTTTTCAGATACCACACCGATGTTATTGTCGGACAATTTAGCTTTATCGGAAGTACCACCTACAACGTCTAATGTTTCGCCAAGGTCTTTATGAATGCTTGTAGCATCATCACCTTTGAAGTTCAAGCCCTTCTTAGTCAAGTTGCTACCGTTGTCAGTGATTTTCTTATCAACAACTTTCAATTGGTCTTCTGTTGCAGCTTGGCCGCTTGTGATGTTATTAGCATCCCAAGTGATATTTGTTAAGTTGTTTACAGTACCTTTAGCACCGTTAACAAGAACTTTACCGGAATTGATATTGCCTGTTACACCGTCAATCGCTACGTTACCAGCAGTAATTGTGCTGTTTGTACCATTGATAGTTACAGCATTGTTGCCTTCGCCGGCTTTTACAATACCTTTTGTACCGTCGATGTTAACAGCTGTATTGCCGGAACCCAATGTTACTGTGTCTTGTAAACCAACTGTATAAGTCTTAGCTTTAGTAAGTGGATCTTCAGAATCAGTTACATTGATGTTTTTGCCTGCTTTTACAACAGTTTTAGCTGCCGCTGCGTTGTTAGATACTTCTTTCAACTGTTTAAGGTTAACTGCATGATTATCCTCAGTACCAGCTTTCACGTTTGTGATTTGAGTATCGTTAGCATTGAAGCCATTACTTGTAACAAATGTGTTGCCACCGATTGTCAAACCATTGTTGTTAATAGTTGTAGCACCAGTTGTTACGCTGTTCAAGCCTGTCAAATCTTTAGCAAGTTTAACATTCAATACGCCGTTGTTATTAACTACGCCGATATTATTTTCTGAAAGTTTAGATGCGTCAGCTTGACCGCCAGAGATTTTCAAAGTTTGACCAAGGTCTTTATGAATTGCAGTACCTGCATCACCTTGGAAGTTCAAGCCTTTTTCTACGATTTCAGTTTTTGTAGTATCAATTTTATTGTCTACAACTTTCAATTGATCTTCTGTAGCAGCTTGACCATTAGTAATAGCCTTAGGATTCCAAGTTCTGTTAGTCAATTCGTTAACAGTACCTGTAGTACCATTGATTGTTACTTTACCAGAGTTGATAGTACCATTTGTGCCATTGATAGTCACAGCATTAGCGCCGTCGCCAGCTTTCACGATACCTGTTGTACCGTTAATATTGATAGCTGTGTTACCAGAACCTAATGTTACTTCATCTTTCAAGCCTACAGTATACGTTTTAGCTTTAGTTACATTGTCGATGCTTTCATCAACTTTAATGTTTTTACCTTCAGCTACCTTTGTATTTGCTGCAGATGCACTGTTGGATACTTCTTTTAATTGTGCCAAGTTTACTGCATCGCTGTCGATTGTACCACGAGCAACGTTAGTAATCTTGTTACCACCATTATCCAAGCCAGTTTTAGTAAGAGATACAGATGCATTGTTTGTAGCACCGTTGCTAATAGTTACACCGTTGGAAGTAACTTTTGTATCGCCTACAGTTACGCTGTTCAAACCTTTAAGGTCTTTAGCCAAACGAACTTTCAAGTCATTAGAGCCATCAGATACAACACCGATGTTATCTTCAGCAGTTAATTTGGATGCTTCTGTGATACCACCTTTAACGTTTACTTGTTCACCAAGTTTTTTATTGATTACGTTACCGGAGTCACCACCGAATTTCATGCCTTTATTGATCAATTCTTCTTTAGTCTTGAACAATTGGCTACCGTTGATAGCATCTGTGGATGTAGCTGTTACAGCACCATCTTTTACATTTGTAATAGTAGTACCGTTCGCACCTTCTAATGTTACCTTAGTTTTATCAACAACACCGTTATTGATGTCATATTTAACAGCACGATCTGTCAATTTATCTACGGAAGATTTGGATGCAATGTTATTGATTGTAACTTGCTCTTTAACGCCTGCATGGTTTTTATCCTCTACGGTCAAGGATACTTCACCATTGTCGTTTACCTTGTAGGAACCGTCAGCGCTGGAGTTTCTTACAAGACGATAGTCAGTTGCACTGCTACCTTGTTGAGTAATTTGTTCACTAACTTTTTTCAACTGATCTTCAGTCGCTGCACGACCGGATACGATAGATGTGGAATCCCAGTTCTTATTGCTCAAGTTAGTTACATAATTACCAGTTTCACTTGCATGTTTCGTATTTTGAACAGTTTGAGCGCCCATTACAACAGCACCAGCAGTCACTCTGCCTGCAATACCATCAAGAACTACTTGATTGTTACCGCTACCCAATGTCACTTTGTTGTTCAAACGAAGATCATATTTAGCGCCTTCAGTGCTTGTAGCAGGAGTTGTTGTCAATTTAAGGTTATCATCGGAAACAGTTACTTTTGAATGTTTGCCTGCTTCGATTTTTACATCATGTAATTGGCTACCATTTACAGCATCTGTAGAAGTAGAGGATACTTCGCCAGCTTTCAAGTTAGTAATTGTTGTGCCACCTTGACCTTCCAAAGTAACCTTGTTTTTATTAACAGTTGCACCGTTAAGATCATATTTAACAGCACGTTCTGTCAATTTATCCAATTCAGTTTTGGATGCGATATTGTTGATTGTTACCGTATTAGCAGGGTTGTTAGGATGAGCTTCATCTTTAACTTTCAAATCAACTTTGTTGTTTTCTACAGAGTAAGAACCATCTGCAGAATTTGTATTATTGATCAAGCGGTAATCTGTTTTAGCCGCATTAGTAGTCTTGATTTCATCAGACACTTTTTTCAACTGATCTTCAGTTGCTGCACGACCAGATGTGATGGTAGGATTCTGAACATTCCATTCTTTATTGTCCAAACCAGTTACATAGTTTTTATTGTCGCTATGTTTACCTACACGAACAGAACCTGCAGTTACGCTGTTCAAACCTGTTAGGTCTTTTGCTAACTTAACATTAAGGTTTCCGTCTTTAGCTACAACACCGATGTTATTGTCAGATAAAGCACCTGTAGCGCCACCAGTAATACCTAAAGTATCACCAAGTTGTTTATTGATTTTAACATTGTTATCGCCTTGGAAGCTCAAGCCTTTAGCGATCTTGTTAGTGTTATTTGTGATATTAGTAGTATTGATATCTTGTTGCTCTTTAGAAGCAAGGTTCGTCAACTTAACTTGTTTAGGGTTGGAACCATCAGCATCAGCAACAGTCAATGTCATGCTACCATCAGCAGCTACTTTATATTCGCCATTGCTACCTGCTGCAGGGTTTGCAATCAAACGGTAGTCAGTTTTGGAAAGACCATTAGAGATTTTAGAGATATCAACATCGAATGTTTGATTGTCATTACGTGTCAATGTCAATCTCTTACCGTCATTGGATACTGTACCGGATGTAACATACGTATTTTTCAAACCTGTTACTTCAGCAGTCAAACCATTTGTACCGGTCATGTTAATCTTGCCGTTACCGTTTGCTTCATACGTTGCAGAACCACGTTGCAAGTATTTATCGTATTTTGCAGCAATACGAGAAATATCACCAATATTAGCCGCATTAGTTAATGTATCACCGCCAGATTGCACATTGGTAATTTGATAACCACCAGCATTGATACCGGTTTTGCTCATAGATACGCTACCAGTTGTAACGGAGTTGAAGTTTGCATTATCAACTGTTGCAACTGTAACATTGTCTCCGGCGCCTTCTAATTTAATATTTTTACCAGCGTTAAAGTTCACTGTACGGTTTGGAGCTTTTACGTCTTTAACCTTTTGGCCATTAACTTGAAGTTCCCAACCTTGGTTTACGGATTGAATTGCTTCATGAACAGTGTTTTTACCTGTATCACCAATATTAGTCATGGTGATAGTACCGTTTTGGTCAACCTTAGCATTACCGCCTAAGATATTTTTAGTGCTTTTAGCTACATTACCTACTGCATTAGCAACGCCATATAATTGGCTACCATTAATAGCATCTGTAGATTGTGCATTCACACGACCAGCTGCTACGTTAGTAATTGTACGTTTTGTAGAGTTATTACCTACGCTAACGGTAGAATCAGCAGTACCACCAGCATAGTTATATTGCAAACCGTTAATAGTTTCACTAGCAGTGCTTACAGGAGCAGCTGTTGCAGAATTAGCACCTAATGCAACGCCACGAACATTATTTACTGTTGCTTTGCTACCGAGAGCTAAGCCTTCGTTTTCTTGTACACTTGCTTCGCTACCGATTGCTACCGCATCAGTTACTTCTTTTTGAGCTTTAAGTTTAGTGATTAATTCAGGATTATCTTTGTAAACGCTACGATCACGTACACGTTCTAATGTACCAGCTTGAGCGCTTACGCCCAATGCGATGGAGCGGGAACCGGTTGCTTGTGCATCATCACCGATAGCCACAACATTTTTCTTGTCCCCATCTTGAGTACTTAACGCACTTGCTTCACGACCCATAGCAATAGAGCCGTAACCTTCGGAATGAGCATTGTTACCGATAGCTGTAGAACGTTCGCCTAATGCCCATGCCGCATTACCTGCAGCCACAGAGGAACCGCCCAATGCATAAGTATCATTACCCAATGCCACGCCGGAACCACCATGAGCACGCGCGGAGTTACCTACGGCAACGGAGTTATTTACTTTATATTGAGGGTCATTTTGAATACCGGATTCAGCATTGTTACCAATGGCAATGCCGTCCATTGCACGAGTTTTGGCATTGTTACCAAGAGCAACCCCGTTATCACGATAATGTGCTGCACCGTTACCGATAGCCACGCCTTGAATACCTTGAGATGTCGCATGATTACCGATGGCTACGCCTCTTACATAACCTTCACCTTTATAATTTGAACCTGATGCTACATACGCACTAGTACCCATAGCTACGCTATCTTCGGTATCTGATTTAGCACCTTGACCAATAGCAATGGAACGAGCTGCATTAGCTTGGGTATTAGTAGTTTCGTCATATGCTGTATACGGTGTGCCATTATCATCATATTTAGGAGTTGGATTTGCAGAACCGATAGCAATAGATTGATCACCTGTTGCCAATGCAGAGTGCCCCATAGCCAAGCTAGCTTTACCCTGTGCAGATGCAGCCGTACCGATAGCTGCCGCATATTGTTTGCCAGCATAGGCTTGTCTCATCATAGCCAAGGAGTTAAAACCTTTTGCTTTAGCAGCAGAACCGACAGCAATAGCGCCGATTTCTTCAGATTGAGCATAATGGCCTAAACCGATACCCAACGCACGAGATTGAGAATAGTCGCCGATAGAAATACCGGATACGGATCCATCTTTAGCACGTGCATTAGCTTTATTACCGATTTGGATGCCGAACACCTTATTATTGGTATATAAGTGTCCTTGTCCTGGATTCCCTGGTGTTTTGTAATCATACATATTAATAGTTGGTGCACCAGGGTTTGGTGTTAACCATGTCACACCGCCCGCAGTATATTCCTGACGATCCGCATTAGCCGGTGTTAAAGCAACCCCTCGATCAGATTCTGCCTGAACACCCGAAACCAACCCACTACCGCAGGTTAAAACCATAGCCGCCAAGCCAACTTTTACCGAAGCTTTAGCGGAATTACTAACAAAGCTTTTGGAGCCACGAGTATGGCTTTTTGCGATTTCAGATACAACGACATATGCGCCTCGTACCTGACTCCAAATTACCCTATAAATACGATTCATTTAGTAGTACCTACCTTTCACACAGTTTTATAAGGGATTCTAAAACCAACACTAAAACACTAAAAATAATAAAATTTTCATCAAAAATTTAATTACTATACATATAAAATATCAGATTAGTTTATGAATGTAAATATATTTTTTTCACATTTCGCTCATTTATTTTCAGAACTTTAAACTTCTTTTAAAAATTGATTTTCTTACTCATTTAAATATATTTTCAATCATAAAAACCCTTGCTACAATGGGCCAAACAACACTTATAATCTAAAACTAATGATTTTATAGTAAATTAATCATATTCATAATTTTCGATTAAAATTATATGTTCTGTATTATACACTATTATGAAAGGTTTGTGAAGTCAAATACAAAAAAAGAACGAAAGTCTTTTCACAGTAGACTTTCGTTCTTTCATTTTATATACCATATAGGGTTAAAATCATCTAATCTTCATGGGTATTTTCTGGTACATCAACAGATTTTACCGCATGAATATAAAATGAAATTTATATGATTTACATGCCTAAACGACTCATAATAAGAGCTAATTGTCGTTTAGTTTCTTCGTTATCTTTCTGTAGACGAAGGTTGTCTTCTTTCAATGCCGCATAGTCTGCAGTTAATTTTTCATCCTGCGCTTTCATGCGTGCATTTTCAGCTTTCAAAGCAGTCATTTCATCCTGCATTACGTACATAGAGCTGATAGGACCGCCCTTATACCGTTCAGGAATAGCCTTCTTCTCATCAGAAGAACCGAATTTACGAGTTACACCGGCATTCACCATATTATGACGGCTACCAACAGATACACCTGCATGGAACATAGTATCTTCCGATGTGTAATGCGCAACACCTAAAGCCGCTGCGGTTTCACCTCTGTAATTGCCGATACCAGCCATCACTTGAGTTGGTTCTAACGGATCGTATTGAATTGGTTTCAACGCAGACATCGCCGCCGCATGAGCACCTACACGTTGTGTTTCGCCCGCCACGGAATTAATTGCATTAGCCATTCCCTCCGTAACCCCCTTCAATTGATTTACGTTAACCGCATCCGTTCCGTTTACACCAGGACCTACATTGCTAATTGTTTTACCACCGTTATTCAATCCATCTTTAGTAAGGCTTACGGTGTTACCGCTAGCAGGAGTAATGGTTACGCCACTGCCGTTCACAACCGTAGAGTTACCTCCAGCATCCTTAGTCGTTACTGACGTAAGACCTTTCAAATCTTTCGCCATACGAACTTTAAGATTAGTGCCGTCAGATACGACGCCTAAATTATCTTCGGCCGTCAACTTGCTAGCATCAGTAATACCACCGACTACGTTTACCTGTTCGTTAAGCTTTTTGTTAATCACATTACCAGAATCGCCACCGTATTTCATACCATCGTCTTTGGTTGCCACTTGATGTGTCTTGCCCTGTTCATCTTGGTACTTAATACGAGTAATAGCATTGCCTCCGAGATCAGAATCGCCCTTATCAGCGGTAATATCCGCATTACGACCATCTTTGCCAGTTAAACCGATGTGACCAACGCCGTCTTTACCTGACATAGATACAGCATCTTTACCGTCTTTACCTGTAACAGCTACTTTTCCGTCTGTGCCATTCGCAGCGTCTGGACCTGTAATGGAAACGCCATCTTGACCATTTTTGCCGACTTTCACCTTATCAGTATTGACCGTATCAGCAGTAACTGTTTTGGTAGTAATACTATCGGTCTTAAGATTCTTAGCCATTTTAATAGTAACATTACCATTTTCGGCTACCGTTTTGATATTTTCGCCAGAATAGTCACTATCAGCCCCTTGACCTTCACCTTTGATGGTAACCTTTTGACCTAAATCACGGTGGAAATCACCTGTATTACCGGCAAAATCCATGCCTTTCTTCGTAATGTCATCACCTAAGTTATTAATCTTATTATCCAAGGCTTTATGGGACTTCTGCAATTGATCTTCTGTAGCAGCACGACCGCTTGTGATATTGTTAGGATCCCAATCTTTGTTTTCCAAACCTGTCACATGACCGTCCTTGCCATCAACAGAGACCTTACCTGCTCCAATCTTACCATCTTTACCATCAATAGTTACCTTGTCGCCAGCCTTAATTGTACCGTTTGTACCGTCAATCGCAATATTACCAGCCTTGATTGTGCCTTTATCGCCATCGATTTCAACTTTATCACCTGCTTTAATGGTGCCTTTGTTGCCGTCGATTGTAACCTTGTCACCGGCTTTGATCGTACCTGTTGTACCATCCATCGCAATTTGTTTCGTAGCATCAGATCCCATTGTTATTTGGTCTTTGAGGCCCACTTTGTAATTTGTAGAGCCATCACCATTAGTGGTCTTATCAACTTTGATATTATTACCTTCTGTTACGATTGCCTTAGCAGCGTTAGCCGCTGTATCCAATTGAGATTTATTAACCGCATCCTTAGGATTTGTACCGTCAGCTACGTTTGTAATCTTATTGCCGGCTGCATCAATACCATCTTTCGTCATAGATGGACCATTGGTAATCTTCACGCCGTCCTTTGTAATAGCAGTCAACGGGTTGCCATCCTTATCTTGAACGGTCATGCCTTCACCATTAACAACGGTTTTACCGTTTGCACCATTAGTGCCATTGTTGAAAGTTATGGAATCTAGGCCTTTCAGATTTTTTGCCAAACGAACATTAAGGATATTATTCTTGCTAATAACTCCAATATTGTTTTCGGTCAACTCAGATTCATTGGTGACACCGCCCTTAATGTCCAATTGTTCATTAAGTTTCTTCTTGATGGTAGTGCCGGAGTCGCCACCGTATGCCATGCCATCATCTTTGGTTGCCACTTGATGGGTTGTACCATTTTCATCTTGATATTTAATGCGCGTGATTTCATTTCCATTAATATCAGCAGCGCCTTTATCAGCGATAATATCCGCACTATGACCATCTTTACCAGTTAAACCGATGTGACCTACACCGTCTTTACCGGACATAGACACTACATCCTTGCCGTTCTTATCTGTAACAGCTACTTTACCGTCGGTGCCAGCCCCATCTGGACCTGTGAGAGATACGCCATCCTTACCGTCTTTGCCGACTTTCACGGATTCAGCCTTAAGATTTTTGTTCATTTTTACATCAATTGTTGTATTACCTGTTGCAGCATCTTGTTTGATGAACGTCTTAATATTGTCACCGCTATAGTCGGTATCAGCAGCATTGCCTTCACCTTGAACAGTGATAGTAGAGCCTAATTTATTAGTTTGTACACCGCCTACATTGGCATTGAATTTGAGACCTGTATCAGTTTGACCCGCCAAAGCTTGTTTCAATTGATCCTCTGTTGCAGCACGACCGGATACGACTTTACCTGCGTCCCAAGTCTTATTATCAAGCCCTGTCACGTAGTTACCTGTATTAGCAGGGGTTGCACCATCGGCTTGTTTACCCATGGTTACAGTACCGGCTTTTACAGTTTCTGTAGCCGTAACAGTGGTAACGTTAAGATCTTTCTTCAATTTTAGACCAATCTTAGTGTCGTCACCGGTTTGCGTGATTTCCGTCGTAATATTATCGTCGCCGTTTACCGTTACCTTGGAGCCTAATTTATTCGTTTTTGCATCATTATTATCTGCGTCAAAACGAAGACCTTTATTGGTCAGTTCAGTCTTAGCGTCATTAATATTATTGTTGAGTTCAGTTTTAGTGTCAGCGATATTTTTATTTAATTCGGTTTTAGTATCGCCAATGTTTTTATTTAATTCAATCTTTGTATCAGCGATATTCTTGTTTAACTCAGTTTTAGCTTCATGTAATTGACCGCCGTTAACCGCGTCTTTGGAATTAGCCGCAATATTACCATCAGCAACATTGGTAATCTTTTGATCATTCGCATTGATGCCATTTGGAGATACATAATTCTTACCGCCTACGGTCAAACCACCACCATTGATGGTTGTTCCACCAGCTGTTACGCTGTCCAAACCAGTTAATGTTTTAGCTAACTTCACGTTTAACGTACTGCCATCAGATACGACACCAATATTATTATCAGTTAAATCTGCAGCTGCAGCTCCGCCTTTAATGGCAACAGTACCACCTAGCTTCTTGTTGATAGTCGTACCAGAGTCACCGTCAAAGTTCAAGCCTTTGTCCACTTCGGATTTAGATGCTACATCTTTAATCGTTACGGTTTTTATTTTATCCGGATGGTTCTTATCCTGTACGGTCAATGCTACGTCACCATTGGCATCTACAGTGTAGTCACCATTAGAGCCTGCCGTAGGATTCGCAACGAGACTAAAGTCTGTTGCACTAGCACCTTGTTTCTTAACTTCATCACTAACCGTTTTCAATTGGTCTTCCGTTGCTGCACGGCCAGATGCAATCGTAGGATTATCAATACTCCATGTCTTATTATCAAGACCTGTTACGTAGTTACCCGTATTAGCAGGGGTTACACCATCGGATTGTTTACCCATAGTTACCGTACCAGCTTTCACAGTTTCCGCTGCCGTAACAGTGGTAACATTAAGATTTTTCTTTAATTTAAGACCAATCTTCGTATCGTCACCAGTTTGTGTAATTTCTGTGGTGATGTTATCGTCGCCGTTTACCGTTACCTTAGAGCCTAGTTTATTAGTTTTTTCAGCGTTATTATCCGCATCAAAACGAAGGCCTTTGTTGGTAAGTTCAGTTTTAGCGTCACCAATATTTTTGTTGAGTTCAGTTTTAGTATCACTGATATTTTTATTCAACTCGGTCTTAGTATCGCTAATGTTTTTATTTAACTCAGTTTTAGTGTCATGCAATTGACCGCCGTTCACCGCATCTTTGGAGTTAGCCGCCACATCGCCATTAGCAACATTGGTAATCTTTTGGTCGTTCGCATTGATGCCATTTGGAGATACATAATTCTTACCACCTACGGTCAAACCACCACTATTGATGATTGTGCCACCAGCTGTTACGCTTTCCAAACCAGTTAATGTTTTAGCTAACTTCACGTTTAACGTACTGCCATCAGATACGACACCAATATTATTATCAGTTAAATCTGCAGCTGCAGCTCCGCCTTTAATGGCAACAGTACCACCTAGCTTCTTGTTGATAGTCGTACCAGAGTCACCGTCAAAGTTCAAGCCTTTGTCCACTTCGGATTTAGATGCTACATCTTTAATCGTTACGGTTTTTGTTTTATCCGGATGATTCTTATCCTGTACGGTCAATGCCACGTCACCGTTAGCAGCTACAGTATAGTCACCATTGGAACCCGCCGCAGGATTAGCAACAAGACTGAAGTCCGTTGCATTAGCACCTTGAGTTTTGATAGCTTCAGTAACTGTCTTCAATTGATCTTCTGTTGCAGCACGTCCGCTAACAGCAGTAGGATTAGTTACGCTCCATGTCTTATTATCAAGACCTGTTACGTAATTACCCGTATTAGCAGGGGTTGCACCATCGGCTTGTTTACCCATGGTTACAGTGCCGGCTTTCACAGTTTCCGTAGCCGTAACAGATGTAACATTAAGATCCTTCTTCAATTTAAGACCTATCTTCGTATCGTCACCGGTTTGCGTGATTTCCGTCGTAATATTGTCGTCGCCGTTTACCGTTACCTTGGAGCCTAGTTTATTCGTTTTTTCAGCGTTATTATCTGCGTCAAAACGAAGGCCTTTGTTGGTAAGTTCAGTTTTAGCGTCATGCAATTGACCACCGTTAACCGCATCTTTGGAGTTTGCAGCAATATCACCATTAGCAACATTAGTAATCTTTTGGTCATTTGCATTGATACCGTTCGGAGATACATAGGTCTTACCACCTACAGTTAAACCTCCAGCATTAATAGTTGTGCCACCCGCTGTAACACTATCCAAACCGATTAATGTTTTAGCTAACTTCACGTTCAATGTTGTACCATCAGATACGACACCGATATTATTGTCCGTCAAGTTTGCAGCTGCGGCGCCACCTTTAATAGATAACTTATCACCCAACTGTTTATTAATTACAGCGCCGCTATCTCCATCAAAGTTAAGACCTTTAGCTATATCTTGCTTATTCTTACCGATGTCAGTTGTATTTTGAGCAATATCAGCCTTGTTCTTAGTTATATCTTGTTTATTCTTACCAATATCAGTCGTATTCTGAGCAATGTCAGTTGTGTTTTGAGCTATTTTATCCTTGTTCGTATTAACTTGCGTATTAACAGATTTCAACTGATCTTCCGTTGCAGCACGACCAGTTACGGCTTGTGGATTATCTACATCCCAAGCAGTATTGGTAAGACCAGTTACCGTGCCTGCAGTACCATCCACAGATACAGGATTAGCAGTTCCTAAGGTGATTTTATCCCCTAATCCGACAGTATATTCCTTACCGCCGGCTGCATTTGTACCTTCTTCTACAGTGATGTTGCTGTTTTTAGCTTTCACAGTACTTGCCTTAGCAGTTCCACCGATAGCATCCTGCAACTGACTGAAGTTAACCGCATCAGTAGGATCTGTGCCTTTTGCTAGACCGGTAATCTTTTGATTATTTGCATTGATACCGTTTGGCGTTACGTAGGTCTTGCCGCCTACGGTCAAACCACTACCATTAATAGTTGTTCCACCAGCCGTTACGCTATCCAAACCAGTTAATGTTTTAGCTAGTTTCACATTTAATGTGCTGCCATCAGACACGACACCGATATTATTATCCGTAAGATCCGCCATAGCACCACCTTTAATGGTAACAGTGTCGCCTAATTTTTTATTAATCGCAGCACCGCTATCGCCGTTAAAGTTTAATCCTTTATTGATATTGGTTACATTTGTATTGACCTTATCATTAACGGATTTCAACTGATCTTCCGTAGCAGCTCGACCACTTACAGCTTGAGGATTATCCGCGTTCCAAGACTTATTATCGAGCCCTGTTACAAAGTTACCGTTTGCACCGCCTGCACCACCTGATTGTTTGCCCATAGTCACAGTGCCGGCTTTCACAGTATCAGCAGCAGTAATAGTAGTAACATTGAGATCTTTCTTTAATTTAAGACCGATCTTAGTATCGTCACCAGTTTGGCTGATTTCTGTCGTGATATTATCATCGCCGTTTACCGTTACCTTGGAACCCAATTTATTGGTCTTAGCACCGCCTGTATCCGCATCAAATTTGAGACCTGTATTAATCACATCATTCTTCGCAGTCGATATATTATTGTTTAGCTCGGTTTTAGCATTATCTATATTGCCATTCAGTTCAGTTTTAGCGTCATTAATATTTTTATTGAGTTCAGTTTTGGCATCACCGATATTTTTGTTTAATTCAGTTTTAGCATCATTAATGTTGTTATTTAATTCGGTTTTAGCCGCATGAAGTTGACCGCCGTTAACTGCATCTTTGGAATTAGCCGCCACTTCACCATCAGCAACATTAGTTATTTTCTTGTCATTCGCATTAATACCGTTCGGAGTTACATAGGTCTTACCGCCTACGGTCAAACCACTACTATTGATAGTTGTACCCCCAGCCGTTACGCTATCCAAACCGGTTAATGTTTTAGCTAGTTTTACATTTAATGTGCTGCCATCAGATACGACACCGATATTATTATCCGTCAAATTCGCAGCCGCTGCACCGCCCTTGATGCTAAGCTTATCGCCCAACTGTTTGTTAATTACAGCACCGCTGTCTCCATCAAAATTTAGACCTTTAGCAATAGTTGTATTGATTGTAGAGATAGCATTTTTATTAGTCGCAATATCTTGTGTGTTCTGAGTAATATTTTGCTTGTTTTGTGCAATATCAGTCTTATTTTTACCGATATCAGTAGTATTTTGAGCTATATCAGTCTTGTTCTTAGTTATATCTTGTTTATTCTTACCGATATCAGTCGCATTTTGAGCAATGTCAGTTGTGTTCTGAGCTATTTTATCCTTATTTGTATTGACTTGCGTATTAACAGTTTTTAACTGATCTTCCGTTGCAGCACGACCAGTTACGGCTTGTGGATTATTTACATTCCAAGCAGCATTAGTAAGTCCTGTTACAGTTCCTGCGGTTCCGTCCACAGTTACAGGATGTGCCGTACCTACCGCAAGTTTATTGCCCAATCCAACAGTGTATTCCTTACCACCATTCACATTGGTACCTTCTGTTACGGTTACATTTGCATCCTTTGATTTTACTGTAGTCGCCTTTGCAGTACCACCGATAGCACTTTGTAATTGACTGAAATTAACCGCATCGTTAGGCGCTGTACCATTAGCAACACCAGTAATCTTTTGATTATTAGCATTGATGCCATCAGGTGTTACATAGGTTCTAGCACCTACACTCAAACCATTTTTACTAATAGTAGTATTTCCTGCATTAACGCTCTCTAATCCTGTTAAATATTTTGCCAACTTTACAGTCAATCTACCGGTACCATCGGATACAACACCAATATTATTATCGGATAATGCCCCTGTAGCACCGCCTTTAATGACTAGAGTATCACCTAATTTTCTCTTAATCGAAGCACCTGTATCGCTGCTAAAATAGAGCCCTTTTTCAAGAGTATTATTGATAGTGTTAATATCATTCTTATTAGTAGTAATATCACCTTGTATTTTTGTGATATTTCGTGCATTGGCACCAATACGGCTTGAGTTATCTGAGATATTCTGCGTATTTTGATTAATAAAATACTGATTGGAATTAACTCTCTCATTAACCCGCTTTAACTGATCTTCCGTAGCAGCACGTCCTGTAACAGGTGCTGGATTATTTACATTCCATGATGTATTGGTAAGACCTGTGACCGTTCCTGTACCACTATCTATGGTTACAGGATGCGAGGCCGCCCCTTTCCCTACAGTAATCTTATAATTTAAGCCAACAGTATACTCCTTACCACCTTTCGCCGTTGAGTTTTCCCTTACCGTAATATTACCATCATCATTTGCTTTTACAATGGCTTCTTTAGCTGTACCGTTAATTGCGCGTTGCAACTGACCGTAGTTAACTGCGTCCTGACTACCGCTACCGTCTGCAACACCTCTAAGCTGTTGATTATTGGCATTAAGACCACCTGTTGACACATAGAGTTTACCGCCTACAGACACCCCTTTATTATCAATCGTAGCAGTTCCCGCTGTTACGCTATCCAAACCAGTTATTTTTTTAGCCAATTTCACATTTAGTGTGCCATTTCCGTCTGCTTGAACCCCAATATTGTTGTCAGCCAAAGCACCGCTAGCGCCACCTTTTATTCTTACTGTGTCACCTAATTTTACTTGGTTCTGAACAAAGTTATCACCATAAAAGAACAATCCTTTATCGATATTGTCTTTATTATATCTAATAGCATCGTGGATTGTGCTTTTACCTGTAAAACCGATATCGCTCATCGTTAATTTACCGGTATCAGGATCGAGAGCTGCATTACCGCCAAGGATATTTTTAGTTGTAGTGGCTAAATTTCCCAAACTATTTGCGACACCAAACAATTGACTACCGTTAATAGCATCTGTAGACGAAGCATTCATACGACCTGCAGCCACATTTGTAATCGTACGTTTTACCGTATCATTACCGATACTTACGGTAGAATCTGCCGTTCCCCCCGCTAAATTCTTATACCACAAACCATTTACAAGTTGATTCGGTGTACTATGAGTATCCGCAGTTGCAGAATTTGCACCTAATGCAACAGAACGAATATGATTTTTCCCTACTGTTGTATTTCTACCAAGTGTAACGCTATCCTCTGCATAGCTAACTGCACGATTACCGATGGCAATACTATTTTTCTGAACTGAGTCAGAATCTGTACCAATAGCTATAGAAGAATCCTCACGGGCATTACTTTCCCAGCCCATTGCAATGGAGTTGAGTCCTACTGCATAGGAGTTTACACCAAGAGCTCTGGACCCTTCGCCCTTAGCTTGTGCATTATTACCGATTGCAACGGCCCATTTACCTCTTGCCTGCGACCCGTTACCCATTGCAACGGCACCACCGGCAGCAGCTTTAGCATTATTACCAAATGCCATAGAGGATCCACCCCAAGCTCTGGCATTAGTACCAAATGCCTGATCGTTATCGGCGCCCACATAGTTACCGGCCTCATCATATCCAGCCCAGGATGTATTACCAAGGGCAAAGCCATTCAAAGAAGCTACTTTTGTCAAATTACCGATAGCAACGCCATTATTTACTTCAACGGTTGCATTTCTTCCGATTGCAATGCCTTGCACATTACCAACATTAGCCCTATTAGTTTTTGTAACAGTAGCCCCTGTCCCCAAAGCCACACTGTTATCTGCCATTGCTGTACTATTGTCACCTATCGCTACAGTGCCATTTTTAGCCTGAGCACCAGCCCCTTGCACAATAGTACTCCCATGCACGATCATTGGAGACATCATGGACATACATAAAGCCGTAGCAATTACAGACCCAGACATCTTGGCAAATACCGATGTCATTGTCGATCGTTTCGACATATTTTTCGCTGTTTCAGCCACAACGACATAACATCCCTTTGTACGACTCCAGATTACTTTAAAAATTCGGTTCATCTCGTCTTACTCCTTGCATAAAACTATCAGATTATATGAATATAATAAAATATTTTATAATTATTTTAAAAAGTAAAAATACAGTTAATATATGGCTATTTACCGATGCATATCATATTAAACATATCATATTCTATACTAAAAGTAAAAAAATTTTCACTCTACACTCACTTCCAAATCATAAATATTTATGAATATACAAAAACTCCGCCATATACCTTATGAATATGCTAAATGTACTAATTTTTTCGCATAAAATTAACTTCATAAAAAAAATGTATTTCACCTTAGTAAACTATTATGATCTGACTATTACTCACCTATTTTAATTACATTACAAAATACTATGACATATATATGCTCAAATAGCTATTGAATCTATTTCTTGCATGCAAAAAGGCGCCAAAAGCATTTCGCTTTTGGCGCCTTTTATAAGCACTGCCGTATCAATATGTTATTTCATATTATTTCAAGCCCGCTTGTTGCATCAATAATGCAATTTGTGCTCTCATTTCTTCATTGTCGCGTTGTACTTTTTCGTACTTAGCTTTCAAAGCAGTCATTTCATCTTGCATTACGTACATGGAGCTGATAGGGCCACCTTTGTAACGTTCAGGAACTGCTTTCTTCGCATCGGAAGTACCGAATTTACGAGTTACACCGGCATTTACCATGTTATGGTGGCTACCAACAGATACGCCTACATGGAACATTGTATCTTCTGCTGTGTAATGTGCAACGCCAAGAGCCGCCGCAGTTTCACCTCTGTAATTACCGATACCGGCCATCACTTGAGTTGGTTCCAATGGATCATATTGAATAGGTTTCAATGCAGACATAGCCGCCGCATGTGCGCCTACACGTTGTGTTTCGCCCGCTACGGAGTTAATAGCATTAGCTAACCCATCTGTAGCACCTTTCAATTGATTTACGTTAACCGCATCCGTGCCGTTTACGCCAGGGCCTACATTGGTAATTGTATTACCGCCGTTGTTAAGGCCATCTTTAGTAAGACTAACTGCATTACCACTAGCAGGTGTAATCGTTATACCGCCACCGTTCATAACTGTAGTATTACCTGCAGCATCCTTAGTTGTTACTGTTTCAAGACCTTTCAAGTCTTTCGCCATACGAACCTTAAGGTTGCCAGTACCATCAGATACGACACCTAAATTGTCTTCTGTAGTCAACTTGCTAGCATCAGTAATGCCACCCACTACATTAACTTGTTCGTTAAGCTTTTTCTTGATTACGGAGCCGCTATCGCCACCGTATTTCATACCATCGTCTTTAGTTGCCACTTGATGTGTCTTACCATTTTCGTCTTGGTACTTAATACGAGTGATTGCATTACCGTCTAAGTCTGGATCACCTTTATCAACGGTAATATCCGCATTACGGCCGTCTTTACCAGTTAAACCAATATGACCAACACCGTCTTTACCGGACATGGATACAGCGTCTTTACCGTCTTTGCCTGTGATACCTACTTTGCCGTCTGTACCGTCAGCACCATTAGGACCAGTAATGGATACGCCGTCCTTACCGTTTTTACCAACTTTTACCTTATCAGTAGTTAAGCTGTCAGTCTTAAGGTCTTTCGCCATCTTGATAGTAACATTACCATCTTGGTCGGCTACTGTTTTAATATTTTCGCCGGAGTATTTATCGTCAGACTCTGTACCTTCACCTTTGATAGTAACCTTTTGGCCTAAATCACGGTGGAATTCACCTGTATTACCAGCAAAATTCATACCTTTTTTCGTAATTTCATCACCTAAGTTATTAATCTTGTTATCCAAGGATTTGTGAGATTTTTGCAATTGATCTTCTGTAGCAGCACGACCACTTGTGATATTGTCAGGATCCCAATCTTTGTTTTCTAGACCTGTCACATAACCGTCTTTGCCATCAACAGATACCTTGCCTGCTGCAATCTTACCATCTTTACCATCGATAGTTACCTTGTCACCAGCTTTAATGGTACCGTTTTCACCGTCAATTGTTACGTTGCCAGCTTTAATCGTACCTTTATTGCCATCGATTGTAACTTTATCACCAGCCTTGATAGTGCCTGTAGTACCATCCAACGCGATTTGTTTCGTAGCATCAGAGCCTAATGTCACTTGATCTTTAAGACTTACTTCATAGTTCTTTGAACCATTCGCATTGGTGCTAGGTGTCACAGTAATATTATTACCTGCCGATACCGTTGTGGATGCAGCTGCTGTAGCTTTATCCAATTGAGATTTATTAACCGCATCGTTAGGGTCCGTACCGTCAGCTACATTTGTAATCTTGTTACCGCCATTATTTAGACCGTCTTTTGTAAGACTTACTGCATTGCCGCCAGCACGATTGATTGTCATACCATCACCATTGATAACAGTATTATTGCCACCGTTTGTGAAAGTAGCAGACGTCAAGCCTTTCAATTCTTTCGCCAAGCGCAATTTCAATGTATCGGAACCGTCAGAAACAACACCGATGTTATCTTCAGCAGCTAATTTGCTTTCATCGGAGATACCACCCTTAACATTCACTTTATTGTTAAGTTTCTTTTCAATCACCTTGCCTGTATCGCCGCCGTAGAGCATACCATCATCCATGGTTGCCACTTGATGTTCGCCGTTTTTGTCCTGGTAAACAATACGAGTGATACCATCAACACCGTCTACGCCTTTTGCACCTTTAACGCCTTTAGTATCATCATCGTAGCCATTCTTCACGGACATGTCGATACCGCTTGTACCGTTCACCCCATTTGTACCTGCAGGGCCTGTCAAGCCGATATGGCCTACGCCATCTTTACCGAACATAGATACAGCAGGTTTCCCGTCTTTACCAGTAACACCTACCTTACCGTCTAAGCCGTTCGGGCCTTCAGGGCCAGTGATAGTTACACCATCTTTATCACCTTTACCGACCTTCACAGTTTCAGCTTTAAGGTTCTTATTCATCTTCACATCGACAATTGTATTGCCATTTTGATCCTGTTTGATGAAAGTTTTAAGGTTTTCACCGCTGTAGTTATTATCAGCATCAGTACCTTCACCCTTAATAGTGATCTTGGAACCAAGTTTATTAGTCTGTACACCGCCACTATTAGCATCAAACTGCAAGCCTTTATTGATAACATCGTCCAATTTGGATTTGGAGGCAATGTCTTTCAATTTTACGGTTTCCTTTTTATCCGGATGATTTTTATCCTCTACAGTCAAATCAATGTTGCCATTATCATCCACCTTGTAAGCACCGTCAGCTTCAGCCGCATTTTTCGCCAAACGGAAGTCCGTAGCATTAGCGCCTTGTTTCTTAACTTCGTCGCTAACTGTTTTCAACTGATCTTCTGTTGCGGCGCGACCGGATACCATATTAGGATTTTGAATATCCCAATCTTTATTATCTAAGCCAGATACATAGTTGCCAGTATTGCCAGGGTTCGCACCATCTTCTTGTTTACCCATGGTTACAGTGCCAGCTTTCACAGTGTCGGATGCCGTTACAGATTGCAAGCCTGTTAAATTTTTAGCCAATTGCAATTGTAATTTTGCATTACCGTCAGCATCAACCGTCGCAGATGTAACACCGATATTATTTCCGGTTGCCAAATCAGATGCATTTGTCACACCACCTGTTATATTTACTAGCTTGTTAAGCTTAACATTAGATGTAGCACCCATGTCGCCTTTAAATTTAAGGCCGTCGTTCAAAGTAGCCACTTCTTCGTTCGTACCATCAGGTTTTTGGTATCTAATACGAGTTGTAGTCGTACCAGGAGCACCGTCTACACCAGGTTGACCGTCACGAGTAACAGAAATGTTAGTTGTTACACCGTCTTTACCATTAATACCGATTTTACCGTCTTTACCGTTTGCACCAGTAGCAGTAATCGTTTCTACATTGAGGTTTTTACCAAGTTTCACATCAATTGTACTGTCACCGTTACCGTCTTGAGAGATTTCCGTAATGATATTAGAGTTATCCCCTTTAACGGTTACTTTGGAGCCCAATTTATTTGTTTTTACGCCGCCATTGTTAGCATCAAATTTCAAGCCTTTATTAGTTAATGCATCTTCGCTATCTTTGATTTTATCTTTCAAGTAATCCACATTAACCGCTTCGCTACCATCGTTACCTGTCGCATACGCCACATTTGTTACATGAGTACCACCAGTTTTATTAGCATAAGTAGGACCTTCATAAGTTACTTTTGTCTTATCAACGTCACCATTATTGTCCAAATTATACTTAACAGCGCGATCGTTTAATTTATCAAGGCTAGATTTAGATGCGACATCCTTAATCTTAACTGTTTCTTTACTACCTGCATGGTTTTTATCCTCAACAGTTAAGTCAACATCACCGTTAGAGTCAACTGTATAGGCGCCGTCTGCAACTGCCGGATTTGCAACTAAACGATAGTCCGTAGACGCAGCACCTTGGCTTTTAATTACATCGCTGATTTTCTTCAATTGATCTTCTGTAGCAGCACGACCGCTTACAGGGTTAGACTTATTAACATCCCAGTCCTTATTTTCAAGGCCTGTCACATAATTTTTAGTATCAGCGTGTTTACCCATTGTTACGCCGCCTGCTTTTACAGTATCTGTAGCAGTAACAGTAGTAACATTAAGATCTTTTTTCAATTTAACGCCGATTGTAGTATCATCACCAGTTTGCGTAATTTTAGTAGTGATATTGTCATCACCATTGACTGTTACTTTAGAACCAAGTTTGTTTGTTTTTTCATCGTTATTATCAGCGTTAAAACGAAGACCTTTGTTGATAAGTTCAGTTTTGGCATTATTGATATTAGTAGTTAATTCGTTTTTGGCATCGTGCAATTGACCGCCGTTTACAGCGTCCTTACTGCCTGCGCCTACAGTTCCATCAGCAACATTGGTAATCTTTTGATTATTCGCATTGAGACCTGTTGGAGATACATATGTTTTACCGCCTACAGTCAAACCGTTGCTATCAATCTTAGTATTACCTGCTGTCACGCTGTCCAAACCTGTCAATGTTTTAGCTAATTTCACATTTAATGTGCCATTGCCGTCAGATACAACACCGATATTACCATCGGACAGTGTGCCTGTAGCACCGCCTTTAACAGTTACAGTGTCGCCTAATTGTCTGTTGCTTACATTACCAGTATCGCCAGCAAAGTTCAATCCTTTATTAATTTTTGTATTAATACTGGAGATGTCTTGCTTGTTTTGAGCAATATTGCCAGCATTATTTGTGATATTTTGCTTATTATCAGCGATATCTTGTTTATTCTTGTCGATTTGAGTCTTATTAGTATTAACTTTTTCGTTTACCGCTTTTAACTGATCTTCAGTAGCACCGCGACCGGATACAGCCACAGGATTATCTACATTCCAATCTGTATTTGTAAGGCCTGTTACATGACCAGCATCACCGTCTACAGTTACAGGATGTGCTGTACCTACAGTAATTTTATTACCTAAACCAACAGTATATTCCTTACCGCCTGCTGCGTTTGTACTTTCTGTTACAGTTACATTCGCATCCTTTGCTTTTACAGTGGATGCTTTAGCTGTACCGCCGATAGCAGCTTGTAATTGACTATAGTTTACTGCATCATTAGGGTCGCTACCATTAGCAACATTAGTAATCTTTTGATTATTCGCATTGAGACCTGTTGGAGATACATATGTTTTACCACCTACAGTCAAACCACCATTATCAATCTTAGTATTACCAGCTGTAACGCTATCTAAACCTGTCAATGTTTTAGCTAATTTAACATTCAATGTACCATTACCGTCGGATTCAACACCGATATTACCGTCGGATAATGTGCCTGTAGCACCGCCTTTAACAGTTACAGTGTCGCCTAATTGTCTATTGCTTACAGTACCTGTATCACCAGCAAAGTTCAAGCCTTTATTAATTTTTGTATTAATATTGGAGATATCTTGCTTATTTTTAGCGATATCAGTTTTGTTATTCGCAATATCGCCAGCATTTTTCGTGATATTTTGCTTGTTAGTATTGATATCACTAGTATTTTTATCAATGGCAGTTTTATTGGTATTAACTTTATCGTTTACCTTTTTCAATTGATCTTCTGTAGCCGCGCGGCCAGATACAGCCACAGGATTATCTACATTCCAATCTTTATTTTGAAGGCCTGTTACAAAACCTGTAGTACCGTCAATCGTTACAGGTTTTGCTGTACCTACTTTAATAGTATTACCCAAAGTCATGTTGATAGTTGTATCACCATTGGCTTGTGTAATTGCGGCATTGATATTGCTGCCGTCACCTTTGATGGTAACTTTAGAACCTAATAGGTTGTTTTTCGCACCACCTGTATTAGCATCGAAGTTAAGGCCTTTATCTATAGTGTCTTTATTGAATTTAATAGCATCATGAATCGTGCCTTTACCGGTATTGCCGATATTGCTCATCGATAAGTTACCAGTATCAGGGTCAAGGGCTGCATTGCCACCCAAAAGACCTTTTGTAGTGTTTGCTAAGTTACCCAAGGTATTTGCAACACCATATAATTGGCTACCGTTGATTGCATCAGTAGATTGTGCATTCACACGACCTGCAGCTACATTTGTAATGGTACGTTTTACTGTATCACTACCCACGCTAACTGTAGAGTCAGCACTACCACCGGCATAGTTTTTATACCATAAACCGTTTACCAATTGATTTGCTGTGCTTACTGTAGCATCAGTCTTGGAATTAGCACCTAATGCAACAGAACGTTCATGTGCTGCATTAGCAGAAACACCTAATGCCATAGAGTTTGTCTTCTCAGCTTTACTACTTAAACCTAATGCTACAGCACCTACCGCACCATCAGAAGTAGAAGATTGCACACCTATTGCTAGAGAATTACCACCAGATGCAACAGAACCATCACCAGCTGCAACATCAGCGTAGCCATTTGTCGTACTACCCCAGCCAAGTGCAGTGGAGTGAGAACTATTAGCTGTAGCATTCGTACCCAATGCAGCAGACCCCTGTTTAAAAGCCTTAGAACCATTACCAATAGCTACTGCCCAATCACCTCTAGATTGAGAACCATTACCCATAGAAATGGCACCGCCACCACCGGCTTTTGCATCATTACCTAACGCCATGGAGGAACCACCCCAAGCACGAGCATTAGAACCGAAAGCTTGGTCATTATCTTTACCTACAACAGTTCCATTCTCATCGATACCTGCCCACGCTTCGTTACCAAGTGCAAAACCATTAGTGGAACGAACGCGAGTACTATTACCGATAGCAACCGTATTATTCCCGCTCGTATATGAACTACGGCCGATAGCTACAGCTTGTGCCCCATCAGCACTAGTGCCGGAACCAATAGCAATTGCATTTACAACCGTAGTTGTAGCACTTTGACCGATAGCAATGCCACCAGTTCTTTGATTTGCCGGAACACTTTTCCCTTTATTATCATCAACAGTTACAGTCGCACCACGACCAATAGCGATACCAGCCAAAGTTCTACCCTCGTCCGTATCTCCTCTACCTACAGATGCACCAGTACCTACTGAAATACTATAATCACCCTTAGATGCTGTATTATCACCAATTGCGATACCACCGTCGTTTTCAGCTGTCGCTCCGACACCATTTTTAATCGGTGCCCCCAAGGCATCCGTAGGCATCATAACGCCTGTCAACATAACGGCAACTGCTGTAGCACCTACCATTTTAGAGAATACAACCGACAAAGAGGAACGTTTCGTCATGTTCTTTGCTGTTTCTGCCACAACAACATAGCAGCTCTTTGTGCGATTCCAAATCACTTTAAATACTCGATTCATTAATCTTTCTCCTATAAAACTTATAAAACCTACTAACCAACTATCTACATATTTAATGAAATAACAATGATGTATCGATGATGTATTAAGAATTCATCGACATTCTTGAATGTGTATATCTAAAATACCACATATTACGGGAAAAGTAAACTTTTTTTCATTTTATTTTCATAAAACTTTTGTGTTTAAATTATTAATAATTTCGATAAAATTAAATATACTGAATATTCTGCATAAATGCTGTATTTTTTAACTATTATTCACCAACTTTCATAAATAATACTAATATGCTCCATAATTATGTACTAATATCACACCATATGTAACCAATTTATTTTCTCTTCATTATCCTGTTTTATGATAGACCATATAATAGAATGATATCTTTTCATAAACAGATATCGTACAGTGTTTCTGCCATTTTGACTCAATGTACGTACACAATTACTACATACCTACTTAAGCCAATTAACTATTGCACAATCAATAAAGGTAACATTTTATTATATAGTAAAAGGAATGACAGGTGAAATTCAAATCGCCGTCATTCCTTTTTTTATTCTAAGGCACTCTAAAGGCGTATTGGCGGGCTTTATAGGCTTTATAGAAATAGAGCATATGTGTATAAAAACAATTTATATGATTACTCCATGTGTTTTTTAATTTTTATTGTTATACTGAAAGCAGAAAGGAGGAAGAAATCTATGTCAGAACTCAATATCTTACAACAAAATATAGATAAACCAAATACGGTTACAGAAGAAGATATCGTAGTTACACGAGATAATCAAACTTTCACAATCAAAGGTCGCTTTAATGGGGAAGAAGGCGTATTCACATATGATGCGGACGTTCAACCTAACGATCAGTTACAATTTCTGCATCACAATTTTACGGCCATCGTAAAAAAAATTACATATAAGGTGATTCAAGGTCAGCGAATCACCTTGATTGCAAAATTATATGCATAAAAATATCGGGGTATTGTTAATACAAACAACACCCCGATATTTTTTATCGGTCATACAATTATAAGAAATACAATACAACACAACAACACTTAATTCTTATAATTAAATCATCTAAAATTATTGAATTGTCGGTGCATTAATCGCTTTGCGAAGGTCCACTGTGTGAAGTTCGTCCATTGCAGGAGCCGCTTTTTCATCCACAGGTTTCACGCGATTATTGCCGTCTTTCATAGCTTCGTTCAAGCTGAAGATAACCATTTCATTCATGTAGAAACGCAATTCATCATCATGTACATTGGCTGTATTGCGATCCAAGATATCGATGATTTGTTGCGCATAGTCCAATTTAGCGTCTTCAGACACCGTCGCATGGTCCGTAAAGAACTGCTTGTAATCGTTGTACAAACGATCTAATGCCAAACGCCCATAGCTATCGTTTTTATAACGATGGCTTACGATGTACCAACTACGACGAACGTTCATGTAGTACAACACATTGTTGCGGTAACGCTCTTGACCAGTCATAACGCGGGAATCATCCATGATGCGCTTGCCCTTTTGGTCCAATTGGAATTGTGTGAAAGCATTCACTACGTCGCGAACTTCTTCGCTAGGCACAGGAACAGCCACTTCTGCTTCAATCACATTTAATGGTTCAGCCGGTTGTTCCGGCATCATCAATGTATCACGAGCCGCATCCGCTTGACCTACCGCACACACACAAGCAAGTGCCAATACAGGCATAAATTTTTTGAATTTCATAAATCCTCCTAATGATGAGCCGCCTCCCAAAGGGCGGCTTTCATATTCCTTACATGATTCTTACATGACTAGAGTATACTAAATAACCCATTTAATCAAGTCAAATTTACTTTGTAAGCCCTGCTTGTTGCATCAACAATGCAATTTGAGCCTTCATTTGTTCATTATCTTCCTTTACAGAGGATAATTCATCAATACGTTGTTGCATACGTGCGTTATCATCCTTAACAGCAGACAATTCATGGAGGCTTTCTTGCATACGTGCATTTTCAGCTTTCAACGCTGTTACCTCATCTTGCAACACATAAATGGAGCTGATTGGGCCACCCTTATAACGTTCAGGAACTGCTTTCTTCGCATCGGAAGTACCGAATTTACGAGTTACACCGGCATTTACCATGTTATGGTGGCTACCAACAGATACGCCTACATGGAACATTGTATCTTCTGCTGTGTAATGTGCAACGCCAAGAGCCGCCGCAGTTTCACCTCTGTAATTACCGATACCGGCCATCACTTGAGTTGGTTCCAATGGATCATATTGAATAGGTTTCAATGCAGACATAGCCGCCGCATGTGCGCCTACACGTTGTGTTTCGCCCGCTACGGAGTTAATAGCATTAGCTAACCCATCTGTAGCACCTTTCAATTGATTTACGTTAACCGCATCCGTGCCGTTTACGCCAGGGCCTACATTGGTAATTGTATTACCGCCGTTGTTAAGGCCATCTTTAGTAAGACTAACTGCATTACCACTAGCAGGTGTAATCGTTATACCGCCACCGTTCATAACTGTAGTATTACCTGCAGCATCCTTAGTTGTTACTGTTTCAAGACCTTTCAAGTCTTTCGCCATACGAACCTTAAGGTTGCCAGTACCATCAGATACGACACCTAAATTGTCTTCTGTAGTCAACTTGCTAGCATCAGTAATGCCACCCACTACATTAACTTGTTCGTTAAGCTTTTTCTTGATTACGGAGCCGCTATCGCCACCGTATTTCATACCATCATCTTTAGTTGCCACTTGGTGGGTCTTACCGTTTTCGTCTTGGTACTTAATACGAGTGATGTTGTTCCCATCTAAGTCTGGATCACCTTTATCAACGGTAATATCCGCATTACGGCCGTCTTTGCCAGTTAAACCGATATGACCAACACCGTCTTTGCCGAACATAGATACAGCATCTTTACCGTCTTTGCCTGTGATACCTACCTTGCCGTCTGTACCGTCAGCACCGTTAGGACCAGTAATGGATACGCCGTCCTTACCGTTTTTACCAACTTTTACCTTATCAGTAGTTACGCTGTCAGCTTTGAGGTCTTTATCCATCATAACCTCTATATTACCGTCCGCATTAATTTTTGTTTTAATATTTTCGGAAGAGTAATTAGTATCAGCTTTGTCGCCTGTACCCACAACAGATACAGTTTCACCTAAGTTTTTATGAACTGGATTACCACTATTAGCACCAAAGTTCAAACCTTTTTTCGTGATTTCATCACTTAGGTTGTTAATCTTATTATCTAAAGATTTGTGAGATTTTTGCAATTGGTCTTCTGTAGCAGCACGACCGCTTGTGATGTTGTCAGGATCCCAATCTTTGTTTTCTAGACCTGTCACATAACCGTCTTTACCATCAACAGATACCTTGCCTGCCGCAATCTTACCATCTTTACCATCGATAGTTACCTTGTCGCCAGCTTTAATGGTACCGTTTTCACCGTCAATTGTTACGTTGCCAGCTTTAATAGTACCTTTATTGCCATCGATTGTAACTTTATCACCAGCCTTGATTGTGCCTGTAGTACCGTCCAACGCAATTTGTTTTGTAGCATCAGAGCCCAATGTTATTGTATCTTTTAGTTTCACTTCGTAATTTGTACCACTACCCGCCTTACTTGATGAAACTACTTCAATATTATTACTGCCGCTTACAGTTGTCTTTGCACCAGATATAGCACTATCTAATTGATTTTTATTAACTGCATCTGTGCCGTTCACACCAGGTCCTACATTGGTAATCGTATTACCGCCGTTGTTTAAACCATCTTTTGTGAGGCTTACCTTATTACCACCAGCAGGATTAATTGTCATACCATCACCGTTGATAACAGTATTATTACCACCGTTTGTGAAAGTTGTGGATGTTAATCCTTGTAATTCTTTGGCCAATTTTACATTTAATGTACCATTACCGTCAGATACAACGCCAATATTATTGTCGGATAACTTAGCTGCATCAGCACCACCTTTGATAGTTACGGTATCACCTAATTTTCTGTTGCTTACAGCACCAGTATCACCAGCGAAATTCAAACCCTTATCAAGAGTCTTATTAATATTCACGATATCCCCGGCATTTTTCGCAATGTTTTGTTTATTATCGGCGATGTCCTGCTTGTTTTTATTGATATCATTCTTATTATTAGCGATATCTCCGGCATTTTTATCAATAGCGGACTTATTCGTGTTAACTTTATCGTTAACCTTCTTCAATTGATCTTCAGTAGCGCCACGACCAAATACAGCTACAGGATGATCTACATCCCAGTCCGTATTGGTAAGACCTGTTACATGACCTGTAGTGCCGTCCACAGTTACAGGATGTGCCGCTGTCGTACCGCCTACAGTAATCTTATCACCTAAGCCAACAGTATATTCCTTACCGCCTGCTGCATTTGTACCTTCTGTTACGGTTACATTCGTATCCTTTGCTTTTACACTAGATGCCTTCGCAGTACCGCCGATAGCCTTTTGTAATTGGCTGTAGTTAACCGCATCATTAGGATTGCTACCGTCCGCCACGTTGGTAATCTTTTGATTGTTCGCATTGATACCGTTTGGCGTTACATAAGTCTTACCGTCTACAGTTAAGCCACCATTATTGATCGTTGTATTTCCGGCTGTAACACTGTCCAAACCTGTCAATGTTTTAGCTAGTTTCACATTCAACGTATCCGATCCATTAGATACAACACCAATATTGTTATCAGACAATTTTGTCGGATCAGTCACACCACCGATAATATTCGTCTGTTCACCAAGTTTACGAGTAAATTGATTAGCTGTAGCCGATGCAGCTTTCACATCACCGGCATATGCCACACCCTTATCCATCTCTGAAGTAACAGCATGCAATTGACTACCATTGATAGCATCCGTAGAAGTAGCGGAAATACGACCTGCTGCTACATTAGTAACGGTCCGTTCCATGCCTGCCTTGCCTACACTTACGGTAGATGCTGGGTTAATACCTGCAAAGTTATGTACAGTCCCGTTAATAGTTGCAGAAGGTGTCGCCACAGCTGCTGCTGTTTCAGAACCTGTACCCAATGCTACAGCACTTTCATTATCTACCTTTGTATTATTACCGAGAGCCACAGCATTTTTCGCTGTTACGGAAGCATTGTTCCCGAGAACCATAGCTCCATCAGCGGAAACATTGGAATTACTACCTACTGCATAAGAACTATCGGCTGTAATACTATTCTTATAGCCGAATGCACCAGACATATTACCCTTAACAGTACCGGCAGTAACAGTTGTAATTTTATCCTGGTCAGCACCTGCACCACTGCCGTTTGCTTCCGTCGTGGTCACAACAGTAGCGGAACCGATAGTATTTCCTGCACCAATAGCATACGCCTGATTGCCGTAAATCGTATTCTTAGAACCAACAGCAGCAGACTCTTTCCCGGATTTAGAACCGTCTTTCATATCTAAACCGACCTGGTTCGTATCACCGATAGAGGATGAACGATCACCATAAGCACCAACCTGTGTACCAAGAGCAAGAGAATTTATTCCCCAGCTACGTGCCATGATGCCGATACCTGTGCTGGCTACGCCTTTAGTCAAAGAGTTGATACCAATTGCTGTAGAGCCTGTACCATAGGCTTCACTCAATGTACCGATAGCCGTAGTTGCATCGCCGATAGCTGCTGTATTTGCATATTTACCTTTTACATTAATAGATGCCGAACCAAGAGTGCCCGCGAATTTATCTTCAATTTCCTTGTTAAAGCTCTTTTTAATACCGTTTCCTACAGCCAATTGAGGCACAGCTGTTTCCAATTCAGTACGAGCCATATCGATATCATCACCACCGATGGCAACAGATGAATTACCGATAGCTCTTGTATCTGCACCCAATGCAAGAGACTGTGTACCATAAGTTTTTGCAGTGCTACCAATAGCTACACCTTGAGCATATTTAGGATTAACAGTGCCACCAGCGTTCTTAATTTTTACATTTGTTTCCGCAGATGCACCGATAGCTACATCACCACGAGCACCGTAAGAAGCGGCATCCGCCCCCATAACAACAGCGCCAGATCCAGGATTTCCATGTTCCGTAGAAACAATACTCTTTGCGGAACGACCGATAACAACATCCCCATTTTCCAACGCTTGTGCACCATGACCGATAGCCACCGTACTTGTCGGAATATTTGTTCCTACAGTACTTTCACCGGTTGCCTTTGCACCTGTACCGATAGCAATAGAATTAGTACCTGTTGACTTTGCTGTTTCACCTATAGCAATGGAGGACGCTCCAGTGGCTTCACTATCCCAGCCCATAGCAGCTGCATTAGTTGCATCAGCTGTAGAGTTAGCACCAATAGCACGGGCACCTTGTGCTAATGCTTTTGCACCATTACCGATGGCTACGCCCCACTCACCGCGAGATTGAGAGCCGTTACCCATAGCAACAGCACCACCTTTAGACGCCTTTGCATTATTACCAAACGCCATGGATGAACCACCATAAGCACGCGCATTGGAACCGAAAGCCTGATCATTATCAAGGCCTATCAATTGATTAGCTTCATCAAATCCGGCACGTGCATTATTACCAAGGGCAAAGCCGTTCGTGGATTGTACGCGTGCTTCATTACCGATAGCTACGCCGTTATTAGCAATTGTGCGCGCATTACGACCAATAGCTACAGCTTGCGCACCTTGACCGATAGTGCTTGTACCAATAGCAATTGTATTGATATCCTTAGTTGTCGCATCATGACCGATGGCAATACCACCGCTCTTATCTGTAATACCTGGTGTTGCTGTAGCAGGGTTAACACTTACTGTAGCACCATGACCGATAGCGATACCGTTTTGGCTTTCAGATTCGGATGGATCATTTTTACCAACAGTAGCGTCTGTACCCATAGCCACACTATAGTCACCGCGAGCATTTGTTCTTTCACCTACAGCAATACCGCCGTCATTTTCTGCTGTCGCACCAGTACCTCTTGTAATAGGTGCCCCCAACGCATCCGTAGGCATCATAACGCCTGTCAACATAATGGCAACTGCTGTAGTACCTACCATTTTAGAGAATACAACCGACAAAGAGGAACGTTTCGTCATGTTCTTTGCTGTTTCTGCCACAACAACATAACAGCCCTTTGTGCGATTCCAAATCACTTTAAATACTCGATTCATTAATCTTTCTCCTTTAAAGCAAACTAACTATATCCACTTACATAAAAATCTTAGAAATAAATCGATAATCAATGAGAATATATCGATATTTTTAAAAATATATTACTAAAATACCACATATTTCTGAAAAAGTAAAATTTTTTTCATTTTATTTTCATGAAATTATACGTTTAGATTATTTCGATATATAAAAAAATATCGAGGTACTACCCACTCGGACAGTCCTCGATATTCTTATTCATTCTATTAAATTATTTTATTGAATTGTGGGCGCATTAATCGCTTTGCGAAGGTCTACTGTAGAAAGTTCGTCCATCGCAGGAGCCATTTTTTCGTCCACAGGTTTCACGCGATTATTGCCGTCTTTCATAGCTTCGTTCAAGCTGAAGATAACCATTTCATTCATGTAGAAACGCAATTCATCATCATGTACATTGGCTGTATTGCGATCCAAGATATCGATGATTTGTTGCGCATAGTCCAATTTAGCGTCTTCAGACACCGTCGCATGGTCCGTAAAGAACTGCTTGTAATCGTTGTACAAACGATCTAATGCCAAACGCCCATAGCTATCGTTTTTATAACGATGGCTTACGATGTACCAACTACGACGAACGTTCATGTAGTACAACACATTGTTGCGGTAACGCTCTTGACCAGTCATAACGCGGGAATCATCCATGATGCGCTTGCCCTTTTGGTCCAATTGGAATTGTGTGAAAGCATTCACTACGTCGCGAACTTCTTCGCTAGGCACGGAAAGGGCCACTTCTGTTTCAAGCACATTCAATGGTTCAGCCGGTTGTTCTGGCATCATCAATCGATCTTGAGCCGCATCCGCTTGACCTACCGCGCATACACAAGCAAGTGCCAATACAGGCATAAATGTTTTGAATTTCATACTTCCTCCTTATGATGAGCCGCCCCGGAAAGGGCGGCTTTCACAATCCTTACATGAGTGGTTAAGAACTCGAATATTCAGATTCGATTATTTTGTAAGACCTGCTTGTTGCATCAACAATGCGATTTGAGCTTTCATTTCTTCATTATCGCGTTGTACTTGATCGTATTTAGCAGTTAACTCTAGGTCATGTTGTTTCATACGTTCATTTTCAGCTTTTAAAGCAGTCACTTCATCCTGCAATACATATGCAGAGCTGATAGGGCCGGCTTTGTAACGTGCAGGAACCGCTTTCTTAGCGTCGGATGTACCAAATTTGTAGGATACGCCCGCATTAATCATGTTGTCATGACCGCCAAGAGATACGCCCATATGGAACATTGTAGATTCATTAGTATAGTGCGCCACGCCTACAGCTGCAGCTGTGCTGCCTTTATAGTGACCTACAGCAGCCAATACTTGAGTTGGTTCCAATGGATCATATTGTAAAGGTTTGAGGCCGGAAATAGCTGCACTAGTCGCACCTACATCAGCGATTTTACCATCCACACTACGCATAGCACTGCTCAATTGATTTACATTAACCGCATCAGTGCCATCTACACCAGGGCCAACATTAGTAATTCTATTACCACCGTTGTTAAGGCCGTCTTTAGTAAGGCTTACAGCATTACCTTGAGCAGGTGTAATTGTCACGCCGCCACCGTTCATAACAGTTGTATTACCAGCAGCATCTGTAGTAGTTACGGACTCAAGACCTTTCAAGTCTTTCGCCAACTTGATATTGTAACCATCACCAGCAGCGTTTTTCACAACACCGATATTGTTGTCTGCCAAACGGTTCACATCCGCACCGCCTTTAAGGTTCATAGTATCTCCCAATCCACGAACCACTTTACCGCTATCACCAGGTTGGTCACCTTGGAATACACGACCTGTTCTTGCTTTGTTATTGAAGTCGTCATTAACAGCTTTCAATTGATCTTCTGTTGCGGCACGACCAAGAACTGCTACAGGATTTTCAGGATCCCAAGTTTTGTTATCCAAACCTGTTACGAAGTTACCTTCTTTACCGTTGGAAGTTTGTTTCCCTACGACTACATCGCCAGCTTTCACAGTATTTGCCGTTACGGAACCGTCATTGCCGTCAATCTTAACTTGATTTCCGCCATTGCCAGCTGTAATTGTACCTGCAGAACCGTCGATGTTAACTTGTTTTGCTGGGTCTTGACCAAGAGTGATCTTATCGTTCAAGGCCATTTTGATAGCGCCGTTGTCCACGGAAGTTTTGATATTGCCATCACCTTTTACGTCGATTGTTTCGCCAAGAGGTTTCTTCACGGATTGACCATCTTCCGCTTTAAGACCAAAGCCTGTAGTTTTGATGTCTTCAATAGCTGTATGCAATTGACCACCGTTTACAGCGTCCTTGCTACCTTTAGCAACATTACCGTCAGCTACGTTCGTAACCTTCTTGCCTGCCGCATCAATGCCGTCTTTTGTTACCTTAGGACCGTTTTCGATAATCAAACCATCTTTATTAACAGTAACAGCTTTGTTGCCACCATCATTGATTTGCAAGCCGTCTTTCGTCAACTTAGTCGCTTCATTAGCGCCGTCTTTAATCGTAACGCCATTTGTATCCATCTTAGTGTCGCCTGTTGTTACAGTCTTAGCTGTTACAGTATCTACAGTGATGTCTTTTTTCAATTCTACCTTAACAGCACCGCCGTCTACGGATGTTTTGATATTCGTGTCATCACCTTTAACTTTAACAGTTTCACCAAGAGGTTTCTTCACGGATTGACCGTCTTCCGCTTCAAGACCGAAACCATTGGTTTTAAGGCTTTCAACAGCACTATGCAATTGACCGCCGTTAACAGCGTCTTTGCTATCTTTGGCAACCGTACCGTCTTGAACATTAGTAACCTTCTTGCCTGCTGCATCGATGCCGTCCTTCGTCATAGATGGACCATCGGTAATCTTCACGCCGTCTTTTGTAACAGCTGTCAACGGATTACCGGCTGCATCTTTAATAGTCATGCCTTCACCGTTCACAACGGTTTTACCGTTTGCACCGTTAGCTCCGTTGTTGAAAGTAATGGAGTTCAAGTCTTTAAGGTCTTTTGCCAAACGAACATTGAGAATATTATCTTTGCTGATAACACCAATATTGTTTTCAGTCAAATCATCTTCGTTTGTTAGGCCGCCCTTAATGTCCAATTGTTCATTAAGTTTTTTCTTGATAACATTACCGGAATCACCACCGTATGCCATACCATCATCTTTGGTTGCCACTTGATGTGTATTACCGTCTTCATCAGTGTATTTAATACGAGTGATTTCCTTACCGTTGAGGTCCGGATCACCTTTTTCAACAGAAATGTCAGCGCTACGGCCATCTTTACCGTTAAGACCGATGTGACCTACGCCGTCTTTACCGGAGATGGATACAGCTTCTTTGCCGTCCTTACCAGTAACAGCCACCTTGCCGTCTGTACCGTTCGCAGTGTCAGGACCTGTAATGGACACACCGTCCTTACCGTCTTTGCCAACTTTCACGGATTCAGCTTTAAGGTTTTTATTCATCTTCACGTCAATAGTAGTATCACCGGTTTGTGCATCTTGCTTGATGAAAGTCTTGATGTTTTCGCCGCTGTAATCTTCGTCAGCTGCAGTGCCTTCACCTTTAATAGTCACTTTGGAGCCAAGCTTGTTAGTTTGTTCGCCGCCTACGTTAGCATCGAATTTCAAACCTTTATTAGTTAATGCGTCCGCACTATCTTTGATTTTGTCATTCAAGTAGTCTACATTAACCGCTTCGCTACCATCGTTGCCTGTAGCATATGCCACATTCGTTACGTGAGTACCGCCTTGTTTATTGTTATATGCAGGACCTTCGTAAGTTACCTTGGATTTATCAGGATTACCAGTAGGGTCCAAATCATACTTAACAGCACGGTCATTCAATTTATCAAGTTTGGATTTAGAAGCAACGTCTTTGATAGTAACGGTTTCTGTTTGATTTGGATGATTCTTATCTTGTACAGTCAACGCTACATCGCCGTTCGCATCCACAGTGTAGTCTCCATTGGAGCCTGCCGCTTGATTTCTAATCAAACGATAATCAGTGGAGTTAGCACTTTGAGCATCCAACGCTTTTTTCAATTGATCTTCTGTTGCCGCACGGCCGGATACAATCTTATTTGCATCCCAATCTTTATTATCAAGGCCTGTTACATAATTGCCTGTTTCGCTATCACCAGCTGCATTGTTAACAGTTTGACCACCCATAGTAGCACTGCCTGCTTTCACAGTCTTAGCGGCTGTTACGGAATCAAGATTTTTAAGGTCTTTCGCCAATTGAAGTTCCAATTTGTCAGTGCCATCAGCTTTTACGTTGATATTGCCAGATGCGCTCTTGAATGTAGTAGACTCAGCTTCAGTTACGCCTTCACCTTGTACTTTCACCAAGGAGTTCAATTTTTGTTTATTCACGGTACCAGTGTTGTTACCAGTGAATTGTAAACCGTCTTCCATAGTCGCAACTTGGTGCTCGCCGTTGCCGTCAGTGTATACGATACGAGTAAGACCATTTGTACCCTCTACATCTTTTTCGCTTTTAACGCCTGTAGCAGCATCGTTGTAACCAGGTTTCACGGACAAGTCGATACCATTAGTACCGTTCACGCCGTTCGTTCCTGCAGGGCCTGTCAAGCCGATGTGGCCTACGCCGTCCTTACCGGAAATAGAAACTGCTTCATTACCGTTTTTATCAGTAACAGCTACCTTGCCATCTGTACCGTTCGCTGTGTCAGGACCTGTAATGGATACGCCGTCCTTACCATTTTTGCCAACCTTCACAGATTCAGCCTTAAGGTTTTTATTCATCTTCACGTCGATAGTCGTATTGCCTGTCGCCGCATCTTGTTTGATGAAAGTTTTGAGGTTTTCACCGCTATAATCAGCGTCAGCAGCAGTACCTTCACCTTGAATTGTAACAGTGGAGCCTAATTTGTTAGTTTTTACGCCACCTACATTAGCATCGAATTTGAGACCTGTGTTAATCAAGTCATTCTTGGTATTCGTAATTTGATCGCCAAGGTCTTGTTTTACTTGATGTAATTGACCGCCGTTTACAGCATCTTTAGAACCAGCTGCTACGTTACCATCTTTCAAGTTAGTAATTTTTGTACCGTTAGGACCTTCCAAAGTTACTGTGTCATGGCCTGTGTTACCGTCATATTTTACGGAGCGGTCTTTTACTTTATCGAGTTCAGTTTTGGACGCAATATCCTTAATCGTTACAGTTTTAACATCACTGGATTTTTCGTCTTTTACCTTCAAGTCAACTTGATTGTTTTCAACTTTATAAGAGCCGTCTACGGCGTTATTCGGATTAGCAATTAAGCGGTAATCTGTAGCACTTGCATTAGATGCTTTCAAAGCATCGCTAACCTTCTTAAGTTGGTCTTCTGTCGCTGCGCGTCCTTCTACATATGTAGGATCTGAAATGTCCCAAGTTCTATTATCTAAACCTGTTACAAAGTTACCAGTTTGGTTGCCACCTTTTTTATCCGCTACCGTATGGTTACCTACAGTGGCAGTGCCTGCTTTCACAGTGTCGGATGCCGTTACAGATTGCAAGCCTGTCAAGTTTTTCGCCAATTGCAATTTTAATTTTGCATTGCCATCTGCACCGACAGCTGCAGAGGTAACACCGATATTATTGCCTGTAGCAAGATCGGAAGCGCTTGTTACGCCACCTGTGATGTCCACTTGTTTATTAAGTTTAACATTGGATGTAGCACCCATGTCGCCTTTGAATTTAAGACCGTCGTTCAAGGTTGCCACTTCTTCGTTAGAGCCATCAGGTTTTTGGTATGTAATACGTGTTGTAGTCGTGCCAGGAGCGCCGTCTACACCAGGTTGACCGTCACGAGTAACGGAAATGTTAGTTGTTACACCATCTTTACCGTTGATGCCGATTTTACCGTCTTTACCATTTGCACCAGTAGCAGTAATCGTTTCTATATTAAGGTTTTTACCAAGTTTCACATCAATTGTGCTGTCGCCGTTAGCATCTTGAGAGATTTCCGTAATGATATTAGAGTTATCCCCTTTAACTGCTACTTTGGAGCCCAATTTATTTGTTTTTTCACCGCCTGTATTAGCGTCGAATTTAAGACCCTTATCAATAAGATCTTGTTTAGTTGTATCAATCTTATTGTTTAAATCATTTTTAGTATTTGTAATTTGGTCACCAAGATCCTGCTTAACTTGATGTAATTGACCGCCGTTTACAGCATCTTTAGAGCCAGCCGCTACGTTACCATCTTTCAAGTTAGTAATTTTTGTACCGTTAGCACCTTCTAATGTTACTGTGTCATGGCCTGTGTTACCGTCATATTTTACGGAGCGGTCTTTTACCTTATCCAGTTCAGTTTTGGACGCAATATCCTTAATTGTCACAGTATTAACTGTACCGGATTTATCGTCCTTCACTTGTAGATCAACTTTATTGTTATCAACCTTATAAGAGCCATCTGCCGCATTGTTCGGATTAGCGATTAAACGATAATCAGAAGCACTTGCGTTAGCCGCATTAGCCGCTTTTACAGCATCGCTGACAATTTTAAGTTGATCTTCTGTTGCCGCACGTCCGGACACGAAGGCAGGATCAGTTAAAGTCCAAGATTTATTATCTAAGCCAGATACAAAATTACCATTTTGAGTAGCTGACTTATTGTCTGTTACAGCTTGGGTACCCATAGTAGCAGTACCAGCTTTTACAGTTTTTGTAGCAGTTACCGTATTAACATTGATGTCTTGACCTAATGCAACCTTAATTGTTGTATCGTCACCAGTTTGTGTAATTGTAGTGTTGATGTTAGTACCATCACCAGCTACTGTTACCTTGGAGCCTAATTTATTTGTTTTTTCGCCGCCATTATCAGCATCGAATTTCAAACCTTTATTGATAAGCTCTGTTTTTGTAGTATCAAGTTCTGTTTTAGATGCAATATCCTTAATAGTTACAGTTTTCTTATTCGCAGGATTTTTAGCATCTTGTACAGTCAAGTCAACTTTATTGCCAGATACAGTGTAAGCTTTATCAGCAGCACTGCTGTTTTCAACTAATTGATAGTCAGGAGCATCTACGTCAACTTTATATGTTTTATATGTACCGTCGGTACCTTCTGTAATCGTTGTGTTTTTACCAGCAACAACTTTTACTGCTTTTTGAGCTTCATCACGGATAACAGATTTACCACCGTCCGTAATATTGGACAAGTCTTTATTTGCCGCATTGTCAATCTTGTTCTTAGTTGCATCAGTCAACGCCACGTTAATTGTTTGGTTGTTAACAGATGTCGTAACATAAGAGCCGTCGCCTTTTACAGTCAATGTTTGGTTGTCCAATAAAACGTCATTATTACCGCTGTTACCAGCTACTTTCAAGTTAACATTGCGTAATTGTGCCACATTAACAGCATCAGAGTCAGCTGTACCTGCAGCTACGTTTGTGATTTGACGAGTTTTTGTACCGCCGTCACCTACGGACACCGCCCCCATAGTGGATGTCAACGCAGCACCTGTCAATCCGCTATATCCGTTTGTACGGCTGTCTGCAGTTTTAACATTATAACCTGCTTTACCGGCCGCAACGGAAGCAACGGAATTCGCACCCAATGCAACGCCGTCATCTACGCTGGATTTAGCTTTATAACCGATAGCTGTGCTGTTCGCATTTGCTGCAGTCGCATCAGCACCGACAGCTGTAGCAAAGTTACCTGCTGCAGAAGTACGTACACCGGCTGCTGTCGCGTTATTGCCTGTAGCACCTGTGTTATCGTAGTTCGCATCGGCAGATGTGCCTTTAGCGCTGAAGAAATTCGTTTGCGCCGCTTCAACAGCCTCTTTTACCGTATGGTATGTGCTGTTCTTGATATTGAAATCAGGCGCTTTATATGTAGAACCATTCGCTTCATAGCCCGTATAAGTAGGACCTGCAATGGATTTTGCCAAGTTACTGTTTACAAATTTTAATTGTTTAACATTTGTTGCGTCAGTATCGTTTTCACCACCTGCTACGTTGATGATACGGCGTTCAGAACCTACGTTACCTACCGCAACTACACCGTTTGCAACATTGTTATTTTGTTGGTTAGTGAAAGCAGAGAAACCATTAACCAAGGCACCTCTTACTTCCGTACCGGCACCCAATGCCAAGGAGTTATTGGATTCAGCCTTAGCATTTGTACCAATAGCCATGGAATTAGTACCTGTAACAGTAGCACCAAGACCGATAGCTGTCGTATTAGTATTGTTTGCTTTTGCTTCTTTACCGATTGCAATAGCACCATCTTTAGAGGCATTCGCTGCACCGCCAAGTGCAAGCGCATCGGCACCCAAGGATTTTGCATTACCGCCTAATGCGATGGAATTGGATTTAGTTGCTTCAGCAGTACTACCCATAGCGATAGCATCAGCACCTGTTGTTTTAGCCTGATTGCCCATAGCAAAACTGTTTGCACCACTTGCACTAGCACTTTTACCCATCGCTACCGCATTTTGTGCAGATGATTGTGCCGTATTACCGATGGCAAACGCATTCTCTGCACTAGCATTAGCACTATAACCCATAGCTACCGCATTGGCGCCACCAGTACTGGATGAAGAACCAAATGCCATAGAATCATCAGCACCAGCTGCAGTACGAGCCTTCGTACCAAATGCAAGAGAACGTATACCTTCTGTCCTAGTATTCCCGTCACCATTATATCTAGCACTTGGTGTACTACTTATATTTGGATTACCAGGGACTGTAATTGTTTCTGCCGCACCAATTGCAATAGATTGATCTGCTGTTGCCCTTGCAGAGTAACCCATTGCAAAACTACCATTACCTTCAGCCAAAGAAGTAGTACCTATCGCCGTAGAAAAATTACCCGTTGCTGCCGATTGACGCATCATAGCCAAGGAATTAAAACCTGATGACAAAGTTGCTGTACCAATCGCCATAGAAGATGCATTCGTAGCTTGTGCATAGTTTCCCAACGCAAAGGAGATACCGCCCGTAGCCACCGTATTATCACCAATTGCTACACCAGAATAGGATATCGAGTTATTAGTTTCTCTAATATTTGTATTACGCCCAATAGAAAGACCATAAATAGGATTACCTGTATATAATGGATCACCATCCGCTGTAGTAGTCTGAGAATTATCTAAAGGCTTATCATTACCAGGATTTTTGTAATTATAAAGTGTACTATGCCATGTACCATCTGTATGCGCTGTCGCATAGCCATTATATGTACCATCAATTATCAAAGAGTTCGCATTAACCGTAGTAATATTACCACCCATCAATAATGCGACTACCGCCATGATTGCACTCATACGTGCCCAAGTTGTACCAGTTTGTACGGATTTTGCTTTACCGCCACCTGTTTTTACGATTTCAGATACTACAACGTAGCATTTTTTAGTCTTACTCCAAATAACATTATAAATTCGATTCATGATTATCCTTTCTTACCGAAACCTCAGTAAAACACATCACTTGTGTTGCATAATATTGCAAAGATAATAAAAAGAAGAAGTATAAAGATTGATTATCATCTACACTTCTTACACCAAATACTAGTATTCTCAATTACGATACGAATACTATAATTATTCATGATTCTTCATCATATACTCACCCACGGCAATACAATATCAAAAAATTTCTATCTTGTAAACGACTTTTTCATCTTTTCTTCATTTTTGTCGTTTATTTATTTCATATTTAATACTTTTTAATTTTAAGAAATAGAATTTTCATCTTTCCTATCAATTTTTACGATAAATCCACATATCGGAATATAACGATTATTGTAATTACGTAATCAATTTCATATTTTTAGACTTTTCAGTTTAATGCTTTCATAGATAAGATAATTTTATATACAGAAAATTTATCACCTACAGGTACACGAAAAAGCCGAGGCCCTAGAGCCTCGGCTTTCACAATATAAATCATATATATATATTCTATTTTTTATTAACCCTTACACGTTCAATAGTTGGTTGTCCTTCATGATTCTTGGCAATAGTATCCACACGGAATAACGCCATTTCAGGACCAAATTCAGATACGAGTCGATCATCGACGACAACACCGTTTTGAATAGCTCGATACACAATTTGAGCAAATTCATAACGGGTCAACATACGATCCCCTCCGAATGTACCATCAGGATAGCCTTCCACAAGCCCCCGTCGAGATAGATCGCTAACCGCCGCATATGCCCAGTGATTATTCGGCACATCAGGGAATAATGTGCTGTGGTCTGCTTTCATATTTGTTCCAGCCAGACCATTCAAAAGAGCAGTCAACTTTTGAATCTGCGCATTTTGTACCGCTACAGTTTTCTTAAGTTCCAAAACTTCCTTACCGATAGCTACACGAGAACGAGATACATTACTGTGAGCACCTACTTTCACAGACATACCTGCATTTACAACGGTTTCGCCATTACCAACAGTAGATCCTACGCTAAACTGCAAGTCCTCATTCGGTCTGTAAAAAGCCCCCAATGCAGCGGCGTTGCCGTCATGATAGTGGCCATAACCAGCAGCAAAGTCCCATTTTGCATCAGGATCGAAATCTAACGGATGCAAGGCGGCAAGTGCAGCCGCTCCGGCCACAGATTTGTTAACCTTTTTATCGAGGCGAGCTACATTCCGCCCCATATTCGTTACATCCTGCTTGATATTAGTAATGTCGCCCTGAATATTGGTTACATTCTTTTTAATATTGGTCACATCACCTTGTATATTGTTAATGTTTGTCGTGTTATTTGTAATCTGATTCGTTATATCGTCAGATAGGCTTACCTTATAATCTTTAGTCGTTCCGTTCGTCGTAGTTGTCACATTAATATGTTTACCTGCACTGACGGTAGTGGAGCCGTTCGCATTCACTTGATTTTGCAACTTTTTGAGCTGTGCCACATTCACCGCATCCGTATCCTTTGTGCCGACTGCTACGGATGTAATCTGACGCGTAATATTGTTATTTGCATCACCGACAGATACGGCTGATTTAGTCGCCTTCCACGTAGAATCTGTATTCGTAGACTGTGCCTTTGTGCTCGGATCATACCCAACGGATCCAGCCGCTACAGTAGCCTTCGATTCGCTGCCCAATGCAACGCCACCCTCTACGGTTACATTCGTATTATGTCCGACAGCAACCGCATTATTAACAGATGTCGTAGTCTTGCTGTCTGTGGAACCGATGAGAACTGCATGGTTGGCATCTTTCACCTCACGATTATCCCCCATTACAAGACTATTCTTAGAATTAGTCACCGTATTTTCAGACCCTATTACGGTCGTATTGGACACCTTATCCGCCGTATTGTGAAAGCCCGTCAACATGGTATTCATACTTTCATTTCTTTGGGAGCCAGTCAATGTATTATTGACACCCATAAGTGCGGAGCGAAGTGTATAATCCGCCTTATTACCGCTACCAAATGCCATAGTAGAACCGCCACCGTTAGAATCTCTGACAGCGGAACGTAATGTCTCAGCTAATTCCTTAGCGGAATTACCTCCCGAACTTGGCGCTGAGATACGAGTTACAGAATTCGTTATTTCATTGCCTGCACCAAATACGAGAGACCCATTGGAGTTAAAGGTTCGATTGGCAGTGCCTACGATACTATTCGCAACACCCGAATAATAGCTACCCGTTTTCGATTCAATGCTATTCAATGTACCATTAATGGTGGCACCAAAATTCTTTGTATAATTTGCAAACCGTCCACCATTATAATCACTGGAGATAATATTATATACGCCTGTGCTTGTAGTGAAAGCCCCATTGCTAAAGCTATTAGCACCAATTGTTGTTGTATAAACATTTAATGCATCTTTTCTTGTGGATGCACTATCTACCGTAGTATCTCCAAGGTCCCCTTTATAATTATGAGATCCAATCATGGTACTGCCGGTACGAGCAAATGTATTATCACCGATAGCGACACTGCCTACTACCTTTGTAGGATCCGCAGGGATTCTAGCAGAAGAAAACAGCCACCCGCTATAGGTCGTTTGCCCTAACGCAAAACTAGCCTCTCCACCACCGGCCATATTTTCAACCTTTGCATTTTTACCGATAGCTATACTACCGCCTTGGCTGGCATAGTTATTAATACCTGCTCCATTGCCGATAGCTACATCACCTGTAGCCGCACTAGCACCGTTCGAGTAAGAAATGCTGGCCCCTTTGCCAACGGCTACGTTTTCCGCCTTCGGTGCATTACTGCCCGTGCCGATAGCTACACCGTTACCACTGCCCGGTGCCACATCCACCGCTCCGGCCACATATAGGCTCGATAACAACACACCATTAATCAACACTGATAATATAAGTTTACGCTTGCTCATTTTATCCTCTCCATTCCCCAATGAATTCCACGCGTAACTAATTCTTCATTATATCTTCATGAACATTGTGCCACTCTTTTTCTATTTTGTAAACAAAATAAATTTTTATGAATTAATGTATAAAAAAGGAACTGTCTTTTCATATCAAATGACAATCATCTGATACTATAAAACAGTTCCTTATGTTGCTTTTATCTAAAAAATAAATATAGATTCTTATGCTACTTTTATCAAAATAATAAATATATATATTAATCTATCAATCAACGTGCACCGTATGTTGGCGGCGCACATTTTCCAACATATTCGCACGAACCGATACTTTTGTATCCGATCGATGGTTACCACCAAACCATGCCGTATCGACACCGGCTAGACGGAACATAATTTTTCCGTACGGACTGCCGTGCTTATGCTCCGGCTTGTTATAGCCCATGTCCACGGAAATCCTCGGCGTGAGCTGCAACTCCGTACCGATGCGCAAGCCATGCTTATCCTCACTACGCCGCAACTGCCAACGATAGGCTTCCATGTACACGCGCGCCCAACGAGCATTCTTAAAGCTAGTCCCATATTCCGCAGTATATCCGTTAGACACATTTTCCAAGCGTGACGCACCATCAAAGGAACGCTCGCTGGACACACCGCGATACCAGTTCATGCGAAACGCACCAATCCCCGACACGTACTCCAGCCCAACACTCATGCGACTGTGATTACCTCTGAACCGATGGTCATAAAACAGATTACCACCGTAATAATGGTCATCGTTCGCAGCAATTCGGCGATAGCCGATACCCACATTCGCCGTCGTTCCTGTATCCGCTGCATTCGCCAAACGCTCCTGTGTAAACCACACATGACGAGATGTCTCATCATAATGACCTAGCGGCTGCAAGGTTTCCACACCGTACAAGGGCTTCCAGTTTTTTTGAAAGCGCAATGACACGACGGTCCTCTGCATCCAGGGCTTCGCCTTCAATCCGTGCATTGCGGAATGAACACCCGTCATGACCACTGCCTGCAACGCAGAATTGACCGCATCCGTATCGGAATAACGAGTCGTCTTTTTATCTGTGGAGTCCGGCATCTCCAATCCGCCCTGACCGATGACATGATCTGGAGTATGAGACGAATTAACATGGAATGTATCTAAGTCGTCAGATAATACGACCGTACTTTCACTATGAACTTGTTTTACCGTAGTCCCCTGTATAGGCTGCGCTGTTCTGTCCACCTGTTTTCCCAACACGGGCATAACGGACATACACAGGATCACTACTAACACAACTATATATTTCATTACACACTCTTACGTACAAACACACTTTTCATTACGCACATAATTATGTACTTAATACGTCATTACACACGATTACACACGCCGATGACTCATGATTTTATCATGAACAAAACATGAAATTATTTCTATTTTATATAAATATATAGAGGCTTGTCAATGCATATAGAATGCAATGTATACATATAAAATGCTAGAATACAATTTATAGAATAAATAAATATTTAAATTTTATAAATATGTGTCAAAGGTTTCTTATTAACTATAAATACCTATAGAATATATTGTATATTTATTAGAATTATGTGAATATTCTATTTACAATATACCTTTTTGGTATTATAGTAGCCATGTAAGTCTTTTTATGAAAGTTTTGTGAAAGTTTGTTTGTACACAAAGGAGTGTATACGATGAGTAAGAAACGTTTTGTATTAGCAAGTGTTGTAATGGTAGCTTTGTCCGCCTCAGTTTATGCGGCGCCGGTCAATATCGTTGATAACAACGGTAACATCGGCAAGGAAGGTCAAACTTTCACCGCAGGAACAGGCGGCAACATCACCCTCGGTGAGAACGCCGGTGCGGCGAACGGAAAAGGTAAGGGGCCCAATGCCCAAGGCAATAATATAGCCTTAGGTGCAGCTGCTGGGGCCGGCTCATCAGGCGGCGGCAATATCAACCTTGGGGCGAAGTCCTTCCGAGGCAGTACTGGCGATTTTAACGTAACCGTCGGTTTCGCCGCAGGTAATGCAAGCCAGTTGACGAACTCCATTGTCATGGGGACTCAATCAGGGGAAAACTCCGCAGGTGATAAAAACGTGTGGATTGGTAATTTTCAAGGTGCTAACAGTAAGGCCAGCAATTCTGTAGCCATCGGCTCGAATTCAACAGTAAACGGTCAGTTCGACCTTGCCGTAGGGCATTATGTGAATGTAAAAGCCGCAAAAGGTTTGGCTGTAGGCTCTTATAATACACTATCAGAGAAAGCGACCGCATCCGGTGTATTCGGCCAGGGCGAATACGGTAAAACAGCTATTGATGCAGCCAATTCTTACAGTATAGGTAATTACAACCACATTTCTGGAGAAAACACCTTTGTTCTCGGCAATAATGTGACTACCTCTCTAAAAAATGGCGTTGTCCTTGGCAATGATTCCGCTGACGGCGATGTAGTCGGTACAGCAAGTCATACCTTTGAAAATGGTACTACCGTCAACTATGCCGGCACCGCCCCTGTATCAACAGTATCCGTAGGGGCTAAGGGCAAGGAACGGACGATTACCAATCTCGCAGCAGGTCGCGTGAGTGCTACCTCTACAGATGCGGTCAACGGATCCCAACTCTACGGCGTTCATCAAATGATTGATACCCTTGGTAAAAGTACAAGTCAACAGCTTAATAATTCTATTAGCACTATTGAAAAATCTGTACAACATGTATCTCAAGAGGTACAACGTGTTGAATCGGAATCCAATAAAGGTGATGCTCGTGCCGCTGCATTAGCTGCATTACATCCATTACCATATGATCCAGATAATCGCGTTCAATACATGGCGGGCTACGGTCATTATAAAAATGCAAATGCAGTAGCTCTAGGTGTAGGCTATTATCACAAAGATAATCTTTTACTCACCACTGGGTTTACGATGAACAATCACGTTATGGCCAATGTAGGTGTCACCTATAGACCAGGAAAGTCTTTGTCTACTGCTATGTCCCCTGCCTCTTATAACGCACTAGAACAACGCGTACAAGCATTAGAAACACAAAATAAAGATCTACAAGAAACAGTAAAACGCTTGGTAGACAAACTTGAAAAATAATAAGATCCCTTTATGGTAGTCCTTTGACTACTTTCACAAAAACACACTAAAACCAAAATACAAAAAGCTGTACACACATAATCGATTTTTGAACTACCTTTGATGTTACATTCGTTTTGACATCAAAGCCGTTCAGACTAATCTATGTATGTACAGCTTTTATGATTATTTATATGTAGTTATTATAATAATGTATTTCATCTCAATTTGACGATATATATTTTTATCCCTATAATATAGGTAGATAGCCAAGCGAGTGGTTCCGTTAGGCTCATCTCAAAACTATAAATAATTGATGAAATGGCCTTTCAGTTATCCAGTTACTGGTAACGAAGGGCTATTTGTCTTTTCCAAGACAAATAAGAGCCACAAGTGCTCCAAAGGCAATAACTACAGTTATTACCTCTAGAATTAGCATGATTAACTCATAATCACTCATAGACACCCCTCCCTTCATTAACGAAGAGAGGCCCAACCTCGTTGGCTATCCTAATCCTATTATAAGTCGAACTAATGCTCGATACAATAAGAAACGTTTTAAAGAAATATATGAATGAATCAATAGACGACTTTACCTGTCATGCAATTATCGATGTACTAAAATCGCTCCTATCTATTAATAATTCGCTTAAAATTTATGTGTAAATCCTGCATTTACAGACCAACCGGCCTTATAATCACCAGATAGACCTGTACTAATATCAGCAAAGATGCTGTTATTTGCATTAAAACCGTAGCGACCTCCAAAGGCTAAATCTGTCCAAGTGCCTTTAATGTCCTCGGAAGTGTATTTAGTAGTAGCACCACTAGTATATGTAGTTTTTACTGTACCAGAGAATGCATGGTTAACACCAAGACGAGTATATAGATTACCTGCGCCGAAATGTTTACCGATTTCAAGGCCAAGACCGCCTACTGTACTGCTCACACCAGACTGATCTACTTTCATACTGCCAGCATTGAAGCTATCACCACCAAAGTGAGTATAGCTCAATTGTGCTTGTGGCTCGATATATGTACCATTAGAAAGTTTCACGGTTTTACCATAGCGTGCACCAATTGTATACGCATTAGCTTTAGTCTCACCAGAAAATTTTTCACCAATCTCATTACGAACAGTGAAATCGTTAGATGCACGACCTACTTGGGACTCAATATGGATATATTGGTTGTTACCAAGATTTTTCAAACCATACGCACCAACAGCAAAGGCTTTTTCCTTACCAGAGCCGTTGAAAACGTAATCATCGTTACCACGAAGATAAGAAACTTGACCACCTACGGTCCAACCGCTACCAGTTTTAGCATCGTAACCACCTTGGATACGCGTGTATGTTGTATCTGTATCGATTCCGCTTCCATTAAAGTTGTATTTACCTCCACCAACGCGAGCCCAAATACCTGTTGGTTCACCTTGTTGTAATACGCGTGAACGATACATATTATCTGTCAACGTTCTCCAACCATTAATATTACTCATGATGGCGGAACGAGTACCACGCATATGTGGCGTATCAAAGGCACCCATATTGACATTCATCTGAGGATTCTGCTCAAGAGCTGGTACTTGTTTTTCCTCAGTTTTTGGAGTCGGTTGCGGTGTTGGTTTCACTTCCGGCTTAGGTGTTGGAACCGGAGCCGGTTTTACCTCAGGCTTCGGAGTCGGTTGCGGTGCTGGTTTCACTTCCGGCTTAGGTGTTGGAACCGGAGCCGGTTTTACCTCAGGCTTCGGAGTTGGTTGCGGTGTTGGTTTCACTTCCGGCTTAGGCGTTGGAACTGGAGCCGGTTTTACCTCAGGCTTCGGAGTCGGTTGCGGTGCTGGCTTTACCTCAGGCTTAGGCGTTGGTACCGGAGCCGGTTTCACCTCAGGCTTCGGAGTCGGTTGCACCTTACCATACTCATATTTACCCTGACCATTTTTATCGGCCTGCCACGTAACAGCACCTTCCTTAGCATAACCTTCGGTTAATACTTTAAAACGCGCAGATTCAGCACCTTCAGAAGCAATAGCAACCGTGCCTTGAAGATTTCTTTCACCATTTACATAATTATGGTAGTACACCTTATGCGCCAAATTATCCAAAACTTTATTTACATTGTCCTCAGTAGACAAGTCTAAGCCCTTACGACTCGTGTACATATGAGCACCGGAATTAGGTGCCGCACTTGTAATATGAACATCACCACCCCAGAATGATTCTGGAGTCAATCCATTTACAATATTTTCACGCTCTTTATAACTTGGATCCTCTTTATCATCATACTCACCATTTGGATCATACACAAAATTTACATGGCCTTCTAATTTATCAATGTGAATTTCATTATGCTCACTTTGAGTTACTATGGATTCAAAATTACGATTTTTTGAACCGACCAAACGATGTACACGGCTTGGAGTTGTCATTGTGCTATAACTAGTACCATTCAAACCGCCTTGATACATATGGTCCCAATAACCACGATCACCAAGAAATACATTGATATGGTTTGGCTGTTTTGCATTCTTATCTGCTAAGTTGAGAGCAAAGCCAGTCCATAGTACTTCATCACTATCTACACCGATATTAATTTCAGATGGATGTGTATTGCTACCATCGATACGTACATCGCCTTCAATGGACATATCATGGCCAGTAAAATTACCCTTATTACCATCTACGCCGAGATTTACAGTACCGCCTTTAGCAATAACAAGTGGATTACTGTCACGACCAACTTGAAGATCGCCATTTTTAATATTCACAGTACTTCCATTTTGACTAGTAATGATAGTCTTTCGTCCATCCATTAGTCTACCAGATACATAATCTGCATTAATAGTACTCTTATTATCTGCATCAATTCCAAACAGTGTCCCTTGTACCTTTCCCAAGTTTAAAGTTTCACCTTTAACAGCACTAACAACAGGATATTCTGCCATTACATACGGCACTACAGAGCTAGCAATCGTCAGGGCAATCGCTAAGGATAAATTCGCTTTACACATGCGTTTCATAATAACCCTCTCTTATTCACACTATAAATTATAATTAAACATTTTTAATTATAATTTATAAGGCTATTATTGTAAACATAAGAAAACTGTTTCATCATCAAAAAATAATAAATAACAAAAAAAGGCGGCACCTAAGTGCTGCTCATAATTATAAAAAAATCTATTGAAAGCTATATTATCATTTATTCGAATTTGACGATATATATCTTTATCCCTTTAATATAGGTAGATAGCCAGACGAGTAGTTCTGTCGGGCTCATCCCAAAAGAATAAAGAATATGATGGAATGGCCTTTCAGTTCTCCAGTCACTGGTAACGAAGGGCTATTTTCTTTTTCCAAAGCAAAAGAAAAGGCAGAGATTATGTAACATGTCCTCCATTACTAGATGTTCAGTAATGGAGGACATATCAATAATTCCTGCCTTTTTTGTTTATCTACGGGCCACGCGCATGGCTGCCATCATGCCTGGCGACTTCCATACAGATTGGCCATTATCCGATACGAGTTTATTATTATCGTAAAATACGTCTGCATTGTAATAGTTGTCATCACTAGATGTCACTTTGTAGCTAAGACCTGCTGTTGTGTACACCGTAAAGTTGAGTATATCCCCCACCCGTTTTACAGAGTCTTGATCTACATACCAGCTATTACCGAGATATGTCGTAGCATACACATCTTGACGAGCTTCTACATCGTTTGTGCTAATGCCAATTAATACAAGCAACGCCGCTAACATATATAAAAATTTACGCATTATAATTACCTCCCGTTTTATGGTAAGAATACTTATATATTATACCAAAAAACACCGATAATCGCATTATAATGGCAGTACTTTCTCAACCCTTGACTGAATCCGGTCGAGGCTCGGCGTGATTGCTTTCATCACAGGTTTTTCTATGAAAGCTAACCGCACATAGTCTACAATCATACCGATGACAAAATTAAGCACCACTACAAGAACTGCATACAGAGGTAATAGCATTGAATCATAGTACTGATACGTTACCAATACATTATCCCACATGTAATGAAGGAATAGCTTATTATCATGCAATAGGTATATGCCAAAGGTAGTAGATGCTACCGCATTGATCCAAGGACGATAAGTGATCTTTGCTTTCAAAAAAATAATAAATAAGCCAATGCCTAATAACAATTGAAAGAAGCCATAATCATTTTGCGTAAAGTAGAAAATCTGTTTCATATACGCTGGATCCGTCATGGCTAGTACATCAACGAGGATATCCCCTAGAAAGGCCCCTACAAAGCCTATGGCGGTAAAAATAATACCTATTTTCTTTGTTATATGTGAGCCGTACAGCTTGATATACGCCCCCAACGAATAGAATACGACAAAGGAAAAGATATGTTTAGATCCAAAGGTGGTATGCGGTACATTAGGCCACAAATTCAGCACCGTCGGTATTAAGAACCAAATTACCGTGGAAGCCACTAGGAGCATAACGTAGTATGTATGCTGTAGCCAATGAAGTACTTGATTAATAATAGGCGTTAATAAATAGAGTACTAAAAAGTTCTGGGCGAACCAACTCATGACACCAATGGGCAATAAAGCGAGCATCATATTCCTTGACGTCACCGTATCGAGTCCTAAACCCATAGCTACGCCCAGCATGGCAATGCTGTAAAACCATATTTGCCCTACTAACTTCGCAAACTTGTGCAACTTGAAGCTACTAGAAATCATAAAATAGCCTGTTATCATAACAAAGACAACTACACCAGCCTTGCCTCCAAGTCCAAATACTTGGAGAAACACCTTATTAAACGTTAAATCTGGTGTAAAGGGGAAACAACCGTGCACGCTGAAATGATGCATAATAATTAGTATCATCGAAATGATACGCAACAACTCAATATTGCTCGCTCTCATTCTCTATACCTCATATTCTTCCTCTCAAACTATATGAATACTACGCCAACTGGTAACTACCTAGATGACTTGTATACATCATAAAACATATCAGAATATTATGGTATTTTTACGTAAATTACATTAACAATTATTAAAATATATTAAATTTCAGCAATTTTTGAAAAAGCTTAATTGTAGAATGAAATTGAACAACTAAAAAATCCATAGTGAACCTTGTGTTATGATTTAAGTGACCAAACATAATCTAACCGAGGTAATCACTATGGACTATATTAATCATAACACGACATTACGTACAAACATTTAAACTTTGAAGAACGCTTTTATGTAGAAAAGAGAATCACCGCCGGTGATTCTGTTACAGCTATTGCAACTGTATTAGGACGCTCTAGAACCACTATTTATATAGAACTAAAACGTAGTTCGGTTATCCAAATTCGACACCGTAAAGCTCGTCTTGTATATTCAGCAAATTCAGGGCAATTAACATATGAACAACAATGTCTTGGCTCATTTAATACAATGAAGTTAGGATCCATAGAGTCTTTCATACTCTGGGTTGAAGAAAAAGTATGTAAAGAACATTGGTCCTTTGATGCTACTGTTGGATATGCTAAACGTCAGTGTATATTTGCACGTAATGAAATGGTTTGTACTAAAACTTTATATAATTATCTTCATCAAGGACTACTTGGGGTAAAAGCTATTGATCTACCTTTAGTAATACGTCGTTCAAAAAAAGTCTGTATCGAGTAAGTATAAACGTGAACTAGGAAAATCAATAGAACTTCGTGATGCTACGATTGAAACTCGAAAAGAGTTTGGTCATTGGGAAATAGACACTGTTCGTGGAGCAAAAGATAAAACAGATGATGTATTGATTTCTTTAATAAAACGAAAAAGTAGATTATATATAGCTTTACGCTGTCCTTCCGCCCGTTCTCATGATGTAATAGAAACATTAGAAACGTGGTTAAGTACATTTAAAAACAATATGGAGTTAGGATTGTTATGTAAGACGATAACAGCTGATAAGTTTTAGAATTTGCGAATATATCTGATCTTGAAGATGAGATACTATCTATCTATTTTGCAAGGCCCTATTCAGCTTGGGAACGAGGCTCTAACGAAAGACATAACGGTTTACTTCGTCGTTTTATTCCGAAAGGAAAACGAATAGAAAATATCTCAGAACATACACTACGCCGAACTCTTCACTGGTGTAATAATTTACCACGTAAGATATTACATTACAAAATACCACAAGAAGTCTTTTAGAAGAAGTTAATAAAATAGTGGATTTAGATACTGTTCAGTTTCATATTACAATTTAAAAATTTTTGAAAAACTTAAATGCATAACTTGAATTGCAATAAGTAATGCGACAAAATTAAATTAATTTTCTAATCTCATGTTTTAACATATCAAATGGTGTTTTAAATCCAACGCACCTAGGTCGATTATTAATCAGCATTAGTGCTTCTCTTAGTTTATCTAGTGTTACTTTAGCTAAATCAGTTTTCTTAGGGAAAAACTCTCGAAGTAAACCATTACTATTTTCATTAGTGCCACGTTGCCATGCTACATAAGCATCGGCAAAATACATTGGTATTCCAAACTTGGTTTCAACCTGTTCATAGCATGCAAATTCTTTACCACGGTCTACCGTAAAGGTTTTACGTAGTTTACTTGTTAATGTATTGTATAGAGAACTAATAGCTAAAAACATAGGATCCTTAGTTCGGTCCTCCATTTTTACTGCTATATAGAATCGAGTTTTGCGTTCAACAAATGTAGCTAAACAGCCTTTACTTTGTCCTCTGGATGAAACCATTGTATCTAGCGCCCAATGACCAAAAACATTCCGGTCTTCAACTTCTTGAGATCTTTCTTTAATGGTTCTTTTAATAGTGAATCGTCCATGCTTTTCTTGGGTACCAGGCTTTTTCCCTTTCCGTCGAAGTACAGCTTCTGTTACAGTAAAAAAAACATGATGGATCCAAGAATATATTGTCTTAAAGCTTAGAAATCCAACTAATTCAGCACCAACTATTTCTTCTGGAGACCAAGTTTGTTGTAATCTAGATTCAATTAAAGCCGCTAATTGGGGTGTTAACTTTGTTGGTCTGCCTTTATTAGCAGACTTACTAATTGCTAACTGTTGTGCTTTAATCGCAGAATATTCACCTTCAACGCGATTTAATTCTCTTGCTACAGTAGAATGGTGAACCCCGATTAAGCTAGCAATCCTACGAACAGAGTATCCTTCTCTTCGTAAAACTTCTATTTGACTTCGTTTTTCTATGGTAAGATGTATATAGCTCATATTAGAGACCTCCGTGTCATGTATTTGTGGTTATTTACATTTTACACGAGATCTCCAATATGAATTTTTTATTTGTCGCAATATATTTTACAATTCATCATAAAAAATTTCACCTTCAAAAATTACTTCTAATTTTGAGGATGAAATTATTAATTTTTTATTATTTTATTCTCTTCATACTCTAAAATTAAATCCTCAATAACAGCACATTCAATTCCTAACTCTTGTTTTTGTTTATCTAAAAAAGCTACAACTACCATAAATATATTCAAAAATAGTAAAACTATAATAGCATTATTAACAAATGCTTCTAATGATCCCTTTTTTGCAAACTGTGCTATTATAAAAACTGATATAAATAAGAAATAAAATATACGTGTTTTTATAGTAAATATCCTTTTAATAGAAAAATAAAAATATCCAATTAATGGAGCAAATATAACTATAATAATCACACCCCAACCTATAAAGTCGACTATAGATTGATTTAGATTTATTGATATATCAGAGGATATAAAATTAATTACATTAATTATATTAGATACAAATGTAACTAAAACGGCACTTATAAAAATAGTTGTCCACGGATATGACATGTTTACATTATAATCAACAGACCTAATACTTTGTAGTCTTCGTAGCTCTTTAATACTTAAATTTCTATACTCTTCATAAAATTTATCATATAGCTTATCCCAATATCCTAGCTGGTTATTACAATTAATACATGATTTTATTTTCATAAAACCCTTACATATATACTTATAGAAAACGTTTAATTTAGACATATATGCTCCACTAACATAGAGTTTTCATCTAATATAGTTTTATACTCGATAATTTAACTCTAACTCATTACTATAGTTATTTAAATACCTTTCTTTAGTATTATATTTTCTCAGCTATTTCAACCTTAAATCAATCAAAGCTATATAATATAAATGATATTTAATTGTCAAAAATTTTATAAAAAATATAAAAACATATCGTACACTAAAAGATATTAGGAAGGTCTACATTTGATTAATTTATTAATCACACTATTGCAATAATTAGTAGACCTTCCTTTTTTATCATGAATAATACCATAAAGTACATAACTCTTACATAATAGACAATTTATGGCGAACAAACTGAAACCAAATGATATTAGTTATACTATTTATATTCCTTATATCTTTTATTAATTATACCTACTAAATAATCTTCAAGTGGCTTATACAATTTTTGTATAATGTGCGATATTAATATAATTAGAATAACTATAAAATAAAATAAGAATACTATACCATATTGACTGACCTGATCAATAGGAATATGGTGCATTACAAGATAGATAACAACATGCTGAATTAACATAATAGCATATCCTATTATTGCCAATTTATTAATATGTCCAATACCTGGAATAACTTGAAATATACGCACTAAAATAAATAAAAAATATATACTAGGCATAGTTACTAAAAATGATAAAGGATTTAAAGAAATAATACGCCATAAAATATGTGTATCTTGATTAAATTGGTAATTTACTATAAAACCAGCTAAACCTATAGCTAAACAACCATATATAATCTTTTTCTGTATTAAGACTTCTTTATATTGATATAAAATCATCCCCAATACAAATTCTGGCAAACGTGTAACCCATAACCACCAAACATAATCACCTAAATGATGTAAAAGCATATATGATCCAATTGAAATTGCTATTACTCCTATAGATGTAGTAAATACAGATTTACTTAATCCTTTTTTTATAAATGGTGCAATAATATACATAATAACAAGTGTCCCTAAAAACCACTCGCCAATAAATAGATACTCAAAATTATAAAACTTAGCTGCTAGATAGGTCTCATAAGGAACCATAAATAGAATTGATTCAAATAAGCTTCCATTTTGAAATATCACCTTATAAAAAGGAACATCAACATTATAAACAGGACTTATAAACCCTATGCAGATAATAATAAATGTCAATACCCAATAAGAAATAAACCATGGAATGACAATACGTATGAATTTTGTAGCATAGAACTGTATAAGACTATCTAACCTTTGTAGACTAATAGATGCTAAATATCCAGAAATGGCAAAGAATAGTGATACACCTAATCTTCCAGTTAATCCACCAAATATACCAGCTATATTCAAGTGAACTGAACCTTCATATGTATATGAATAGTGAGATAAAATTACCAATAAACATGCCAAGACTCGTAATGTATCAATACTAGAATCACGATTTATAATATTTATCATAATTGCTGTATCCTATTTACATATTAATCTATATACTCTTCGTATACTACGATAAATAGATTCTATAGATTCTAATAAAAGTTTCTTATGTTTTAAACGATAACGAACTCGGTCCTTTAAGAACTCTCTATCTAAAAAATATAAACAGATAGCACGTTTCCATAATGGGTTAATCCAATACGCATAACCTTGCCCCCCACCTACACTAAAACTATTAACAGCAGCAATCTGCCCAGTCCAAAAATGGTTAAAGTTCACATCTTCACCAATACCTAAATTATCTTCAAACGAAATACTAGAAAATAAAGACTTATCTAACTCTTTGGGGCTATGATTAAAATACTCATGAACCAAAGCTAAATCTTCACGCTGATAGTGTAAAAACTCAATATCCGTATTAAAAATTGTTACAAAATCATTTACAAATTCAAGAGCATTCTTTTGAATTAAATCAACAATATAATACTCATCATAATCAATAGAATATTCTTTATATTCATATATAAACTCATCATTTTCATCTACACTTAAATGCTTTAGCGATGGTTCCATTCCACTAACCAATAATTCACGCAATAGACCTGTTACACCTGGCGTATGGGCAAAGAATGTCTTAACATCCATTTGATTCAACTTTCCTCTAGATAAAGCTATATCATTATTAATATGAATATAATAAGGAGTTATATCAAATCCATAACAACGGTTTAAAGCACTTTCAACTCGACAACTGTACCCTACATCAAAGGTAGCCGATTTTCCTCCAAATATTTTTCTAAAACTATTAAACATTTTATGTTGATACGTTTTAGTAGCCTCCTCACTCCATATATCATTGCCAAAAATAGTAATAAATTTATACCAGCTTTCATAAGTACCAAAAGGTCTGTCTAATAGAATATTAGCATTCAATAAGATAGCTTTTGCCTGTTCCATGCTAACCTTCAAGAAATCTTTGAATATTACTAATACCTTATTAGGCGTTAAGTTACGTATATTAATATTTGAGTTATAAATTTTATCAAGATCACTCCGGTTAGAAAGTTGCAAAGGCAAGACCGCATCACGAGAAAAACGAACATAGTTGACTTCAGTATCTATTGGATAAATCTGTTTTAAGATATTAAAAGCTTTTAGTGGTAAGTATCCATCTCTAGCTAAAAAATTTAACGTATCATATTTTAAAGTCTGAACATCTTTAATTAGCCAATGCATTAAAGAGAAAATATATGGTCCTAATGCATAGTACCCTATTATCTTAGGGTCTGCATTAAAGTCTGATCCTTCCATAAATTCTGTATATGGATTATCAAATAATGTATTCGCTACAAGCCCTAATACTGCTTTCATACCTAAGAATCGTTCAAAATAATATGCGTTTCTCTGCATATAGGATTGTTCAAAAATAATATTAAAGGCATTTCCTGTAAAGTTTTCAGGAATTCGGCCTTTAAGTAAATCAATAGCCTTTGGCAAAAAGAAGGAGTTCCAACCACGCTCTCTAGCTCTGTTAACATCAGAATGCATTGTATCACCAATATGAATAAACTCTTCTGATTTATAGCCTAATTCTTTTTGTATATAAGAATATAAATTTCCAGATGCCTTCGTTAGATTTAGCTCACTAGACACATATATATTTGAATATCCATTAAAATTTTGCTTTTCAAGCAATAATTCTAATGTATCTTGATGCAAATACATATCAGAAGTAATAATAATCTTTTTCCCCATATATAGAGCAAGGTCAAATAATTCTTTTGTAAATTTACGTTGGTAACAATACTTTAATTCTAAATTAATTTCTTCATTTTTTATAATATCTATAGTTTCATCATCATAATTGGATATTTCTTTAAATGCATCATAAATATCATCGATTGTAATATCTTCTAATGAGGGATTCTTGATATGTTGTAATTCTCTAGCCCTTTGTTCTGCATCAATACGTAACTGCTTTAATTCTAAATGATCTTTACTTTGTAACTTAAATGCAATTCGTTCTGATAAAAGTGAAAATAAATCTGTAGGTTCACAAAAAGGCCTAAATACCAATGTATCAAAAATATCAAAGCTAACAACTCTAATATTATCATTGATAATGGCGAGCTTTAATTTCTCTCCAATTAATTTAGTATTTGGTGTATGTATAGTAAAGAAATCTATTTTATTCAACTCTTTTTCAGAAATACCAAATTTTGTCTTAATATGTTTATACAAAAACACTGTTTCTATTTTTGATAATTTACTTTCATATCCTTTTAAAACTGATTGAATTGTATGTAATATCCACTGTTTTAAATCATAAGAAACATCTAAATGAGATTGACTGAAAATCTTATTAATAACAGTAATAATAGACTCAATACTATCTATATTCTTCTTATATTCCTTCAAAGATTTAGAATAGCTACCTATTTCATGATACACAAAATTATTCTTAATATTGACAATTTTATTTGTATGATAAAATGCTAATACATTAAATATATACCACAACGCAAAATTAGTGGTAATAGAAATATTCTCAAGTTTCCCTACAACAATTGATAATAAGGACTTAGATAAAAGCTTATTAAAAGTATAGAATAAAGAAAAATCAGATCCACTTTGCTTTAATAGAAACTCTTTACATGCATCTCCTTCTAGATTTAAATCAAGTAATCTATTGTGAGCATATAATGGGTACTGAATATTTTCATCATTTATAAAAAGATGCTCCCCCATTACAAGATTAGATTTAGTAGATATACCTCGCTGTACCATAGTACGATAAAAATCGCAAGATACATATTCATTAGATGTTAAGAATGAAATATAATGTCCATTTGCCTGTTTTAATGCTATACGTGCCAATTCTAAAATAGAATCACTTTTATCACTAATAGTAACTGATACATTATCATATAAATCAACATATGTATCTAAAACTTCTGATTCAGTTGATGCGACTACAATTAATTCAATATTTTTATATGTTGAATTAATAATACTATCAATTACTTTTTCTATTTGTTTCTCTTCTTTTTCTTGTAAAGATACTATTACAGATAATAATGGTTCTTTCATATTATAATTCCCCTTAACTTACTTTATATGCTTCACAGATTTCATCAGTATTGCCTATTCCTTTAACTTTTCCATGATCTAACCACAAAACTTTATTACAAACCTCTTCTATTAAATCTATTTCATGAGATACGATAATAATTGTTGTACCCTGATCAATCATTTTCTTAATACGTTTAATACATTTTTCTTTAAATCTGTAATCCCCTACTGATAGTACCTCATCGACAATTAAAATATCAGGATCGACAACAGTTGCAATAGCAAATCCAAGTCGTGCATACATACCACTAGAAAAATTCTTAATAGGAACATTAACAAAACTCTCTAACTCAGCAAATGCAATAATTTGATCAAAATGTGCATCTAAAAATTTTCTACTATATCCTAAAATAGCCCCATTTAAATAGATATTTTCACGAGCCGTTAGCTCTGGATCAAATCCTGCTCCAACTTCAATAAGAGGAGCAATAGAACCTTTTACTGATACACTCCCCGCTGTTGGCTTTAATACACCAGCTAAAATCTTAAGCATAGTACTTTTACCAGCTCCGTTAAACCCAACAATACCAAGAATATCTCCTTTATCAACAGTAAATGATACATCATCAAGACTTACAAATTCATTATAAAATAATTGTCCTTTTATGAATCTCATTACATACTCTTTTAATGTATCAACGCGTTCCTCCATTAGATTAAAAACCATACGAATATTTTTAACCTCTATGACTGGCACCATATATCCTCCTCCCTATTATAAATACATAACAAAGGTGTTTTGCTTTTTATTAAAATAATAAGTCCCGACTAAGAGCGCACCAACTGAAAACAAAATACAAATACTAAGCAACTCTATACTTGGTAATGTATTATTATACGCTACCTCTCTAAAAGCGCTTAAAAAATAATATAATGGATTATATTCCACTACAAACTTATATTCCTCAGGAATAATATTAACAGGGTAAAAGATTGGTGTCGCATAATTTAAAACAGTAATAAGTACACCATATAGATGGAATATATCTCTAAAATATACTGCTAATGCTGATATAAATAGACCTACACCAATACAGAAAAAATACAGTAGCACAAGGGGTAATATACAAGCTATTAATGTTACTGTAATTTCATGACCAGTATATAGCATAATTACTAACATAGCTGGCAGTGAAAACAATAGGTTCACTGCACTTGAGGATACTCTAGATATCGGAAATAAATATTTTGGCACATATACTTTTTTTATAAGTGATCCATTTTCTAATATAGATCCCATTGCAAAACTAGTAGCTTCGGAATAAAATGTAAAAATTAATTGACCTGTCAATAAATACAGAGCAAAATTATCAATTTGAAACCGAAATAAGTTAGAAAATACCATTGCTGTAATCAGCATAGTAAGGAGTGGGTTTAACATACTCCACAAATAACCTAATATACTTCGCCTATATTTCTTTTTAATATCACGCATTACTAACTCAGATATTAAGTTTCTATACTTAACTATATCTAGATACACTATTATTGCCCCCTTAATGACTCTATAATAAATTGTATAAGTAATAAAAATATATCCTGTCTAATATATCTGTCCAGTATTCAATAATATATTTTCAAATTTTCTCCGACTTATATTTCAAAAGTAATCGTAGCTGATTACTATGATTTAATACGTCTAAGAACAGATTAGAATTACCTAAAGCATGCAAGAAACCCGAAGGCCAGATACTATTCTTAAAATCCTTAGCCAATTGTTTTGGATTGCCAAAATAAAAGTACAAAGACTTATTCTTAACCATCGGCTCAAAGAAATCTATATATACTGGATACGGCCCCCAATAAGCTACGTCTTCATCATCAGGATGCAAGACGAATCGGCTAAAGTTCGTCATCACCATACCCGCCTCCACAGAACCGTATTGCATCATATCTAAAGGATAGAACTCGCAGAAGTCCTTTGCCCCTTGATGAAGCTCAGTTAAGCGCTTTTTATATTCCTCAGGTATATCGCTATATTCGTACTCCTCTAATAGAGGTACTGCCTCACCTTTTTCACTATACTTATAACCCAAGGTTGTACCATGCGGTGCCGTGAAGAATACCTCCAAGAACATATAACCTAAACGCAAGGCTGTTTGCAATTCATAGTTTTGAGAAACATCAATATACGAATCCTTAGGTTCATGACTATTTTGTAAGTACAAAGGAATCCACTCGATGTCATAGTTTTTGATTGTACTATATTGTTGGAGTGCCGATACGATAGTACCTGCACCGAGATCTACAACACCAACTCTACCGTAATCCTTATACTGTTTGAGGTAATCAGACAATAACTGACCTTGCTCTTGTGAATTATAATATATCTTCGGATGCACTTGACTATAAAGAGCTTGAATACGCTCATCTTGAGACAATTCATCGCGCGTAAAGGTAGAACTTTCACTTAAACCAACGGAACGAACAACCTCCGCATCATAAGGAATGCCCAATCGATTAAATAAAGTATTCAGCCTTATATTTGGCTGCCAAGATTTATATAACCGCAAGATGTCCTCTAAGGACTGACGATACTGAATCATAGGAATGACCACGGAACGACGGGACAAATAGGAGTAGAAGCTAGTAAGTTCCCCCTCTTGATCGCTAATCTCTTGCAACACATACCCATCTCGCGCCAAGAACAGAATCGCATCAAGATTATAGCTATCCTTATGCACCTTAATCCATTCCATAAAGCCCTTAACGATAGGGCCAAACACATCAAAACCTAAGCGGTACGCCAAAGACTCAGGCGTTTGAGAAAAATTATGTTTTTTGATAAAACCATATAATAAAGAATAATCTAAATCGCCCTTAGCCTTGCTTTCATTCACATACGATTTATGGCTAGGAGGCTTAATTAAGTACGCATCTAAACCAATAGCTTTAGACTGTTGAATATCTGCCTTAACATCATTCCCGATGTGTAACACATCCTTAGCTTCTGCTTGGATTTCCTCTAATACAGCACTAAACAAGGCTCCCCCTTCATGTTTAGTTTTGTGATATATACAGGACACAAATAATTTGTCGTAGCCTGTAATCTTATTATGCTCTAACACCTGTCCTATGATAGTATCCGTCAAATACATATCAGAAATAATATATACTTTCTTGTTTTGCTGCAATGCGTATTGATAGGCCTCTATGACCTCATCATTAGGAAAGGTTAAATTAATTTCTAATTCGATTTCTAAAGCCTTACATGCATCGGCTAATTCCTGACCGTATAAATCAGCGAAGACTTCGTATATTTCATCTAGCGTTACCTCTCGGTACGAATAGGTTTTACGCGCCTTGTGGTCAGCTGCTTCCCGTTTCTTATAAAAACCAATAGGCTTTGCATGATTTCTCTTTTGGTATTCCCGATCTACTAAATGCCATAGATCTCTATCTTTATAGATAACACGAAATACTAGCGTATCATATACATCAAATGTAATGACCGGATGTACATCGATGGCTTGTTGTAATGCTAACTCCATTCCTTCTCCCCAATTATTATGCTAGCTCATGATAAGCTTCTAGTAATAACTTCTCTACACGTTCTGTTTCGTTTGTAATATCATAACCTGCTGCTTTTAATTCTTCATAACGGCTTTGTCTGCTATGTTGTTTACTATTTACAATTATCTCACCCCAGGCCTTAGCACCTGCTTCTAATGAAATGAATTGAGTAGATGGTAAAAGTCCCAATTCCCTAGTCACAGTGGCAGATAAAAGCAGTGGCAAATCCGATGCTTGTGCCTCTATGCCCACAACGGTAAGGCCTTCAAAGAAAGATGGCATCACCAGTATATCTGCAGCTTGCATGATTTTATTTACATCATCTCGTCTGCCTAGTAAACGAATGGAATCCTCTAACCCGTATTCTTTGATTTTTTGTTTAACTTCCGTTAAAAATACACTCTCTTCGCTGGTGTCCCCTACGAGTAACAACACAGAATCAGGCTGATTTTGATGTACTTCCTTAAATATATCTAGCAAAAAACTGTGGTTCTTTTGATACGAAAAACGCCCTACATGTAACAAGGTTAATTCCGAATGTAATCCTAAGGATTGACGAGTTTCATTGCGAACCACTGGATTTGCATCATATTTTCTAATATCGATAGCATTGTAAATAACGTGATATGGATTGTCTTTAAACATCCATTGACCTGCAAATTTACTACATGCAAAGCGCAAGTTCGCACTCCAAGCAAGTAATTTCTTGTTCATCCCTACCAAAAGACGACGTGCCAAGCCTTGTTTGTTTTCAAAGCCTGAATTATGGCTATGGATAACCCGAACAGGTATGCCAAAAACCTTCCCCAATACGAGAGGAAACACGTATTCCAAACTATTAGTATTCAAGACGATTACATCATAAACGCCTTTATTTTGTAATAGTATAATAAACCACTGCCAATAATGGAGCAGTGGATTTTTATGTCTAGAAACAACCTTAAAAATCTTGCTACCAGAAGCTAAGATTTCATCTTCATAACAAATGGAGTACTCCCCCGTGATGTTCACAAAATCATAATCGATTTTACTTTTATCAAGATGTCTAAATTGTTCTATCAAATATGTTTCTATGCCACCTAGATTACGTGTCATCCCCACTTGTAACACACGTAATCCACGGGATTCTCGGTTTATCATAATCGTGCTTCTTTCTAATTAGATTTGATCTTCGCAAATAGACCTTTTAAACGATGGCGAACAAAAGAAATACACTCTGTGCAGGCAATAATTCCTAAATTGCATTTATATTTTAATAGTCCAGATAATACACCAATAAGAGAGGCTCCGTCCTTCATGTGAGGCTGCATATACTTATATATATCGTCATGCCACAGCTCTTGTAGCCATTTATATTTGCCATATAGCGAAGAAACAGTGCCCATGCGCTCTAGTGCAGAATATATATACTTAACATATAATACGCTCAACAATTGGTAGCAGTACGCATCATCAATGCCTTCATCAAGCATATATTGATGAATAGTTTGTATCTTCAAACGATACATTTCGTAGTACTTAGGCTCCCATTTCTTAGAAAGACTAGTCTTATCTAAGTCGAGCATATAGTGATAATACACATGAGGAATAGTCCCCATGGACTTTGCATAGGTTAAGTATTCAAAAGAGAACATAAAGTCCTCCATGATGTATTCTGAGGAAAATTTAATATGGTATTTTTCGATGGTAGACCGCTTGTAAAACCCATTCCACACATAACCAAAGAGTGGGATATACTCCATTTTAAGGACCATCCGCAAGATATCTATAACATAGTCAGATACGAAATTTCCAACGTCGTTTATCTTGTCTCGAAGGCTTTCACCATGCTCGATATAATGCTCTACAGCACCGTATTTCCAAAAGTCTACATTTGGGTGCTGATTATGTTTCTCGAAAAAAGCGGAAAAGATATTTACGCCATAGTAATCATCGGAGTCCATAAAGGTAATATATTCACCGCTTGCAATGGATATACCATAATTGCGAGCATTACATACGCCACCATTAGGAATGTGCTGAATAATGAGACACATATCAGGATAGGTACTCGCTAAGGAGTCGAGCAATTTCCCCGTTTTATCCTTTGAACCATCGTTTACGATGATCAATTCGTATAAAGCTTTATCAACATCCTGTGAATATACACTGTCTATAACTTGTTTAATTGTCATTTCCGCATTATACGCTGCAACAATAATAGATAGTACTGGATTCACAACGATACCTAGCCTTTACTATGTAAACCAAATTTACGCAATACAAAAGAACTACCCTTTTTCAACCAATTTTGTGGCTCCATAAAGGATACATTTTGCTCTTTATAATTAATGTTATTCGCTTCAAGCCATACGTCGAGCAAGATTTCACTGACAAAGCCAAAAATACGCGCTTCATACGCATCATAATCGGAAATATCAACGCGTTTCTCTAATTCCTCCAAGATGGAGAACATCCACTCGCAGTATTGATTAAACAAATCGCGGCGCATGACAAACATATTAAACATATGCGCCCAATTACGGTTACAAACCTTTGTAAAAGCTCCACTATATTCTGGATATTTTTCTGCAATGATTTGCTCTGCCACATCTAGTCCTTCTGCATGATGGGCGTGATTATAGTGAGAGCGATTAGATTCAATATAGTATTTACGCTTGTCTGCAACTACTACAGGATATTCAGAAAGAAGTTGTTCCCACTCTGCACCTGTAAGGATTTGTTCCTTTTTTGCTTCTACGGAGTGCACCTCTTTACGTGTAAAGTAACGTCTGTAATGAACGAGACCAATATAGTCTGCATCAAGGTTTTTCCATGCCCAATAGAGGCCCGTCAATTCACAGTAATTAGCATTCTTTGAAGATATATTATCTCCTGTATGATCCCCTGTATAACCAATATCTGCCTTACCTTCTCGTCCTACATGAATCGGCATATAAACAGAATCTTCAGGCATCCAATATTGTTTATGTGTTACTACTAAAATCTTTATATTCACTAGTACTCTCCTACATGAGTTGTATATTATTAACACTCTTCTAGTACAGTATGAGAAATTATCTATGCTAACTCTTTTTCTACCAAAGTTAAAGCACTAGCAATGACCTTATCCATATCGTAATATTTATATTCCCCTAAACGACCACCAAAGATAACATTGGAAATTGTTTCAGCCTTTTTAACATATTTTGCATATAGATCCAAATTCTTTACGTCATTTACTGGATAATACGCTTCTTCACCGATTTCCCAGTCCTTTGGATATTCTTTTGTTACATACGTAACAGGCTGTGTACCAAACTCAAAATGCTTATGTTCAATGATACGAGTATACGGAATCTCTCCTTCCGTATAATTCACCACCGCAACGCCTTGATGGTTTTCCTCTTCGAGACGTTCTGTTTCAAAGTGAAGACCGCGATATTCTAATACCCCTTCAGAATAACCAAAGTATTCATCTATAGGGCCTGTGTAGATAATCTTATCTACCAAAGATTCGTATTCGTTCCGATGTTTGAGAAAGTCTACACCTAAACGGACTTCAATGCCTTCTAACATGCGTTCAATCATCTTGGTATAACCACCCATAGGAATCCCTTGGAAGCGATCATTAAAATAGTTATTATCGTATGTATAACGCACAGGTAATCGTTTAATAATGAAAGCTGGTAACTCTGTACATTTACGGCCCCATTGTTTTTCCGTATACCCTTTGATGAGCTTTTCGTAAATATCCGTACCTACAAAACTAATAGCTTGCTCTTCTAAGTTCTTTGGCTCCCCTGATATGGCAGCTCGTTGTTTAGTAATGATATCTTGTGCCTCTTTTGGAGTTCGAATATTCCACATTTTAGAGAATGTGTTCATATTGAAGGGCAAATTGTACATCTCGCCTTTATAGTTTGCTACAGGACTATTTACATAGTGATTAAACTCGGCAAATTGATTGACATAATCCCACACATGTTTCAAGGATGTATGGAAAATATGAGCACCATAAACGTGAATATTGATATCCTCTTTACTTTCACAATAAAGATTCCCTGCTATGTAATTGCGACGGTCGATGACAAGTACAGATTTACCACGCTTGTGCACCTCATGAGCAAATACAGCACCAAATGGGCCTGCCCCAACTACCAAATAATCGTATTTCATTAATAGGCTCCCTTTGCTTTACATACAACTAGTACTGTTTTCAAGAGATATACAATATCGATCCATACGGACCAGTTATGCACATACCAAGAATCCATTAACACCCGTTCTTCATAGGTGGTATCACTGCGACCACTTACCTGCCAAACACCAGTAATCCCTGGTGGTACAAGGTAAAAGTCATTAATATAATCGCCGTATTTTACAATTTCATCTCGAACAATAGGTCGTGGACCTACGAGGCTCATGTCCCCAACGAGAACGTTCCACAACTGCGGCAATTCATCAAGACTTGTCTTTCGAAGTAATTTTCCGATTTTTGTAACCCGAGGATCATCCTTTAATTTAAAATCTCGTTCCCATTCTTCACGAGCAACTGGGTTATCTTTTAAATATTGCTCCAAAGCCTTTTGCGCATTTGGCACCATAGATCGAAATTTGTAACAAAAAAATGTTTTCCCACCCTGTCCAACACGTTTATGACCAAATACGATAGGTCCTGGAGAGTCCAAGTAAATCAATATAGCAATAATAGCGAGAATCGGTAAAATCAAAATGCCGCCACATACGGTAGCTACAATATCAAAAATACGCTTTGTAATACGGTTAGACTTACGAGCTAAATTATTCTGCACACGTAATATAACCGCCTGCTCTTCCATCATGCCATGAGCTGTAATATTACTTGTTGGTAAACCGAATAATTCAGGAACAAAGGCCACCCTTTTTACTAATACTTGTAATCGATTAATCAAGTATACTAATTTTTGGGACTCAAGTCCGGGCGCACAAATCAGTACTGTTTGGACCCCTGTATCTTTAATGACTCTCTCTACATCTTTAAAAGCCCCAAGGCATGGATATTCTTTAGCGATGGATAATGATTTAGGATTATCATCTACATAACCAATAATCTTATAGGTAGTAATTGGCATACGATCTAAAGACCTTTTTACAAGTTCCGCAGTCTTCCCCGCCCCAACGAGAAGAATTGGAATTGTTAAATATCCTGCTTTTGAAAGTATTTTTCCTACAATAAAACGCTCGCTAAAGATAAATACGAGCATACATATATAAGCAAAGGCAACAAATAAACGAGACACATCATTAATTACATGGCCTGTGTACATTAGAACAATCGATACGACAACCCCTATGGTAATGCTGCGAAATAAATTTTTCATCGTATCCCAATAAGGTGTTACCACTGAATAAGCATTATTAAGCAATAATATAGTTAAAAATACGATAGGCACAACACCATATACGTAAATTTCTTCTACCTTAAAATTTGAACTTACCGGTAAAATTGATAAGTTTAAACGCAAATAATAGGCTGCTAATGTCCCCAAAACAATAGCAATATAATCTGCTATAAGCACTATGAGCTTACTAATAAACAACTTTTTATTATTGTTATTGCAGACAAAACTATTCATACTAATACCCCAAGTTATAAAAAAGGGTTGTTTTCTCAATCTCAAAATGTTAAGAAAACAACCTCTCTCGCATACGAATACAATGTACCAATATTCACATATATTGTATCATATTTAAATATGTAAAACTATAAAACATAGACTCCACCTAATCTTTTATGTAGTTATTTATGCTTTAAGTCTATTTTTATCCTACTTAATTGTCTATTAAATGATAGTTAAATGCCTTCCAATACAGCTATATGATTCTCAATTATCCCGCAATTGAAGCATAATCCCCATAACAACCCAAAAAATGCGAATACCCGATGAATTACCCCAAGTATAATCAATAGATCCAAATAAAAATAAATAACTAATAAAACCTACAATGATTGATAAATCATAAGGATTTGTAGACATAATGTAGCTTTTTACTGATTTATAGATTATGAAAATTGAAAATTCTAAAAACCCAATTAGACCTAGTATGCCAGATTCAGAGGCTATTTGTAACATATTATTATGAGAATGACCTAAGTCTTGGGTTTCTTTTTCTGATTTATACTGCTCTCGATATGTTTTCTGCCACAAACCTGGACCAACACCAATTACAGGATGATCCATAATCATTTTTCTATCCGACTCCCATACATAGATACGGCCTAAATTTGAGCCATCAGTAGTTACATTAAAGGTGCTTTCAAAACGAGCCATATAAGCTTGATTACTAGTAAATATAAAACTGATTCCTATAGCAGCCACAAGAAGTACCAATAAATAACGAATGTTAACAAAGGAATAGCGCAATGTAATAAGTACACCATTAATACCATTAAATAGCCAAGAACCACGGCTTTGATTGCCTAACATTCCCAACACTATACTAAATAAAGAGAATACAGCTGATTTTTTTACATAAGAAGGAAATGTTTTATCATAAACAGTAATTAAAGCTAATGGAAAAGCGAGCGTTAACAACATAGCTAGCCCCATCATAGAGCCATTAATGACACCACCTGCACGACCCTCTGTTCCTACATTATACCCCAGTAAATATTGTACAAAGGCAGATAGAGCATCGATGCCTATATACACAAAAAATATTGATAAAATAGTATATAATTTGCGAGAACTCTTGATAAATAGCAAGATTGGTACGATAATTAAAATCTTCCAAATCCAAATATTAAAGAAGTACTTAGTCGTCACTCGTATATTATCACTAATAAATGCAGACGGTAATATACATAACAGCATACCTAAGTACGCCCATCCATATTGGCGTATCGAATTTGGTATAGAAACTTCATCTCTTTTATACCACCATGTTAAAAGTGTAACGAGTACTATAAGTCCATAAATAAAATTACCAAAAGCCATAGATGACCGCGTCGTACATATCATAATTGAAATGAGTACAGTAAGTATCATTTCATAATTCTTAAGTATCCAAGATTTCATACTAACACCCTTATCCCCTTATTGTTATTATCTAATAATTAAGTATAGTTACGACTTACATATAACGTATAAATGTATACTTATTTTATTAAATTTTTCATATGTTCTTGAATTTCTTGTTCATATTGATCGAGTAATTCATAGCGTTTACGATATTGGCTACGTTTTTGTGATTTAATCTCCTCAATAGGCTTACGATATTCCTCTAAAGGAATTTTGAAAAAACGTTCATCACTACATAGTACACCGCCAGATTCCTCCCACAATGAATCTAGCTCAGCTACCTTTGCACGATGACCGCGAACTAAATGAGTATTCGCATAAAAGCCTTCATCAGATACAGCGTAAATAGATTCTACCTTACAAATGGCTGCAATATGACGTAATAGGAACATGATAAAGTTTTTTGGACGATAGCCAAACATCTTTTTTGTAACTATTTTAGCATTATCAAGACCATCTTTATAACCTTGAATCGTACCAATCCACATAGCAGATTCCCCATTAAAACCTTTACCAAAACGGAAGTTAGCATGGTATACCCCTTGATTACCCAAGGTGAGTAACAAGGTCAAAAAACCTTCTTTACGCTGACCAGGTCCATAATATAAACGAGCTACCATATCAAGGTCTACCGATTCCCATACGATATAGCCACGATTCATCCGACTTACGTCATCATAAATATTATCAGGATCTACAGAGTACATCTCACGAATTGCTTCATCTGTAAATATATCTTTCAAATAATCAAAATGATTAACAATAGCCTCTAATCGTTCCTGAGGTGTAGAGCTTTTAAACAAGAAAAATCTTGTCATCAACTCAAATAAACCAACTTGTCGGTCTAATAGTGTTAAATCAGGCGTGTAACTTGCAAAGTAGTTCTCTAGCGCCTCTATTTCTCGTTTATTTCGTATGGAGCGCATTGTATGTAAGAAGGTACGACGTGTTTCCCTCCAACTACGCTTGCCGTAAATCTTACGACCTCGCTGCCATTGTATTTGTAAATATCCCATCTCATACTCCTATCCACTAATACAACTAACAAACTTTATCATTAATGATTAGTGGAGTGTAAATTATCTATAATCGCAACTAATTCATCAGCTACACGATTAACAATGAATCGTTCCTCAACAACACGTCGTGCATTTGTGATAATACTTGATAAATCTACCGCATCACTCATCACATGCTCCACTGCTTGTTGTAATGTATGTTCATTCAAAGGATCAACAATAAATCCAGATATACCATCTTCTATAATTTCTCTCTGAGCCCCAGATCCACTCGTAATGACTGGTACACCGCAATACATAGCCTCACAAATAACAAGACCAAAGGCTTCACGCGTTACAGTTGGCAATAACAAACAATCAATTGATCTATATAAACCTTCAATATCAGGTGTAAAACCTATAAATTCAACATAAGAATGCATATGATGCGCATCTATATAGTCTTTAAGTTTTTTGATTTGATCCTCTGTACCAGCCCCCGATATAATCAACCGAATATCTGGATTTTTTTGATGAATCTGTTCAAGAGCACTTAAAATCAGATATAAACCCTTACGTTCTGTAATACGCGCACTATATCCAAATGTAGTAACTTTAGATTTTATTGGCACATTATCTGCAAATGAAAGAAATCTATTCGGATCGATACCATTATGTACAACATGGTATTTTCTAACATCCTTAATAACAGGCGTCATAAGGTCGTCATAAACAAGTTTGGACACACAAACAAAGGCATCTACTTGTGAATTAATCCATTTATGATACATATCTGTTTTACCAGGTACAAGATTATGTTTAATAAACATCAATTTAGCACCCGTTAACTGCTTAAGAGCAATACAGAATAAGATATATTTACCAGAGTGGCATACAATTGTATTAATTCCTTGTGCTTTCATCTGTTTGGCTACTGCATTAACAGATAGAAAACCCTTCAAAGTATAGAGATTGGCAGTCATCACATGGCCGACTTGAGCATAGCGAGATTGCATCTCTTCATTTGATTGGTCTACTAAGGTATAAGCAGCCCTATGTCGTTGTTGTAATTGTTTACAAATATCATATACATATTGTTCACCACCGCCCCAAATTTTGGCGCCTACAATATTGATTATAGACATAGGTTCCTCCTATCATATACAGATCAATACACATATAGTGGCATCCATTGATGTATTCGAAATAATGTTTACATATACATCAATAGATATCATCGTCTAATTATACTACGACTTATTCATACTGTCCTCATGATTAATGAGCCACATGGTCAACAATGTCCAATCACGAGCATCATCCCCATGATTATCAATAGGCCGAATTGGCTCAACCGGTTTATAGGACGGTATGTTGCTTTCACCATAATCCATACGAACATCGCCCATCATATGCGGCGTAATCCACTGATATGGCGTAACTAAAGTTTCTGGCTGCTCTTCAAACAAGGACGGCACAATGGAATAATATTCAAAACCCTTTGGTGCAATGGCTTCAATAATGGTAGGCATGAGGCTCATATGCGTGCCAATGGGCGCCGTAATACTATCCTTGGTAAAAGCAGGATGTTGTAACAATCCTACGGTACAGAATGTATCGCGCAAGGTATAGTCCCGTTGAATTAAAGAAGTATTATTCAATGAGCCAAATAGATTAGAATGATCACCAGTAACAACAAACAAACTGTCTGGAAAGACCTCTTTCATAGAATTTACAAAATTAAAAATTGCCTTATCACTATAGCGATAGGTAGCTAATTCTTTATTGCGTTTCTTGTTGGCCTTTACATCATCCCCAAGATTCGGCATGACCTTTTCAGGATCATAATCTAATAAGGAATCCTCCATTTTATAAGGCCCATGATTGGATGTAGTATAAATAAAATGGAATGTCGGATGATCTAATCCTTTAATTTGTTCCGTTATATTCTCTAAAAATACGTGATCGTATACGCCCACCCAAGTTTTAGGTGCATCAGGACCACAGAAAACAGAAGCGCTTTCCACGCGATCAAAACCTTGGGCCTTACCAAAGTGATTAAAGTTGCCATACGATGCATTCCCGCCATACCAATAAATCGTATCATAGCCTAATCGCTTCATTTGAGCTGCCAAGGCAGTCGGTAATGGTTCATGCCAAAAGGCTTCTCGTTCGTTGATTTCCATGCCCGCATCATATACTCCAGATAATAGACTCACAATAGATGGACGAGATACATTACCAGCAGGCAAGAAATTAGGTACTTGCGCCGTATGAGGATTATCCTTAAAATCCCATAAGCCAGGACATATATTGAGATCCTTATAAGGTTCATCAAGAGACCATTGTGGGATACTTTCACCAACAATAAAGAATATATGTTGCGGTTTATCAATACGAGAACCTGATGCAACACGCTTAAATGCATGAAGCGGTGTGTGTAAATCCTGCCATGAATCTTTGTATTCGTTAGGAACAATGCGATAAATGGCGTCATCAATATCTTCAGGAGATGCGGTATATTCATCACGTAGCGGATGTTTAAACACCGTTTCTAAGGCACATAAATCTGGCACTGTAGCACGAGCAAAGAATATATCTTCTTTTACCACTGTAGGAATCGTATCCCATTCTGGTTTATCATCATGAGATAAGGTACCACCGTAGCGGAACCAATAGAATCCTAGAACAGATGCCGCCACAAGTCCTATATTCCAAGCTACAGTAGGCCAGGTTCCTTCAATATTTGGATATGGTATAGATGGCAAGGATAAGAAGAAACCTTCCATGAACCAGGATATAACTGCAATAGGAATCAATCCTAGAATGACAAGAATTCCTCGGTCTTGATTAAAGAATACATCAATCAAATTCCGTTTCTCTGCATGATTTCCATAATGAACCATATAGTTGTACGTATCATGGAAATGCTTGTAGAAGATCATTTTTCCTGCAAAGGCTGCGTACAGTACACAGGAATACATCGTTAGACCTACTAATCGTATGGAATCTTCTATTTGATGGTACCCTTCAAACCATAGTGCAGGGAGTGTCACCAAGACTAAAGGTAGTAAGAATACATAGGCATCAAAATCCATGCCCCACCAAAAGCCGTAACGCAATGAACCTAGAGCTGATTTCCAACGACCTTTCCATGTTGGATACGGATTATAAATAATCATAAAAATGATTCGAAAGATACTACTCAATATGGGTGCCCAAATCATTAATTTTATATTTTGTTGTAGGGATAGAAAAAATTGTTCACTCATTTATACTTCCATATCTACTTAAAGAACAATACTTCCCCATAGCAACCTACTTATACTACATTACTGATTATAATTGTCCATTAGATTTATTCAAATAATACAATTTTACATACTTTGTCATGGTGTACATCATATGATAGATCGATAATAGAAAACCTATTTTTCCGTCTAATATGCCACCTTGCAAAATATATATCTTGAAAAATGCCCATGTAGGGCGCAATATAATATCCCCTAAAAAATTACAAGACTTCCCTTGTGCCTTGTATTTATTAGCTGCTACCGTCGTATACTTATTGAACTTCTCAAAAAATTGATGCCAGTTATCATACGTATAATGATACAATTTTCCCTCTAATGTATCTTGTGGATACGGACTGATAAAAGCTTCGTGAACAGCCCCTTCCACAGTTGCTCCCTCTCGAGGCATCAATCGTAATACCTTATCAGGCCTCACCACACCATGGGTTGCCTGATTATAATGGAACAAATTATATCTACGTAGCCAATAAGCCTTCGGTTCACCCTGAATAGCTCGTTGAATAGACTTTGCTAACTCTGGTGATACACGTTCATCAGAATCGACAAATAGAATCCATTCACTTTGAGCTTTTGAAATACCAAAACGTCGCTGTTGAGCCCAATCACCATCTAATGAATGTGGTATAACCTTTGCACCCAATCCCGTAGCAAGTGATACTGTCTGATCTGTACTGCCATCATCGATAACTAAGATTTCATCAGCGAATTGAATACTCTTAATACAATCTACAATATGTTGTTCTTCATTGCGCGCTAAGATAATAGCCGTCACAGTACTCATAGATAATCCTTTAACTTACAAATCAATTAAATTTAATGGATAAAAATGTATATTTCTTTATTTGATAACATCACCATGTTTAATGCGCCATGCCGCAAGTTCACGCATGTTTTTAATCATATCCCCATAGGACTGAGGCATGCTCGCACTTTGTTCTAACACTTTGCCACTTTTATCGAGATATAGTCTATGATTAAATACAAATTCCTCTTGTGTAAACAAGCTTGGTACCATCGCTTCATAAGTTTGACCAGGTCGGCCTACCAATTCCGCCAAGGTTGGAATGATTTGAATGCTCATGCCGAACGCATTAGGCGCAAGCCAATCTTTATGAATGCCACGACCATAAAAAATAATAGGAATTGTAGATGCCACATTAGGACCTACTTCACGAGCAAAGTTAAAGCGTTCACTATGGTCACCTGTAATGACGAAGAGTGCAGACGGATCTGCTGTTTCTTCGCGAGCAATAAAATTGCCCATTACGTGGTCTGCATACCAAATATGGCCCATTTCGTTCAATTGCTTATCGTTTTCTTCGATAGAATCTGGCAAATGCCCTTTTACCTTATTCACATCGTAGCCTTCCTTAGCCACATTAATGCTATACGGCGGATGATTAGAGGTAGTCATAATCACATTGAGGATTTTTTCCCCTCTATGCTGATCCATGTAGGCAGAAATAGCTTTAAACAAGTCTTTATCGCCTACGCCCCAAGCATTACCGTCTTCGCTTGGCATTTCGGAGGCATCGTGGAATTCATCGAAACCTTGAGATAAAACAAAGTTTTTAACATTTTGCCATGTGCTAAAGCCACCATACCAGAACACAGTCTTGTAGCCTAGCTTTTTCATAACAGGACCAATGCCTAAACCATAAGGCTCTTTGAAACTTTCACCTTCATAGTTAGGATATAGCCCTGTATCAGGCATACCCGTCAACAAACCATTGATGGCTGGCATCGTGCCTGTGCCTTGGGCAAGAGCTAGTTGCGTGCTCATCGCTTGAGGGCTGGCAGCGTATTTACGACCTTGCTCAACGAGGTACGCACCAGGCTCGTTATATTCAGCGAGGAACGGCCACAAGCCATAGGATTCTCCAAGAACGAGGTTTATGGACTGCGGTTGATCCGCTAATCGTTGTGTCGTAATGGTTCTCGTGAAAGAATCGTCAAAATTTGTACCGTTAAACTTACCACCAACGGCAGTGATTTTTTCGTTTAGCTCTTGAGACGTTAAGTTAATAACCTCAAGCTCTGCCGTCCGTTTTGCAATGCTTTTAACACGATAGAGAGCCTGTACATCATCGAGGATATTTTCATTTAACAGATTGGAACTAAGGCGAGCCGCACTTTCCCAGTTGATGGAATTTGTATAGCTGAAAGCACCGCCAAATCTAAAGAATAGGCCGAGTACACCGATAGCGACAGTTAATCCAATGCCCGTCATCCATTGCGTTTTCTTTGTTTTAGGATACCAAGTAGTACAAAGTCGTCGATTATCTGCAGAATCACTATTTCTTACATTATCCGCATCATCACCATTCCTAAGATCATCAGCGTAGTCACTATATTTCTTGGCCCCCCACGCTAAGAAACGAACTAGGAACCAGCAAAGAGCTGCACTCAATACAACGGCCCCAATAATGTACATGAGGGCATTATATTCATTGATAGCGGTATTTACAATGGCACCGATATCATCGTTTTTACCGTTGATGAGCATCGCATTGTAGGAGGAGTTGAAGATTTTATAAAACGGAATGCGTCCTAAAAATAGGAAGGTCAACAGTACAGTCGCAATGGAGTAGAGGACCTGTTTAATGCGCAAGGACGGCCATTTGGGTACAAAGGTATACACCAACGTCCCCCCTAAAAAGCCTAGTAAACACAAAGAACCGACGGTCTTGAGACTCAATCTAAATCCTAGCCATAAGGACGTGAGGATATTCTCCATCGTCACGGAAGCTAGTTGTGATTGAAATACTGCAAGAAACACGATTCTAAATGCAGTCAACAAAGCAGAGAAAAAGATAAATACCTTAATCTCTGTTCGTATGCCTTCAAATAATCGCTGCCATCGGTTCATCATTAACCCCTAACTGTTGAATCTTATAACCTAATTGGTATATCACATAATCCAACTATATTGTTACAAACGTAACAAAACTACATAACTATACTGCCTAAATGAGTAATAAAATTCATAAACTACATATATATACTATATATATTCTACATAATATACTACATAATATGTTACATCATATTCTGCTAACTACATAACTATCAATTATTTCGGATATTTCTTACATTTAGGACCTTTACATCGTTTGCATTTACCGCATCCACGGTCGATAGTCTCAGCACCTGCTGATTTCTTTGCACTAGCACTCTCCTTGACCATCTTTTCAGAGGCCTTACTATTCCATACGGAAACTATCGATTCTGCTTTTTTGCGGATTCATCCTTTTTGGATTTTTTATCCTTTTTCTTGTCTTTCTTCTTATCTTTTTTCTTGAAAGTATCAGCTAAGAAGACTGTTTTTAACTTATCATTTAAAACTTTAAGCTTCTTTTCAGCCTTGTCTTTCTTTTTCTTTAACTTTTCTTCGTCTTTAGAACGTTTTTCTTCCTTAGACTTCTTATGTTTTTTCTCTTTTTTATCTTCTTTAGACTTTTTATCTTTCTTAGATTTTTTCTCGCCTTTGGACTTTTTGTCTTCTTTGGATTTCTTATCCTCTTTAGATGTTTTATCTTCCTTGGATTTTTTATCGTCCTTAGATTTCTTATCTTCAGAACCGTTGATACGCGCCCATTCATCGTCAACGCGTTTTAATTTCTTTTTAAGAAGCTTTTCCATCTTCTTATTTGTTTTATCGGACTCTAAACCGGCTTTACCAAATAACAAAGCATTCACCGCCGTGTATGGATCGATAGACGACATATCCTCATCATCTACTTTAGCCGCCTCTGATTTCTTATCTTTCGATAATTCATCAAAACCATCTACATTTAACGCTTCATCTTCATCTAAATGATGAATTGCTAAGCTTTCAACGCCTTCTAATGGTTTTACATCAAGGTGCTCAATCGCAGTATCTTCAAAATCTGCTATTTCCTTGCCAGAGCTTTCACCAAAACCAGTAAAGAGGCCGCCTATAGATTTTAATTCGTTCAATTTAATATGGTTCATGCCCACCGTAGAATCATGATGCACAGGAACGTCAGATAATTGTACCTGTTCCATAGCATATGCATCATCATTGTGACTCGCACCCTTGTCAAGTCCAGATGTATTAGAAATGACGATATCTTCCTTATCATCGCCTAGCACATCACCAAATAAATCTTCTTCTAAAGATTCGTAAGAATGCAATAAGGCCATACGTTTTTGAACATCTTCAATTTGATTCCACAAATCAACGAGAGAAGATGTATAGTACACCCGTTCTTTTACCTCTAAATAAGCTTGGTAAACGATAGATAATTCGGTCTCATTAAGGCCTTCCTCTGCACCAATTTCTTCAATCATTTGTTGAATCTGTTGATCTCGGTCATATCGTTTAATTAACGCTTTACGAATACGTTCAATCAACATTGTATCGATGAGTTCCATATGCACCTCCTATATTCAATACACTCAGTCCTACCCGCTACATTAGCATATACGAATCAATGTATAGAACCATAAAAATGAATTGATTTTATAATCTCTAATATATTATTATAGCAGAATTTATATGCTTTTTCCTTAATAATATGTGTAAAAGTTCCTTAAAAATAGAATAAAACCTCAATTTAAATACGTCCCTAATAGTATGCATTTCATACTACTAAAACACTATTCAAATCGAGGTTATTTAATCAAATTTATATACATCATATTCATATATAAATTTACTATATTAAATTCTGATATTTATTTGTTACATCAATCTAATATGTATTGCATCCATCGGATTTTTAACTGTTACATTAAAATATATCTAATTGTTACATAAATGTCTTTAAAGGTCTTAAATTATTTCATTATAAAAGTCTTAAATTACTGCACTAAAACAAGTTAACTGAATAGACGAGAATTCGTTCCTTTGTATCGCTTCCTTCAAAGAGGTCACTACAATCAATAGGTTCCTCTTGTTCCAAGCGCACATGGTTATTTAAAAAGTTCTCCACCTCTTCATTAACATAGTAGAAAAATAACTTAATCTCCCGAGGATTATGATATAGCGAATCAAAAATATTTCCTAATACCCGCTTAATCGTATGGAGTGCAAAGGGATTAAAGAAAAAGCATCGATCAGCCTGATCTGGCAATTCATACAGCGCTGCATCACCTAGTACAAAGCTTACACGATTACGAGTTGCCGGGCTTTCACCATTAATTAAAGCCTTTTCATAGAGCCGTTCATCGTATTCGATGCCTATAGAATGGCAGCCCGTTTGGTAAGCCATGAAAATACTCACTCGGCCCTTGCCACTACCATAATCGATGAGCGTATTTTTCTTGCGAATATGACCACTATTTGCTAAACGCTCCAACACGCAATAATCCGTCGGCTCGTACGGATGATGCTCCGTATCGGAACGACTATCATCGCGACCAGAGGTTTTAATTTGTAATACACTTTCCCACTCTTGCTCTGTTGCCATCTATATAATCCTATTATGAAGCCTAAATTATATGACCTAATACTGATATTAATCTTAATTTCTATACATACTATACCCTTATTAGGGTACTATTTACTAGTCCAGTAACACCTATAGTATATAACAAAAGCATCCACATCGGGTGCTTTTGTTATATGAAACACTTATTAATGTCGATATGGTATACTAGGAGTAATATTTCTATTATTCTCATGTGCAGAATTATATGTCATTAAAAAGGAGTATCTACTTACATGGACAGTGATCTGACCTTAGATTTTATCATTATCATCGTATTAATCATTGCAAATGGTTTATTCTCCATGACGGAATTAGCCATTGTAAATGCGAAAAAACGTAAACTTGAAGAGTTAGCAGAATCAGGCAATGAACGCGCGAAAACAGCCTTTGAATTATCAGAGAACCCAAATGAAATGTTCTCTACCATTCAAATCGGCATCACCCTCGTAGGTATTTTAACTGGTTTGTATTCTGGTGCCACCTTCTCTAGTCCATTAGAAGAAATTTTAGTATCAAATATTCCAAGCATCGAACCATACGCAGCCTCTGTGAGCTCCTTCATTATCGTTGCTATCATTACCTATTTATCCCTCGTTATCGGCGAACTTGTGCCTAAACGCTTGGCCTTAAATAGCCCTGAAAGCATTGCCGTTGTAGTAGCAAAACCAATTTACTGGCTATCTGTGGCGTTAAAACCAATCGTTAGCTTCCTCGGCGTTTCCACAGAATTCCTCTTAAAAATGCTAGGCGTTACTGTAAAAGAAGAAGCACCTGTTACAGAGTCTGAAATCAACAAGATGCTCACCGAAGGCGTTGCCATGGGTGCTTACGAAGAGGAAGAACCTATCCTCGTAGAAAATATCTTCCATCTTGCAGATATGAACGCAGGTGATATAATGACACCTCGTACACAGCTCAAATGGATTGATCTTAACGGCACGGAAGACGAAATCATGGAGGTTCTCAAGAATGCCAACCATTACCGCATTCCTGTAGGTACCGATTCCTTAGATGAATTAAAGGGTCTCGTTACCGTATCCGATGTATTAGTTCAAATTATGCAACGTCCTAGTGAAAGTTCCATTCACGATATCATCAAAGCTTGTTTGAAAGAACCTGTTCTCGTTCCTGAATCCATTTCACTCATGAAATTATTGAACGTTCTACGTACAGAAGGCGTTCACGAAGCAATTATCCTCGACGAATATGGTGGTTTTACTGGCCTTGTCACCTTGCATGACATCATGGAGGAAATTGTAGGTCTGATGCCTTCTGGTGAGGAAGAAATCAAGGAAGAAGAAAACAAGATCATCGAACGCGATGGAGCATGGCTCGTAGATGGCCTTCTCAACGTAGATGAATTTAAAGAATTCTTTCACATCGATCAAGAATTACCAGGTGAAGAAGACGATTTGTACAAAACTATGGGCGGTCTCTTAAACGTCCTCTTCGGTCGCATTCCAAAAGAATTAGACAAGGCAAAATGGAACGGCTATACCTTTGAAGTCATTGATATGGATCATACTCGTATCGATAAAATCCTTGTAACCTATGAAGAACCTATTGTAGAACAAGAAGAACAAAAATAAAGTTCAAATTATATAGACAAAAGCTAAAGAAGTGAGTTCTCTTACTATGAACTGTACCCCAAAAATTTGACATATTTTTGGATACAGCTCAATTAATAGAGGACTCACTTTTTTGCTACAATTTTGTATTCATAAAATAAGTAATACAAATACTAGCAAAATATATAGATCACTTTTAAAAATTATCGTTAAAAATTATCATCAATTATATAAATTAAGTATATAATTCTTTAATTTTCTGCATAAAGGCTAGAACTTTCAATATAAATATAGTATTATTAAATTGTATAAAATATATAATTAGAATGTTCTATAAAATATATAATTAGAAATTAGAGTTTTCTAATATACATATAGAGTCCTATGATTACTGCCTATGTGTAGTTCTGTGTCATAGGACTTATATGTGGTAGTCAAAGGAGAGATTCTATGAATCAACGAATCATAGCAACCATAGGAGCCCTATTAATAGGGACCGCGATTATTAGTGGTTGTGGATCAGAAAAGCCACCTGAAGATACAAGTCTCAAGGTGCGTACCATCACTATAGGTGAAGAGTCTGGAACTACTGATGCTGGCTATGCAGGCACCATTCATAATAAAACAGAAACAAACTTAGCCTTTCAAATTGGAGGACGTGTCATCAACAAATTTGTAAATGTTGGCGATGTAGTGCAAGCAGGCCAAGTCATTGCTCAAGTCAATGGTTCAGATACATCAGCTCAGGTACAAAATGCTGAAGGTGCTGTAAAAGCTGCTCAATCGGCCTACGAATTGGCAGAAACCAATGCTAAACGATACCGCGAGCTCTATGCACAACAAGCGATTAGTAAATTGCAATTAGACCAAGCTGAAAACCAATTGAATGCCACATCTGCTCAATTACAACAAGCACAGGCAAGCCTTAATTTGAGTAGCAATCAAAATAGCTATACTAATTTGACGGCCCCTGATACAGGTATTATTACAGCTTTCAATATTGAAGCAGGACAAGTCGTAGCAGCCGGTCAAAGCGTTGGTACCTTAGCGGCCGGTCACGATCCAGAAGCAGTCATTGCCCTTCCTGAACAAGAGTTGAGTAAAATTCATGTAGGTAGCCCTGCTACTATTACCTTCTGGGCCTTACCAGATGTAACAGTACAAGGCGTAGTACGTGAAATTTCACCAGTTCCTGACCCTGTAGCCAGAACGTATACCGTAAAAATTACCTTACAAAATGCGCCTAAAGAGGTACAACTAGGCATGACGGTCAATGCTAATCTATCTACCACAGATAGTACCAATATTTCTATTCCGTTGACGGCTCTTGTGAAAGACTCAAACGATAATAATGCGGTCTATATCATCCGCGATAAAAAGGCTCATCTCGTGCCTATCAAAACTGGTGAGTTCGGTAAGAACTCCGTCATCGTCACATCTGGTTTAGCTAAAGGTGACATTGTCATCACCGCAGGTACCCAACAATTACAAGAAGGGACGGCGGTTAGTCAATGAAACAATTTAACTTAGCCGAATGGGCTCTTAAACACAAGTCCATTATCTACTACTTCATGGCTGTGCTCCTCACCTTCGGTATCTTCTCATTCACCCATATGGGACGCATGGAAGATCCTGATTTTACGATGCGCACCATGGTGGTCGGTGTTGCTTGGCCTGGGGCTTCTCCACAAGAAATGTCGGATCAAGTAACGGACAAACTCGAAGAAAAACTACGCGATCTTCCTGGTGTAGATTATACAAAATCTTTCACAGATGGCAGCAAATCCGTTATTTATATCAATCTAAGAGAGGATTTGCCATCCGATAAAATTCGCCCCGCTTGGGAAGAAGCGCGGAATATGATCAACGACGAATGGAAATCATTGCCTGCAGGCGTTCAAGGACCGACCATTAACGACAGGTTCGACGATGTATATGGCATTATCTATGCCATCAGTGGTGATGAGTATTCGTACGAAGAAAAACGACAACAAGCAGAAGACTTAAAACGTCAGCTTTTATCTGTTCCTAATGTTAAGAAAATCAGCCTCATTGGTGTGCAACAACAAACCCTCAATGTAACCATAAACAAGGATAAACTCGCATCCTATAAAGTCAGTACACAACAGCTGTTAACAGCGCTTAAACAGCAAAGTATGATGGTTCCAGCTGGTGTGATTACAACGGATACAAACAATGTATATCTCCGCGTCAATGGCCTATTCGATAGTCCTCAAGCGGTGCGAGATATGCCGATCCGCATCAATAATCAAACGTTGCGCCTCGGTGACATGGCTGATGTAACCATGACCTACCAAGACCCTAGTGATCCACAATTTTACTACAAAGGCAAGCCAGCTATAGGTATTGCTATCTCCATGGATGCAGGTGGAAATAATATAGAATTTGGTGAAGCTATTGATAAAAAGCTAGCAGAATTGAATAAAACGATTCCTGCCGGCCTCGAACTAAATCAAGTATCGAATCAGCCCCATATCGTTAAGGAATCTATTGGCGATTTCTCTCAATCCTTATTTGAAGCCATCGCCATCGTATTGCTCGTAAGCTTTGCATCCCTTGGTTTACGAACAGGTATTGTGGTAGCCCTTACCATTCCAGTCGTTGTGTCTACGACGTTCATCTTGATGTATGAAAGCGGCATCTATCTACATAAGGTTAGCTTAGGTGCCTTAATCCTAGCTTTAGGCCTCCTCGTAGACGATGCCATCATCGTTGTAGAAATGATGAGCGTTAAGCTCGAAGAAGGGTGGGGCCACTTTAAATCAGCTACCTTTGCTTACCAATCTACAGCATTCCCTATGCTATCGGGTACGCTCATTACCTGTGCAGGTTTCTTGCCATTAGCATTGGCACAAGGTATGGTAGCAGAATTTACAAAATCCCTATCCATCGTTGTATTTATGGCGCTCATCCTATCTTGGTTCGCCTCTGTTCTCGTCAGCCCTGTATTGGGTTATAAAATCATCGAAAACAAGGCTCCAAAGCCAGAATCGGAATGGACTAAACGAGACCGTATCATGCACAAGCTCAATGTAACCTTCTATGATAAGTTTGAAAAACTATTACATTGGGCTCTAGGACATCACAAGGTAGTCCTACTGGCCACCCTAGGTGCCTTCGTTTTATCCTTGCTTTCACTACCATTGATCAAACAGGAATTTTTCCCATCATCAACGCGTAATGAAATCATTATATCCATGCAATTTCCTCAAAGCTCGTCCATTGAATATACTGCTAACCAAGCAAAACTCATCGATGAACATTTGAAAGACGACGAGCGCATTGCAACCTTCACCTCCTACATTGGACAAGGTTCTCCACGTTTCGTCCTCACCTTGGAACCGGAATTGCAACGGAATAACTTCTTACAATATGTGATTGTTACAAAATCCTTAGAGGATCGCGATAAACTCTATGCTGAATTGACTCCTTATTTAAACGAGCAATTCCCATCGGCCCTTGTAAATACGCAATTCTTACAAATCGGTCCACCATCCAAATTTCCAGTCATGTTTCGCGTTGCTGGCCCTGATCAAAAGGTGGTAAAAGAAATTGCAAATCAAGTAAAAGCTAAAATGCAAGACGATAAAGACTTACAAAATATCGCCTTTGACTGGCCAGATACAGAGCCTGTAGCTAATATTCACATCGATCCAAACAAGGCACGTTTACTCGGCATCGATAGCTATGCTGTATCCTTGCACTTGCAAAGTCTATTGTCTGGTACTAAATCTGGTGAATACTACGAGGGGAACCAAACCATTCCTGTTACCTTCCGTTTAGGTGACAACGAGCAACATAACTTAAGTGCTCTTTCATCCTTGCCAATTCAAACAGGAAATGGCTCTTATGTACCACTTAGTCAAATTGCAACCATTACCATGACACAAGAAGATGGTATTATCTGGCATCGCAATATGATGCCAACTATTAGTGTGCATGCCAATGTAAAAGCAGGTGTATTGGGTAATGCGAAAACAAAAGAGGTTTACAAATCCTTACAAGACATTCGCGATTCCTTGCCTACAGGCTATTCTATTGACCTAGACGGCGCCGCTGAAAAGAGTGAAACAGCCGTTCAAAAGCTATTAACGCCAATGCCAATTATGCTCTTTGTAATCATGACCATCCTCATGTTCCAATTAAAGCGTATCGCCCTCATGGTAATGGCTTTACTCACTGCTCCATTGGGGCTAATCGGTGTTGTATTAGCACTCAATATTACGAGAACGCCGTTAGGCTTTATGGCTATTCTAGGGATTATCGCCCTCTCGGGTATGATCATCCGTAACTCCATTATCTTGTTAGACCAAATTGAAATCCACAAGGCAGAAGGACAAGAACCTCGTGAAGCGATTATCAACTCCGCTACACTTCGTTTCCGCCCTATCATGCTCACCGCTATCGCAGCGATTTTAGGCATGATTCCGCTCATGGGATCTGTCTTCTGGAGCCCATTGGCCATTGCCTTCAGCGGTGGCTTACTAGTGGCAACGGTTCTAACTCTCATCGTATTACCAGTTATGTATGCAAGCTGGTATAAGGTAAAATAACTAATATTTAGCTAACAAAATATCTAGTATTTACGTAACATCATAAAATCTAGCATTAGCTAGTAACTTCATTTCCTTAGTAAAAATCCCCTAATCATTGTGAAAGTTTACACTTAAACATCGATTAGGGGATTTATATTATTTATTATTAAACTACTACAGCTGTACCATTGCATGTAATCATAAGCATGCCATTTTGTGCACCTACTGTGCTGTATTGGAAGGATACGCCAATAATAGCATTAGCACCCAATTTAGAAGCTCGTTGAGACATTTCGTCAAGAGCTGCTTTGCGCGCATTCATCAAAGAATCTTCATAGCTACCGCTACGACCACCAACAATGTCACGAATACCGGACATGAAATCTTTTACAAAGTTACGGCCTTCTACGACTTCACCAAATACAATACCTTTGTACTCTTGTACAGGTTTGTTTTCAATATGCATAGTTGTAGTAATAATCATAATTGTATCCTTTCTAATTGACTACAATATATTTTGATTTATTATAACAAGACTTTTAGAGAAAAACAAATATAAATATAGCTTTCACATAAAACAATTACATATTGTATCTCCAAAAATTACATACTATATATCAAAAATTTACATATTATACATCAAAAAAAGACCTGTTCACTACTTTCATAATGAACAGGTCTAATTTTATGTTATCTATCAAAATCGCGGTCTAAGTTAACTTCTTTCAACGGCACAACTTTAGTTTTGTTGATGTATTTGTAACCAAGGTAAACTGCAAAGAAGATTGGTAAGCCAATGTAGGCAACAGATACGCCGTACCAGTCGATGGTATCACCTGTGAAAGCGGAGTAGTTTTGACCACAGATGATGATGACGCAAAGAATGAACGCCAAGATTGGGCCCACTGGGAATAACCACGCTTTGTATGGCAATTCACTAAGATCTCTCCCTTGAGCAATGAAAGCGCGGCGGAAACGATAATGAGATACTGCGATACCAACCCATGCGATGAAACCGCATAAACCAGAGATATTAACAATCCATGTATAAGCTGTACCTTCGCCAATAAAGCTTGTAAGGAATGCAAATAAACCGATTGCTGTCGTTAAGATTAACGCAGGCACTGGAACGCCACGTTTATTTAACTTAGCAAAAATTTGAGGTGCTTGACCTTCCTTAGCGAGTGCATACAGCATACGCGTAGAAGAGTACAAACCAGAGTTACCAGCACTCAATACAGCCGTTAAGATGATAGCATTGATAAAGCTAGCAGCAAAGGCAAACCCAAAGCGGTCGAATACGAGTGTAAATGGAGAAATAGATACGTTTTCCACACTAGAATTCAACAAATTTGGATCTGTGTACGGAATCAAGAAACCGATAACCGTGAAAGCACCGATATAGAACAATAGAATACGCCAGAAGATTGTATTAATCGCTTTTGGCACGTTCTTTTCAGGGTCTTCCGCTTCACCAGCGGCTACGCCGATAAGTTCAGTACCTTGGAAGGAGAATCCTGCCACCATAAAGATAGCGAGAATAGATTCCCAACCACCTACAAATGGAGCTTCTCCTACGGTCCAGTTCGCAAATCCTGGAGATGTGCCACCTATGCCAAAGATAAGCATAAAGCCACAGAATAGGAATACGAATACGGTAATCACCTTGATGCTAGAGAACACATATTCACTTTCACCAAAGGAACGAGTAGATAAATAGTTCAAACCGAATAAAATGAGCAAAAACAGAGCAGACCATACAATGGCAGGCACATCAGGAAACCAATATTTCATGATGAGCGCCCCTGCTAATACTTCAGCAGCCAAGGTAATAGCCCAGTTAAACCAGTAGTTCCAACCTAAAGCAAAACCAAAGGCAGGATCTACATAACGTTTTGCATAAGTCCCGAAGGAACCTGGAATTGGTAAATATGTGGCCATTTCCCCAAGAGATGTCATAAGGAAATAAACCATGATACCAATGAGGCCGTAAGCTACAAGAGCACCACCAGGGCCAGCTGTACTTACGACTTCACCACCAGCAACGAATAAACCTGTACCGATAGCACCACCCAAAGCGATCATATTCATATGACGCGCCTTTAGGGAACGTTTTAGGTGTTGATCTTTGTTAGACGTAAACTCTACGTTATTATTATGATTATCAGACATGGGTCACCTCTTACAAATCTAGATTACGCACGTATTTTGCGTTATCTTCAATAAATTTACGACGAGGCTCTACCTTATCACCCATGAGGACCGTAAAGATTTTGTCGGCTTCGATAGAATCTTCTAAGCTAACTTGTAGAATCGTACGATTTTCAGGGTTCATCGTAGTTTCCCATAATTGTTCAGGATTCATTTCACCTAAACCTTTGTAACGTTGGATTGTAGTACCATCGCGGCCTACTTCATCAAGTTTAGCAGTCAACTCTGCATCAGAGTATACATACCAATGAGATTTACCCTTCTTGATTTGATACAAAGGTGGTTGAGCAATATAGATATGACCTTCCTCTACCAATGGTTTCATATAGCGGTAGAAGAATGTTAACAACAATGTACGGATGTGAGCGCCGTCAACGTCCGCATCTGTCATGATGATAATCTTGTTATAACGGGATTTTGTAATATCAAATTCATCGCCAATACCTGTACCAAAAGCGGTAATCATGGAGCGAATTTCGTTATTAGCCAAAATCTTATCGAGGCGTGCTTTTTCTACGTTAAGGATTTTACCACGCAATGGTAAAATTGCTTGGTAACGACGATCGCGACCTTGTTTTGCAGAACCGCCTGCAGAATCACCTTCGACTAAATAAATTTCAGTCATAGATGTATCTTTTTCGGAGCAGTCCGCCAATTTACCAGGAAGGCTAGATACTTCCAACGCATTTTTACGGCGTGTTAGGTCGCGGGCTTTACGAGCGGCCTCTCGAGCACGGCTTGCCATCGTTGCTTTTTCGATGATTTTCTTCGCATCTTGAGGATGTTCTTCAAAGAATGTTTTAAGACCTTCTGTAACGATAACATCTGTAATACCCTTAACTTCGCTATTGCCAAGTTTAGTTTTTGTTTGACCCTCAAATTGAGGTTCCAACACTTTTACAGATACGACAGCTGTCAAACCTTCACGCACGTCTTCACCTGAAAGATTGGACTCATTTTCCTTGATCAAACCAGATTTACGGCCATAATCATTGAGGGTACGAGTCAAAGCAGCACGAAAACCAGATAAATGTGTACCACCATCAATAGTATTGATGTTATTTACAAAGGACAACAAGTTTTCGCTATAGCTATCGTTATATTGCAATGCCACATCTACCACAACGTCATCTTTTGTATTTTCAATGTTGATAACAGTTGGATTAATTGCTTCTTTATTTTCGTTCAAGAAGGTAATGAAAGAAATCAAACCACCTTCATAGTGGAAACTTTCAACACGAGGTTTCTCTAGGCGCAAATCGCTCAATGTAATGCGAAGGCCTTTGTTAAGAAATGCCAATTCTTGTAAACGCATTTTCAATGTATCAAAGCTGAATACGGTAGTTTCAAAGATCTCAGCATCTGGCTTAAAAATAACTGTAGTACCAGTACCTTCAGCCTTGCCGATTTCGTGCAACTCGGAAGTTTTATGACCACGAGCAAAGGAAATCTCTTGAACAATGCCATTTTGAGATACTTGAACCTTAGTCCATTCACTCAACGCATTAACTACGGAAATACCTACGCCATGAAGACCACCAGATACCTTGTAGCCGCCACCGCCGAATTTACCACCTGCATGCAGTTTCGTTAATACTAGCTCTACCGCAGACATACCAGATTCATGCATTCCTGTTGGAATACCACGACCATCATCGACAACGGTAACACTGTTATCTGGATTGATGGATACTTCGATATGTGTAGCGTAACCAGCAAGCGCTTCGTCTACAGAGTTATCTACAACTTCGTATACGAGGTGATGCAAACCACGAGCAGACGTACTACCAATATACATCCCTGGGCGTTTACGCACCGCGTCTAGACCCTCAAGAACCTGAATATTCTGAGCGCCATAATTTTGTTCAGGCATGAAACAAACTCCTCCTAACAATCTATCATACTGTACTTGATTGAAATAAAGTGACAAAACATGTACAGGATTAAACTTTATCTCTTTATTATACTATAAAACTCATCAATCCGTCTCATTAAAGTCTTAATACTGATACCAGATCCATACACACAAGCATCAGTGACCACATATGTCTTGATTTGCTCCTCTGGCACCATGGCGATATATTCTAGCGTTTCATAGTGATGAATAGGACTTTTATGGGACTTTCCGCCCTTGGCATGTACCATCGTAATGATGGATTCTATAGGCACGGAAACGGTATCTCCAATATGAACGTACATAAAAACACCTTTCTGATATTAATTTAAAATATCAAATATTATTATTTTCATTATGTTGATACAGTCTTTTATATTGTTCTTTTAATTCTAATTCTTCAAAAACTTTAGATATTTCTTTTCTCCCCAAATATCTAAATATAAAATAACCTACCCAATATATAACAGCAATTAATATAAATCCTGAACGTCCTTTATGATTTATAAAAAGAATTGATACTGAGATTATTAAAAATGTTAATGTATAAAAACCAAATAATAAATTATTCAATTTTTCTTTTATTTCTCTATAATCTTCCCGCATACTAACACCTATATAGCTATTTCTCAAGAACCCCATTTAATGAATCAATTTTGCGCTGTTCTTCTTCAGCGAGGAACTTTGATCTATATTTATTACACAAATTGATAACATGCTGATCCGTTAGCTCATCAGGCTTCTTATGGGTGATGAGCATGGCCACCATAAACATATGACGGCGATTGATGGATCCTTTATAAATCTTATCAAGGTAAAAGTATATGGATTCCCGCATCGCTTCTGCAAAGTCTGAAAAACTACACTGTATAAATTGCTGGCAGTCGCTGTATTTAAAATACGGATACTTTCGAATAACAGCTTTAATGTCCTTAATATGAGCCCGATGCAATTCATATTCACAGGTTGGACAGATTTCCTTTTTAGATTTCATATGCATGCCACATCGCTCACAACGATGGTATCCATGCTGCTCTAAATAAATTTCTCGCTTTCGAGCCGTAATCTGTACTTTCCGGAAAGCAGCTTTTAATGCTTCGTTATCCGTTTGTTTCAACGATGTATCGATAGCGTCTACGTCTTCTTTTGAAAGCACGATATTAGAAAAATTAATACGTTTTGTAATAATCTGTTCATCATGAATCGTGAGAGACGTATTAGTTTCTACTTTCACATAGCTCTGACGTTTCATGATGAAGCGAATATCGGTGATTACCTCTTGGCGATAATACTTGTTGATAGCCTCTATGATACGACGTTTTTGCATCTGTAATTCCTGCATCCACATGGAATTATCAGCACTAATAACCATGTCTGGAGGCTTGATGGACACAATTTTCGTATGATCAGCGATGACATCGCCTACTACATCACGCCACTTATGAACGAGGGTATTTAATTTATATTGCTCCAGTAAATTCAGTTCTGCTAAGGCCTTTGGTAAACAAAGATCAAGGCTGTCCATACTGAACCTGTCCCCCTTCACAAGAAATAAATTGAACGGATTTCAAATCTTTAAAATCGTGAATATCTGTAGTGGTAATAAATGTTTGAATTCGTTTATGAATAAACTGCAATAAATTCGTTCGTCTCGACTCATCAAGTTCGCTCAATACATCATCCAATAGAAGGACTGGATATTCTCCTACCTCTGACTTGATAAATTCAAGCTCACTCAACTTTAAGGACAATACAGCGGTTCGTTGCTGACCTTGCGATCCAAATTTCTTTAAATCCATAGCATCGGAAAAGAATCGTAAATCATCGCGATGAGGGCCAACGCTAGTGCTTAAACGATGACGATCCTGCGGCAACGCTGCTTTTATACGTTCGTAAAAGCCTTCCTTTGTATATTCCAAAGAACCATTGTCCATATACGGCTGTTCATAACCAATGGTTAAATTCTCAAGGCCACCTGTCAATTTACGATTCATCAAATCGATGAGCAAATTGATTTTTTTTAAGCTTTCTAATCGTTTCTTTACGATAAAGCTCGCCATATCTGCTAGCTGCAAATCCCATTCTTCAAGAGGAATAGTATTCTTTCCTCTATATTCTTTTAGGACTGCATTTCGTTGCTGTAACAGCCGATTGTACTGCATCAATTGATGATAGTAAGTAGCGCTGGTCTGAGATATTTCCATATCGAGGAACCGCCTACGTCCCGATGGAGTCCCCTTGATGAGCTGTAAATCTTCAGGACAAAAGATAACTGTATTTAATGTACCAATCAGTTCTTTTTGAGATATTTTTGTGTCGTTTAATCGAATATCCTTAGGGCCTTGACGGAATAATTTAATATTTACCTTTTGAGGCGTATCTTTTTTCTCGAATTTTACAACTATGCCTGCTTCTTCGGCATTAAACATGAGCATATCCGAAGTATCGTTAGTACGATGGCTTTTACCAATCGTACCAACATAAATCGATTCGAGGATATTCGTCTTACCAGCCCCATTAGTGCCATATAGAACAATAATCTCAGGATTAAACTGTATCTGTACATCCTTATAATTACGAAACTGAAATAACTGCAGTGAGTCAATTCTCACCGATTATGCCTCCTCTTGTGTAATCACGAGGTCTACATCAAGACCTTCACAAGAAATCACATCACCAACACGGCATTTCTTGCGTTTTTCCGTTACGACCTGACCATTCAAGGTAAGGATGCCTTCATCGATGAAAGATTTAATTTGACCACCTGTTTCAATAATGCCTTCTAACTTCAACAACTGATCAATTTGAATGTACTCCGTATGAATGGGTACCTGCTGTTGCTCTTTCATAACGTTCTCCTAAAGTAGACAATTAACATAAGCATATATATCATACTGAGTCCAGGTCGCTCGCTGGGCATTTTTCTTCGAAAAATTGCACGCTCCGACCAAAGTGATGTGTGTCTCCCATCGTCGCTATCGCTCCTCTGTTAGCTCACACCCTACTTTAAGCATTTGTGCGAACTGGTGTTACTACGTATGTATAGTTTGGATTATTGTCTTGGCGAATGACAACAGGACCATTTTGTTTTAAGAACAAGTGGATATTATCGCCTGTGCTGTGACGCAAGATGTCAGAGATGTAGCGACCATTGAAGGAGATTGTGAAAGGTGTGCCTTTAAATTCAACAGCTACGTCTTCTTTTGCCATACCGATTTCAGTATTTTGAGTAGACAATGTGACATTACTTTCAGACCAATCATAACGAATTACATTATAGCTGATATCTTTAGCCAACAAAGATACTCGATCAACAGCACCAGCGAATTCGCGGCGGTCGATAACAGCACTAGAGTCAAATTGGGAAGGAATTACTTTTTCATATTCAGGGTATGTACCTTCAATCAAGCGAGAAATAATATAAATAGATTCAAAATTAAATACGATTTGTGTGCGATTCCAAATGATATTGATCATAGCTGGATTATCTGTTGGTAATAAACGAGATACTTCAGCCAACGTTTTTGTAGGAATGATAGCGCGCATTGGAGTCGTTGCTGGTTCATCGATGGTAATTTTTTTAACAGCCATACGGTGTGTATCGGTAGCAACCATAGTCACTTCGTTTTCTTTGATTTCAAGAAGAGCACCGGTAAATACAGGACGATCTTCATCAGTAGCAGCTGCATAATTTGTTAAATCGATGAGTTCTTTCATAGCAAAGCTATCGATGTTTACATGATCTTGGTCGTGAATTTGTTCCACCAAGGAAAAATCATCTGGATGTAATGTAACAAGGTTAAATTCGGAAGATCCAGATGTGATAGTCAAAGAATTTCCGTCTTCTGGTTTGTAAAGTTCAATAGTATCGCCAGGTAATTTGCGAATTAATTCTTGGAAATAGCGGGAACCTACCACTAAAGTACCAGGTTCTTTAATGTCTCCATCGATGGTTAAGCGAATGCCGAGTTCAAAGTCGTTACCTTGTAATTCTACTTGACTATTTTTTGTAGTCATGTAAATAGCGCCTGGTAAGTTGGAACTTGTTTTATTTTGAGATACCTTTTGCAATACGTTAATTGCTTTTTGGAGATTTGCTTTTGGGAATGTAATATGCATATGTTACTCCTTTATAATTTTTATATATTGTAAAAGCACTAATAATTACTTGCTTTGTTTGTAATATTCTATGTTTGCTACCGTAGATGCTCTTATAGATATTCTACGTTAGATCTATTTCTACTGGTTTTTTGATTGTTTGTTAGTTTTAGTAGTAGTAATAGTAGGGGCCTGTTTATATGTGTAAAAGTGATTTGGCGCTACTAACTGTGTGAATTATGAGTTGTGTATAACTATGTTGATAGTTTGTACCTACTTATCCACATATTAACATCAAAGTATGAGTTTTAGGATATCCACAAAGTTATTCACCGTATATCCACAGAGTTATCCACAGGTTGTTAATTTCTGTTTAATTTCTGCAACCATTCGTTTAGTTTCTTCGTTTTTTTCAATTTCCTTCGTTATTTTATCGTACGCATGGAGAATTGTCGTATGGTCACGCGAAAAAGCTGCTGCGATTTGAGGATAGCTTTCATTGATCATATCGCGGCATAGATACATGGCGATTTGCCGTGGAAATGCGAATTGGGCTTTTCGTTTCTTGCCGAGTAGGTCTTGCTTTTTAATATTGAAATAAGAACTTACAAAATTCTGGATGCTTTCAATATTAACCATATTCACCTCTTCGGTATGAACGAGGCCCGCCAAGGCGTGTTTAGTATATTCAAGGTCGATAGATTCGAGACGTTGATCGATAGACGCTGTACCGATGAGCTTGGTGAAAGCACCTTGCAATACGCGGACGTTTTCGCTAAATTGCAGCGCTACATAGTTGATTGAATCATTATCGATACGAATAATGCGATTCTTTTTATATTCTCGTTCGAGTAGTGATCTGAAGATGGCGATGCGCGTTTCTAAATCTGGATTTTCCATTGTGGCAATGTAACCAGCTTGGAAACGAGAGCGAAGACGATCTTCGAATTGCTCCATATCGTTTGGCATTGTATCAGAAGTAAGTACAATTTGCTTATTATTGTTTAATAATTCATTAAACGTATTAAACAGCTCAGTTTTCGTACTTTCACGGCTTTCAAGGAACTGAATATCGTCAATCATGAGCACATCGATATTGCGGAACGTGTTGCGGAATAATTTACCTTGATTGCGCTGCAATGTTTCGACGAAAATATTCATAAAGTTTTCGCTCGTAATGGACATGACCTTCATATGTGGATGATTTTCTTTGATAGCATTGCCGATGGCGTGCATCAAGTGTGTTTTGCCGAGGCCAGATGGACCGTATATAAAGAGCGGATTATAGTCTCCACCAGGAAATTCAGCTACATTTTGTGCAGCCCCAAATGGTATACGGTTGGCATTACCTGTTACGTAGTTATCAAAACGGTACGCCGGATTGAGATTAGATAACGATAAATCCACAGGTACATTGTCAGACTGCAATGTTGGCGTTGTTTCTGTAGATTTCTTTGGTGTCGTTACCATTGGTTCGTCTGGAATCTCCACAGGCGCTGGCGCGCGGTCGATATAGACAGGATCTTGATAGACTGGTGTGTAAAACTCCTCTTGATGAGCCTTTTCCTCTACTATAGGTGGTAAAGGCATTGGCGGTGCTACAACTGGCGTATCGATGAGACTTTCATCAACAAAATTTGTATCTATACTCTCTTGATTAAAATCGAATAAAACCATATCTCGAGGAGAGCCGATGACCGTGGTAATCGCATCTTGTAAAGCCTTGCTAATCTGCGGCTGCTGGTCGATTAAGTTTTTTACAAATGTTTGCATGACCCCAATATGGATCGAATGACTTTCGAGAGACATGGGAATCAACGATGACGTGACGCGCAAATACAATGCGTCAGGTAAATGCTGCATATTCTTTTTCGCCTCTTGCAATATATGCTCCCATATATTATTTAAATCAAATGATTGCATGACGTGCCTCTTGTGAATAACTATTGCGATAAATGTGTATAACTTTAGGAATAATGTGCATAACCATTGTAAAAGCTGTGGAAAAACCTATTATTCCTGTGAATAACTTGTGTATAACCTGTGAATAAGTAAAAATAAAAGTCTATTTTATATAGATAATTACTGACTTTTTAGTTTTTATAAACTAAAAGAGAAAAAATGTGGATAACTTCGAAAGTTATCCATCAAAAACCTATAAAAATATACAATTTTTCCTAATTTCAGTTATGATTGTACCAAAAAATCACTAGTTTGTCATTTATTCTGTGGATAACTTTTGGTTATCTGAAGGAAATGTGTTAATAAATCAATAATTATCTCATTATTTGTTCATCAATTACTTTTGGGGAAGGAATGAAAACTACTTTTATCGCTCCATTCTAACGCAAGTCGCTCAAAAAGTAGTTTTCATTCCCCTCCTCCAACCATATAATTTTATGATTTTTATACATATAACCGAAAAAGTAATAGATATACCTTTTATCAATCTACATTAGATCTGTTTATAAAACGTTATCAACACAACTTAAATGAAAATCGGGGAGAGAAGTCAGAGGAAATTAATAGCATCAATTGTCCCCCTTTCCTATTAAGAGGTTAAAAGGTAAGATTTGTTAAATTTTAGATCTGTATTCTGAAAGACTTTTAGATTTCCTATAAAAACTGATACTACTTTTTATACTGGTGGTAGGTGTATGAGTAGTCATTAGAGTGTGTTAGGAGCAGGAATAGATGTGGATTTTTGACCGACTTACGATGAGTATGGAGGGAAAAAACCACATCTATTCCTCCCCCTATAAAAGTAGTATCAGTTTTAAGTTCTATCGGATTTAAGTAAAATCCACATGAAAGTCTTTCAGAATAGCCCTAAATGATTGACAAATTTACGTTTTACCTCTATAATTACCCTGTTATGGTATAAGTAAAACAATACAGAATGACGAGGAGGTGTTTTACTAATGAAACGTACTTACCAACCAAATACTCTTTGGAGAAAACGTACCCATGGTTTCCGTGAACGCATGAAAACTATTGGTGGCCGTCTCGTTTTGAAAAGAAGACGTGCAAAAGGCAGAAAACGCTTATCTGCATAATATAATAGCTGTTAGGCAGGAGAAAAAACTTGGCGCTGCTGCCAAGTTTTTCTATTCTTAGGACTTAAGGACAATGCATATGGATTATTGCCTTGATAAAGCAAGACGACTGACGCACAATAATGAATATCGCCTTGTATATAAGCACGGTAAATACGAAGTAGGCCGCATGTGTGTACTGTATCGTATGCCCGTGGCAAAGCAACCTACGCGCATTGGTTTTGTAACAGGTAAAAAGGTTGGTTGTGCAGTGGAGCGCAACCGAGCTAGACGCCTGATGAAAGAGGTATATCGCCTCAATCAGCACTCCATTCGCGAAGGGTATCATATCGTAATTGTTGGACGTGGCCCTCTGAAAAACGCTACCTATGAAAAAGCGGAAAAGGAGATTTTGTATCTCTTGCGAAAAAGCAAATTATTGATACAAAATGATAAATAGGACCACAAGTTAGAGGCTTTGGTCCTTTTTGTGTATATGGAGGTTTCCATGAAACGCTGTATAACCATGCTTTTACGACTTTTAATTAGGTTTTATCAGCTCGCCATATCTCCCTTAAAACCTGGATGTTGCCGTTATTATCCGACATGTTCCACATATACTCTGCAGGCCATCGAAAAATATGGTCCTTTGAAAGGTAGCTGGATGGGTTTAAAACGCATTCTTCGCTGTCATCCTTTCCATAAGGGTGGCTACGATCCAGTTCCCTAACCCACGTGGGATTAGGCTGGATGTGTTCTGTGAAAGTTACTTTCACCATCACCATCAAGCACAGTTTTGGAAATACCTGAGCATCTGTATGGATGAAATTTAGACCATACCATAACGATATATAGATGCGCAAAGGACGATTTCGGACTGTATGAAAAAGGAGAAACAATGGACTTTTTAAGTGGTATTTTCCAACCTATCGTTGATTTAATGAGCACATTGGTAACTTATGCGTTCCAATTGACTCAAATGATAGGTTATCCAAGCTACGGTGTGGCTATTATCCTTTTAACAATCGTTATTAAAGCGATTTTGGCACCACTTACTGTTAAGCAAATCAAATCCATGAAGGCTATGCAAGAATTGCAGCCTCGCATGAAACAATTGCAAGATAAATACAAAAACGATCCTGCAAAACTGCAAGCGGAAATGGGTGCATTGTACAAAGAAATGGGCGTTAACCCATTGGCTGGTTGCTTGCCATTGTTGGTACAAATGCCATTCTTGATCGCGATTTACTGGGCTTTGAAAGATTACCCATACGATCCAAACTTTGTACAATTCTTGTGGTTGCCTAGCCTTGGCGATCCAGATCCAATGTATATCTTACCTATTTTGAGTGCATTATCCACATGGGTTATGTCTCGTCAAACTAGTAATGGTGCAACTGGTGCAGCTGCACAACAACAAAAGATTATGACAATCTTTATGCCTTTATTCATTGGTTACATTTCTTTGAGCTTCCCATCTGGTCTCGTTATCTACTGGGTAGTTTCTAACGTATTCCAATTGATTCAACAGCATTTCATTTACAAAAATTTGAACGCTAAGTAGGAGGCAATTATGGAATTTATCGATGTATCTGCTAAAACCATTGAAGATGCCATTGCTAAAGGTGTAGCTCAATTAGCCGCTGAAGGTCAAGAATTGGTAGAAACTAAAGTTTTAGAACAACCTTCTAGTGGATTTTTAGGCATTGGTCGTAAACCAGCAGTTGTTCGCTTATTCTTCACTGCTTTGGCTCAATCTGCTACTGCAAAAGAAGTAGCTAACGCAGAAGAACAATCTGTAGCTATTGCTTCCGAACCAGTGGCAACAAGCGAAACAGAAGTACAAGATACAGCAGTTGAAACTTTTGAAAGTACTGTAACGGAAAAACCTTCTAAAAAAGAACTTTCAAAAGAAGATCAACAAGAAATTGCTGAAAAAGGTAAACAATTCCTCGATGATATGTTTACACAAATGGGACTCACTGTGGTTATCGAAAAAATGATGACGAAAGATAAAATCACATTCCAAGTACACGGCGAAGAGCTAGGTATTTTGATCGGCAAACATGGTCAAACCTTGGATGCTATTCAATACTTAACAAATCTCGTGGCTCACAAGGATGTATCTGGCCATTGCCATATCGTGGTAGATGTGGAAAACTATCGTTCTCGCCGAGAAGAAACATTGGTAAATCTCGCGAAACGTTTGGCTTCTAAGGTGAAACGTAACCGTCAAAAGGTTTCCTTAGAACCGATGAATGCTTTTGAACGTAAAATCATTCATACTGCCCTTCAAGGGGATAAAAACGTTGTTACCAACAGTGAAGGGGATGAACCATTCCGTCACGTTGTGATTTCGTACAAAAAATAAAATATAGTGGTGCAGCTTTCAAGTAGCTAGGATTTTCCGTTACTTGAGGGCTGTTCCCTTTATTCTTTAGGTTATGGTGAAAGCTAACCTAAGTTAATCTTCGCATGCAAAGATTAGTTTAGTTTAACTTTCACAGGCGAAGAACATATACAAAAACAAATACTAGATAATCGAAATACGGAGATATGTATGTATATAGATGATACAATAGCGGCCATTGCGACACCGCCCGGCATAGGTGGGGTTGGTATTATTCGGGTCAGCGGCAAGGATAGTTTTCCTATTGTAAATAGCCTGTTCAAGAGCGTTGGCACCGTTCCTTTGATGGACCGCCAAAATAGAACGATTCAATATGGGACCATTGTGGACCCAGCGACGAACAAGACCATCGACGAGGTTCTTGTACTATTAATGAAAGGGCCTCATTCCTACACGGCGGAAGATGTGGTAGAAATTCAGTGTCACGGCGGCATTGTGCCAGTTCGACAAATTCTAAAATTGCTCGTCAATCACAATGTACGCATGGCTGAGGCTGGCGAATTTACGAAGCGCGCCTTTATGAACGGACGTATCGACCTTACCCAAGCGGAGGCGATCATTGATATTATTGAAGCAAAAACGGAGGACTCCCTCTCTCTCGCTGTATCTCAGCTAGACGGGACCGTTTCGTTTTTTGTGAAAGATGTGCGTGAACAGCTCATCGCCATGATTGCTCATTTAGAGGTAACCATCGACTATCCTGAGGAGGATATCGAAGACGTAACGAGCCAAGAGGTTCGTGATCAATTACAGCCTATTTTGAAAGCTATGGATGATCTCTTGTCCACAGCGAATACAGGCCGCCTCATTCGCGATGGTATTACGACAGTTATCGTAGGTCGTCCCAATGCAGGTAAATCGAGCCTTATGAACGCTCTATTGCGCGAAAACCGCGCTATCGTAACGGATATTCCTGGTACGACGAGGGACAGCATTGAAGAATATATGACCGTAGAAGGCATTTCTCTACGCCTCATCGATACGGCAGGTATTCGGGACACACAAGATACGGTAGAAGCTCTTGGTGTGGAGCGTGCTCGCGATTATATCAACAAAGCAGACATCGTGCTCTGCGTTATTGACGGATCTACTCCGTTAAACTCTGAAGAAATCGAAATTTTGATCTCTGTGAGCGGTTTAAATACCATAGTACTCCTCAATAAGTCCGACGTGGCACAAGTCGTTACAGATGAAAATATTAAAGAACATGGGAATTTTACAGCTATTGAACGCATTAGTGCTAAAGAAGGGGAAGGCTCTGCAGTTCTCTCTAAATGGGTACAAGAACTCGTCTATGGCGGTCGCGTAAAACAAGACAACAGCGCCATGATTAGTAACGTGCGCCACATTAGCCTTATGGAACAAGCAAAGGCACAAGTCGAACAAGCCCTCTCCTCCATCGACATGGGCATGCCTGTAGACTTTGTAGCTACCGACCTGCGTAGCGCTTGGGAACTACTAGGCGACATCACAGGCGATACCATCCGAGAATCCATGATAGATGAATTGTTTAGTCGTTTTTGCCTTGGTAAATGATTTAAACTTTCACAATAAGATAAGTAACAAATATAAGGAATTTAATTGATATGTACACAGTAGATAATTATGATGTCATCGTCATCGGTGGTGGTCATGCTGGTTGTGAGGCGGCTCTCGCTACTGCCCGCATGGGTCATCGCACGTTGATGGCGACCATCAGTCTAGATAATATTGCGCTTATGCCGTGCAACCCTGCCGTGGGTGGTCCTGGTAAAAGCCATCTTGTTTACGAAGTTGACGCATTAGGCGGTCAAATGGGTATCAATGCGGATGCTACGGCTATCCAAATGCGTATGCTCAATATGGGCAAAGGACCTGCCGTTCATTCTTTGCGCTGTCAATCCGACAAGATTAAATATCAACATTTGATGAAACAAACATTGGAGAATACAGATAATCTCAATGTTAAGCAAATCATGGTGACTGAGCTTAAGGTTGAGGATGGTAAGGTAACAGGTATCGTTACAGAGCTTGGTGAATTTTATGGTGCTAAAGCTGTTATTCTTTGTACAGGTACCTATTTGAAAGGTAAAATCCTCATCGGCGATATCGATTATGTGGGCGGTCCAAATGGTCAACGCGTAGCGGAACATTTCTCTCGATCCTTACTTGATAATGGTATTGAATTGATGCGCTTTAAGACGGGTACACCAGCACGTGTAGATAAACGTACTTTAAACCTCGAAAATATGGTAGTACAAGAAGGCGATGCACATCATCACGCATTTTCCTTCATGGATGAATGGATTAACCGTAATGAAGATGTATGTTGGTTGACCTATACTAACAAAGAAACGCACGAAATCATTCATAGCAATATTCACCGCGCTCCTATGTATAGTGGCAAAATCGAAGGCGTAGGCCCTCGTTACTGCCCTTCCATCGAAGATAAAGTAGTGCGCTTTGCCGATAAAGAACGCCATCAATTATTCGTAGAGCCAGAAGGTACAGGCACAAATGAAATGTACGTTCAAGGCATGAGTACATCCCTTCCAATGGATGTACAATATGCGTTCTTGCGTACCATCCCAGGACTTGAGAATGTTGAAATTATGCGCCCTGCCTATGCTATCGAATACGATTGCTTGAATCCAACGCAATTAACACCAGCCCTTCAAGTGAAACATATTGAAGGCCTCTACTCTGCAGGTCAAGCCAATGGTACATCTGGCTATGAAGAAGCGGCTGCTCAAGGCCTCATGGCTGGTATCAACGCAGCATTGTGGCTTGAAGGTAAAGAACCGTTCATCCTTGCTCGCTCTGAAGCGTACATCGGTGTTCTCATCGATGATCTTGTAACAAAAGGTACAAATGAACCGTACCGTATGATGACAAGCCGCAGTGAATACCGATTATTGCTTCGTCAAGATAATGCAGACATGCGTCTTACGGAAAAAGGCCGTGAAATCGGTCTTGTAAAAGATGATCGTTGGGCTAAATTTACAGCTAAAAAAGCTGCTATCGAAGAAGCAATGGACATGTTACGAAATACACCTGTCAATCCATCCAAGGAAACACAAGCTTTGCTTGAAAGTCTAGGTACAGCACCTATTAGAACAGGTATTCACGCTTATGATTTAGTAAAACGTAACGAACTCTCTTATGCCGTCGTAGCCGATGTATTTGGTTTGAAACGCTATACACCTGATGTAGAGGAAGCTGTCGATATTTCCATTACCTACGAAGGTTACATCAAAAAGCAAATGGAGCAAGTCGATAAGGTTCGTAAACTAGAAGAAAAAATTCTTCCAAAAGAATGGGACTATACACAAATCAAGGGTATTTCCCTTGAAGCTCAACAAAAGCTCAACAAAATTCGCCCTCACTCCATCGGCCAAGCAAGCCGTATCTCTGGCGTATCACCTGCGGACGTATCTGTTCTGTTGATCCAACTCGAACAATACAACAGAAGTAAATAAAATAGCATGTAATAACATGCATTTTATATGAACTTTTTAGAAGATATTTCTTACAGATTTTAAAAGATATTTCCTACAGATCTTATTATCCTATACATATTAGACAATTCATTAGGTGTACTTATGAAAGAAAAATACGATGTGCCTATAGCACCTCAGTCTGAATTTGTTTCGTACATGATGGAGCAAATGAGCCATTTTGGCTTGCCTTGTACGGAAGAGCAAGCAAAAGACTTTTACATGTATTATGCGCATATGATTGAAACAAATAAATATCTCAATTTAACGGGTATTACGGATATGAAAGAGGTCGTGGTTAAGCACATGATTGACTCCCTCTCCTGTTATGATTCTGAAATTATCAAATCTGGCATGACGATTATCGATGTTGGTACCGGTGCAGGTTTTCCTGGTATTCCATTGGCTATCTATGACCGTAGCCTCAAGGTTACCCTGTTTGATTCTTTGAAAAAGCGGCTTACCTTTTTGGAATCGATTATAGATAAACTAAAACTGACGAACTGTACTACCTTACACGGACGTGCGGAGGATTTGAGTCATCAAGATTACCGTGAAAGCTTTGATATTGCTACGAGCCGTGCCGTGGCACGCTTGCCGATTCTTTTAGAATGGACTGTACCATACGTAAAAGAAGGTGGCTACGTTGTTGCTTTAAAAGGAGCTATCTACGAAGAAGAAGTTAAAGAATCTAATAAAGCCCTTAGCACACTGAAAGCTACTATCGAAGAAGTAAGGACCGTTACTTTGCCAACCTTAGACGATAAACGTGCAATCTTATATATGAAGAAAACGGGAAAAACACCGAAACAATACCCACGAAAACCAAAAGAAATCAAAGATAAACCGTTAGTATAGCAGTTAATGATTTAGGCGTAGAAACTAATATATATTAATATAAATAAACCCTATGCTACATTGCTACATAAAGGAAAAGAGGATGCAAATCTTAGATCTGCATCCTCTTTTCCTTTTCTTAGTAACGAATTAGTTCGTATGCCCTCCCCCACTCTATATCTATTAAATGATATCGTTTACGACAAAATTATATATTTTGTTCACTATATGAGGCGGAGATAAAGATACATATAACACCTTTCCCTAAGAACGACTTAGTTCACTATGGAGGTCGTGGGAAAGGTGTTATATGTTAATCTCAGAATGACTTTATACGTGATCAATAATATATAATGTTGTATCGATATCATTTAAAGGCATAATATGTACGCCTGCTGCCATTTTCTTGATTTGTTCAAGTGTTTCGATTGCGATTTCTGTACCTGCTTCTTTACCACCTTTTTCCATGCGGTCCAAGATTTCTTGAGTAAGGTTAATTCCAGGCACTTTTTCATGGAGGTATGTAGCCATTTTAAAGCTTTTAAGTGGAATCAAACCAAGCATGATAGGTACATCGAATTCAGACATCTTGTCAATGTAGCGTTTTGCCTGTTCTAAATCGTAAATTGGTTGTGTTTGTACAAAGTGAGCGCCATTTTGAATTTTAGCAGCTAATTTTTGGCGTTCAATCTCTAAATCTAGAGCACCAGGATTACCAGTTGCACCGATGTAGAAGTTTGTAGGTGCGTCTAGGTCATTACCTGCAAGGTCTTTGCCTGCATTTAATGTCTTAGCGATGTTAAGTAGTCCCATACAGTCGACTTCAAATACGGATTGTGCAAATGGATGGTCCCCATTATCTGGTTTATCACCAGTGAGTGTTAAAATATTATGCACGCCCAAAGCTGCTGCACCGAGTAATTCAGATTGCAATCCGATAATATTACGGTCGCGGCATGTAAGGTGGAAAATAGTTTCAATTTCTTTGTTATGTTGTAATAAATAAGAAAGAGAAATTGGGCTCATGCGCATTTTGGACATAGGGCTATCAGCGATGTTGATAGCATCCACCTTCCCTTTCAAACGGGCTGCTTGTTCGAAGGTCTTTTCTGCAGAACTGCTTTTAGGAGGATCCAATTCAACAGTAATGGTGAACTGCCCTTGTTGATGTTTTTCTCTTAATGTCATCATGTACCTCGTTACTATACATTATTTTTCTAGTGTTTCAAAGAAATCGTTAGCATGGTTAACAGCAGCGATGCCGTCCTTAGCGTAGATATCTGCGCCTGCTTGGTCTGCGTAGTCTTGAGATACTACGGCGCCACCAACCATGACCTTAGTTTTAAGGCCTGCTGCACGGATAGCAGCGATAGTATTGTCGATTTGTGGCATGGTTGTCGTCATCAAGGAACAGATGCCAACGAGGGCAGCTTTGTTATCTTTAATGGCTTGTACGATAACTTCTGGGTCAACGTCCTTACCAAGGTCGACGATTTTGTAACCATTGTTTTCGAGCAATGCTGCTACGATGTTTTTACCTAAATCGTGAATGTCGCCTTTAACTGTAGCTACGACAACGGTACCTTTATCTAAGCTTTCACTAGCAGGAATAATTTCTTTAATGGTGTTGAAAGCAGCCTGCATTGTTTCAGCAGCAAGCATTACTTGTGGTAAGAATAACTTACCAGAACCAAACTTATCCCCCACTACGTTCATCGCTTCAGATAAGCCTTTCTTCGTAAGATCTAATGGATCGATACCATCTGCTAAGGCTTTTTTTACAAGCTCAATGATAGCTTCTTTTTCGCCTTGTTCTACACATGCGCGAATATTGGCTAAAGGATCATTACTATCGAAGGACTTTTTATCTGGCCCTTTAGGAGCAGAGTTACCAGGAGCGGTAGTTTCGTCTTCATAGCCGTATTCTTTAATAAATTCAGCAGAGCCTGGATCCCAGCCTAGTAAGGTAGTACTGGATACAAATGCTTTTTTTGCTGGATAATTGAGTGGATTCATAATTGGTGTTGTTAAGCCACATGCAAGGGCCATTGTTAGAAATTGGCCGTTCAAATAGGGACGCTGAGGCATACCGAAGGAAATATTGGACAAGCCCATTACTGTTGGGAAGCCAAATTTTTCTTTATATAATTGTAACGTACGCAATGTTTGGCGTGCACTATCTTCCCCACTAGCAAGTGTTAATACCAATGGATCGAGTAATAAGTCATGTGGTTGAAGACCATAACCATAAGCGCGATTTACGATGCTTTCAGCTAAAGCAACGCGATCTTCTGCTTTTTCAGGTAAGTCACCACTACAGATTGGCAAGCAAAGCAATGCTGCACCATACCGTTTAGCCAAAGGCATTACGTGCGTAATAGACTCCTCCTCCCCATTTACAGAGTTGATGAGGGCACGACCTGGATAGTTTTTAAGAGCTATTTCCATAGCTACTGGGTCTAATGTGTCAATGGATAATGGTGTTTCTACGAGCATGGATAACTCGAAAATGGCACGTTCCATTAAGGGTGATTGATCCATGCCAGCTACGCCCATGTTTACATCGAGGATATCTGCGCCAGCTTCTACTTGATCCAACGCATCACGTTTAACACGGATGAAAGAGCCATCGCGCAATTCTTGAGCAAGGACTTTACGACCAGTTGGGTTAATACGTTCGCCAATGATAAGTGGTTTTGTATGATGGCCTAATTCTAAAAGTTTAGTACGGCTTGTAATAATTGTTTTAGGTGCAATGTGGGCGCGTTCTTTTGGCGTATGAGCTTTCACAGCATCAGAAATAGATTGAATATGAGCTGGTGTTGTACCACAGCAGCCACCAACATAACTAGCCCCTGCATCAACGATAGCAAGCATTAATGGACCCATTTCTTCTGCTGTGAGTGGGAATACAGTTTGTTTATTAATCAGTTGAGGCATACCAGCATTTGGCTGACAGCTTATTGGTAAATTTGTAACGCTTGCAATTTCTTCGATAAGTGGTGTGATTTGCTCAGGTCCAAGGGAACAGTTGATACCAATGATATCTGCACCCATAGCTTCTACGATAGTAGTTGCTACTGCTGGTGGTGTACCTGTAATAGTACGACCGTCTTCACTAAAAGAAAATTGACAGATGATTTGTACATCATCTTTTGTCTTCCCTGCTGCTTCACGAGCATCTAAAGAGGCTAATAAAGCGGCACGCATTTCTTGTACGTCGATGATAGTTTCAATGATAATAAAATCAACGCCACCTTCGATTAATGCTTCGGCTTGTTCACGATATGTATCATAGATAGAGTCAAAGCTCATATTGCCTAATGGTTGCAAAAAACGGCCTGTAGGACCCATAGAACCTGCTACACGAGCAGTTGGTTTATTCTCTGCAATGGCTTCTTTTGCTACCTTCACAGCTGCAATATTGATTTCTCTTACGCGATCCTGCAAGTCATAATCTTCTAATTTAAGACCACAAGCACCGAATGTATTGGTAGTGATTACATCACTGCCATGTTGTAAGTATTGAGCATGAATATCCTTTACTACTTCTGGTCTTTCAATATTAAATAGCTCTGGACAATAGCCTTCTTCTAAGCCTGCCGCTTGAAGCATTGTGCCCATAGCACCGTCAAATATATACATAAACATCTTCCTTTAACATCCTAAATTACAATGTTTCACGTGAAACACTATTGTATTGGTTGCCCCTTCATGGCAATACCAGAAATGTCGGCAGTAGTTTTACTACCTTCCTCTTCTCCCCCATCTTGGGTGGTGACTGTTGCCTTCTCTGGTAATTTTCGAGATGCACAATTTTGTTGTGAACAAGATGTACAGCCTCGTTTAGTTTTAATATCTTCGTTTGCTGGCATTAAACCGATGATAGCCGTTACAGACTTACGTGGGAATAATAAATAGTTCTCTGTTACTTGTAAGCCAATCATCTCTGTTTTGATGATTTTAGCTAATTGTGGTTGAATTTCTAGTGGCCAGTTGCCATAACCAGGGCTAAAACGCCAAGTTGGCTTATAGCCTTGTTTTTTAGCAATTGTATTGATTACTTCGTTTACCTGATCAGCTACCTGTTCTACAGCAGTTGTGGCTGCTGCATCAAGTAATAAGCCTACCGTATAGTTACCTTGTTTAAATAACTGCTCACTACGAATTTCTACATCTTCTCCAACTGTTACACCTAATACGTATACTTTAGTAGATTTTTCTAGATGTTTTTCAATGATAGACCCTTCAATTTTAAGCGGTGGATTGCTTAAAATTGTTTTTGTTTCTGCATCGTAATCATATTCTTGATATACACCCCTAGGTGTAGCCAATAATTGGATTTCCTTACATGCTTCGTCAACATAGTTTTGTGGGAAATCCTCAGCATGACGAAGTCCTGCGTATCGTTTTACTTCTGCTTTGTCGATGGCAGGAAGCATTCCGTTATAGATGGGCATAGAAACGCCTCCTCTTCAAAATAAAAAGCTCTGCGTGTCCGTAGAGCGTGTGCTTACTGTTATTAATTGTATAATAAATCTTATAAAGTGATTTTTCTAGACTCTTAAGATTATCAATCTAATTACTATCTAACTAATAGTATATAGATATGAATAATACCTGTCAAAGTATATAGGGCCTGTATTCTCATATAATTTAGTAGTATATAGGTATAGTTTAAAGTTATATCAAAATGGTTTTTTGAGCGTAAAAGTTATTGATGATGAAGACTTTATGTGTTTAATGTTAACCTTAATGTTTCACGTGAAACAATTTGTTAAACATAATCTAATAGTTTGTTATGAATATATAAGTATATTAATATTAGTTCATTACATTTCGTATATTATTGTTATATATAATGTTACCGATCAAAAGTTGATTACTTTATACTTTTCGCTGATGGTGTTGTTCTATAAATAAAAAAATGATATAAAATAATTTTGTATATATTTGTCTATTGGTATAGATTTATATTAAGGCAATAATTTTTTACTGTAAAATTTTTTATTAATTCTATAACTTAATTTTTGCGTTAGATTTTAATCTTTAAATGTTTCACGTGAAACATTTAATTGTAAAATTTATAGAACATTTGATGTAATTTTTTTTATTTTGTGTTGTACTTATATAGTAAAGGAATAAATTGCTATATTTCACGTGAAACAATAAAATAAATGTTATAACCATATTAATGAAGTTATTTATCTATAAATTTATGGGCATAGTATAAATGTAAGCAGGAAAAAATGTAGTAGATAAGTAAAATAATGTAGTAGATAGATAAATTAATGAGAATTTGATTTATAAATACCGTAATTAGCATTGTTTTATGTTATAATGGAAAAGAAATATTTTGAACGAAGATGTGAGGTGAATTAAGTGGGCAAAGTTATAGCTATTACTAATCAAAAAGGCGGTGTTGGTAAAACTACAACATCAGTAAATTTGAGTGCTTGTTTAGCTGATGCAGGTAAGAAAGTGTTACTGGTTGATTTGGATCCACAAGGTAATGCTAGTTCTGGGTTAGGTATTGAAAAGGATGATTTAGAGCTCTGTGTGCATGATGTTCTAATTGATGGAGAACCAATTGCTGATATTGTACAACCTACAATGCTTGAAAATCTATTTGTGGCGCCTGCAACAATTCAACTAGCTGGTGCTGAAGTAGAACTAGTTTCCGTTGTTTCACGTGAAACAATGTTGAAAAAAGCATTAGCGCCAGTACGAGATACATATGATTTTATCGTCATTGACTGTCCACCATCTCTCGGGTTATTAACATTAAATGCCTTGACTGCTGCTGATAGTGTATTGATTCCAATTCAAAGTGAATTTTACGCATTGGAAGGGGTTAGTCAATTAGTTAAAACAATAACAATTGTACAACAAACATCAAATAAGGATCTTGAAATTGAAGGCGTACTATTAACTATGTTTGATGGCCGCACAAATTTATCTATTCAAGTAGCCGATGAAGTAAAAAAATTCTTTGGCAATAAAGTATATAAAACAATTATTCCTCGTAATGTACGCTTAAGTGAGGCGCCTAGTTATGGGGAGCCAATCATTGTATATGATCCAAAATCCAAAGGTGCTGATGTATATACGAAATTAGCTAAAGAAGTAATTAAAGCATCTAAAACTAAATAAGCACTAAGAGATGAATAAGTACTAAAGCTCAATAAACACAAAAGCGAAGTAAGTACCTAAAGGTAATAAGTGTCTGGTAATATGTAGGTATCTAATGCTAAGTATATTAGTTTTTTGTGGTTTGCGTGATTTACATATTTTAAATTTGTAAATATTTGTAAGGCCGAGAGAGGTTAGTTGTATGCCAAGAGAAATTAAAAGCAAGAAAAGCAAAGCGTCCGGATTGGGGAAGGGCCTTGAGAATTTGATGAAGGTTGACTCTGTAGAGTCTGTATTGCCTGATAAGGAGATACATGAACTGCCGATTTCTGAGTTAGTTCCAAATGTAGATCAACCACGTAAAAGTTTTGATGAAGATAGTCTAGCTACATTGGCTGAATCAATCAAGAATCTTGGTATTTTCCAACCGATTGTAGTTCGTAAACAAAAGAATAAATATCAAATTGTAGCTGGTGAGCGCCGTTATCGTGCTGCTATGATTGCTGGATTGAAAACAGTACCAGTTATTGTTAAAAAATATAATACCGAAGAAATGACAGAGGTTGCTCTTGTAGAAAACTTACAACGTGAAGGATTAGATCCCATTGAAGAAGCATTGGCTTATCAAGGATTGATGGATACTTATAAGCAAACGCAAGAAATGATTTCCGCTCGTCTTGGCCGTAGTCGTTCATATATTGCTAATATGGTTCGTCTTTTAAAATTATGTGATTCTGTACAAAAGGATCTTATCGAAGGTGATTTGACGGTTGGTCAAGCTCGTCCATTATTAGCGTTAAGAAGTGCAGCTCAACAAATGGAAGCAGCTGAACGTATTAAAGAGGGCGAGCTAAGCGCTAGACAAGCAGAGGCCCTTGTTAAGTCTATGCAAAATAAATCGTCTAAAGCAAAGACTGGTAAACCTCAAAATACGGCAGAGGTTCGTGCTCTAATGGACCGTTTAAAACTAAGCTTAGGGTCTCCTGTGAACATTAAATTCCGTGCAGGCAAAAAGGTACAAGGTAAAATTGAAATTGCTTTCTCCTCTGAAGCTGAATTAGAAAGACTTATTGCATATATGGATGGGCAAGATCAAACAGAAGATGCGGAAGCAATAGAGTTTAGAGTATAATTGGCTAGCAAAAGCAAAAGCAAAAGCAAAAGCAAAAGCAAAAGCAAAAGCAAAAGTAAAAGCAAAAGCAATAGCAATAGCAATAGCAATAGCAATAGCCGTAACACCAACAATAATAGTAACGATAATAGTAACAACAATAACAATAATAACAGCTATAGCAATTGCAATAGTCGTAATAGTAATAATAACAATCTGCAGTAAAAGTGTAGTCTACGGGCTGCGCTTTTACTGTATTCTAAAGAGATTATAATAAATAATATGATAAGTTATTAGATAATTTATCAGAAGCTTTATAATATATTTTGTAATATATGTGAAGGTTAAGTAACAAGGATAGGTTATGGAACAAACACCTAAGGCAAACCGCATACATATTGCCTTTTTTGGCCGTTGTAATGCTGGTAAGTCTACATTGATCAATATGTTAACTGATCAGCCTGTATCGTTAGTATCCGATGTGGCAGGGACTACAACAGATCCTGTAAGCAAAGCTATGGAAATCTTACCACTTGGCCCTGTGGTGATTACTGATACTGCTGGTATAGATGATACAACTGAATTAGGCGCATTGCGCATGGAGAAAACAGAAGAGGTAGTGAAAAAGATTAACTTGGCTGTTTATGTGCTTCGCACCGATGAAGAGCCAACCTCTGACGATATGCACTGGTTAGGTCTTTTGAAACAAAATAATGTACCTATTGCACTTTTTATTAATGAGATTAATGCGGCGCCAAACAATTTAACGGAGTCTAAAGCTAGTGTAGGCAGAGATAAACTGGGAGAGCGTTATATAGTAGATCATACGGGTTTATCCGATTTGGTTACTGTCATTGGCTCTGCTGACTTCACATCTGATGCGAAACGATTAGAGTTGCTTGATTTACTCGGTGGGCTAACACCACTTGATGTAGAAGGGGAGCAAACTCTTTTACAAGGTTTAGTTGAAGAGGGGGATACAATCATTCTTGTATGTCCTATCGACAGTGCCGCACCAAAGGGGCGACTCATCTTGCCACAGGTGCAAACTATCCGAGAAATTCTCGATCACAAAGGCCTAGCTTTAGTCTGCCAAACAGAAGAATTACCGGCTATGATTCACTCGCTTAAGAATCCCCCTAAAATGGTAATCTGTGACTCCCAAGCGTTTGATCGGGTTGATGAGTTAACACCTGATTCGATTCCGTTGACGTCTTTTTCTATTTTGATGGCGCGGTTCAAGGGAAAATTACAGGATTTAGTAGCTGGTGTTAAGGCTATTAAGAATTTGAAAGCTGGTTCCAAGGTACTTATCAGTGAAGGTTGTACACATCGTCGTCAATGTGATGATATTGGGACTGTAAAAATACCTAATCTTTTAAAGAAGCAAGGTCATACAGATTTACAGCTAGAATTCACTAGTGGGGGAGCATTCCCAAAGGATGTATCTCAGTATGATTTGATTATCCACTGTGGAGCTTGTATGCTCACACGCCGTGAGGTGTTACGTCGTATAGAATGCGCTGTTGTACAAGGTACGCCCATCGTAAATTACGGTGTACTCATAGCATCCCTACATGGTATACTAGAACGAGCAATAAGCCCATTTGTTGACGAACTAGAGGGCTAAAATATAGCATTGTAATATGTATGTAACACATACATTTAGATATACATTACATGCTTGTTATATACATTGTCATATAGGTATCGTTTATCTATATTAGATATATTAAATATTAGATATATTAAATTAAATTGCATGCAGTCATTTAACTTTCACAATAGGAATGGTATAATTAACTGTTGGAGTTTTGATGATTGTATAGGAAGGAAAATACATGTTCGAATCGATTCAACCGTGGATAGGCATGGTTACCATCGTTCTTATTATAGTGTTATTCGTATATTGTGTAATTTTACACATCCGTTTAGGTAGCTTGAAAAAGAAATACGATTTCTTTATGCAAGGGGAGCATGGTGCGAGCCTAGAACGTAAATTATCTGTAGAGGTTAGTGAAATTCGCGATGCTGCGAAGGGCCTTGAGTCCTTGTTATCCGAGCAAGTGGCAATCCGCAATATTCAGAGCAATACGATACAAAAAATTGGCTTTATTAAGTATAATGCCTTTGAAAATATCGGGAATGATTTGTCCTTTGCTCTTACCTTGCTAGATGGTAACAATAATGGCATCTGTATCTCCAGTATTTACGGTCGTAGCGAATCTCGTATTTTTAGTAAACCTATTGTGAAAGGTAAAAGTTTAGTAAGTCTTTCACAAGAGGAATTAGAAAGTTTGAACGAAGCGTTGGGTGAGCGTACCAATGAGGAAGCGTTGACAAGCGCTATCGTCTCGAAATAAGGAAGTTTTATGTTGAAATTACCGGCATTCATTTCAAACAAAGTTGAAAGAAATGGTGACAACTGCATATTGACATTAACTACCAAGCAAGCGAAACTCTTTGCCATTATTGGTTCTGTAGTATTGGTCTTGGCATTGGTACTCGGTATTTGGGGCATCGTGCGCCAGGCTGAGGTTGTGCAATTACGTCAACAAACGCAATTGCAATCGGAACAGTTGAAATTGTTACAACAAAAAACAGAGGTTCTGGATAAGAAAATTCAAAACTTAAATCAAATTAGTGAAGAGAATAAGCAAATGTTGAAGGGCGCTGAATCTGGCACACCAGCTCAAGGTGGCGGGGATGGTAGTGACCCAAAGCAGGAAGCCGCTGATAATAGCGAAGCACAGACGTTAACAGCGGCACAATTATCAGCTCGACTATCCAAAATGGATAAGGAAGCACAAAAATTGCTTGTTAGTTTCTATACAATGCGCAATATCCTTCGCGATGGTGGCGCACAAAATTTGATGGCATTACAATCCATCAACTTCTCCGCTGGTTCCGGTGGTGCTGTGAATAGTACGACACCTAGTATTTGGCCAAGTAAGGGTGTTATTACATCTCCATTTGGTAGCCGTGTTGACCCTGTTACGGGTGCTATTGGCGCATTCCATGAAGGTATCGACATTGCCGACGACTATGGTTCTCAAATCGTGGCTACTGCGGCCGGGGTGGTAACCTTTGCGGGGTATACAAGCGGCGGTTATGGTAACCTCGTTGAAATCGATCATGGCAATGGTTTTGTTACCCGTTATGGCCATAATAGTGCCGTATTGGTAACGGTAGGGATGAGCGTGAAACAAGGTCAAACCATAGCTTTGATGGGTAGTACTGGTAAAAGTACGGGGGCCCATGTTCACTACGAGGTACGCCTTAACAATACGCCTGTAGACCCTATGATCTTCTTACCAATTAGCAATTAGAAATATAAAAGCTTATATAAGACCTAAAAAGAACTTGTTATGCGTGCATATGCGCTTATAGCAAGTTCTTTTTCTTTCCTTTTGTATATATATATTGTAAAATAAAAGTATATGAACGGAGGTATATCTATGAAGGCCTATGTACAAGTTTATACCGGCGAAGGCAAGGGCAAAACAACTGCCGCAATTGGCCTAGCTATTCGTGCCATCGGCGCTGGCAAGAAAGTCCTCTTCTTACAATTTATGAAATCTAAAGTATATAGTGAACATACTATTTTACCTACCTTAACAAATTTAACGTTAGAAACTGTGGGCAAGCCATTCTTTATCATCAAAGAAGGCATGAAGAGTAAGGATGAACTTGCTAAATGGGGCGATGAAGTCGTTGTCTTTGAGTCTGGTAATCCTCCGAAGGATTATGTAGCTCTCATCGAAAAAGGCTATGAACGTGCACTTGCTGCGATCAGCAGTGGTGAGTACGACCTCGTTGTACTTGATGAGTACAATATGGCTCTCTTCTTTGAACTCATTACATGGGATAAAACTAAAGCTTTACTCGATGCTCGTCATCCAGAAACGGAACTCGTATTTACGGGTCGTGGGGCTCCTCAAGAATTAATTGATGAGGCCGATCTCGTAACGGAGATGAAAGAGATTAAACATTACTACCTACAAGGCGTAATGGCTCGAAAAGGCATTGAAAACTAATCATAGGAACACCTAAGGAGGTGATGTGGTTGAGTACAGTGGCTATTGTGGCCCTCGTTATTGTGGCCATCATTGTAGCACTCATCTTGACTATCCTACTGGCACCAATCACATATAGCATCGAAATTGATGGACGGACGCCATATCGTGGCGAACTGCGCATCAAATGGCTGTGGCGCGTATTTTCACTCCACTTAGCGTACATTCAAAATAAACCATTTTTTAAGGAATTATACGTTTTAGGTGTACTTAAGATCGGTCCTGTGAAAGACTATGAACAATGGCTTGAAAATCGTGTAGATGAAGAATATCAAAAGGTAATGGATGATGACGGCGACATATCACAAGCAGAAGCTTTTGCAAAGGCTATGCAAGGAGGCGGACAAGGTCCAACTGCAAGCTCTAGCGGCACAAGCTTTGATGACTTGAAGAGCGCCCAAGGCTCCGATACAATCTTTGATGATGACGAATCACCAGGGGCGGGGAGCGCACCTAGGGCAAAGGAGCGCATTGAGCGACCTGATGCGGCTTCTAAGGATATGGATGCACAAGCTCGTGCTGAGCGGTATGATTCGATACAACAAGATCCAACGGCTCATATTCAAGATGATGATGAAGTGGTAAGTCATGTTACTTTCAATAGTGACGGCTCTATCAAGGAAAAGGTATTTACAAAGGTAAATGATATTAAAACGACTGTGAAACAACGTTTTGGAAAGCCTGATCCCAATGATCCGGTAGCATCATTCAAGTCTGAAATTCCTACATTCTGGTTCATGAAACACTTGAGAAATACAGAGTTGTGGCGTCAGATATTCCTTGTGTCGAAACGATGCTATAACCACTCTAAACCACGTGATATGGCTATAGAGGGCCGATTTGGCATTGGCGATCCGTATCGGATGGGGCTTATTGCATCTATGTTGTATAGCATTTGGCCTGAGCAAGCAGAGTCTATTGAGATAGATTATGTGAACTGGGTAGCTGAAGGCAGCGGCCATATTAAAGGTCGTATGATTCTTGCCGTATTGGCATGGTATGGTACTAGATTCTTGGTATCTAAACCTATGCGTTCCCTATTGGGTGAAAGTGCTCGTGTCTTCTGGGTTAAACGGAAGGAAGCAAAGCAGCTAGAAAAGCTAAAAGCCGAACAGGGTCAAACAGCGTAAGGATATATAAAGTCAATTGAGTATATGAGCTATATTATTATAGCTATAATACTTTCACAAAAAGCGGAGGTACTGTGATGGAGAACAGTAATGTAAAAGAGAATTTGGAAGTCCTATTCGAGAAGTTTAAAAATATGATTAAAGTGGAAACTGTAGTTGGTGAAGCTGTGCAAATTGGCGATACTACGCTCGTTCCATTCGTTGATGTAACCTTTGGCTTCGGTACTGGTACAAACCATTGCACAGCCAACAAAAGCCAAGAATCTGGCGGCGGTGGCGGTGGTGCCAAAATGGAACCAAGCGCAATCCTTGTTATTAAAGGTGACCGCATCGAATTGTTCAACATTAAGGGCAACCCTTACAGCAGCAGCTTTGATCGCCTTATCGGTTTGGTGCCTGATCTCGTGTCCAAATTGAAATCCGATAAATACATCTATTTAAATGATGAACAATAATTCGGTGAATAATAAACCATAATTTGATGACAAATTATAAATAATTGGTGAAAGTCGAAATGCCCACATGTGTGTTCTGAATATGTCTGTATCGATTGCTTTAAGGGTCTCAGAGTATGCTTGTGGGTATTATTTTAAGTTCTAATAACTTTCATAAGTAGTTCATAGGGCTTTATTATGCTATTTATCATAGTCTTGTGAAATTTAGCAAGATTTGCTATAGTAAAAATAGTACACTATTGGATTGTATAGTGACACTTTTAATCGAGGAGGATTTCAGATGAAATTATCTAAAAAATTGACTACCTTAGCTATCGTTGGTGCTATGTCTGCTACTGCTGCAGTAGCAAGTGCTGCTAACATTGGCTTAGTAAATATGAGCCAAGTAGTAAATAGCTACCCTGGCTACGGTGCATTAGATATGAAAATGCAACAAGTAGACGCTCAATACCGTCCACAAATTGAAAAAAAAGTTCAAGAAATTGAAAAAATTAAAGACTCTGCACAAGCAGAAGCAGAATTCAACAAGACTGTAGCTCCATTGCTTCAAAAAGAAAACGAAGAAATCAATAAAATTGCTCAACCTATGATGCAAGCAATTCACAACACTGTTGAAGCTATTCGCGTTGAAAAACAAATGGACGTAGTATTGGATGATCCATACACAATTCGTGCTGCTGACGCTAACAGCAAAATCGAAAACATTACTAACGAAGTAATTAGCCGTCTTAAAAAATAATAAGCACAAAACCCCCTAACTGAGGTATCAGCTAGGGGGTTATTTTTTGTATAGGATACTTACTGTTTAACATATATTCTGTCTTGCCTATATATTGTTTAAACGTTACAGTTTATACAGTCTAGTTTATGCATTCTTGGTAAAAATATGTATACTTGGTAGAAGTGGTACAGGACTTTTTCTGGTATATAGCGAACTATTATACTATGAGGATTATATAAAGGATTATATAGGAATTTTCATTAAAATACATTTTAATAAATCCGATAAAGGAGTGAGATTTAATGAAAGATTTTAAAGCATTAGCCACAGAGCGGTATTCGGTTCGGAAGTTCGATGCTCGATCAGTGGAACAGGAGAAGGTAGATATGTTACTAGCAGTCGCTCGATTAGCACCTACGGCTCATAATTACCAGCCGCAAAGACTGCTTGTGTTAAATACTGAAGATAGCTTAAACAAACTAAAAGATTGTACAAATGGTCATTTTAATGCATCGTTAGCAATTATCGTTTGTTACGATAATACGGTGAGCTGGAAGCGAGAATACGATGATGCTGATATGGGTGTTGTAGATGCCAGCATTGTGGGCTCCCACATTATGTTTACCGTAGTCGATATCGGTCTAGGTACAACGTGGATTGCTCACTTTGATCCTGCTAAAGTACGCAAGGCATATAATTTGCCTGATACTATCATCCCTGTAGCCATCTTCCCAATTGGTTACCCTCATCCAGACTGTGTTCCTGCACCAGGCCATACGAAACGCTTTGATGTGAGTGAATTTACAACCTATAATTCCTTTTAAAAGAATATTTTTTAGACTATGTATTACTCTATAAGTATTTAATAACTATGGATATAACTGAACTATTGAACAGTTCTATAAAACTTAATAACTATATGATTTCTCTTTAATACATAGTTCATATAAAAAGGACAGTTGCTTGTATCAACTGTCCTTTTGTATTTTATTCTGGTTTATGAATGAGGTTTACAACGAATTCGCTGTCTTCTACGAGTGTAACTTGGATGTAGTTGTCGCCGTTAAATTCCAATACTTGGCCTGGTACGAGTACATGCTCTTCCGTTTCATTAAGGAACACTTGTACTTTACCTTTTACTACTGTAAAGATGACATTAGCTTCAGGGTGGTTATGTTTTTCCACCTTTTCACCAGCCTTGCCGCCTTTTTTTACGATTACATAGTTAGGACCTTGAAATAATAAACCTAATTCTTGATTAACTGTGCCTGCCATAATGGACCTCCTAATTCTAGCTTTTTATGTTCTGAAAGCTTACGCTAACATTTAATTTTACATTGTGTAATTACCTTATAATTATATTATAAATGATATTGCTTATCAATGCTGTGTCTATAGCTACAGTTTTGAAAAAATATGTTACATTCAACATTGTATGCTTTTTTTACCTATATTGAGTAAAATAGGGTGGAGTAAATGTTGATAGATTGGATATATAAAGATTAATTAAATATACAACGATACATTTACTATATAAAAAACGAACGTAACATGTTACGTTCGTTTTTTCGTCCATTTTCATCCGTTTATATTTTCTTAATCAAACGAACTGTTATGGATTTATTTTTTCTTAATTGTATATAAACGTGTACCGTTTTCTTCTGTTGTTACAAGTTCAAAGGCTGGATCGATAGCTTTTACAAAGGCCTCGAACCATGTTTGGTAAGCTAATGCCATGAACTTAGGGTCAACGCCCGCTGTACGCCAGTAGCCTGCTTGTAATCTGTGGTCGCCAACCCAGGTAAATTCTTCTGGACTTTCAGAAACCACTTGGTCACCACCATCGCAAGGCATGCCATTTACGTAGAAGTTTTGTAGCGCATTGTAAATCGCTGGTGCAGTGTGTTCTTCAAGGTTATCTTGAGCCACAACGCCACATGCTTGGCCTTGTACTGCAAAGGCATCTAGAATAGCGGTTACTACGTGTACTGCTTCATCGCCGGAATTTGTGTCGAGCATATCTTTGATGAAAGCTGCTTCACGAACGGAAGCAATGTTGATTTGGTTAGCTAACCAGCCGTGAATATTGCCATGGTCGATGATGTTTTCCAAGGGAATACTTGGATTAATTGGCTCACCGTATGTATCTACGGAGATGGAGTGTAGTTCCTCCGCCAAATCATCAACAACTTTAGAAGTTTTTTCTAAAATCAAATTTTCACGCTCAACGAGCAATTGAATTTTGCGATATAACCAGTAATGGATGTGACCTAAGAATGCGGACATATTAAGCTCCTTTTCGTGCTGTTTCTAATTTCTCTACTAAATCGTATACATTAAAACCGTGGATTTCTGCGGCTTGCCATAATGGTTCAGCTGTTGCAGATGGGCAACCTAGGCAACCCATACCAATACCTTGTAATACAGGTACAACATGTGGGTAGGTTTCAACGATGTCGCGAATAATTGTGTCTGGAGTGATAGGGGAACCTGCTTCGAGACGTGGTGCTTCTACTTCAGGATCGTTACCTTGACCAGGCAAGAACACAGCTGGTTCTTCGGATTTACTTTCAGCTGGAGCCCCTTCAAGGTCGCCCAATACAGCTGCTTTGAAAGCCTCTAAACCAATGCGGTCGATAAATTCGCCCATGCGTTCGATTTGTGCGTTTTCTTTATAGTATGCGATGATTCGATCAACTAATGCAAGAGCTTCTTTTTCTGTTTTAACTTCTGCGATGAGGTCGCCGATGCGAGGATGCGCACCGCCGCTACCGCCAGCGTATACATTCCAACCATCTACAGTACCGATAACACCCACATCTTTCATGCGGCTTTCAGTACAAGAGTTTGGACAACCGGACACGCCGATTTTCATTTTACTTGGCATTTCAAGAGATAAATATTTGCGTTCAATTTGCATGCCAAGGTGTACGCTGTCTTGTTTAGCGCGTTTACAGAAGGTAGTACCTGGGCAGATTTTTACGCTGCGCACGCGGTTGGACACAGTGTATGCTGGCTCCATGCCAAGCATTTCCCATGCTTTATCTACGTCTTCTGCTTTCAAATTCGTAATCATAATGCGTTGGCTGCCAGTTAATTTAAGAACAGCGCCGAACTCATTCGCTACGTCGATATATTTTTGTAATTGATCTGGTTGAATGAAACCTGCAGGAACGCGAGGTGTAATTGCATAACGGCGTTGACCGTTTTTTATGCGTTGTAAATTTGCTGCAATTTGTGCCATATTAAATCCTTTCTCGAGCCCTCTCTGCGGAGAATAGTGGCTAAAACTACTTAGTTAATCTATAAAACTCTTTATATATAAATTATTTACGCCCTAGGGTTTTGTGAAAGCTTCGCACATATATACGGACAAGTGGGATGAGATCAACTAGGCGATGCCTCATCAAAACCCGGCGTAATGATCAGTATGGGTATTTAGAATACTGACCCGACGCTCTTAGTATAAACCATTTTAACAAACAATAATGTAACTCAAGCTACAAAAATAGAACTTTTTTAATATTAATTATTGATTGTTTACTAACTATCATTATATACGATACTGTTTACAGATGAAACCCAAGGTTACATATCGTATAATAGACATATAGAATATTCTTAATGTAGGAGAAACGATGAAAGTCCTTTACGATACTATTTTAAAAGCAACATATATAGGTCGCCCGAACCGTTTTGTGGTGACTTTAGATTTGAATGGTGAAAGTGTGCTCGCTCATTTGCCAAATCCGGGCCGCATGTGGGAACTCTTGTTTACGGGGGTAACGATGTACATCGTGCCTCACGACAAGCCGGATGCAAAGACGAAATACCGTGTGGTAGGCATCGAGCGCAATGGCGTTGTTATCATGCTCGATACAAACTACAGCAATGATGTGGCGCAACATTTGATTGAAAATAAATGTATTCCTGGTTGGGAGGAGTGGCGCGTAGTGAGACGGGAGTATACGGTTAAACTACACGGCACATCATCTCGCTTTGACTTGCTCCTCACCAATGATAAGGGGGATGAGTTTTTATTGGAGGTTAAGTCTTGTACCTTGTTCTCCAAGACGGGAGCCATGTTCCCTGATGCTATTACAGAGCGAGGCCGCAAGCACTTATTGCATCTGAAAGAATTACAAAATGAAGGCTACCACACGGGTGTTCTATTCCTCGTACAATGGGACCAAGCGCAGTGGTTCTTGCCAGATTATCATACGGATTTGGAATTTGCCAAAACCTTTAAAGAGGTGGCACCTTCATTAGATTGGAAAGCCGTTGCTGTGGCGTGGGATGAGACTTTCACCATGCCTACGGTGACACATGAATGTTCCTATCCTAGTAGTATCCTCGACACAGAGGCTCATGATAGTGGCGTGTATGTGATGGTCATGCACCTCAATTACGATCTAGATCTCGAAATTGGTTCTAAAGGGATGATGCATTTTAAACCTGGTTACTATATGTACGTTGGTTCCGCGAAGGCAAATTTAACGAAACGCATTGAACGTCATAAACGAAAACGGAAGAAAATGCATTGGCATCTAGATTACTTCCGCGGTCACTGTGAAATGATAGCGGGCTTGCCGATTCGTACTAGTGGGAGGCCGCAGGCTATGACAATTTCTGCTCAGGAACGGGGTAAAGGTAAACTCTCTGATGATTCCGCTGCTCGTGAAAGCGCAGATGTAGATCTAACAAAAATTGACGTAGAATGTGCTCTCGCTGATGCGGTGCGAGCTATTGCGGAATGGAATGTACCGAACTTTGGGTGTAGCGACTGTGACTGCAACAGCCATCTATTCGGAATGAGCGAAAATCCGATACATAATCAATTCTTTATGAATGTAATAGAAAATTACAGGATGAATATGCTAGATGAACTAGTTAATAGGTAATTATTATTGATGGGGCCCGAGAACTATATACGTAATTAATTAAAAAGTGCTATTACCTATCTCTTCGCTCCATAGTGACCTAAGTCGCTCATCAATAGGTAATAGCCCTTTTTAATACGCTAGTTATAAAGGTGTCCCATCAATAATAATATAGTCCTATCCATAGTTATCCCAGCATATTCATTCTATAGTTTTTACATAGAGAGAGGGGAGGTTTTGTGTATGAGGTTGTTTAGGTATGTGTTGTTAGGTATCGTTGGTGTTTGTAGTGTAGTGTTGAGTGGTTGTTCTTTCATTTGGACGACGGAGAATGGTGATCCTGCGACACCAGAGGATATCAAGTCTAGCGTGGAGAAGGAGTTTTCGGTTGTGCATCCGAATCTTGTTCTTCAGTCATCTGTGGTGGAGAAGGAGAAGCCATTCCAGCGAAATGTGTATGTGTTTTATGATGAAAGTAATGGTATTTCCTTTACTACAAATTCTGTAGTCAAGTGGCCAACATTGCCGGCCCCTGGTGGCGAGCGAAAAAATGATGCGGATTTTGCATATTCACAAGCGTATTTAGTTCATTTGAATGGTTCGTTAGTGGAACGTGCTAAGCAGTATGGCATGCGGATGGCGACGCACGAGGAAGCCTTGGAGTTAGCTAAGTCTAAAGCGACACGTGTAGCAGGTACTAATAAGATATCTCTATTCACATATGATGAGATTATCTTTGTAGACGAATCTGTAAAGGGTGGAGATATTCTAACCTTTATGAAATCTATATATAGCCTGTATAAACCGCAAGACAACCCAGCGTTATTGCACCCTCGTTCTGATAGAAGCGTAGGATTTTATTATCTACCAAAAGGAGAAGCGGACAAAACAAAAGCTAAGTATTTGATCTCCTTTCGATTTATGGCAAAAAATGATTGGAAAGAAACCATGCTAACAGGCATTGGTAGTACTGGTAACGACACTTCGGCTGTAGAACGAGATTTTGTTAGCATTTTAGATCATATGATACAACATGCGGTGCATTAACTTTGAGAGCTATGGTAATATACATTGAAAAATGATAGCTCGATATAACCGATATTTAGTATGTAAATAGACATAAAAGATAGCTTTAAACCCTTAAAAATGCTATAATTATATGATGAATTAGTATCAGTGTTAGTAAAATGAGGTGAGATTGTGGCAGACCAACAATGGTCCCACGGGAATATTCATCCCGTTCAGATTGATAAAGAAATGAAGAATGCGTACATCGATTATGCAATGTCCGTAATCGTTATGCGTGCGCTTCCAGATGTGCGCGATGGCTTGAAACCAGTACATCGTCGTATTTTGTATGCGATGCACGAAACAGGCATGACGCCAAATAAACCGTACAAGAAATCCGCTCGTATCGTCGGTGACGTACTCGGTAAGTATCATCCACATGGTGATAGCTCCGTTTACGATGCGACGGTTCGTTTGGCGCAGGATTTTAATACGCGCTACCTCTTGGTAGACGGTCACGGTAACTTCGGTTCTATCGACGGCGATAGTGCCGCTGCGATGCGTTATACCGAAGTACGTATGGCGAAGATTACAACAGAAATGCTTGCCGATATCGACAAGGAAACTGTTGATTTCATGCCGAACTATGATGAAAGCTTGCAAGAACCAACTGTATTGCCAGCGAAGATTCCTAATCTTCTCATCAATGGTTCCAGTGGTATCGCCGTAGGGATGGCGACAAATATTCCACCACATAATCTTAACGAGGTATGTAATGGTCTGGCGATGCTCATCGACAATCCAGATGTGACTGTAGATGAATTGATGACCGCTATTAAAGGTCCAGACTTCCCAACTGGAGCGCTCATTTTGGGCCGAGAAGGCATCAAAAAAGCGTATTCCACAGGTCGTGGTAGCGTTAAAATGCGTGCTCGTGCAACTATCGAAGAGATGTCCAAGGGCAAGCATAAGATCGTAGTGACTGAGATTCCGTATCAAGTGAATAAGGCTCGCGTCATTGAAACCATTGCGAACTTGAGCCGTGATAAGGTTATTGATGGCATTACAGCACTTCGCGATGAATCTGACCGCCAAGGTATGCGCATCGTTATCGAATTACGGGCTGATGTGCAACCAGATATCGTACTTAACAAATTATATAAACACACTCAACTTCAAGAAACATTCGGCGTGATTATGCTAGCCCTTGTGGACGGACATCCTCGCGTATTGAATTTGAAAGAAGTATTGGGTTACTACTTAGATCATCGTCTAGATGTTATCGTACGTCGTACTCAATTCGAGCTTAACAAAGCCGAAGCGCGTGCACACATCTTGGAAGGCTTGTTGATTGCCCTCGACCACATCGATGAAGTGATTGCGACAATCCGTAGTTCTCAAACTGACGAAATTGCGCGTAATGCATTAATGCAAAAATTCGGGCTTTCAGAGAAACAAGCGGTAGCCATCCTCGACATGCGTTTACGCCGTTTAACAGGCTTGGAACGCGAGAAAATCGAAGAGGAATACAAGGAATTGTTGGCATTGATCGAAGATTTGAAAGCTATCTTGGCTAGCGAAGCGCGTCAACGTCAAATCATCAAAGACGAACTCGATGATATGAAGAAGAAATACGGCGACCCTCGTCGTTCTGAAATCACCATCGATACGTCTGACCTTGATGTAGAAGACCTCATTGCTGACGAAGAAATGGTTATTACCTTGACTAAACAAGGCTATATCAAACGCATGAACGCGAACGTATATCGCAACCAACATAAAGGCGGCGCTGGCGTTATCGGCATGAAGACGAAGGAAGATGATTATGTAACGCAAATTATGCATGTGCGGACCCATAATACATTGCTATTCTTCACATCTGCAGGCCGTGCATATCGCCTCAAGGCGTACGAAGTGCCGGAAGCAGGCTCCCGCAACTCTCGCGGTACCGCTATGGTTAACGTATTGCCGCTTGCGGTAGGCGAATCCGTTACGACTATGATTGACCTTGAACGGGTCCATGAAGATGTAAATTTATTCATGGTCACTGAGTTCGGCGTTGTAAAACGTACGGCTATTGAAGAATACCGTAATATCCGTCGTTCTGGCCTCAATGCAATTAATCTCGACGAAGGCGATCGTTTGATTTCCGTTAACGTAACGACTGGCAACCAAGATATCTTGATTGGCACTAAGTTGGGCATTGCTATTCGCTTCAGCGAGCACGATGTGCGCCTCATGAAACGGGCGGCTCACGGCGTGCGCGGTATTAAACTCAATGCAGGCGACGTGGTTGTAGGCGCTGGTGTTCTTAATACTGATGAAAGTGAAGCACAAGTGTTTACTATCTCCGAAGAAGGTTTTGGTAAACGCAATGATGCGGAAGCTTATACATTGCAAAAACGCGGTGGCAAAGGCTCTAAGAACTTCAAGATTACGAACAAAACCGGCGATGTAGTAGCCGTAGAGGTTGTTCATAACGATGATGAGGTTATGCTTATTTCTGAGCAAGGCAAAATCATCCGCTTCAATATGAATGACATCGCTGTGAAGAAGGGCAAAGCTATCTCTGGTGTGAAAACACAAAATCTCGACGAAGGTGATAAGGTAGCTAGTATTGCTGTTATTCCAGGTGCTGAAATCGAAGAAGAAGTAGAATAATATAAAACACTATATTAACTATTGAGTAATTATGGGCGACCATCTAAGATGGTCGCCTCTAGTGTTGGGGGAGTTTAAAAATGAAAAAATGGCTAGCTGCTATGTTTGCAGCAGGAGTTTTCTTTGTAGGTGGCTTTGGTCAAGCTAGTGCTGCTGACTGGTACTATATCGATGCTGATGCTGACGATGCGGCATGGTTTATTGACAACTCTTCTGTATATAAAACAGATGATGCGGCTACAGTACTTGTTAAAATCAACAATGTAGAAGGCTTTACATATATTTACACAGTACGAATCGATCGCAAAGAAAAAACATGGACAGAACTTGATACAACAGTATATAGCAATGCTGGTATAGCATTGTTATCCAGTAAACAAGCACAAAAACCTACGAAAATTGAACCGGATACCATGGGGGCGGAAGTTATGCAGGCCCTATGGGGGAAATAATCCAACAATTTAATAGAAGCTGATATTCGCTCTGTCTATTTAGATACTCAGAACGTATAAGTAGCCCCGAACTATCCTGAAAGCCTCCATAGTGACCTAAGTCGGTTTCAGAATAGTTCGGGGCTTTCTATATTATTAGTACTCTTACAGGGCGAATATCCGCTTTCAAATCCGTTGGATTATTTAATCCCATAAGGGGCCTTGCTAGACTTCCTAGGGAGAAAAAGTGACCTAAGTCGTTTTCAGAGTAGTTCGAGGTTTTCTATATCATTAGTACTTTTACAGGGCGAATATCCATATTCAATCGTGTCAGATTCATTTTTTCATACAGAGAGAATATTCCAAGGTGAGTGTGTTTTTGTTTTAGGTAGGTATGTTATTGAATAGATATGACAAAGAGGTTGTAATTAAAACTTAGTTTTAATTACAGCCTCTGGATTAGATTGTATTAACTATTATGATGGGAAAATTTAAATACTTCTTTTAAACTTATAATAACCAGAATTAGTGTAATTCCCCATCCAATTCGAGTTGCTAATAATAAATCATTTGACCAGATATTTAAGCAAGTTGCACCAATAGCTGAACCGATTGAAATCGCAACATTTTGCAGCATTCGTTGCAAAGCTCCTGTACTTCCTTGGATTTCCATAGGACTGGCTTGCATAATACTGGCAATATTAGCAGGTTGAAAGTATCCTCCACCAATACCGTAGATGAATAATCCTAATGTTAAGAGTTGATAAGGCCAGTTAGGATTGATCAGTAAGAGAAAAATCAAGGATATGATAATAATACTTAGACCAATATGGCTAAATAGCTTATTTTTATTGCCGTTATTGATTTTACTGGATATTCTTGAAAAAAGCACCAGCCCTGTAGGAGCTCCTAGAACAAGAAATCCAGTTTGCCCCACTTCTAGATGATATGATTGTTCAAAAATGAAGGGGGGAAGTAAAAAGATCATTGCAGAGGCAAAGCCAAAAGTAACTGTTTGAAAAAGGTAAGAGATTACTTGAGGATTATTTTTTAATCCTTTGATATCGATAAGTGCGTGTTTGTTATTAAGTTCCACATAGTAAAATATAATTCCGAGCAACAAGCTAGATAGTATCAGGATTATACCAACTACAAATAGATGTGATTTGTTTAATAAAGATAATCCTAATAAGAGAGAAACTAACATGAGAGTGTTTATAGTAATTCCAAGCATATCTAATTGTCGGTTGTTGTTTTTTTCGGAGAGTTTATTGAGAAGGAAATTATTACATGCAATTCCAAAAATTACAAAAGGAATATTTATCAAAAAAATAAGTTGCCAGAAACTTAACGAAAGTATGATCCCGCCTAAAGAGGGCCCTAGAATAGGGCCTAAACCAATCATAATTCCGAGGATACCAATAGAGCTATTTTTACGTTTTTCAGAAACTAAAGTTGTAATTAGTGCGGCAGAAGTAGCTTGTAAAGCAGCCGCTCCTATGCCTTGAAAAATTCGTCCAATAATTAATAAACTGATATTGTTAATTAAGCCACAAAATAAAGAACTTAGACCAAAAAGCACGAATCCTAAATACGAAATTTTTAATTTTCCAAATTTATCGCTTAATACGCCTAAAGGTAGGATAGAGATAGCTAAAGCTAAAGTATAACCGGTTATTGTGAAGGCTGCAATATCAGTTGAAGTTTGAAATTGTTCTTTTAAAAAGGGTAATGCTATATTGATAATTCCTGTATCGAGAGTGGATAATAACATTCCCATACCTGCAACAATTGTTATGAGTAAATCTTGCAATTGTTTATTCATAAAGATTTCTCCTTTTCTTTAAAACTATTAAGTATAATATAATAAGTCTAAAGTCTATAATCAAACGATTCAAAAAATATCGAATCGTTTAGGAGGATGTTTATGTCTATTACAATTCGGTTTAGCGATTATGCTTTGGAAACAAATGAAACGTTAATACAAAGAATACAATTTGTGTATTCCCCTTTAAATGAACTTTTTAGAAGTTTACATGTGCTTTTAAATCCGCGCCATCATGGAACTAATATTGATTGGGTGATTGAGATACAAGATAAACTTACTGAAGAATTTTATGAGAATCTTCATTATTTCCAACTTTTTTATGAACTGGGGGTCTCTCCTATTTTACTTTGTAATTTTCGTTATCATATGACAACGATTGAAGAGGAAATACAAAATTTAAAGAAATTTCTGGTTAATTATCCGACTATTCAATTAATTGAGTATTTGGAGAGAATAATAGATGATAGAGAAAATGCCTTTATTCCAACATTAGCAAAAGGACTAGAGTGGAAAGATTTTTCTTTAAATGAAAATGATCAATTGCTTAAAGATTTGAAGCGAAATGCTACAAGTGTTTATAGGAGACTTTTTTCTTTTATTGATTGGTATAGAAAATCAATTTTTGATGATACTTGGAAAGAAAAATCAATTGAGCAAAAACTTTTAATTGAAATACAAAAGCAATCTTCATTTTTGAGGGAAAAAGGTTTTATAGAGATGTTTAATCATTTACAAATTGATCGAATCCATTGGGAAAAAGGAGCTTTAGCTATTATTAAACCTTTTAATCAAGAGGTTTATTTAAAGGACAGTGACTCTATTATGTTGTTACCAAGTTATTTTATTTGGCCGCATCTGTTTGTTGAATCTTTTAATCAAGGAATTGCTATTACTTATGATATTGCGGAGCAACCAAGTTATTATAACTCCACACCGGAGGGATTAGTTACTATTTTTAAAGCCTTGAGCGATTCAGTGCGGTTGCAAATTATGAATTATGTTTTGGAAAAACCAAGTACGACACAGTCTTTAGCGCAAATTTTATTAATGACTGAATCAAGCGTATCGAGACACTTACAAATTTTAAAAGACGCAAAGTTATTGAAAGCAAGAAAAGTGAAGAAGTTTGTTCTATATGAACCGACAGAGTTAGTTACTCAACTTATGCCGAATTTCTATCGCTTCTTTCGAAATTAAGAGAAGATGAATTACCATGTTGTGGGTTGATAGAGATAGTTTTCATATAACATTTAGTTTTCCCTTATATACTAGTTTGTATATTTTTGTATTTTCTTTGAGAGGTATTAATATGAAAAAAACATTGGCAGCTGTTTTGGCAGCAGGTGCATTATTAATCGGCGGTATTGGTAGTGTTGATGCGGCTAATTGGTATACAGTAGGCACTGATAGCAATGGTGTTACTTGGTCTATCGACAATGATTCCGTTAAAAAAGATGATAAAAAAGCGGTAATGGACATTAAGGCTATGGACTACGAAGGTTATCACTACATCGTGACTGAAGAGTTCAATCATAAAAAACGGGAAGTTAAAGATCTTAAGGTGACTCTTTATAACCCACAAGGTTATGTTGTGAAAGAGGAACAAGTTAATAAAGATAGCCGTAAAGTTGAGCCAGGTACGCCTGCGTACGCTGTATTCCAACTTATTTGGGGCGGTAAATAATTGAATCCTACAGACGAGTACACTCTTGATCAGTACAGGCTTGTTTGGATTGAATGATTTTGTGAAAGCTTCACTTGCGCACGTTCTTTTAAAGAACGTGCGTTTTTTATGTACAATATAATTTTGTTTTAGCTTTTATAGTATTAACAATTAAGCCATTAGTTTTTATAGTGCTAATAAGTAAGTCACATATTAAGGCACGTTAGTTAATGCCCTTAAGATAGGTGAATTATTCATTTTTTCATGGTAAAATGTGATTTATAGTACACTTTTTCGGAGGTTTTGTGCAAAAGTGTAACAATTCTACATAGTATAAACTTTCACCATAGCGTATACTATAGGTAAGATGCAGAAGTATGGCTTGGGCGCAGTGCTCCGTAGTTTGGCATATTTCGCCCCAATAGGTTTGGTAGTTATAGTTTGTTAGAGGAGGTCCTCATGTCTCAATACGAATTTATCGATAAACGCGTGCCGATTGCACTCGACAATCCATCCATTTATCACGACATTTCCAAGTGTAAAAACTGTACGTTATGCCGTCGCGCTTGTGCGGATGTAATGAGCGTACTTGATTACTACGACCTTGATGCAAACGGCGATGTGCCTGTATGTATCCATTGCGGTCAATGTGCGGCAGCATGCCCATTCGACTCCATGCATGCTAAATCCGAGCTTGAAAAGGTAAAAGCAGCCCTTGCTGATCCTGAAAAAATCGTCGTTATCCAAACGGCTCCTGCTGTTCGTGTATCCATCGGTGAAGGTTTTGGTTATGAACCAGGTACATTCTTGGAAGGTAAAATGGTTGGTGCCTTGCGTAAACTTGGTGCAGACTATGTAGTAGATACTAACTTTGGTGCGGACTTAACCATCATGGAGGAAGCATCCGAGCTTGTAGAACGCCTTAAAAATGGCGGTCAAATCCCTCAGTTTACAAGCTGTTGCCCCGCGTGGGTGCGCTTTGCGGAAATTTATTTCCCTGAATTGATTCCTAACTTGTCTTCTACACGTTCTTGTATCGCTATGGAAGCGGCTATGATTAAAACGTACTTTGCAGAGAAAAAAGGCATCGATCCTCGTAAGATTGTATCCGTATCTGTAAACCCTTGTACGGCTAAAAAAGCAGAAACGAAACGGGAAGAAGAAAATGCAGCGGCTCGTTACCACAATGATGAATCCCTTGGCATGGACACAGATATTTCCATCACAACTCGTGAGTTTATTCGTTGGATTCAAGAGGAACATATCGACTTCAACACAGTGGAAGAATCTCAATTTGATGACTTAATCGGCATGGAAACTGGCGCATCCATCATCTTCGGTAACACAGGTGGTGTTATGGAAGCGGCGATGCGTACGGCTTACAAGCTCATCACTGATAAAGAGCCACCTCCATACGCGTTGACTCACCTTGAAGACGTTCGCGGTATGGAAGGCGTAAAAGAGGCAACTGTTCAATTGGGTGATGACGTAACATTGTCCGTTGCCGTTGTTCACGGTGGTAAAAATACACGTGACTTCTTGAATGCATTGAAAGACAGTGGCAAACACTACGACTTCATCGAAGTTATGGCGTGCCCAGGTGGCTGTATTGGTGGCGGTGGCCAACCGCGCACTAAATTGCCGCAAGCCGTGAAAACTAAAGAAGCTCGTATCGGCGGTCTTTACGAAGCTGATGAAAACTACAAATGGGTTGCGTCCTATGAAAATGAAGAAATCCAAACATTGTACAAAGATTTCTTAGGCGAACCATTGGGCCATAAGGCACACGAACTTTTACATACACACTACACAGACCGCAGCGCGGTTCTTGGTACTCGTAAAGACGTAACACCTGAAACATGCCCAACATCCCCTAAATTTAAAGGCTAATGATAGCCGATTGCTTGAATATGGTGCAAGTTGGTGTTGACTATGTGCCAGTAAACAAAGAAAAAATTTAAAGATTAAAAATAGTCGATTACTCAAACAGCAGGCTGTTATAAAGTAATCAAATGCTTATACACTCATAGTAGCGTTAGCTATTTAGGGTACAACAATATAAAATAGAAAATCCTACGGGTCATGAGTGACTTGATACTCACGTAGCCTTTGTTACAGTGCGGTCACTTTTTAAACGATTCGTAGGATTTTTTTATATAATTATTCAAAATTCACATATTTTTACTGTATAACTTTATTATAATAATCCAGTATAAAAAAATTATTTTATTATGAGGAAAAGATGAATCATTTAGTGTATAATATAAAAATATACTGTACGGATCAAGAGGGGACTTATGGGTGTTGCATTGGGAGAGCAACATAGAAAGCCCATAATATTCATAATATTGCGTAAGCATTAAGGAGCTTTTAGGAGAGATGAACCAGTTTTTTCGGCGGGTCCTGAGTGGCCTTGCCTTACTAGTTGCTGTCGTTGGTACAACTGGATGCCAACATGAGAGTCAGGCAGAACAAGAAACGGTACGAACCGTATCGTACCGTGCCGTCCTGGAGTCCAATAAACCCGTGTCTGAAAAGGTGGACACTTGGATTGCGGCCATGTCTCAAGAGGATAAGGTGGGGCAGCTGATGATGATCAGCCTTCATGGTAGTACGATAGGACAATCCCAAAAGGATGTGATCCGAAAATACCGTGTCAGTGGCGTTATGCTAACGAATGAAAATCTTATTAATAAGAACCAAGTGAAAACTTTCACCAGCGATATCATGCAAACGGCGATAACCTCTAGCATGGTGACACCCTATATTGCGGTGCATCGTGATCGCATATTGCATGGGAATGAAAGTTTCTTGCGGTTGCCGAAGCCCAATCGATGGGGGCGATTGCCTATGGATCGTATCATTAATTTGGCCACGCGATCTGCTATTGAAATGCGGGATATGGGCTTTAACTTGGTTATTGGGCCTAATGCTAACCTTGGCGTACCAAATATGTCCTATACATCCGACCCCACGTGGGCGGGTCACATAAACCTTGCCATGGTGGAGCGTTACCAAATCAATCATATGTGGTCCGCTTATAACTACTTTCCGGCGGTGACCTTAGGGGATGCATCCTTTGGATCAGCTAATGAGGCGAAAGCGTATCTCAGCAATAATGATGTAGCTGTTTTTAAACGTCTCATTGCGCAGACGACGGCGAATAGCTATATGCTTGTGATGAGTCACATCCAGATTCCTGCTATCGATAACGAACACTTGGCGAGTTCCTCTAAGTCGATTATAGACGGTTGGCTTCGCAAGGAGCTCGGCTATAAGGGGATTGTTATGACGGACCGTATCGATGTGGGTGCGTTGCAATCTAACCAAAAGATAGGCGATTACGCTGTGGCTTCCATTTTGGCGGGCAGTGATCTCATTCTTGTTGATGCGGATACGATTCATATCGATGAAGTCCATCGTGCGCTGACGCAAGCGGTGGCGGATGGAACGATTACGACCGAGCGCCTTAACGAATCGGTTAAGCGCATCTTATTGATGAAAATGCAAACGCAAATTGATCCATAAGATATTTAGGAATATTAGATTTTGTAATTAGGAATTTACGAATTAGATATTTACAAGTTAGATATTTACTATTAAGAAACTTAGTATAAGAAAATTCGGTAACAATTTAATATACTTTATATGCAAATGACGTGCTATACCTTTTGGTAAGCACGTCATTTTTAATATATATAGATTAAAATATATGGCTTATCATATATAATTTATATAACTATGTCTTATAGGATATGTGGATATCAAACGTATCTGGGAATAAAGTAATCATAAGGCCTTTTATGATGGTAAGGCAACACGTATCGCATGAAAGCTCTGATTTGATGAGTAAAAAAAATAACATAATAAAAAGCTATGTTAACTATATGAAAAAAAGTTTAATAATGATTTAAAATTATGATATAATAATTTCCGTAAATAGTTGGAGGTGAGTATATGAATTTTGTGGGACGTGCTGAAATTATAGAGCGTATCCAGTCCCGAATTGCAATGGGCCAAATGAGTTTATGTGTTGTATATGGTCCTCATCGCAGTGGTAAATCCTATGTGGCTTCGCAACTTGTACGCCGTCATAAGGCGATATATTTGGCGGGGCGCATGGCCAATGAATCCGTCCATGTGGCTGATATAAATAGAGCTCTTGAGGCACGTTTTGTTCCTGCCAATGCTCAAGATACATTCGAGCCTGTAGAGAGTTTGCAGCAGGCTTTTGTGAGACTTTTTGAAAGCAGTGTGAAAACACCTCAGACTGTGGTGATTGACGATTATCCATCCTTGGTGGAAGCAGTTCCTCAGTTTCCCATTCACTTGCGCGATTTATTAGATACCTATAAAGATACGAGTCGTTTGAACATCATATTGATGGCTAATGGTCTGGAACAGCTCGATGGCCGCATCATTGGCGATCGTAGCCTTATCGGTCCTTTCGTGTCCGAATATCTTGAGGTGAAACCATTTTCCTTGGTTGATATGAAATCCTTGGGTCTTCACTATGCAAAGGATGATTTGCGCACCGTCTTTGCCGTAACCGGTGGGTTACCTGCCTATGTGCAATACTTTGATAATGGTGAAAGCATCGATACGAATATTATTAACTTGTTCTTCTCAGTAACGGGAGCTCTCTTTGAAGAAACACAATATATTTTGCATCGAGATATGAAAAATATAACCGGTGCCAATGCTATTTTAACGGGTCTTGCTAGCTTGGAAAGACCGTACTACGTGGAGCTTTTACAAGAAAGCCAAATTAAAAGTGGTACCTTTACATCTCGTTTGAACGATCTCATGTCTATGGGGCTCGTAGGTCGTATTCAGGCAAGTAACCGTGGGAACGCGAAGTACGCGGATTACCATTTCACGAATAGTATGTTCCATTTCTGGTACCGCTATGTATATAAATACTGGGGCGATATCGTGCGGGGCTATGGCGCTGATGTATATTATAATCATGTAAAACCGCAGCTAAAGGACTTTGTCCAAGCCGCGTGTATTGCGATTTAATCAGACAATTTCAGATTGAATACTACTATCTAAAGATTGAATACTATTACTCAATGATAGTATATATTTCCTCTAAAAAATGACACCACATTATGTATGTGGTGTCATTTTTGGTAATTATCTATTTTCAGCAATTACCCTTTGGATTACATACTTATGTTGTACTATGGATGGAAATTAGGACTCAAACATAACAGAATATAGGGAAATTCCAAGGAATTGCTGATTTGTCAAAACACTCTTTCCGCGGTATTGTGTACATAAGCGCTATGCCATGGCAGGAAAGGGGATTTATGTTATACACAAACGAAGAACCTTTAGTACAAAGAACATGTATTAAAACTGCAAACTTACAAGGTGACAACTATCAGTCAGAAACGTTAGAAACACAGGCATTACCATCTCATTCTTTACTATCGAAAGCTAATGAGTCTAGGGAAAGTATTCCAGAAGAATTGAAATTACAGACCCTCGTCTGTGGGCATCAGGTCTTATCGTCCTTGTCGGATAAGAGCCTTGTATCCATCTGTCAAAAGCCGAATATGCGGATTCAGACGGTAGGATATCAGCCGTGGTCCGTTGATGAGCTTCGCCATGATGCGGCACAAATCGAGCTCTGTCGCAGGTATCGACCGCTCATCTTGCACTATACGAATCGCATGGGAAACCGCGAGTTCCGCGAGGACGTAGAGAGCTATCTCTGGGCCATCCTCATAGAATCGATTTATAGCTTTGATTTGAACGGGGCCGTACCGTTCCCAGGCTTTGTGAAAGCTGGCATCATGTACGGTTACATGCGGTACTGGAAACGTGAGCGATTGCGTTATCGCCGTGAAATTCACATCCCAGATCGCACCACCGATGATGGAGAAGTCGCCTTTGGCATGGATATCTTCGCATCTGGTGAGAATGTGGCGGATATGGTGATGAGTGCCGATGAAGAGCATAGACTGCGAGCACGCCTCGTGTGGGCCTTAGGCAGACTATCTCCTGATCAACGAGACCTACTGCGCCGTGTCTACGGTGAGTGCCAAAGTTTGGTGTCGGTTAGTGAAGAACTGAACTGCAGCCGCCAAGCCATCCAACGGCGCCACGAACGAGCCATTCGGAAGCTGCGCAGGTATTTGAGTACGGACTTTAAGGACGTGCGTGTACATTAGTTATTATAATTTAATTTCTTATTTATATCCTATATATTGCATATTTCTTTTAATCTCGATTAACAAATATACATAAAATATGCAATTCTCAATTTAAATGAGAAAATAATGACACATCAAGGTATATATAACTTTTACAAGATCATAAAGTCATTAAATATACGTAAATTTCTATAGTTTTGTATATATATTTACAAATTATACAGGCTGATATACAATTAAGTCAGCAACAGATTAAAGCATGCTAATCTGCTTTCACAGAACACGTGTTCATTGTATTGTTGAAAGGAATGTTCCTGATTAGATTGGAGAGGATTCCATGGCAATAGATGATAAACTAACAGATTTGATGGCCGCTCGGCTATCTAAGGGAGAAGACTTGGATTTGATCTATACGAATCCAAAGAATCACATTGTTTGTTTTATTCCTACCTATCAACCTAGTGGTGGGGACAGTACGAAGTGTTATTTTGTGGATGGTCGCGAAGAAATGGTCCATTTGCCGATGCGCACGATCACGCGAGAGCTAGCGATGCAGGAAGGGCTGAGACCCAATTACATCATGACCAGCGACGGTCGACGCAGCAGCTATACCGCGCCTAAGACTTATGGTCCGCATCTAACCTTTGCTCATATTAAATGTCGCCGCCCTATCGGCAAGGACGTGGTGTACGGCCTATTTAACGTGGCTATACCTTATGAATATATCGTTACGGAAGGTCCGGAACCCGATACGAGCTATATTCATGTGGCGGACTTTGCACCCATCTTGGTGTACCAATCCCCGCGTCATGTTAAACACAAACTGAACGAAGCGATGCTAGAACACTGCAACTACGTGCGCAAAATGCTAGCCCGCATCAAACTCAGCCAAAACCCTCAAGTTGTGGCCGAACTATTTATCGCCTGGAGAGACCTAACGAGATAATTCGTTGGACGGTGGAAATAGAAATAGGCAGGTGGAGAGAAATTTGGAAAAGGAGGATAGGCGTATAAGAAAATAAACGAAACTGCGGGAGCAGATGAATTATTGAAAATAAGTTACATATGGCACCTCAATAGAGCTACCTTATATAAGGTGGCTCTATTTTCATATGTTTTTCATTAATGCTAGTGATGTGCTATAATAGACCTAGATTTAATCTTTTGAAAATCGAATCTGCGCCGTTGTGATAGTGGCGCGGTTAAACGGTATTATTTTAGCTCGCTAAAGTGCCTTTTGGGGTGGATTTACAATCTCCGCCGTTTTTGGTATTTTAGAACCAGTAAATATCTGTTGTTTCAAAGACAGGGTTAAATTAAATGATCCCCTAATGGGGACGGAAACTCATTAAAATCTTGTAATCCAAAGATTTCTACTTGACTAAGGGAGTTAAATAAAATAATCCTATAGCACTATGAGGGACGTATACTGTATATGTTCATTGCAACAGTACCTATCGTTTACAAAATTATTATTTCTATAGTGTGTGTAACTAGTATTTCTGTCAGGTCTTCTATATATGGGGACTAAAATCTCATATAAGTATAAATATTTACTATATCTAGATGTAAATGTAGTTGACTATATAGAGTATATCTATGTTAATTATGCTTATTATAAAAAGTTTAGTACGTGTTTTTCATAGGATATAATTGTTCGCTACAGATCTGCCAGATTTAAGTATCATCAAATAAGTAAAGCCCTCTAATTAGAGGGCTTTTTTGCATGTAATAATAATTTGTGAGTTTTTATTCTGATTATGAAGATAAGATGATACAATATGAATATATATTATAGTATAGGTGTATGTGGGGGTAGTATGTTAACAATTGCATTGAATGAATATGGGGACTTTCACCATTTAGGACAGAAGGAAAATAGTTTGAAGCACATCCATTTTATTACTGGTATTGTGTATGATGATGGAGATAGCGAGCAGGATTTGCGTAATGAGCAGATTCGTTTAGATCGTTTTTTTAGAGTTGTAGCTGAGGCTTCAAACAGTGATTATCCACAGGGTTTCTTTGGTGATACTAAAGTGGATGATTTTGAGATAGCTACTGAAAAGAGAGCTAACTTTCAAAATAAATCACAGATAAAAAGAAATATGAAACGTTATCGAGATGCACTCGATGCTGCTTTACCAGAGTTTTTGGCTGATGGCACTTATAAGGGACGAAATCTCGTGGAGATGCCACGCATTGGTCATTATGCTATTACGCTTATGTTGAAGAGTGAAGCTGGGAAAACACAGTTCTTACAGCCTTATATGAGCGAGTTGTTACATGATGATGTAGCAAGTAATTTATACTGGCATATGGCAGATAGTTTAGTGTCTCGCCTTGTACTATCTAATCCTTTTGCATTACATAATAATCGTATTCAATTGCATTTAGCATCACAATTGGTAGATGTTAAAGAAACCGAATATGAGCGTTTGGCAGAGTATCGTCGTTTAGGCTATAAGCCATATGACTTTCAGAATGAGCAATTAGAAAAAGAGGGAATTATTACTTATCAAGTGGGGAATGATTTTACCTATCGTGCTGCCTTAGATCGACGTATGGTTGAGTTTAATCGCCCTGATTTAGAGGTAGTGCAGTTGAAATCTGTTTCTGTTCAGTACGACGATGATAGTCCAGAGACGACATCTAATTTTGTATTCTTATACTTAGCTGGCCATATTTGTGGTAATTTTATTTACTACGGAGCTGAACGAGATACAAAAGATATATTTAAATTCAATACCCTCGTAGACTTTGCGAATACAATCAATTCGAAATATCATAACTATATGTTTGTGTATGATGATATTGATGTTTATTTTGAGCAGGCTATGAAGGCATATCTAAATGAGGATTATTATGGTGCGCTGAGTCATGTGTATGATGCGAAATGCTGTGGTAGTAAATTTAAATCCTATTATGAAACGAATTGGTTCCCCTTTGTGGAGGAACTCATTCATAGTGCAGATAATAGAGCGGCCATAGAACGAGCGATTGAATCCTTTGTGAATTATGCTAATCAGAGTCGTCTTGATGAAGGTAAATTACATTATCTATACAAACAGCTTGAGTATATATTAGAGGATATCAAGGATATTTCCTGTGTAGATAAAGCGTTAGTATATGCATTTTATGATAGTGGTATGACGGCCTTTAATCATCTTGGTGAAAGCGATTTAGCTGTGGCTTGTTTCAACAAATGTCAGGAACTAACCCATATGGTGCCACTTGAAACATATATGCAGACTGTTCGTCGTCGTATTGTTGCAAAAATAGATGGCTATGACTATGAAGAGGCTTTAGAGCTTGCTAAGTGCGTTGTTGATGTAGAGGAACAAATCCAAGCTATACGCGCTCCATTAAAGATGGGAAAACGGGCTATCAGTTTGGGACAGTCCTATAGTCAACTTGGGCAGGTTTACGCTTATATGAAACGACATGAGGCAGAGTCTTATTTTTTACAAGCGATAGATATATTTACTGTGGATACAGATGATTACTATAGAACAGTATCCTATTTGTTACACTACTATATTGATGTGGATAAGCAGGCTGCCTATGAACAATGGGCACCTAAATATTTTGGTGGACATCTTAATATCGTAGATCAATTATCATTTTTGCTGAATATGACTAGTGATGAAAAAATAGTTCAACACGAAAGCTATGCATTAAATGTATATATCAAGGCGTTGTACCAATTTTATAGAGCTGAAATGAGTAATGAACTCATGGAGAGACTTATTAAGTTAGGACGTACCGTAGGGGCTACTTTAGACATAGCACCTAAAGGTCATCCGTGGGAATTAATATTTACATATCTTGCTATGCTAGCCTATGAAAAGGGTTATAAGGTGGATGCAGAATACTTTAGATCTTGTATAGGACGCTCTGTTGAGAACGCAGGTCAAGCGATTAGTAATATCGTGACTTATGGTGAATTAAGATTTGCTCAATGTAAAGGAAATCAAGATAAATATGATATTTTACATCGTGAACTTGCTGATAGGGTAGGTGATGTAGCAAAGAATATGACCTATATGATTAGATAGGTCATATATGTGTAAGGGAAGATTAGTATGATTACGATTGCATTAGATGAAAATGGGGATTTTGAAGGTTTTAAGGGTGCTGGAAATAAAGAACCTCTCTTTATAGCAGGTATTGTATATGATGATAAAGGCCATGATAATGATGCTTGGAATGAAAAGCAGCGATTAGATGACTATTTCCGTGCTGTTGCGGAAACAGTTGAATGTAAGTATCCAGAGGACTTACATACTAATAAGCGTAATACGAATGGGTATAATGTAAAGTTAATGAAAACAGAGTTGCAAGAAACACTTCCAGAGTTCTTTCAACAATGTACTTATAAAGGTATGCCTATTGGCAAATATAAGAGAAATGGTCAATATCGTATTGTTATGATGCTTAAGAGTGGAACAGGCAAGACCATCTTAAATCATAAGTCTACTAGCATGCTTGTTAATGATGAATATGCTAGTAATTTATATATGAATATGGCTTATTCGACAGTATCACGCCTCGTATTTCATAATCCATTTGATTTGCATGTATCTAAGGTTAAATTTGATTTAGCCACACGTTTGGTTCCTGTGAAAGCTAGCGATAAGGAGCTTTGTAAGAAATATATTAATTTAGGCTATAAAGATTTTGATTTCAAAAATAGTACACCAGAAGCAAATAAAAATAATGATACACGCTTTCTCCAAGTGGCAAATGACTATAATTACCGTGCTGCTTTAGATCGTAAACTGTTAGAAACCAATCGTTTGGATTTAGAGATTGAGGATTTCTCAGTACGTTCTATTTATTACAATGCTAATGAATCTGAATCTACACGATATGCTTTTCTCTATTTAGCAGATACGATTTGTGCGATTTTAAATCATAATAAAACTGGTGAAAGTCCTCTAGCTTGGCATCAATCGTTTATTGAGCAAGCTACTCGCCTTAATGGCTCTAGTCAAAATCTCATCTTTACATATGACGATATTGACATGGCTTATGAAAAAGCTGTTATGGCATATCAACAAAAAGACTATTTTAAAGTACTATCTACACTTTTTGAAACAAAACAAAGTCGCAGTGATTTTAAAGACTATTATTGGGAGCAATGGTTCCCGAAAATCGAGCAATGGATTTTAGAGGCCGCAGATGTTGAAGCGATAGAGGAAGCAGTTCGTCAGTTTGCCAAATATGCAAATTCTAACTTGTTGAAACAGGATGAGCTAGTATATTTATATAACCATTTAGAACCATTAGTAGCGAATCTAGAAAAATCTGAAGCTAGTAAATATGCATTTTATGATGCAGGGATTACAGCATATAACCATATTGGAGACAGCTTAATGGCTGAACGATGCTTTGAAATTGCGAAAGGCTTTGCTAAATATTGTTATGTAGAGGACTATTTGCTAACGCTCAAACGCCGAGTGGTTATGCTTAATGATCAATATCGTTATGAAGAGGCACTTTCACTAGCAAAAGAAATTCTAGACTACGAAGATGAATTGGCATCTTTACGTCAATTATTAGTTGAGTCTGATGATATAGTTAGCATTAGTAAAGGCCGTGCATTAAGCCAGTGCGGTCAAGTGTATGCTTATTTACAAGATACTCACGCTGAGGAGTGTTTTGAACAAGCGTTGGCTCAATTTGATAAAAAATCAATCGATTATAATATTACATTATCTTATTTGCTTCATCACTACATTGATATGAATAACCGTGATGGATATGAAAAATATGCACCCCAGTATTTTGGCGGACATAATAATGTATGGGAGCAATTTAGCTTTTTGAAGGATATGACAGAAGCGGATCAAAAGTTACAATCCTTTAAATTTGCGTTCTATGTGTATATTAAGGCATTGTATAGATTTTATGTAGATGAGTTGAACTCGGAAAAGCGCCGTAATCTATTAAGCTGGATACAAAACTTACATAAAGGCAATAAAGCTGAACATGTGAATGGTCATCCATGGGAACTTATCTATAAATACTTTGCACTATTATCCATTAAATTCAATAAAAATGAGTTAGCTGAAAAATTCATACAGCAAACACAAACTATTGCACAAGAACGATCTACGGCTATCGATAATATCATTTATGGAGGCTTGATAGAGTACTATAATGCGATTGGGGAAAAAGAGTTAGTAGAAGAAAGTAAAAAGAAATTTACATACCAACAACTATATAAGAAATATATGGAATTGTTAGTATATATGTTTAGGTAGTTATATATGGGAGAGAAATATTATGGATATGACAAAAGCTCAAGAGACATATATAAAAAATGTATTAGATATTGTAGATCCTAATATGAAATTAGGTATTTTTAATGGGTGGATAAGTCCGATTAATTTATATACTATTTTCTGTTTTTCGGGTTCTGGCAAAAGATTTTCTAAGTATCTTAAAGATCCAAGGAATATATTCGAGGAAAATGGTTATAAGTCTGCAGAGACAGATGCTCTAATGCGCTCTATTTTACAAGGAATAATAGTAGGATTCTATAAAGTTAAAGAATTATTATATTCTGATACCTCATATAAAGAAGGTATTCGTAAATTAATAATCTGGAAATCATCTGTAGATGATCTATTAAATACGTATCCATATTTATTGAGTACCTATAGTCAATTGACAGCTTTATATTATAATGCATATGGCTGCTATCTAGCAGAGATTGAAAAGGATATAGGTAAAGCAAAAGAAAATTTGTTGCTCGGTGCACTATATCAACTGATAGAATTAAGTTCATTAATATATATAAAAAATGCTCCATTCATAAGCCCTTGGATTGATAATGGTTTAGGAACAATCTATAACTATAATTTAATATGTTCAAAGCCTGAAAGAATTAATAGATTTTCATCTAAAGTAAACTTATCTTTTATACTTGCTTATATTGGTAAGTATTTTTTAGCTTTTTATGATAATAGCAAATTTTATAAAAGAGTCTATATCGGGTGGCTTCAGTATCTCTATGATTTCTCAAGTTATATTATTTATGAAGATAAAGAACATGATATAATTCCGTTTCTGATCTCTTGGAGAGATAGATTTGATGCATGTTTTTGTGATGAAATGTTGCAGTGGAAAAAACCTGAAGAATTTAAATTATTACTTGAAGAACTTATTATTAAGATTGGTGACTTTAAGAGTATTGATGATTTAGCTAAGACTATTTATGCTGACTTGTGAGTGAATGAGGTAAAATATGGATACAAACCGTGTCATTTATTATAATGAATTAACAAATCATGTTGAGCAATGTTTTAGAAGTGAAGTATCTAATGGTAATCGTATTAATATAAAAGGCCAGATATTTAATACAAGTATAATTGCACGTCGTCTATTTATTGATGGTAAATATATATATAATTCTTATAATAAAAAAGTTGATAATGCGATGAGGATAATTCGTGGCATTCCAAGATTAAAGATAGGTAGTATTGTAGGACAATTAATTTTTGAATTAGTCCATAAATCTGATAAACAATTAATCGTGGAAGTATCTGAGTGGTGTAAATCTGAAGAATATAAGACCCTCATTGCACGAATTGAATTTAAAAATCAACCTAATATAAATATTAAGTCAATTTGTGGGGATGCTTTGATTCGTATTTATGATGTTGATGTAGGTTGTTTAAGTATTAGTACTGGTCAGACTTTAGGCGAATTTGCTCTTTATGTTGGGTTATATTTTTTTGTAGATTTAGATGGCCATTGGGAACAGCTTAATAATGAAGGATCTTTTGTAGATGTTGCTCTTAATAGACAAACCAAAATACTATTGGATCATCAAGATATTAGTTCTCAAAAAATGTTATCTGCTCAAAAAGAATCTGATGTATTAGTTAATAAGAGATTTGATAAGATTGATGAATCACTTTCATCAATTCAGTGTGAAATACAGGAATTACAAAATAGATTAAAATTATATAAAGAAGATTTATCAGAACGGTTAAAGCAAAATTTAGATGACCAATCAATTGAGTCGTATATAAATGAATTTATAGATACAATAAGTAATCGCATTGTTAAAAGTATATCGAAAGAGTTGTCCAATTCAGATTACTTAGAAGAAGAGGATTATTTAAAATATATATTTAAATCTTCTTGGGATAAATTAAGTGAGAAGTCAAAGTCTTTTTTAATTACAGCACGAGTGATGTTTAAAAATCTAAATAAAAGTAAAGTTGATGTAGATTATTCGGGGGTGTGTATTCTTTTAGCAAAGGCTGTAGAGGTTGAATTAAAAAGACGATTGTATAATAACTTTCAGGATTATTTAGACGAGAAATTCGGAGATGATTTTGATCAGTGGCATACGGTTATGGTTGAGGTTGTTAATGGGGTCAAGAAGCCTCTTAGAGAATCACGGTTTACTCTTGGTATAATTCCATATTTGTTAGGATTAATTAGAATTAAGGGGTTAGATACATACCATTTAAGCCAAAATAAAGAATTATTGAATGAGTTTGGTAGTTATGAGCTTGCTGTTTTTAAGGATGAAGTTGAATCTAGCTTTAGAGATATTGCAAAGCATATAAAACATATTACTGATACATATAGAAATCCAGCAGCTCATACGAATATATTAACCAGGAGTATGGCTCAAGAATGTTTTGATGAGATTGTGGATATACAACGGATTCTTATTTTGATATTAAGATACTTTAAGTATTAATTTCTTAATTCATATATCATATAGTAACATATGAGGTGTCAGAATGGGTTGTAGTATAACTAGAATTATGTCCGAGCTAGACGAACTTCGCGATTTACAGCTAAAAATATTCCTAAGGAATTCTCAAGGTGATATATCTTCAGATTTTAAATATTATATGGTTAATAGACTAACAGAACTGTTAATATTATACTTTCAGTTATTTATTAATCGTTTTGATTTAGATACATTAAAAATAATTCTTGAGAAAGAAAATTGCATTCTTTTTCAAGATTTAAAGATAAAAAGAAAAAATGGAAAATCATTAACTGTTGCATTTGTAGATAATTTAATTTCAAAGCTAGAAGTAGCGATGATTGATGATGTAAAAGTCTCTACTACTTTGGAGTCGCCTCGAATTTATGGACGTAAGTATAATGAGTTGTATAAGTATCTTATAGGAGTAAATACTGAATATAGTCCGTATGCTTTATTAAGTACGGCTTATCCTGTTTATAGTGATATTAGTGAATTCAGAGCAGATTTTTTGACACGTATATTGTCAGATAAATCTAAATTTAATATTTTTGAAATTCAAGTTTTTCAAGGTGTATTAAGGAAAAAATTATTCCTAGCACTATCTATATATAAAGAAAACTCGGAGAGTATATTAGATATATTAAAAATATTATCAAAGTTATTGGGGTATAATTTTAATTATCCTAAAGCAATCCAATCTATGATTACAGAAATTCATGAACAATTTAATGATAAATCAGATTTTATTATTGGATTCACGAAGGATGAAGGATTAATTAATAATGCTAAGATTACTAAAAAAGGAATTCAACAACTGATTACTCTTTATGATTTAGAAAATATTTAATATATCTAGATTAGTAATATAGTAAAGTAATATAAGCCTACTAACTCAGATGAGTTGTAGGCTATATTTTATGATTATTTTAATGAATTTTGTGATAACTACGATCTGTATTCTTATAGTTGGTCATTTACTGGTTCTTTTCCTAACATTGAAATGGCTTTTGTGTAAATAGTATTGAGTTGATCTTTAATGATGCTTGGTTCTTGCACACGAATTGCAGCGCCCAAGGACAAGAGGATACGTACTATATCTTTTTCTTGGAATGGTAAGTATTCTACGCTGAGTGTAAATGTATTGGGCTCTGTTTCAGAACCTATAATTTCATAGTTACAGAATGCGTTAAAGCATCGATCGATAGCGTTATTCAAGTCATAAATAGAGAAGAGAACCGTTTGGCGGTTGGTTTCTTGATATTCCTTGTATAAGGCGTTGGCATCGATTTCTACAGGCACGTTCCCTACAGTCACTGTTGGCAATGTGTCTAGTGAGTAGTAATGGAACGTTTCATTTGCTGAATGGTAGCCGATAAGTGAGAATCCATTTGTTGCCGTGTTATATTCTAATTTACATGGAATAACAGTGGTTACTCCTTCTAGCGTTTCCCAAGATAGCGTTGTTTGCTCAATCATTGCTTGCGTACATAGCCAATGGTTCTTATAGCTTTCAGATGTTCTATCGACAGTAAGACTTTTATTAGCCCATGCATTTGTGGGTAAGGTTGTAGGCACCTCTGCAAGTGTTTGTTCTAAATGTTGCTGCATATCGATAGGCAAGATCCAGTTGATTCGGCTATCTTTTAGTAAATCCTTGAGGAACATGCGTTCTGCAGTGGTTAATACTAAATCTGGTAAATGTGAGAATAAAGGTTGTATGCTTTGATCGGATGAAATGACTAAATACTTTGGCAAGGTTTGCTCATACTGGTCATTTTCCTCAACGGGTGCATAGCTATCTAATAGTGGTCTATGCTTTATGATGTATTGCAAATCATCTAATGTGTATGAAACACCGTTAATTAGATCTTGCTGTATACGGTATTGCGTATTGAAGGTAATTGCGGTCATCTCGTTTAGTAGAGGTGATACTGCACCATTTTCTGAATCGGTAGGCTCTGGTGAAAGTAGATTCCAAGTAGGATGCATCTTCTTAGTATAGCTACTTGGCTCAGACACTGTTTCATGTTGTGTATGATGTAAATTATCATTAAAACGTGTTCGGATACTTTCAGGAATACTATGCAGAATTTGGATATATGGTAAGAATGTACGCAATACAGGTAATAGAACTTGACCATCCTGCACCTGTAACTCTACATCTATATACTGCGAAGTATCTTGCTCAACAATCATCGTCACATGTCGGAGTGTATTGTTAAAATCATCCCATACGGGCTCGTATTGAGGTAATTTATAAAAGCGCACGTGTAGTGTTGTTTTATATTTAGTGTCCTTTTGTAGTATTTGATTTGCCTTTGTGAAAGCGCCTTTTGTAACAATAGTATTGATTGAATTAATGCGAAAGGTGACAAGCGTTTGTTTATGATACGCGATTAGATAATCTCGATTGCCAATGTAATCTGATTCAATTCGAACTGGTTGAACGAGGATCTTTGGACGACGTTTATTATAAAAGCTAAGCTCGAGCATTCTATCATCTTGTAATGCTTGGGCAATAGTATAGAGCAAGCTTTCATCAATCACATGAAGCGGATTGTTATAGGTAAATAAATACTGGGATTCGTAAGCTTGTGTAGTTGGCTGTTCGAGCTCATCTAATAGAGATGTATTAGTATGTAATGGCTGAGTTTTCTTTAATAACGTATTACCTGCTGTACTAAAGAGCGATATATTTTTATATACAAATATGGCTCTAGATAATAACTCAAGCTGCTGATCTGTTAGATTTTCGATACCTGATGGCATTAGCCGATATATATAGGTATTCCGTTCAGAAATTTCATCAATTATACCGATTGTTACTAGCCTTTTAATGAGGCGGCTTATCATCTGCTTTTCGATGATATCTGGCAACGATTTATTAGTGTGTTGGTATTTTTCTGCTAAAAAATCCTGATATACTGAAAGTATATGAGGCTGGTCGTTGATAGCCTCGTATATGTCTGTAATAGAAGCAGTTTTGAGTTCGCTAATTGTGTCGATAATGGCTAAAATAAGAATGATTGTCTCAGGTTTCATCGCATAGAGAGAATATAAGGAAGACAGGTAATTGTGTCCCCAGTAAAAGTCTTGTTTAGTGATAGTGTGTACATGCATTCGACCAATTTGGGTATCTCGAATTTTAGAACCCATATTAAAATAGGCGAGGCGCTTGAGATAATCATCATGCAAACTTTTCTTTATGCCTCGCTTGAAAGCTGTATTTCTTGTATGCAAACCCATGGCCAAGCTACGAAAAAACAAGCGTGTTTTGGTAAAGTTCTTTAGATAATTCGTTACACTTGGCATAGATCCTCCTGGCATGAAAATGAATGTTTTGTGAATATTATACCAAACTTTAAAAAACAGATATAGAAATATATCTGTCTTTTATTGCGTATATGTATAAATGAGTACTAACATTGTGTAATATACATAACTTTATATAGTCTATAAATTATGAAAAATATTTCATAAAAAGCATGTTTTTAGTGATTTTCTTTATTGAATCTGGTATTATTTAGATGAATAAATGATGAAGTTTAATAGTAGCTTAAATAGAAAAAGTGAAGATAATATGCTTTTTACTATTAATTGAAGAAGTCATCTATAGCTTTGTAGGAGGAAATATGAATTCTAAGATTTTCCCTAATTTTATAAGGTTACTAACGGTAATTAGTATTATTTCATCAATAGGAATTCCTATTTATACATACTTTACAGGCAGAATTGTAGGAATTCATTATGGGATGATACTCTTAATAACTACATTGTTAGGGATTTTATCGACTTATTTTTCTCAGCGTAATGTAACCCACATTGTATTAGAATGGTTTATTCGATATAGGGGAATAATGACGGCTTTTATTATCGGCGTTATCTTTATAGCTGGTATTTTAGCAGTTAATAATTTTATTTCTTATGATTTCATTATCCTAAGTATTACTATTCTCATATTTACAATTAGCATATTTTTCTCTAATGATATTACGAAGAGAAAATCACAATTTCTCACGATGGGGGCTGCCTTATTAATTGCTTGTTTAGTATGGACGCTCTTTAGTTATATGTCATATTATAGTGGCGTTAGATCTGCATTATATCAAAATCAAATGTTATTATTTCATTCTGTTAAAGCTGTTATAACTAGCGATTTATCAGAAGAAATAAAACTTGAAAAGATAAATGATATTGCTAAATCTACAGCCGGTGAGTTTACCATTGAAAAAGATGGAAAGGAAATCTTGAAAAAGAAAAGTGATAGAACGCCCAAAGTTTACTTATTAGAGTCTATTCAATCGAAGTTTGATTCTAATGAATATCGAGTATTTTCCTATAATGGATCAAAATATAAGTTAGATTTTAAGTATGCTAATAAGCCTTACTATAGTTGGGGCATTATTAGAGCCATGACATTTTCTACTTTTCCTGATTTACTATATGGTTATTCTTTACAGGCTGATGTATATTTTAAAAATCAAAATTATGCTAGGAGTTCTTATTTTTGGGGCGTGTTCTGGGTTTTCTATTTAATGGGCTTGATGTGGCAGTATTATCGAGATAGTCAAGAGGTGCAAAAAAAGGAACTAATAAAATTAAGCCAAGAAAGAAAAGATGCTTTGGATAAACTTCAAGTTGCTTATAGTGCATATGATCATATGCATGACGAATTTGATAAAGTATCGTTAAGAGATACACGACAGCAATTACAACAACTCAATTTATCATGGAGTGAAATTGTTGAAAATGTATTAGCTGATAGTCGACATACATTAAAGAATAAGTTACAAGATCAACCTTTATTGAGTTTGGATGAAATGAATAGATTAGATGATTCTATGCAATTATTCGAGCAATTGATTGAGAGGGGAATAAATGTTAGATTAGCTGAATTTAGGGATACTATTTTGGTTCATCAAAAAGAACTATTTAAAACTATAGATTATAAAACTAGTCTAAAAAATATTACAGAAATTGTTGATTGTATTAATCATAATATTCCAAAGAACTATTATGATAAAGAGCGTAGTGGAATTAATTTCATAGTAAATGACTATATAAATGCTCAGGATTATAAATTAGTTTGTGAAGTTAATCTTAATCGAGTAGCGAGTATTGTAGAGAATCTTCTTAAAAATGCCAGTAATGCATTGTCATATAGAGATTTAGATGCTGAAGTTCTTAATGATCAAATAGTTTTCACATACTCAATTAGAGAAGTTGATTCCAGGCTTTTCTTTTCTGTTAGAGTTCAAGATAATGCTGGTGGATTCCCATTGCATATACTTGGAAAAATCTATAAAGAACCAGTGGAAAGTTCTGATAAGACCCAAAAGAGAATGGGGAAAGGGTCACAATATGTTAAATTTTTTGCTGACCGAATGAATGCAATAATTTATGTTAATAATGTTATTAATGATAAGGGTGAAAAAGGTGCAGAAGTTGAACTTTTAGTACCTATTGCAGAAGAGGAGTGAATGGTATCATGAATAGTTTGACTATTTGTATTGTAGATGATGAGGACATTATACATAATAGTTTATCATCATTTATTAAACGTAATTTTTTTAATGTAGAAATTACATCATTTTACTCTGCTACTGTTTTTATTAGAGCTTTAAAAAAGAATGCAGAAATAGGTAATTTAATTATTCTGGATCATCATTTTGATACAGGAATATCTGGATCAGAGGCTGTAGCAGAAGTTAGAAGAATTAACTCTAATATACCAATCATCTTTTTAACAGGGGCTAGTGATGATTCTGACATAACTTATAAGAGTGATGTAAATATCCATTTTAAAGCTAAGCCTATTTCTGAAATAGAATTAAAACGTACTATTAATGAATGTATTGAGTTGAATACAACGGTTAATGGTTTGCATGATAAAGTAAATTTTTTAGAGTTAGAAGTATTATCTTTAGCAAAGCAAGTTGAACAAACTAAAGAGTGGGCTTATGAAGCTTTACAAAGTTTAGGGATTGGGAAAGAAAGTAATATTAGTGATCCAAAGGAATGGATAGAATTCCAAAATAAAACACTTAAATATATTGAAGCTGTAGAAAATCAAGAAACTCAGGGAAATACTGGCAAGGCAAATATTTTTAATAAAATAATTGAATTGTTTAGACGCCGTTACAGATGTTTTGATGAGCAATCAATTAAATTCCTTGCGACAGGGGAGTTCCTTTTTGAGAGCCATAAAGATGATACAGATATTGATTTTTCCCCTATGCTTATTGCTTATTCTAAGTGTTTTGAAAGTGTGTTGACTGTATTTTTAAGAGCTAAAGGTTTACTTTTGGACGAAGAAACTACAACTTTAGGGTCTTGTATTTATGTGATAAGTAAGAATATAACTTCTCTAGGTGTTTCATCATCAGATTTTTCTAAGTGGTATAAACGTATGCAAGCTTTTCTTCAGCTACGTAATAAGGCTGCCCATCCTAGTGGTATTTCAAAGGATGACTTTGAGAGAGCAAAAGCTTATCTATTTGATTTAAAAACAATAAATAAACAGGAGTATTTATTAGATTTTCTTCAATATTCCTTGTAATATAAAAATAGTCGCCTTTTTAGGCGGCTTTTTTTGTTCCTAGTTTTTTTGATTATCTCTATTTTTGTTTAATCCGTATAATGAACACACAAGTTAAACCTGAGGGGTTGAAACATCAAGTAGCATGATAGTGCTCCTTTTAAAAATAAATTTTCCCCTCTCTACACACATAAATCTCCTTTGTTTGGAGACCGTCCTTGACGGTTTGAAATTGAGTGATGGGCACTTCACAGGTTTAACAATAATTATGTACTTTTTATAAATGGAGGTTCATATGGAACAGTTAATTAGACGTTTTACTTTATCTAGCAATGAATATTTATCTCGTGATTGTGTTGGTTATTATCGTGACTTGTATTTGCGCTTTCGTGAGCCAGGAAATCCCGATTTTCTTAATACCTTAAAAAATACATTGAACAACTATTGTCCTAGTGTCCTAAAATCTGCCCGTCAGGAAGTGTATGATAGAGTAAAAAGGGATATACCCGATATCATGAAGGCTGAAAAGCTTGAGGAGGCGGTTGTTGCCGTTGTACCTAGATCTAAAGCCCTTATGTCACCTAACCAGTTGGGCTTCCGCGATGCGGTGCAAGAGTGTGTCAGAATATTACAGGCCAACGGATACTCAGGTATCACAGATGGCATCAGTTGTATTATGCGACATACAAATACGAAGACAACACATATTCATAAAAATTTGCCAGGCTTTGATAATTGTGGTAGCGAGCCCTATGTGGGGATTACAAATGACACTTGCCATATCAATGCCGATGTAGTTCGAGACAAAACGGTTATTTTAATTGATGATATTTATACAAAAACAGTGAACGTTGATGAGGATTGTATTCAGGCATTATATGATGCGGGCGCAGCTCGTGTTGTATTCTATGCTGTGGCATACACCTACCGTCGTTCTTCTTATAGAAAAGGGGCATAATATGAACATTTCACCGATAGCTTTAAAAATCTGGGCCGTCCATAATACGACGAGTCGCATTTCAACGAGAAAGAGCTTTCATGATAACTGGAAAACAGAGGATGAGTTCCTCGCCATGATGAGCGATATTCCAAACATCGATGATGTAGTGCATGACCTATCCGTTGCGGTAGATGACATGGACTGGATGGACGGCGCGGTATGCTGCTTTGATGCGGATTTTCCAGTTATTAATGAAAGCGCCCCTAAAGGGGATCGCCCGTATCTCTTATTTTATAAGGGTGACTTGTCTTTGTTGAGTGATTTGAATCGGAATGTGGCTGTTATTGGTTACACGACGCCGAACGAGGATATCATTGCTCGTGAAAGCAAGATTGTTGAGCGTTTGGTGCGTCACGGACAAAATATCGTAAGTGGACTAGCAAAAGGGTGTGATGCCGTTGGACATAAGGTTTGTATGGAGCATGAGGGAAAAACAATTGCCATCTTGCCATCACCATTAAATGCTATTTCACCGGCAGACCATCGGGATATGGCCCATCAAATTATCGAAAAAGGTGGTCTTGTTATTTCTGAATACTACAATGGGCCACGTAGTCGTAATGAAGCGATTAATCGTTATGTAGAGCGAGATCGGTTGCAAGCGTTATTTGCCAAGGCTGTAGTGCTCATCGCAAGCTATGAAGGCCGAGATGGAGATAGTGGGGCCCGTCATGCCATGGGAAAAGCACACTCCTATGGACATCTAGCCTGTGCTATGTATGATGAAACGACAGATAGCGAAGTGTTAGAGATGAAACTGAACCGTAGCCTACTTTCACAGCAAAAAGCAAAACAATTAGTGACGAATCCAAGTGAGGTAGGTGCTGCGGGGTTTACATCGGTAACGGTGGATGACCTAGTAAGCCTTGTAAATCTAGCTCTAGAGGCACAGCAAAAACTATTTTGATATGTATATGACTAAAGGAGGTTCTCATGTTTCACATTGTAGATGTAGATAATACATTGGTCTTTACCGACGAATTAAATACAGCTGGCTATGTACACGCTTTGGCATGTATGGCATTAGAACCTCGTAAGGTCGTGCCACGTATTACCCGTGAAATCGTACAGGAATGGTATCCCCAGCTGTCAGAATATGACTTAGTGCATATGGCTACCCTAAAACAAGCATATGTAGAAAGCCACTTAGATATGTCTCAGTTAAATGCATCTGTAGCTCGTGTGCTCAGTACATATGGCAGTGAGCGTTGTGCCTTATGGACAGCGGCTAATCCTGAACGGATACGCATGTTACTAAGACACCATATGGTCACTGATTATAGAGCGATACGCTTTAGCAATAAAACAGAGAACGATATATCCCATGCGGTACAAGATTTCTGTGTGCTCTTTGATTGTGAACCAGAGGAACTATGCTTTCACGAAGACAATCCTGAGGTCATTAACCATCTGCGAAAGCTAGGTATGACTGTAATGGCTGTTGAAGTGAAAGCGGAAACAGTTGCATAGGGTATTAAATAGAGAAATAAGATTTAATGTAATAATTGAGCAAATAGCTGTCATATGTTAAACCGTTTGAATAAAGAGAGTTTGTTTTTATGTAGTATTATGCACGGGGAGGATTTATGAGATTTTTAACCTTAAGTACAACAGGTATATTTAATGCTATTCGACCATCGTTGTTTCCACCTATAGAAGGGAAAGAAACAACGACATTTTTGCTTGCTTTGGAGTACAATGTCCCCATTATCCCCTTTTTGGAGGATGATGCAGAGGAGGTGGCGGCAGCTCGTGAGGACCTTGAGTTAGAGCGGCAACGTATTCGAGCATTTGTAAAAGCACTCTGTAATGATTTGGGAGAACCTATTGAGGAACTTCGGACAGAGGTTATTAGCTGTTTGCCAGAGTTTATTAAGCATGGTACCTATAATGGTGAAGTATTATTATCTAAACCGCGTAAAGGGTCGTATAGGGTGTATCCTATGTACAAAAGCTATAGAGGTCGTAAAATGCTGTTCCAAAAGAATAGATCTCCTAAGGATGAAGCTCAGTATATACATGACCATATGCTTCGATATTTTCTTAATAGATTCTTTTCAACAGATGGAATTTGCGGCTGTATAACGGGTGTGGATCATATTGATACACCTTTATCCGTTACAACAGTTCAACAAATATTGGAGGATGTTGAGCGTGATATCATGCCTAATTCCGTGTCTGTTTCATCCATTCCTAATACGTATACAATGAATGAGCCTACATTGATTAATTCGGAGTTTTTATTAATTGCTGATGCATTAGGAGCTTATATGGTACAAAGTATGGAAGGTGAGACGGAAAGTGAGCAGTTGGCGAATTTAACTAAGGATACGTTCTTCTCTGATATTTGTGAAAGCTTATATAAGCATTTTATTTTTATTAGTGACTGCTCTAAAATAGCTGTTTATGATGAGTGGAATATTTGGGTAGATAAATTGTTGGATATCTATTCCAGAAATCAATATTCACAGCTACATCGTCTGCTACAGAACGAGGTGCCATCCTATAATGATGGGGTTATAGGGTATGTGAAAAATTATCATATTGGACCTTTGCTCGATAAGCTTGTCAATGATCTTACAAGAGACCGGTTAAATATTCCGTTGTATCCAAAACCTGACCAACGTCAATCATACCTTGATTTTATACTGCGTTATGGGAATTCGTTACAGTCAACTATTGAAGATATATGTAAACAAGGTGGCGATGGTAGCGATATCTATCGGTACCAGGATTTAGCTACTGTTTTAACATTAGATGCACGTTTATGCTGTACGTTTTACTGTATGATAGATGCATGTTGTACGGCTCTTAATAAATATATGTATGCCGCTATCATACCTATTGTGGATAAATTAGATGAAAAGTTAGCTAAGATTCAAATCTCGGCTACTGACACATGGCAAGTTGAGTATGTAGTTAAACTATCACGCATATCTCAGTGGTATCGTGCATTAGCATATGCTTTTACAGGTAATGAAAATGCAGACACAATATTTAAAGACTTGATGGATATGCAGGAAAAAGATCCCATTAAGCATCAGCAATATTTAGATCCTATTCTGATGGGAGGCGTAAACCCTGAACATGCCTTTAGTATAGATAGTTTGCGGTATGTATTATTACACTATTATGTGGAAACAAAGAATAGACTCGGTTATGAGCGTTACATTAAAGAGATGTATCCGTCGGTATTTGATTTAGAATTTGACTATTACGCACAAATGCATGCTCTATTAAATCTTAGCGAAGATGGGTTTGATGCCAACTATTCCAACATGGATTTTTATTTATGGTTGAAAGCACTCTGTACGTTCCACTTAGACCATATTGATAAAGAACTTTGGAATGAAATGGCAAGCCTATGGGAAAAACCAGATAAAATATCCTATTTGTTTGGCGTAGATTATTATGCATTATGTACTAAATATATGGTCAAGCTTGCCATGCGTTTTGGAGATACTCAACGAGCAGAACGGTATAAGCGAGAGATAGCTGCTGCTATTACTGAAGTCGTATGCGAAATTGATGATGCACCTAGTGATTATAAATGGCCTTTATTCGAGTACTATATAATGGCTCAAATTAATGAAACCTTGGGTTATCTAGACTTAGCTAAAGAAGAATACCATAAAGCGTATAATCTAGCTATGTTCTCTAAAGCATGCTGGCAACAATATGAATCCGATAACGGTGGAATTTGGAAAAGTGATGAAGACTCTAACTTTGGAGGTCCAGAACTGAAACTTAAAGACTGGATTAAAGATAATACCGTAACATGTGACACCATAGATGAATATAAAGAAAACTTGAGCAAGTATATGACTTATGTATTTGATTAGTAATGTATATTTTATATTCAACTAATATTTGCTAGATATCTGACTAATAGATATAACTAATTATAAATAACGGCCACCTAGTACATTTCTAGGTGGCCGTTATTATATTTCATTTTATATTCATTTTATGGAAGGGTTTCATATTTATAATTATTTGTTTAACTGTATATAGTATATTGGAGTTAAGTAATATGTTTGTATTGTAAAAGGAGATTAAATATGTTGAAGAAAATGATTAGCATAGTGCTGCTAGGGACGTCACTATTGGTTATGGTAGGGTGTGGCAATTCAGCTGAACTAGATCAGTTAAAAAGTGAGAACAGCTCATTACAAAAAGAAGTTACACAATTAAAGGCAGATAAAAAGAACTTAGAAGATAAAATTGCTATGTATGTGCCAAGTGAATTAAAAGGTAAGCCGGTTACTGACCTGCCAGATCAACCTATGAAAGTTGGTAATTTTAGTATTGGACCTGATGATATAGGAATTACAAGAACTCGCATAGAATTGATAAATGTAACCTCAAAGACTATTGACGCGGCAGAATTTGTGATTTTGAAGTTTGATAATTTTGGTCGACCTGCTATTAGCCAAGGAGATGGAAATATAACATCCCCACTTACCTTACAAGGAGAAGCAGCATCAAATGGTGTATTATCTGGTGCATGGACATTATATTTATCTGATAGAGCTACGAAGGGAAAGATTATTTTAAAACAAGTACATTTTACAGATGGTTCTGTTTGGAGAAATAGTCAATTTCAAGAACAAGTAGATAAAGAAAAAGGTAGTTATAACTAGTTATACATGGAGAGAAGTATTGTATGAAAAGAGCAATTACTATTATTAGTGCGTTGATTATTATAATCATATCTATTTTTTTATATGGGCAAGCTAATATTGCTAGAGCTTTAGGGGGAATGTTTGGTGCTAGTCTTGTGGATGGATATATAGGAATACTTTCATCAGCTATTGGTTTTGTAGGAGGACTTTTTTTATTATTTAAATCTAAAAGTATGAGTGTTCTTATTCGTGTAGGCTTTCTATTAATAGTTACAGGCATATTAGATATTATTACAGCAACATTCTTTAAAGACTTAATGGTCTGGGGAACAGCATTTATCCTGTTTGGTTTATTGGTATTTTTTATTGGCCGGACTTTTAATAATCAAATTTCCAAACCTGAAGAGTAATATTAATAATTGATTAAAACATAAGTATAGAAAATTAAGTAGTTGATAGAAAACAAAGGAGATATATATGTTTAAAAAGAAGTCCATTATTGCTATTCTTATAGCTGTTACTGCTATCGTATTAGGTTGGTATTTCTTGTATTTTATAAAAACACCAGTATACTCATTAAATCTTGCTCGTGAATCCGTAGAAAAGCATGATGTTGTTACCTTTAAAAAGCATGTTGATGTAGAAAGTATCATAGGAGCTGGTTATGATGATTTTGTAGATGTACAAATGAATGATCCATTGATTAAAGATAATCCATTTAAAGGTTTTGCAGAAGTAATGCTTAAAGGCCTAAAATCTCAAATTGTACCAACATTAAGCCAAGAAATCTATAATGGTATTGAAAAGAAATCTGAGGATTCTAATCAAAATACTAAGTCTAAGGAAGCGGCCAATGAAGTAAAAGAAAAAACTGGTGTTAATGACCTTGAGTTTAAAAGTATTGGCTCTGCTACTATTGATGGAAATAATGCAATTGTACCGATTATTTTTAGCTCAAAAGATCTTAATCAAGATATTACATTTAATCTTCTTATGAAAAAGCTTGAAGATGGCACATGGCAAGCTATTAAAGTTAATAACTTCAAAGAGTACCTTGAATTAGTTGATAAGGACGAAAAGAACAAAACAAACAAGAATTAAATATACGAAGCCAGTGCCTGATAATAGTTACTGGCTATTCGTATTGTATAAGTTTTTTTGTAGATATTTTATTTCATATGTGTAAATAACGGGAGGATTGTGATGAGATCCTTTATAAGTAAGTTATTGTTGTTATCTTTTTTTAGTGTTAGCTTAGCTCAAGGTGTAATAGCACATACTGATGATTCGGGTGTATTAGGTGGTTTAGAAAATAATCCTGATATATATGGGTATTTAAATAACTATAATTATTCATTAATGTTAGCAGACCATAGATATTCTCATCATGATATGTATATTTCAGCTGACAAGGCGGTCATAGTTTCTTTATGGGGTAATAGATTACAACCAGATATCTATATTATAAAGCTCGGTTATGCTACTAATAAAGGTATAACTGTAGGTATGAGTCGAAGTGACGTAGAAGCTGCTTATGGCCCTTTACTGAAATATTCAATTTATCAAACCCCAACAGAACCTTATGGAGAGATATCAGAAGGATATGACAAGTACAAAGGTTATTATATTGGTGAATATGTAGGGGCACATAATAGTGGCTTGTCATTTGTATTTAATAAATATACTAATAAAGTGGTTTTGATTAGATATCAACAAAATAGACATGGGAATAGCTGGGTAATGAGTGATGTTGATAGTTATCACCTTTTACCTTATTTGCTCTAATATTATTAGAACTATAAGATTTAATTGATTAATATTTATTGTCATATATAGGATATTAGGGAACTTTTATATGAAATCAAAATTGAGATTAATTTTATGTATGTGTTTTAGCATTATATGCTTGCTTTCTGCATTAACTATTGAAGCAGCTCAAGTGCCATTAGACAGTATTATTCGTGCGTCTCAAAAGATTGCAGGTGATTGGTATGATGCCAATGGTAATAAGGTATTAAGTATTTCAAATGGTTATATTAATGGGTGCCGTATCGTGGATGGTACTGATTTCGCAGGGGGTTATCCAGGTTTAGGTGTTTTTATTATTCAAGAGGCACAAGGCAGAAAGGCTATTCATTTAGAATGGTTAGGGTATGATGAACATAAGACTTTGATCATGAATAAAAAAGATCAACTAACAAATAAATTTCCAAAAGAGCATTATGAATCTGTTCATGGAGTGTATTTGGGTATGACTCGACAACAGGTTATTGACTTGCTAGGTATACCAAATTCTATTGATAAAATATATGGTCGTGAGATATTAAAATATACGGACTTAGGTTTTCAAATTAGGACCGAGTATAATATGGTTACAGAGATTACACTTACTGGTAACGGTGCTCGTTTGGATAAGTCTGGATTGGGGATTGATTCTTCTATGGTTGATTATTACAACTTCTATCAATTTAATAAAATGCCATCCGAGCTTTCAAAGGATAAATATCAATTACCATTTTCTATTGGTCATGGTGAATTTATATTCTTTGGTGGTAACGAGGTTTCGCTCACTATTTATAATACTTAATATTGTAAAAGCAACCAGATATTGTGACTATAATATAGTAAGAAGGTATGAGCAGGTGTTACTCCTATGAAATCCTAGTTATAAATAGGCACGTTCTCAAGGGTATAGTATATATACTGATGAGAACGTGCCTTTGCTGCATTACTGGATGTGGTTATTGTTTTTGGAGCTTTAGTGCCCTTATTTGCTTTACAAAAGACAAATAGCCCTCCGTTGCCTAGTGTAACTAGATAACTGAAAGGCCATTTCTTCATGTTTTTATGTAACTAGAGATGAGCCTGACGGTACGACTTGTCTGACTATCTTCTTATATTATAATAAGGTTATTATATATCGTCAAATTATGATAAACACGTGTATGGCATACAGTTTGGTGATGTCGTTGTAAAATAAGAAAAACTCCTATTGGCTTTCACCGATAGGAGTTTTTGGTTTTATAATTGTAATTTTATAGTACTTTTAGGCCTATTATTAAGTCACAGATTATAACAAACTAATTATATTTCTTTTACATCATCAGGTATAGCCGGAGGAGCGGGTGGTTTACCCATAGATCTTTCAATGAACACCACAGCCACAAAGACGATGAGGCTGACGATGGAACCAAAGATGATGGACATGATGCCATATGGGTTGCCAACGAATTCCCAGTACACGCCTGCGATGGAGCCGAGCACGATGGACCAAATGCCAGCGCCAGCTGTTGCATTTTTCCAAGTGAGGCCAAGTAGGAATGCGGCGAATGGGCCTGCGGATCTCATGGTGAAAGCAAATACGAGCATCGGAATGATGGCTTTGCTTACGAGGGAGATGATAATGGCGATGATGCCGAGGAATAGTACGCATAGACGGCTATAATTAGTGAGCTGAGCATCAGTGAGGCTTTTACCAAAATGATGTTCCACAATATCCTTGGTAAATACCGTTGCAGCGCCTAATAGGTCGCCTGCGCCTGATGAAAGTGTGGCCGATACGACGGCGGCCATAACGAAGCCTGCCATTACTGGAGGCATGAGGTTAAGTGCTACCGTTGCCACCGCATTGTTCGCCTCGATGTTCGGAAACTCAGCTAATGCTACAAGGCCTAATACGGCAGGAACAAAGGCGAATAGAGCCATAATAATCCCGCAAATGATAGAACCGAGAACGGCCGTTCTTTCATTTTTCACTGCGAAGTACCGTTGAACTGACTCTTGCCCAGTGGAGAAGGTCATGAAATACATGATGACAAGGCCGATGATGGTTTTCCAACCCACCTTTGTAAAGCCTAGCTGTTCAGGTGGCAATTTTGTCACTACCGACTCCCAGCCGCCCACATTGTGTAAGACGAACGGTACCGCGAGGGAGAAGCCCCCAACGAGAACGAAGAAGTGGATTACGTCCGTCATCGTTACGCTCCACATGCCGCCGGACATGGTGTAAATTACGAGTACCGCGCCACAGATGAGGATGGCGAGCTCTGTTGAAAGTCCGGTGAGAACGCTAATAATGGTTGCAGTTGCTGTAATCTGTACGCCTGCTAGTGTAATTGTTGCCAGCATGGACAGAATGGAAGTAATGAGATGGCTAGACGCGCCGAAACGACGGCCGATGATCTCCGGTACGGTTGTTGCCATAGCACGCCGCAAGAGTGGTGCGATGAAAGCAACGAGAATAACACCAATCCCTGCAGATACTACGTACCAACCTGCAGACAAACCCCAAGAACCATACGCTTTCGCTGCTACACCTACGGTGCTCCCACCACCGATTTCCGTAGCTGCTAATGTGCCTGCCGTCATAAGAACCCCAATACGACGACCTGCGAGTAGATAGTCAGTACTATCTTTTACACGAATATGACAATACACGCCGACTAATAAATTTAGTAATAAATAGGCGCAAACAATAAACCAAATAATAGTCAGAGAATCCATATGACACCTCCAAAAATTTACACTATCTAGAGATTCATACTAAATCACCCTTACTACTTGCGGTGCATATATCAAGTATAGTTTAATTATCCATAAAAACTGGGGAAAATACAAAGAGGAGTTTTATTGCTCGTTGGAGAATATATATACATTAGGAACTAAAATATAAAATTATTAATCATAGGCACAGCCTTATTTACATAGTATACTTATGCTAATAAGACTGTGCTTATTTTATTGAGAGACAAGATTCATTTTTTGAGAGAGGTTTTTATGATTCAACGTATTTTGATACTAGCTCTTGTGTTGCTGGCTTTCACCATGCCTACAGAGGCAATTACATTTCAGGAGCTGAAGACGTCACCACAGTTTAAGCTTGTTTATTCTCAGTCGATGAATGGGCCCATAGAGAGTGGTGGCTTGTATATCTATTTAAACACTTATTCGATTGAGGCCCTACGCTATGCACCGCCACAGTATTCCTTGCGCGGGACTTACTATATTGTGATGGATACGTCTTATCAATCTATCATCAATGAGAGACAGCTCACCGTGGATTATGATACTAACTATTCGTTAGCGACACTTATTCATTCGTCTCGTATCATGAATCCGAGCCCGTCTATGCTGGCTTTGATTGAGGCTAGTGAAAGTAAGTCTGGTTTAGCTATGACAGGGGTAGATGTAGCGAGATATACATTTGATGGGGCGACAAAGCCAATGCATTATGTAAACGATACGCGTAAGGTCCCACTTAACCGTAATAATACTATTATATATGATATAGCGGATGCTATGTTTGTATCTGTATATCAGCAGCATTTTGATGATATTGTGGCCCAATGAGGTGGATGATGAAACGCATATATTTACTTTCACTATGGTTACTAAGCTGCCTCGTGTTGCCAATGCAAATCCAAGCCGTATCACAAACTGACTTATTAAACGCAGAACGATTTGAACACATCGATTCGAGTGCTGACTCTGGAAGAGGAGATGGAAAATATTTGGATCTTTCATCTGTTAAGTCTATAACGGCGCCGAATGGCCATCGTCGTATTGAAGCCGTCATTTATGTTTCCATGCCTGCTGCGAATATGATTCAAGGACTTTCAGTACAATACGATTACCAAATGGATCGTTCTTTGCGCCATTTGATTAATGATCATGATAGAAGTTTAAAACAAGGTGATAAGACCCCATATATCTCTATTTGGCGTGCAAAGCAAGGAAGTTCAGGAATTACAGGGACCGTTAATGATGGCGGTACCTATTACAATAATGGACAAATTCGCCAACAACGTATATATGCAGAAAATCTAAAAGCTATGATTCTACCTGCTGAATTTGGTGATGAAAAATATAAATTGCCTAATTTGATCTATAAAAAGATCTTTGGACTATCTTATGATGATGAGTTGTAATATTTATGTATGGCACTAGAGTGGTTAAAACAGTGAATAAACATAGATAAAACTTGTTTTTGGACTCCTAATAAAGCTTGTGCTTTTACTTATTTGGGGAATCTCTATTTGGGCTTTCTATACATTGCTCTATGATCGATATGTATTAGAAGCATATCCATTAAGGGATTATTTGCCAGTATTGATATTTACCTTTGGGAATATTTGGGTTTTACCGTGGCTTATTTTGTGGCATGAGAAACTATATCCAGCGTTTGATAAACCAAAAATTTATTATAGAGTGAAAGCTTGGTACTTTTCTTTGAAAGACCAATCTTTAGTGGGGACATTTATCTTTTATAGTATAGATTTTGTTATAAAGCTAGGGATATTAATGTATGGCACTATTATTGTTTTAGCTATTGTTATTTTTGTGTTTCTTACCTGGCTCCGATTCTGATTATTATTGGACTGATATTTCATTAGCTTTTGAAAGCTCCTAAATACGCATATTAGATTTCTGATATATTTTTAACTTATTTACATAATGTAAAAGCCAAGCTATTCATAGTTAGGAATAACTTGGCTTTTATTAGTTTATTCGTATATTTATATAATATAATGCTTATTGTATCGCATATTAGTTCGTTCTATAATAGACTTAGGATAGTTAGGCGAGGTTGGGCCTCTCTTCGTTTTTGAAGGGAGGGTTGCTTATGAGTGGTTATAAAATCATTATGATTATCCTTGGGATTTTATCAGTCATGATATCCTTTGGAGCACTTGTGGCGCTTATTTGTCTAGAAATAGCAAAATAGCCCTTCGTTTCTTCGGAAATTAGATAAAACGAAAAGGCCATTTCTACATGTTATTTGTTTGTGAGATGAGCCTGACGTCACTACTCGTCTGACTATCTACTTATATTATAGGGATAAAGGGATATATCGTCAAATGGAGATAAACCTTATATATACCAATTATAGATATATCATACATATACTAAATTATAAAATTATTAATAATAGGCACAGCCTTGTTTACATAGTATACTTATGCTAATAAGGTTGTGCTTATTTATGTTGTAATGTGAGAGAAAAAAGAGAGGGTTTTATGTTACGTAAAAGTTTGATTATCATGGCTGTACTAGCTGCTTTCACCATGAATGTAAGCGCTGTACAGATAGAAGTGCCAGCAGGACAGCCACCTATACCAGGGGCAGATGCGAATATCCCTGCCAATGCCTATGAAAACTATCGGGCCGGTAGCTTGAGCAATGTAGGAGCTAGTGATGTTATAAAATTACATTCTGAATCTAAAAAACGCATGGACATGTATGTAACTGACTGGGGACTAACACGAGATGAAGTCAATCAGATAGCAAGCGATTCGGAGAAGTTGATGGACTTACTTGTTAATGAGTCTGCAGTTGTGTTGTTGCATGATGAGTGTAATAACATTCGGGCATCTGTTCCTGGACTACTATTAGCAAGTAAGTATTACCCAAAACGCAGTGATGGTGAACGTTTATCTATTGTAAGAGAGAATTCCATATTTTTTGCGATTGGTACAAAACAGAATTATGATGATGCATTAGGCAAATTAAAATCAGAGCGAAAAGGGGAGTTTACATATCCGGGTATCACACATGGTAAATGGGCTATTGAAACTGAGTCTTTCGGTGAGAATACGCCTGCTATGGTTGCTGTAGTTGGTTTATTTAATCAACCGAATCAAGAATATATGGTAGGTCTTAGCTACAAAAATCAGCCTGTTACCGGCAAGCTCGAGCACGTTATGAGTAATTATGTAATTCCGTCGATTCGATCGTTAGATGACATGGATCATTATAGTGAAAGTATTCAATGGGATAATTTCACATATCGTATTCCTAAAGGGCTCAAACTAATAGCACAGAAATCGTTAAAGGACTCTGCCGAAATGAGAGACTATCGTGGATCAGGTATCCGACTTATTGTAGCTAAGAAACCTGTAAAAGTAGATGATAAATATATCTATTCATTTATTGACGAGATTTCGGAAATAAAGCCAGAAAGTCAAATCATAGGTGATGCACCTATTCAATCAGCATCTGTTTGGAATAATGGCGTTCCTAGTCTTTTAGTAGATAACTATCAACCAGGAAAAACGTCTTTAATGCATCGATTCTTACGTGATGACAAGAATGTATATATAATGAGCTTAGTTTATATTGATGGGGCTACGCCATATTCTCATATTCAGCTGCGTAATACGGTAGAATATTCTGATTTTGCAAATGTTGAGACACTGCGGAATAAAGTAATCCGTATGCAAAGTAAAGATAAAATGTAATTCAGTTGTTTATAAGATCGTTCAGGAGAGAGAACATGAAAAGAAAATACATGATTACGGGGCTTGTTATCGGCCTGCAATTGGTAAGTGGTTATAGTTATGTGACAGATGCAAGTTGGTTGAGCAAAACGTGGGATCGCCTTGAAACAAATGCAGCGAAACAGTCTTACGATTGGCCGAAAGCTGAGCAATATAGACATTATAGTATTGGTCAGTATGTAGGTGAGAGATTGCCACAAGAAGAACTTATGGTGCTTGGAGTTCCATTAGGTAGTACTTTTGATGCGGTGAAAGCCAGTCTAGGCCAACCAACAAAGGAAACTAGATATGGCTTATCCTATGGTGGGGTAACTTTTGGTAATACTATATTGGGAGGTATGGATAATACTGTTACGTATATATCGATTACGAATCGTGATGCGGTAACTTATAGAGGAATAGCTGTGGGAGACTCTATGAGAAAAGTCTTAAAAGTTTATGGGCGCCCAGATTACATTGATTATGATGATCGTTGGTTTTATGGATTATTACAATATAGAACTGATATGATGAACGGCATACAATTTGAACAAAAAGGCGATAAAGTCAGTAAGATTTTGATTTATAAATGATTATATTCTTACCATATCTATGAAAAAAGCCGAGCTTTTAATTCATAGAATTAGCTCGGCTTTTATTACTGTATTCATATATTTGTATAATATAATGCTTATTGTATCGCATATTAGTTCGCTATATAATAAGCATAGGATAGTTAGACGAGGTTGGGCCTCTCTTCGTCATCGAAGGGAGGGATAAGCCTATGAGTGATTATGAAATAATCATGCTCTTATTACAGGTGATAACTGTGGTTATTGCTTTTGGAGCTTTAATAGCGCTTATTTGTCTCACAAAAGACAAATAGCCCTTCGTTATCTTAGATGATTCGATAACTGAAAGGCCATTTCTCAAGCTTTTTTGTTTTCAGAGATGAGCCTGACGGTATGACTCGTCTGACTATCTACCTATATTATAGGGGTAAAGATTTATATCGTCAAATTGAGATAAACTGGAGGTTCTTATGAAAGCATTTGAAACAAAGGATTATAAAGCTTTTACCATGTTTGAGAATCGTTGGGCTCTTGTTACGGCTGGAACGCTTGATAATTTTAATACGTGTACGGTTAGTTGGGGTAGTATGGGCAACATATGGGGCCCTAATGGTGGCGATATATCCACGGTGACGGTGTACATTCATCCAGCGCGTTACACTCAAGAGTTTATGGCGAAATATGATACCTTTACAGTTAGTTTCTTCCCTGAAAGCTATCGCAAGGCTCTTGGTTATTTAGGTTCTCATTCTGGCCGCGACGAAAATAAGGTGGCAAATTCTGGACTAACGCCAGTTGTGGCAGGCGATGGGGTAACTTTCAAAGAAGCAGAGTTAACTTTTGTATGTAAAAAGCTATATGAACACCAATTCGATGAAGCCTATTTGGCAGAAAAGGTAAAAGATTATTACGCATCTAATCCTGCTGTATATACACAAGCTGGGCATGATCGTTGGGAACCACATTATATGTACATCGGAGAAGTAGTTGAGGCTATAGGAGTCTAGTTTTATATAAGATTTGTTCATGTTGAGAGAATGATATGATTAAGAGCGTGTTTTTAATAGGTTTTTGTTCACTTGGCTTTATGGTAACGGCACATGCTGCCAATATAGATCTTCCTGGTGGAGATGCCATGGTGTCTGATACTGCTTATGAAAGCTATTCTTATAATAGTGTTGATATGGATTTGGTAGAGGCTCAGTTTAGACGTCACTCAGGCCCTGTGGTAGCACAGACTGTGAAAAATGGGCGTAGGACGGTAGAGCAAGCTAAGGCATATATGGATGGCAATGCCAAGTTTTTAAAACGCCAAGCTAATCAAAGTACGGTGTTCATCTTTGACGATGGTACACAGCATATTCGCTTTTCTATGCCTTATCCAAGTCTTGAAAGTAAGGCGATTAATGATAACACTAATTCCGTTGTTAATGTCGTAAATGGTATCCCTCAATATTATATTAAAAGTATGAATGCAGATATCGTAGTCGATGTGGATGATAAGACTACCTATACGGATCGTGCCTTCACATATAAAACGGTAAAAAATGGTCAATGGCAGCAGAAGTATGGGATTATGACACGTATCTCTGGAAAAGAAGAGAAAGCTGAGCCGCGTACGAGTACGGGTGTTGAGTTTTCCCTGCCTAGTGATACGAACCATGTGTATCGTGTTAACATCATAAATCGAGGTAATGGCAATCCAGATCATATTAGGTATGCAGAAGGGGCTTTAGCGAATTATGTGATTCCATCGGTAGAGGATACAAAAGCGATAGATCGCTATTCTAATGTTGAGAAATGGGGAAACTTTGAATATTGTGTGCTCAAGAATAGTACGAGAAAAGCCGATTATGAGCCTACCTCCTATGGTGAGGAAACGCGCGTTTATAAGGGGGGCGATATAGTGCAGCTGATTAAGCGCCGTCCGATTTTTTCAAATGATGAAAAACATTTTTATTCAGGTGCTTTTTCTACGATGGATACGATGAGCCGAAAATACCCATATTCAGTTAATGATAATGCGACCATTTGGCGTAATGGTATGCCTGCATTTAGTGGCAGTGTAAAATTTGATAATGGTATTAATTATACATATTTTACAATCCGTGATGATAAATATGTGTACAGCATTGAAGTTGCTTATAAAGCCAATATGGTGAAGACGTCTTATCATGATATTCGTAATATGGTAGAAATGGCAAAATTGATCAATCATCCGCATAAGCAAGCGTTTCCTGCGTTGGAGTACCTTTGGGAAGCTGATGTTTTTAAACTGCCTTAAAGCTAAACTAATATTTTGTCTATATGTAGATACACTTAGGTATAAAAAGAAATAGAGAGAAATAAAACAGTCAGTATTGTGATTCAGTACTGGCTGTTTATTTACATATCTGATAGTATTAGGTTATTTTTGAACAGTGTTTTAATATGTATCGATTTCCTATGCTTCTGGAAATAGAACGTGTTCTTGCATTTTAAAATTAGGATTATTGGTAGAATCAAAGAACTCAATCATATTCCGTAATTTTTGAACTTCCTCAGCACTTAAAAACCTTGGATAGAAGATAGTATAAGTAAAACTATATATGCCATCATAGGAGTTAAAGTTTAGAATGTGATCATCCTTATTAGGTTCATAGCTGTGTATGGATAGACCAGGGATGTTATTGTTCCATACAACTGAGTAATTGATATAGTCTGATGCTGATGGATGGTAACGGTAAATATCCCAGAACGTATTTAAATCAGTTTTAAAATTGTAATGACCGTTTATAACAAGTTCGTGCGCATATGGGTTTCTAGGAACATTGTCAGTAGAAACAAAGAATGTTATATCTCCTTTTTTGTAGTATCTAATATCTTGGTGTTCAGAGCCCTTACTTTCACCTTCGTATATGGCGTCTTTTGGTACGCGGTATTGTACACCGTTTAAGCTTTCTATGCGTGAATATTGATTTAATTCATTTAGGTTTTGTACAGAGGGAAGCACATAATTAGCCAATAATTTATCTGTAGGAACCTTGTTCAGGACGGGGTTGTTATCATAATAGACAAATCCTGCGTGATATAAGGGATGACGCATGTTATAGCCCTTAAATTTAAAATTGATCGTGTCGATGGTGAGCGTTGTTTTTTTACCGTTTTTAAAGTGTGGCATCTTCATGCTATCCCAAGTGCTGTAGGTAACAGTAGGATATGAAAATACAGTGCCCTTTATATCAGAAATCTGTTTGGAGGACTTTCGTTTCGCATTGTCTTGCAAGAAATTACGGACGTCTTTGTCTGTTAGCTTTTCATAAGCTATTTTGGTGTTGCGCCAGTCGTAATCTTTAAAATCTGCGTAGTCAATTTCTAAATTGAGACTTCCATTATTGGTTAACACTCGATAGTCCTCAATGGTTCGACTTGGATTTTGGTAACGTCCTATATGATAATCACTTTTTATGCCCGCTACTGGGAATGAAAGGCGAATTTGGTTGTATTGATCATGAACGGAAATGACCGTATTATGGTAATTTTGACCGCGATATGTAGAGGCTGCTTTAGTATACTCAATTTCGTTTTTATTAATACCGTTAGCCTTGTCCGTTAACTTTAATGTTTTCACATAGTTTGCTACATCCTTTTCAATATCAGGGTTCGTGGTTTGGTAATTTATGTAGGCATCCTTGGAAAACTTAGAATCTGCACCAGGAATATTAACATCGATGGCTCCTATTGGTGATAATATAGTGCTCATGATGAAAGCACACGCTAATAGTGGTAGTTTAGTCATGGTGGTATCTCCCGTTTACATTTCTATATTTATTAGTATTGTAGTAATCCGTAGGTTATGTCATTAAGTATAATTATATAACTAAATGAATATATTTTTAAGTGACATGGAGCGTGTTTTGCTTACATGCTACTACTTCTTGTAGGACATTCTTTGATGCAAGATAGTCGTCCTATCGTATGGTATATGACTGTCAGCAATCGTGATGCCGTGACTGCCCGTGGCATTGCTGTTGGCGATTCCTTGAAAAAAGTGATGGACATCTATGGCCGTCCTGATTTTATAGACTTTAATAATCGATGGTTCTATGGATATCTACGCTATAACAGTGACAATATTGTAGGTATATTTTTCGAGCACAATGGCAGCAAGGTGACGAAAATTATTATTAGTGACAACTAAACTGCTTTTATTAGTGAAAGTCTTAATACATATATGCAGCCCTTTATCTATTAAAATGGATAAAGGGCTTTTTAGAGTGATAAAATAGAGCGGATGGCTTATATAGTGACTTCTTTTGTTAATCAGTACTATAAATCGTGTAAATTGATAAAATTTTTATAAAATATAATCCCACAAGAACTGCAAAATCTGATATAATATTAATATGAAAATCGATGTATGTAAGGACTAAAAAATGGTGTGTATGAAGTGATTTTCTAGCCTAGAAAATCGCTATATCCTTGGTATTCAGTCGATATAATCGGAATGTTGTATATATGAAATGACTACGCAAATGCGTAGTTTTTATTATTTTTTGTTTGGTGTAGGTAGTCCCATGAGTGTAGTGAAGCCCTTATTATGGCTATTAGAACCGTATATCGTATACAAAGCCTATTTGTGGGGTGCCCGTTTCATGGCACAACCCTTCACGTGGGAAGGCGAATTAGATTGGTTTGCTTTTATGTTAACCCTATTGCTCGTCATTGATGTGGTGGCGTTGCCCTTAGTGATCTTCTATTGTCCTGGTTTGAATCCTGGGGTACGTGTTCCAGACTGGATTCGTCGCTTAGGAACGCCTATTTACGCTGTCCATAATTGGCTTGATAGTAAGGTAGGTGGCGACACATCTACGCCGATTGTATGGCTTCGTAAAGCCTTGCATTCCTTGCTTTTATTCATTTATTATTTGGTGCCATTTTACGTGGGTGGTCATCTCGTAATGGGCCTCGTAGTAGCGCTCATGTATGACGTCCTCGTATGGGCGCATGGAGGTGTGTGATGACGACTTGTGAATGGCCGACGACGCCTTTATATCAGGATTACCACGATTACGAGTGGGGCCGACCAATTCATGATGACCAACATCAATTTGAACATCTTTGTCTTGAAAGTCTCCAATGTGGCCTCAGTTGGCTTACGATTTTGAATAAACGAAACATCATTCGAGAATGCTTTGATCATTTTGATATTGATGCGGTGGCTGCTTATGGTGAAAGCGACATTGAACGCATCATGCAGACGGAGGGGATGCTTAAGCATCGTCCTAAAATTGAAGCTATTATCAATAATGCTACTGCTTTTAAACGTATTCAATCTGAATTTGGTTCGTTCTGCAACTATATTTGGGGATTTACCAATCATAAAACGATTATTTATGAAAACCATCCAGAAGGTCATTTTCCTACAAAGAATGGTTTATCTACGCGGATAAGCAAAGACTTAAAGCAGCGGGGCTTTAAGTTTGTAGGTCCTGTTACAATTTATTCGCATCTACAAGCTAGTGGCCTTATCAATGATCACGGTAAAGACTGTCCTTGCTTTGAGGAGATTAATAAAACAGCAGATATCGTACGGTTACCTGTAGACGATGAAGCGTAAGGGCGATAAGTATAAATTGGTTAACAATAGTTTTTATGCATACTTGTGTTTACATAATTGAATTTGTTGTTATGTGGAATTGGGTGTACACTAAAGTCGATGAGGCGATAGCGACTCATCTCATGTCGGCCCGCTTTATATATAAACACATATACTCTCTCTCTCCTAAGCGGGTCTATCATTAGTTCTCTCTCAACGCTATAAACTATACAGAGCCTCTACCTTTATTGGGTAGAGGCTTTTTGCTATATATAATGCTATAAGAGGAGCAATGCCGTATTAGTGAGATCTATAGCAGTATGAATCAGGCTATATGTATGGTCCTAAAAAAATCTATAATTAATCCAATTTCATATTATATATTTTATACCATATAAATTGATTTGTTTCGATATAGTTGTTATACTGAAGTAAATTGATAGTGTTACTTTCACAATTAAAGAAGGGAAATATATGATTGGTTTGGGAACGGCCATTAATGTTGGCCTCATTATAGCTGGCAGCCTATGTGGCCTCGCGTTTGGTCGCTTTATGAAAGAAAATTTAAAGCAAACGCTCATGATTGTGAGCGGTATTATCGTGCTTCTCCTCGGTATGAGCGGGGCCATGCAGTATATGCTCGTCATTGTCAATGGATCTCTACAAACAACGGGCCCTCTATTGATGATTATTAGCATGGTTGTAGGTGCCGTTATTGGCGAAATTATCGACCTTAATCATTGGATTACTGTATTTGGTGACTGGGTGAAAGCTCGCACTGGCAACGCTGGTGATCCAAAGTTTACCCATGCTTTTATCACGGCATCTTTGACGTTTACCGTAGGTGCTATGGGCGTACTTGGCTCCATTCAAGACGGTCTTACTGGAAATTATCAGACATTACTTTTAAAAGGCATCCTTGACGGCATCATCGTTATGGTTATGGTATCCTCTATGGGTAAAGGGGCGCTGTTCTCCTTTATTCCTGTAGGTATTACGCAATGGCTCATCACGGCAATGGCACATATTGCAGCGCCGTTGATGACACCTAGTGCCATCGATAACCTATCCTACGTTGGATCTATTCTAATTTTCTGCGTTGGTATCGACCTCATCTGGCCTGGTAAAGTACGTATTGCAAACCTTTTGCCAGCTATCTTTGTGGCAATGGGACTTACATTTTTGCTATAACTAGCATTATAAATAATACATAGATTTTTATAAGAGACCTATATTCTCTCAACCTTTAATATGTATTTTATACATGATACGGTCGAGGATGTAGGTCTTTTTACTTTTTAAAATTAATTTAGTTGAAGTGGGAATTAATGACAGTTTTAATTCAATTATGACGATAGGGTAAATTGATTACATTCCGAAATAGGTGGCCAATAGAGTCATCTCAAGTGTAGGATTTAGATGATGTTTTATAGAATCTCTTTATTAAAATTATTTGTAGAATAATTTTAATTCTATGTATAGTTATTCATCAAGTATATGTTATTGAATTATACCTGTTTAACAGGTATAATTGAAAGAGAGATTCTATGATTATCGGATTTGTAGATTATCATTAATAGAGAGGAAATTAATATGGAAAAGTTTATTCCTACACCTACCATTAGTGAAATATTAAAAGAAGAGTTTATGGATCCATTAGGACTATCTGCATATCGATTGGCTAAGGATATACATGTGCCTGTTTCACGGATTCAAGAAATATTGAATGGTACACGATCTATTTCAGCAGATACATCGTTGCGTTTAGCGAAATACTTTGGTGTTTCGGAAGGGTATTTCTTGCGTTTACAGATGGATGTTGATTTGCGTACAGCAAAACTTAGTGAGGGGATGCATGAAGTATTATCCTCTATTGCACATTGTGCTTCATTAGACCCCGTAGATTGTCAATAAGAGATTGATAATTTTCGATGTATTTGGTACAATTATCTTAAATTAGTAAGTCATTACAACATTGAATATTGATATAAGGAGAACCTATGTTATTCGTTGAATATCCTAAATGCACAACATGCAAAAAAGCAAAGAAATTCTTAGATGATCACAACATTAAGTACACAGATCGTGACATCAAGTCCGAAAACCCTACAGCAGAGGAAATTGCTGCTTGGTATCCACAATCTGGCAAGGATTTGAAAGCATTCTTTAATACTTCTGGTATGATTTACCGTGAACAACAATTAAAGGATAAATTGCCGAACCTTAGTGAAGAAGAAAAACTAGCATTATTAGCATCTAATGGCATGCTTGTAAAACGTCCTATCTTGGTTCTTGAAGACAAAGTACTCGTTGGATTTAAAGAAGCAGAATGGATTGAGGCGTTGAAGCTCTAATTTCATAACCTTGGGTCAAAGCCCCTATCTCTAAAAGCCTCCATAGCGAGCTAAGTCATTTTTAGAGATAGGGGCTTTTCCTTTTATATGAAATTAGGATCTTCAACTAGTGCCTATTAAAATGAGCTCCATAGCAAGCTAAGTCGTTTTTAGGGACCTGTTCTTTCTACGTTTTAATAAAGAAATTAGAGCTTACAATTAGGACCTCTTTACGGCTAAGTCATTTTTAGAGATAGGGGTTTTCCTTTTATATGAAATTAGGATCTTCAACTAGTACCTATAAAAATGAGCTCCATAGCTAGCTAAGTCGTTTTTAGGGACCTGTTCTTTCTTGTTTTCAATAAAGAAATTAGAGCTTACGACTAGGATCTCTTTTACGGTTAAGATATTTTTCATTTATCAAAAATTTTGATTTGTATATAACTTATATATTTTGTATAATATTAACACAATAGATATACCCCTATGGGTACTATAAAATTTAGAATAGAAACAAAAGGTACTTTAGATCGGTAGTTGATTACTGTTAGGTTAATATTAGTACGATATTAACACAAGATTAGTGTCATATTGCATGGGTGTACCTTACTATTTAATAAATTGTTTTGTATTTTATTTCCGGATTAAGTAAGGCCGGTATCTGATTTATAGAGAGGTCTATATGAAGTTTTTACAGTCTTTATCAGCGCAGGTGTCTCTGCGCACGCAGGGGGCTATTTTGGCACTCGGCTTGTTATTTATCATATTAGATGCGCTTACGGAGCCTATGAACCCAGCTATTGATTTGGCGTGGGTAACGGTCATCATTTGTGGCTTGCCATTGCTCATCAACAGCGTGCAAAGTATTTTGGATCATTTAGAGATTCATGCTAATTTTCTCATCGTGATAGCCATGGTGGCGCTCATTGCGATTGGAGATTATCATACGGCGGCTTATGTAGGTCTCATCGTACATGGTGGCTTTTTCTTAGAGCAGCTTATTACGGGCGACGTACACTATACATTGGATGATGACATGTTGCCGACCATGCCTACACAGCTTGTAGCCTTGCGTCAGGGCATCAACAATTATTCATCCGTCATTGTTGTGGCCGTCATGTTACTTTCTATGGGTTCCTATGCATTGACACAGAACTTTATGCATACCATTACATTGCTAGTTATCCTTTGTCCATGCTCTTTGGAACTCGTTCTTGTAGCACTCATGATGGGGTCCCTTGTAGATGAAAACTCTCCGACGGCGGGGCTTTCAAAAGAGGCGAAACAATGCCATTTGGGCCTACTCATCGTGTCCATTTTGTTCCACGTTGCTATCATCGGTGCTGGCGTGTTAGGATCTATTAATCCTGTAACAGCTGCTGCATTGCACGGCTTGGCGCGACTCGGTCTCGTGTATAATTTGAAAGTATTAAACGGCTCCTTGTGCGTCGCATAAAAAATTAAACTCCCCTAGTAATCCTAAGATTACTAGGGGAGTTTTGTATATACAACAGTGAGTTGCACAGTATGTATTTTACATTACGTATTATATAGTACGTAACGTATTATATGGTACGTATTATACAGTACGTATTCTATTGTTGTCCTTTGTCTCCAAGGGTGAGGAGTAGGAATACGATGGATAGGATACATGCACCAACGAGGGCAATGAAACCACCATCCCAACCGTAGAGGTCAACCATGAGACCCATGAAAGCACCAGCACCAGCAGAACCGATGAGGTAACCAAGAAGGCCTGTAAGGCCAGTAGCACCACCTGTTGCTACACGTGGCACCATATCTGCTGCTTGAAGGCCAATCATCATAACAGGACCGTAGATGAGGAAGCCGATAGCAATGAGTGCTAAGTTATCGATGAGGACATTGCCTGCAGGGTTAAACCAGTATACAAGGATCGCTAAGATAACGAATAACATAAAACAAATCGTAGCTGGAGCACGACGGCCGCGGAATACGCGGTCACTTAAGTAACCACTTACAAGCATGCCTGGAATACCAGCCCATTCGTATAAGAAGTAAGCCCAACGGGAACCTTCTTTTGTGAAGCCTTTCACAGCGGTTAAGTAGGTCGGTGCCCAGCTAACTACGCCGTAACGGATGAAGTATACAAAGATGTTCGCAATCGCAAGATACCATAAGTATTTATTATGCAAAATATATTTGTAGAAGATTTCTTTAAAAGTACTTTTTTCTTCATTTTCTGTATGTGTATGAACTACTTCGTGTTTGTATTCTTCGATAGGCGGTAAGCCACAGGATTGAGGCGTATCTTTCAACAATACAAAGGTAATAATCGCTAACACGATAGAAATAAGGGCAGGGAAGAAGAAGATACTATGCCATGTACCGAATAGGTAGATGCCAAGCGTAGCAAGAGGAGCGATAATGCCGCCACCTAGGTTGTGGGACACGTTCCACCAAGACCACCAAGCACCGCGTTCGGAACGGGAGAACCAAGTTACCATGTTTTTTGCATATGGAGGGTAGCCCATACCTTGGAACCAACCGTTTAATAAGGCAAGAACGCACATGATAGGAATACTGCTCATAACACCTGGTAAGGTGCCGAATAATAACATAACTAAAGCACTAAGCAATAGACCTACTGTGGAGAAGTATTTTGGGTTAGAGCGGTCAGACGCATTACCCATAACAAATTTACTTACGCCGTAAGCTACGGATAAGATGGTCATAACTATACCGAGATCCGCTTTAGTGTAGCCGTACTCAGCAATCATGTACGGAACAGCCAAACTAAAGTTTTGGCGGATCAAATAGAATGTAGCATAACCAATAAATGTACCTGCAAAGACTTCGCGTCGAAGACGTTTGTAGGTGGAATCGATTTGCGCCTCTGGTAAACGTTCAATATGAGGAGCAGGAGAGAAAATCGACATCGTTACACATCCTTTCTACAACATGTCATTTGTAATAATACCATGTAGGGTATGTAGTCGACTATACTTAATTTTCTATTATAATAAATAGTTATTAGAAAATTGAATTATAGATAGTATTGATTAGGGTGAAATAGTATTGAATAGGTTGAAAATCATCAAAATATCTTCTATGTAAAAATTATTAGATTTGCAAATACATATATGAATAACTGTTCATGCATTTGCGTAATGAGGCTATGCATGAATAATATAATCTTATTGAATTCGCATTTTTCCTGTACTTTTGAGTGTATATGAATAATTGTACATATTTTGTTATTGACACAAGGTAATGCGAAAATCGTTAGCTTGGCTGACCGTTGGGCCACATGGATTGTAGTGATTGCGTTATTGGCCGCGGTTGGCACCTATGTGGTAACTGGAGAAATCATTCGTGCCGTAACCATCCTCGTTGTGTTCTGTCCTTGTGCTCTCGTATTGGCAACGCCGGCAGCGATAATGTAAAGGAAATTCCTCACTTAGTAGCATTATCTAAACGCATGATGACTACTATTAAAATTAATCTTTCTTTCTCCTTGCTTTTGAATTTCGTAGCTATCATCTTGGCAATGGTTGGTACTTTATCTCCAGTGTGGGGGGCCCTTGTTCATAACGGAGGGAGCCTTCTCGTAGTTGCAAACTCTGCATTACTATTGCGTTGGGCTTACAAATCTAATTACATAGTAGATGATGATCATTCCGTTCTCATGAACGCAGCTCGTAAACGCGTGTTTGAGGCTTAATAGTAGTTCATTATAAATATAAGTATGGAGTGTATGTATCGATTTGATTACTAAATCGATGAGCGTTAAAAAATAATATAGTCAATAAAAAGCGCTATCTATCCCTAAGGAAACTCAATTAGAGTTGTGGGATAGATAGCGCTTTTGTTTCACTTATAGTATGAAATCGATGGTTTCTAGTGTTGATTAATCAATATATGTTACAGGATAACCTTTGGCTTCGATTTCACGGCGGTTAAGACCATTTGGTAGATCTGGGTAGCCGATAGCGAGGCTAGCGTAGACTTTTTCGTCTTCGCTAAGACCTAGTTCACGCATTTTGGCTTGGATGCGTTCATTATCTTGAAGATGACGGATTTGGTTAACCCAGCAACTACCAAGGTCAAGTTCATTGCAAGCAAGCATCATGTTTTGCATAGCACATGACACGTCAGCAAAGTTGTTGGCATAACTTGGTTTACTAGCCAATACGATGAGTACAGGCGCATTATAGTTGAATACAAATTTGCCTTCGGCGGACATTTTAATGATATTCACCATGTATGGTAAAGTATTTTCTGTAATCGGCATTTTGCCGTATTCTTCTTGAATGAGTGTTACTAGTTCTTGAAGCACATCTTGGTTTGTAATGACCATGAAATGTGTTAATTGTGTATTACCGCCAGATGGAGCGCGGCGCCCAGAATCGAGGACTTGATTGATAAGTTCTCGAGATACTTGATCTGCTTTAAATTTACGTGTACTATGACGAGTTTTGATGCACTCTAAGGTGTTCATATAGGCCTCCTATTATAAGTTAGCTTTGATATAGAATTTCTTTTATTATACTACAAGGAAGGACCTAGTAGGGGGCGTATTTTTACTAAGTCATTTATTAGGAGACGGGCCTGCAACGAAAGAAGATTTCATTGAAAACAGAAGTTATAACTTTCTAATTTAATATCAAATTAATTTATAAATAAAGTAACAACTTTATGGTATGATTTTTACCCATAAATTCTATAGAAGCACCTAATTCTTAACGAATAAGAAAATAAATATTATTTAATTGACAAATTTAAAAATATCTGTTCAAAGTAGGCTTTTTGCGTTGACTGTTTACCGTAAAATTGTGTACAATTAATTAGTAGATAATTGTGTGCATATGGAGGTAGAATATGGCAGAAATTGGTGTACTTGAAGGGTACAAACATAAAGAAGATGTTCCTGATTCAGAATATTTAAGATTGAAAAACCAATTGAGCTTTCCACTTTATGTAGTGGCGAAGGAAATTGTTAATGCATATCGTAATCACTTAGATCCTTTAAATTTGACATATACTCAATACATCGTAATGATGGCATTGTGGCAATATGGTGATTTATCCGTTAAGGAATTGGGCCAAGTATTGCGCCTAGATTCCGGTACATTAACACCGCTTTTAAAGAAATTAGAAGCGAAAGCATTTTTGAAACGCAAACGCAGTCGTCAAGATGAACGCGTAGTTATGGTAACCCTTACCGACACGGGCAAAGCATTACGTGATGTAGCTGTTCATATACCACGTCGCTTGGCTGAAGCGTCAGGTCCTATTTTTGATGTAGAAGAGACACGTCAATTGCGTATGTTGCTCAATAAATTACTAGAAGCAATTGATAACGCAAACACAAAAACAGCAGAGAACATGAAGGGCTAATTTGATACAACCTCATATGCATATATTCTGTAACTTTGGAAATCTAAAAATTTTATTAAAAATGTGATATACTATACATATAGCGTATTGTATTCAAGTCATGTGAGAGTATGACTGATTCGTGATTTGCCCTCGTGGCACAAAGGAGATCATTATGAATAAAAATTTATTAGGTGCATTTGTATTAGCCGGTACATTATTAGTAGGTGGTGTTGCAAACGCAGAAAACTGGAATGGGTTAGCTAACTACCCAGAGGTTCCAAATAGTGCAAATGGTACAGAAACGTATTTCTTTGATAAAGCATCTGAGTTTAAAGGTATCGATAGCAGCCGTAACAACGTATTTGGTGTTAATGTGATTAACATGCATAATAACCAATACGGGGAAGCTACATTGTTCAAATATCTTGTTAATCCAAGCTTACATACTGTATATCGTTACGCTCCAGATGGTCAAGTTTACCAAATTCAACCTGGAACAAATGAGTTCAATATGTTCATGGCTGCTTGGAAAGAAGTATACGGCACAACTTTCGAATTCCCAGCGTTATAATCTGATGGCCCGTGCCGTAATAATTACATAACTATTGCTGGTGAAAGCTCCTTTTGGGCTTTCACCAGTGTTGTTTATGGAGGTTTTTTATGTCTAAATCTGAATTTGCTCAAGCCTATACGGAGCGTATGTTCCCTGATATTGCAGCCCCAGCAGGTTATATTGATCCAGAGTTTGAAGTATTGTTTGATAATTTTGCCTTTGATGAAGTCATCACCGAAGAAGGCCGTAATGTATCGGCAAAGGATCGCTTCTTAGCCATTCTTGCTACATTAGTAGGCGCCTTCGCTGTTGATGAATATGCATTAATGCTACCGGCAGCATTAAACTTTGGCCTTATTCCTGATGAAGTGGTAGAGCTCATTTATCAAGCGGTGCCCTATCTTGGCATCGGACGTGTGCGCCCATTCTTTAAGGTGACCAATAAGATTTTTGACTATCGAGGAGAAACCATTGTTGATCCCTCTCGCAGCACAATCACTGGAGAGTCCCGTCTTGAAAAAGGTGTAGAAAAACAAGTGGAAATCTTTGGCGAGTCTATGCGTAATTCTTACCAAGAAGGGCCAGAAGATATTCGTCATATCAACAAATGGCTTGCCAATATGTTCGGCGATTACTATACGCGTAAAGGCCTTAGCGTGGCTCATCGTGAAATGATTACTTTCTGTTTCCTTGCGGCTCAAGGTGGCTGTGAAGCTCAACTCAAGGCTCATGTAGAAGGCAATTTAAACGTAGGGAACAGCAAACAATATTTGATTAACATCGCATCCCAATGCGTGCCGTATATCGGCTATCCTCGTACCTTAAATGCCCTTCGTTGCATTCAAGAAGGCTACACCGCATGGGAAGCTAAACAATAAAGGAGTTCTATGTTTGATTTAAATCCGGTTCAGATATTAGCAAGTATTCCTGCTATTATGATCGTTTTTTCTATTTTTGGATATGCAGAGGCGAAGGTTGCAACTTGGTTTGGTGATCCAACGCCGCGTTTGGCGGGACGCCTCACATTGTCACCAATGGCGCACCTTGATCTAATTGGTACCATCTGTATTATTCTTGTTGGCTTCGGTTGGGCAAAACCTATGTCAATTAATCCATCTTACTTTAAAGATCCACGACGTGATATAAGCTTGCTTGCCTTTGCAGGGCCTGTGGCAGGTCTTATAGCAGGCTTCATATTCACCTTTATATATATGCTTCTTGGGAAATTAGGCCTCATGGAGTCCCAAGGTCTTGCCATGGTTATGCAATATATTATTTTATATAGTATTGGCTTATCAATCTTCTGTTTGATTCCGTTCCCACCATTGCCTGGTTTTAATATTATCTTGCCGTGGTTGCCTACAGAGTGGCAGATGAGATATTACCAATTAGGGATGCTTAATTTATTATTCTTTATCATCCTTATTAACACACCCATTATTTCTATGGTTATTCGTCCATTACAACAAACGATATTTAAAATCTACTTTGCCATTATTGGGCTCATACTATAATTATATTTTGTGAAAGTTTCTACCATAAAGATAATATCTTTATGGTAGTTTTTTATAGTTTATAGATAGATTTAGCTTATCTTTACATATAATGTATTTGTAAATTTTTTTCGTTTTTTATAGTAACAATTTTACTTTTGACTGTTCTTTGGATTTTATATTAAAAACTATCGATATAGTTCCTCAATTGTGTTATAATAAATACAAAGATCGTAAATTTTCGATATATTAATATTACAGTGTATTATTAGATACTATCGATAGAGTAAATTGATCTGCTACATCGATATGTAAATCAATACACTAAATTGACACGTAAATCGATATATTAAATCGATACACTAAATTGATACTGTATATAGATATTCAAGTGAATAAATGAGGAATTACATATGAATTTTGAAGAAAATCAAGTGCCAGAGGCGATTCTGGACAAGCTTACAAAGGTGTGTACTTGCCGTAGCATTACGCGCAAAACGATTAAGGAAGCCATTTTAGATGGTGCTCACACGTTTCCACAAGTAAAAGAAGCAACTCGTGCTGGCACGGGCGCTTGCGGTGGCAAAGGCTGTGGACCTCGTATCGTAAAGCTCTTAGCGGAAATGAAAGAGCAAGGCAAAATTTAATTTGCAAAATGTAACATACACATTTTACACATCCAAAATGTAAGATACATAGTTTATACTCTAAAATGTAAACTATAATGTTTACACAACAAAAATGAAACATATAAAGATTGTTATTTGATTCTCTCAATGGATATACCCGTTGGGTTTTCGAGTAACAATCTTTTTGTTTTGTAAGATGCATGTACTATACTGCTGCTTGTCGTGTATTGATTATGTTGGGCTCGTTTATATTTTTTGATATACTATACATATTACTTTTTAGAGATTTAAGGGAGGTATGCATGTTTCGACGTTTCGTAGCAGCCATTATGATTGGTGCATTAGCAGTCACAACGGGTTGCGGTTTACATAATCCATTTACTTCAAAGGCAGAGCCTGTGACCTATGAGTCCGTGGCACAAAGCGAGCTTTCACCAGAGCAAAAGGTGGACAAGTTAGTGGCTAATATGTCCGATGCAGACAAGGTGGGCCAATTGTTGATGATTGGCATTCACGGCAAGACGTTGAATGATGATGCTAAATTCATGCTCAACGAGTACCGCGTGGGGGGCATCATTTTGTTTGATCGAAATATGGAGTCCAAGGATCAAGTTAAAACGCTCATTGCAGATATTAATAAGGCTGGTAAAAGCGCCGGTTTAACGCCATTGTTCCTCGGCATCGACCAAGAGGGCGGTGCAGTAGCGCGCATGGATGATAAGCTCATCAAGGTTCCTCCCGCTGAGGAGGTAGGCAAAATGCCCGTTGAGCAAGCTGTATCCTTGGCAAAACAGTCTGGTGCAGAACTAAAAGACTTGGGCTTTAACATTAACTTTGCTCCTGTGGCGGACTTAGGATTAACCTATGGTCGCTCTTATAGTACGAGCCCTGATGAGGTCGTTCGCTATGCAGGCGCCGTTGGCAAGGCTTACGATGAAGCGGGCTTGTGGTATTCCTATAAGCACTTTCCGGGCATTGGTAAGATCGATGTAGACTTGCACGCGGATACAAGCATCATTCCTGTATCTAAAGAAACATTGCTTTCAGAGGACACAAAGGTATTTATAGACCTCATCAAACAGTCTAAACCAAATACCTATACAATCATGGTGTCTCATGCGATGTACCCACAAATCGATCCAGACCATCCTGCTAGTTTATCGAAAGCAATCATTACCGATTGGTTGCGCAAGGACATAGGCTATAATGGCGTTGTGGTAACGGACGATATGGACATGGGGGCCCTTGCAAATCACTATACTTTTGGCGATATGGCGGTGCAATCCATCCTCGCCGGCAGTGATATCTTGCTCGTATGTCACGAATACGAACACATGCAAGAGGCTTATAACGGTCTTATGAAAGCCGTGAAAGACGGTCGTATCTCGAAAGAACGACTCGACGAATCGGTGAAACGGATTTTGCTTATGAAAATGAATAAAATTTCTTAGAATTTCTTATTTTAAGGAAGGAATTTTAAGAGTATATCACGAATATAGACAGTGGAAATACTATTCATGGACGGCGAATCTGAGTTGACACTTAATGGAGACAAACTTTAGAATCGTTACAATAGAAAAATATATAGTGTATACATAACGTGCTATCAAGGATTTTATTAAACCGATAGAGAATTAATAAGTAAAGTGATTCTCTGTCGGTTTATTTTTTTATTGTATAGTTTGTTTTGTTAGGAGTGAAGTATATGGCTCGCAGAATAATGTTGAACGGTACGTCCTATTTTGGACAAGGCGCGATTCAGGAGATTGTGAACGAAATTAAGAATCGCCATTTCAAAAAAGCCCTCGTTACATCTACGCCAGATTTATTTGAATTTAAAGTGGCTACAAAGGTTACGGATTTGCTTGATGCGGCAGGTATTGCTTATGAAGTCTACGACGGTATCAAACCAAATCCTACCATCGAAAACGTAACGGCTGGTGTTGAGGCTTGTAAAGCGGCTGGCGCCGATGTTATCGTTGCTGTTGGTGGCGGTAGCCCGATCGATACAAGCAAGGCGATTGCTACTATTATTACGAACCCTGAGTTCGCCGATGTACGCAGCCTTGAAGGTTTAGCGCCTACTAAGAATCCGTGCTTGCCAATCATCGCTGTTACTACTACATCTGGTACGGCTGCAGAGGTTACTATCAACTACGTTATTACAGACGTTGAAAAGAACCGCAAATTCGTTTGCGTTGATCCTCATGACATCCCAATCGTTGCCATCGTGGATCCTGATATGTCCGCGTCTATGCCAACAGGCCTTTGCGCTGCCACAGGTATGGATGCCCTCGTACACGCCGTAGAAGGTTATATCACAAAAGGTGCGTGGGAGCTAACTGATATGCTCCATTTGAAAGCTATAGAAATTATTGGTCGTTCCTTGCGTAGCGCCGTGGCTGGCGATTATGCAGGCCGTGAAGCCATGTCTTTAGGTCAATACATCGCGGGTATGGGCTTCTCCAACGTTGGCCTCGGTATTGTTCACTCTATGGCGCATCCATTGAGTGCTGTGTACGATATTCCTCATGGTAAGGCTTGTGCTATGCTTTTAACAGCAGTATTGAAATTCAATGCCCCTGCTACAGGTGAAAAATATCGTGAAATCGCTCGTGTTATGGGCGTTCCTGATGTAGATAGCATGGATCAAGAAACCTATCGTCAAGCAGCAATCGATGTCATCCAAAAGTTAGCTGATGATGTAGGCATTCCTAAATCCCTTAGTGAAGCGGGCGTGAAACGAGAAGACATTCCATTCCTCGCTGAATCTGCTTTCAATGACGCATGTACACCTGGCAACCCACGAGATGCATCTAAGGAAGAAATCATCGCTATCTATGAATCCATATTCTAATTAGTGTCTTTACATATTTCAAATGCCTCCGAATATGTAAAGTAAATATATTTACACACTTACTTAACAAAACTAGCCATCTCTTTTTAGAGGTGGCTAGCTTTGTGTTTAAAGTGCCATCTATTGTTTTGTGAATCGGACCTTTGACCTAGTGTTCAGTGAGAAAGCTATTTTTATACGTAATCCTTTCTTGAAAATGGTGGTTTACATAAGTATACTAAGGATATGAATAGATAGTTTGACTGAGAGCAGAGCGATTTTGGTAGATGGCACTCAATGACTAGGTGCTTAGTTCAACAAGTTAAATCACTGAGATGCTTACATATGATGTTTAGATAGGTGTTAGATAGTAATGCTAAGGAGAGTCTTATGAAGCTATGGAAATTTAATAAGCGTAGTTCTACCTTGGCAGATATGTCCATGAATCGCGTACTTTTAACGGAGCTCATTGCAAAGGGGGCCCTTGTTGGGGTAATTGCAGGCTTTTTTGGGGCATCATACCGTTATTTGATACTTGAATCAGAGCATATTAGGTGGCGTCTGATGGATGGTATTACTATGGAATGGGCCATAGGTTGGCTTGTGGCCATGGTCATTTTTGCGTTTATCGTAGATCGATTGCTCGTGTGGGCCCCATTGTCCGGTGGTTCAGGGATTCCTCAAATAGAAGGGGAGATGTTAGGCCTCTTTGATATGAAGCCCTATCGGACACTAGTATCTAAAATGATCGGTGGCGTACTGACCGGCTTTGCAGGATTTTCCGTAGGTCGTGAAGGACCAGCCGTACAGATTGGTGGCTCTGCTGGGAAAATCGTGTCCTATTGGATGAATTCGGGGCTACGAGAACAGCGTATTTTGACATCTGCAGGTGCAGGGGCAGGCTTAACAGCCGCCTTTAGTGCGCCCGTATCGGGGGCGATGTTCGTCTTTGAAGAGGTACATAAAAGCTTTTATCCGTATCTTGTTGTGCCCACCTTTGTGGCGACCTTGATTTCTAACTATATTACGGTGAGTATCTTTGGACTTACACCAGCACTGGGCTTTACGGTAACCTCAGGGGTTCCTCTTGAATATTTTCCAATACTGCTCATGGTTGGGGGTATCATGGGGCTATGTGGGGTGTTATTCTGCCGTATGATTTTCGCGTTCAAGAGGTTTTTTGATTGGCTTAAATGTTCTCGATTCTTGAAATTAGTCCTTACCTTTGTGGCGGTGGCGGCCATTGGCTTTGATTCGCAGCTTCTCTTGGGCGGGGGCAATGACCTCGTGGGGCAGCTGGCTTTTCAATCTCACGGTGTATTGCTCCTGGCAGGCATTGTGCTAGGCAAGATTTTACTCACCACCTTCTGCTATGGTAGTGGTGCTCAAGGTGGCATATTTTTGCCTATGCTTGTTATAGGGGCTTCTGCAGGTGCTTTTTGTGAAAGCTTACTTTCAACATTAGGACTCATTTCTCCTGATTTTGTACCGCAATTTGTTATCTGTGCTATGGGCGGTATGTTGGCGGCTGCTATGCGGACCCCAATTTTAGCGATTCTACTCGTTCTTGAAATGACCAATAGTTTCTCCAACATTTACGCTATCGGTATTGTTACGCTCGTAGCCTATCTTGTGGCGGAGCTTTTAAAAGAACCGCCGATTTACGATTCCTTATTACAAGCCATGAGTGGTCAAAACAATCTAGAATCTGTACAAACCTTCTTCCAAACGAAGGTGCCCGTGGTGGCAAACTATACAGATGTACAGCTACAAGACTTGGCTTTGCCAGATGGTATACTCATCGTAAGCATTCGCCGTAACGGTACCTACATCGTGCCACTAGGAGACGTAAAACTCGAACCGGGGGATGAATTACAAGTCTCCTGTGAACGTGGCCGATTGAAGGCGGCTAAGGAATTTTTCCAATCTAATTAAAGGGAGGCTTGTTATGCTGGATAATATTATAGTATTTTATATTTTCTTTACTATAGTTGGCTTTTTAGCCGCTATGCTTGGCACCATCATTGGTGCCGGAGGGGGCCTTGTGTTCGTGCCTCTCTTTATGTATTGGTTCCCTGAGTGGTCTCCATCTATGATTGTAGGGACGTCACTTTTTTCTGTTATGTGTAATGCTATTTCTGGATCTATAGCGTATCTGAAACAAAAAAAGGTATACATTAACGCTGCTATTGTCTTTAGTTTAGCTACATTCCCAGGCGCCATTTTAGGGGCCCAAATGTCTGGATGGTTCTCCGGTAAAGGATTTATGTTTGCCTTTGGATGCTTTATGCTGTGTGCATCTGTATTGATTGGTTTTAAAAATTTTAGAAAAGGGGAGCGAAAGGAAGAGTCTCTGACTCTTGAGCAGTTGAGCTATAGCAAACCTATCGGTATTAGCATTAGTTTCTTTGTAGGTTTCATCTCCAGTATCTTTGGTATCGGTGGAGGACTTATTCATGTGCCGGCTTTAATTTATCTCATGGGATTTCCTACACATATGGCAACAGCTACAAGTCAATCTATTCTTGCCGTATCAACAACGGTGGGGGTTATTACACATTTAATTGAAAGTCACATCGTATTTAGCATTGCTATCCCTACTAGTATTGGCGCTATCTTTGGCGCTCAAGCGGGGGCCCGTATTGCAAAACGTCTCAAAGCAAAAGCTATCCTCGCCCTCATGAGCATAGCTGTCTTTGCATTGGCGGTACGCCTCATTCTTAAATCTGGTATCTTGGGATGATATAACTTAATAAAAGCCCTCTAATGGTGATTCGTAAGCATGTTACCATTAGAGGGCTTTCTGTATTTTCAGCATTTTATAAAAGGGTATAACTAAAAGTCATAGAGAACTATAAATGAGAATGAAAAATTTAAAATATATAAATCATACTATTTTTATGCATAATGTTAGTAATGTATTTACTATAGAATTATGGGTAGTACGAATCGTTATTTAGAGAGGTTTTAGTATATAATTACTGACTATATCTATACATGCTTAATAAATAAGGATTCTTGATTGCATATGTGGAAAAATGGGTACATGATAATGCTAATGAGATGTACTTTCAACTGTAGGAATAAAAGGGTAATGCATATCGATTTTTGTTAGAAGAGATATAAATTATGCATAATTATAGTGAGGAGAATGAGAACGGCGTATACTAAAAGTAATAGATTCCTTAAGAAAGGATAGGAGGAAATACAAGTGAGTACACTTATTAGAGATTATGAACGTTTTGCCAAAGAGGCAAATGAGATTTGTAAAGGTCGCGTATATACCGATCATTTACGTCGTTATGCATATGGCGTTGATGCGTCTTGTTATAGCTATTTACCAAAGGTAGTCGTTAAAGCGGAGGATGAACGAGAAGTAAGACGTCTCATTCGTTTGTGTCAACAATGTGGTACACCATTTACATTCCGTGCAGCCGGCTCTTCCTTGTCTGGTCAATGCTCCAGTGAAGATGTACTCATCGTATGTAATGATGGCTTCAAGAAAATGGAAGTTATCGATGATGGGAAAGCCTTGAAATGTGAATGTGGTGTTATCGGTTCCGATGCGAATGATTTATTGAAACCGTACAACCGCAAAATTGGTCCAGATCCTGCAACGCTTGCCACCGCATTAGTGGGCGGTATCTTGAATAATAACTCCTCTGGTATGTGCTGTGGTACGGCGCAAAACTCTTATAAAACAATTCGGTCCATTCGCGTTGTATTACTAGATGGCTCCATCCTTGATACGTCTGACCAAAAGAGCATTGATCAATTCCTTAAAGAAAAACCTCAAATGGTAGAGGATATCTTACAATTGCGCAAGGATATCTTGGCCGATGAAGAATTGACACACTTGATTCATCACAAGTACAAAATCAAAAATACTACAGGCTACGGCTTGAACTCCCTTGTTGATTTTGAAGATATTATCGATATCATCAACCACTTGTTCATCGGTTCTGAAGGTACATTGGGTTTCGTATCTGAAATCGTGTACAACACTGTTGAAGACGTACCATATAAAGGTTGCGGTCTCATGTTCTTTAAAACATTGAACGATGCATCTCTTGCGGTTGTAGCCTTGGCTAATATGGGTCGCGATAAGGTTGTAGCTGCTGAAATGATGGACTATCAATCCCTTAAGGCCGTTCAATCGCTAGATAATGTGCCTGAATTTGTTCGTGAAGTGCCTGAAGGTACAAGTGCTATCTTGTTCCAAACTGAAAGTTACTCCAAAGAAACTGTTGATAAAAACTTAGCTTTCATTAAAGACAAATTGAAAGATATTCCAACGGCTATCCCAAGTCTTTACTCTCAAGATGCTAAAGAATACGATTCTTGGTGGGCAATCCGTAAAGGTATCTTGCCAATCGTTGGTGGTCAACGTAGAAAAGGCACCACTGTTATTACAGAAGATGTATGCTTCCAAATCGAAGATTTCACGAAGGGCATAGAAATGCTTACCGAATTATTCCACAAATACGATTTCGTAGACGGTGGCGTAATCTTCGGACATGCGTTATCTGGTAATGTTCACTTTAACATTACGCCTGATTTCAGTGATCCTAAAGATACTAAGAACTTTGGCGATTTGGTAAAAGAAATGTCCGAACGCGTTTCTGGCTTCGGTGGTTCTTTGAAAGCTGAACATGGTACAGGTCGCATGGTGGCACCATTTATAGAAATGGAATGGGGCCGTAAAGCGTACGAAATCAACCGTCGTATCAAAGCTATCTTTGACCCTGAACGCATTTTGAATCCTGATGTTATCATTACTGATGACCCAGATGTGTATAAGAAAAACCTTAAAGCTCAATGTGTTATTGATGATGCTTTTACAATCTGTATGGAATGCGGTTTCTGTGAAAAACATTGTCCAAGCCGCAATTTAACATTGACTCCACGCCAACGTATCGCATTGTTGCGCGAAACGAAACGCCTTGAAAACGAAGGCAATTTCACATTGGCTGCAGAGCTTAAAAAAGGCTATGAATACTTTGGTGTAGATACCTGTGCTGCGTGCTCCATGTGTAAAGGCCTTTGCCCACTCAGCATCGATACGGCTCAAATTGCATTATCTATGCGCCGCATCGATCCTCCAGCACCAGAATTGGCTAAGAAGATTTACGATAATTTCCCTACTACACTTCAAATGGCTCGTGCTGGTGTAAGTCTTGAAGGCATTGCAGGATCTATCATTACACAAAAAGCGATCTCCAAGATTACAGAAGGTTTACATGGCGTAACAGGTATTACACCATATGTACCTAAAACAACTCCTAAGGCTAATCGCTACAGATTGAGAAGTCGCATTAAACCGACTAACTTTGAAAAGGTTGTATACTTCAGTACTTGTGCGAATCGTGCGTTCAAACCTAATCAAGGTTACGACGATGAACGTAGCTTGCAACAAGTAGTGGAAAGCCTTTGCAACAAGGCCCATATCGATATTATCTACCCTGAACATATCGAAAACCTCTGCTGTGGCTTGAGCTTTGAAAACTACGATGACGTTCATGAGCGTGCTGTAAAAGACTTACACGATGCGTTGATAAAAGCATCTCAAAATGGTAAATACCCAATCGTGATTGACCATAGTGCATGCTTTAATCATGCTTTCAAACATATGCCAGACTTAGAAATCAACGATATTTCTGAATTCTTGTGCAAATACGTTGTGCCTCATCTCGACATTGAAAAATGCGATGAACGCGTAATTGTACACAAACAATGTAAGATCAAATCCTTGAATAAATCTCAATATATTGAAGATTTGGCTCGTCTATGCACAGACCATGTATTCAACATTAAATCCTTTGCATGTGATGGCTTTGCTGGTCAAAAAGGGTTCTTCACACCAGAACTCAACAAATGTGCTACCAAAGATCTTGCAGCTGAAATCGCTGAATACGGTGCAACACTAGGCGTAAGCTCCAGCTCTACCTGTGAAATCGGCCTTGGCGAAAACGGCGGCATCCCATTCATTGGTGTTGCATTCCTATTGGACCGTTGCTCTAAGGCTAAGAAATAAGTCTTGTATATCTATTGCTATTTACGTTAATGGTGCTAGTAGTTTACACTAAGGGTACTAGTAGGTTGGGTTAAAGTAACTGGTAGTTTATGTTAATGTTGCTTTAATATTGCTCGTAAATTATGTTAAAACTACTAATAGTTTTTAGGAGTTTTATGAGATTTATTGCTAATTCTTTATTTTTCTAAGAAATGTGGTATACTAAACGTAGGTAGTAGAGTGTATGAAATTACCTGCAATATAACCAAAAAAAGGACGAGTGGCAGCTCGTCCTTTTTCTTGCTTATTTTTTGTTTTTATTGTTAAGCCAGTAGCTGTAGGTAGTTACAACTAAGGCAACAATAATAGGGGCAAGCAAGGTGCCCCAGAGTGCATAAAACAGCTCCTGCAATATACCACCTCCTTTCGGGAGGTATTTTATATTATATCATCATGCTATGGAGTCTTGTATATAATAAATGATTGGAGAATTTCTAATGAAGAAGGTTGTGCTTTTCTTTCTTTTAATAACAGCCCTTACGGGATGTGGATTGAATCAAAATACGAATAGTAATAAAACAGAATCAAATGCAACTAGTTCTGCTACTGCAACTGGTTCCTCTACATCTGCTGCGGGAAACAGCCAAGCGACTACCAAACAAGATGACCATCTAATTACAGCAAAGCAAGCCTTATCTGCTGGTGAGTATACGAAAGCCATAGAGGAAGCCACTGCATCTATTAAACAAGATGCTAACAACGGAGATGCCTATTCTGTACGCGGCTTTGCAACAGCATTAAATGGTGATGCGGCTAAAGGGTTGACAGATACTAAAAAGGCTTATGATTTAGACCCTAATAATGTGGCTAATTACTATAACATGGCCATGGTCTATAAATTGCAAGGTCAGTTAAACGATTCTAAACAATGGTTTGAAAAGGTATTGGAAAAGGACCCTAGTAACACTTGGTCTGTGTATGGTATTGCTACCATTTATGCAGACCAAGGGGATGATACTAAGGCCCTTGATTGGCTAGAAAAGGCTATAAAAATTGATCCTTCTGTAAAAGCTGTTGCAGCCGAACAAGACCATTTTGAACGCTTTCACAATAATAGGCGATTTAAAACATTGGTAGGATTATAGACATGGATGTGAAACAGATGATTCGCCTTATTATAAAGGTGATAGGATTTATATATTGGCTTATTTTTCTATACCTTGGCGGTCTAATGGTTGTAGACTGGTCAGGGTTTATGACTCGGTACAATATTGAAACACCAATTTTCCTTAGCTATATAGTGGTGGTAGGGTGTATTGTTATGCCTTATTTGGTGTTTTATTGGAAAAAACTGAATCCTAATGTTAAACCGCCCTATTTGGTGCGATGTCTTAGTGCCTATATGGACCGTCTAGAGGACCAACATAGTATATGGTTTGATGTACTATATGTACTCAAGCTACTGCTCTATTTTGTAATAATCTTGTGGATGATCTGTATACTATTACTAACCTTAGCATCTATTGCATGGACAATAGTTCTAATTTTACTGAGCAATTGATGATGTAAATTACATTGTTTTCTCTACTAATGCTTCTTGTAAAAGTTGAGAAAAATTAATTCCTTTAGCCAATGCTCTGTCGTTAAGCCATGCAGGAATCGTTAGGGTTTTCTTTACGGACTTACTATTTTTAGCTAAATCAATATCTGTTTGAACTAATGTAGGATATGTTGTATCGGTACATGGTAAGCTGCGAATAGATGTGGGGGTAGGTAGAGTTTGTCCATCTTCTAAAGCGCCTAATATATAGAGTTCCATAGCCTCTTGTGCATTGGTTATTAATTCTGTTAGTGTTGAGCCGGTGCTACTAGTGTATTCTAGGTCTGGAAATTCAGCCCAGAAACCATCGGCATCATCATGGATTATAGCAGGGTATATAAATTTCATAGGTCCTCCTTATTTTAGTCCCGTACGTTTTAAGATGGCATTTAATAAACCGATAGGTACATCTTTCCCATGTACGGCAATAGCTTCAACTTGATTATCCTTTTTTAAACGATGATGACTACCTCGTTGCCGTACATCCTTCCAGCCATTTTGCAGTAATAATTTAAGTAAATCCTTATCCTTCATATTCTCTCCTTTTATAATAACACGTGTATACGTACAAAACAATTATTAGGAGTTATACATTCTTATTTATAGTCTAACAGTATATAAAGGAAAATAGGGGTGACCATTGGTCACCCCTGATTCTATTAGTCACTTGACAAAATTGATACATGACCTTTATATATTAATCCTATTCATAAAAATCATATTAGTATATAATTAATATATATAAATTAGGTTGAGTATTGATGAAAGGAGAGGATTCATCATGAAACCATTTGGTAAAAGGGTAGCAATGGCTGTGTTGTGTGCGGCGACATTGACATCCCCATTTTTTTTGAGCGGTTGTAGTATGTCAGAGCTATGGCAGGGAACTGAACAGAGCCGCAAGGAAATTGCGCAGCGGTCTGAGCAGGATCAGGTGCAGTTATTTAATCAATATGTGAAAGCTGTAAGCCGATACAATCGCATGGCTGTCATGTTTGATTATGCGAATACGCCAACTCTTAATGAGTTAAAAGCGGGGCAGCATTTAACTGTATTTAGTGCACCGAACTTTAAGCAGTTACAAAAAGAATTAGAAGAGGCTAAGCAAGCAGGTATTCCGTATGATGAAATGAAGGAGCCTTTAGATAAGCTGCTTTCAAAATTGAACGAAATTACACCGGTAGCGGAAGAGCTCGATGCATATTATAAATCTAAAGGGTATACCACAGACAACTATGCTAAGGAGCAACAATTAGGCCCTAAATATGTTCAATTATATGAACAATTTGTTCCTATTTATGCTGACTTTGATAATGTTATGCATAAAATTAATACAGACCGCTTGCAACAACGGTTGCAACAATTGCGTGATGCAGGCAAGAAAAATGCCGCTGCAGCACAAGAGGTTCATTTGCGACTTACTGCGGTCCTAGAAAAGATCGATAGTGAAAAACAACTAGATGTAAATGCTATCAATCAAGAGTTGCAATCTATTGGTGATGTATCAAATGGTATTACTAGTCCTAAGTATGATTCTGTTAAGACCTCTGTAAACTCTACGATTGGTGCAATCCGTACCTATATGGGTTCGAAACAAGATAATGACTATAATCGTATGATTGAGGCCTATAACCATTACATTTCTAATCTGAATACGACCAATATGAATGAGTTAGATTAAAATAAGTTAGATTAATACGTCTATATAAAAGAAAGCTGTATCAAATGAGAGTATCATTTGATACAGCTTTTTAGTTGATATATAGGATATACCTTACTTTTTTAGGCTAATGCGTGTTGTAATTTGGCTCGATAAGGAGAATAATACTAAGGCTATCCAGATACAACCGAAGGCGATCATCTGTGGTGTGCCAAAGCTTTCACCAAAGTAGAAGATGGCTAGCAATAAGGCAATGGTAGGGGATACATATTGCAAGAAGCCTAGTAGGTTAAGCGGCAATAGCTGTGCACCATAGGAGAATAGAACCAATGGGACAGATGTAGTTAGACCGCAGGCTATGAGCAACATGGTTGTATACCAGTTTGTGCCGAAATAGGACCACACGGTATTATCGACCATGGTCGTATATAGTAAGGCTAGCGGTGTTAATAGCCAGGCCTCAAAGGCGATGCTCGTAAAGGGAGAGATGAGTAGTTTCTTTTTTACGGCTCCATAGAGGCCGAAGGAAATGGCGAGAATCATCGACACTAATGGCAAGGATCCCACTTGATAGGTGAGTAAGGCGATGCCGATGGTAGCGATGAGGACACTCAGCTTTTTCGGTATGGATAGAACCTCTTTAAATAGGATGACACCTAATACTACATTGAAGAGTGGGTTGATGTAATAGCCAAGGCTCGTATTCATAACTTGATTATTGGCGATGGCCCAAATGTAGGTGAACCAGTTTACACTGATGATGACTGCCGCAATTAACAGTAGGAATAGTTGTGAACGTTGTTCTTTTAGTAATTGAAAGTCCTTTTTGAATTGTTTAAAGTGTAAGCCAAATACAACGATAGCCATGCAAACACCTGACCAGATAATGCGCTGTGCCAGTATATTATACGGTGAAACATGGTTTAATAATGCCCAATATAGAGGGAGTAAGCCCCAAATTATATAACAACTAAGGGCTGTGATTAACCCTTTTTTACTTGTATGGTCCATAATGCCTCCTCGTGATAGTACTTATTATATCACTAATACTCAAGTCATGCGTTTTAGTTATTGCATATGATTTTCAGTTATAACTTTGATTTTGGCACTTATGATTAAATGTTATGTTCATTGACTTTGTGCATATTGTTACACTATATTGGACTTAGAACAACGAATATAGAGAATAGGTGTCGTAAGACTTAATAGAGAAATCGGTATAAGCCGATGCGGTCCCGCCACTGTAAGGATGAGTCTGCTTTCATACATGTCACTGGAGTAATCTGGGAAGGCGAAAGCGAGGTGATGATCCCGAGCCAGGAGAACTGCCTATTTGATAATCACCGTTATGTACCTACGAGCGATAGGAAGGGGATTGGGGTATGCTGGCTACAGTATTTTTTAGTGTACCTTTCAATAAGAAACCTTACGTGTCACTTTAGGTGGCACGTTTTTTATTGCCCTTAGAGTGGATGTTGAGTATAGGAATCAGGTTTTATAGATATTAAACAGATGGACACATTTTGAGGTTGATGTGGTCCAATAAGATAAAGCTCGAGTGATTCATATATCTAACAATTCGCAGGTACGGTGCGCTGTTTCTCGGTATGGTTTCGAGTTGAAAAGGAGGCACATATATGTCTGACAAAAAGACTTCAAAGGATGCTGAACGTGATTTATTAGCACCTGTATCCTTTGATGAGTTTAAGAAACCTACGTATGAACAATGGCAGGCCGAGGTTGAAAAAGCGTTAAAAGGTGGCGACTTCCATAAGAAGATGTTCACTAAAACCTATGAGGGAATTACGTTACAACCAATTTATACGCCTGCATTGCATGGAGAAAAAATTCCAAAGGGTGTATACCCTGGGGCAGGTGAGTTCCTACGTGGCACAAAGGCAAGTGGTTATATTAAAGACTCTTGGGGAGTATCCCAATATGTAGACGAATCTTTTCCTAAGGATGCTAACCATGCAAGTTTATACGAAATTGTAAAAGGTGGCACCATTCACAATATTCGTCTTGATGAAGCAACACGCCATGATCAAGATGTGCAAGTAGGCGCAGCTGTTGGTATCGGCGGTACATCTCTGTCTACTATGGATGATTGTAGCCAATTGATTGAGCGTTTTAATTTGAAGGAAAACCCTTTATACATTGAAACAGGTGCTTCTGCAGCTATCTTGCTCGGTATGTTAGCGGCTACGGTGAAAGGCTCTAAAAAACAGACCTCTGACTTGAAAGGTCTCGTTGGTGCAGACCCTATTGGTGTTTGGGCTAAAGATGGTACATTGCATATGTCTTTAGATACAGCCTTTGATGAAATGGCACATACTGTTGTATGGGCTAAAGAGCAAGCTCCAGAGCTTAAAACTGTACTCGTATCTGGTGATGTATACGCTAATGGTGGCGCGAACGATGTGCAAGAGGTTGCGTATGCATTGGCGACAGCGGTTTGCTACGTACGTCAATTGGCACAACGTAACATCGATATTCACACTATTGCTAACAGCATGATGTTTACATTCTCCTTGGGTGCAAACTTCTTCATGGAAATTGCTAAATTACGTGCATTACGTGTGCTTTGGGCGCGCATCATGGAAGCGTTCGGTGCCGAAGAAGCTGACCGTGCTGTTCATGTACACGGCAGAACATCGGCTTTCACAAAAACTGTATACGACCCATATGTAAACTTGTTGCGCAATACAACACAAGCATTCTCTGGCGTTGTAGGCGGTTTGAATAGCCTTGAAGTGTCCCCATTCGACCAACCAATTCGCAAAGCTGACGATTTCTCTCGCCGTATTGCCCGTAATATTCAAGTGATGTTACAAACTGAGTTCGAGTTACGTCAACCAGTGGACCCTGTAGGTGGTTCTTGGTATGTGGAAACATTGGCAGCTGAATTATGCGAAAAAATTTGGGCCGAGTTCCAAACTATTGAGTCTAAAGGTGGTATCATAGCAGCCTTGAAAGAAGGCTATCCACAAGCTCAAGTTAAAGCAGTTCTTGATGAACGCTTCAAAAACCTTGCATTCCGCAAAGATGTGGCTGTAGGTAACAACATGTATGCGAATATGACTGAAGAATTGCTTGATCCAAAACCAGAAAATCAAGAAACATTGCGTCAAAAACGGGTTGCTCAAATCGAAGAGTACTTGGCGAGTGCGGAGCCAGATGCTGTTGTGAAAGCACAGGCTACCCTAGAAGCAGGTACGACAGAGCCAGGCGCTTTGATTGGCCTTATTGAACTCGGTGCATTACAAAAATTAACAATACGTCAAATCCGCAAGGCTTTAGATGCTGGCGATATTGCATCCGAAACGATTGAATCCATTGCAGCCCATCGCTGGACTGAACAGTTTGAAGCACTTCGCATGCGCACTGAGAATTATAAACAACGTACGAAAGATAATGTGAAGGTATTCTTGGCCAATATGGGGCCAATCCCTCAACATAAACCTCGTGCGGACTTCTCCACAGGCTTCTTCGAAGTAGGTGCTTTTGAAGTTATCAAAAATGATGGTCATGAAACAACGGCTGATGCTGCGAAAGCTGCTCGTGAAAGTGGTGCTGATGTAGTTGTTATCTGTTCTACAGATGATACCTATCCAGAATTGGTACCACCACTTGCTAAGGAATTGAAAGAAACTATGCCGCATGTAACGGTTATTTTAGCAGGGGCACCTCCTAAGGACTTAGAACCTGTATACCGTGAAGCTGGCGTGGACGACTTCATTTCTGTTCGTGCAAATTGTTACGAAATCTTGAATACGTTACAAGATAAGAAAGGGATGTGAGCTCATGTTTAAAAATCCAGACTTCTCCTCTCTTGGCTTGGGATCTCAGACAGCAACATCTCGCGATGCATGGCTTGCTGAACTTCAAAAAGAAACAGGAAAAAGCTTTGAAGATTTATATAATACAACAATGGAGCAAATCCAACTAAAGCCTCTCTATACAGAGATGGATTATGAAGGAATGACACACCTTGACTATATGGCTGGTGTACCTCCATTCTTGCGTGGACCTTATTCCACAATGTATGTTACTCGTCCTTGGACAGTACGTCAGTACGCTGGTTTCTCCACAGCGGAAGAATCCAATGCGTTCTATCGTCGTAACTTGGCAGCGGGCCAAAAAGGTTTGTCTATCGCCTTTGACCTTGCTACTCACCGCGGTTATGACTCCGATCATCCTCGTGTAGTAGGTGACGTTGGTAAAGCGGGCGTTGCGGTAGACTCCATCCTCGACATGGAAATTCTATTCTCTGGTATCCCTCTTGATCAAATGTCCGTATCCATGACAATGAACGGCGCCGTATTGCCAGTAATGGCGTTCTACATCTTGGCTGGTGAAGAACAAGGCGTAGATAAAAAGGTTATGGCTGGTACAATCCAAAATGATATCTTGAAAGAGTTCATGGTACGTAATACCTATATTTACCCTCCAGCTACATCTATGCGTATTATCGGTGATATCTTTGCGTATACATCCCAGTACATGCCTAAATTCAACAGTATTTCCATTTCTGGTTACCATATGCAAGAAGCGGGCGCTACTGCAGATATCGAATTAGGTTACACATTGGCCGATGGTCTCGAATATATCCGTACCGGTGTTAATGCAGGCCTTCACGTTGACCAGTTCGCACCACGGTTGTCCTTCTTCTGGGCAATCGGTAAAAACTACTTCATGGAAGTGGCAAAAATGCGTGCGGCTCGTATGTTGTGGGCTAAGATTATCAATAGCTTCGGCTCTGAAAATCCTAAATCCATGGCACTCCGTACACATAGCCAAACATCTGGTTGGTCTCTTACAGAACAAGATCCATTCAACAACGTGGCTCGTACATGTATGGAAGCGATGGGTGCTGCGTTAGGTCATACGCAATCTCTACATACCAATGCGCTTGACGAAGCCATTGCGTTGCCTACGGACTTCTCTGCACGTATTGCGCGTAATACTCAGCTTTACATCCAAGATGAAACTAAGGTATGTAAGGTTATCGATCCATGGGGCGGTTCCTACTATGTAGAAGCGTTGACAGACGAATTGATTCGTCGCGCTTGGGGTCATATCCAAGAAATCGAATCCCTTGGCGGTATGGCGAAAGCTATCGATACAGGGCTTCCTAAGATGCGTATTGAAGAAGCTGCTGCACGTCGCCAAGCTCGTATCGACTCTGGTCGTGAAGCGATTATTGGTATCAATAAATATCGTCTAGATAAAGAAGATCCATTGGATATCCTCGACGTAGATAACACAGCTGTACGGGAAGCGCAAATTCGTCGTCTCGAACAATTGCGTGCTAACCGGGATGAAGAAAAGGTTCAATCCTGTCTTGAAGCGATCACAAAGGCTACAGAATCGGGTGAAGGCAACTTACTTGCTCTTGCACTTGAAGCGGCTCGTGCTCGTGCATCCTTGGGTGAAATTTCCTTTGCTGTTGAAAAGGTATGCGGTCGTCATAAAGCGGTTATTCGCTCTATTTCCGGTGTATACTCCAGCGAATTTGAAGATGACGATGTAATCAAAGAAGTACGCCAAATGGCAGATAACTTTGAAGAACTCGAAGGTCGTCGTCCTCGTATCATGATTGCGAAGATGGGCCAAGACGGTCATGACCGTGGTGCCAAAGTTATCGCTACATCCTTCGCGGATATGGGCTTTGACGTGGATATCGGACCTTTGTTCCAAACTCCAGAAGAAACAGCACAAGATGCGGTGGATAATGACGTTCATATTGTCGGATTTAGTTCTCTTGCGGCGGGGCATAAGACATTATTGCCTCAACTTGTAGAGGAACTCAACAAGCGGGGCCGTGGAGATATTTTAGTTGCCATCGGCGGCGTAATCCCTGCTCAGGACTATGAATTCCTACGCGAACATGGCGCAGTGGCTATCTTTGGCCCTGGTACAGTTTTGCCAGTAGCGGCGAAAAAATTACTAGAAACATTGACTAGTCACGTTCAAGACGAGTCTCATGACTGATAACAAACGGCCTACTCCGGATGAATTGCGCAATACACAGGACGCAACTTTCACCACTGGTGAAGGCAAAGCCCCTGAATTAGGTGTAAAAAACGCAAGCACAGAGGGTAGTACCTATCGTCCCGACTGGGTGCCAGAAGAAGCGAAGAAAGATGACACTTACGCGTGTCACGTAATGAAAGGCGTCAAGGAAATGCATGACGGCCTCTTATCTAGCTCTGCTCATCTGGCTCCAGCGGTACGTCCCGTACAGCGGCGAAAGAAATTAACTGTCGCTGATTATGTACGCGGTATCGAGCAGGGGGACCGCGTTATACTTTCACGGGCTATCACATTAGTAGAAAGTAATAATAAGGACCATTTCAAACTAGCTCAACAGGTGTTGCAAGCCGTATTGCCTCGCACGGGCAAGGCATTGCGCATCGGTATTACTGGTGTGCCTGGGGCCGGTAAAAGTACGTTTATTGAAGCCTTCGGTAACATGCTCATTGAAGCGGGTTACAAGGTTGCCGTACTGGCTGTAGACCCTACGAGCCAAGTCACAAAAGGCAGTATCTTGGGTGATAAAACGCGGATGGAAACGTTGACGAAACACCCAGAGGCTTATATTCGTCCATCGCCAGCTGGTGGTACACTAGGCGGTGTGGCTCGTAAAAGTAGAGAAACTATGCTACTTTGCGAGGCTGCTGGGTACGATATTATTCTCGTTGAAACCGTTGGGGTTGGGCAAAGCGAAGTTACCGTGCGTTCCATGGTAGACTTCTTTATGCTCATCGTTTTAACGGGGGCAGGCGATGAATTGCAAGGCATCAAAAAAGGCGTTATGGAACTTGCTGATGCTATTGTGGTCAACAAGGCCGATGGGGATAACCTCAAACGAGCTCTCATTGCTCGTAGCGATTATGACCGGATGTTGCATTACATCCGTCCGGCTACGGAAAAATGGAAGACTCAAGCCTATACATGTTCAGCTGTCACAAAGGATGGCCTCGATGAATTGTGGGATGTTATCCAAGAATTTACTGAACAAGGCAAAGAAAATGGAGTTTTCTTAAAACGCCGTCAAGAACAATCCCTTCGTTGGGTACGCGATATGATTGACGAACACTTGCACAACCTATTCTTTAATAATGTAGTCATTCAAGGTCGCATGGGCGAAGTCGAAGCCGCTGTCTTAGACGGTGAAATGAGCGAATCTCAAGCCGTTGAAGAACTTATTGGCGTTTTCGATAAGTCCTTACAATAAGTAGATCGGTAAATACATATTGTATTGTTAAATATATATCGTATTGCTAAATATATATTAGATAAGCCGGCATAACTTATCTTAATACGCACTCCGTTAGCAATCGTATGTATTTCGATATAATTAAAGATGTATTTGTAAAAGGCATAGTATCAATGTTCACTGTTGGATTTGGACCAATAGTAGTTGCATACTATGCCTTTTTCTATGTCATAATAACTAGTTCCCATTAATTGTCTAATAAAAGTTGATTAATATATAAGTTCATCTTTTTAAAATGCAAAAATCAGTGTATAATTAAGTTATATTATTTATTAATCGTTTAATGTTACGAGAGGGGCATTCAAATGAACAAAAAATTATTATTACCTGTAGGTGTAGTCGTTCTAATTATTGGTATTGCGATTCTATTATTAAATCCAGATCCAGGGGCGGCTAATTTGGAAATTGCGAGAAATGCTACAAATGCTCAAGCGGCAGCAAAGGCGATTTCTGAGAATAACCAATCTTACACATTGTGGTATTCTATTGGTATGTTCTGTAGCGGTTTAGGCATTGCACTGTCAGTAGGTGGCTTCATTGTAGGCTTTATTAAAAAAGACTAATCTATTTAGGAACGTATCAAAGGCTGTACTAGAATGTATATCATTTCTAGTGCAGCCTTTTTGTATTTTAATTTTAGGGTTATAGGACAAAACGTGTTGGTTTTGCCCTATAACCCTAATTTTATCCTGTGGACTTTAGCTAGCTTATGTCTATCTAGCGAATTAGTCTATATTTATCTTGCAAGTCATCCTATATCTATTTATGTTGTGGTTTTACGCTCTATATCTGTTTTCGGTGGGATAAAACGTGGTATAATTAACCCGGATAGAGCCTAAAAGTATGTGGCTTTTGGAGGTTAGTATGAGTAGTATAGCGCATTTATTTGTAGCTGGTGGATTTGTTATGTATCCGCTGGTGATTTTTTTACTGTTTACCTTGATGATTGGCATTGAACGTATCTTTCTATATCGCAAGTTTACAAAGGATTTGCGCCGTTTTAATAAGGTCTTAGAGAAGAATCAATCTTGGATTATGTTACCAAGTGTTTTGGAACGGGATACAGAGGAACTTGGTTCTTTATTTGCCCGTGCTATCCGCAGTGCAAAGAATTATAATGGCTTGGAAAACCGCCTTCAAGATGTAGTGTCGTACGCTGATGAACGTTTAAAACGCGGCCTTAGTTGGCTCAGCATGATTGTAACAATGGCTCCGTTATTGGGGTTGCTAGGGACGGTCCTCGGTATGATTCGTGCGTTTGCCGTGGTAGGTGGAGATATTGGGGCTCCGACCATTATTACAGGTGGTGTTTCTGAAGCCTTGGTGGCAACGGCTACAGGGTTGACCGTGGCCATTATTGCCCTTGGCTTTCACAGTTACTGTGCGGCGAAGGTCAACGATTCTGTGGCGACATTAGAGCATGAGTGCGGCAACATCCTTGATGCGTACAATGAGGAACATGATATATGAGACGACGCACATTAGGGGTTAAAAAAGAGCCTACCATCATGATTATTCCCATGATTGATATCGTATTCTTTTTATTGGTATTTTTCATGGTAGGCACGCTGTATATGAATACAGAGCAACAAATTCCGCTAAATTTACCATCTGCATCGTCGTCTACGGCGAAATCTATCGAACCTATCACCATTACCTTAACTACAACGCACACGCTATATATCGATAATCAGGAAATTTCTTCGGATCGCTTGGCGCAAGAGGTCAAATCTATCGTTACACAAGCACCTCAACAAGCCTTTGTGATTCGTGCTTCAAAAGATGTATATTATAACGATGTTATCGAGCTTTTGGACATGCTCAAGGTGAACGGTGCTAAATATATTAGCGTCGCTACGGAACGGAAGTGATTCCATGTTTGAATCACATTATCTGAAACCTTTTATTGTATCTTTAGGCATTACCATCATGCTTATCTCTGGCATGGGGCTTTCCTTGCGTGGCATCGTTGGAACCGGTGTGGCTTATGATGCCGCAGAGGTTAGCTTTCATCTGCCTGAGGATAGTGAAAGTGATGCGGAAACTAACGCTATTGAGCCTATACCTAAGGATAAGCCACCGGTTGAACCTCAGACTCCAGAAGGGCCTGCGCCTAAGGCAGATCCTCTTGTAACGGAAAATACAGGTGATGAAAGTGTTCATAATTTAAATGCCAATAAGACTACATCTAATGCTCGTCGCGAATGGGCCGTTCCAAAGGCCATAGAATCGGAAACGACTAATAATGAACAAGCTGTTGTTACGGGTGGAAATGATTCCAAAGATGGAAAATCCTCTAAGCCTGACAATGCTCCTATGGGTAAGGATATAACATCTGATCCGAATGCCAATGGAAACGGCTTTGCCGAAGCTAGTGATTTATCCTTCCTATCTGATCTTGCGTGGGGGATCCTAACACCAGGGCAACAAGCGCTTTTACAAAAGTCGGATATCAACCCCCAAGAATATTTACGAACTGTACAAGAACAGGGAAAGGGGTCAATCGTAACAGGTAAGGTTGTAGTACGCGTTAACTTTGATGTTAATGGACATGTCATCGTAGGAGAACATACACCGCTCATCGCTGAGGATGTACCGCAACCAGTCAAAGAGGAAGCAATGCGCATCGTTAAAAGCAGTGGTTCTATTATCAATCGAAGAGGGGAACCTGTATATCTAGCGGTTCCTGTTGTTTTAGGACAATAAAGAGGCATATCTTACATACATTAGTATGGGATATGCCTCTTTGTTATGGTTGTGAAAAAAGATTGTATTAATTTTGATTGGTAAGCATTGTTTTTGTAGAGTTGAAGACGGCTAGATATACGATGGCGCCACCGATGAATAATGTGACTTGCATAGGTGTGCTGAATTGATCAGCTCGCCACAATGCAAAAGCGTAGAAGAACATGGTAATCAACATGATGAGAAATGCGATGATAACGCGTACATTAGTGTGTACTGCTAAGGATGTAGTAATACGCGATTTATTCATCATTACGTAAATTAAAGATACTACGATGTCTGCCGTAAAGATGGAGAAGATAAAGTTGTAATCAAACTCGCCAAAAAGGACTACCGCCAAGCCGATAAAGCTGAGCATAAAGAATAGACGTAATAGAATACCTATAGTATTAGATTCGTTGCGCTGTGCGCGGCGTTCCTTACGATTTAAAGTTGCCATGAAAGCCTCCCCCATAGTAGAAATGTTTATTACTATTATCATAAAGCTCGTGTATAGATTGAGCAATTATTCGCAGTACATTTAGTCTGTATGTTTATTATATATCACAATGTATAGCTATGATATAGTATTAATTAATTTATTACTATATGACTATATGGGAAATTAGAGAGAGAGTATAGTTCAAGTTATTGTTATCTATGTTATCAATGGTATGATTGTGTTTGTTTTTTCTGTTTTAGACTCTGTAGTTCAATATGTACATCCTTTTTTCTAGGATTGAACAACTACGGTTTGACAACTAAAGCCGAACGATAAGTAAAATTAATATAATTATCATTCGGAAAATTTAGTTCCGTTCGTTGAATGGAGCTTTCACATATGGTACAATAATCCTATAAATCTAGCTTTTATCATGCAAAGGAGATATCATGATACCACGTTATACACGAGAAGAAATGGGCCATATTTGGAGCGAACGCAACGAATTCGACACAATGTTATTGGTGGAGACCCTCGCATCTGAGGCACAAGCTGAGTTGGGCGTTATTCCTAAAGAAGCGGCGAAAACAATTCGGGAAAAGGGCAATTTCGACGTTGAGCGCATTCATGAGATCGAAAAGGAAACGAATCATGATATCATTTCCTTCGTAACAGCAGTGGGCGAATACGTAGGTCCTGAAGCGGCTAAATACATCCATCTTGGTCTTACCTCTACAGATGTGAAAGATACGGCGCTTGGGTATATGATGAAACAAGCCTGTGATATCTTAATTGATGATTTAAAGCGTTTGCACGAAGTATTGCGTCGTCGTGCAGCTGAGTTCAAATACACACCTATGATTGGCCGTACCCACGGTATCCACGGCGAACCAACTACATTCGGCTTGAAATTGGCGTTGTGGATGGCAGAGGTAGAACGTGATATTGAACGCATGGAACATGCGCGTAAAAGCGTTGCCGTTGGTAAATTGTCTGGCGCTGTTGGTACATACTCCAATATCGATCCATTCGTAGAACAATATGTGTGTGAAAAATTAGGTCTTGAACCTGTTAAAATTGCTACACAAGTGGTGCAACGTGACCGTCACGCTGAATTGTTGTCCACTATTGCTGTTGTAGGCGGCACATTGGATAAAATCGCTTTAGAAATCCGTCACTTACAACGTACAGAGGTGCGCGAAGCAGAAGAATATTTTAGCCCTAAACAAAAGGGTTCCTCTGCGATGCCTCATAAACGCAACCCTATCACATGTGAAAGAATTTGCGGTATGGCTCGCTTACTTCGTGGCTATGCACAATCTGCTTACGAAGATCAAGCATTGTGGCATGAACGCGATATTTCTCATAGCTCTGTAGAACGAGTTATCTTGCCGGATGCGACAATCTCGTTAAATTATATGTTGCACCTAACAATCCGAACCATTGATAAATTGTTGGTATACCCTGAAACTATGCTTAAAAATCTTAACCTTACAGGGGGCCTCGTATTTAGCCAAACAATTTTGACACACCTTGTAGACAAAGGTGCGGTACGTGACGAAGCATATCGTTGGGTTCAAAAACATGCTATGGAACGCTGGCTTGAAGGCAAAGATTTCGCAACAGGTTTAAAAGCTGATGAAAACATTAAGAAGTACATGACTGATGAGGAAATCGATGCATGCTTTGATCCGTATAAATTGCTAAGACATGTAGATACAATCATGGCTCGCTTTGGCCTATAATTGTAGGGTACTTCCCACATAACATATGAAAGACTAGGGTAGGTATAGACCAACAAGCCTATGGTACATGCAGTAGGTGTTGGCTATATCTACCTTTTTTGTTTTGAAAGCAATATGCCATTTTAGATAGAAGTATATTATTTTAACAGATAATTATAAATTAGTTTTCTAGCAGGCTTTTATATACTCGTCTTACATTAGGAAACCATCTATTTGTTTTAGGAGGTTATATGAAACGTATTATACGGAAGTACGGACCGCCTATTTTTCACTGTATTAATGACTTTGGTCAAGGTTCGCTGGCGGCCCTCATACCGTTTTTTATCGCTAACTTTGGCCTTAATTATTATCAATCGGCTTCCATCATTTTCTGTAATACCGTGGTGGCTTCCGTGGCACAGCCCGTATTGGGCTATGTGGCAGATCGGTGGCGCGTACCCTGGTTTATTCCCGTTGGGTTTACGGTGACTCTTGTGTCGATTAGCGCTATGGCATTGGCTACGAGTTACGAAATGATTCTTGCTTTGTCGCTCTTGGCCGGGGTAGGGGCCGCGTTATTCCATCCCGAGGCGGCTCTTCTTGTAAATTGTACGCAATCTCATGAAATCGGTAACGCCATGGGCCGCTTTGCAGTCGGCGGCAGTGCGGGCTTTGCGTTGGGACCCTTTATTGCTGGTGGTGTTTACGTCTTTGGGGGACAATTCCTTTGGGTATTTACGCTTATCGCGCTACTTGGTGTATTGTTATATCTCTATGCCTTTATGGGTGAGGGTGAAACTACCGATGATACTGATATTGCTGATGTTGCTGATGCTGGTAACCGTGAAAGCCGTGCTAAGGTTCTTAGTACCGGTACAAATGATTGGGTGAGTTTCGGTAAGTTATTTTTTGTGATTGCTTCTCGATCTATACTCTTCTCTGTATTGGCTATCTTTATTCCTATTTTGTATATTACTGTTATTAATGGTGAAGCTAGTGCATCTAGTTTGGCCCTTACTGCGTACTTTGCGATGGGTGCCGTCCTTACCTATATGGGAGGGGCCTTATCTGACCGACTTGGATTTCTTAAAACTGTGCGCTTAGGTAATCTGATTTTCTTGCCTTCTGTTTTAGTATTTATTTTTGTGCCTAATATGTGGGGCTTTTTTGGTGCTATGATACCGATGGCCTTTGGCGTATTCTCACAATACGGACCAATTACGGTACTGGGTCAAAAATACCTTGCAAAAAATGCAGGCTTTGCATCAGGTATTACGCTAGGTCTTGGTATTACCTTAGGTGGCCTTGTGGCTCCTTATGTAGGACATCTAGCAGATATCTATGACGTACAAACAGCATTGATGACCTTGATACCGGTAGGTGTTATAGGCTTATTGATGAGTTTTTGGTTAAAAGAACCAAAATAGCCCATGCATTTGGAAAGAAACTAAAGATTGAATTTGTATAAATACTTTCACAGAATCCGAACATTGTTGTATAATGATATTGAATTATTTAGACTTTCATATGGAGGATATAGATATGGCAACTAGTATGGTTATCGGCACTCAATGGGGTGACGAGGGGAAAGGTAAAATTGTTGACTGGATCGCAGAACGTGCGGATGTTGTGGTGCGCAGTCAAGGTGGTAATAACGCGGGTCATACTGTTGTAGTTGATGATAAAGCGTTTGCACTTCGCCTTTTACCAAGTGGTATCTTATACGATAACAAACAAAATATCGTGGGTACTGGTGTTGTTATCGACCCTAAAGTTCTGCTACAAGAAATTGAAGGTCTTGAAAAGCAAGGCAGATCTGCTAAATCCCTTCAAGTTTCTGACCGTGCACATGTCATTATGCCATACCATATCGCTCTAGATACTGCGGAAGAAGCATCTAAAGGGGATGCTAAAATCGGTACTACTAAAAATGGTATTGGTCCTTGCTACGCTGATAAAATCAATCGTATCGGTATCCGTATCTGCGATTTGTATGATATGGAAACATTTAAACAAAAATTAGCGTACAATGTAGAGTTCAAAAATAAAATGCTTACTAAGGTATACGATGCTGAACCTGTTAGCTACGATGAAATCTTAGCGGATTACATCAAATACGCTGAAGCCTTGAAACCTTATGTAACAGATACTAATGCGGCTGTTCTTAAAGCTGTAAAAGAGGATAAAAAGGTATTGTTCGAAGGTGCTCAAGCTACTATGCTCGACCTTGACCATGGTACCTATCCATTCGTAACATCCTCTCATCCAATTGCAGGTGGTGCTTCCACAGGCGCTGGTGTGGGTCCTAACTACTTAAAAAACATCTTTGGTGTTGTAAAAGCATATGCTACACGTGTTGGTGCAGGTCCGTTCCCTACAGAGCTTCTTAACGAAACTGGCGATAATCTCCGTGAACTTGGTCATGAGTTCGGTACTGTAACGGGTCGTCCTCGTCGTTGTGGTTGGTTAGACCTCATGGTTGTAAAATACGCAGCAGGTCTTAATAGCCTTGATTACTTAGCTATTACACGTTTGGATATTCTTGATACTTTTAAAGAATTGAAGATCTGTGTAGGTTACAAATTGAATGGTAAAGACGTAGAAGGGTTCCCAGCTAACTTAAAAGATCTTGAAGCTTGCGAAGCAGTTTACGAAACATTGCCAGGTTGGGAAACTGATATCTCTGGTATCCGTGAATATGATAAATTGCCTGAAAATGCTCGTAAATATGTAGAACGTATTGCAGAAGTAACAGGTGTGCCTTTAGGCATTGTATCTGTTGGTCCTAACCGTAGCCAAACTATCGATTTAGTAAATGTATTCTAAGCTATACTAATTTGATATAATAGAAAATTTGCATTTGGTAGCATTGATAGAGTGTTATATATTTTAACATTTCTCGCTATGCAATCGATTTATAGAATTATACAGATTAGACCCCTCACAGAGGGGTCTTTTGTATTGAATGGATGCAGAATACAAACGTGGATCCTCTATATCTAATCCTTTAGGTTGCTACAGTAGTGCGGTATATCGAAGTATGCTTTATAGTTATTAGAGTGTGAGTATATCGAGAAATATATAACAAATAATAGAGTGTAATTGTTATATATACAGAAAAATGTATATTCAAATAAACCTATCAAATAAAAAATTGTTTAAAATATTCATTTTATACAAATAGCTACGTGCTTAAATTAGTTTATAATTAGGCGAAATTTACTTATCTATAATTTTTTTGTATTCATAATAAATTATTAAGATACAAATATAAAGAAAAAAATAGATTTACATTAAGAAATAGTATATAATAGTACCAAGAAGTAGATTGATATTTTTTGATAAGGATCTGAGGAGTTAAAGATATGGTTGAAGTTTCTTACGAACGTTTAGCGACGATTTTTAAGGCATTAAGCGATGAAACAAGATTACACATCATCGATATGTTGTCTTGCAATGAATTATGTGCAGCCGATATTTTAGCGAGCTTCAATTTGTCTCAATCTACGTTGAGTTACCACATGAAAATCTTAATTGATGCAGGTGTAGTTAACTCTCAACGTAATGGTTTATGGACGCGTTACTCCATTAATGAAGCTACATTTGCGGATATTTTAGATATTCTCCCTCAATTATACAAAACTAAAGATGAGTGCATTTGCGCGCAAATTAAATACTGCCGCATTTCTGAGCACGAAAAAGAAGCGTAACAATGAGACGTTGGATTATGCATGTTGATATGGATGCATTCTTCGCGTCCATAGAACAACTGGATCATCCAGAGTATAAAGGCCACCCCGTAATCGTGGGTGGTCTTTCTTCACGTGGTGTGGTAGCTACCTGTTCCTATGAGGCCCGAAAATTTGGTGTTCATTCTGCGATGCCAATCTCGAGGGCTAAGAAACTCTGTCCTGATGGGATCTATGTATATCCTCGAATGGATCGCTATAAAGAGGTGTCGAACCAAATTTTTTCCGTTATGAAAGAATTCACCCCTTACATTGAGCCTCTATCTATTGATGAAGCTTTTCTTGAAGTGAGCGGCATGTCCACCATGTATAGCGGCCCTAAAGCGCTAGGGCGAGCCATTAAAGATCGTGTATTCGAGAAAACAGGACTTATTATCTCTGCAGGCTTAGCACCCAATAAATTTCTTGCTAAATTGGCTTCTGATTTAGATAAACCCGATGGTCTTGTGGTCATCCCATACGGTCGTGAAAAAGAGGTGTTGGCTCCTTTGCCTATTAAACGTATTTGGGGTGTTGGTCCTCGGACAGAGAAAATTTTGAAAGCCGGTGGCTTTCACCTGATGCGTCATATTCAGTCTTTGCCTGATGAAAGCAGTTTAATTCCTCTCGTGGGGAATCAGGCAAAACGCATATGGGAACTGGCGAATGGTATCGATGATAGACCTGTTGAAACAGATCGCAAGATACAATCAATTGGAGCGGAGGAAACCTATGAAGAAGACCTCACAGAGGGCCGTGCTATTGAATTAGAGTTTAGGTACTTTGCGAACCGTCTATCGAAACGGCTTCGGAGGCGTAACCTTCATGGACATACTGTATCTATCAAGGTTCGGTATGATGATTTTACTACTGTATCACGGCAGAAGCGGCTAGATACACCATCAGACCAGGAGCATGTATTTTTCGAAACAGCATTGATCCTGTGGAATAAATTGATGCAGAATAAGACGAGTAAGCGGCCTAAAGAGGCTAAGAAAGATACGGAACCCTTAGGGGCCACTACAAAGGTAAAGTTTACGAATTTTAAATGTAGTAGTTCTAAAGGGCTTACCTGTATGGATCCGCCTGGCCCTATACGACTATTAGGTCTTACTGTGAGTGGTCTCGATGAGGAGGTTCCTATGCAGGATAGTCTCTTTGAATCCTCACAGGATGAAACAGAGGATAAGCTTGCTAGCGTGTTAGATTCGTTAGAGTCTAAATTTGGTGAGACTGCTGTTATGAGTGGTGCATTATGGCAGCGCTTTCACGGAGACAATGGAATACGTAGGAAACGGTCAGAGTTGAAAGCGGCCGTGGATGCACAGCTTGGTCAAGAGGATGGGGCATCTACTAAAGTTAATGTAGGCTCGACTAAAGAGGCTAATCGGTCTACAGTTGCAGATACACACGCATCTATTGAAGAACCTAAAAAGACCGTCAAAAAGGACTTATAAAGTTTATATTGAATACTTTCGCTAATATAATTGTTCATGTTACAATATGGGTGTAGTGTTAATAAATTACCGCAAGAGAGGTATAGATATGAGTTTATTTCGTGTGGCCATCCATTATGGCGTAAACAGCAATGGTTTCTTGTCCTATGATACAGAAACAAAAACAGTGTCCGTAGATTTACCTGAACAAGAGTGGGTTGATAAGGTAATCGCTTACTTAAATAATGAACATGCTATTGAGCATGCTACAGGTCTTGATACGTATGAACGGTTGACCGTAAAACCATTAGAATCTTTGGATAACCTTAAGTTAGCTTTAACACGTATGTGGGAAGCAATCGACGTACAAGTTGACTGGAGTCGTCCGGCATAAATTGAATGAAAACACCTTGTGATCTACAAGTTAGTAGAAACAAGGTGTTTTTTGTTTTGCGTATTTTTGTAGGTATATCTTAATAGGTTTTAAATATATAGTACTGAAATTTTCATTTTAGAATTATAAATGATATCGTGTATACAAGATTTGTAAAAGTTTAGGGTTGTTATGTTAAAAAATTTGTGCTATTCTAATTACATATTAATGGATAATAATTATCCATTAATAATTTTTATCGTAATTAAGATGTATGATTTAAAAATTATGTAAAGTAAATTACTTTAATTTTGATTTCTAAGTAGGAGTTTATACTATGAGTGATGAAAAGAAACTGACAACAGCCTTTGGTGCTCCTGTACCCGACAATCGCAATTCCGCTACAGCAGGTAAACGTGGTCCTGTATTGATGCAGGATGTTTGGTTGATGGAGAAACTAGGCCACTTTGCGCGTGAAGTGATTCCTGAACGTCGCATGCATGCGAAAGGATCCGGCGCATTTGGTACTTTCACAGTAACCAATGACATTACAAAATATACGAAAGCAAAAATTTTCTCTGAAGTGGGCAAACAAACACCGTTATTTGTACGGTTCTCCACCGTTGCGGGCGAACGCGGTGCAGCCGATGCGGAACGCGATATTCGTGGCTTTGCCGTGAAATTCTATACAGAAGAAGGCAACTGGGACCTCGTAGGTAACAATACACCTGTATTCTTTATCCGCGATCCATTGCAATTCCCTGATTTGAACCGCGCTGTAAAACGCAATCCTAAAACAAATCTTCGCGATGCGACAGCAAACTGGGACTTCTGGTCCAGCTTGCCAGAGGCTATGCACCAAGTAACAATCGTAATGAGTGACCGTGGTATTCCTAAGTCTTATCGTACAATGCATGGATTTGGCAGCCATACATACAGCCTTATCAACGAAAACGATGAGCGTGTATGGGTTAAATTCCATTGGGTTTGCCAACAACCGATTGAAAATCTTTCCAATGCTGAGGCGGCCGAACTTGTGGCTAATGACCGTGAAAGCCATCAACGGGATCTTTTCGATGCTATCGAACGCGGCGATTTTCCTAAATGGAAATTATGCATTCAAGTGATGACAGAAGAACAAGCCAACAACATGCCATACAATCCATTCGACTTAACAAAGGTATGGTATCATGATGAATTCCCATTGATCGAAGTAGGTGTAATGGAGCTCAACCGTAATCCAGAAAACTACTTCCAAGATGTAGAACAAGCTGCATTTGCACCATCTACTATCATTCCTGGCATATCCTTCTCCCCTGATAGAATGCTTCAAGGTCGTTTGTTCTCCTATGCGGACGCACAACGTTACCGTCTAGGTGCCAACTACCATCAGATTCCTGTTAATGCCCCAAAATGTCCTGTAAACAGCTATCATCGTGATGGCCAAGGACGTGTAGATGGCAATCATGGATCTACTATTGGTTACGCACCTAATAGCTTTGGTGAATGGGCTGAACAACCAGAATTCAAAAATCCTCCTCTCGATGTATCTGGTGCGGCTTATCAATATGACTTCTATGAAGACGATTCTGACTTCTATACACAACCAGGTAAATTGTTCCGCCTCATGAGCCCTGAGAAACAACAAATCTTGTTTGAAAATACGGCAGCGGCTATGGACGGCGTACCTGATTTTATCAAAGAACGTCATGCAAAACATTGCTATCAATGCGATCCTGCTTATGGTGAAGGCTTTGCGAAAGCCTTGGGCATGAACATCGACTTTAGCGATGTAAAATAAGACTAAAGATACTATTTAAACAACATTAAAATAGTTTATCTAAACAATACTAACGCGATAAAAGAACTTCCTTAAACTAACACGAAGCCCCTCCTTGCTATGTAGCTCATAGTAAGGAGGGGCTTTTGTTGTGGAGAGTGTATTTAAATATTACTAATCAAATTTTTTACTTTCAGAAATATACAAATTTTAAAAGGATTTTAGTATAACTATGTAGAATTATATGATGTGTTGAATTTGCACGAAATGTTACATGTGAATAGGAGGCAGTTATGAAATCTAGTAGTTTGGCATGGTATGTGGCGGTGGCTTGTATTGGAGGAAGCCTTTGTGTTGGATCTGTAGTACAGGCGAATTCTCCTGTGACGGTGAAAGCAAATAACTCTGCTCCCGCAGCTATTGTAACGCAGGCTCAATCAGCTCAGGCGGTTACAACAGCTAAGAATGATGGAGTTAGTGCTACATCAAATCATACAGTAACTAATAATGCAGTAACTAATGATGAAGTACAGGAAGCACTTAAGCAAAAACAACAATACCAAGCCGAAACTGAAACGATGGGCTTGCTATGGATGCGCACCTCTGCAGAGTACAAAGCGCTAGCGTATCAAGGGTATAATGTGGCAATGAATGCCGTTAAGATAGCCGTTACTGATCCATCTCATCAAAGAAAACCTTTAGCTATCGTTCTTGATGCGGATGAAACAGTAGTGGACAATACCAAGTTGATGGGTGAAAGTATAGCAAACGGCAATGGCCGTTTTGATGCACCTTGGTGGCGCCAAGCCGTACATCAAGGAAAATCGCAAGCCATGCCTGGAGCCGTTGAATTTTTAAATGAAGTTCATAAACAAGGGGTAGAAATCTTCTATGTTTCAAACCGCTACGCACCTGTAAACCTTGACGTAACGATACAGAATTTTAAAGAACTAGGATTCCCATCTGTCGATAAAGACCATGTACTACTATTCGAAAAAGACTCTGATAAACAACCTCGCTTTGATATGATTGCTAAAAAATATTATGTCGTTGTATACATGGGCGATAACGCCGGTGACTTCCCGATTGGTACAAAAGGTAAGACCTTAGCTGAAAGAAATGGTATCATCGATGCTCATAAGGAAGACTTTGGTACTACCTTTGTAGTATTTCCAAATCCTGCTTACGGATCCTGGGTAAGTGCACTAGCGAAAGGCTACCAAAACCTAAGTCCAGAAGAACAAAAACAAGTGAATAACCAGTACCTACAACAATAAGGATGTCTTGCGTATACTTTATTAAAAACGATATAATAAAGTATACATGCGTCTATAGCTCAGTTGGATAGAGCGGCAGTTTCCTAAACTGCGTGTCACTGGTTCGATTCCGGTTAGGCGCACCAAAAAAATAATTAATGAGCATATGTTTTTTAGTATTATGCCTTTTTAGGAGCCAAGATTTAATTCTTGGCTCTTTCTTATTATTGTCTTTAGACTGAATTACGACCTGGTCATGGATTATAAAATTACTCGCCATGTATGTGTGTGGCAATAAAAGATATACAAAAAAATCACATTGATCAGGGATTCAAGTTTCACATTGTATTAAAAAGAGAGGTAATTATTTACATTATAGTAAGTAATATGATTTTGGTTTAAAATAGTTTGATAATATTTGTAACAAAAGACTTTTGTTGAACCTTAATGAAAGTTAATGCTTGTAAATGATAATAAATGATATATAATTGTTGGAGTATAAAATTATATATGATAAGATACTAAAGAGCTGTATTTAAGACTGATAGGAGTATGATTGTATGGCTGTATTAACAGATAAATGGATAAGTCTAGAAGAGGCTGCAACTTATTTAGATATAAAACCTAGAACACTAAGAGCATGGCTACAAAAAGATACAGATATACCGGCTCATAAAGTAGGTCGTCAATGGAAGTTTAAAAAGACCGAACTTGATGAGTGGGTTATTAGTGGAAAGAGTGCGATTGAATAAATGAGTGAAATAAAGAGTCAGAAATATTTTACTTTACTTAGGGTAAAAGATTTGATAACTAATTTTATCAAATCTCAGTATAATGAAGTTGAACAGGATGAAATTTTAAAAGAGATCGATAATATTTTAGAGATAGGTTTCTTAGAATTGCATTTTGTTCAAAATTATAAAGTATTAACATTTGAACATCTACAGGAAGAATTGTCATCAATTAACGAAAAAGATTTACATCGTAAGAGACATGGAGTCTATTATACCCCACATGATTTGGTAGACTTTATTAATATAAATCTTGTGAAATTATATTATTCAGAATTATTTGAGAATAATCTTGGAAATAAAATACCTTTTTTTAATCCGAAAATTTCAAGAGATCTTTCGTGTAAGCGGAAAGTTTTTGACCCTACTTGCGGGACCGGAGAGTTTTTACTGTCTTTTTTAAAAATCAAATTTGATTTGTTTGAGGAATCTTCTATTCAGCTTGGTGTGAGACGGATACATAAAATAGTTGAAACTATATGGGGTAATGATATCAATAATGATTCTATAAAAATTACACAAGTTAGATTACTTCTTTATGTATTACAGCGTTATGGTTGTAGATTTATAGTGGGTTTATCAGGTATTTTGAAGAAGAATTTCACACAATTTGATTATGTAGAAAGTGCTAGTAATATTAAAGAGATTTTTGATTTTGTTGTTGGAAATCCTCCATATGTTGAGGATTCTAAAAGCACATCAAAGCCTGTCAGTAAATATGGCAATATTTATGCAAATGTTTTAGAAAATTCAACTTATCATTTATCTGATAAAGGCGTTATAGGATATGTAATTCCTTTATCTTATATATCGACTCCAAGAATGAAGAAAATACGATCTATTATTAATTATAGTATGCCAGAACAGTATTTGCTTAGTTACGCTGATCGTCCCGATTGCTTATTTTCAGCTGTTCATCAAAAATTAAACATTTTATTAGCAAAGGCTAATGGTAAATTAAAGTGCTATACAAGTAGTTATAAGTATTGGTATAAACATGAAAGATCAAACCTATTTGATAATATACAAGTTATTAATAATCCTTGGTTCATAAATACAGATTTTATTCCAAAAATTTCTAATGAGTTAGAACTTTCTATATTTGAAAAAATTTATAATCCAATTCAAGAAGAGGGAATCGTCTCTAAGGTGGTAGAAAATGGTCGAGCAGTTTATTTAAATATGCGAGCTACGTTTTGGATAAAAGCTTTTCTTGGTAAACATGAAGGAGCAGAATATAAGACATTAATATTTGATGAAGAATTTTCATACTTTATGATGTGTTTATTTAATTCATCATTATTTTGGTGGTACTGGGTTTGTATTTCAGATTGTTGGCATATAACAAAAAAAGAACTGAACTCTATTTTTATTCCAAAGCAGTTTGATGTTGAAAAGGTTAAGAGCCTTGCTCTTAGATTAGAAACGTGTTTGGAAACAAGCAAAGTATATGTGGGAACGAAACAAACTACATATGAATATAAGCATAAATTATGTATAGAGATGATTCATAAAATTGATGATTTGATTGCAGATATTTATGGATTAACAACACAAGAAAATGAATATATAAAGAGCTTTAATTTAAAATATAGAACTGGGACAGGAGGCATAAAATGAAAATTATTGATCTTTTCTCAGGGTGTGGTGGACTATCATTGGGTTTTATCCAAAGAGGCCATAAGGTTGTAAAAGCAGTAGAAATTGATGCATCGATTGCTAATACATATAAAATGAATCATCCAGAAGTAAATATGATTGTTGACGATATAAAAACATTAGATTGCGCAGGTATTTTTAAGCAAGGTGAAGCAGACCTAATAATAGGAGGACCACCGTGTCAAGGGTTTTCTATGGCAGGAGCGCGTATTCGAAATGGCTTTATCGATGATCCACGAAATTATTTGTTTAAACACTATTTTAATGTGGTAAAAACAGTTAGACCAAAAGCTTTTATAATGGAGAATGTAAAAGGCATTTTAACGATGCAAAATGGAAAAATTTTTAGTGAAATAATAAGTAGTTTTTCTAACTCTAATTTATTAGATGGATATGCATATAATATACATTATAAAATAGTAAAAGCAGTTGAACTTGGAATTCCACAAAAAAGAGAGAGAGTTATTGTTATAGGAACATTAAAGAATGGATATGACTTTGATTTTTTGTGGGATAAAACTATTTTAGATATTAAAACTAAACTACCAACTTTTTTTTATCCAGTTACTGTGAGAGATGCTATAGAAGGATTGGAAAAACCTAATGAAATGGGAATAGTAAAAAAAAATAAAGCGAAGTCTGATTATGAAAAGTATTTAGAAGGGGCCTTACCTGTTTTGTATAATCATATTCAAACAAAGCATTCAGCAAAGGCCTTAGAAAGAATGAAGCAGATCAAAGTTGGAGAAAATCATGAAATATTAGATGAAAAGATTAAGTCAGTTCATAGTGGAGCATATGGTCGTTTAGATTGGGATTCACCTGCACCAACAATAACTACTAGATTTGATACGCCTGCCGGTGGGCGTTTTATTCATCCAGTAGAAAATCGAACTCTAACTCCGAGAGAGGCTGCTAGAATACAAAGTTTTCCAGATGATTTTATTTTTTATGGTAGTAAGAGTTCTGTATGTAAGCAAATTGGTAATGCAGTACCACCTAAAATTTCATATTTTTTATCATGTTTCATTGAAAATATTTTAAAGGGTGATTAATAACTATGAATGAGCTATTAGAGAAAAAATTTAAGTCTTTAGAAATAGCAGAATCCTATGAGTGCTGGTATTTAGTGAAACAACCAACAGAATTTAGTCAAATATGTTATTTAGTTTCTGCTTTAGAGTCCTATCAGAAGAATACTAATAAAGAAAATTTAGGAGAATATATTGCTTCATATAATAAAAAACTTGATTCATCACTATCGCTTTCTAACAACTATAGAGCATTACGTGTAGCGGCATTTTATGGCTTAATAGTAATGAATGGCAGTCGATATGATGAGGCAATAATTACGCCTACTTTTGAAGAGATTAAGAAAAGAACAAAGGGTGCTTTTGAAAATACGAAATTATATTTAGATATAATTGAACGACAAATAGAAAAAATGTTTATTAGCTCTGAAATTGATGAAAAAAAGGATGATATTAGGCAAAGTTTTCGATTATATCCAATAATGCTTTTGTATAAAGTCCTTTTGGAATTAGGTCGTAGTGTAGGCAAATATACAATAAGTATTGATGAATATAGATATATAGTAGCGACAACAGAAAAATTTAATGACTTTTTAGATGTATTGTTATATATAAAGTTATTTCGAGAATTCCCTGAGGATGCTGAACAATTTACTATTTTTAAAGATAAGTTTGATAATCGGTTGATTCAGGCGTTGAAACAACTTCCTGGTTTAGAGGTGGATACACGTGCATCCATAACGATAAAATCAGAATTTATAGATGAAATAGCACAAAAAGTTTATTTATTTGAAGAGAATCCTGATATTTTTGAGAAGAATAACTATTTGGAATTCTTAGGTTCTACTAAAAGTTTACTAGACTTAAAATTAGCGCAACAAAATGCTAATGAAAAGCATATTTATGAATGTAGTACTCCTCGTAATCGAATTTTTTTTGGTGCTCCCGGTACAGGAAAATCTTATGAATTAAAATCGGAAGCAGAGTCTTTAGTTAGTTATAATGATGATCAAATTGAACGTGTAACATTCCACCCTGACTATACATATGCAAATTTTGTAGGCTCTTATAAGCCAATTATGAAAGCAAGTAAATTTGATGAATTAGATGGAGATGCTAAAAGAGTCCTTTCTGTATTATTAGATGAAACTAAAACTACACAAGAAAAATATGATGAACTTGTAGAAACTTTTCTAAATAATAATGACTTAACTAGACTACCCCTGTTGTTAGGTTTGTATTTTGATGATGACTTTACGACAATCAAGCAAGATGGGACTCAAGCCGCTAATAATAACTCAGTTGAACGAAATCATGGTCGATCATTGAGAAAGTATGTTCAATTGCTATCGAAAGATTCCTGCAAAGAGAAAATTGCTTATGAATACGTGCCAGGTCCATTTATGAGAATTCTAGTGAAGGCATTACAAAATCCTGATAAGCCCTATATGTTGATTATTGAAGAGATTAATCGAGCTAATGTTGCAGCAGTGTTTGGGGATATATTCCAATTGCTTGATCGAGATGATAGTGGAGTAAGTGAATATAGTATTACTACAACTAATGATATGAGACGCTATTTAATAAGTCAGCTTGGAGTTGGATATGATGTCAATACTATCAAACTACCTAAAAATATGTTTATATGGGCAACTATGAATAGCGCAGACCAAGGTGTATACCCTATGGATACAGCATTTAAACGGCGTTGGGAGTTCTCTTATTATGGACTTGATACTGGAGAAGATAAACTATCTACTCTTGCCATAGAGCCAAGATTCAAACTTGGACAATCGGATAAATTGATTTCTTGGAATGGATTACGTAAGGCAATTAATGATGAGTTATCTACAGAAAGTTATAATATTAACGAAGATAAATTAATGGGACCGTTTTTTTTGAAAGAAGCCGCATTACAAGATAATGATAGCTTTAAAGAAGTCTTTAAAAATAAGGTGTTAATGTACTTGTTTGATGATGTAGTTAAACAAAAACGACGATTATTCTTTAAATGTGAAGGTAATTGCCGATACTCATCTATTTGCAGTGCTTTTGATGAAATTGGGATAGAAATTTTCCCAGAGGGTATTGTTAATTCTAAATGGTTAGAAAATAAAGAAGAAATTATATCGGAAAATAGTGAAATGAAGGTCGCAGAGGAATGAAATCGGTTTATATCCGTGAAAGGAAACCTTATACAAAGTCAGATTTGATGGCATTATTTTCTGAGATAGATACTAATCAATTAGATGTATTTATCAGAAATCTCAAGATTTATGGGATTTTAAAATCGGTTAAAGGTATACCTAAGAATTTAGAGTTATCAAATCTTGTTACATTGGATGACAATTTAGTCGATGGAATTGATAGTCAAGATAACTCTTGTTATGTATTTAACTATGTAGGGGTTGTAATCATTGAGGGGTATTTGCTATGTTGTTATCCCAAATACTTATTTTCACATGATAATATAGATGATAAAACTGAATGTAGAAAGTTATTAAAACAAGTTCTTAAGGTTTTATATCGATATAATACAAATACTCAATCCATACAATTATATAGTGAGAATGACCAATTGTCATCACTTAACAGAATAGCACTAATCATAGCTTTATTAGATGACTATTTTCAAAATGGGATTTATACGAATACACAGAATACACATGAACTCAATGGTGATGGAGAAATTAATTGGAATCGAACAATTAACTTTATTCATCCCCTCTGGCAAGAGGAGGAACCTTATTATATAAATTTCTGGACACGAAAGAATATCATTGATGATGATAATTTTATTCAGAGACTTCATGAGTGTTTACTTACTAAGTGTAGTCATGAACTAGAAGAAATATCCTTGATGGAACTATTGGACATGCATGGGATTTATTTAACAGACTTTTCATTAGATGACTTTGGCGATAAAGAATACCTTCTTCATCGTATTTCTAATGAGCTTAATACTGAATTTAACTCTCGAAAACAGTATGTACTAAAACTTATGTCTGCCTTACTACTAGAAAATACATCAGTAAGTGACACGGATAGTATCTCTCTATTTGGAACAACTAGTTTTAATTTAATATGGGAAACTGTTTGTGCAGATGTTTTTGATAATAAGCTAGAGGCCTCTTTGTTATCATTACCATTATTAGAGCCATTAAAAATTCCTAGTGATATGATGAAAAATAACCCTAAGACGTTAAAAGACATAATAGAACGTCCCAAATGGGTGTCTAAAGATGGTAGGATGATTTTTTCAGATACTTTAATACCAGATTTGATCTCTATAGAAAGAAATGGGAATGCATGTGTTTTTGTTATTTTAGATGCTAAATATTATACAATGTGTTTAAAAAATAATAAGGTAGAGGGTCAACCAGGTATTGGTGATATTACAAAACAATATTTATATCAATTAGCCTATAAAACCTTTATTGAATTAAATGAAATACAACAGGTAAAAAATTGTTTCTTGATGCCTACCGAAAAAAATGACATTATTTCTGTAGGCTATGTTCAAGTAGAGATGCTAGAACAAATGGGTTTGGAAAGTATTCAAGTACGAGAACTTCCTGCACATAGAATGTTTGAATATTATTTGCAAAGAAAAAAGATGTCTATAAGTGAATTGAACTTGTAAATGATAAGGGGGCAAGATTTCCTAGCGTTATATTATGGACCTTATATATATCTTTTAAATCTTTTTTAGAGCCAAGATTTAATTCTTGGCTCTTTTTGGGCTTTGAAACCTAAAACACCGTTTCTATAGAGCAGAATAGGTTTGAAAACCTGCTTTTATCGGAAATTATTCATATGCTAATTAAACATAAGTTTTATGATAAGTATTCCTTAATAATGATATAATTAAGATATATATTCAGTTACATATTCAGTTAAACATTATATGGAAGCAACAGTGTATAGTGGAGAGTCTATATGAGTATTTACAATTGGATTCAAGAAAAACTATTTGATGATTACGAAGAATGGCGTTTGAGGTGCCCTGATTATAATCGAAATGGTTTTAATATAGTAGGAATAGATAATACATTAAAGGCCATGCATGATGGATTTTTCATGTATATAGAATTGTATCCACCTCATGCCATCGATGGTTGCACTGCCATGAAAGCGCGTGTAGGAAAAACACCAGATGCAGTAGATATATTCTTAGACATAGATGGTAAGACGTATCGTATGGCTGATGTAAGTTATCCTGATGCAGTGAAGATGATGCGGGCCTTTGTGAAAAAACGCAGAGTACCTGATTGTAGTTTATGTGTAGAAGTAGCGTATCTAGATATCGATCAGATGAAACTGACATTTACAGAGTTAGCAACGTTGTTGCTAGGCGATGCTAAACAAGCTAAATCGTTTATGACCAAGGCTAAGTTGCGTTCCATGGAAGAATTAGAAGATAGCTGGTGGAACCTCTATGAGAAACTAGTCTCTAAAGGGGATGCCGTAGAGTTAAGCTGTAAATGTGAATTAGAGGATTTTATTTATTATGTACAGAAATTAATACGTAACAAGTCTTTAGATACCGGCGAAGATCTAACTATTGACCTATCAGCATTAGATGAAGATCAAGTTATTATGGACTGGTGTGCGGATCTTAATTCTAAATGGGGAAACTATACGTTAGCAGGCATGGACATCGGAACCGATAGCTTTGTACTTATGGTGCTTTCAAATGAGGAATTCAAAACAGCCCAAGAATTAGCGAAAGAACTATTACATAGAATCGATGTAGCTGAACGCTTGTGATGAATAGGAGAGAGTCATATGAGTATTGTACGTCTACCAGAATATGAAGCAGAGTTTGAAGCGGAAGAGTTTGAAATCTATGCATTGCCGCGCAGTGATGCGAATGGAGCTAGTCCTTATTTAGAGAAGTACCATAGACCACTAGTGTCTACCGATGCTATCTTAGATACTCGAACTGGCGTGCTTGACCGTAGCGAAGGCATTTTGACGTGGATTATTGAAGGTTTTGATAATGGTTGGGGGTATAGTTTTGAGCCCCATGGCGTTTACAAATTGTTGGTTAAGAAAGCAAAACCTATAGAGGACTTGGGTTATATGCGTCCTTCTTGGAATAATCGCTATTATGTGCTTGAGGTGTTAGAGGAACATGCTAAACATAGCGAGTTGGAGGCGTTGTCGGCTTATTTGAAAAACCCTAAATACCTTCATACCGACAAGGGCGATTTCCTGTTAAATCGAGAGTATCAATATTACACAGCGAGAATTGATGATTATGCATTCACCCTTGATGTGGATGAGGGCTCTGATGAAAGCTGTACCGTAGCATTGGCTGCTTTCAATAAAATCAATAACTTCAAAGCATTTGAACAACGAATTAGTACCTATATTAGTGAAAAATTGCTAGACCTTGCTAATGATTGGCTCGACAATGACGATCAAGATCCGATTACGTCAGACGTATTTGCTAAGCGTATTACGATGGGTGAATTGGCGTTTCGTAACGATGGCTCCATAGAGGTCTATTATGACGATGATGATATTTTCTGGGGGCACTGTATCATAGCCCATATTGATGCGGATGGGAACCTTATTGATGCAGATATTGCAGGATAACCAATTAATGGAGAGTCCTAATGAGAAAATCGGAATTAATGACATTATGGAATGTTGAAAGCTGGTCTGAAGAACCGTATGGCGTTTACTTTGTATCTCGCCGATTGGGCATTAATCGTTTAAAGAATGAAGGACAAGCCTTTAAAAAACTTAATATTAGTTGTACCGGTTATACTGAAGATGATGTACTTTCACTATTAATATGGGAGCAATTATATGTTCAATTAGATGAATTAGACCAACTGGCGAAGGGGCTCATACAAAAGGGAATACCGCAAGAAGAGTCTGTTGTACTAACGCTAACGGATATAATGCTGGATAAATCAGGTTGTTACGATGCATTTGCACTAGGCTATGATGTGGGAGAATCCCCAGCAGGACATCTATATGTTTTGGTTCCTTTTGATGAAAACTTTACGGCTGTGATATACGAAACCTTATAGAGTTGTTTTAAAGTGGTGATACTGGTGTTGTATTCTACCTAAAAATATAAGTGATATGCAGGAGAGAGACTATGGAAGATATGTATAAATTAGTCAAAGATTTCTTTAGTCATGATATGGATTTAGATGATTTATTTGATTCCGAAGCTATCATCTGGATTGACTGGCGCGAGGATGACGAAGATGTGGTGAACTATTTTAATGACATGATGGATGAGCCTATCGACATTCAAACCGTTAGCAATGGAAAGCAGTATGGTGATGATATTGTACTACAAAAGGGCAATAAAAAATTGCTAATTCCCTACGGTGATGAGAAAGACAGGGATGTGACTATCAAATATTTCAACGACTTCGTTAAACCTGATTATGAGGTGCGCTGGTTTGCTGAAAGCCTTGGCGATGATACGCTCGGATTTACTGTGCTTTCAGGGACAGAATGGCTAAAGCTAGAAGATGAGTTTGGTGCAGATATAGTTTGTTATTATTTTGTACCTATTGATTTAGAAAGCAACATGTTTAATCTCAGTATGAGCGAGGTTTCTGCGTTGTTAGGATTACGAGAAAATAAGAGATGAAATAGAGAGAATAGGTGAATCTATAAGAGGTAACAATATGGATTATTTAAAAATATTACATAAAGATTCTAACTTGGCAGCAGATTTTGACGCACTATTTGATTTCTTTTTGCTCGATGAACCTACGGAACGTGATGAGATTGAGGGAAAATGTACCTTTTCTATGGATGGAAAGGTTTTTGCTCGTGATGGTGCAGGCGGTGAGTATCATCAACTAGAGGATGGATCAATTGGATATATGAGTAGCGAAGGTGAATGCGGTCGCATAGCTGAAAGTATAGACGATTTAATTTGTTTATTGGTGTATAGCATTTGCTGGCATGACTATTGTGACTCTAGCCAATATACGGATGTAGGAATTCTTGAATCGTATGCTAAGGAGCGATATGCTCAAATTATATCTTATACAGAAATGGACGAATGGGAAACAGTTGTTAAGGCGCTAGGCATGCCTTCTGAAGCAAACTTGGCTGCTGTACTGCAAAAGTTTTACGATGCGGCACATCGAGAACCTGTATACCAAGGCTTTTACCATGAAGAAGATGGTAGTATTACGCCTTATGAAGGTCTATTCTTTTAATATGTAAAATGGGAAAATAATCAGCAATAAAAGAGTGTTTCAAGAGGTTTTGTGTTGTAATAGGAGAATCGTATGGCAATTGATGGAGTAAAGATCATAGACAGCGATGACGGTCATGATATTTATAATGCTATTGTTGAGCGGTACAAGGATGGTATCAGTGTCGATACTATAATTTCTGAAATCTTAGGTGAGGAAGAAAATTTTTGTACTGATGAGTTTTACACAGAAATTTATTGGACTGCTGTGGCCTATTCGCTGTGGAAGATAGGGCATCTGCCAGATGACGTTAAAGAGAAGGCATTAAACGTAATTGCTAAGGGCCCTCATGAGTTTTGGCTAGACATCGATAGTAAGGCCCTTAAACAGCGTCAAAAGGTATTAGATAAGTTAGCCCTGCAGCTACAGAGCAAAAATCCAAAGCCGCTTAAGGTTCGTAAATCTAAAACAAAGAGAGAACCTTATTTTAAGGTGGGCGACGTATTAGCTGTTAAATTTGAAAACGAGTATGGTACTATTTTTGTTTCTGAGGTGGATCAATCACCGCGGAAAATTGAGTACCATTTAGCTTGTACGCGGCTTTTACAAAAAGAAAAACCTACAATGGAACAGTTTCTAAACAGCAAAATTGCCTGCCGGAAAGATAATACAAATTTCGGTATCGATACAGATTGCTGGTTTAACCATAAAGACCTAGGCCTATTGCTAGACGATTTAGAAATCATAGGGAACGTCGAACTATATCCGTGTAAATTGTGGAAACTAGCACCAGCAGGCACGTTGGAAGATATTTATGAGGAGATTACAGATAATCCTAGGATAGGAAAACTGCGTCTCATAGACACCTATGAACTGGTGAAAAAGGTTATTCAGAAATAATTATGGGGTAAACGCATTAATAGGTGGGCGTATATATAATGCTAAAGGTATAACTATAATGGATACTGTGACGAAACAATATATAGAAACTGTGAAAGTCAGTGATATACCGTGGCATCGGTTAACCACAACTTACGGTCGTGCCACAGATTTTCCTACAGAGCTTGATGTGTTGTGGAGCATGAAAAGTATTGATGCTGTTGATGCGGCTGGTGAGGCGTTAGCAATGAATATTGAGCACCAATCGACATTGTGGCATGCTACACCATTTGCTATGATTTTCTTGCTTCGTATTTTTAAGAAAGCCCTAGAAGAGAGAACTCAGAATGAAGTAGCTCATTATTTAGCAGAACAATTGGTAGACCTATTTACTGTGATTGCTGAGTGCATCCGAGATGGTCTCGTGCTAGAGCATGCAGATCCATTACCTCATTTTGTGGATATGCTTAACGAAGAATACCTTTGGTCTGAAGAATACGATGAAGACGAAGATGTTCTTAGATATGAGGAAGAAGACGTATTTCCTGATGATTTATTCTTTAGCTTCTATTACTACTCCCTGGAAGTGCTTTTATTAGCTATTCCGTTATTAGATAAATCTCATGAAGGAGAAGCTAATTTACTAGACTTACTGACAGAGATAGAGTACTAAATGAGAGATAGAGTACTAAATATCTAAAGGGATAGCAGATTATTACATATCTACTGAGATTACAGGATTAGGAGGTTATGGGCTATGGGATTAATTGCAAATTATAACTGTTTAAGCGATGCGAATTTAAAAGAACTTAAGGCGATGGGCTCAGAAGAAGAGGGAATCCTTGATAGCGTTGAAGAGTGGGGAGAAAATGATGAGTTATTGCTTGATATCGACAAGATGTGGGATGTACTCCATTTCGTGCTTACCGGAGTAGGAACTGACCATAAGGACGATAATAACCCTCTTAGCCAAGCGGTATTAGGCGTAACGGCTGTGGAGGATGTATCAGACTATGTAGCATATACAGAACACAATCATTTAGCCAATATCGTGGTGGCCTTAGAGAAGTTTGATATTGAAAATGCTCTGGAATCTTTTGATATGAAAGCCTGCAAAGAGGCAGAATTATATCCAAATATCTGGGACTACGATGAGGAAGAGGAAGAAATCAGAGACGAACTTCTTCATGATTTCGAGCAAATGAAACGCTTTTATAAACAAGTGCTTGAAGCTAATAGGCATGTGCTTGTATCGATTTGTTAAGTTCATAAAAGGAAATTATTATCATGGATAAAGCACGTAAAAAAGAGTTGCTGAAAGCTTATGCAGACGAGCAAAAGCAATCGTTTAAAGATAGTTTACCTATGGATGAAGAGTTGTTTTGGAATCTCTTTGATTATGTAGACGAGAAATTAGAGGAAAATGACGGTTGCGATCATAGTTTGACTTTCACTAGGGAATTCTTGGAAAAACAAAAGGTAGATGTAGAAATCGTATTAGACTGGATCGTCAACGAAGGTGGCGGTTGTGACTGCGAGGTTCTCTACAATGTAGAAGAGAGATTTGAAGAGTAATATCTATGTAATTGGGAAGGTTTTCGTATACAGCTTGTTTTTGACTTAGAGCAAACTGTAAGCAGTCTAATGTAAATTTATTTGTGATTTTGGTAACCAAGTAATCTTTGGTAAAAAATCATAGTATACTAGAAATGTTAAATACTGCCGGCGATATTAGCGATTTTGTCTAAGAAGCGCCGGCGTTTTTCGTCTGAGCTATTTTCTGTGCCAGCCAACTGGGTATGTGTAACCGGTTTAATGCCACAGGATTTCAGAACTTGATTTTTTAACACCTTGCCATAGTCCTGAATAAACGGCGTCAAAAAGGCGGGAGTATTGTGGGTGGTGATGATCCAGGCGGATTTTCCCTGTAAATGACCTATAAGCCCTCTTTTTCCATATGAATAGGCAAAGCCCGCTGTAAATACGCGATCAATAAAGCCTTTGAGCATTGCCGGCATACCACTCCACCAAATTGGGTAGATAAAGATGATTTGGTCTGCCCAAGTAATTAAGTTGCGATACTTTTCCATGTCCGGCACAGTGCTTAAATCTCGACGTTTGTGCGTATCATCAAATCGCAATATGGGATCGAACTGCTCCTCATATAAATCCAAGGTGTTCACATTGTGGTCTTTTGAAAGATTCTGTTGCACTACTTTCAGAATAGCGTCATTAAAACTTTGATGATTAGGATAGGTGTAAATGATTAAAATATTCATGGCTAGTTCCTTTCTATTTAATCATCGTCAGGTTGAAAGAATCTGTATAGTAAAATGGTATCTATATTAAGTTAAAGTCTAGTGAAGAGCACCTATTCTAAACGTAAATAACGATAAATGTTGGGAAGAGTGTATTGTTAATTCCTTTTGTTTGCGGGTGTTGTTATAAAGGTATATAGTATAGATATGTGGTGTATTTTATCGCATATCTATTTTTCTTTATAAGGAGGACGCTATGCAACACGTTCAAACCCGCAGTACTACGTCCGCGTTAGTACTCACAGCCGTATTGATTGCCCTCGCAACATTGTTTACCATGTACACGAAAATTCCAGTACCTGGCATTCGCGGCTATTTCAATGTAGGAGATGTCGTTATTATGACGTCAGCTCTATTATTAGGTCGAAAATATGGCGCCTATATTGGTGCTATCGGCCCGGCGCTAGCCGATTTATTTCTCGGCTATGTAGTCTTTGTACCCATCACCTTTGTGGTGAAAGGACTTGAAGGCTATCTTGTCGGTACTGTCTATAAGAATAAGACAACTACCTCTGCCTTGGTAGCAACTATCCTAGGTGGTATTGTTATCGTAGCTGGCTACTTTATCGCCGAATATTTTGTATTCGACCCAGGCGTAGCCATTGCCAGTATTTTAACTAATACTATTCAAGCTGTTATGAGCGTTATTATTAGCATGATTTTATATGCTATATTACGGAGACGACTTGCGTAATAGTATACTTATTGGTATACGATGTAGAAAAAGATGTTAGTATAGTTAATGATGACACTCAAGAAAGTACAGCGCTAGTAGCGCTGTGCTTTCTTTGTTTTTATTATAATTATCCATGAACTTTTAATTGTCATTATTTTCCTTAAAGTATTGATGCTTAGATAAATGGACATATTTGTTTTGTTAATATAAAACTCAATAATAATTTTATGTTGTGTGTTATGATTGGTGAAATTTTATGGTTAGAGTTTTATATTTATTTTTATTGCTAGTTGTTTTGAGTCCTATTAATGCTTTTGCTGATTATCAGAGGGACACGCTTGATATACAACGCTCTCTTAATGAGCAGATACAGTCTCAGTTAAAGATTCCGGCAAAAGTCCTTAAAACGAAGCTTAATAGAGATTATAGTTTTGCCTTACAGATAAAAACGGATACTCAAGGTCGTATTACTTCTGTTGAGTTAGATCCAAATGAGAGTACCTCTAATGATGAGATATATTTAGAGTTAGTACAGTCCGCAAAGGATACCGTTTGGAATATAGGGTATATTGATGTTAAAGCAGAACTTGTTTTTCATGTTCCCATTAATTTTATAATATCCTCTAATGACGATGTAAATTGACAGTCTTTAGAATTCAGACTATACTATAAGTACAAAAGAGCCAATTAACGTGTTCTAGGCGTTAGGCTCATCAAAGAATTGTGAATTTGATAAACCTAACGTGTCTAAGTATTGCCGTACTTAGTCTTAAACGTTAGGTTTATCTTATTTTATAATCAATATATTGATTATTTCTTAAGAATTAACACTACGAGGGTAGCGAATAAAATCATTAATGATAATGCTTCGTATACAGTCATAATGTCACCTCCCTCAAAAGACGGAGATGAACCCAACTCACGTTAATGGCTCTTTCGTTATTAGTATATAGCAGAAAATATTGATTGAAAAATATGGATTAATTTCGTACAACTTGTACACAAATAAAAGGGAGACTCTATCAAGAGTCTCCCTTTGTTAGTTATAAATAGACTAATATTTATTAATAGATTTTTTATTGCATAGAACATAAGTTCGGTTTATAATGAACGTAAGATAGTCGAACGAGGTTGGGCCACCCTTTTTCTTTGAAGGGGGTGAAAGCCTATGAATGCTTATGAAGTCATTATGATTGTCCTCGGGATCTTAACTGTCGTTATTTCCTTTGGAGCATTGATAGTGCTGATTTGTCGTAATAACGACAAATAGCCCTTCGTTACCAACTGGTAGCTGAAAACGAAAGGCCATTTTTGCATGCTTTATAATGTTTTGGGATGAGCCTGGCGGAACCACTCGTCGACTATCTCTTTATTACATTATAATGAGATTGGCGTATATCGTCAATCTGGAGTCAATGGTCATCATATTAATATAGAGCCCGGTTTCCAAGGTATGGTATAATACTTTCATTATGTAATAAACAAAGGAGATCTAAATGGCAAATTTACCTAACTGCCCTAAGTGTGGCGACGAGTACACATACGAAGATGGGCATATGTTTATCTGCCCTATGTGTGGCAACGAATGGACAGCGGCCGATGCGCAAGCTGCAGCTGAAGCGGGTATTATTCGCGATGCTAACGGCAATGAGCTCGCTGATGGCGATACAGTGGTTGTTGTAAAAGACCTCAAAGTAAAAGGCGCGGGCGTATTGAAACAAGGTACGCGCGTAAAAAATATTCGCCTCATCACCGATGCAAGTGATGGTCACGATATCGATTGTAAAATTGATGGCTTCGGTGCGATGGCATTGAAATCCGAAATGGTTAAGAAAATCTAATCTAAGAAATCCCTACCGATAAAAATTCGGTAGGGATTTTTTCGTGGTATAATCAACTTATAATGCATATAGTATGAGAGTTTTTAGATGAGAGGAAACTATGTTTAACCGTGTTATATTGTTGGCTTTATTAGTGTCTGCAATGAGTCTTATTAGTTCTATAGCTGCAGATATAAAGCCTGCGGACAAGCGTAATTATGAATTGCAACAACAGATTTCTTATAACGTGATCATTCCACCAGAGGCTTTTGAAACGAGTGCAAATGGAACATTAATCGTTCCTATAGAGGTTAAGACGGATGATAAGGGTAATATTGTAGCTGTTGAAGCAGGTCCTAATAATTGGAAACTAGATCGTGAAGCGTACCCTATCTTTGAGGAGGCTGCTAAAGAAGCGGCTTGGAATACTAAACATGTTGATACTGATGAAGCGCTTGTTGTAACGATTCCCGTTAGTATTGTCATGCTACCTGATACTAATTCTAAGAAATGATAAAGGAGGGCTTATGGAAACTACGAAAGATTTAGAGAAATATACTTATGATCTTCTCGCTGAGCGTGGTGTCACATTAGATGACATTGCAGAGCTTGTTTTTTACGTACAAAAACCGTATATGCCGAATTTAAAACTGGAAGAGTGTCGCACAAGTGTGGCTTCTGTACTATCTAAACGGGAGGTGCATAATGCGATTATTACGGGTGTAGAGCTTGATAAGTTAACGGAGCAGAATAAACTATCTCAGCCATTGCAACGCATTGTTGCTAATGATGAAAGCCTGTATGGGATTGATGAAATTTTAGCCTTTTCCATCGTTAATTTATATGGGTCTATTGGCTTTACAAATTATGGCTATTTAGACAAGGTAAAGCCAGGTATCATCAAAAAGCTGGATAGTGAAGAGGGCGGGCATTGTAATACATTCCTCGATGATTTGGTAGGTGCTGTAGCGGCAGCAGCGGCAGGAAAACTGGCACATAATGAACCAAATCGCGTGCAACATGCTATAGCAGAAGAATAGAAGTCCGTCATATATCTACTTGTCGATAAAGTATGAGGTGGGCTTCGATGACTCATTGATAACACTTTCACAACAATTTGATGACACTTTCACAACAACTTGATAACAATGTATAGAGTTAGTAGATCCGATTGATGTTATAAAGAATAAAGAGTATAAATAATATTGATTGGAAATAAGTACTTTGTTTTGTAGCTATATACAGGAGGAGCTATGCAAAAGGTTCTAGTAGTAATCGATATGCAAAATGATTTTGTAGATGGTGCCCTTGGTTCATCGCAAGCACAGTTAATCGTAGATAATGTGCGTAAGAAAATTGAAAGCTTTGATGGTCCTATTATTTTTACGCGTGACACGCATGATAGAGATTACTTAGAACACCAAGAAGGAAAGCTTTTACCAGTGCCACATTGCGTTAAAAATACCGAGGGCTGGCATATTGTGGATGGCTTGATTGAGGCTGCAGAAGGTCGATCAATTATGAGTCCTGTGTCCTTTGTAGATAAACCAAACTTTGCCTCCTTTGAGTTGCTTACACGGCTAGAGGGCATGGATAAAGTAAATCCTATTGAGTCTATTACGCTCATCGGATTATGTACAGATATTTGTGTTGTGTCCAATGCGATTATGCTGAAAGCAGGCTTGCCAGAGATTCCGATTCACGTCGATTCAAGCTGTTGTGCTGGCGTAACAGAGGAGTCCCATCAAGCGGCATTAACAACTATGAAAATGTGTCAGTGCATTGTCGAATAATTTGTATATATCTGTATATGTTTTTATGTAGAACTATGTGTTATTGCTGAGTAAAAGTCACTTAACAATCAACTAATGAAAGGCTGTGGGAGCTCCCATGGCCTTTTTATGTTAGTGTTTTATATTGACGTTTTTCTATATAATGTGTACAATTAGATAAAGAATGATAATTCATATCAATTTATTGGTTGAAAAGTATATCTTAACTTCTGGTTGAAGTTAGGATAATACGTCTCTTCTTGAAGTATATATGCTATGCTAGTAGATTGATTCTATAATACCGATGCAGGTGCATCGAATCGCTTTCACAAGAACGATGATACGAAATAGTTAACATTGTTCTACGCCCTAAATTTAAGGAGGACTATTATGAAACCTTTCGAACTCGCACCCTTACCGTATGCTTATGATTACCTAGAGCCTGTTATCGACGCTGAAACAATGAAATTGCATCATGACAAGCATCACCAAGCGTATGTTAATAATTTGAACGCGGCCATCGCGAAATATCCGGATCTTGCGTATGGTTGTGTAGACTGCATTCTCGGCGATATTGCTAATGTGCCAGAAGATATCCGTCAAGCAGTTATCAATAATGGTGGTGGTCACAAGAACCACACCATGTTTTGGGAAATCATGACAAAACCAGATACTTCTAAATTGCAAGGTCCTTTGAAAGAGGCTATTGACGCTGAACTTGGGGGCTACGATGCGTTTGTTGAAAGCTTCTCTACTGCGGCAGCTACACGCTTTGGCTCTGGTTGGGCTTGGCTTGTAGTTAACAAAGATGGCAAGCTAGAAGTGACATCCTCTGCGAACCAAGATAATCCTCTATTAGAAGGTAAAAAAGCAATTTTGTGCTTGGACGTTTGGGAACATGCATACTACTTGCACTACCAAAACCGTCGCCCAGACTATATCAAGGAATTCTTCCGCGTTATTAACTGGGACAAAGTTTCTGAAAACTACGAAAAAGCATTGAAACCACATCATGATTAAGTGGTACACTTGTTAGAAACAGAAACAGAAACAGAAACAGAAACAGAAACAGAAACAGAAACAGAAACAGAAACGAGAATAATAATATAATGTAACGTAAATACCGGATAGTTGGTCTACATGATCGATTATCCGGTGTTTTATTACTGTTATTTCATCTTATAAATAACTTTCAAAAGTATAGCCACGGATACAGATTTTCTAATCGATATCGTTTATCATAGAACCATAGGTCATTACATATAGACCTTTTATCGTAAATAAATAGCCTCATATGTGTAATATACGCATATAGAGGAATGATACTATTTTATAAGTATAGTATAGAAATTTTTGACACGAGGGGAGCAAAATGGAAAAGAAATTAGATTTATCCAAATCAGTATATGATTTGGTAAAAGAATATCCTGAAGTAACAGATATTATGAAGGAATTAGGGTTCAGCGAAATCACAAATAAGGTGATGTTGAATTCTGTTGGCAAAATCATGACTATCCCAAAAGGGGCTAAGATGAAGGGTGTATCCATGATTGATATCGTGGGTGCTTTTATGAAAGCAGGTTTTACCTTAGAAGGTGACATGCCAAACTTATCGGGTGATGATGCGGAATCTGCGGTGCATCCTGGTGTGATACCTACTGAAGCGACTACAAAGCCTAATGTTACGGACGCATCTGCTAACGTAGCATCTAGCACAGTTGCAGCAGACGCAGCAGACGCAGTAGAAACAAATGCAGCAGCATCTACTACAGCAAAAGCTAACACGGAAGAGAATTTCGGAGCCAATGCTGATGATACTGTTCAAGACAGCGAACGTGTAGAGCAGCTTAAAGGCTTCTTGAAACGGTTAGGTACGGGCGAAGAGCTTGGTGCCGTTCGTGAAGATTTTGCTAGTCAATTCGCCCATGTTGAGGCTAGTGAAATTATGAAAGCTGAGCAAGGTCTCATGCGTGAAGGTACACCGTTAGCTGAGGTGCAACAATTATGTGACCTTCACTCTGCCTTGTTCCACGGTTCTACCATTCATGAACAAATGGAGTCAGAACATGCTAAGGTTGAGGCTGTGTTAGAGGCTCAAGAGAAGAGCAAAAGTGTGGTGTCCTTGATTGAAACTGTAGGACATCCACTCCATCAATTAACAGAAGAAAACAAGGCTCTTGATGCGTTAATTGAATCCATTCGACCTAAGGTGGCGGATAAAACGGCAACTGTTGATGATGTAAATGCAGTGCGTCAAGTATCTGTTCACTATGCTAAGAAGGGTGACCTTTTGTATCCGCATTTGAAAGTAGCCTATGATATTTCTGGTCCATCTATGGTCATGTGGACTGTTGATGGTGATATTCGGGACCAACTAGGTGATTTAGCTAAGTCTAGCCAAAGCGTAGATGATTGGTATAGACGTTTTGATGAGCTTCTTACACGTGCTCAAGAAATGATTTATAAAGAACAAAATATTTTGTTCCCAATCTGCGCAGAAAACTTCAGCACTGAAGAGTGGTACCAAATCTACAAAGATACAGCGCAATATGAAGAGATTTTTGGAGTAAAACGCACTGCTTGGCCAGAGGCTGAAACCGCATTAGCAACACAAACAACAAAAGCAAGTGGCGATGATAATACCATTGCTCTAATCGGTGGTACCTTGACTGTGGATCAATTGAATGCCATGCTTAATACAATGCCAATGGAAGTCACCTTCGTTGATCACGAAGACATTAACCGTTACTTCAACGATGGTGAAAAGGTCTTTAAACGCCCTACGACAGCTATCGGTCGCGATGTGTATTCCTGCCATCCGCCAAAGGTAGAACCAATCGTACGTGGTATCATTGATTCCTTCCGTAAAGGTGATCGCGATAATGTAGCAGTATGGCTTGAAAAACAAGGTCGTCCGTTCTATGTCAATTACATGGCTGTTCGTGATCAAAACAATAACTATATTGGTACATTGGAACTCGTACAAGACATGCAATTTGCAAAAGATCATTTCGCTAGAACTAAATAAGACCCTATATATGTGGTAACCTGAATAGGTAACATATATGAGACATATATAGAAAAGTAAGACATGTATAGAAAAGAGGCTGCTCTACACGATTTGATGGTAGAGCAGCCTTTTTGCATACCTTATAGTTTACCGCACATACATCCCTGTATGTACTAAGGTTGTGTAGGGGATAGTATGATTAAATACAATTATTATACTTAATATGGCTGATATATTAAATATTTCTAATAATGCTGTGGGTAGCGCTTTTTATATTTTCTAGGCTTGTAGCTAAGTTAAGACGTACAAAGGTTGCGTAGCTTTCACCTCCGAACCATTCGCCAAAGCTTGGTGCGAGGCGGCATTTGTTTTCGAATAGGTCGTGCATATCTTCGGGCTTTACATAGGCACTAAAGTCAATCCACGCTAAATAGGTGCCATCCATAGGGCTGATGCGGATTTTTGGTAATGCCGTACAAAGCTCTCGGCATAGATATTCATAGTTTTCACGAACCATGGCCAGTACATCTGTTAACCATGCTTCGGCCTCTGGGTGAGTGTAGGCTACTGAGATGGCAGTTTCGGCAATAACGTCTGAGTCCGTATGGTATACATGAGCTTTATAGGCGTTGAATTGGCTTCGTAGCTTTTCGTTAGGAATGATAACCTCTGCGTGGTGCAAGCTAGCCATATTGAATGACTTGGACAAGGAGGACATGGCAATCATGTTATCTGCATAGGCTCCGTTCTTTACGGTTAAGGCTGATGTAAAGGCTGTTGGTCCTGTGATGAGATCTTGATGGATTTCATCACTTATGATGAGCACATTATGCTGTTGGCAGATACTAAATAATCGGTCCATCTCCTCTTCCGTCCACACATGCCCCACAGGATTGTGTGGGTTGCAGTGAATGAACAGCTTCACATCATGTTCGGTGATAGCCTTTTCAAATGCATCGTAATCCACGGTGTAGCGATTATCTTTGTTACGCATCATGGGAACAGCGATGATTTGACGTTGTGCATCGCTAGCGCTCGTATCAAAGGCGCCGTATACAGGACTTAGAACGGCGATGGAATCGTTTGGTTTTGTGAAAGCCCCAATACACCACATAATACCAGTAATTACATTGGGGGCGCTTGTAAGCCATTCTTCTTGAAGCTTACAATGGTGACGGCGTTTATACCAGCTTATAACAGCCTCTATATAATTTGGATTTGTCATAGTATAACCTAACGGATTGGCTTTCACATAGTTACAGATGGCATTTTGGATGCACTGAGGTGGCATAAAGTCCATATCTGCCACCCATAATGGTAATAGGTCGGTGCGACTGAATTTTAAATGCTCACCGTCCCATTTTCGGGAATGAGAACCGCGGCGGTCTATATAGTATTTGCTAGTGAATTCTGCTGTGTTCATAAGAAACCTCATATAAGGATATACCTTGGCTTTTATATCTTTAATTCTTATATGTATGTATATATTCAATTACGAAATAGATATTTCTATTCTGTAAGGTGTATCTCTAATTCTTATTACTGTATCTATTATCAGTATACATGCATCCTATTATATGTAAATGGACTTATATAAAATCTATGCAATCCTTGCATGAATAGGGGCTATATTCGTATACAAAAGGTGCTATATTTGCTTGACTGTTGGGACTTTCACAATTTAGAATATACTATAGAATAGTGTGAGTCTGACCAGTGACCACACGTCTATCGAATGGTTACAAAAGATAAATGTTAGCAGCATGTGGCGGCGTCCCTATGTGAGAGGGCTCATCGGAATGCTTAGGTGCATGCAACGCTGTAAGTATAGTATACTGGATCCTTGTTAGGAGGCATGTGCCATGAGTAACGAATTAAAACCACTACATTTTGATGCGGATTATACGATGGAGGAAGCGCTCGCGGAGGCGAAACGTTGTCTAAATTGTCCAAAACCTTTATGCCGTATGGGTTGTCCTATTGAAAACGAAATACCTCGTTTCATCCAAGCTATCGCACGTGGTAATTTTGGTGAAGCTAATGATATCTTAGCGGAACGAACAAATTTACCGTCTATTTGCGGTCGCGTATGTCCACGTGAAAATCAATGCGAAGGCAACTGTATCATGAATAAGGCAAAAAAACCGCCTATTAACATCGGTAAATTAGAACGCTTTGCTGCTGACTTTGAAAGCATCAATGAACTTCGCAAACCTAAGAAGATTAAACAAGATCTTGGTAAGGTAGCGGTAGTAGGGTCTGGTCCTGCAGGTTTGTCCGTAGCAGGTGATGTGGCTAAACTCGGTTATGAAGTAACCGTATTTGAAGGTCAATCTGAACCAGGGGGCGTACTCTTATTTGGCATTCCGGAATTCCGCTTGTCTAAAGCCGTTGTACGTCGTGAGATCGCTCGCCTTGAAGGGTTAGGCGTTAAGTTCGTATGCAATACATTTATCGGCCAAGATAAAACTTTGGACGATCTCTTTGCTGAAGGATATGATTCTATCTTCATCGGTACTGGTACGCATATTCCTCAAGACGTGCGCATGGAAAACGATGAAGTACCTGGTGTATTCCAAGCAATGTACTTGTTGACGAATGTACAATTGGTAGAAAATGGGGAACTTGATGAAAATCAAATTCCTGTTAAAAAAGGTGACCGTGTTATCATCATCGGCGGTGGTAACGTAGCGATGGATGCAGCTCGTACATGCGTACGTTTAGGCTGCGAAGCGGTAACAGTAGCATATCGTCGTAGCCAAGAACAAATGCCAGCCTTGTTGTCTGAATACGAAGAAGCGCGCGCTGAAGGCGTTCAATTCCAATGGTTCGCTTCTCCAGTAGGCGTAGAAGGTACAGATAAGGTTGAAGGCTTCAAATATGAAGTGATGGCGCTTAACGAAGATGGTGCAGGTATCCACGGCACTGGTAATTTCCAAGTAATGCCTGTTGATAAAATCATTATCGCCGCAGGTCATAAACCAAATGCTCGTCTTGTAGGTGAAGGTAATAACCTAAAAGTAGATGAAAAAGGTTATATTATTACATCTGAAGATCCATATGGTATGACTAGTCGTGAAGGTGTATTTGCAGGTGGTGACGTTGTTCATAAACCTGCTACTGTAGTATTGGCTATGCGTGAAGCTAAAAAAGCTGTTGATGGTATGGTTAAATACATGGAAATCAAAAAAGCACAAGAAAGCGCAAATCAATAATTTTATATAAATACATAGAAAGGACTATACAGTTCAGCTGTATAGTCCTTTTGTATTGTTAATAGACTTATTATTCCTAAATGTATTTTAACAATATTGCGTATTTACAATATATCGCATTTACTATATATCGTATAGTTTTCTTGTATTATGGATAGAACTAGGTAATTTTATAAATCAAGTGTATGCATAATGTATGAATACTGTATAAAATTTGCAATATATAGATAATACCTGTATTTTTGATTTGTTATCTGTATTTTTAATGATAATAACTTTTATATATACTAAAATTCCACGAAATGATGAAATCCTACGCAATGAAATCTGCATAGTACAAAAGCCTTAACTAAAATGATTTACACATTAGTTTTTGTTAAGGCTTTTGTGTTATCGTTTTTCAACCACTACTAGGAAATGATTGAGCCCAGATTTATAGTAAAGGCATAAATATGTGTTGAGGGAGAAAGTAGATAGAGGTTAGCATGAATCCTATCGTATGTTGTCAAGATCTACAAGTTCGACAAGAAGTTCACAAGCTTGGTGTATTGATTTTACTTTGGCGCAGACAATTGGGAATGACTCAATATCAATTGGCAGATAAATCTGGTTTAGCCCAATCTTATATTAGTGATCTTGAAAGTGGTGCCGTAGATCCTCGGTGGTCCACAATTTATAGAGTAGTGTATGGACTTGGAGAAATGAATATACAAGATTTTTTGAATGGGCCGCAAACAATTAGAAGCCTAAAGATTCATTAATGATGATGACTTCCATAGTTTGCATATTGCGCATCTTTTTATAGTAAATGGTTAATGCATTACATATGCGGTCGGGAGAACCACAGTCATAGCATTTCTCTTCTAATGTGGCACATGGATTGAGAGAGCTCTTTTTGTTCTTTTTGCTGTTGAGCGGAGCGGCCACATTGCGTGCACGATAGATGGCGGAAGCTAAATCCGGCGTAATTTTGTTGATGCCTAGCACAAAAAATACTTCTTGAGAGCCAAAGAGTGAGGCGGCAACACGATTACCCGTACCATCAATATTGACCATTTCCCCCGTTTGAGCAAGAGCATTTACAGAGGTGAGAAATACATCACGTCCCATGGTGCGCAATGCGGTGTCGCGGAAGCTTTCACCAGGAAGGGGACGTTGGATATCCGTTACATCTTCGTTGACTTCGGATAGGGCTTCATAAGCATTGAGTTTTAGTAATGTGCGAGAGTCTCCGATGGCTACATGTTTGTTTTGAATACGATCTTTTAAATAGGAAATAGCTTCAGTACCTGTTTCGAAATAATGGACTACAAAATTATTGCGTTCCAAGGCTTTAATTGTTTTCTCTATGTCTATAGGTGTGTCATTGTATTTTGGATGTATAACAGCATTGATCGTTGTCTCTGTATTCGCCATAAGACCTCCTAAAGGGGTGTATAAGGAATATAAATTGGCATTTGGCTATCCGTATTTTGTTTCTATTATTGTAGCGTATTATGTGTAAAGAGTTCAATTATTGGTATGTAGTTCATAGATAAACATTAATTGAAGTGCTGTATGTTTAAATTTAAAGTAAAACTTTAGGAATCTAATCCAATTTTATGCTTAAAATAACAAAAATTTGGAATGAAATCCAACTTTATGATAAAATTAATATAAAGTTGGAATGGAATCCAAATTTATTAGGTAAGTGATATGATATCTGATAGTACTAATACATGGGTTCCATCTATGAGAAGGTACATAGATGAGGAGGCCCTTATGAAGTTAATTCAGCGCCAAGGATATCTAGATTTTTTACGGCGTAATCGAGAGCGGCCTATTATTAAGGTCGTTTCAGGCATACGCCGTTGTGGTAAATCTACATTGTTTAGGCTGTTTAAAGATGAGTTATTGGCAGATAATGTGAAGCCTGAACAGATTATTTCCATTAATTTTGAAGAATTGGAATACGAGCATTTGCGAGATTACCATGCGTTGTATCAATATATTTTAGAACGTATGCAGCCTAATGAAACGAATTACATTTTTCTTGATGAAATTCAGCATGTAGATCAATTTCATCGTGTCGTAGATAGCTTGTTTGTAAAAGAGAACACAGATTTATATATTACGGGCTCCAATGCATACTTTATGTCTTCTGATATCGCCACATTATTGACTGGACGATATGTGGAAATTCAGATGTTGCCATTGTCCTTCAGTGAGTTTTACCATAGCAAGTATGAGGGTAATCAGTATTCTTTGATTCCTGCCTATGAGGCCTATCTTCGTGAAAGTTCCTTCCCTTATACTCAGCAATTAGGGGGCGAAGACTTTGATATTCAAGAATATTTACGTGGATTATATAATACTTTGTTATTGCATGATGTTGTGGCTCGATTGAAAATTAATGATGTCACAATTTTACAAGATATAGTGCGGTATATTATGGCGAATGTTGGTAGTTTACTTTCACCAAATAAAATAGCCAACTCTCTCGTTAGTGCAGGTCGAAAAATCGATAATAAAACTGTAGAACGGTATTTACAAGGATTACAGGATAGCTTGTTGTTATATAAGGTAAATCGCTATGACGTACGAGGTAAAGAATTACTACGTATCAATGCAAAGTATTATAGTGTTGATGTAACATTACGAAATTTGCTAGTGGGGAATGCGAGTCGTGATACAGGTCATATACTAGAAAATATCGTTTTTCTAGAGCTCATTAGACGAGGATACACCGTATATGTAGGGCAACTGGCTAAGGGTGAAATAGATTTTGTAGCACAAAAAGGGGGGATTACCGAATATTATCAAGTTAGTGAGACCGTACTTGACTCTAATACTTTGAGCCGAGAACTAGCACCGCTTGAGGCGGTACAAGACCAATACTCTAAGTTTTTGCTCACCTTAGATGAACTAAATAAAAATGCCAACTACGACGGAATTCAACAACGAAATGTTTTAGAATGGTTGTTAGAGAGTCGTTAACTTGCTATAATAATAGTATTGATATGGCGTAAAGCCAATGTTAAGGAGGCAAAAATCGTGGATTTAATTCAAAAATTAAAAGACCAAGTAAAACCATTAGGTAAAAAAATCGTGTTGCCAGAATACAAAGATGAACGCGTATTGAAAGCAACTGAAATTATTTTGAAAGAAGGTTTTGTAACACCTGTACTCGTTGGTAATCCTGCTGAAATCGCTGAGGCTGTTAAAGCTGTTGGTGTATCCATCGAAGGTGCTGAAATCATCGATCCTGCTAACTACGATCGTTACCAAGAAATGGTTGATACATTCGTAGAATTGCGCGCTAAAAAAGGTATGACTCCTGAAAAAGCTGACGCAACTATGAAAGGCGATTGCTTGTTCTTCGGCGCTATGCTTGTTCGCCTTGGCGCAGTAGATGGCATGGTTGCTGGTTCCGCTTGCCCAACAGCAAACGTATTGCGCGCTGCATTGCAAGTTGTAGGTACTAAACCAGGTCTTAAAACTGTATCTTCTTCCATGTTCATGTTCACAAGCAAAAAAGAATATGGCGACGACGGTATGCTAGTATTCTCTGACTGCGGCGTATTGCCTAATCCAACTAGCGAACAATTGGCTGATATTGCAGAATCCACTGTAGAAAAAGCTCGCAAAGTTGTTGGTATGGCTGACCCTCGCGTATCCATGTTGTCCTTCTCCACAAAAGGTTCCGCTTCCACTCCAGAAGTAGATAAAGTGGTTGAAGCTGTTAACATCTTGAAAGAACGCAACGTTGATTTCAAATTTGACGGCGAATTACAATTGGACGCTTCCATCGTTCCTTCCGTAGCAGAAAAGAAAGCTCCTGGCTCCAACGTAGCTGGTAAAGCTAACATCTTGATCTTCCCTGATCTTCAAGCTGCTAACATTGGTTACAAATTGGTACAACGCTTCTCCGGCGCTGATGCTCTTGGCCCATTGATTCAAGGCTTGGCTAAACCAGTTCATGACCTTTCTCGTGGCTGCTCTGCTCAAGACGTTGTAGACGTTGCTGCTATCGCTGCTGTTGAAAGCATTTAATAGCTGCCTAAACAATTATATATACACATATGTTATATATGTTTTGATATGCTGAAAGCTGGCTCTATAAGGCCAGCTTTTTGTATGTTCAACATATATCCATATATTTTTATATTCATCACGCTATGTTATTTCTTACAGCGTTACCATTATTGTCATGTTACTTTCAAATTCGTAGCCACTGCGACAGACAGAATCCATGGTTGGCCGTATAGTATAACTACAAGAAAATAGATCGGCGTAAACCATTGGAGGTGTATCTTATGAGTTTTGGGACTATTAATAAATCCATGACCGTAGCTGATGCGGTTAAAGTAAATCCAGAGTTAATGGATGTATTAGCAAAAGATGGAATTGATTTTTGCTGTGGTGGTGGACATCCTTTAGCGGAGGCTATTGCAGAAAAAGGTAAAGATGTGGATGCATACATTGCTATGCTAAATGATGTACAAGTTGCTCAGAAATCTTCTCGTGCAGAGGTGCTTAGCTATTCTAAAGACCAATTGATTGATTACATTGTTCATACCTATCATAGAGAACAATTAAATATGATTGATGAAATTGACCAAGGGTTGGCAAAACTGCTAAATGTACATTATGACCATCATGGTGAGGAATTGACAAAGATTTATCAAACCTTTTTGCAACTCAAATCCGCTCTTGTACCTCATTTCCGGCATGAAGAGCATGTAGACTTCCCTGAGTTTAAAGCGGGTAAACCCGTAGACTTTGAAGAACTTCGGGCTGAACACGAAGCTGCAGGTGTACTTTTGGAATCCTTAAGTGCATTGACCAACCAGTACACAGCACCAGCAGATGGCTGTGCTACTTATGTGTATGTATTTAAGACCATGAAAGCTTTAGAAGAAGGCCTGCATGAACATATTTTCTTAGAAAACTCTGTTTTGTTTGACATGAAATAGATTATAATATCATCTGTATAATGACAAGGAGCTATTGCAAAATGGCTCCTTGTATGTAGTAAAGACACCAATCGAATGGTTGGTGTCTTTTGTTATCTTAAAAATTATGAGTTTGTAACTATATATGGTGAAAATATCTCATTTGCGTAAATACATATAGAAGGTGTATGATTAAATTAGTTATATTTGATTAATATATTTAATCAATATATTGAGTAAATGCACTTGATATATACAGGTGTAGTTATGTTTGAAGTCGTGAAAAGGAGAGGGCTATGATTTCTGTATTCGACACAAATCCTGTTGTTTTTGAAAGTACGGATCGTATATTGACGGTTAGTTACAATGGTGTACTCTGCAAAGATACAAATGGTCAGGTGATAACTGACATTGATTTTGATGACGTAAATGAGCTTCATCTTACAAGATATTTAAATTCAAATAGTAACTATTCGATTATATTTAGAGACCACAATTGGAAAAATATAGAAGGTCAAGATTTAGATACGGACCGTACAGAATCTAATGCTGGTCACAATATTCGTGAAACAAAAGCAATCATTGCTGCTTTTGTCCGAAATAAATTGACTGCGGACTTCCCTGCAAATTTAGATACTCTTCAATTGCCACTAGATTACTCCTACATGGGTAAACGAGAAATTACCATTAAAAATGGTGTTATCTCAAATGGTAAGGTAGATATTCCTATTAATGAAATTCGTCGCGTAGTGTGTGCATCTAATGGTACAATTAGTAAACTATTAGTATATAAAGAAGAAAAACCTAGTTCTTTCTTTAAAAAGATTTTCGACAAATGTGATATGAAAATTACGTTGAATGCCATTACGTTGCCTTTGTTGGAAGCTATCGTAACACGTAATACAGGCCATGGTATCGACTTCTCCCGCGGTAATGGATTTGATCAAAAGGATTCCAACTATATTATTATTCGCTACCTTGATTCTGGATTCTTCCTTGATAAAGATGGTACAGCACCTACAGAATGGCAGAAAACGGCGGCTGATAGAACAGCTGCCTTTGATTATGATGTGCGTTATAAGTATAATAAAGATTTTTAATTTAAATTAGGAGATTCCATGTCTGTATATCAATTTTCCCTGCCTACTAAGTCTGGGGAATTACAATCTTTACAAACTTATGAAGGTAAAGTTCTTATCATTGTTAATACGGCGAGTAAATGTGGATTTACTCACCAATATGAGGGACTAGAGGCTCTTTATAAGCAGTACAAAGAGCAAGGTTTAGAAATTATTGCGGTTCCTTCTAATCAATTTGGAGAGGAAGAACCTGGTTCTAATAACGAGATTCAATCTTTCTGCAAATTGAATTACGGTGTTACTTTTACCGTTATGGGGAAAGCAGATGTACGCGATGAAAGTGCATTAGACCTTTTCAAATACATGATACGAGAACAACCATTCCAAGGCTTCCCACCTAGTGATAAAACTGAAATGCTTACAGATTATCTCAATGGCATCGATCCTAATTATTTAAAGGACGATGAGGTAAAGTGGAACTTCACTAAGTTTGTTATAGATCGTAAAGGTAATGTGGTAGGGCGCTTCGAACCTGTTGTAAAACCGATGGAAATGGAAGCTTTCATTAAAAAACTCATTTAGTAGAGTCATTAGTATGGTAAAGAAAAGAACCGCTAGTTTTTGTAACTAGCGGTTCTTTTGCGTATATAAATATATATATATATTTATTTTTTTATTTTGGTTTATACATAGTAATGTAAGGTTTTATGTGAATAGGAAATAAAAATTTCCTAGGAGATTTTTGTATCTTTATGAGCTTAAAGTATGCTTTGAGGCTCATCCTCAAAGATAAATCCCGTCATTGATAGGGAGCCCAAACTATAGGTTTGATTAAATACAGTCGGTTTTGCACCTTCACTAGCGCCCATAATATAAATTAGTGGTAAGTAGTGATCTGGTGTAGGTGCTGCATAGCTAGCCTGAGGATGTCGAGTGTAATTAACAATAGCATCTATATCGTTTTCTAAGACGGCCTTAGAAATGTATTGGTCAAACTCAATTGTGGCAGAGGTGCCGGATGGACTGTCCCATTCTATGCGTCTTAGATTATGAACGATATTACCGCTGCCCATAATAAGATAGCCTTCATCGCGTAATGACTGAAGTTTTACGCCTAATTGATAGGCTTCTTTTGGGCTTAGGTATTTATTGATAGATAGTTGGACAACTGGAATTGATGCATCAGGGAACATGTGAACTAACACAGTCCACATGCCGTGATCGATACCCCAAGTGTCATTTATAGAAACGGAGTTACCCAGTAATTTTTGTACTTCTTTCGTTAAATTGCTGTCACCCTTTGCAGGATATACAACTTCGTAGAGTTCTTGCGGAAATCCATACATATCGTAAATTTGTTTTGGATTCTCTGTGCTTTGAACATAGGTGCCATCTGCATACCAATGAGCAGAGATGGCGAGTATGGCTTTTGGTTTGCCATAGTTGTTGATTATATTTTGTCCTATACGTTTGAAAGTATTTGTTGTTTCTGTATGTTCTAAAGCCATCATAGGGCTGCCGTGACCGACGAATAGTGTAGGCATGCGTTTCATAATATCACCTAATCCTTCAATTGATAATGTGTAATCTGTTTAATGCTGTAAAATTGATACAATTGTTTAGCTATAAATGTTGATGATTAAATCTAATAGTTATTGATTCACCAACCGATAATTGTATTTAGTTAGTGAGTTTATTATATATTGGTGCAAATATTTTGAATAGTAGAATTATTTGAGATAGGTACTATCAAATATGATAGAATTGTGATATTTACTGATTAAAATATTTTCAAAAATTATTGTACCCTAAAAAATGATACTATAAAATACTTGCAATTCTAAAAAATTGTGATATGATTTGAACTACATTAAGTGGAAATATTTCTAATACCGAAATAGAAATTGTAGTGTAGCTATAAAGAGTAGCTTAGTTATAGATGTTAATTTTGTTATAACAAGCTACTTAAGCTAGATATATAAGGAGAATGACAATGGCAGAGCAACTTGTAAATGTTCATGATTTAGTGGGGCGGTGTCCTTTTGCAACGAGCCAAAAGTTATTGGCTGGTAAATGGTCTTTGTTGATTATGCATGAATTATCTGAAGGTCCTGTGCGCTTCCGTGAACTAGAGCGGAGATTACATCCAATTACACAAGCTACACTTACAAGAGCGTTGCGCCAAATGGAAGATGACGGCCTTGTACATCGTGAAGTATATGGAACCATTCCACCAAAGGTTGAATATAGCCTTACCGAAGTGGGAGCTGGTTTTAAAACTGTATTAGCTTCCCTTGAAAACTGGGGTAACCAATATATCGACTATATGAAAGCCGCTGGCCGCATCTAAGAAATGCCAGCGGCATTTCTGCCCTTATTATGATACATATGGGGCACTATATATTTGATAAGACTTTAAAAAAGTCCTTTATATGTGTCATGAATAGCCATTTGTTTATGCCATGCATTTAGAAAAATATGGTATAATAAAAAATACGAATGATATAAATTCTCAATAAATTAGAGGTATTGATAATAATGTTACATGTTACTTTTTTAGCGCATAGCGGATTCCTTGTAGAGGATGGTAAGCGTTGCTATGTGTTTGATTATTATAAGGATCCTAATAATATTGTTTGGCAGTTGGCTAAACGAGGGCGTGAACTTTGGTTCTTCGTAAGTCACACTCATGGAGATCACTTTAACCCATCCATTACGGAATTTGATGGGCCTCAAACGCGCTATATTTGCCATCAAGATGTGCCATTAGAAAGCAAGGTAAAAAAATGTATTACCATGCGCCCTGGCCAAGATGCACTATTAGATGATGTAGGCATCCATATGTATGGCAGCACCGATGAAGGTGGTTCTTTTTACGTAAAGACAAATACGGCGAATATCGACTCTGACTCTATCTTCCATGCAGGAGACCTTAATTGGTGGCATTGGCTTGGTGATACGCCAGAAAACAATGCGGATGCAAAGCGCATGGCTTGGCGTGAGTTCAAGGAATTAGATGGTTTGTCCGTAGATGTAGCGATGTTCCCTGTAGATAATCGTTTGGAAGACGCTATGGAATGGGGTAGTATTGAATTTTTGCGCCGTGTACAGGTGAATAAAGCCTTTATTCCAATGCATTTAAATGGTCCATTATGGGCACCGTCTGTATACTTTAAAGCTCTCTTTGGGGAGGTGCCGATTTGGGAACCTCAAAAAGATGGCGATGAGGCTACTTTTTAGATTGTAGATATAATTTGTGAAAGTCCGTAGGCCTCGAGGTCACTACGTTATATAGGGATAGTCTATATGCGTAATTGAGTAAGTTAGGATCAAGTGATGATGAAAACCAAACCAGTGGCAACCACCCTATTGGTCGTCATGGCTATTATATTTTTAATTTCATATCCGCAACGACATGATACATTTTGGGCCTTTATCATGCATATCTCTGGAGCAGCTATGATAGGTGGCCTCGCGGATTGGTATGCAGTAACGGCTCTCTTTACGAAGCCTTTAGGCATTCCTTTCAAAACGGCAATCTTGCCGCGCAGTAAGGAACGATTAATTCAGATAGGCCGCACTATGCTCAGCGAAGAGCTATTGCGCGTGCCACAGATGTATTATGCTATCAAAAAAGAACGCGTTATGGTCCGTATCGTTGAATACGGCATGAGCGATATGGGACAAGTTCAAATTCGAAATCTCTTGTACGGTGTGGGGAATCAAGTTTTATCTCATATGGATATTGAACCGATGCGCCAAGAGATTAATAAGGCCATTTATAAGGGGGTTACAAACTGGAAAGCAACACCCCTCGTTATTCTCTTTGGCCGTTGTATGCTAGAACGTCACACAGCAAGCGTGTTTTGGCTTTATTTTAACCGCACATGTCAGCGTGTTATCGCATCAAATCAGGTATATCCGTATTTGTATCGCGTCATGCTAGACATTATGAAAACTTATACAAAGGATTCTTTCTTTCGTGAATTGGCCATCGCCTTTGGCGGAGATGGACTTTCACCAGAACGATTGGTAGAAACGGTACAGAAAAAAGCCGTTCAATTCTTGAAGGAAAATGAATCTATTGACTCTGCATTGGGGCGCTATGTATGGGGCCAAGCCATTCGCTTTTTTAATAATTTGGAAACTAATACAGAGTGGCAAGCTTTCATCGAAGAACATAAAAATCAGTGGATTAGAATGGTTCTTGAAGAATGGGAAGGCAAACTTATCGATGGGGATACATTGGATTGGAAACGCCTCATGGACATCGTTATGGAGCGCTTTAATGTGCTCGGTACCGAAATTTTGTTGAATCCAGACAAGCAGGCGCCTTTTGAGCGGTTCTTCTTGTTGCGTAGTATTCCGTGGTTGCAGAAATTGAACCCCCTCATCGACAGTGTGGTAGGTCAAGAATTATCCCGCTATTCGCCTGATGAAATCACTCAAATTGTTCGCGGCAAAATGTACTATGACCTTCAAATGGTGCGTATTAATGGTTCCCTTATAGGCGCTGTCCTTGGCGGCATCTTATACGGTTTGACCATCATTGTAGAGGGGGTGCTCAAATGATTAGTTATTTGAAATCCCTTACCTTGAAACAGCGTGCTAATGGCATTCTTGGTTTGACTGCCGTATTGTACTGTTTTGCTTTTGTAGGACAATTTTTCTTTGGCTATGAAAGTTGGTATCAACCGTTGTACTGGGCTGTTCAATCTGCCCTCATCGGCAGTGTGGCTGACTGGTTTGCTGTAACGGCTTTATTTCGCAAGCCACTAGGCTTCCCATATCATACAGCGCTAATTCCTCGCAATAAAGATCGCCTCATTAATGGTGTCATTAAACTTGTAGAGACGAAGATGCTTACCAAGGAGCGTTGTAAGGTATTATTGAAAAATGTGCAATTTGTGCCATTGTTTGAAAAGTTCTTGTTGTCTCCTGAGGGGCAGAGAGCAGCACGCCTTGTGATTCATCAAGGACTACACCTTTTATGGAAATCTCAAACTAATGAAGAATGGGCACAATGGGGGGCAAAACGCATTCGCGGGTTGCTTCAACAACATTCTCTCGTGCCTGTTTTGAAACACGTATTACTCGATTTATGTGAGCATAATCGCTATGAAAGTATGGTTGTGCAAGTTTTAAACGTGATTCAAGAACGGATTAATCATCCAGCTATGGTTACATGGCTTACCGCTGTCGTAGCAGAAGAGGCACATAAGAAAAAGCGAAAAGGCTTCTGGTCTGATTTCCTTATTTCTATGTCCGAAGCTACCGATGTAGTAAACTATCAAGAAATGGCAGAGGCTATTGTCCAAGAGGCCTATGCTATGCTGGAAAGCTGGAAACGACCAAATAGCCCTGAACGAACAGCTTGGTTGCGACAATGGGTAGAACCAATTCGTAATATTGAAGAGAACCATGAAGTCTGCGATGCTCTTGATGAAGCGTGGGAACGTTGGATTCGCGAACAAGATTGGGAATCTGTTATCGAAAACCATTTATGCCCTTATATAGAAGAACTATTGCTCGTAGGGGATGAAAATGGAGAGACGCCGGCTCAGGTTTTAGTTAATATTGCTCTTGAATTATGGAATGTATACGGTCAATCGGACGATCTTAGAAATCGTATTGAAAAAACCTTACACGATATTGGCGACTACGTACTTGAACAAGGGTATGACCTCATTGAAACTATCATACGTCAAGTATTAGGTGGCCTCAGTACAGATAAATTTATTTACTTTATTGAATCTAAGGTGGAGGACGATCTCAGCTGGATCCGCATTAATGGTGCTATCGTTGGTGCTGTAGCGGGTCTGCTTGTATGGACCTTCTTAGAATATGTATATATGCCGTTTTGGCAACAATTTGTAGGCTAAAGTTAATTATCTATAATAAGTTGCTTTAAAATTAAATACACAAAAACTAGCATATAGAAGGAGCTTCTATATGCTAGTTTTTTATGGTTTAATTAATTCTATATTATAGGCTTTTAAGATTAAAATCGATATAGAAAAGGGACTGACCAATGGTCAGTCCCTTTTATGTTATTCTTCCGTTGTGTTGTACGGCAATCGCACTGTAAATGTAGTCTTTACTTGTGGTTCACTCGTGGCCGTTACTGTGCCATGGTGTAAGTTAATAACTTTATTTACAAAGTATAGACCTAGACCTATACCGTGATTAGATTTTTTGTTTCGCGATTGTTCCGTCTGATACATCCGATCCCAAATATGATCCAGAGCTTCAGGTTCGATGCCAATACCATTATCTGTTACGGTAATGACTAAGTCTCTGCCTACTAGTTTAGCCGAAATATCAATAGTAGAGTTTGTAAACTTAATGGCATTGTCCACTAGGTTTGTGATAGCTCGACGTAATGATACTTCGTGAGCATTCATATGTAAATTAGGCTCAATATGAGATGTAATCGTAATCTGTTTATCTGTATTTTCTGTACAAAGTCTTGTATAGTCGTGGACCATATTGGATAACATCAATGATACATTGACAGGTGCAAAGCTTAGACCTTGTGCATTTTCAAGGCGGGCTACATCAAGCAGTTGGCTTACGAGGTTAGTCATGAACTTAGCTTGCTCTAAGATATGTGTTAAACCTTCCCGTAGATCTGCTTCTGTACGACCGTATTTTAAAGCAAATTCACTTTCTGCTTTAATAACGGCAATTGGTGTACGTAGCTCATGAGATACGTCAGAACTAAATTGTCTTTCACGATTGGAAGAATCCTCAAGACCTGAAATCATACGGTTAAATGTTGTAGTTAGTTCGTAGATTTCATCTCTTGCCGTGCGAGCTGGAATGTCGATACGACGGCTCAAGTCGTTGTTCTTACCGATGACTTTAGCTGTTTTTGTTAAAGTTCGGACCGGTTTAAGTCCTTTTTTGATGAAAAGATAACCGCCTAGGGAGGAAATTAGTAAGAAAATGATATTCCCTAATAGTAAGCTGTATAAAAGGTTTTCCGTCTTTTTAGAGGCTGTTTTTACTTTTGTAACAGCACGCAAAATACCACGATAGTTCGGTTCGTTGACCGGAGTATCGTAGTAGTAGAAGGTATCATCACCAGCAGCAATTTCACCAACTTGACCTAAGGAAAGGATTGTTTGGTTTGGAAACCCATCCGGCAAGGCGCCTTTAATAATATAGCCGTCTTGAGTTGATACAAAGAAGAATGTGTTATCTTGGTACGGTTTAAACTTGCGGATATCCGTAGCCATAATCATCGCTTGCTGCTGTAAGCGCTCGCGCACTTCTTTGTTATCGGATTCATGTGTATATGCGTAAATCCATGCGGATGCAACCATCAAAATGATAAGCAAAAAGATGGTATACCACGACATAATTTTAAAGGTTAGGGGCAGCCGATTAAATAAATCGGTGGCTGCCCCAGACATGGTATCTAGATCTCGGTGAGGATCATTAGTTTTCTGTTTTGAGGACATACCCTACTCCACGAACCGTTTGAATGAGTTTTACATTTTCATCAGTATCAATTTTCTTACGCAAATCTTTAATGTATACGTCGATAAGGTTAGAGTAGCTTTCATAATCGTATTCCCAAACATGGTCAAGGATTTGTTGACGAGATAATACGATATTTTCGTTACTTGCTAAATAGAATAATAGGTCGAATTCTTTTGCAGTCAATGTAATTGTTTCGCCGTCGCGTTTAACTGTACGTTGAGGAACATTGATGGTAAGTGGACCTACATGGATATCGTTTTGTGCATGACGCGCATTACGACGAGCCAATGCATAAATACGAGCAGTTAACTCTTCAAGATCGAAAGGTTTTACAAGGTAATCATCCGCGCCAGTGTTAAGGCCTGTAACTTTATCTTGTAAGGAATCTTTTGCTGTTAAAAGCAATACCGGTGTTGTATTACCGTCGTTACGCATTTGTGCAAGAGCACTGATACCATCGAGGATTGGCATCATAATATCCATTACGATAACGTCATAGCTGGATGTGTTAACGTAATCGATCGCTTGTTGCCCGTTGAAGCATGTATCAACTGTCATATTCTCTGCACGTAAATATTTAGCCGTGATACCATTCAGCATTTCTTCGTCTTCTACAAGTAAAATTTTCATTCTCTGTTCTCCTTATGTATGATTTAAAAATATAGCTCTCCAACTACATTAATTATAGTCATTATATATATATAAACTTCCTTTTTTTGAAAGCTACAACACCATATAAGGTGACTATATATATAATATTATATAACTTATTTATCTATTATCATACCTTATACAATAGTAATGAGCAAAAGATGAATGTACATGCGAGTTTACAAGACTTTTCTTCATCTTTAAAAGCCTTAAAAATGGTGGAAGACAGAAACTTAATGAATTCTGCTAATGAATAAAATTTAACTATATCGAAGATTGCCGTATGCGCATAGATGAGAATGATTTTATCGATTTTAGATGATGTGCGATAAATCACTAAAAAAACTTATGATAATTATTATCACAGAAATAAATGCTTGTTATGAACGGATAAATACGATAATTTTCGATAATTAAATTCGAGGTAGATTTGGTAGGAATTTAATGGATATTAATTATTATGAACGGTTAGCGACAATTAAAAAGCTAGTATCTATGCGAATTATATAGATATCAAAGGAAATAAAAAAGTAGAAAAATTTCGGAACCGAACTACTTTCGTAAAATCCTTAACTTCTTGTAAAAATTATTCATATAGGTAATTTTTTGACTCCTCTTTTTACCCTAAAAATGCTAAGTGAAATAAATTATCAATTAGATTAATCAAAATTAATTATGCATAATAGGGTTTAGACATGACCTGAAATGCTCTCTATAATTATAGGTAAAGAAATAAGAAAAATCGCATAAGTATGGGGTTTTTCTTGAAAGAAAAATGATTAGGTTATCAAAAATTTTTATAAGTTTTTGAAATGAGATAGTCTAACAGGTTTCTTATTAATAGGTAGTTATGAGGAGGTCATTATGGAACAGTTTGATGTTCTAGTAGTAGGTAGCGGTGGCGCCGGCATGCGTGCGGCTCTTGAAGTAGGTCGTCGCAAAGGCTTAAAAGTAGCTCTTATTACTAAAATTTTCCCAACTCGCTCTGCAACAGCAATGGCGCAAGGCGGTGTAAATGCATGTTTGAACAACGTTGCAGCTGAAGATACAGTTGAAACTCATACTTTCGATACTGTAAAAGGTTCTGACTATCTTGGCGACCAAGATGCAATCGAATTCTTCTGCTCTCGTTGTCCAGAAGGCGTACTTGAAATGGACCACATGGGTGCTCCATTCTCCCGTACTGAAGAGAATAAAATTGCGCAACGTAACTTCGGTGGTCAATCCTATCCACGTACTTGCTACTCTGCGGATAAAACTGGTCACGTTATTTTGCACACAACTTACGAACAATGCTTGAAAGAAGGCGTACACTTCTTACAAGAATGGTATCTTTTAGATCTTGTTAAATCTGCAGAAGGTCACGTTGGTGGCGCTGTAGTTTGGAACATGAAAGAAGGTAAAGTAGAACAAATTAAAGCGAAAGCTATTATCTTGTCTACTGGTGGTGCAGGCCGTATCTTCTGGACTCGTACTACAAACCCATTCCTTTCCACAGGCGATGGTATGGCAGCAGCATTCCGCGCTGGTAACGGCTTGAAAGATATGGAAATGATCCAATTCCATCCAACTGGTCTTGGTCGTACTGGTATCTTGATGTCCGAAGCGGTTCGTGGTGAAGGTGGTTACCTTCTTAACGCTGAAGGCGAACGTTTCATGAAAAAATATGCGCCTAACAAAATGGAATTGGCATCTCGTGACGTTGTAGCGAAAGCGATCGAAGATGAAATCGCTGCAGGTCGTGGCTTCGGTTCTGGCCTTAACGCATATGTAGTAGCTGACCTTCGTCACTTGGGCCCTGAAGTTATTATCGAAAAACTTCATGGTATCCGCGACTTAGCTATGTGCTTCGAACATTGCGATCCATTGACTCAACCGGTACCTATTCGTCCTACATGTCACTATACAATGGGCGGTATCGACGTAGTGGATTACAAAACTTGTGCATGTGAATTGCCTGGTTTGTTCGCTTCTGGCGAAGCATCTTGTATCTCCATCCACGGTGCGAACCGCTTGGGTGGTAACTCCTTGGCAGACGGTGTAGTATTCGGTAAAGTATCCGGTGCTGGCGCAGCTGATTATGCTGAAACACATGAACAACCTAACGTAGATGCGGAACTTGCTGCAGCTGCAAAAGCTTGGGAAGCTCGTTTCACAGAAGTAACATCCCGTGAAGGCGGTCGTCCGGTTGTAGAAATCCGCGATGCATTGGCTGATGCAATGTGGAATAAAGTAGGTATCTTCCGTAATGAAGAAGGTATTACTGAAGCATTAAAAGAAATCGAACAATTGATTGAAGATTATAAAACTTGTTATGTAGGTGACCCTGAACGTACTTACAACATGGCATTCGTAAACTATTGTGAAATTGGCTCCATGTTAACAGTAGCAAAAGCTATTGCTATGGGCGCTTTACACCGCCGTGAATCTCGTGGTGCTCATATTCGTGAAGACCATCCTAAACGTAATGATGAAAGATACTTAAAACATTCCTTGATCAAATTAGGTGCTGACGGTCAATACGAATTAACAGAACGCGACGTAGTGTTCACTAAATACGAACCACAAGAAAGGAAGTACTAAGATGAGACAAATCACCTACCATATTCACCGTTACCAACAAGGTCGCGCGTTTGTACAGACTTTCAAATTCGATTACGAACCTGACCGTACAATCCTCTGGGGCCTTCAAAAAATTAAAGATACTCAAGATCCAACATTGACATTCTTGGCAGCTTGCCGTTCCGCAGTTTGCGGCGCTTGCTCCATTCGTGTAAATGGCGAAGCGATGCTCGGCTGTGAATCTAAAATCGATGAATTAACAGAACGTTATGGCACAGACGAATTGACAATCGCTCCAATCGGCAACTTCCGTGTTATCCGTGACCTAGTTGTTGATTGGGAATCCAAAGTTGATCGTTTGAAAACAGTTGCTCCTTGGATTTTCCTTAAAGCTGAATTCAACGAAGGGGACAAAATCGTTCGCCAAACTCCAGCTGACTTCAAAAAATTCGTTGCTGGTACAGAATGTATCCTTTGCGGTTGCTGTGCGTCTGAATGTAACAAATTGACTGCTCGCGAAGACGACTTCTTGGAACCATATGTATTCACAAAAGCTAACCGTTTCGTATTGGATAGCCGTGATGATGCACCTATGGCTCACATTCAACCTGCATTCGACAATGGCCTTTGGAAATGCGTTCACTGCATGAACTGTATCTCCCGTTGCCCTAAACACTTAAAACCTGCTCAAGACATTTCCAACTTGCGTAAAGAAGCTACAAAAGCTGGTCTTACTAACAGCAAAGGCGTTCGCCATGCAGTTGCTTTCAAAGAGGACCTTTACAAAACTGGTCGCTTGAAAGAAGTTTCTATGAGCTTGAAATCTGATGGTGTTGTAGATTCCGCTAAACAAGCATTCTATGCATTGCGTTTGTGGAAACACAGCAAAATCAACCCATTTGAACTTGTAGTACCTCAAAAACCTGTAAACGGTATTGATGGTGTTCGCAGACTTATGAAAGCAGCTGAGGAGGTAAGCAAATAATGAAATACGCATTTTTCCCAGGTTGCGTTCTTGAAAGCGCTGCCAAAGAAGATTACTTAGCAACAGTTGCTGTAGCTAAAAAATTAGGTATTGAGTTGGAAGAACTTGACGGCTGGACTTGCTGCGGCGCTTCCCACGTTCAAGATATCGCTCCAGAAGTTACACTCGCTACAAATGCACGTAACATTGCATTGGCAGAAGAAAAGGGTTTAAACCTTTTAACTGTATGTAATACTTGTACTTTGATGCTTCGTGAAGCTAAAAATGAACTTGATGCAAACGAAAAAGAAAAGAACGAAGTTAACAAAAAATTAGCTCAAATCGGTAAACAATACCGCGGTACAACTGATATTACTCATTTCTTATGGGTATTGATCCGCGACTACGGTTTGGACAAATTGAAAGCTAAAGTTGTTAAACCGTTAACTGGTTTACGTGTAGCTGAATACTATGGCTGCCATATTCTTCGCCCTCAAACTGAATTGGGCTTCGAAGATTATCAAATGCCTACATCCTTAGCAGATTTGATCTCTGCTATCGGTGCTACACCAATCGACTTCTCCCGTAAACTTGATTGCTGCGGTTTCCATGCTGTATACCCTGCGCATGATTCCGTAATGCAAATGACTGGCTCTATCAATAAAGATGCGGCAACAGAAGGTGCAGATTGCGTAGTTACTCCTTGCCCACTTTGCCAAATGCAACTTGATATGTTCCAAAAAGAAGCTAAAGAAGTTGTTGGCGGTGGCAAAGATATGCCAATCTTGCACATGTCCCAATTAGTAGGTCTTGCTCTTGGCATTTCTCCTGCTGAAATGGGTATGCCTAAACGTCACTTAACTGATACTGCGGCAGTGACAAAATTTGTAGGTTAATTCGTTTGATTTAGACATGATCAGAGTTGGTCTATATAGTAGTCTGAATCTAAACCTATTATCATAATTACCAGAAGAATCCCCTAGCTTAGGCTAGGGGATTTTTCTTTTTTATAAATAGAGCTCCAGTAATGTTAATGGTAATAGATTTGGATTTAAGTGTACTGAAATATTAATCGTGAAATATATATAAACCGATAAATGTAAAATAAATACAGTAAAATACTAACTTTATAAATAAATTTGATTTTGATATCGATTGATAATTGTAGTATAATAAGTACACAAATTGTATACACTTATATGAGTAATAGCTAATATGTTGTAATTCATAAATTATTATAATGCTATATATACTAGACTATACAATATAAATTTGGGAGATATTATATTGGAAATACTAGTTATTATGCTTTGAGAGGGTGATTAGCATTATAGAGTGTATATACGGGGGGAAAATAATGAATGATATGCTATTAGAATATATCGATCGAATGATTGATCAAGAGACAGAACATCGTGTTTTTTCTGTGGATTTTAACAACAAACAGTACTTTGTAAAACAGGATATAAGTAACCATCGCTCTAGTTGGATTAAGCCCGCACCTAGAGCTTCTTTTGATTATGAGTTTTACAAGATTTCTTTTGTGAATACGCAATTACCAGTAGCTCCTGTTATTGCTGGTTTTAGAGAACATTATTTTGTTACAGAAGATTGTGGCAAAACGTTAACATATTATAGCCAATTGCCTGCTCAACATCCAGAGGATGATAGTTTGCAAGATATGTTAAGTCATATTTTTTATATGTTTGGCAAGACATTGGGTCGCTTGCATGATTATGGTTTAAGCCATGGTCGTCCTGCCATGCGAGACATTACTTATGAGCCAGAAGAAGATAAGATTACTCTGCTAGATTGGGAAAATAGCCGTCGTTGGCCTGAGTTAACACCGCAAGGCTGGGATTTACTCGTCTTTGTTCACAGTTTTTTCCGAGAGGATAATTTACCTATATGTTATCTATATGCTATGATGAATGGCTATAGCTCAGCTTGTACAGCCCGTGAGACCGTTCTACATATAAAAGACATTCTGGGTAAACATGAATATCTTTTTAAATTCTGTCGTATGTTAAATCCTCTACATTTTGTGGACACTGAAGCCGCTGTTAAAGCATATGACTTTATGTTGGCTTTGAAAACCGAATAATATGTATATGGATAGTACTCGTAGTAAGAGCACTTTATAGACCTTTACCGGTGTTATCTAGATTGATAAACTTCTAGATAACATTAGGTAGAGGTCTTTTTCTATTTCAATTTATAGTATTACAGTCAGAGTTCAGCTACTTTCACCATAAGTACCTTAAATAACGGTAAGAGGGTTGTCGAATGAGGGCCTCAGGAATATAAGAGGGTGAAAGGAGGTGATACGATGGCCAATATTAAACGCACTAAATTGGTGTTGCGTTTTAACATCGGTACCGAAGATGCGCCGAAGTACAAAGACGTAACCTATACTCGTGTTGCGGAAGAAGCGTCTGACGATCATGTGAAAACCGTTGGTAATGCGCTGGCAGCCTTGTATGACCACAGCTTGTCCGACGTGGTCCGCGTCAATGAAGTATCCTTAGGACATTAAGTGTAGGTTTTCTACCATTTTGTTTTAGGTGATCCAAACACATTTTTAATTGCTGGTTTCGTACATTCTTATATAGTCGTAAAAAGGTGTAGAAATAGCAAGTCCACACATTCCCATCCTTATTGATATGAATCGAAGATAGGCATATTTGTAATTTAACTTGTTTATATAGTCTATTTAGATTCGATGAACTTGTTTATGAAACGTGAAAGGAGGCGCCCACATGGCGGAAAAACGCGTTGTATATCTTACATTTTCTACGGTCGGTGGTAAAAGCACATCAGTCACAATTAGTGCTCCTCGTGCTGGAATTACTTTACAAGATGCTAAAACAGCGGCTAATGCGTTAGTGGCTAATAAAGTAATTCTTGGTTCTGGTGATGCAGAATTAGCAGCATTTACTACAGCTCGTGAAGTAAAGACACAAACTACTGAATTGCAATAGTACTGCTTCTATGATGTAGTCTAGAAAGGTACAAATATAATCTAAAGGTAGTATAAAAGCGATCATGGAGAAATCCTGGTCGCTTTTTTGCGTATTAATTGAGATATAAATTCAAAATTATTTCAGATTCATAGATTATAATGCTCTTAAAGTGCTTGTTATACATATAAGATTGGAAAATGTAGTATGATATGATAGACTTATTAAGTGATTTTATTTATCAATTAACAATAGCATAGTCTGTTTGCAATCAGTTTGTTAGTGTAGGAAATTAGTATATAGAATTAAGCTACTTATAAAGGAGGTTTACGATGAAAGAGGCGTGGGAATTATTCTTACATGGTGGATTTGTTATGTGGCCGCTACTAGTGGCACTTATCATAACCGTAGCTATAGCGATAGAACGTATAGCTTATTATCGACAATTGAAGCGGGAAATGTTTGCTCTGAATGATGCATTAGAAGAGAGCGAAATAAACTGGCAATCCTTATTAACTAGCTTAGAATCTAAATATACAGCTAATATTTCGTATAATCTGACTCGCGTGCTTGGACAGTGTCATGATCGCAATGTATTGCAATCCAAAATGGAGGATATGGTGGCCCATGTTTATACGCACGCTTCACGTGGCCTTGATTGGCTCTCTACTATTGTTACGATAGCACCATTATTAGGCTTGCTTGGTACTGTAACGGGTATGATTGGTGCCTTTCAGGTGTTCGGTGCTGACGGTGCGGTACCTACTGCTATTACCGGTGGTGTGGGGGAAGCCCTTGTCGCAACTGCTTCTGGTCTTTGCGTGGCTATTGTGGCATTGTGTTTTCATGCCGGGTTTACTCATCATGTACGTATGACAATATCTCGTTTAGAAGATTCGTTTTCTCGTATTTTAGATTCTTATGATCGGGGGCATGCTGCATGAAACGAATGAGCCGTATGGAGGGAGAAAAGCCTACTTTGATGATTATCCCTATGATTGATATCATCTTTTTCTTGCTCGTATTTTTTATGATTAGCACCATATATACGATTCCACAACAATCCTTGTCTATTATGCTACCAAAAACGAAAACGCAGCAGTCTGCTGAGTTGCGCCCAGTTTTAATTGATTTTGAAAAATCTGGGCAGTTGATGATCGATGATGGATATGTGACGAAAGAACAGCTTATTAGCTCTGTGAAAGCCAAAATTGGAGAGAATAAAAATCAAAACTTCCTTATTCGTGCTGACAAGGATTTGAGTTATGGCAAGGTCGTGGAATTAATGGATGATATGAAATTAGCCGGCGCTGCAAGTATTAGTATTGCCACTGTTAATAAATAGGTGATGCTATGGCAAAAAAATATGTAGATGTGTGGAAATATCCACATATGACCTATAAAAAAGCCTTTGTTATTGCTACCATTATAAGTATTATTACGGTGGGTATTGCTTTTATTTCTTTTTCTGATTATATCGAATCTCAAATGACCGGATCGTTACAAATTAATTTTCTAACGGAACAGGAAGCAGAGAAACAAGTAGAGGAAATTAAAGAGCATATTAAAGAAGAGAAAGCTCATGAACTTCAACACCAAAAAGAATTGGAAAATAATAATGTTCAACCTGATAACGGTGGAGCCGGTCATGGAGGACAAAATGGAAACTCTGCTGTTCCTACAAAAAGTGATATAAGTCCGTCTAGTCAACAAGCGAGTATTGGTGAAATAGGAACGGTTAAACAATCTTCTGTTGGTAGCAATACGGGGAGTGGACTTGTCGGAGCTGAAGGTTCTGGGATCGGGTATGCACCAACAGGTAGCGGAGAAGGGCTTAGCGATCGTGAAGGTACCGGAGGTACTGAAGTTGATGTCGGTGATGGCGGCACATTCAGTTATGATGGGTATTGGAGTAATTTACAAAGTGCAATTAATAGTAATTACCCTACAGATGCATACACTATGGGAATTCAAGGTGATGTAACACTAAGAATTTATTTTGCCCCAGGTGGCAGTGTTGCCAGTGTGGAGGTACTCAATTCTGATGACCCTATGTTATCAGAGCATGCTAGGGAATATGCTCATAGTGTAGGTGGGGCTGAAAATTCTACAGGTACACAGCAATATGCAGATATCACAATTCACTATAATTTATAAGTATAATAAAAAACTAGTATCTTTATAGATACTAGTTTTTTTATATGTATATATATTACTTTAATAACATAAAATAATATTGATAGTTATTCCTGATGAATATATAATTGAGATTAGATATCGTTTTATACTATTAGAGCCCTAATATATTTTCTGGAGGTGTGTGATGAAAAAGTCATGGGCAGCACTATTGTGTGTTGTATATCTAACATCTGCTGCAGGTGTGGTAGGTGCAGAAAATAATAGTTCTACAAGTGTAGTTAGTGTAAATGAATCTCAAAATAATGCGAGCGATGAGCAGTCAAGACGTATGAAAGATATTACGGTTACTGCTACTCGTACGGAGGCTTTGGTTCGGGATGTACCAATTGCGACAACGATTATTTCACAAGAGGAAATTAAAGATCGTCAATATCGTAATTTAGAGCAAGCCTTACAAAGTGTGCCAGGCGTTGCTTTCAGCACCGATGCTCATGGTGGACAAAATATTACGATGCGTGGCGCCGAATCTCGTCATACATTAATTCTTATTGATGGACGACGTGTTACGGGAGAGTTGACGAAAACGAGAGCTAATGCCATGGGCTGGCTTCGTCAAGGCATGGATAATGTGGAACGAATCGAAATAACTCGTGGTCCGTCGAGTGCCCTTTATGGTTCTGAGGCGAATGGTGGGGTTATTAATATTATTACAAAGCAATCTAGAAAGCCAAGTGTAGAGGTTAATACTGAAATTTCTCGTCGTGATGCATCGAGTGCGACAGGATATAACTTCAATGTATTGGCTCGTAGTGGGCAAAAAGGAAAGTGGAACGGATCGATTGGTGCAGGTATTCGCAGGAATATAGCGGGTAATAATGATTCTGGCTCGGATAATAATTATCATGGTGACCGAATACCGCTTCATTTTGACGTATCTTATCAAGCGGGAAAAAGGGATAAATTTTCCTTCTTTATAGATCGAGAAACTGAAGACTTGGATATGAATACGAAAAAGGGTAGCGCATTAACTCAATCGGTTGATAAAAATACGACTACTACAAGCACAGGTCTTCGTTGGAATGGCCGTCGCGGTCGGTCATCGCTTATGGTGCAGTCTTACTACAATCATTACAAAGACACTTATGATCAATATAAGCGCACGGGTGGCATAAAAAAACTATCCATTTGGGATGAATATTATAATAAAGAATGGATTACAGACGCACAGGTTAACACGGCAATTGATAAGAAGAATCTCTTGACGTATGGCGTTCAATTCCGTCGTCAAGAAGCGATTAGTACGCGTATTAATAATGGCTCCATAGCATGGTCAAGAACTCGAGAAGGTATTACAGATACCGCGGGTAAGGCAACCATTAATTACGGTAGTTACTTTGTGCAACATCAATGGAAACCTAGTCGTAAATGGGTAATTATTCCTGCTGTTCGCTACGATACGTCAAATGCATTTGATAGCCATTGGTCGCCTAAGATTGGTGTTACCTATAAAGCAAATGATAGTCTTCGCTTTAAAATGAATTATGGTGCAGGCTATTCCACACCTGGTATGACGGAAATGTATCATCATTGGCTTATGGCATCTAATGTGCCGAGAGGACGATTAGGAGCTTTCGATATATATTTGCAAGGTAATCCTAATTTGAAACCTGAAAGCTCATATAACTTTGATTTCTCTGTAGAAAAAGATTGGAAACGGACAAATGTTAAGGCGTCCTATTTCCACAATGTTATTAAAAATTATATTGAAAGCGGTGCTAATCGTATTGATATGGCAAATCGCCGAATTTATGTTTCGTATTCCAATTTACCTCGTGCTGTATTGCAAGGTGTGGAATTATCTGTAAATCATAGACTCAATGATAAATGGGATGTATTCGGCAATTATACATATTTGGATGCGAAAAATGACGTGACCCACGACCGTCTGTTAAACCGTGGTCGCCATGTATTCAGTGGTGGTGTTAATTATCATCAAGGTCGTTGGACTGGTGCGTTCTGGGGTAATTATTACATTAACTACCTTGATGGCATTGATGCTATTGTTGTTAACCCACGTCTCAGCATCCCGAAAAAGAAAAACATTCAAACATGGAACATCATGGTGACTCGTCAGTTGAATGACAATGCATCCATGTATGTAGGGGTTGAAAATATATTTGGTGAAAAACAAGACTTACGAGATATTCATGGCGCCACTTACCGCATGGGCCTTAACCTGCGTATGTAATAGTGAGATATTAATGTGTGTATGAAATGCTGAGGCTTTAATGCATGTATTTCATACATAATATAGTGGTATTAATTTGAAATTATAATCTATGAGGTTTAGCTTGCATAAGTTATCTGCGAGGTGATTATTATCAATAGGCCGTTATTATGTTTATTGGGGATTGTGGCCGTTGTGGGAGCTTTCACTACGGTTATAAGTTTTGAAGGCAAGCGAGAGGTATTCAGCGAGGCAGGTGCTATTCAGATTGAAGATGATACGAAGCAAATAGTGTCGTTGCCAAGCGTAGCAAGTCGTGTAGTATCCATTTCTTCGGCGGATAGTGAATTACTCATCGCTTTAGGTGTTAGCCCCGTAGGCGTAGTAAATTCAAGGGAGTTACCGGCAGATGTGCAGGCTAAAATCGCACAGTATCCAAATATGAATAGTGCTGTATCTCCAAGTATTGAACGAATTATTATGTCCGACCCAAATCTCGTTATCGGCATCGCCATGCCGTTTCAAACGGCGTTGCGCAAAGCATTTAATGCGAATCATATTCCTAGCTTTTACCATCTATCTTCCAATTATGATGACATTATGGACCATATCCGACATGTGGGCACCATGACTGGTCATGATAGGGAGGCGGCTGCGTTGGTCCAGAAATATAATGATATCCTAACGGAAATCATACAGCGTCATAAAGATGAGTCTGCACCGCGTGTCCTCATCGTTTTTGGGACGCCTACGAGTTACCAACTAGCCTCCAGTAAAACATATGTGGGAGATATTTTCCAAAGATTAGGGGCAAAAAATGTGGCTGATGTATATTTGCCGCAGGATGTATCGGAGAATGCTTTGGATGGATATATTCCGCTTAATCTGGAGACGATGGCCGTTCTTGATTGTGACAAGGTTATCTTGATTAATCATGGCAGTAGCGGTGAGAAAGATATAGCAGCTTTTAAAAAGGCTTTTAAAACGCCGGCATGGCAGAATGTACCTGCTGTTGCTAATGGGAATATAGAGGTCTTGCCGGGTCCTTTGTTTGCGTCGGTGCCGACCGCTCGAATGGATCAAGTGTTATTATATGCGGAAAAGGTGTTATATGGACAATCTCATTAATGTGCAGGAACGTCGTGGCTTACGCATTTTTGTGGCTGCGCTGATTCTGTTAATAGCAGGGGTGTTGCTGAGTATGAAACTGGGCGCCGTTCCATTAACTTGGGGCGAATTATACCAAATCATAACGGGGGGCGACACATCGAAAATTGGTCAAATTATCATGACTATACGCTTACCACGTGTTGTAGTGGGCTTTTTAGCCGGCATGAATCTTGCCTTAGCCGGTGTGATTTTACAAGGTATCTTGCGAAATCCTTTGGCAGACCCCGGAATTATCGGCATTACCTCTGGCGGTGCTTTGGCGGCTATGATTATCATGATTCTCATGCCTACTTACGTTATGCTTGTTCCTATTGGTGCTTTTGTTGGTGCATTAGTGGCATCGTTTTTGGTTTACGGGATTTCTTGGCAAGGTGGGCTCAATCCGTTGCGCCTTATCTTGGCCGGTGTGGCGGTAGCTGCTTTCTTCGGCGGATTTAATACGATTCTATCCGTGTTTTATCCGGATCGTGTTCAAGGAACGGTGAGCTGGATGGCAGGTGGTTTTGTAGGGCGCAGCTGGGACGATGTAATGATGATCTGGCCTTATACGGCTATAGGAATTATTGGATCTATGATATCTATCAGATGGCTTACATTGCTTAGTTTAGGCGATGATACGGCGCGCACTTTAGGTGTGCATGTTGAAAGATGTCGATTGTCCTTACTCGTATTAGCTTCTTTATTAGCCGCATCAGCGGTGAGCGTGTCGGGAATGCTGGGCTTTGTAGGCCTTATCGTGCCTCATGTGGCGCGTCTCATTGTAGGTGTGGATTATCGCTATTTGATTCCTACGTCTATGGTTTTTGGTGGCATATTAATTGTTTATGCCGATACTTTGGCGCGCATGATGATTGCGCCTGGTGAAATCCCTGTAGGCGTACTGATGAGCTTTTTGGGTGCTCCATTCTTCTTGTATCTATTGAAAGGGGTGGGGCGAAGATGAGTGTGTTAACAGTCGATAATATAACGGTAGGTTATGGAAAACGATTGATACTGGAAAATCAATCCATCGTCTTTGATAAACCGGAAATAATATCTATTATCGGTCCGAATGGTTCGGGAAAATCAACGTTTTTGAAAGCTTTGGCCCGACTTATTAAGCTAAAACAAGGCACCATATCGCTGGATGAAAAATCTTTACATTCGTGGAATACAAAGGAATTAGCGCGCCATATAGCTTTGTTACCGCAAATTACGACAGCCCCTGAAGGAATGTTAGTTGAGCAGTTGGTTCGATCCGGACGAAATCCGTATGTATCTATTTTTAAGGAACTATCTGATGCGGATTTAGCTGCTGTGGAGCAGGCGATGAAATGCACAGATGTATGGAAATATCGGTATCGGCAAATAGGGGAACTATCCGGCGGTGAACGGCAGCGTGTATGGCTTTCATTAAGTTTGGCGCAAGAACCGAATATTCTACTCCTCGATGAACCGACTACCTATCTCGATAGTCGCCATCAAATTGAGTTGATGGAGCTAGTTAAACGCACACAGCGGGAACGAAATATTATGGTCGTTATGGTGCTCCATGATTTGAATCTAGCTTTGCGCTATAGCGACCGCATTATTGCCCTTAAAGAGGGTGCTATCGTAGGTGATGGAGCTCCGCATATGATGATGACCCCAGAGAATCTAGCAAATTGGTTCGGCATTAAAGCGGATATTTTACAAAGCCCTCGCAGTGAAGAAACATGTCCTATATGTGTACCATATGGTCTTGCTTAGACCGAGGAGATTAGGTACCGTATAGTCAGTTAATTGTTAGCTGTTTTTACTGAGATGTATACAATAGCAAAAAAGTTATTGCGAAAATTGCATACTGTTTATACCTTAAAGAGGCCCCACCTGTGGTGAGGGTCTCTTTATTATGGTAAAATATATGGTGTACCAAATGGTTGGGTGAAATTTTCACGAAATGATGTACCAGAATAAGTACATTATAGAACCCGGATGGGGATTTTTAATGAGGTAAAATAGTGGAATATATTATTTCGTTTATGGAAACATATGGCTATACGGCCATGTTTATTGCAATGGTTCTAGAAAATGCTAACGTGCCTATTCCAAGTGAAATCGTACTTGGTTTTGCGGGGTATTTGATAGCTCAAGGCATATTTGATATGCATACAACAATGGTGGTAGGTATCTTAGCAGGTATTGTTGGTTCTATAGTATCCTACTGGATGGGTGAGCATGGTGGGCGCCCTTTATTATTGAAATATGGTAAATATATATTCTTTAATGAACATAAATTTGAACTGGCAGAAAAGATGTTTAATAAATATGGCGGTGTAGCTGTATTTTTTGGTCGACTTTTACCTGGTGTTCGTACCTTTATCTCCTTCCCTGCAGGAATGGCACGCTATCCCATGTGGCATTTCATCATCTGGACGGTACTCGGTACGATTCCTTGGACGATTTTGCTCGTTTACTTAGGTAAGGTACTTGGTGAAAATTGGCAAGACCTTATCGAGTACAATCATGAGTTCTTGATTGTTATGATTGTTGTATTTGTCATTATAGCTGTAGTACTGGGCTTTAGATACTATCGTAATCGTCGATAAGGAGGCCCTTATGAAACTCTCTCGATTAACACCAGTCGTATTTATTGTGTGGCTAGTGTTTTATATGTTTGGCAATAATATGTTGCCTGTTACAGATCCCGTTGAATCTAATTATGCGTTAACGGCAAAGGAAATGGTTCTTTCAGGTGATTGGCTATCTCCGCAGATTTATGGTACTTATTGGTACGATAAACCCATCATGATTTATTGGCTCATTGCTCTTGGCTTTAAAATCTTTGGAATTGCTGATTGGGTGGTGCGCCTACCGAGTGCTATTTTCGGTGCTTTGTCGGTGGCGACCATGTATCAATCTACGCGTACCATGAGCGGTAAGTGGGCACTTGGTCTAATTGGGGCATCCGTTCTGGGCACATCTCTTATGTTCTGGACCGTAGCTCATGGCGTTATTACGGATATGGTGCTCCTTTATACGACATTGATGGTCATGATTTACTCCTACAAGGGACTGGTGGAACAGAAACCGTATGCTATGATTGTGGCCTATGTATTCGCTGCGTTAGGCGTACTCACTAAAGGTCCTGTAGCGATTGTATTGCCTGGTATGATTCTGCTTGTTTTTGCAGGTATTAATCGTTCTTGGTCTATGGTGAAAGCCATCTTCGATTGGCGTGGCATTTTAGCTTTTTGTGTAGTTTGTTTGCCGTGGTATGTGTACATGTATAGCGTTCATGGTCAAGACTTTATCAATGGCTTCTTAGGACTTCACAATGTAACGCGTGCTACTCAGTCGGAACATCCAGAAGATAATGTGTGGTGGTATTATCTCGCTATCTTCCTTGGTGCTTCTATGCCGTGGACGGGTGCTGTTATTTACGGTATAATCGATGGCTTTAAACAACGTCATACAGGGTTTATCTATAATATGACTTGGGGTGTTGGAATTGTGCTATTCTACACCTTGATGGCAACAAAATACCCTCTATATACCTTTGTTAGCTTAGTCCCATTTAGTGCTATCGGTGCTTTGGGTGTTATGAAGCTTATTCGCAAAGGCAAATCTAGAGCCTTAAAATGGATTATTATGGGGCCGACGTTGCTTTTGTGGATTGCTTATGTAGCAGGCTCTTTCTTCGCACCATGGGGCTTCTATTTCTTGCTCTATGTAGTGGTTGCTATGGCAATATTGGCTATGTTCTATACATGGTATACGAAACGAGGATATCGTTTAGTTACAATTATTGTCCTTGGTACGATGGTTATATCTTCTATAGTTGTTATGGAAGGTTTAGAGCCATTCGTTAAGCAACGTAGTAATATTGATGTTGTTCCAGTAGTGGATTCCTATGAAGGGGATGTCTATTACTATAACGGCTATAGTACGGCTGTTGTGTATTATACGGGCCATAAGGTTATCAAGATTAATGGTGATGAAAGCCGCTGGGATGATCGAGATAAATTAAAAAAACGTAGCGCTGAATGGCAGAAGAAATATCTTATGGAACAAGTAAGTGAAGAGGAATTTAACAAGATTATCGAATCTGGTAAGCCACTTATGTTAATCGTTCCAAAAGGGGAAATTAAGCATTTCCGTCAGTCCTCCATTTATCCACATGTATCTGAGTCTAGTGAAGCAGGTACATCTGAAGTTTACGTATTAAATAAAAAGACTCTATTCAAATAATTGTGAAAACTTAATAAACATTAAAAACAGGTAGTATCCAATGGATGCTACCTGTTTTTTGTTAATTAGCGCCTTACCACTTTTTGTTAATTAGTTGTTTGCTGTTTTTGGTTGATTAAAATCTTGCGGCTTTATGTTATCTGAACGTTTACTGGTGTTGATCCTCTACATACTATCTATTTATTTGCCTTTTATATTAAAATGCTTATTTAAATGAATAGGCTCTTGTCTATATTGACATTTTTCGTACATAAATAATAATACCTACAATATTAATATGATTTATTGACATAATTAATACATATTGTTATAGTAGGTTATATTAAGTTTAGAAGACGAGGTGTTCTAAAGCCTGATTTCATCTAAGGTTTAGAAAAATGCGGAAATTGATATGAGTCATAAACGCCCCTTGTTGTGAGGTAGAAAGAGGGGACATTATGAAGAAAATTTGGTATCTAATCATTGCTGTTGTGCTTCTCGTTATCGGAGGTGCGGCGTATGCATATTATCAGCATACGGTACCGAAGTCAGCACAGGAGCTGAAGACCGTGCGCGTTGCATATTTACCGATTACGCATGCGCTACCCGTATTTGCTACGAAGGAATTGGAGACAGCAGATGGTCCTGTCCATGTAGAGCTTGTTAAATACGGTTCCTGGCCGGAACTCATGGATGCGCTCAACACCGGTAAAGTAGATGCTGCAGCCGTTCTCGTTGAGCTCGGCGTAAAGGCTCGTGAACAGGGCATAGATGTGCGCGCGGCGGCATTAGGTCATACGGAAGGCAACATTATCGTTGTAAATAACGATATTAACTCTGTACAGGATTTGAAAGGTAAATCCTTTGCTATCCCTCATAAGCAATCAACTCAAAAAATCCTCGTAGACCTCATGCTTGAACGGGCGGGTCTTAGCGAGAAGGACGTACAGATAGTGGAGATGAGTCCTCCCGAAATGCCGTCCGCATTGTCGGTCGGTCAAATCGCTGGATATAGCGTGGCGGAGCCATTTGGTTCTCTTGCTATAGAAATGGGAGCTGGGAAGGTCTTTGAAGACCCTGATCACTTATGGCATGACAATATTTGTTGCGCCCTCGTGTTCAACGGTCAATTCGTCGATGAACACCACGATTTGGCGAAGGCTTTCACAAAAGCTTATCTCGATGCAGGTACATATTTAGACGAGCATCCGGAGGCGCAAAAGGAGATTTCCTTAAAATACATGAAGTTTAAGGATCCTGTTATTGAACGTTCCCTCAAAGTGATTGGGTTTAAAGATTTAGCCCTTACAGAGGAGCGTTACAATGCGCTCGTGCATCACATGACACATATTGATTTAATCAAAAATGTGCCGAGCTATTCAGAGTTTGTAGATCAAACATTGTTACCATAGGAGGGGGACCATGAAGAAATATACATATGTGCCAGGCTCATTTATCGCAGCGTGGCTAATTTGGGAATTAATCGTTCGCCTCGGCGGATTTAACGAAGCCTTGCTGCCGACGCCATACAAAGTGTTGCTCGGCTTTGGGGAGCTCATCGGAGACGGCGTGTTATTCAAGGATGTTGCGGACAGTTTGGTGCGCTTTTTCATAGGCTATATCATTTCCGTCGTAGCCGGCGTGTTTTTAGGACTTATTTTAGGCTGGTATAAAGGCATTTGGAATTATATCAATCCCATCGTTCAGGTGATTCGTCCCATTTCACCGGTGGCATGGTTGCCGTTTATCGTCCTGTTCTTCGGTATCGGACAGGCGCCGGCCATCGTCATCATCTTTATCGCGGCATTTTTCCCAGTTCTATTGTCCACGGTGTCCGCGATTCAGAATATCGACCCCGTATACATCAAGGTGGCTCGAAATTTTGGTATCAAGCAGCCGGAACTGTTATTTAAAATTGTATTGCCCGCCGTGTTTCCCGGTATTGCATCGGGACTTCACATCGCGCTCGGAACGGCGTGGATCTTCCTGGTGACAGGGGAAATGGTAGGTTCACAGACGGGGCTTGGATTCCTCATCATCGATATGCGGAATAATTTGCGTAACGATCTTCTGATGGTGGCGATTTTGACAATTGGCTTTGTAGGACTTTTGCTCGATTGGGGCGTATCCCTCATCGAAAAATGGATTTATAGACGTTGGGGCATTGAGAAATAGGAGGTGGACGCATGGGTTACATTTCGGTGCGCAATGCACACAAGGAATTTATGAAAGATGGAGAACCGCTCACCATCCTTGAAGATATTAATCTGGATATTGAACGAGGCGAATTTATTTGCCTTTTAGGTCCATCCGGGTCCGGTAAAAGTACGCTTTTAAATGCTATGGCAGGCTTTGAGCTCGTTACCTCGGGCTCCGTTACCATCGACGGCGCGGAGGTGAAAGCACCTCAACTGCGGTATGTAACGGTCTTTCAAAATTACGGACTGTTGCCGTGGCGAACGGTGGAAAGCAATATTGAACTGGGCCTTGAAAGTAAGAATGTGCCTAAGGAAGAGAGACCTGCTATTATCGACAAATACGTGAAAATGGTGGGGCTCGACCATGCGCGCAATCGCTATCCGGCGGAGTTGTCCGGTGGGATGCAGCAACGTGTATCCATTGCGCGGGCGCTGGCGGTCGATCCGGATATTATCTTCATGGATGAACCGCTAGGGGCCCTCGATGCGTTGACACGCATCAATTTGCAGGACGAAATCTCCCGCATCTGCCGTGAAGAGGGTAAAACGGTCGTATTCGTTACGCATGACATCGAAGAGGCTGTAGTCCTTGCAGACCGTGTTGTAGTGCTTGCCGCTAATCCGGGACGGGTGCAAACGATCATCCCTGTCAATCTCATCGATAGAACGGACCGGACCTCGGCGTCCTTCGTCAATATTCGAAACCACATATTTGAACAATTCCAACTCGCCAAAGAAGACAAAATCGAGTTTTATATATAAATGTGATGTCGCATGTAGATATATTTGAGTATTAATTTTGCATCAAATTTTCAGAAATGGATGCTATTATAAATATAGTAACAGCAACATTTTATGTAGTGCGTGATTATCGGATATAGTATCACATATCATGATTGGGCATCGTAATATATGGATTGTATTACTATAGGTTTTAGTGTATAAATACAGTATATAAAAGCTTGGTAATCATAATATACAGCATTATTAATTATATGGTTCGATAGTATAAATTGGAGGAGAGCCCATGTCCTTATTTGCACCAGAGGAAGAAAAAACGCTGTCTTTTGATGAATATATAGCCTCGTTTGATACGAATCAGATTGCAAAAGTACAGCAGTTTGTAGATTGGCTCGGTCAATATAGGGGCGAGCTTGTTCACAATCCGTGGGGTGAGGTGAATACTGACCTTGAAATTGTTCGGCCTGGCTTTGATGCGGCTCAGGTGCGTCGTAATAATTTGATGGCGTATTTGTTGCCGCGGTTGGGGCGCTCCAAAATCTTTGTAGTGGCGGAGGCTGTCGGATATCAAGGTGGGCGCTTTTCGGGCATTGCCATTACTTGTGAACGCATGTTGTTGGATAAGCATAAAACGATTCGGGCTCATCAGATAACACCTGTTACATTACACAGAACTAGCTCCCCTGTGAGTCCTATGCTGAAACGGACTCAACAGGAACAAGGGTTTAACGAACCTACGGATACGGTAGTATGGAGTGCCATCATTGAACAGGGAATCGATCCGTACGATGCACTGTTGTGGAATATATTTCCCTTTCATCCTCATAAGGCGGACGAACCGCTCACTAATCGGACACCGACCGAGTCGGAGCAGCAGCTGGGCTGGGAATATACGAAAAGACTGCTGGCATTGCATACCGAATTAGGTGGACCGAAGCCGCTCGTGCTCGCTGTCGGTCAAAAATCGGCGGACACGATGGGGCGATTCGGCCTTTCAGCCATCGGTCTTAGACATCCGGCTAACGGTGGGGCTAATTTATACCGTGAAGGTTTTGCTAAAGCTATAGGCCAATCAATATGGTGAGGCGTTGAGGAACATCGCCATTGACAAACGGTTGGCATCTATTATGAAGATATCGCCTACGAGTAGCGCTTTCACTACTCGAATTCTCGTTGCATTGCTGGTGAGTGCATATTGAAGGATTTTATAAAAGTATGCCAGATGATAAATAATGAAATGCTTTGGGGCGGTTCAGTTTGAGCCGCCCTTTTAAGTAGTAGTAAAATTTTATGTTACTTTTGATGAATCAAGCGTAGAACTCTTTTGTTTATGTTGTTTTTATGTTATAATGAGCACAACGTATGAAAGTGAGGCTTTCATCAAAACAGATCGGACTATATTGCACTGCGTATCGGATTGAGATAAAAATAGAAGTCTCTTGCGGTTGAAGCATCTGATAGTGCACTATACTCATTTGCTACGGCAAATGGCACACAAACTAGGAACGGCAAAATTTGATAGCGCATTTTTGCGCCCATTTGACGAGACGCTAGTATAATAGCGCCTTTTTCTTTGTGTGACATTTCCTCGTGGCATAGATCAATTCAAGTGATAGGTGAGAAAAACTATGTTAAATAAATTAATGAACAAAATTTTAGGAGGAACTGTGAATACAACAGATAATCAGGTTACTGCGCAAGTGAAAGCAGAACCAACAGTAGCAAAAACTGCTACTCTTACAGCTGCGGCTGAAGGCGAGCAAAAACAAACGCGTCGCCGTACAAATACGCGCCGCCCTGCTGGCGAAGGTCGTACGCGCCAACAAACAGCTAGTGAAGGTGAAGGTGCAACACGCCAACGCCGTTCTACAAATACTCGCACAAGTGCGAATGGTGGCCGTACTAATACGACTCGCCGTACAAATACACGTCGCAATGCCGAACAAGGTGAAGGTCAAGAACGCAAAACTCGCCAAACTCGTGCACCGCGTGGTGAAAATACACGTAATACGCGTACTAATAATGGTCGCAATGGTCAAAATGGTCAGAACCGCAATAATAACCGCCCAAATAACCGTTCTACAGGTTGGAATAATCAAGAGGAACAAGTGGAATTAGTCGGTCGTACGCCAAATGGCGCCAACAAGGGAAAATTCCAAATCATTCCATTAGGTGGGCTTGGTGAAATTGGTAAAAATATGACCATCTTCCAATACGAGGACGAAATTATCGTTCTTGATTCAGGGCTTGCATTCCCTAGTGAAGATATGCTTGGCGTAGATATCGTTATTCCTGATATGAGCTATATCATCGAGAATAAAGACCGCGTGAAAGCTGTCGTAATTACTCATGGTCATGAGGACCATATCGGTTCTTTGGCGTACCTTATGAAAGAAATTAGTTGCCCAGTATACGCAACAAACCTCGTTTGTGGATTAATCGAAGGCAAGTTTAAAGAACATAAGGTATCTCCAAAATGTCTTCGTACGATTGCTGCCGGCGATGAAGTTCAAATTGGTCAAGTGACTGTTGGTTTCATCCAAACAAATCACTCCATTCCTGACTCCTGCGCTGTATACTTTAATACACCAATCGGGACGGTTCTTCATACAGGGGACTTTAAAATTGACCAAACCCCAGTTGATGGCCGTTTGATGGATATGCACAAATTTGCTGAGCTCGGTAACAAAGGCGTATTAGCGCTATTATCGGACTCTACAAATGTAGAAAAACCAGGTACTACCGGTTCTGAAAGTTCTGTAGGTCCTGCGATTAAACAAGCTGTTGGAGAAGCAAAAGGCCGCGTTGTTTTGGCAACATTCGCATCCAACGTATCCCGTATCCAACAAGCTATTGATGCGGCGGTTATGTTCAACCGTAAGGTTGTAGTTATGGGCCGCAGCATGGTCAATGTTACAGAAATCGCCCAAGAGCGCGGATACTTGAATATTCCACCAAATACAATTATCGACGTAGATGTAATGCACAACTACACAGATGACCAAATCATGATCTTAACGACTGGTTCTCAAGGTGAACCGATGGCAGGCTTGTCCCGTATGGCAACAAGCAATCATCGTACTGTAGAATTGGCACCGAATGATACTGTTATCATCTCCGCTACACCAATTCCAGGCAACGAAGGTGCTGTAGGTAGAACTATCGATAACTTACTTCGTTTAGGTTGTAATGTGGTATATGGTAAAGACCGTGGTATCCACGTATCTGGTCATGCGAGCCAAGAAGAGCTTAAAACAATGCTTAACCTTGTTCGTCCAGAATACTTTATCCCAGTTCATGGTGAGTACCGTATGTTGCGTCGTCATGGTGAACTTGGTGTGGCCATGGGCGTAGATCCTAAGAAAGTTCTTATCGGTGATAATGGTCAAATCTTTGAATTTGATAAAGATGGTGGTCGCAAAGGCGGCCGCGTACAAGCTGGCGCTATCTTCGTTGATGGCCTTGGCGTTGGTGACGTAGGTAATATCGTTATCCGCGACCGTCAACAATTGGCACAAGAAGGTATGGTTATCGTTGTTATGGCGATGGACAAAGCTTCCGGTACTATCGTAGCTGGTCCAGACCTCGTATCTCGTGGCTTCGTATACGTTCGTGACGCAGAAGAACTTATGCTTGCTGCAGAGCGCCGCGTAGAACAAGTTCTTGAAGATTGCGAAATGCAACGCATCAAAGACTGGACAACTATTAAGCAAAACGTACGTGATGCATTGGGTAAATTCTTCTATGATAAAACCCGTCGTCGTCCTATGATCTTGCCGATTATTCAAGACGTATAATCTTATATAATACAGAAAAGTACCGCACCTCATGGTGTGGTACTTTTGACATTTTAAAAGAGCAATAAAAACTACCATTAATAGCACTGCTATCGCATTCGTCTACTATATGGGGTATTTGAAGTTACCGTTTTAAACTGTTATAATTAAAAGATACCAATTAATATATCTTCTTATGTAAGAATGGTGATTTATGAATAAAACAAATACAAGAGCGATGGTGGAAACTGCCTTTGTATCGACCATTGTTGCTATGTTGACTATAATTGGGGCAGTCATGCCGTTTTCAGCTTTTCTAGCAACTATGGTAGCTCCAGCAGGTATTTCTATCATTGGTATCCGTTGGGGTAGTAGATATAGCTGTACTTCCTCAATAGTAGCCTTTATATTAGTAACACTCTTTCTTGGACCATTAATTGCTATGTCTACCATTTTAGTATATTCATTGCCTAGTATATTTTTGGGGGAAGCTTTTAGAGCAAACTGGTCTTTTAGAAAGTTAATATTAGTGCCTGCTGCTGTATTGCTTGGTATGGGCCTCTTACAATTAGTGGTTGCTAATAGTTTTGCATCTGTAGATTTTATTAGCTTAGGACAAAATGTAAATAATGAGTTAAAAGAAGCTATGATTGAGTCTATACGACAGCAATCAGCACCGCAAGAACAGATTGATACGATGATTCAGCAACTTAATTATTCATTTGCTCAAGCAGAACGTATGATGTTGTCATTATGGTTCTGTGCATGCTCTATCATAACGTATATCATGGCTAAGTTAGTATCTTATATTGGTCGTCGAACTAATACAGTTCATAGAGAATTACCTCCCATGGCTACTTGGCGTATGCCGATTTGGGGTGCTGGAGTTCTAGCCATAGGGATTATTATTATTTATGGCTTATCCTATATTGGATATGATAATAGTTTACTTAAAGATATCGGAATGAATGTTGCTTTTGTGGGGGCTTTCATTTGCTTAGTTAATGGTATTACCTGTTTAATGGCAGTTATGAAAAACTATGGAGTAAATGGATTCTTTCAATTTATAATTCTTTTCTTCTTATATACAATGAGTCCGTATGGTCTTGTTTTCTATGGTATTTTTGATATGTTTTTAGATATGAGAGCACGTTTCGAAAAACGTAGCTCATAATAGAAAGGAGGCCGTTATGAAATCCTTTCAACGGAGATGGAAAGGTTTAGAAATTACCATTGTTGCCGTTCTCGTATTATTGCTATTATTGTTGGCCTATTTAAATTGGGCTATTGCGATTTTAGCATTAATCATTGTAGTAGCGGCGTATTTGGTTAATTATAATACCCTTCATAACCGGCGTCGTTTAGCAAGAGAACAGTTTAGTGCGATGATGAAAAATGTCACACAAGCTTCTAACTTTGCTTTACAAAATTTGCCAATGGGGATTGTTCTTGTTAATAAACAAGGTACATTGGTGTGGAATAACAGTGTTTTTGCTGACTGGGTTAAGGTGGATTGGAATAAGCTTCAAAAAATGTCTGCGTTGTTACCTGGTTTCCGTATCGATAAAATCTGGGGTAAGTCCGGATATATGACGGAAAAATATGAAAATCGATACTTCCAAATTATTTATAAATTTATCGATCCTCGGGATACGCGATCAGATATTGATAGTGAAGATGAACTTGCGGAACATGCAGTGATGGCATTGTACTTCAAGGACATTACAGACTTAGAAAAAGCCCGTATTAAAGCGGAAGAGGGCCAGCCTGTATGGGGCATGATTCAGATTGATAATCTCGAAGAATTGACAAAAGGTCTTAGTGATCGTGAGTATACTAGTATTTGGACAGATATAAATAATATCATCATGGATGAAATTGACCGCTACGAAGGTTTTATTCGTAACTTCCAAGATGATATGTATACCTTTGCCATTTCTCGTGGTGCACTTCATGAGATGGAGGAAGATGGTTTTAAAGTGCTCGAACGAATCCGGAAAGTACCATCTCCTCGTCAAGTACCAGCTACGATTTCCATTGGTATTAGTGAAAATGTAGGCTCTGTGAAAGATGTATCTGGCCGTGCTCGTGCAGCCTTAGATATTGCATTAGGTCGCGGTGGTGACCAAGTGTGTATTATGGATGGTGAAAGTACGCGCTTCTTTGGCGGTAATACGGCAGGCGTTGAGAAGAATACGCGCGTTCGTGCTCGTGTTGTATCTCAAGCGATACATGAGCTTATGATTGATTCTGATAAGATCCTTATCATGGGGCACCAGCGCGAAGACTATGATGCCTTAGGTGGCATTATCGGTGTAGCAGCCATTGCTCGAGCACTTGGTAAAGACGTGCGCATTGCGCTTTCAAAAGAAACTAGCGCCATCGATAAAATGGTGAATGTTCTTAACGAGTCAGAGTTCTGGAAAGAGAATATTATCACTGCAGAAGCTGCAAGAGTATGGGTAGATGCGAATACGCTCACTGTCGTGTGTGATACGCATCGTCAGGAAATGGTGGCGGCTCAAGAGGCGCTTGAAATTTCTGAACGACGCATCGTTATCGACCATCACCGTCGTGCAGCGGACTTTGTAGAAAACCCATTGCTCACCTATTTGGAACCATCTGCATCGTCTACATCTGAGCTCGTAACAGAGCTTGTACAATATGCAGGTGTTCCTGTGAAACTTTCAAAAGCGGAAGCCACAGGTATTTATGCAGGTATCGTATTAGATACGAAGAACTTTGTTCAACAAACTGGTGCGCGTACCTTTGAGGCTGCAGCATTTTTGCGCCGTGCAGGAGCGGATATCGACAGAGTTAAACAATTGTTTATTGAAACTTTCGATTCTATCCAATTGCGTGCTAAAATGGTATTTGAAGCAAGTCGTACTGAAGGGATTGCTATTTCCGTAGCGCCTGAAGGTTTGAAGGATATGATGGCGTTGGCTGCACAAAGTGCGGACATGCTCATTAGTAATGAAGATATTGAAGCAGCTTTTGTACTATATTCCCTAAATGATGGCGGTATCGGCGTCAGCGCTCGATCCAAAGGCAAGGTGAACGTACAAGTTGTAATGGAAGCCTTGGGTGGTGGCGGTCATAGAACTGTGGCTGGTGCTCAATTACAAGGTATGACCATAGAGGAAGCGAAGCAGGCCATTTTGGAGCATGCTCTTGATGCGCTTCATTCCGCAGAACAAGAGGAGGAACAACAATGAAAGTAGTATTGTTAGAAGACGTTAAAAAAGTTGGTAAAAAAGGCGAAATCGTTGAAGTTAGCGATGCATATGGTCGCAATGTATTGATCAAGAAAGGTCTTGGTCTTGAAGGTACAGCAACTAATGTAAATAATGCGAAACAAAAACAAGAATCCATTGCTCATAATAAAGCCGTTGCAAATGACGAAGCTAAGATCTTGGCAGCTCAATTGACTAAGGTTGAAGTAACTGTAAAAGTTCGCATGGGTGAAGAAGGTCGCGTATTCGGTTCCGTTACTGCTAAAGATATTTCCGATGCCGCTAAAGCTCAATACAAAGTAGATATCGATAAAAAGAAAATCGAAATCAAAGAACCATTGAAAACATTGGGCGTACATGACGTATTAGTTCGTGTTCATCCTGAAATTACAAGTACTATCAAGGTTAATGTAGTAGCCGAATAATAGTATTCACCATGCTCTTTGAGTATGGTGAATTCTTTTATCCATAGTGGTTGTGTGAAGGGGATTATCATGGATGTACGCATTCCACCGCATAATCTAGATGCGGAAAAGGCCGTTTTGGGGGCTTTATTAACTAATGGATCCAATATGGGTGCCGTTGTAGATACGGTGACGAGTATTCTTAAATCTGAAGATTTTTACCGCGATGCACATCGTATTATTTACGATGCTATTCTAGAAATCGTGCATGCCAATAAGACGGCTGATTTTATCACGGTTGGTGAAGAACTAGACCGTCGTAAGCGCCTCGATGCGGTAGGTGGTCTTGCTTATATTACATCTCTTGCGAATGAATCGGTTTCCTACAATGTTGAGGAACATGCGAAAATCATCAGCGAGAAAGCTCAGTTGCGCCGCCTCATCGATGCAGGGAATAAAATCGTAGGCATGACGTATGCTGGCGAAGATGAGCCTACGGCAATCCTTAATAAGGCAGAGCAAATGGTGCTAGACGTAAGCGGTCAAACTCAGTCTGAATCATCCTTTGCAGCCATTGGTGAAGTGGTTTTATCTAATTTAGATAAACTTAATGCATTGCAACAGCATGATGGCGCTATTACAGGCGTGCCAACAGGCTTTAAAGATGTAGACCATATTTTTAATGGCTTACAAAAATCTGACCTCATCCTCGTAGCAGCTCGTCCTGCGATGGGGAAAACAGCTTTCACCTTGAACATTGCTCAAAACGTAACGATGTTGTATGACAAGACGGTGGCGTTCTTCTCCTTGGAAATGGGTAAGGAACAGCTCGTTGGTCGTATTTTGTCCTCCGTGGCAGGTGTGAGCTCTGAAAAACTGCGCCGTGCGAATATGGATCCTGCTGACTGGGAAAAGGTCATTGCCGCAGCGGACCGCATGAGCAAATCCAAGCTATTTATCGATGATACGCCGGGCCTTACCGTACAAGATATGCGCTCTAAGTTGCGCCGTCTCAAGGTTGAACATGGCCTCGATCTCGTTATCGTCGACTATATTCAGTTGATGCAAGGTCGAAATGCTGGTAAGGGTAGCGAAAACCGTCAACAAGAGGTGTCCGAAATCTCTCGTAATCTTAAATTGATTGCTCGTGAATTTAACGTGCCGGTTATCGCTTTATCGCAGTTGTCTCGTAGTGTTGAAAGCAGACCAGATAAACGGCCTGTGCTTTCGGACCTTCGTGAATCTGGCTCCCTCGAGCAGGATGCGGATATTGTTATCTTCTTGTACCGCGATAAATATTACGATGAAAACTCTGAAAAAGGGGACAATGCAGAAGTCCTCATTCGTAAACACCGTAATGGATCCATCGGTACCGTGGAACTCCAATTCGTTGGGGAATTAACACAATTTAGAGACGTAGAATTCCGAGACCTAGGGCCGGAACAATAATGAAAACTATCGTGGGGTGCCCTATATTGATGGGGCCCCATAACATAGCTACATTTTGATTAAAAAGAAAGGACTATACTTCTTTGCTCCTCGTGACCTGATGTCGCTGCATAAGTATAGTCCTTTCTTTTTATCACTGTAGTTATGAAGGTGTCCCATCAATATAGTGGCACTAGATAGTTTTCGTTGTATTGTTGGGAGAGGAGCGTATGATGGTTAGAGGTACTGAGTTTTTTGTGTTTTACTTCTTTTGTGTGGCTTTTGGGTTAATAATTAGTGGGTTGTATTTAATTATCAAACGTTTTTTATTACGTCGCAATGGAACTCCAGTAACGATTGTGTCTATACTTCCACGAGTTACAAAGGAAATACCATTTAGAGTGATTGGTGCGGATAGATATATTTATGGTTATGATATTAAGTATATTTTGAATGGTGAAACTCATACTGCTGAGAGTGTAGAGTTTTATATTCCTTTTGCACCAACCAGTGGACCTATGGTTCAATTTAGTCGGACAGGTGTGCTTGCAAAAAATGGAGAAGTAAGTATAGATAATGTGACGATAACTATTGAGTATGGCGCTGTTTCAATTGTATTAGGGGGATTAGTGTTATTAAGTTTGTTTTGATAGAAATAAATTAGCTATCTTTAATAGTTTGTTAAACATATAGGCATCTAACATTAGATTATATATCTAGTGTTAGGTGCTTTTTATTTTTCTATAAAATTACCTCTACAAAAACAAACATATGTTTGAAAATACTTTGTTTTTTTGTTATACTAATCATACAAATTCTTGTGTTCTTAATTTTTGTAAAAGCCAGTTGTTTAGCGATTTAGGGAGGTGTTTGTATGGGTTCAGCTGATACGGATCGGCTGTATATGTGCATTGATTTGAAGTGTTTTTACGCATCTGTAGAATGCGCCGATTTGGGACTGGATCCGTTTATGACGTCTCTGGTGGTGGCCGATGGTTCTCGTGGCAAGGGGGCTATTACGTTGGCTATTTCTCCAGCCTTAAAAAATTTAGGTGTGAAAAATCGCAGCCGATTATTTCAGATTCCACCGCATATTGAGTATTTGACGGTGAAGCCACATATGAAGCGGTATATGCAGGTGTCTGCTGAGATTTATGGAACCTTGCTCAAGTATGTGGCGCCCGAAGATGTACATGTGTACTCTATTGACGAGTATTTCATCGATATCACACCCTATTTGCCACTATATAAGAAGACGCCTCGTCAGCTGGCGCAGATGTTACTTGATGCGGTGCTAGCGACAACGAAGATTTATGCCACCGTTGGGATTGGTACAAATCTGTTTCTCGCCAAGATTGCCCTCGATATTTTGGCGAAACATGCGCCTGATTTTATAGGCTATCTTGATGAAAGCCTCTTTAAAGAGAAAATCTGGTATCATCAGCCCTTAACTGATATATGGCAGATTGGTAAGGGCATAGCTAATCGCTTGCATAAGTACGGTGCTTATGATTTACATGGTATTACCATGATTCCAGAGGCGAAGTTGTACAAGGAGTTTGGCGTTAATGCAGAGCTCATTATTGATCATGCTTGGGGCCGTGAACCTTGTACGATTGCGGATATTCAAGCATATCGCCCCATTAAGCACTCTATCTCGCACAGTCAGATTTTGTTGCGCAATTATACCTATGAAGAGGCATACGTGCCTATGCGCGAAATGGTAGAGTCCTTGGTGCTAGAGCTTTTACAAATCAAAGGGGTTACAAATCATATCCATGTTCATATCGGCTATGCTGATGAAATGGTGCGCTCTACAGGAGGTTCTAAAAAGCTTAAGCAGTACACAGATTCTCTACAGACCTTGACGGCGGCGGTTATTAAATTATACGAGCAGCATTGCCGTAAAAATGAGCTCATTCGGCGTATAGGGGTCAGCTTTGAGGATTTAGTCAATCGTTCCACCATACCGCAAGAGGAAGACTTATTTAGCGCTCTTGCTACAGATACAGAGGAAAAGGAACGACAAGTACAAGAAGCAATGCTATCTATTAAGGAGCAGTTTGGTAAGAACTCTATCTTGCGTGCCTCTAGTTTACAAGAAGAAGGAACTATGCGATTTAGAAATACCTTGGTAGGCGGGCATAACGGGGAATAAATAGTGTAATGGATATATTGGGAATAGATTAGTCGTATAAGGGGAGGTATACATTAATGAAACATCGTATGTCTCGTTTACAACGGGCAAAACAATTTATGCCCTTTGCGGCATTGAGGGGCTTTGAAGCTTTATTAGCTGCTGTGGCAAGACCAAAAGAAGCTTGGGTAGAGTTATCAGAGGACCAAATAGATGAGTTAAATACAGTTTTACAATCTATACATTGTGGGGAATGGGTACGAATTGTTTATTACAACAAACAAAAATATACAGAGCTTATAGGTGTTGTTGATATGATCAGTGAGCAGTTACAAATTTTATCTGTTCAAGGAATCGTTATTCCTTTTAGATATATTAAAGAGCTGAATATGTATGATATATAAATGATGGTTTTTACTGTGTATGGTAAATAGACTAGAGTTAAGAAATAATTAGGTATACAATAGTATCATGGGTAAATATAGCTTGATAAAGATTTCTTAAATTTTGTTGACTCTAATATACCTATATAATTTTTCGTATTTCTTGACTTAGAAAGGCGGTGTATGTAATGCATGATGTCATATCATTACTTATCAATCGCTATGATTTTTTCCTCCAGCTATTATGGGAGCATATAGAAATTTCAGTATTAGCTTCTGTTGTTGCGATCATTATCGGCGGATTGTTGGGTGTTCTTATATACGAATATAAAAGGCTAGCTGCGCCAGTTATGGTAATGGTCAATTTCCTATATACGATTCCTTCTATATCGATGTTAGGTCTCTTATTGTATGTATCCGGTGTCGGTAATACGACCGCTATTATTGCATTGGTTATATATGCTTTATTACCGATGGTACGAAATACATTTACTGGTCTTAACCAGATTGATAAAGCCATGTGTGAAGCGGGAATTGCGTTGGGACTCACGCGGATTCAACGCTTGTGGAATATAGAGATTCCTTTGGCTATGCCGACCATTATGGCTGGTATACGGACCATGCTCGTTATGACCATTGCCTTAACGGGTATTGCATCCTTTATTGGTGCTGGTGGTTTAGGTGTGGCGATTTATAGGGGGATTACAACAAATCAAAGTGCTTTGACTATTGCAGGTAGTCTACTGATTGCCCTATTAGCCATTACGGTTGATGCGCTATTTTCTCTAGGTGAAAGAGTAACGCGTATTAGCCCTCATATGAAGCGTTATACGATTATATTTGTTTCGATTATGACGCTAATTGCAATGGGTATAGGTGGCTGGGCTATGTATTGCCGTCATGTGAAGACCGATGTTATTCATATTGCAACGAAACCTATGACGGAACAGCTTATTTTGGGGAATATTTTAAAAGAATTAATCGAGAAGCAGACTGATTTAACTGTAGAGGTTACAGAAGGTGTAGGTGGTGGTACATCAAATATTCAACCAGCTATGCTTTCTGGCCAATTTGATATATATCCTGAATATACTGGTACGGCTTGGTCTGCTGTGCTGAAACGTACAGATGCGTATGATGAAAGCCTATTTAATGAGCTTTCACAGGCCTACAAAGAGAAATATAATTTTGAGTGGGTCGGCATGTACGGCTTTAATAATACCTATGGCATAGGGGTGCGTAATGAAATCGCTCAGAGTTATGGCGTAAAAACATATTCCGATCTTGCTCGTATAGCACCATCCCTAACATTAGGAGGGGAATATGATTTCTTTGGCCGTGAGGATGGCTATGCTGGATTACAACGTGTGTATGGCATGAGCTTTAAAGCTACTAAAGATATGGATATAGGACTAAAATATACGGCTATTAGTCGTGGTGAGGTGGATGCAATGCCGATATTTACAACTGATGGACAATTAAGTATGGCGCCAATTACGGTGTTACAAGATGATAAACATTTATATCCATCCTATATGGCTGGTAATGTGGTGCGTAGTGAAGTGTTAATCGCTCATCCCGAACTGCGACCTGTATTAGAAAGTTTAAATCATACGATTACAGATCAAGAGATGGCAAAGATGAATTATGCCGTTGAAACGGAACATCAATTACCAGCTGATGTAGCACATCAATTCTTGGTAAAACGAAACTTGATATAAACTGAATATAGTTAGATCTAAAGTAAATAAAATTTGATATATAGTGAATATAATTTTGTATTGACATTTAATCTCCTTTAATGTAATATAAACATATGAACAGATATTCATACAAATAAAAATATCTGATGAATAATGTTTAGGAACATATATAACAAGATATGAAACAAGATATGTCTAATAAGTATTAGAAATAGACAATAAATTAACTTATAATACAGGATAGAAACTTTCACTATTATCAAAGGAGATATCATGGAAGAAACATTATTGTTGAAGGATTTGAACTGTCCGAACTGCGCAGCAAAAATTGAAGATCGTATCCGTAAAATGGATGTTGTAGAGACTGCCAATTTTACACTTGCTACATATCAATTAAAATTAACCGGCTCTTGGGAAGACCGCGAAGCTCTTAAACGTGATATTCAAGAGATTTGTGATGCCATCGAAGAAGGCGTTACAGTAGCAGATTATGAACGTAAATCTAAAGCGGCTATGGATGATCATGGTCCTGACCAGGATCGTGGTAGTGATGCTGTAACAATTGCAGTCATCGTAGCAGGCTTGTTATTCATGCTTTATGAAGTTTTGTCATCCTTTGTCCCATCCATCAGCTTGCCAGAGAGTATTGAGACTCCAATTTACTATGTTGCGTATATTCTTCTTGCGTTCCCAGTATTGCGCATCGCAGGTCGTAATATCCTAAAAGGTGAAGTATTTGATGAAAACTTCTTGATGTCTATCGCTACATTGGGTGCTATTGCTATCGATGCATTACCTGAGGCCGTAGGTGTTATCTTGTTCTACCGTATTGGTGAGTTCTTCGAAGAAAAAGCAACTGATCGTAGTCGTACAGAAATCATGAACGCTGTCGATATGCGTCCTCAAGAGGTGCGGGTTGTAGATACAGACTGCGGTGGTGAAATCGTAGTTATGGCTCCTGAAAAGGTTGAAGTAGGCTGGACTATCGAAGTTCGTCCTGGCGATTTAATTCCTCTAGACGGCACAGTGCTTGAAGGTGAAACACGCGTTAATACAGCACCTGTAACAGGTGAACCTGTACCTGTTCGCGCCGTACCTGGCACTCAACTTATGTCTGGTTGTATCAACGAATCTGGTCGCATTACAATGCGTGTAGATAAGGTTCTTGAAGAATCCATGGTTACTAAAATTCTTGATGCCGTGGAAAATGCAGCATCCTCTAAACCTAAAATCGACCGTTTCATTACGCGTTTTGCTCGCGTATACACACCAATCGTTGTAGCTCTTGCATTGGCTGTAGCTATCATCCCATCCCTTATTACTGGTGAATGGCATAAATGGATCTACACAGCTTTAACATTCCTCGTTATTTCCTGTCCATGTGCATTGGTACTTAGTGTGCCACTCGCATTCTTCTCCGGTATCGGCAATGCTTCTAAAAATGGTATTTTGCTTAAAGGTGGTCGTGTTATCGAGGCTTTGGCTAATGTGAAAGCAGTAGCTCTCGACAAAACTGGTACCATCACATCTGGTGAATTTAAAGTACAAAACGTAGAAACTGTAGGCTCCCATGTGAGCAATGCTCAATTGCTATCCATGGCTTCAGCTATTGAAGCAGTATCTACGCATCCAATCGCAACAAGCATCGTTTCCGAAGCAAAGGCACAAGGTATTGTAGTAGAAGCGTCTGACTTTGTTCAAGAATTAGCCGGTGAAGGTATGGTGGGCACCGTTGATGGTCAACAAGTCCTCGTTGGTAACCGTCGTCTCATGGAACGCTATGCTGTTCAAGGCTACCCAACAGAAGCTACTGAATACGGCACAGAAGTATTAGTAGCAGAAGGTAATGTATACCTTGGTCGTATCATCATCGCCGATGAAGCTCGCCCAGACTCTGCTGAAGCGATTGCTAATCTTAATGGTCAAGATATTAAAACTGTTATGCTTACAGGTGATGCTGAAGCAAGTGCAAATTACATTGCTAAAGAAACTGGCGTAAGTGCTGTACGTGCTCAGTTGTTGCCTCAAGATAAATTGTCTGTTGTACAAGATATTCGCTCTGAATATGGTCCAACTATGTTCGTAGGGGATGGCATCAACGATGCTCCAGTACTTGCAGGTGCTGATGTAGGTGGCGCGATGGGTAGTGGTGCTGATGCGGCTATCGAAGCGGCAGACGTCGTATTCATGCGTCCATCCTTGACTGCCATTGCACACATTCTCGACTTGTCCAAAGCGACCTTGCGCGTTGCTTGGCAAAACGTAGTGTTCGCTATTGCTGTTAAAATCCTTATCATGGCGCTTGGCCTCATGGGCTATGCATCCATGTGGTGGGCGGTATTTGGTGATACTGGCGTATCCATTCTTTGTATTTTGAACTCTATTCGTATCTTGCGCCGTTAATTTGGTGAAAGTAATCTTATAGATTAATGCAGAAATATAACAAATGACATGATTCTGATTTGACAGAGTAGGATAAAACAAATAACCTCTATATTAGCGATAAGCTAGTATAGAGGTTATTTTTATAAGATTTAACCTAATGATATATTGCTGATTATTTGTTTGCATGCTTACTCACTGTAAGTTTTAGTGGTTTAATCTTTTGGTGGATTTTTTAGTTTAGCAGCTTTATCAATCTATCTGTTTGCTAGATTTTTTTGTAGATTTGATATAAGAATAGTTTTGAGATGCTTTTAACATATACAGTTGTGCATTGTTAATAGACATAAAGCGGTTTATGTATATACTATATAAACAAAACTTTCACAATTGAATTGAATAATAGCTATAAAATAGTATATAATTTATTAGATGATTACTATATGTTCGTTGGAAGGAGGGATAGCATGATCACGGTGTACAAACACATAGAAGAAGAGTTGGTTTCAGACTGCACTGTATCAGATGCCACAAAAGGTTCTTGGGTAAATTTGGTGAACCCAGACCCCGATGAGTTGTCCCTCATCAATATTTTGACGGAAATTCCAACGGACGTTTTAAAGACCGCTCTCGATATGGAAGAACGTTCTCACGTGGAATTAGAGGACAACTATATTTTCGTGGTTATCAACATTCCTGCGATTCGCGGTAATGATATGTACGATACGGTGCCACTTGGTATCTTTTTGACGCCTGACTTCTTCATTACTGTATGTCTTGAAGAATCCGAGGTGTTGTATCCGTTCATTTCAAACCAACTGTCTACATTCTATACATATAAAAAGACGCGGTTCTTGTTCCAAATCTTGTACCGTACAGCCACATTGTTCTTACGTTACTTACAACAAATTAACCGCCGTACCGACGATATTGAAGTTCAGTTGCGTCATACGACGAAGAATAAAGACTTCTTCCAACTATTGGAATTGCAGAAATCCATGACATACTTTACCTCTGCGTTGCGTACGAATGGAACTGTTATGGAACGCCTATTGCGCTTGCGTGGTCACAGCACTTATAGACATTTGCTTAAAATGTACGAAGAGGATGAGGATCTTTTGGAAGACGTTATCATTGAAAATAAACAGGCCATCGAGATGGTTGAAATGTACTCTAATATCTTGATGAATATGATGAACGCCTTTACATCGATTATCTCAAATAACCTCAATATGGTGATGAAAATGTTGGCGGCCCTTACGATTACTTTGGCAGTGCCCACAATCATATTCAGCCTGTGGGGAACGAATGTGGCGTTGCCATTCCAGGATGATCCAAATGGATTTTACGAAGTAGTAGGTATTTCTGTGGTGTGTTCTATCATTGCTATCATTGGCATGTGGAAAAAAGACCTATTCTAACATATATGATAAATAACTAATAGATTAGGGCAATACTAAATGTTAAATACAAATGAAAAAGCTGGCTGTAAGTCAGCTTTTTTGCTTGCTTATGTATTATATTATTGCTTATTTACGTATTACGTTGTTGCTTATTATTAGACCAATTTGATATAATAGTACCGTTATGGAGAGGTGTCCGAGTGGTTTAAGGAGCTGGTCTTGAAAACCAGTGACTCCGCAAGGGGCCGTGGGTTCGAATCCCACCCTCTCCGCCACCAATACATACAACTATCACAGATTATAACAAATTGTAACGAACTACAACAAACACAGTAAAAATAAAGGTTTATAATGATATTATGGAGTTGGAATTATAACGAATTGTAACGAATTATAACACAATTTTGCCACCATTTTGCCACCAAAAGAATAAAATAATTTGCCCCCATTGTATGCAGTATGTAATGGGGGCATTTTATTTATATTCTATAAACTAACACTAAAATGTACTGTCAAAATCTATCTTATCTTGAACAAAGTTAACAAATACCTTCTCAAAATTATTCATAAAATCACTCCAGTTTTTGGAAATTCTCATGATTGCAATGACTTGCATAAGGTGGTCATGTAAATCACGTTGACCAATGTCGTTAGTTAAATGTTGATGGCGGGGTGCTTTTAACATGAATTTATATCTTATTTATATGAGTAATTAATAAAGATACGCTTTGATAATATATTGACTATAAAAGCATTGATAGATAGATTTATCAAAATTATCTTTCGTATATACATGAAGTTTTTCTTTAAGTTTTGGCAATGGTTTATAACATTTGATACAAGTAAGTCTATTGCTTTTTGATATATATGCCAGTATAGCAAATGTTTTTAATGGCAATTGTATGGGGAAAGAGATTATTTTTTTTCTAACTTTTTCTGTTCTTTTTCTAATTGTTTAATACTTTTTGGTGGAGTAGGTAGGTCTTCAGGCATAGTACCACCTAATTCTTTAATTGTTTGACGCACTTTTGCACCGACTTCTCGATGCGCTATGTTTGCATTTTCTTTACCTTGAATATTATCGCGACGTAATTTGCCTTCTGTTTGTGTTAATCTAAACAAATTGGCCGCTAATTCCTCACTTCCCATATGATCTAATATTTTTTGTGAAGGTTTCAGCCCTTTTCGCTTATGGATTTCCTTGTTACCTAAGCCACCATATAAACCTTGATAGCCTGAGTTATGGAATTTAGCAAAGTCCTGAGGTGTTTCAACTCCTGCATTATTGGCTGCTTCTGATAATGCTGTATTATGTTCCTTTATATCTTGCCTGATTAGTAATCGACGTTCATCCTCGGACAAGGATATAAATTGTTCTTGCATTTCACGTTCATGAGTTTTAACTGCAAAATAGGTTTGGGCCTGTGCGATAACCGATTTTTTTGAATCGCCATTCATCGCTATCAGGTAACAAGCATATCTAGATAATACAATATCTTGTATCTCTCTATTAGCAACCCCAACATGTACTATTTTCCCGACGTCGGCAAAATGGTCGGAAATAGATAATTCGCTATTTTGACAAGCTATTTTGGCTTTTTCAATAACATTTAAGAAGTTATCCCATTTTGTATATTCTAAAATAGCTTGTAAATCTCGTGCATACCAAAATTCATTTCCATTAGCATCAATTTGTTTGATAGAGTCGAAAGAGTTTTCAGTATTATTGCCTATGGGCCGAATATCATTAAAGAAAAACATAATACAATCTCCTATGCGGGTAATTACAGATTAGTAATATTTTTAGCATCTATAGTTATATTGCTGGAGATACTAAATTATACTATGAATATTAACAACAAAGACTCTTTATTGCTTTCAGTATAGCATAGGTGAAAGCAAATGAGAATTGACGATAGAGAGAATAGTTTTATGTAGCCAATCTTTACTCACTATGATATGCTATCGATATATTTATTAGATATTCTGTAGAAAGGAGCTCGTATGAATCGACTTAGTTTCTCGCGAACTCAAATATTAATTCTCCTTAGCGTGTGGCTCACGTTCTTGTTGAGCTTTGTTATGCGCTTGTCTTGGGCATCTGTTATGCCTATCCTCAATGAGGCATTGCATTTTACAGCTAAAATGGGGTCTCAACATATTTCGGCCTTTTACTTTGGTTATGCGTTAACGGTATTACCAGGCGGTATTTTAGCCGATAGAATCGGTTATAGACGTACTATCTTGTTTAGTTTGATTGGTATGGCTGCTGTAACGGCTTTGATGAGTACCATTACAGACTATAACATGGCTTGGGGCTTGCGCTTCTTGTTAGGCGTTATGTCTGGTCCTGTACAAGCTTCTTGTTTGAGTGCTATCGGCGATCACTTCGGTCCGAACCAACGGGGTGCGGCCGTAGGTATCTTCATGAGTTGTACCTCCTTTGGTATTACTACGGTAAACCTTTACGCACCTTATGTGGCTACACATTACGGTTGGCAAACTGCATTCCTTGCTACAGCCATCTTGCCGTTGGTAGTACTCGTATTATGTTACTTCACGGTGCGTAAGCCGAGTGCAGAAATTCTCGCACAACGAGAAGCAGAGGCTTCCGAAGCGGCTGCTAAGCTTGGCGTAGGACAAACGTCTTTAGTAGAAAACTTGAAGCATATCGTTTCTAACCGTAACATTCGTTGCTTGGCGATTGCGGGATTCTTCGCAACAGGTACGACTTGGGGCGTAACACAATGGGCGAACTTATACATGGTTAAACAATTAGGTGTAACGGCTATCTATGCAGGCCAGGTCATGAGCGTGTTCGGTACGGCTGCGCTAATTGCGAAACCAACGATCGGTATTTTATCTGATATCTTACCAATTAAGAAGAACCATTTAGCGGCTCTCGTTATGTTCTTGTTTGGGCCAGCTTTAATTTTGTTTGCAAGCACGTCAAATCCAAATATGCTCTTTATAACAGGTCCGATTCTTGGTATTGGGGCCTTCATGCATAGTGCGTTGACCAATGCTCTCGTAGTTCAATCTGCAGCACCTCATTTGCGCGGTACTACAGCGGGCTTTGTAAACTTGTTTAACCAAATTGGTGCACTCTTGGCACCACTTCTCTTGGGCAATGTCCTTGTCATGACGGGTAGCTACCAAATGTCTTTGATGTCTATCGCTATAGCTCCTATTATTGGTGCATGTGCATTATTCTTTATTCGTCTTAAATAATATAAATGGATCCGTACATGAATTGCTCTTCTAAAAATTGCGTCTAATTGGAGGGCAGATCAAAACGGATCCTTTTTTGTAATTAATATGTATATTGTGTATGGTATTCTTTTATTATATGATTAAGTCATAGTACAGGAGGGAGGGGTGAAGATGGGAATCATCTGTTTTGGCGATAGCATTACGCGTGGCTATGATGTGCCCTATGGACGCGGTTGGGTCGAAATCTGTGATGCATCCATAGAGGGTGTTAATTTTACAAACTACGGTGAAGATGGCTGCTCCGTACAGGGTATGATTTATAATATTGAAAATTGGGCGGTTACTGCTGTATCCGATCCAACACGTCATATTTTCTTGATGTGTGGCACTAACGATATTTTACAAGGTCGAGATAGTACCTATGTGTACAAGACTTTGGTCAAAGCTATTGAGCTAGCTAGTACAAAAGGGACGGTAATCATCGGTTTAGAAACTCAAATTGATAGCGATATGGACGGATTGGATCTGGTTGTACGAGAGGTTAATGAACAGCTAAAAGCTTACGCAGAGGCGCATAATATTAAAGTTATAGATTTCTATACTACCTTGTTTGAAGCAGATCAAATTGGACAAATTGTCTTTGCCGGAGAGGTTCATCCCAACGAGCGTGGTTATCGATTAATGGCGTATAAGGCATTAGAGGTCTTTACGCGATTATAACGGAGCTATAATAGAACTGGAACGGGATTATAATACAACGTAATATAAAGAACATAAAAACTCCCCTAATGAGTTGCCTCATTGGGGGAGTTAGTGATTTATAGTCTTTTGTGCTAGTGAAAGTTGGGGGCTTTCACCAGATAAAAATAAATTCGTAACGAATTATTTTTTAGATTTAGTAGATACTTTGTTATTGGACACCTTAGCAGATTGTGCAATTGCGTATGCAGTGCCTTTTACTAAATCAGAAGCTTCAGCAGTGTTGCCAGATACGGTTACAGCTGCTACAGTGTCTTCAGTTACTGCGAATAATGCAGTTGCGTAAGGGTGTTGCGCACCATTTGGTACAGTTACAGCACCGGATTTAACAACAATGTAACGACCGTTGTTGTTGAAGATATCGTAATGAGCTGCTTGTTTTACACCATCATAGCTTTCATTGTAAGCGAACAATGCAGCTACTTCACCACTTGCTACTTGACCAGATTGTTGCATGGAACGCAATTTAGCGGCTGCCACAGCTGTTGGTTGAGTCATGTTTACAGTGATGCGCAAAGAGTTGTTATTTACAACTGCTTCAGTGATTACGTTTGTAGAGAATACATTCGCAACACCGTTGCCAGCACGGTTGTAAGAGCTAGCAGTTTTAACTTGGTAGCCATTAGTGTATGCAGGCAAGTCATATGTATAAGTTTTGCCATTTAACAATAAGTCAAACGCATTCAATTGGTTAGCTTTGTAGCGAGAAACGTAGGAGCTGCCGTTGCCATTAGCTGTTACGGAGTTTACAGTTTCTTGGTATACAGGTTGGGCTTCAGTAGGGATAGGATCCATGATTTGAAGACCTACAGCTGTTGTTTGAGGTGCCACAAAGATTGGATCACCTAATTCTTTAGATACAGGCATTTGTTGAGCCATATCGCCTGCTGTATAAGGCACTGCTGGCAATGGTTTGTAACCAGGACGTGGTGCACTTGTGGCATAACTAGTTTGGTAAGCTGGCGTAGCCGCTTGTGGTGCAGGATAAGAATATTGCTCTGCTGAAGCACGTTCATAAGCGCGTGCATTAGCATCGATAGTTGCAGCAAAAGCAGAGAAAGACATTGTTGTAGCTGCAAATACTGCAAAAGCAGTTGCTAAATGTTTTTTGTTCATAATAATTTACTCCTAAATACATGATTTTACAAATAACACAGATACTAACTTGTATTATATAGGAATTCATGCTAATTGTAAATAAAATATAAAATATTATCTTAATTATAAATAAATATAATCAGATGAGTCAAATATTGTACAATTAGCCATAGAATGTCATATTACTATATAATAATAATCAGTATAGTAATTTATTATATCGAAAAATTTCGTTTAATGCTATATCTAATTCGTATAGTGCTACAACTAATTTGTGTAGTGTTATATCTAATGCGTTAAATGATATGAGCAACATACATTTGTGAATTACATCAATTGAGATGGTGAAAGTTTCACTAGGGAGGTCTCATGAGTATTAGCGTCTATTATGGACGGGCTGGATCAGGCAAGACACGTGCCGTATATGAGCGCATACGTCAGGTCATGACAGATTGTCCAGGGGAACCAATAATTTTACTTGTTCCTGAACCTGCCACCTATCGGGTAGAACGGGAGCTAGCTGAATTTATGCCTGAAAAAGGCTTTACTACGGTTCGTGTCGTAGGCTTTGGGCGTTTGGGTTATCAGGTATATCAATCGATAGGCTCAAAAGGGGCTGGTCAATCAAGTTTATCAAGCTTTGGCCGGTCTATGTTGTTGCGCCTTGTAATGAAACGAAAGCAAAAGGAACTGGGGCTGTTAGAACAGGCTACAAAGCGGCCTGAGTTTTCCTCCGTATTGCAACAGCTCTTTTCTGAATTCCGCGCCTTTCGTGTAGGCCCTGCTGACCTAGAACGAGGGGCAGAATCTGTTAAAAATAATGTATTACAAAAGAAATTACGCGAGCTAGCTATCTGTATGTCTGCTTATGAAGAGGAACTCAGTCATCATGGGGAGCGCGACATCGATCCTATCATGGAAATCGTAGAGGCTTTGCCACAATCTCCTCTCATGGAGAATAGCCACGTCTTTATCGATGGTTTTCATTGGTTTACGCCCACACACTACGAGTTGATTTATACCTTGTTTGACTTGGCAAAGGAAGCCGTTATTACTATCGATTTACCGATGGCCCCAAAGGCGTTAAATTTAGCTCGTCGAGGGGAGCATCTTTTCAGCCGCCCTTTAGAGATTTACGACACCTTAGTTGCTCGTTATGGCTCTAGTATCAACTGGGTTGGCTTTGATGGGAAACGAGGCCCTCAAATCGTTCAAGAGCTAGAGGCTAATTATTTTGCTAGCCCTAGTAAGAAAAATACTACAGATGCAACGATTCCGCTTATTCGAGGCTATAACAGGGAACGCGAAGCCGATGCGGTGGCTCGTCGTATTTTAGCCTATATAGAATCATCTGAAGAGGCTCGTTACCGAGATGTATGTATCATGCTCCGCGAGTCTGAAACCTATGGTGACACTTTAGAAAAGGTTTTTGCTCGCTACGGCATTCCGCACTTTATCGACCGTCAGCGGCCTATGAAAAACCATCCATTAGGTGAGCTATTGTCGGCTCTCTTTGATATCGTGCGTTATAACTATAGTCGGGACAGCATGTTCCTCTTGCTCAAGACAGACTTGATGCCGCTTACTCGTGAGGCTGTAGATGAGTTAGAGAACTATGTTCTCGAGTTTGGTATCGACCATTATAAATGGGAACGTGAAAGCTGGCCGTACTTACGAGGCTTTCATGAGGGGCAAGATGAAGAGAGCTACGTAGATGCACCACGCAGAGCACGTGTTAACAAAGCAAGAGAAACTATTATGGATATATTATCTCCATGGTTTGACTTTGCTGCTAATGCGGAGGGTCATACAGGGGCTGAGTGGGGTACACAACTTTATGGTTTATTAGAAATCTTACAAGTGCCAGAGCGGCTCTATGAATGGGCGAAGGACGCAGAAACTATAGGTGATCAAGAATCCAAAGCTAGTCATGAACAGATGTATAATGCGGTTCTTTCCTTTATAGACGAAATTTCTATGGTCATGAAGGATGAAATATTGACTCTGGATGAGATGATGCTCCTCCTCGAAGAAGGCCTTAGCGATGTAAACTACTCTATGATTCCGCCGTCTTTAGACCATGTGGTGATTACCACTATCGAACGTGGTTACAGCCAGTGGTGGCCTAAGGTGTTCGTAATGGGCCTCAACCAAGGCGTATTCCCTCAAAGTATGGGAGATGAAGGCCTCATCAAGGATAAGGAGCGTCAAGAATTGGCCGATGCAGGCATTACCTTAGCAGAAGGGGCCTTGCCGAAGGCTTTCAACGAGAATTTTCTATTATATCTCGCCATGACACGGGCATCCGATTCGTTGACCTTGTCCTATGCGGGCTCTGGTGAGGATGGAACAGGTCTTGAGCCATCCCTCGTTGTAAAGCGATTAGAATCTCTTGGGTACGTAGATCAGGCAGTAGATATTCCTCTCTCCATTGCACCTGATACAGAGGCAGATTACGTGTGGCGCCCACTCCAAAGTCTGTCATTGCTATCTGAGCGTTGGGGGGCTCTCTTTAGTGGTTATGAGGTCAATCCTCTTTGGTGGGGACTCTATAACTGGGCTCGTGAAAGCGAAACTTATCGTCCTCGTTTAGCGGAGGTGTCACGTGGCATTCGAGATAATAACGATGTGCCTGTCATAACGCAGGATTTAGTGAATGGGCTGTTCTTGTCTAAAGGCTACATGTCTGGTTCTGTGACACGCCTTGAACGATACCAACAATGTCCGTTTAAGTTCTATGCCCAATATGGTTTGAAACTAGAACCGCGTCCAGTACGCTCCTTTGGAGCTCCTGAAATCGGTACGTTCTTGCATGCTAATTTAGAGCGCTTAGGTAATTATCTACTAGAAAATAACAAACAATGGCGTGACCTCGACGAAGAGGAACAAGAAAATCTATGCCGTACTGTGGCAGACGAAATCTTGCAAGAAAATCAGCTAGGTGAAGAAACGAGCGATGCCTACCAAAAGGCCATTGAACAGCGTGTACAGAGAACATTACATGTGACGGTAGACCGCCTCATAGAGTGGTCTAAGCGCAGCGATTTTGATACGAAGTATTTAGAGCAAGACTTTGGTCGTCAAGGTGGCTGGGATCCTATTCGGGTCCCTCTTGGTGAAGACCGTTACTTGCGACTCATCGGTCAAATTGACCGCATCGACGAATATACACGGGATGATCAAACCTATGGCATGGTTATCGACTACAAGTCGGGTGGTGCTCATGTGACGGCCCAAGATGTGTATTATGGACTTAAACTGCAACTCATGACCTATCTGTTGGCTTTGGAGTCCGCTTATGGTAAAACACATGGCGGATCTATGTCCCCTGCGGCGGTGGTTTACTCTTACGTGAAGAACCCTAAAATCCCTGCTGATGCGCCTATATCTTATGAAGATGCGGTTTTGTTGGCTAATGAAAGCGATGCTTGGCAAAACAGTGGGTACTTCTCCGATGATATTGAGTTGTTGACGCATATTGACAATAAGTTCTTGTCCTATGGTTCTAAGCGAGGGCCTTATGTGCCGATTGCTACGAAAAAAGACCAAACCATTTCCAGCAGAGATTTGCGGAAGGTTAAGTCTACAGGCGAATTTGACGTAATGTGCCGCTATACAAATCATGTGATGGCTGAGACGGGACGTAACATTGGGGACGGGCAGTTCCCAATTAAGCCATATCAATTGAATGGCCTTAGACCTTGTACATACTGCGACTACAGAACGGTATGTCGCTTTGATTCTAGCCGTAATCGATATAATTATTTGTCTAGATTGTCCGAAGATGATGCATTAGAACGGATGAAAGAGGTCTTAAACGACGGAAATAATAGTAGCGAAGGAGGTGAAAACCATGGGTGTTAAATGGACACCAGAGCAAGAGTCTGCTATTATAGCGCCTAAGGATTCCTCCTTAGATAATCAGACCTTACTTGTTGCGGCCGCTGCCGGTTCAGGTAAGACCGCGGTTCTTGTAGAACGCATTATTACGCGTCTTAAGGACATGGATAATCCCTTATCTGTTCAAGAACTCATGGTTGTAACTTTCACAAAGGCTGCAGCTCAAGAGATGAGCGCTCGTATTGGCCTTGCCTTGGCTAAAGCCATGGAATCTACAGATGATGCTGCACTACAAGCGCGCCTTGAACGACAGCTCAATCTGTTGCCATCGGCTCATATTTCTACATTGCACTCCTTTTGCCAATGGGTAATCCGGTCCTATTTCTATAAGCTCGACATTAATCCGACTGCGCGTATCGGCAATGAAGCAGAAATGGCGTTGTTACAGCAAGAGGTATTAGCCGATTTATTAACTAAATCCTATGAAGAGGGCCTTTATAATATCTATGAGCTAGCGGACTTCTTCAGCGACGATAAATCCGATGCGGGCTTAACGGCAAAGATTATGTCCCTATATAACTACGCCATGTCCCTCGCCAATCCCGATGGATGGCTAGGTAAAGCCTTGGAGCCGTATAAAGAGGCGATGACCATAAACCCTAGTGATACGTTGTGGGGTGAATATATGTGGTCTAATCATTTAGCTGTTATCGACCGTATTCGGGAGCGGTTAGAGCGGATGGAGCAAATTTTACTTGATCCCGTAGGTCCTCATAAGTGGCAAAATATATACGATAATCAACTGGCTGCACTAAGTATGCTTTCAGCAGCTAAATCTTGGAATGATATGGGCGATGCTTGTAAGCATATGGATACCTTTATTAAGGATCAATTCCGTATGGGTTCAAAAGAGGCACAAGCTTATGACCCTATTTTGGTAGCAGAGTTTAAATCTTTGGGTGGTCAAAATAAAGATGACCTCAAAGCCATGGAAACCGCTATATTCACCGTTCCGGAGGCTACCTTGCAAGAGCAGTTTAAGGCTCAATATCCAATCATAGAAGGGTTAGTAGAACTGACGATTGCGTTCCATCAAGCGTATCGGGATATGAAACAAGAGCAAGGCATCATGGATTTTAGCGACCTTGAGCATCTATGCTTGGCCCTTCTCGTTGAGCCTGGCACAGAGGATGATCCTCAGCCATCTGAAGTAGCGAAGGAACTACAAGATACTTTCAAAGAAATCATGGTTGATGAATACCAAGATACGAACGGCGTGCAAGAGACGATTATTAACTTGATTTCTCGCATCGATAATAGGTTTTATGTGGGGGACGTGAAGCAGGCTATTTATAGCTTCCGTATGGCCGATAGTTCTCTGTTCATGGAGAAATATAATACGTACGGCGGCAATGATGCGGTAGAACGTCGTATCGACTTGGCAAAAAACTTCCGATCTGACGCAAATATTTTGGCGGCTACGAACTTCTTGTTCTACCAAATCATGACGGAAGACGCGGCAGAGCTCAATTACACAGAGGCTGAATCGCTCATTCCTGGCCGTATCGTGGAGGATGCGCCTGAGGATTGGGTCGGTGGTGACGTAGAATTGCAACTCTTAGATGTGAGTAAGGATACCCTTGGTGCTAGTGAAAGTGACGAAGATGAAGGGGATGACCCTGAAAACAACGAGCGTGAGCTAGATTTTATCATTCAAAAAATCAAAGAAATCCATGCTGCTAAGAAGCAGGTACAAAATCCAGATGGCACATTCCGTCAAATCGAGTGGCGAGACTTTGCTATTTTGCGCAGATCCTTAGCGGGCTGGGGGACGCGTGCCGTAGAAGCCATGCGGCAAGCGGGGATTCCTGCGGTGGTAAATGAGCGAGACGGTTACTTTGAAGCCCAAGAGATTCAACTCTTATTGGCGTTGTTATCCGTCATAGATAATCCGGAACAAGATTTGCCGATGGCTGCCGTGTTGCACTCTGGCCTCGTAGGCCTTGATGCCAACGAACTAGGTGCATTGCGCCTGTCTGGTGAGGGCTCCTTATGGTCTCTTATGCCAGCCTATGCAGAAGAGGCTCAAGATGAGCGTTTATTGGCCTTTATTGAGCATATGGAAAGGTGGCGCACCTTATCGCGTCGTCACGGTGTGACCGACTTGTTGTGGGATATTTACGAATCTCAAGACTATGTAAACTATGTGGGAGCTATGCCGAATGGCCTCGTTCGCCGTGCCAATGTGCTCGCCTTATACGATAGAGCCAAGGGCTATGAAGCCTCTGGCTTCCGTGGGCTCTTTAGGTTCTTGCGCTTTGTGGAAAGCTTACGCGACAGCAACCAAGATATGCCTCTTGCCAATGTGGTGAGCGAGGCAGACAATGTGGTGCGCCTTATGACCATCCATAAGAGTAAGGGCCTTGAATTCCCTGTAGTGTTCCTATCTGGTGTACAAAAAAGATTCAACATGATGGACTTGCGTTCAGAGCTTCTTATCGATAAAAATGCAGGTCTTGGTTTGAAAGGGTATTTCCCAGATATTCGAGTGTCCTTCCCGACCATGCCTTGGTTTTATGTGAAAGACGTAAAAGAAGCGGCCCTCAAGGCGGAGGAGCAGCGCATTCTCTATGTTGCCTTGACACGGGCACGAGATAAGCTGTTCATGACAGGCTTTATTAAAGGCTTTAAAAATTCTAAAGGTGTGTTAAGCACCATAGGTGAGCTCATTAAAAATGCGGCTTCCGTAGAAACTCAACAGTTACCGACAGATATTATTACACAAGCTAATACCTATCTAGACTGGATGATGATGGGCTTTGCTCGTCATTTAGATGGCGGTAATCCATTGCGCGTAGCCATCGAGTACGAAGGCCCCACCTATTTTGATTTGCCTGATAAACAGTGTCGTTTAAAGGTTGAAATTCATGATGGTTCTCTCTATGGTGATCTCGATTACAAAGCGGATATTGACGAGACAACAATCAATAAGGTGCGGGACTTAAAAGCTGTTAATTCCGTAGAATTACCGCAGAAAATCGTGGACCGTTTTAACTATATCTATCCATACAACGATGCTACACGACGTACTGCTAAAATTTCTGTTAGTGAATTGAAGCGACGATTCCAAGAACGAGAACTTGAAGCAGGAACTATTGATACTTTGAATGAACCGATTGCAACGGTAGAAGTTTCAGCAGATGCCCTAGCAAACTCCGTATTCGGTCGAAAGCCACAAGCATTACAGTCTGAAGATGATGTATTGACCGGTGCTCAATGGGGTACCTTGATGCATGAGGCTATGCAATGGCTACCTCTTGTGAAGTATACGCAAGCTTCTTTGACGAAAGAACTCGATGCATTGGTGGCGAAAGGGACTTTTACAGAGGAAGAACGGAATTTATTAAGCGATACAAGTTTGTATAAATTTTTCAACTCTGATCTTGGTAAGCGCCTTATCAATGCAAAACGTATCGAACGAGAGTTGCCGTTTAGCATGCTCTTTGAAGGAAAACGCGTATACGATACTTTAGAGGACGGGGAAAATCTGTTCCTTCAAGGTATTATTGATACGGCCTTTGAGGAGGATGGCGAATGGGTTCTCGTAGATTACAAAACGGATCGCGTTACATCCGGAGAAGAACTCATTAAGCGCTATAAAATCCAAATGGACCTCTATAAAGAGGCCTTGCAGCGATTGACGGGAATGCCCGTGAAAGCATGTTACATTTATAGCTTCCGCTTGCATGATGCAATCATTGTGGACTAATGCGCATAGATTCTTATAAATTAATAAACACAAAAGCTCTCTATCCGTTGATAGAGAGCTTTTGTGTTACCAATTACTTATTATATATGTGGTAGTTTAGGCAGATTTAAGGCTTTTTTCTTTTTGTGCTTTGCAGGTGCAAATACTTTGAGTACGCGTGGCAATACTTCAATATCCACAGGCATATCCGGACCTGCATCACCATCCATATTAGTCGATAAATCATCGACGTCAGATAGAAGTTCGATATGAGCTTTTTTTACCGTTAATGTCGTTGTATAACGAGAATTATAGATGGCACCACTGATAATGAGTGGTAATACGCTGAGAATATCGAGGATAAAATATTCCTTGAAGATGATGATACGCATATAACCATCATCTACAGAGGCTTCTGGCATAAAACGTTCAAAGCTAGAGACTACATTGGTAAGTAGGGCTAAAACGAGAGGGGATTTGCAGATGAAATCGTCGTTCTCTGTTTTGATGCGGTACGTGTAGTCCTTTGTAGTGAACAACGCTTGGCCTGCTCGCAAGAAATACGCAAGAGGGCCGAGTATGCTTTTTTCCTTTGGCGTAACTTCATCCACAACCTTAGGAATAACACCAGCTGCAATATTATTGCAGAAATACCGATCATTACAACGGCCGATATCAATGGTTCGAGTTTCATTGATATCGATACGCCTGATAGCTTGTGTTGGATTTTGGTGAATGCCGAGCGCACGAGACATATCATTTACTGTACCAACGGGGATAAACCCAAAGGTACAGGAGAATCCACCTTGGGCAATACCATTAACGGTTTCGTTAACAGTGCCGTCACCACCCATGCAGAATACGGCATCAAACCCGCGCTCACAAGCGTTCTTAGCGAAACGTGTAGCATCGCCTTCACCTCTGGTGAATTTAACCTCAATCGTTTCGAACAAGGTGCTCAATTTCCATTGTAAATCGAGGGCGTAACGGCGCGCTGCACCGCCTCCTGAGACAGGGTTGATGATAATCAAACAACGGCTCATAGTATACTTCCTTACTTTCAAAAATGAGATATAGCTATTATCTATAGTTAAATTGACAGTCTTAATGATGAGTTCTATAATTGTAATGTATGTACTTAATTTCGCACAACATACTGTCTAAGATATGTTGTATACTATATTATACTCATTTTAACCGTTCTTTGAAAGTCTGAAAGCACGAATGGTTAGCAAGGTTTAGGGGCTAGTAATGGGAAGACAAAGTTCAAAAGATAAATACAAATTGTCCGCAGTGGATTCTATCGAAAGATTACCTCTCAGTGAACAAGTATATTTAACATTAAAAACAGCTATCTTAACAGGCGAATTGATGCCTCAAGAGAAGCTTAACGAAGTAAAGATTGCAGAACAATTACAAGTGAGTGCTACACCTGTGCGTGAGGCATTCCGCAAATTGGCTAAAGATAATCTCGTAGTTATCGTTCCTTGGAAAGGCGTTACTGTAAAAGCTGACACGCCAGAAGAAATCGTAGCGCTTTACCAAGTTCGTGAAGTAATGGAAGGACTTGGTGCTAGATTATGTGCTCGTCATGCTACACCTGAGCAAGTACAAGAGCTAAGAACTCTTTGTAAAGAAATGCATGAAATTGAAGATGCCACAGAACGTGTTGATGTGAATAGCCGATTCCATACAATGATTGCTCATTACTCTGGCAATGAACGCATTGTAGATTATCTAGCAGGTTTCCGTGAACGCGTTAATCGCGACATGTACATCAGTTCTTTCAATGCTGTACGTACACATGATTGTGATGACGAACATGATCAAATCGTAGACGCTATTGAACGTCACGACGAAGTTGCTGCAGAAACAGCTATGCGTCAGCATATTAACAATGCATTTATCTTTAAAAAAGCAAATGCAGAAGTACAACATAAAAAACTTAATGAAGTGTAATGCCTGCTGATGCTGATGATGATGTAATAGGCATAATAACATATGAAAAGCTCCGCCATTGACGGAGCTTTTTTGATTGTTATTTTGAATAGTTAATTCAATTTTCATTTAGAGTATTTCGAGCATCTTGATATAAATTAGTTATCATTTGTTGTATTTAATTAACTGTTCTTTTAGTCTATCAGATTAGTTTGTTCTTGTTTTGTTTCGAGACGTTCTTTTTGTGTGGTTCAGAAGCTCTAGTCGTTTATAGTGTGATGTTAGGTGCGCATTACAGTTTTTATAATCTACAACACGCAGTCTTACGAGTTGACCTACGTTGATTTGAAAGGCTTGGGCGATTTTAAAAAGAATTTCCAAAGACATGCCAGAGATGCCTGTACCACATTCTAATTTACTTAAATAACTACGACTGATACCAATGTGACGAGCTAACTCTTGTTGAGACATATTTAGGGATACGCGAATAATGGCAATTTTATGACCTAAACAAACATATTGATGTTGTAAAAACGGGTCTTCGTATGTGTTGATCCGCAGTTCGGTGAGCGGTGTAGACGAGGGGTGCATAGGGACTCCTTTCTTTTCCCTACTCTCTAAATATAGTATACTGAGATTATTAGCATCTGACTAATATAGAAAAGTAGATAATTATCGGCTATTACAGATAATTACACGAATTGTGAAAGTAGTATTACATGTATGCTATAGTAATGTGATCATACCATCTAGTATGTTATCTTGAGTAGAGGAGGCAATATGGAAAAATACATAGCCGTTGCCCTCGGTGGCGCCACTGGGGCCTTATGCCGTATGGCTCTTGGTGAATGGGTGATGACAAAGGTCAGCTCGTTTCCGTATGGTACGGTAGTAGTAAACCTCGTTGGTTGCCTCATTATCGGTCTAGTCTTAGGCCTTTATATGCAAAAGCCAGATCTACCTCAATGGGCGAGATTCTTCCTCGTTGTAGGTGGGCTAGGTGCATTTACCACCTTCTCAACCTTTGCCTTTGAAATGCTACAGCTTATGATGGCTGAATCCTATGTACAAGCATTATGGTACGGTGCAGTACAAGTCGTAGGGGGCTTAATCCTCTGTTGGGTTGGTATGCTAATAGTGCGTCTACTCTGTACTATGTAAACATATTAATATTGAATAATAGTATTAAATACATTTTGATGTTATACAGTAACGTATTTTGTTATTAATGACTTGGGAGATATTATGAAATCTATTAGAACACAAGATGCCGTAGGGCAAATATTATTACACGATCTCGTAAGAATCGTCATCGGTGAGGTGAAAGACACGCCCTTCCGCCGTGGACATGTAATTACAGAAGAGGACATTCCTAAACTCTTGGATCTTGGCAAGGAACATGTATTTGTAATGGAGCCAGAAGATGAGGGGTTCTTGCACGAAGAGGATGTAGCTCGTGCTTTATACCATATGGCAGGCGGTGAAAACATGCACGATGGCCCTATGGCACAAGGTAAAATTGAAGCCATTGCGGATGTAGATGGCCTTTTCAAGGTCGATGTAGACCGATTATATGCTATCAATAGTATTGGTGAGTTGACTATTGTAACGAGATTTAATAATACACCTGTGAAAGCTGGTGATAAACTAGCAGGCATGCGCTGTATTCCATTGTTGTTAGAAGAACAACAAGTAGAAGATGCAAAGAAAATTGCTGATGGTAAGCCTTTGTTACATGTAAAGCCGTTCGTGCGCAAAACAATGGGTATCGTTACGACTGGTTCTGAAGTATTTGAAGGTCGTATTAAAGATGCTTTCACACCAATCATTGAAGAACGTTGTGCTGAATTTGGTGTTACAAAGGTAGCTCACGAAATTGTAACGGATAATACAGACGATATCGTGGCGGCTATCGACAAGGTGAAAGCAGCAGGCGCAGATATCATTTTCTGCACTGGCGGTATGAGCGTTGACCCAGATGATCTCACTCCAGGAGCGATTAAACGCTATGCAGATCGAGTAGTTACCTATGGATTACCTGTGTTACCAGGGTCCATGGTTTGCATTGCTTACTGCGCAGATGGCACACCAATTCTTGGTGTACCAGGTGGTGTATTGTTCAGCAAACCGACTGCTTTTGATGAAATTGTGCCACGCCTCATCGCAGATGATGAAATCACCAAAGAAGATTGTATAGCTATGGGCCATGGAGGATTCTTGGGCTAATAGGCTAGTATAACAAGATTAGCTAGAATAACCAATATAGCTATTCTAAGTAATATAGCTAAAGCAAATAATATAACTAGAATAATTAGTATAGCTAATATAATGAATATAGTTAATATAGCCAATATAAGGAGATAAGATAAATCTTATCTCCTTATATTGTTATTATGCTATTAATTTATAGTATGATGAATTTGATAGAATTTTTATTTATAGATAAAATTGATAATTTTATCTATTTTGTTAAAAAATTCGTTTACTTCATTTAATATTTAAAGTACAATAATAGTTAAGGATAATGATAATACATTAGTTAATAATGGACATATTTTATGCTGAGTTTTGTTGAATATATATTATAAATGATAATATATTATCCGTTGTATTTATAATTTTAGATGTAGGGAGGAATAGTAAACGATGAAAAGCAAACAAGTTGCATTATCATTGGCAATACTACTTGCGTTAGGCACGGGAACTGTATTACATGTAGAAGCACAAGGAAATCCGACAGAGTATTCACGTCACTTTGGTGATGAAAACACGGTTACCAGTGACCATAGTTTAGCAGTAGGTTTCAGAAATACGGTATCCGGTTCATATTCAACTGCTGTAGGACAGTCTTCTACCGCATCTGGTGAGACTTCACTAGCTATCGGACGAAGTGCACAGGCAACTGCTAATAATACCAATGCTATTGGTCGGAGTGCACGAGCAGAAGGTGAAAATGCTACTGCAATAGGCCATGGATCAGTTTCTTCAGGGCGTAATTCAAATGCCTTTGGTTCATCCGCTAAAGCATCTGCTGAAGCTTCTACAGCGGTTGGCAATAGTACAAAGGCTAGTGGTATTTCAAGTACCGCTACTGGCTTTAATGCTGAGGCATCTGGTAATTTCTCTTCAGCATATGGTAATGATGCTAGAGCAAAGGGAAATCGTTCAGTAGCCGTTGGATATAATGCAAAAGCTGAAGAGAGTGCAACTGCTGTAGGTAATAATGCTAATGCTGGTGCTGCAAATGCTGTTGCAGTAGGTTCAGGTAATACGATTACTGCACGTAGTGGAGTTGGAATTGGTAGCAGTAATTCTGTTTCTGGCATTGATTCTGGCGCTTTTGGGGTTAGAAATAACGTAGCGCAAGCAAATACATATGTACTGGGCAGTAATGTGACGTCAACACAAGGAAATAGTGTTCTCTTAGGCAATGCATCTACCGATAGAGCTGCCACAACAGAAACACAAGCTAATATAAATGGTATCAACTATTCCGGCTTTGCTGGGGTAGGGTCAGCTCGTAACGGCGTTACGAGTGTTGGTGCATCTGGTAAAGAACGTCAGGTGATTAATGTAGCATCTGGGAAAGTATCTTCTGATAGCACGGATGCTATAAATGGTAGTCAATTATATGCAGTAGCAAATACAGTGGGCGGAATTCTTAATAATCACAATACATTAATTCAAAATAATATTAATGAAATCGATAAAAATAAAGAAAAAATTGCCGACAATGAACGAAAATTAAAAGATCATACAGATGTCTTACAAAAACATGAAGATATTTTAAATGGACATAGTCAAGAATTAGAAAAACATAATAAATTAATTGTAAATCATGATAATCAAATTACTCGTTTAACTAAAGAAAATCTTCGTCAAGATGCTGATTTACTTCGTCATGAAGATCAAATTCAAAATCATGACATTCAATTAAAAAATCAAACTGAACGTATGAATAATCAAGAAAAACGTATTGACAATCAAGATAAGCGTTTAGATTATTTAGATAATCGTGTTGATAATCATGATGCTCGAATTGAAAATCATAGTGAGCGTATCGAAAGTCATGAACGTCGTATTGAATATAATAAGACTTTAGCCACAGAAGCATTAAAAGAAGCTAAAAAACATACTAGCATTTCTGCAGGTAATAATGTAACTGTAACTACAAGCACAAATGCTGCTGGTGGTACTGATTACAAAGTATCTGTAGATAAAGTTAAATTTGGTAATGTTTCTTTGGACAATAAAGGTCTAAATAATGGTGGCAATAAAATCACTAATGTAGCCGATGGTGAAGTATCCGCTACATCTAAAGATGCCGTTAACGGTAGCCAATTGTATCAAGCTACTAGCGGTATTAGTAATGGTGTGAACCTATTAAATAGCAAAATAGGAAAAGTTGGTGCTGGTGCGGCTGCATTAGCGGCTATTCATCCATTGGATTTTGATCCTGATGATAAATGGAATTTTGCGGCTGGTTACGGTAACTATGCCGGTGAAAATGCGATGGCATTAGGTGCTTTCTACAGACCAAATGAAGACACTATGTTCAGCGTAGCTGGATCCATGGGTAACGGTGAAAACATGGTCAATGCCGGCGTTTCATTGAAATTAGGTCAAAAAAATGGTGTATCTACTTCTAGAGTAGCTTTGGCTAAAGAGGTTCAAGACTTAAAGGCCATTGTAAAAGCCCAAAATGTAGAGATTCAACAAATGAAGGTATCCATGGGAATGGCACCTCAGTATGACAAGAAAGATGTGAACTTCCCTGATGTACCGGCTAATCATTGGGCTTATGAATATGTGAAAGACTTGGCTGATAAAGGTCTTGTTGAAGGTTATCCTGATGGCGAATTTAAAGGCGATCGTGCGATGACTCGTTATGAGTATGCTGCAATCATTTATCGTGCTTTACAATTGGGTGCTCCAATTGATGGCAAAATGGGGCGTGCGATTAACGAATTTAATCCTGAATTGGCTCGTCTTCGTGATTTGGATCGTACTCGTGTAGATCGAATCTCTGGTAAAGATAATGATCGTCATAAGGTAGAACGACTTCGTGTCAACAATAAAGACAATAAGCAAACTAATGATTACAGAGACGTTTATGGTAGTCATATCGAGCGTAATGCGAAGTAATTACTTGTCATGAATTAACCTTTTAAACTAAAAGGAAGACAACAAAATAGTTCTTGTATAAACTAAAGAAAAAACAAAGGAGGCTGTGATAAACAGCCTCCTTTGTTCAATTAATTGCATTATTAATTGCGTTATTAAAATGATTTTTTACCTAGTGTAGGGTGGCTACAACGTTTTAGCGTTAGGGTATCAATCATATGGACGGCTTCGTCCAATGTAATATCTTCGCGCTTCGTTGGTGTTTCTAGGACAGCTAACGGATGATCCGTGCCTACCTCACCAGAAGGCAAGTATATATATTCTTGGTTGACGGCGTCACCAAAGATATAGCCGGCTTGTAAATGTTCTTTGTGAATGCGACTCATGGTCTCTCCTTAAATAATTTGCTTTAGCATGAAGTCTAGATAGTCTGCAGATACTAACTCTAGTTTTGTCGTACCAAATTCCTTTGGAATCCGGTTAAAGGAAATTTGATCGTGTAAGTGGCCAAAAATGCAGATATCTACCTTATATTGCTTCATGAGGTCCGTAAATCCCGAAGGGGCGTTGGACTCGTTGAATGGAGGGTAGTGTAGCAACAATAATTTGGTTACTGGAATATTCTCTATATCTATAATTAAATTAGATGTTGTAATTGAATCAGATGTTGATGAATAGGCCTTTTTAGAACAGGTCACATCTGTGACCTTTGTTTCCTCCTTAAGTTCTTCAAGCATATTATGTATAGCCTTATCTATTTCTTGAAGTGCCGCTTCAGTACGCATCACTTCTCTATCGTAAATGGATTGGTCCGTTTCTGGGGAGAAGTGGGAGTCTCCAGGACAGAGGTAGGCACGCGTTCCTCCGAATGCAATAAGACGCGGACCTTCTTCGGTTTGGATGAGTTCTGCGGTGCCGTGACCTTGTATAAAGGTAATAGCGTCGCCCATGAGATTATGCATCTTGTTTGCCGATGCCCACCAATAATCATGGTTGCCGCGAATCATATATTTTTTACCAGGTAAAGATGCAATTTCTTGTAAATCGCAGGCCGCTTCCTCGAGGCGGAGGGCCCAGCTCATGTCTCCTACGAGAAAGACGATGTCTTCATCGCTTACATTGGCATTCCAATGCTCTTTGATGCGGGCCCAGTGATCATTCCAGTGAGGACCAAAAATATCCATCGGCTTTGTGGGGGGATTGCCAGATAGATGGAGGTCGCCGATGGCAAATACTTTCATAAAAATCCTTTCAAATATGTATGGTTAAAACCATATATCAAATTATCTATCAAATTATGTACAGTATATAGTTAGTGCTATTTAGTAGCTTGAAAATAAGGTGTAATATCGTGCTTGATTTTGGCGGCTCGTCCCTCATCGCAAGTTTGTGGTATTTTGTATCCTACATAGAGGGGCGTTGTTACATAACGCGCCACTACCTTGATGTAATCATAGCCGTCCTCAAGATTATATACAAAGTAATTATAGGACTGGCTAAAGTTTGCTACACTATGCAATACATAGCGCAAAATTTGCTGTAGTCGAAGGGCTACAGCACGAACCGGTGTATCTGGTTTAAAGCGAATATTGTACTCAAAGAACCCGATAATCGGATGGGTAGACAAGGTGATGCGTACATCTTGATCCTCGTGCAAGAGCCAACCCTCCATATTTTGGGCCGTAATATCTTTGTGGTAATCGTAATTCTCAAGTCCTATGATTTGGCTGTGAGGATGACGAATAGAGCCACCGGACATATAGCCATGATTCTTGAAGAACAGTACGGATTTGAACTCTTTACGCTGACGAGTTTCGCGCCATTTATCGAGACCAAATTGGAGAATATGGGCGGCTTCGTCTGTAGGTAAGGTAGAAAATTCGCCTTCGTCAGTTTCCGTTTCGATAATGACGGTAGGCCAAGTTTTTTCTAATACAGGATACTTGTTCATGAGCCATATAATATGGCCTGATGTATCGAGAATATCCGTTAATTTGGAACGATCACAGAAGGGACAACGCACTTGTTCATTGCGAATATTGACGGGCTTTGTCCGTCCTAATTCGATATTAAATCTAAGTGGTTTGTTCATCATGTGCCTCCTCCCTTGTAAGAAATTCTATACTCTTAATCATACCACAACTAGCACATTCGTACATGAAATAATGGTATAATAATAGTGTGTTATTTTTGTAATTAAGGAGACCCTATGAAACCAACGACACTCGTATTTCCCATTGATGAACAAAATCGTATATTGTTAGGGCGTAAGAAGCGTGGTTTTGGGGCTAACAAATATAATGGTTTCGGTGGTAAACTTGATGATGGTGAAAGCTTCCGAGAGTGTGCCATTCGCGAACTCTATGAGGAATCTGGCCTTCAGGGAACCCCTGAAGACTTAGAATGTGTCGCGGCTTTTGATTTTCAATTTCCTTTTGATGAAAGCTTAACGCACGTGAGTTATGTGTATTTCTTGCGTGCTTTCACAGGCAATGTAGAGGAAACAGACGAAATGGAGCCTCATTGGCTAGAACCGAATCAAATTCCTTATGGACATATGTGGGATGGTGACCGCAGATGGTTGCCGATGTTGTTAGAAGGTAAGAAATTAAAAGGACCTATTGTGTTTGGACGAGATAATAATATGGTGGATAAGATGGATTTGACCACTGTTGATACTGTTCTTGAAAGCGAACACTTGGCGCGCATCGATCTGTATATTAATGGATGATGAATGTACGATTTGTTACAATTTAACGTTAAAATCGTTATCTGGTGGGTATTGGAGTATAAAATAGGGATTATGTAGCCGTGAAAGTGGTACTAGGCTCCTAAATTTATAATATATTGAGGTAATATGACTGATAAAAAGAACCCAAAGTGGGTGCCACAGCTATTGGCGTGGTATGATGTACATAAACGGGAGTTGCCGTGGCGCGGTTGTGGGGACCCTTATAAGATTTGGGTTTCCGAGGTGATGAGTCAGCAGACCCGCATTGAGGCAATGAAACCCTATTATGATAACTGGATGCGTCTATTTCCAACCTTGGAGGATTTGGCAAAGGCCTCCGAAGATGAGGTGGTTCACGCATGGCAAGGGCTTGGTTATTATAGTCGTGCTCGTAACTTGCGTCTTGGCGTAAAGGACGTCGTTGAAAATTACGGCGGTATCGTGCCTCATGACCGTAAGACCATGGAATCCTTGAAGGGCGTAGGTTCTTATACGGCAGGGGCTGTGCTATCCATGGCGTACAACGAACCAGAGGTGGCTGTAGATGGCAATGTACTGCGCATTTATGCTCGGTTGTATCGCATCTTTGATGATATTTTGAGCACTAAAGGTAAAAAGGCTATTACGGCTATCGTAGAGGAGACTTTACCTCACGATCGACCTGGCGACTTTAACCAAGCCTTGATGGACTTTGGGTCTGCCGTATGTATTCCAAAGACACCCCGCTGTGGCGAATGTCCTATTGTAAATATGTGCGAAGCATACCAACATAAGGATACAGATAAACTACCTGTGCGCATCAAGAAAACAAAGGTAGTAGAGGTGCCTTTATTCGTGGGGATCTTGCAGTATAAAGGCTATTATTTATTGCATAAACGGCCGAACCGTGGACTTTTACGATCCATGTGGGAATTCCCATCTGTGGAAATGGTATCTGCCTTTGAGGACGGAGAACGAGGCCTTGAGGAATTAGTTCAGGCCCTTGGCTTTGATCTATCTTTGCAACCAGTACTTGTGAAAGAAATAACACATGTTTTCTCTCACCGAAAATGGTTTATGAAAGCATTCCGCGGTGATTTAACGTACACAGGGGACGCTAATAATATATTGATTGCAGATATCCAACAGCAATTGCCAAAGGACTGGATGCTCATCAAGCGCGATGAGTTCTCCGACTATGCTTGGGCGGGACCTCATGGTAAACTGACGGAAATCGCAAAGTAATTTGTAGGAGCAATGAATGAGAATTCTATTTAATATCATTTTTTCTGCCATCCTCGCAATAGGTCTGGTAGGATTTTGGACTCTATTCCTCAACTTGTGGAAGCCTAAAAAGAAATGGCCTGCCTGGGTGGGCTATATCATCATTATCGGTGCGTGGTTCGCGGCTATCCGATACTATATACTCAATCAAGTGGATTTATATGGTACGATGTACTATCCTTTGATGAATATGTTCCGTACTGAAAGCTATGGATTCCTCTTTGGCGTATTCCTAGCGATTCCTGTATTTATCATACTTAGTCTATTATATTGGACAATTAATAAGATTTGGAGCAAAACACCAGAGGAAAATAGAACGGGTCGTCGTGCTTTCTTTAGAACTGCTGCAACTATAGTGCCGTTGGCTACTATCGGTGGTTCTAGCTATGCTGCCTTTGCAGGTCAACAAGAGGTAGTAGTAACGCATGAAAGCTTTGGCTACACGAATCTACCACCTGGTTTGAAAAACTATAAAATTGTTCAACTTAGTGATATTCATATAGGTCCGAGTATCGACTTAGATGACTTTGATGAAATCCTGAAACTAGCGCTTTTACAAAAGCCTAATCGCGTTGTTATCACTGGTGACCTCATTGATAAGCTTGCATGGTTGCCGCAAGTCTGTGAAAGACTGACAACCTTTGCAAAACAAATCCCAGATGGGGTTGACTTTATCTTGGGAAATCACGAGTATCATCACGATGTAAATAAGGTGCTGGATTCACTTAAACGAAATACACCTATGAATATTCTTGTGAATAGTAATATTCAAATCATGGGGGGCAAACAACCTGTATATATTGCGGGCGTTGCGTACGATAACGATCGGGAAAAAGAAAAGCGTGAAGCTATGATTGATAAGGCTTTATCTGGAATTCCAGACTATGCCTTTGTTATCCTATTGGCTCATCACCCTGAATTCTTCGAAGAATCTATTGAACGAAAGATTCCGTTGACTCTATCTGGACATACCCACGGAGGTCAAATCGTATTTATGGGCGTACCATTAGTACCAACGGGCACACCATATACAAAAGGTCGCTATGTAGAAGAACAAAGCGTATGCTACGTTAATAACGGCACAGGACACTGGTTCCCAATTCGTATCAACTGTCCACGAGAAATTACGGTTATTACATTCTTTGATGGAGTAGCTTAGTTTGAAAGACAAACTCACTATAGGTATACATTAATGTATAGTAAATCCTTTATTTATAAAATCCTTATATGTATTATTGTGCTTATGCTATTTGATATCTCTCTAATCTACGATATGACAGCGGATATATATAAGAGATATCTCAAAATAGCAATACTAGTGGCAATTGGATGCCATTTAGATTTATACCTGGAACTTAGTAAACAAGAAATACTGCTAATACAGGCGTTTAAGAATGATACATTTAACGAGACCTATGAACTGTTAAATACAAAACAGGCTATTCTCATCATATTCTTGATTGTATTAATGACTATAAACCTTGTGGAATATTAGAAAAATATAGGGTACAAACAAAAAGAGGTATTGTATTTGAAAATATAATACCTCTTTTTATTATATGAACTTATATAATAAGTGTGATATATTAGAATTAAAAATTTTGGTTGTGTTATGAATATATAGGTTTTATGTTGGGAGTAAGCATATGTTTTTAAAACTTTATAATTATTTTGTGCGAGGCTTAGTACTTTTTTTACTTATATGTATTCCATATAGTCTTGTCACAAATCCAGAGTTGATTGAAGATGAAGTAGATTTTTATTTCTTTGTTATCGCATATGTTATAATACTTTTGTTTTATGTGGTATGGAACTATATTTATAACTATTTAAGACGTAAAAGAGGGTAGCATTTGTGTGCATTCATTTACCATTAGTTCTGGAATCTATCTTTTTTCGGTGATTGTTTTATATTGGATTATATAAAATACTGCTAAAAACTTTCACCATTATTGGTATCTATATGATAATTAAAAGTATGAAACAGTTTTTAGTTGATGAATTTAGTAAGTTTAAAATTGAAGTAGTAGCGTTAATTCAATATGTAAGAAATCTTAAAACACTTACGATGAATGTGCAAACTTATCTTTCAATAAATATTTTAGTTTTCTTGGGCATAGAAGCAAATATTTTCATGCTTTCTCTTCCTTTTGATAGAATATATAATCAAGAATACTATAATATGTTATTTTATGTAGGGCATACTCTTTATATTCTTTTTGTTTTTATTACAAATTACATGCGGTTGAATTATTATAAAAAGGCTTCTTTTAATTGGCTTAATGTCATTATAATGATTTCTTTAGTAATGGTTTTACTTTTGGGTAAAAGTATTACTATTTCTAGTTCTAATTTTAGCTTTAGAGGCACTACTGATTATATATTGGGGAATGAGGTACTATGGAGCGTAGATACACCTGAGATGTTCTTTCCTTTTCTGATGGGGTTGATACTATTTTGGGCATTTGGAATCGATAAATTATGGTCTGCTCATAATACTATTGAAACTAATGGGATTATTTTTGATAATAAAGTTATTGATGTGTGGTGGGGCAATAGAAATGATTTAACCGATGGGCAAATTAAGACCTTAAAGTTATATTATAGTCGACAGGAGTCCTACCCTTTTTGGATTGATATCTATAAAAGTATTTTAATAGATAGTTTATGGTTTTATGGACGCAGTACTGTTCGTCAGTGGCATATGTTTAATGTGTTTTTAGCTTTTATTATGTATAATTTTGTTGTAACTTATACTATTGAGCCATCCATTCTAAGATATACTTTATACATTTATCTTACATATACTGTAATTACTATGATATGTAGACGCTTGATGGATACCAATAGTAGTATTTTTTGGCTTATTTGCTTATTTGTACCTTTAGTTAATATATATGTGCTGTATTTACTATATAATAAAACATCTGCATTATATGATCAGGAAAGTAACTCAATCTTTTATTATCCTTTATAACTGATATTCTCCTGCTATGAGAATCTAGTAGCAGGGGGTATGAAAAAGCTGAATTAGTGAGAGAAAATGAATAAACTAGAAGAGATAAGATGTTATCTAGACATGAACGAAGAGGTTGAGTTTAGATATAAAGGATTAGAGTGTTTTATAACTCCAAATAGTGTTATTTGGGAGTTTTGGATTAATGATGAATGTGTCATTAAAGAGCCAGATTTAGACACTTTTTTAATGATACCTTGCTTAGAAGATCACACAATTAGTGATATTTTTGCTAATGAGTTATATGATGAAAAATCTTTGTACATTTTTTAAACCTTTAATATCAGTGTTTATAAGGTAATTGGCAGCATCTTAAGGCTAAGTATGTTTGACTAGAAAAATTAGGAAGGAGTAAACATCAATGAGTGATTCGGGTGCTTCTTTATATGATGAAGTTTTTGAAGGCTTGAAATGTAACAGAGAGTTAGAAATATATTATAATGATTCCACATATGGGGTTGTTACTTATAGGACGTTATGGCAACTCTGGAAAGATGAGGATCTTTTAGTAGAATGTAATGATTTTTTACCATTATTAGAAAATCCATTAATAAATGGGAGGAGTTTAAAAGATATTATAGAGCAGAGCGAGTGTGGATTGCTTTTAATGTAAAGGGTCTGAATTATAATCTAATGAAACTATAGAAGGAATGTAGATGATAGAATTAGAATCTATTAAGCAGATAAAAAGTCCAAGTTTAGAAAATGTTATAATTTTTGCTTTGCGATGTGCAAATTATATGATTATAAATGATAAACTTAATGGTTTAATTGTTTTGGACCTGGAGTGGAGAGAAGTTAATAGAATTTATATAGGCGAACAATTATTACTTATTGAAGCAATTTACACAGATGTGGTGAGAAATAGAATTGTATTTAAGTTAGAGTCGTCTTTATGCTTTGTAGATATCGATGCACATTTTGTTAAGATAATACCTATTCCTAATAATATTAAGGAATTCTATTTTTATCAATTATATAAATTTAGTGATGACATAATTTTAATGCGTACCAATAAAGGGGTAGTATCTTTGTCATTGATTGATTATTCTGTTCGTATTATAGATGAAATAGCAGACTATGATGAAAAATTTGCATATTTTGTTTATGAAAGTGAAATAAAAGAGTCCTTTCTTCATAATGGAAAATTAGTATGCTTGGATACAAATAATATTACGATATTAGATAATCTAAAAAAGATTCAGATTCAAAACCCTATTTCTGTTCCGTATTATGACATATCTGTGACTGATAAATATGGATTAGCTGTTGCAGAGAATCAATTACAGATTTTTAATCTCAATGGAGATATAAAAAGCAAGATATTATCATATAAAAGACCATGGTATGGTGGGAGAGCTGATATAGTTGAAAAAGATGATGGACTTCATCTATATGTAATAAGTCGTAATGATTTGGACGAATTAACAAGTCTTTCAGAATATGTAATGCCGTTTGATAAGATGCCTAATCATGTAGTGTTGTTATAAGATTTATATTTAGAAAGTCGTTTCTAGAAATGTCGGTTCTTTTACATCTGTTGCGGCAAGTGAGAGTGTGCTACAGATAAAATTAAATCTGATTAAAGAAGGATGTAGATAAGTAATGTATCAAGATCTGATTATAATATTGGGGATTATATTTCTCATATACAAACTTATTACGCATGAAGGTAAGCTTAGTATGGCTAGAGTTATTGCAACGTTTTCTATTATTGTCGGTTGTGGATTAGTATTGCTGAGTAAACTGATATCTCCATTTGTTTTACTATTTTGGTGGCTAATATGTATCGGGATTTCTTTGATAGGAATGTATTTTGTGCCAAGTAGTGAGAATTATGATGAGGATAAAACTCAAAAGCATCAAAAGCTATATAGAGGGGCTTTATACTCCTGGATATTTATGATAGCTTTATATATTTTTCTATATATTTTGATTTATTATTAGCTATATCCTTATTATTGAGCTAAGTATAATACCAATATAATATCAGGTGTATAAATCCACAAGGGAGACGCTAGCGTTAATATTCAAACACTGTAACGAGATACAAATGATAGCTTGAATAAGCTTGATGAAATCTTTGATAACAAGAAAATTGAAGAACGTCAAGAATTATCTAAATTATTTGCAAAAGAAGCCTTTGGCCAATTACATAATTTGAATCCAACCTCTAAAGAAGGTAAAGTTGCAAAAGCGATAGCCCATGGCATAGTCGCTGAAGTATCTTCCCGTATGGCAGGGAATAAACCAGGTAGTGGTTTTTATGCTGGTGCTACCAATGAAGCATTAATTGGAGAAATTCAAAAAATTGCAAAAGAAAAACCTGATGTAGCTCAAACATTAAGTGCATTACTAGGTGCTGCTGTAAATGGTACTTTAGGTTATTCTCCTGTAACAGGTGCAGCTGAAGCACAATATGGGACTAAATGAAATCAATTGAGTGAGCATCAGATAGAGTCTTTAAGAATTGCAATTATTAGAAACCTTGATAATAATGGTAGTGTTGAAGAGTTAATAAGAATACTTGAAAATGGCGTAACTATAAGTTATATTCAAGAAGCTGAGAATCCTTTTCTTAGTAAAAATGTAGATGGAACTTATACTATTAAAGCTGAAGGTTATTTTTATGATGATGATATGTTTCTAGGGGTTAAAGGATTAGGAGCAAGGATAGTCAATAAGCTAGGCATAAATTATCATGTCACTCTTATGAATAAAGATGTATCATTAGGTACTACAATCATACTAGATGAAATGGCTACTTTGGCTAGAGCCAAATACAGTAATGGATCCAATAATGAAAGATTCATTTTTGTTGATACATCTGATAAAGTGAGTGTAATGCCTGTATCTGAATCTAAGTCTATATTTGTTTGGACTAAGGATGCCTTAGGCAAGTCTGTTGCTCAAAATGTATTATCTGAAGTAGCAAATCAACCATGGGTTGGATATGTGTATTATGCAGAGAACGCATCAAAAATTACTCGAACTGTAGCGAAAGTTGGAGGGCCTGTTTCAATAGGTTTCTTACTTAACGATATACAAAATGATTACCAAATGTACAGTGGGCGTGAACTAGTAAAGGCTTGGGGAGCTAATTTGATTCCAGTAGCTACTGGATTAGGGGGTGGAGTTGTAGGAGGTAGTGCGGGCCCTGTAGGGTTTTTGCTGTTGGTGTTGCTGGAGCGTCATTTGGGGATTATTATAAGGATAGAATCAAATCTAATTTAAAAAAGGATATAGAGAAGTAATGCTTCAGGACTTAATTATAATAATAGGAATAATATTTTTTGTATACAAATTAATTACTCATGAAGGTAAGCTTTCATTAGCCAGAATTGTGGCAATGTTAGGTATGTCTATATGGCTTGGGGTAGGTTTGCTCCATGAAGTCGTTTCGATATTTGTATTATTCTTTTTGTCTTCAGTTGTTATGGGGATTTCTTTAATCGGAATGTATTATATACCTCGTAGTGAAAATTATGATGCGGTTGAAACACAAAAGCATCAAAAATTATTTAAAGGCGCCTTATACTCTTGGCTTTTTCTAGTAGCCTTATACATATATTTATATGTTTTAACCTATTATTAAATATTATACTTTTGCTTGGATTCGTTTAGCGTGAGTTTTTGCAAGTGGTAATCTAGAATTCGTGAGAAATCTGGATTTGGTATTAGACATGCGGATATTAAAAAATATTCTTATTACTATTCTAATTTTATTTCCTTTTTGTTGGTTCTATAATTTTGATTTAGATGGCACAATGAATTGGGCTTTAGGGCGATATGAATGGCCGTATCAATTTAATATAGCATTACGGGATAATTGGAAAAGAGTAGGAATAGAAGGTTATGTCTTTTCTTATGAAACACATTTTCCTTTTATATATGTTTATGGGGCTGGAGGGTTCACAAAAATATTAAATGTTCCGTTTATAGGTTATATAGAGAAACTACCCAATGATAGTTTTTATAATCAAAAAGGATACGGTGAAAAGTTAAGTTATGCTGATGATACAATAGCTGATATGAAAAAAGCCTATGGTAGCACATTAGTTATTTATACATCATTTAATGATTTCTCTATACACGACCAAGAAATTTTTAGAAATATGGTAATAAATACAAAAGCAAATGATTATAGATCTCCATATAACGCAAACGCTATTCAAGAAGGATATATTAATATTATTAAAGTTTTCAAAGGGTTAGAAGCTTTATTAGGTCAAAAAATTACAATCTAATTTTTTTAGTCTTATAAAACTCAAAAGAACGCTATAGTCTAATCTTCAGTAATAAGTAGTACTGAAGGTTTCAAGACTATAGCGTCCTTTTATTTTCCGTTCATTTGAGGTATGAGAGGATGTTACAGATATGTCATAGAGGTGAGAGATTTTATTTCATGCGAACTGCTTCGGCAAATTCGTCTTCGGTCATGAGTTTTTCTTCCAAGATGATTTCTTTAATAGAGCAACCGCGTTTGTACGCTTCTTTTACCACCTTAGCGCTCTTGTCGTAGCCAATATATGGTGTTAAGGATGTAGCAATCATGAGAGATTGTTCTACGAAGAAGTTGAGTTTTTCAGGTACAAATTCTACGCCGTCGATACAATGTGTTGTGAAAGAGTTCATAGCATCTGCGAGGAGGCGACAGCTTTCAACAAAGTCATAGATCATGATAGGCATATACACGTTCAATTGGAACGCACCGCTGCCTGCACAGAGCGTCATAGTTGTATTGTGGCCGAATACTTGGGCGCATACCATGGTCAAAGCTTCACATTGAGTAGGATTTACCTTGCCTGGCATGATGGAGGAGCCCGGTTCGTTTTCAGGAAGATGCCATTCGCCGTAGCCACAGCGAGGACCAGAGCCTAAGAAACGGACGTCGTTGGCGATTTTAAATAGGGTAGTCGCTAATGTGTTAAGTGCACCGTGAGCCATCATAAATGCATCTTTGAGAGCAAGTCCTTGGAATTTGTTATTCTTAACACGGAATGGAGCACCTGTTACCTCTGGCAATACAGTTTCCATAACGTCTAGATAGCCCTTAGGTGTGTTCACACCTGTACCGACCGCAGTACCACCGAGTGCTACGTCGAGTAGGTGGTCAGCATTTTGAAGGAGCATAGTTTTGGCAGTTTTTAGGCCGTCCACAAAGGCGCTAATTTCTTGGTCTACCATGATGAAAGTAGCATCTTGTAGGTGGGTACGACCAACTTTTTGCAATCCTTTTCCTTTTTTTTGCAATTTTTCAAAGGATCCGATAAGGCCGTCCAATGCAGGAATTACGCGTTTTGTAATTTCAAAGTATGCACAGATATGCATTGCCGTAGGGAATGTATCGTTTGTACTTTGACCGCGGTTTACATCGTCGTTAGGATGAAGCGGATTGGATTCATCTAACTGTTTAGCTCGGTGAGCGATGACTTCGTTCACATTCATGTTAGTTTGTGTGCCGGAACCTGTTTGGAATACGGTTAACGGAAATTCATCATCCCATTTTCCGTCCACGATCTCATCTACTACTTGAGCGATGAGTTTCGCTTTTTCCTCAGTTACTGCGCCACACTTTGCATTGGTTAAAGCACATGCTTTTTTTACAAGCGCAAGCGCCTTGATTTGTTCAATAGGGATGCGGTGGTCACCGATCTTAAAATTATTGAACGAGCGTTGCGTTTGAGGTCCGTAAATTCGTCTAGCGTCGACTTCGACTGGTCCCATTGAATCATATTCAATTCTTGTTTCCATAATGTTTACAACCTCCTTAAAAGACATGCCGACCCTACTGTCGGTACTTTAATTATATAAAATCCTGTATATTTGTACAGAATAAAAGAGAATGATTTCTATTTTCATATAATTGATAGGTGTATATGCATAATGCGCATATAAGAAAGGGGATGTATATTGCGCTTTCCTTCTCCCCATACCTTTATGATTTCAATCTATATGTAAGATTGATAATGCGTTATATGTAGAAAAATTATAAATTAAATATTTTATTTGGTGAATAATGAAAGGTCTATTTTTAGGGTAAACGATTAGGTATATATTAGCGTGGGGGTCCTCCAAAAACGACTTAGCGGCCCTGCGAAGCAGGGTGGATAGCTTTGGAGGCTTTTGGAGGGCTACCACGTCTAATAAAGTGTTTAGGGTACAGAATAGACCTTTTAAGATATCTGTTGGAGGAAGCTAAATTTATAATCTTTTATATGTATACATTATAAATATCGCATATATATTGAAATCATCGCTTTAACACGATAAAATGAAAGTAGCTTAGTATATTGTTTTAAGTTTATGATTTCACAGAGGAGGTAAGTACTTATGAAACATGACTTTACGAGCCATGACCTTCATCTGCCGGAACTGACGTTACGTGGGATGCTACTTGGTGCATTGATTACTGTTATTTTTACAGCATCTAACGTATATCTTGGTTTGAAGGTTGGTTTGACGTTCTCGTCATCCATTCCGGCTGCTATTATTTCAATGGCGATTTTGCGTTTTTTCAAGGATTCTAACGTTCTTGAAAATAACATGGTACAAACGCAGGCTTCTGCCGCTGGTACATTGTCCGCTATTATCTTTATCTTGCCAGGTTTACTCATGCTTGGGTATTGGAATGGCTTTCCATTCTGGCAAACATTTTTGCTCTGTGCCTGTGGTGGTTCTCTAGGTGTATTATTCACCATCCCATTGCGTCGTGCCATGGTAGTGAATAGTGATCTACCATATCCTGAAGGCCGTGCAGCAGCAGAAATTTTAAAGGTTGGCTCTCACAATGGTGAACAAGGCCCTCAATCTAGCTCCGGTATGACAGACATTGTGTCCGGTGGCTTTATAGCTGGCCTTATTAGCCTTTGTGCAAATGGTTTCAAAGTACTTGGCGATAGCATGAGCTTCTGGATTCCTGTAGGTAGCAAAGGTATTACTCAAATTCCTTTGGGCTTCTCTACAGCGTTGTTAGGTGCTGGTTACCTTATCGGTATCGCTTCTGGTATCGCTATCCTCGTTGGTGTACTCATCGCGTGGGCTGGCTTCGTGCCTTACTTCACTAATATGTTTGCTCCAGATGGCGGTGCTACTGCCAAGTTTGCAATGGCTGTTTGGAAATCTAAAGTTCGTTTTATCGGTGCTGGTGCTATCGGTATTGCTGCGATTTGGACTTTGATTACCTTAATCAAACCTATCATCGAAGGTATGAAAATTTCTGTTAAATCCATGAATAGCAGTTCCGCAGAACGTGAATTGCATCGTATGGATACAGATATGAGTACAAAATCCGTTTTAGGTGTATTCATACTTATTCTTATTGGTTTAGTATTTACATTCTGGGATTTCGTATCTGTCGTACCTATTAGTGCAGGTTTAATGTGGACACTCGTTGTAGTAGGTATCGTAGTAGCTTTATTAATTGGCTTCTTCGTAGCTGCAGCGTGTGGTTATATGGCGGGCCTTATCGGTACATCTGCTTCTCCAATTTCTGGTATCGGTATTTTAGCGACTATTATTTCTTCCTTAGTTGTATACTTTATCGCAGCGGAAAATAATTTATTTGCTACACAAGAAGGTGTTCAGTTCGCTACTGCTATGGCTATCTTTATGACATCCGTAGTTATTGCGATTGCATCTATTTCTAATGATAATTTACAAGATTTGAAAACTGGACAACTCGTTGGTGCTACACCTTGGCGTCAACAAATTGCCTTGTTACTTGGTTCTGTAGCCGGTGCCATTGCAATTGCTCCAGTTCTTAACTTGCTTTACCAAGCATACGGTTTCACAGGTGCGTTACCACGTGCTGAAATGGATCCAAGTGCTGCATTATCTGCTCCTCAAGCGACTTTGATGACTACCATTGCACAAGGTATCTTCAACTCTAGCATGGATTGGGACTATATCTTAATCGGTGTTGGCGTTGGTGTTGTGGCGATTATCGTCAACTTGATTCTCAAGAGCACAACTGCAACCTTAACATTGCCTCCATTGGCTGTTGGTATGGGTATTTATTTACCACCTACTTTAGAAGTACCGCTTATTATTGGTTCTTTCATCAGCTACTTCGTAGGTCGTTATCTTGTAGCTCGTGCTAAAATGCGTGCCGGTGAGCTTGCTGACTACGATGTAGAGCAATCCAACCGCCGTGGTGTTCTCTTTGCTTCTGGTCTGATCGTTGGTGAAAGCTTGATTGGTGTAATCATAGCTGTTATTATTGTATTGTCTGTTACAACTGGTGGTGGGGAAGCTCCACTTGAATTAGTAGGGCCTGAATTTGAAAGCACAGCACAATGGTTAGGATTGCTTGCATTCATATTCGCTGGTCTCTATCTTGTTCGCCGTGTTGTTACACACAAGTTCAATAAAGAAGAAGCTCTTGCTATGAAAGCTGAGCAAGAACAATAAGAGGTTAAACAATGAAATTAAAACAGTCTGTACTCATCATTATGGCTGCTGCATTGCCAGTAGCCTCCTTCGCAGCAAGCGAAGTAATACCTGTAACGCAAGATACTGTAAATGTACAAGCAAATCAAACAAATGCGAAACGTGTTAACCGTAATGATTTAACATATCGTATTTCTAGTACTGCTACACCTGAGCAAAATCGTGCGTTGCGCTCTAAAGCGTCTAAAGTAGATCGTAATGCAGTGGAAGTGGTAGCTCCAAATGCGGACCGTTATATGGATCGTAAAGAGGTTGCTGTATCACCTGTGGAATCTACTACAGATCATTTGGATTTAGTATTCCCAGAGGTTAAATCTGTTAGCCCTGCGGTAGAAAAAGCAATCAATACGACCATCAAAAAGTATGTTTCTAAAATACAAAATGATGTAGAAAAGTTAAATGCTAAAGAATCTGATAAAACAAATGTAGTTATGTACTATGATGTTAAAACAGATAAAAACGGTATTTTCAGCGTATTGATTCACACATATACTATGCGTGATCATGATGCCAATGGTGTAAACTATGTAAAAGGCTTCACATTTAACACTACAACAGGGCGACAATTGTCCTTGTACGATCTTGGTGGTCTTAATAAAAAAGAACTGGTGAATGCGATTAATAATAATCAAGATGTGAAAGATAAATTAGGTGGCGATGTAAATATCGATAAAATGCCTACTGAATTCTACACAACAGATGATTATTCCGTTGTAATGATCTTGCAACAAGATGTGGATGCAATCCATAGCGCAGGTACGGTATATGTACCAGTTGGTATCTTGCGTGACCGCGAAAATGATGTAACAAAAAAATAATCGAACTGTGTAAATTCGATTATGTGTGTATAGTAACAGCTGTTTAATTGTGAAAAGAACCGCTCCTAAGGGGGCGGTTCTTTTTTGTCTATGTTATTGTTTGTCGTTATAATAGTTTACGCGTGGTGGTAATGGGAATTGAATGTTTCCGTCTGACTTTGTAAGTGGTTCTGGTGGTAACTGTAAGAATACATTATCATGGAATTTCTTTTTAAATGCTTTCAATGTCGATTTTTGAATAGAATCAACGGTAATGAGAAGGGCACTTGTATCAGTATTTGGGGAGATGGAAAGAATCTTTCCTTGAGGTTCTTTTTGTTGGTAAAGGGCGATGGCATCGGATTGATACTCCTCTAGTTGGGCCTGATTTAATTTACCTTTTGATACGACTACAGTTCTATCTAGCTGTGGATCATGAGCCTCTGTAATCGCTTTGGAAACAAGGTCAGTTTTCTTTTGATCCGTTAAAGATGCATGTAATTGGCCTGCCTCCCAGAATAGAGCTCCGTCTTGACGGAATTTGGTGAAATCATTGCCATAGCCTAATGCTTTGTCGATGATATTAGCTGTTTTGTTTTCTACTTGTTGCTTGAACAATGTATTGTGGAAGGCAAGTGCTTGTTCTGTTTGTGTCATGCGGTACGCAATTTCCGCTGCTTCTGCACGAGTTACATATTTTTCAGGGTTAAACAATGTACCTGGAGCGTAGTTTGTGAACCCAAGATAGGCAAGCTCGCGAACGGCATCTTGTGCCCAAGGAGCTACAAATTTTTGGTCTCCATAGGCTATATTATCAAGAACTGTTGGGTCTTCAGTGGTATATCCTAAGTAATGGATATAGTTATCTGCTACTACCGCAAACTCTTGGCGGGACATATATTTCTCAGGTTTATAAGTGTCATCACCATAGCCGCTGATGATATTCTTGCGAGCTACAGATTCAATAGCAAGAGCAGACCAACGGTCAGATGTAATATCTTTAAATTTACTTGATAAAAAGGCGGCCGTACCATCATCCGTAATATTGTTGAAGAGCGCTGCTACTTCTTCACGTGTCATAGGTTGGTTAGGTCGGAATGTACCATCAGAATACCCTTTCATTAGGTTTGCTTTTGTTACAGTGCTAATCGAGTTAGCTGCCCAAAAATCACTAGGCACATCTGTAAAGATGTGGGCGCGGATTTTTTGAATATCTTGAGGTGTACCGATAGAGGTGTTTACAATTGCAGGTGATGCGGTATTAGTAGATTTAACGTTAGCCGCTTCTGTTTTAGTAGTCTCCATCTTCGTAGCATCTGTTTTAGCCATTGGTGCTTTAGTTGTTTCCATTTTAGTGGCTTCAACAGTAGTTGCAGGAGCATGAGTTGTAGTGGTTGTGTTTGCAGAAGCAAAACCAAGGCCTGTTGTAGTCAATAATGTGCCGAGTACGAGGGCACGTAATGCGTGAGGGGTATTCTTGTACATAAAAATCCTTCCTAATCATGGTAAAGGCTAGCGCTTGATAGCCGTAGAATATAAACTTTCACCAGCATAAAAAGCTATATCCGTCGCATCATAGTCAATTAGTTGGCATGCATAGTGATATACAACAAAGCAGCGTAGTACTGTCGAGTATACGCTGCCTTGGCTGGTTAAGTGTAACGCCGATTAGCGTTTTACTGTCATTTTTACTTTGGAACCGAATAATTTAGAGATCCCTTGTTGTGTTTCTTTAGATGCTGTAGATACAACTGCGTAAAGTTGGTTATTTTCTACATCAGGGAATGTAGCTAGAATTGTACCTGCTTTTTCATTTTTGTTGTAGTAGTTGCGGAAGTTTGTATCGATTGCATCGTATTCAGCTTGGCTGTATTGGGAGGATTCAACTACAACATAGTTATTTACAGTAGAATCACCACGGTTTGCAAGGTTAGCTTTTACTGTGGAAATATCGCTGTCTGTTTTCAAAGCTACGTGTAATTGATTGTCACGCCAGTACATTACGCCATAATTTTGGAATGCATCTTCTGTTTTATAAGTTTTATTTAATTCAGAAAATACTTTGTCTTCTAATGCAGCTTGTTGTTTTTGATCAAGTGCTTTTAGTGTGCTGCGACGAACAGGGCGAACGGTGCGAGTAGGTTCAGCTTTTTCAGCTACTGCAGCATCTTTATTGCCTTTTACGTCTTTTTCAACTTTTTTTGCATCAGATTTTACAGCTTTATCAGCTTTAGCTACATCCTTTTTAGCGTCTTTACTTACTTTAGATGTATCTTTCTCTAATGCTGTATCAGCTTTTTTGGCATCTTCTTTTACAGCTGTCTCAGCTTTAGCTTCAGTTGTACTGTGTTTCGGTGTTACAAGGCCAGCACCATTAAGCATGCGGTTCAAGATTGTTGCCGCTTGTGCTCTTGTTACAGGTTGTTTAGGGTTAAAGTTTTCTGTTGCCCCAGATGCTACGATGCCTCGTTGTGCCATGTATTGGATATCTGCCAAGTAAGCAGAGGAGATGCTAGCTTCGTCTTTGAATGTTACTTTTTCTGCTTTTACAGGTGTAGAAAGATTCAATTTTTTAGCTAGACTAGCAGCAGATGCAACGAATTGTTCGCGGTCCATAGTTTTGCTAGGTGTGAAAGCTGTTTTAGATGTGCCTTCCATTACGCCTGCAGCACTAACTAATTTGATAGCAGAGCTAGACCAACGATCTGCTTCCACGTCAGAGTAGGAGGTAGAGGATTCTTTTGTTGCAATCTCTGCTAATTCTTGTTCGTTTAAGTTGTGTTGTAGCACTTTGCCATAAATAGCAGCTGCTTGTTCACGAGTAATTTGTGCACTAGGTTTGAATGTATTATCAGCATAACCAGAAAGGTAACCAGCTTGTGTCATTGCTTGGATAGCATCGCGAGCCCAGTTATCTTTTGTGTCAGGGTATACACCAGTAGGTAAGTTTTCTTTAGTTTTTACAACTTTTTTACCTTCTACCTTTGCAGCATCTTCTTTTACATCATTTTTTACGGAAGTATCAATGCGTTTAACGTCATTTTTTACAGAAGTATCAACGCGTTTAGCATCGTTTTTTACGGATGTATCAGTGCGTTTAGCAGCGTTTTTAGCGGATGCATCAGCATGTTTTGCATCACGTTTTACAACTGTGCTACCATGTTTAGCATCATTTTTGACGGATGTATCAATACGTTTAGCATCGTTTTTAACAGATGTATCAACACGGTGTTCATCCGCTTTAGCAGATACCTCAGCTCTAGTAGCCACATTAGATACTTCAGATTTTATATGAGTCGCAGTTGTTTCAGCGTGAGCCATGCTGAATGTAGAACCAAGGGCCAATGTAATTGCTAAAGACAAAGATAATTTATTTAGTTTCATGAAAAGGGCTCCTTTCAAACTATACTTATATAAAATAAATTATAACACTTTTTAAATTTATACACTACTATAAGAAAATGTAATCTATAAGGATAAAACTTACATGAATTTGAAAATTTGAGTACCATTATATAAATATAAAATGAAATATAGATAAAAGTTGATTTTCTAGTAGTTAAAAATGCAAAATGATAAACATTCGCAAAATCTAGATTTTATGGGGCTTTTACAAGAAAAAATGATAAATGAAATAATAGATGTGATAAAATTCAATGTTTGTTATTACAAAAAGTCATAACGATATAAGAAATAAAAGGGTACATACGAATATAGCAATTCTTTGGACAATATCTACATGATTAATTTATAATTATAGCGATGAGCTTTTGAATATTTATTTGAAAGCATAAGTAATGTTCAGGGCAGAAATTTAGTCGAAAAATTCACTACTAAAAATTGCCATAACACATACATATCAAAATTTTTTATTAGGTTAAGTACTAGAAAAGACGAGGAAGATAATATGAAAATTCATCTTTTCCAACAGTGTTTGATTGACATGTTCTACCCTCATGTAGGTATGGCTGGTGTAGAAGTACTTGAAAGATTAGGTTGTGAGCTTGTAGTACCTAAGAAACAAGTATGCTGTGGACAAATGTTCACTAACTCCGGTTATAATGACGCGGCTATGGACGCAATTAAGAATACAATCGAATGCTTTGAGAACGCTGAATATGTAGTCAGCATGTCCGGTTCTTGCGCTTTTGCAATCCGCGATGAATATCATCATTTCTTAAAAGATCAACCAGAGTGGTTGGCGCGCGCAGAAAGATTGAGTGGTAAAATTTACGAATTCACTCAATTTATTACTGACGTATTAGGTGTTGAAGATGTAGGGGCTCGTTTTAACGAATCCGTTACATACCATACATCTTGCCACGTAACTCGTTTGATGGGCATTAAAGAGCCTCCTTTCAAACTCCTTAAAAACGTTAAAGATATCAACTTGATTGAATTACCACGTGCAGATCGTTGCTGTGGTTTCGGCGGTACTTTCTCAGTTAAAAACCCTGAAATCAGTGAAGTTATGACACGCGAAAAAGCATTGGAAATTGCTGGCACAGGTGCCAACGTTATCTCCGGTTCTGACCAAGCGTGCTTAATGAACATCGCTGGTATGCTTGATCGTCTTCATAAAGAAGGCGAAATTGATCGCCGTATCAAAGTTATGCATATTGCTGAAATCTTAAACTGCCGTTAAGGAGGAGACGACATGGCACTTATATATGACAATCGCCCCTATAAAACACGTATAAAAGAATGTTTGGCTGACGATTTCAAAGTTGCAGCTATTAAAAAAGCACAAGACGTGTTTTATGATAAACGTAATACAGTAGTTGCGGATGTTCCTGAATGGTTAGATTTCCGCGCTGAAGCGGCTAAAATTCGCGATCACGTACTTAACAACTTGGATTACTATGTAAGTCAATTTGCTGACAATGCTGAAAAAGCTGGTTCTAAAGTTCACTTTGCGTTCGATGACAAAGAAGCGACTCAAATTGCATTAGATATCCTTCGCCAACGCGAAGCAAAAATGATCGTTAAATCCAAAACTATCTTAACTGAAGAAATTGGTTTGAACGAAGTATTAGAAGAAGCTGGTATTGAAGTTAACGAAACTGACTTGGCTGAATTTATTTTGCAAACTGCAGTAAGTCCTCCATCTCACATCGTAGTACCAGGTCTTCATTTTGAACGTAACAAAATCCGTGAAATTTTTGCTGAAAAATTAGGTTATACAGGAACTGAAAACCCTACGGAAATGACTCACTTTGTACGTGGTTATGTACGTGAGCGCTTCTTAAAAGCTGATGTAGGTGTTAATGGTTGTAACTTTGCAGTTGCTGAATCTGGTACATGTACAATCGTTTCCAACGAAGGTAACGGTCGTATGGCTAGTTCTATTCCTAAGACTCAATTAATTTTCTTAGGTACAGAACGTATTGTTCCTGATTTCAAAGCTCTTGATGTTATGATGGAAATGTTGAACCGTTCTGCAGTAGGTTCTAAGATTTCTAACTACTTCTCCATGATGACTGGTCCTGCGCGTCCTGGTGAAGCTGATGGTCCTGAAGAAACTCATATCATCATTATTGATAACGGCCGTTCTGGCATCTTGGGTGGTACATTCCAAGAAATGCTACGTTGTATCCGTTGTGGTGCATGTATGAATATCTGTCCTGTATACCGTCACGTTTCCGGTCATGGATATGGTTCTGTATATCCAGGTCCAATGGGTGCTGTATTGACTCCATTATTCAAAGGTTACGATGTAGCCGGCGATCTTCCATATGCTTCTACATTATGCGGTGCATGTACAGAAAACTGTCCAGTAGCTATTCCATTGCATGAATTGTTGATGGAGCACCGTCATATCATGGCTGATATTGAAAAGACTCGTCCAAAAGCAGAAGAAGCTATCTTCACAGCAGCTGCTAAGATGTTTGGTAATGCAACATTATTTGATCTTGGCACAAAAGCTGGTGCTATCGGTATGAACTTAATTAGTAATAAAGAAGGTAACATGCCTGAATGGACTCAAGCTATTCCAGTTATGAACGGTTGGACTAAGTCTAAAGAGTTGGGTTCCTTGAAATTCAAGAAATTCCGTGATTTATATGCTGAACATGAAAAGAACAAGAAGAAGGAGAAAAAATAATGGATGTAGCTAAACGTAATCAATTTATTGCACGTTTATCTCGTGCATTAGGCCGTGATCAAGAAATGTGCCCTGCTTTTGTAGAAGGCTTTGATTATAGCCATGGTCCTCAAGAAACTATGTTCCAAGATTTGAGTCGGGATCAAATTTTGACAATGTTTAAGGAACAATGTCAACGTGTTGGTACAAAATTCGTTGAAACTACACCTGACAAACTAGGTGAAACAATTTTGGCAGCTATCGAAGACTGGGGAAACGGTAAAATTGTATTCCCAAGCTCTCCTGAAGTAGAAGAATATAAATTAAAAGAATTGTTCGAACAAGATGCAGCTAATAATGGCGGCACTCGTACATACTTCCAATGGGATCCAGCTAAAGGTCGTGAAGAATGTATTTCTAATACTGCTAATGCTGATATTGGTATTACATTCCCATACTGCGGTATTGCGGAGACTGCTACTGTAGTACAAGCTTCTGGTGAGGACTCTGGCCGTGTGATTAGCTTGTTGCCTACAACACATATTGCTGTGTTGTATACTGATACAATCAACCCTCGCATGACACAAACAATGGAACATTTGGCTGAACGGTATCACAACGATCCAGCTAAGTTCCCTACAAATATCTGCTTGATTTCTGGTCCGTCCCGTACGGCGGATATCGAATTGGTAACTGTAGATGGTGCTCATGGTCCTATCCAAGTAACCTATATCTTAGTTAACAGATAATATAATAGCTAGATTTACTAAAGGCGATTTTCTTCTGGAAAATCGCCTTTTTGGTGTATATATTACAGAATACATTAAATATTACCAAAAATTAAATATTATACTTGTATTTTTTTCGATATATGCTATACTAAGTTCATAACCTATTGTTGTGATATGAATTAAAGAGGTGTATTATGAATATTCCATTCTTTACAGATTACCTCATGTTAAGCAATCCACTAAGTATTGGTATTATCGCGGTGTTCGTGCTCGTGTTAATAGGTATTTATGTATTGCAACGCAAGGGCACATCCTTCGGTAATCTCGTTATTATTGGTACTATTGTTGGTGCCGTACTTGGTATAGCGGTCCAAATTATTGCAGGCTTCCCTGATGATCCATCCAAAGTGGTTTACATCAAGGAAAGTACAAAGTGGTTCTCTCTCGTAGGGGGCGGTTTCATCGACTTAATCCGCATGCTTGTTATTCCTATCGTTTTTATCTCTATTGTTCACGTTATTTTGCACATGGAGGCAGGTGCTAACCTCAAAAAGTTAGTAGTTGCTATGATTTCTACAAATCTCGGCATGGTAGCCGTTGCTGCTATAGTCGGCCTAATTTTGGGGAATGCTTTCGGTTTAGGTCAAGGTTTTGATATTGTTGAATCTGGCAAGAAGATTCGTGAAATCAAACCTATGGTTGATACATTCCGAGCACTAATCCCAAGCAATCCAATTCAAGCGGCTGCTGAAACAAATGTTATCGGCATTGTCGTATTTGCAATTATCTTGGGTAGCGTAGCTCGTCTATTAAAACAAACAGGGACAAACTCTATGGAGGTGTTCACAAAACTATTTGATGAACTTCACCAATTGATTTCCTGGGTAGCTGATTTCATCATTGGTCTTATGCCATATGGTGTAGTTGCTTTGTTAGCTTCTACATTGGCAACACGCGGTGTACAAGCTATTCTTGATATGGGCTTGTTCGTAGTATTGCTTTACGTTGGTCTTTTGATTATGTTTGTCGTACAAGCAATCTTGATTACTAGCTTTGGCTACAATCCGATTACATACTTCAAGAAAGCGAAAGCACCACTCTTATTGGCGTTCACTTCTCGTTCTTCGATGGGTGTATTGCCATTAACTGTAGAGACTTTAACAAAACGTCTTGGTGTAAATGCTACAACTGCTAATACAGTAGCTTCCTTCGGTACTACTGCGGGCATGCAAGGTTGTGCCGGCGTGTTCCCAGCACTTGTTGTGGTGTACATCTCTAATGTAGCCAATATTCCATTCGATATGACTATGTATATCATGAGTGTTATCGTTATTGCTATTGGTTCTGTTGGTATCGCAGGCGTGCCAGGTACGGCTACAATGGCGGCATCTGTATCCCTTAGTGGTACAGGACTTGGAGCGTACTTCACCTCCATTAGTCCAATTCTAGCTATCGATCCATTGATTGACATGGGACGTACATGTTTGAACGTATCTGGGTCATTAACAAATGCTTTGGTAGTAGACAAAATTATGGGAACCATCGATAAAGACGCATACAATAATCCTAACGAAGGTCGCGTATAAAAACTAGCAACACTTAATCATATAATTATTATAAAAAGGGGCTGTAGCTGAATGTGGTAAAACCACATTTGGTTACAGCTTCTTTTGCCTTTTTAAAAGTGATAATTATTACAGATTGTAAACTATATTATTAATAATCGATATTGAAATTGTGAGCTTAGCTACTAACATACTTATGCATATATGGTATACTAAGCGTTATAAAGTTACGAATTATGCTTAATAAATATAAGCCAAGAGGGTAATAGTATGATTACACAAGAATTGAAAGATCGATTAATTGCAGATTATCCAAAGTTTGAGGATATGACACATAAGTTCTATAAGAAAGAATTATCCATTGCAGACTATAAAGGACAATCTGGTGCTTATGGTAGTTACGCTGAGCGCGGTGCAAATACTGGCATGAGCCGTTGGCGCTTCAACGGTGGTCGCATGACGCGCGAGCACATACAGTTTTTAGCGGACTCCATTCGTAAATATAACCTGCAACATGTACATTTCACTACCGGCCAATGCTTACAAATGCATGGCCTTGATGGTGATACTATATTGAGTCTCTATAAGGAATGTTATGACCACGGTATCTATAACCGTGGTGCTGGCGGTGACAATCCCAATGTGGTGGCTAGTATTTTACGCGGCATTGATCCTCGTGAAACTTTAGATATTACGCCATATACAACAGCTATTAGTGAATTTCTTATGGAGCAAATGTTCTATATCAAGATCCCTCGCAAATTTAAAATGGGTATAGATAATGGTTTTGATAGTACCCCACATTCTACGTTCAAGGACCTAGGTTTTAACTTAACAAAACACAATACTTTTGATGTGTATGCTTGTGGTGGTATTGGTCCTAATCCTCGCATTGGTATTCCGGTGGCACATGATGTAGCACCTGAGGATGTTTTGTATCATGTGAAAGCTATGCTTATGGTTTTTGCTAACCATGGTAATTTCAAAAACCGTGGTAAGGCTCGTACCCGTTACATGCCTGCTGAAATGGGTGGGGCGGAAGCTTTCATCAAGATCTATGAAGAAACCCTAGCTATGGTAAAAGAAGTAGAACACCTAACTATTAATCCAGCTGATTATGCTTATGAAATTACAAAAACTGGTAAGCGTGATGATTCTGTGGAAAATTATCGTATTCACCGTCAAAAACAGGAAGGTTTATATTACGTAGAATACCATCCAGCAGGTGGCGATGTGAACGTAGCACACTTGTTGGCTGCCCTTGACTATGTAGTGACACTTGACCAAGTAGAAGCACGTATTGCGCCAGACCAAGCATTGTTCTTCATTAATCTTACAGCTGATGAAGCACGCAAAATTGCGGAATTAACTGATGACAGCGCTGAAAATGATTTCCGCCGTTCCGTATCTTGCGTTGGTTCTACTATATGTCAGATTGGAATGCAAGACTCTAACGGTCTTTTGAAAGATATCTTCGCACACCTTGAAGAAAAGGGTATAGATACAAGAAAACTACCTCGTTTACATATATCCGGCTGTCCACACTCCTGTGGTACACACCAAATCGGTGAAATTGGTTTCCATGGTGCTGTAAAATTAGTAGATAAGAAACCTATGGTAGCATTTATCCTTGTAGACGGTGGCTCAGAACACATGGGCTCTGAAAACTTCGGTAAAATGGCTGGCAATATTGTAGCTACAAAGATTCCAGAATTTTTGGAATCTTTGGCAAATATTCTGAACGAATCCCCAGAACCAGACTTTGGGACCTGGAGAATGACACATAAAGCGCAATACATGGAACTTATAAAAGCATTTGAGTAAATCTTCTCCGCTTGTGATGGGGCCCTGTTAGATTGCGACAACTCAATAAATAATAAAAAGAGTTCCCTCTTTGCTCCGTCCTTCGTAAAGTCGCTGCAGAGGTACCCAGTTTCATTTTTATAACACCTGATGTAAATTAGTCCCATAGCAAAGCGACTTACCTTACTAATATACAGAGCGGCCTCATGACAAGCTACATTCGATATTTACTCAATATGCTTTTATAATTAGAGGAGCGGAGAGGCGAGAGCGGCTAAGTAGTTTTGACTGAATTTGCATCAAGACTAGCCAGTAGATTAGCCTCTGGCTAGTCCTTCCCATACGGTGGGCATGGCGCCACTACTATACAGTTTATTATAATGTGTAAAATGATAGTGTTTTCTATGATTTATTTCAAGGTGTAATTGTAATGACTCTATATAAGTATTAGCTAGATTATTTACGCTTTTGGATGGGACATCTTTATAAATATAGTGATAAAAAAGTAAGAATACGCTTGTGCAGAGACTTTGCGAAGAACGGAGCAAGCAAGCGTATTTTTACCAAGTTGTACTAACGAGATGGGGCCCCATCCTAAAAGCGGATGAACAAATGTTAGTTGAGTCCCAATACAATAAGAATAATTGTTTAAAACTAGATATGACTTGATTTTGTATGTTATAATAGGCTTTATAGTAGTATTTGGAGGATATTCAGATGTTATTTACCGTCAATACAGAAGTCTGTACACGATGCGGCCTTTGCGTTGCTGACTGTCCGACCGGATTGCTGGTGATGTCCGATGCTGGACCTGTAACTGGCAGGGGAGGTTGTATCTCCTGTGGGCATTGTATTTCCGTATGCCCAACGCTTGCTCTTGATAGCGATATGACACCGCGTAAAGAGCAAATCGATATTACAAAGGAACCTAAGTTAACGCCTGAGCAAGCTGAACTATTTATGCGTAGTCGTCGCTCTATTCGTAACTATCAAAATAAACCAGTCCCTGTAGAGCTCATTCGCAAAGTGCTAAACGTTGCAAGAATGGCGCCAACAGCAACTAACACACAAGGTATTTCGTATATAGTAATCCGAGATAAACAAACGTTACGCCGTATTGCTGATCTCGTTCTAGAGTGGATGCATTTAGCGGCAAAAACAGTGCCAATTATGCGCCTTTATGCTCGTGCGGCTCAAGCAGAAGTAGATAAAGGCAAGGAGTATATCTTGCGCGATGCGCCGGCTCTCGTCGTGGCAATTGGCTCTAAAAAAGATATTCATCGTACCCATGATAGTGGTCACTCTTGCTTGTCTTATGCTGAGCTATATGCGCCGACTTTAGGCCTTGGTACTTGTTGGGCAGGCTTTTTTGAACATGCTGGAGAAGCTGAATACCAACCATTATTAGATGAATTAGGTGTACCTGATGATAAAATTGTAGCTGGTGGCATTCTTATGGGATATCCTAAAGTACGATATCGCAATATTGTAGAGCGTCAACCATTAGATGTTACATTTGATACAGAAGAGTAAAAAAGAGATGCCCCAATGATTGTAATCATTGGGGTATCTCTTTTTAGTTATATAGTGACGATATAAACTTTATTAATTGGCAGTTGTAATAGTGCCTTTGAATGTTTCGTCGATGTATTGTTTAATAGCATCAGATTTGTAAATATCTGCAATTTTTTTGTATGTTTCGTTGTCTTTGTCTTCACTACGAACTGCAAGTACGATAACTGTTAGTGGTTCATCTTTAGATTCGAAGAAGAAACCTTGTTTTTCTACACTAAGACCAGCACTTTGCACATAGTTCATTGGAATAACTGCAATTGTTACATCATCTAGACTACGAGGTAATTGAGCTGCTTCTAGTTCTTGAATCTTTATATTCTTCGGGTTAGATGTGATATCTGCAACTGTTGCTTTGAAGCCGACACCATCTTTTAACGTAATTAATCCAGCTTTAGCTAATAATGCTAATGCACGACCACCATTAGTAGGGTCATTTGGGATAGAAACAGTAGCGCCTTCAGGTACATCTTGTACGCTGTGTACACTATTACTATATAAGCCCATACGCACCAAAATTGTTTTACCGATTGCTACTAAGTTGGAACCATTTTGTTTGTTAAAGTTTTCCATAAATGGTACATGTTGATAAGCATTCAGTTGAATATCGCCATCTGCAAGGGCTTTATCAGGTGTTACATAGTCTGAGAATTCAACTACTTTAAGATCGATTCCTTGTTTTTTAGCTTCTTTTGCTACAGCTTCAGCTACTTGTGCATGAGGACCAGATGTAGCACCTATTTTGATTTCTTTTTGTGTTTGTGTTGATTGATTTGATGTACTACCACAACCAGCGATAGCAAATGCAAGAGCACCGATAAGTAATGGTGCTAACAATGTTTTTAATTTCATATAATCATCCCTTTCAAGTCTTATAATGGTTATATCCTATCATGGATGAAGGGGATTTGTATATGATAAAAGCATATCAGTTAGCTATAGATTAAAACTATGGTGAAATTCTAGCTCATTTATAATACAATTCAATATAATATATTGATTAATGTGTTATATTGAATGTGTGATCGCTAGGTAGTAAATTTATATTTTAAATATTTTTGTATAATTCTAATATGGATTCATATATCTATATGTCGGATTAATGGAGGATGTATGTATAATTTTGATTTTTATAACCCTACACATATCGTATTTGGTAAAGACCGTTTAGATGAATTAGATACATTGGTACCAAAGGATGCAAAGGTGCTCATTACTTATGGTGGTGGCTCCGCTGTGCACAGTGGTCTTATTGATCGCATTGTGAAAGCTCTTGGTAACCGCAAGGTTGAGCAGTTTGGTGGTATTGAGCCAAACCCATCTCTTGAAACTTGTGAACGTGCGGTAGCTTTCATTAAAGAACATGGCGTAGATTTCGTTCTCGCTGTAGGCGGCGGTTCTGTAGTAGATGCTACAAAACTTATCGTTATGGGTGCTACCTATGATGGTCCCGTTATTGAGGTAATGAAAGTTGGTGTGCCAGAGGTTCCGGTAGACATGGTACCAAATCCATTACCATTTGGCACAGTTATGACACTACCTGCAACTGGTTCCGAAATGAACAATGGTGCAGTTATTACTTATGGTGACGGTAAATACCCTGTATTCAGTAGCTTAGTATTCCCTAAGTTCTCCATGCTTGATCCAACATTGACTTTCACCTTGCCTGAAAGACAAGTTAAGAATGGCGTTATCGATACCTTTGTGCATACCACAGAGCAGTATTTAACATACCCTGTAGAAGGTCGTATTCAAGATCGTTTCAGCGAAGGTATTTTAAAAACTATGATTGAAATCGGCAAAGAAACAGTAGAAAATCCAGAAAACTACGATATTCGTGCTAACCACGTGTGGGCCTCTACATTGGCATTAAATGGTTTAATTGGTGCCGGCGTGCCACAAGACTGGGCAACTCATCTGATTGGCCATGAGTTAACTGCGGCGTACCATCTTGACCATGGTATTACATTGGCTATCGTATTACCTGCATTGTTAGAAGTGAAAAAAGCAGACAAACTTGAAAAATTGACACAATATGCTACACGGGTATGGCATATTACAGAAGGTACAAACGAAGAAAAAGCGGACAAGGCTATCGCTAAAACTCGTGAATTCTTCGAGTCCCTTGGCGTATCTACGCATTTGAAAGACTATGGTCTTGGTGAAGAAGCAGTTGATAAAATTGTGAAACAATTAGAGGACCATGGCATGACACAACTTGGTGAAAATGGTGATGTAACACCAGAAGTAGCTCGCGAGATTTTAATGCGTGCCTTATAATTAAGGGGATTAACAGTGTAAACTTGTATGATATGGAAAGGAGGCGCTCCCTATAAATAAAATAAAAAATAGAAGTGCATTTTCTTTTGCACTTCCGATTATGATTCCCATGGGGCTTAGTTTCCTCTTTCTTGGAGTAGGCTTTGGTTTGTATGCTACCAGTCAAGGGTTTCCTTGGTGGACCGCTCCTGTTTTAGCTAGTACCATATTTGCAGGCTCCATGGAGTTCGTAACTATTGGGCTGTTAATGGCAGGCTTTGATCCAGTGAATACTTTTATGTTGACCTTGTTTGTCAATGGGCGTCATTTCTTCTATGGTCTATCTGCACTACAGCGATATGTGCATATGGGATGGAAGTGGTTTCCTACAGTTGCGTGGATGTGTGATGAAAGTTTTGCAATTAATGTATCTACGAAGTTACCCGATGATGTAGATGAAAAATGGTTCTACTTCCATGTATCGTGGCTTAATTATATCTTCTGGGTTGTGAGTACTCTTGTAGGGGGATTGTTCGGCGATTTATTAGCATCTGTAGATTTGCGAGGTATTGGTTTTGTATTACCTGGCTTATTTATTGTTATATTCCTTGAAATGTTATTTAATGCTAAAAGTAATAATATTCGAGGCTTAGGTGCTGTTGGAGCCGTTGTAGCCCTAGCAATGCTTCTATTAACGGGAAAATCCTTATTTATGCTTGCTTCTATGGGGTGTATGCTCGTAGTATGTTATATAGCGTATAAGTGGGGAGGTGTACATCTTGACTAGTTTTGAAATAGTCATTACTGTTGCTATTGTAGTAGCAGGTACATTGCTTACACGATTTGCTGCTTTTCTCATTTTCCCTCCCGGTAAAAAGGCGCCAGACTTTGTACTGTACTTAGGTAAAGCTTTACCTGCAGCGATTATGGGTCTGCTTGTTGTGTACACTTTTAAAGATATTGTAGTTCTAATATATCCTTACGGACTTCCTGAATTAATTGCATTCTTAGTTACAGTGGGGCTTCATATGTGGAAGCGAAATATGTTCATGTCTATTGGGGCAGGAACTGTAGCGTATATGATTCTTGTACAAGCCATATTTAATGTAACAAGATAAAATAAACCACGTATATCTATTCCTATGAAAGGTTAGATATACGTGGTTTTATGTTTTATTTTAGTTGTAAAAGTCTTTCAAGACCTGGCGCAGTATGATGGTCTTCCAAGAAGTCTTGTTGGTCTAGTAGTTCCATAACGTCCATATCGATGTTGGTGAGTTTGAAATCGAATACATCGAAGTTAGCTTCCATATGGCTCACGTTATTTGCCTTTGGCAATGGAATGATGCCTTGTTGGATGTGCCAACGCAAGATGATTTGATGTTTTGAAACACCGTATTTTTCCGCCAAGCTTTTGATGATTGGATGGTCAAAAATCGGTTGGCGGTCACGGGTAAATGGAGACCATGCCATGCCTACAACTTGATGCTTTCTCATCAATTGTAAGAGTGATTGACGTTGGTTGAACGGGTGGCATTCGATTTGGTTGACCACCGGCTTTACATTGCAGTGGTACAACAAGTCAATGAGGCGATCCTCGTAGAAGTTAGATAGGCCTAACCCACGAAGTACATTTTGATCGTATAATTCTTCCATGGCGCGCCAAGAACCGTAGTAATCACCCAGTGGTTGATGCACCAGCATGATGTCAATATAGTTGGTATTTAATTTCTTTAAGGAGCTTTCAACAGCACGCATCGTATTATCGTAGCCCGCATCAGTGTGCCAAATTTTAGTAGTGATGATTATATCTGTTCGTTTAATACCAGATGCTCTGATTCCTTTAGCCACGGCTTCTTCATTGCCATAATAGGCGGCCGTATCGAGTAAACGATAGCCTACGCTAAGTGCATTGGAAACAGCTTGTTCAGTCTCTCCTTCGGTACCTGTTTTATAGGTACCATAACCGATGGAGGGAATAAAGCTACCATTATTTAAAATCCTAAAGTCCATCCGTTCTTCCATGAGAACCTCCGTTATATTCATAAATTAAAGGAATTAGCTTTCATACAATTCTAACTGATTTTATGATATACTAAGGTATTGATAAAAATCAATATGATAGGAAGTGACAGAATGCAAATAAATCGTTTTTGCTCTGTAATTGCTATCCTTGGCGTTATGATTATGACACTCGCTATTGCGGGATGTGGTACGAAAACCGTATCCGTCGCAGAGGTAACGTACAAGGATATGCCGTTGCAGATTCATAATGATGCCAATGTAACGGCCCTTAATAAGGCGACGATAACGCCGACCTTGACGGGGCAGGTCGTGTATGCCGTGAAAGTAGGCGATCAAGTACAGCAAGGTCAAACTGTGGCAACTGTAGATACATCGGCTTTACAACAACAGCTAGCATCCTTGCAAGGACAATTAGCGCAAGCCCAATCACAATCATATGCCACAGCTGTGACGACTACGACTGCAGCATCTATAGACAGTACTCAACTGGAACAGGCTCAACGCATGCGTGAAGCGGGCATAATCACACAAAAAGAATATGATCGTATTTTGGAACGATCTCAACCACAAACTACAACAGTTACAACCGGTGGTGGCGGAGGCATCAATACGGCAGCCATTGAGGCACAAATCGCACAAGTATCGGCTCAGATGGCGGCATCTACAATCGTGGCTCCTATAGCAGGTACTGTAACATCTATCTATAACGAAGACCGTCAAATGGCGATTGCAGACCGTCCATTTATGATGATTCAGCAATCTACGCCGATGGTTGCATCCCTCAGCATTCCTCGTGATGCGGCTATGAAATTAGGTACACCTGAAGCGAAGAATGGCATGAAGGTACTTCTCAAGGTAGGTGACCAAGAATTACCAGGTGAATTGACTTACGTAGATATTACTCAACCTGAAAATGTGCCAAGTGTTCTTGTGAAAGCCACTTTCAATAATGAGAAAGGCCTAATCAAGGCTGGTGAATTCTATACACTCGTTATTGAATCTAATGTGAAAGCCAAGATGCTGACCGTTCCAACTAAGGCGGTTCGGGAAAATCAAGATGGGAAATATGTATATGTATTGACTGAGAATAATACAGTTGATGTACGTGTTGTTGAGGTAGGCATCACTGAAGGCGATGACGTAGCCATTATTTCTGGCTTAAACGAAGGTGATAAGGTTATTACGACGGATGGCACCTTTGAGTTAGGTGAATCTGTAAAATTGTGATTACGACCCCTATGGGTTTAATACTAGATTGTTAGGATTATGTTTAAACATAATAGAATCGAAACTTTCACAGACCGTGAAAGTAACCTCATCAAAAGAGGAATCTGATAGGAGGGATTATTATTTTAGAATTTAAACGTTTTGAATTGCGAGATAAACCATTAATCGACAAGTATTTTGAACAACATCATTATGAAGCATCCGATAATTGTTTTACTACATTGTTTATGTGGCAAGATCCATACGGTATTCGCTGGGCTGAAGAGAATGGCGTATTGTACATCCAAGGTGGCGGCAAGCGTGAGCCATTCCTATTGCCTCCATTTGCTGGTAAAGATGCAAAGTTCCTTGATGGTTTGTTGCGTGCTAAAGAATGGTTCGTAGAAAATAAATTGCCGTTCCGTTTTAAAGGCGTTAGCAAAGATGTAAAAGAACGCATGGAAGACCTATGTCCTGGTCGCTATGCATTTACACCTGACCGCGACAACTACGAATACATTTACAAGTCCGAAGATCTTATCAACTTGTCTGGTAAGAAATTCCGTCAAAAGAAAAACCATTTAAATCAATTCCGCATGCAATATTCTAACTATGAATATGTGCCAATTACAGATGATATCATCCCATTATGTCGTGAAACGGCAGCATCTTGGGTAGAAACGCATCATGAAGAAGGTATCGAAGATGAATTGGTAGCCATCAATTTGTTGTTTGACAACTGGGATGTGTTGGGTCTTAAAGGCGGCGCCATTAAATTATTCGGCCGTGTTGAGGCTTTTAGTATCGGTGAACTTCTCAATGACAGAATTGCTTTGATTCACATTGAAAAAGCAAATCCAGATATTCGTGGTTTGTATCAAGCTATCAATAATGAATTCATTCGTCATGAATTTAGCGAAGTAGAATTCATCAACCGTGAAGAAGATATGGGCTTGCCTGGTCTTCGTCAAGCAAAAGAATCTTATAACCCAGATCATTTTGCTGAAAAATATGACGCAGTATATGCTAACGAAGCAGATAATGCGACAGGTGGTAAATAAAATCTGAGCTATGAAGTCGATGTGCTTCATAGCTCATTTTGTTATAATAGAATTGTTAGACTATCTATTTGAATGTAATTATCGTATCATCATGGCGATATGGCGATATGGCGATATGGCGATATGGCGATATGGCGATATGGCGATATGATGTGCTTAAATTAGATCAGATTAGATATTATATGCTGTGACGCGACAGATAGATAACGGCTCTTATGATATAACGAGGACATAATTATGGAATTTAGAATTGCGACGGCTCAAGATACGCCTCATGTGGAAAATCTATGGGCGTACTGCTTTGAACCAAAGGAAGATCCATTCTTCCAATATTATTTTACAAATTGCTATGAACCAGAAAATACAATGGTCGGGTTAGAACAGGACCAATTGTTGAGCACTGTTCATTTGCGTCAATATAATCTTAATGTACGTGGTGCCGTATTACCTACGAGCTATATGGTAGGCGTTGCAACGCATCCAGCAGCCCGCCGTGGTGGTGTAGGCGGTGCACTATTAACTGCTGCACTAGAGGAGCTTCGTAAACGCGGTCAAGCTATGACGATTTTGATGCCATCCAAGGCAGCGTTCTATCAGCAATATGGTTGGGAACTTTATGCTCATCAATGGGTGAACACCATGTCGCTAGAAGACTTGCGCCCTATGACAGATAAAACGTTGAGCTTTGGCTTACTAAATAGCGTAGATCAATGGACTTTGTTAGATCCAATATATAAAACATATACGGCTCGTCTTTCTGGCTACGCAGAACGTGGCGAAAAGGAATGGAAACGTTTGTTAGGCAGCTTCTTTGCAGAAGGTGTAAATGTTGCTGTAGTGCGCAACGATGACCATGTCATTGAAGGCTATGCAGTGTATCGTTTAGGTCAGCCTGAAATTCCTGTTACTGAGCTGGTTTACACGACACGCCGTGCACAACGTGCATTATTAAATTATTTCTATAATCACCGTTCTCAAGGTACGTCTATCCGTTGGAATGAAGGCCTTCACGATACATATTATCGCTTCTATCCTGATGGTAGAACTGGCCACGCTACCATGCCATATATGATGAGTCGTATTGTAGATGTAAAAGCTGCTTTCGAAGCAATTCCTGTCAATCAAGAGGCATTGATGATGCCTATAACAATGACCTTTGCAGTAAAAGATGGGCTTTGCAGCTGGAACGAAGGCCGTTATGAAGTGGAATATGGCGGTGCATTAACTCCATCCGTTAAAAAGATTTCTGATACATTTGATGGTGAAGTGGATATTACCGTTGAGGTCGGTGCATTAAGCCAGTTATTAATGGGCACTCTTACGGCTCGAGACCTTGTTTTTGAAGGGAAACTTTCAGTAAGTGAAGAATGGTTAGACTATTTCGATATTCTCTATCCTGAACAAAAAACATATATTAACGAATGGTGGTAATATGAGCTGGAAAACGTATACGGTGAAAGAACCGACAGAGTTGACGGTTTCTAAATATGTAAAGGAACGATTTTCCCTATCCTCTCGGGATATCCAAATGGTATTTCGCAAGAAACGGGTAAAAGTTAATAGCCGTGTGGCTCATTCGCAGCGAGCACTTAAAAAGGGTGATGTATTAACCTTGGAGTTACCACAAGATAAGGATTATGGGGTTGATGTAGAAAAGGGACCGATTACAGTTCTCTATGAAGATGCGCATACGTTAGTTGTAAATAAGGATCCCTTTATGCTCGTTCATCCTGCAGGGCAAACGAAGTCTTGTACATTGAGTAACTATGTGGCAGGGTATTATGCGAAGAAAAACGTAGTTCATAAGGTTCGACCTGTGCACCGCCTCGACCGAGATACATCGGGGTGCATTCTCTTTGGTAAAACAAAAGAAGCACAACAATACTATACGGATGAGCTACAAGCAGGTCGTATCGACCGCATTTATACAGGCCTTGTAGAAGGGCGTATTGATGCGGATGGTATGGTAGATGCGCCTATCGGGGTCGATCCAGTATTTGATAATCGCCGCGTTATCGATGAATTTGGGCAGCCTGCTCAAACAGAATATATTGTTCTTAATCATGAGGGAGACAATACTCTGTTACGTTTTAAGTTATTGACTGGTAGAACTCATCAAATTCGCGTACACATGGAACACATTGGTCATCCTATCGTAGGTGATGCTATGTATGGTACGCGCAATAAGCCTTATACACGCCAATGTTTACATGCATCGGAGCTAACCTTCGTGCCGTATGGTAAGGACGAAGCTATCACGATTACTTGTGAAGTAGGGGATAATTTTGGTCGAGAATAATAACCGTTGATTTTTCTGTTCTAAATAATATGCCTATCGCATCTATCGGACGAGATGCTTATTATCCCTGTATCCTTGTATACAAAAAACAATAGTGATAAAAACTCATAGTCTATGCATGAAAAGCATAGACTATGTTTTTTTTATATTTTCAATTCACAGTGGACAGGAGTATACTGTGTATAGACATAAAATTCTATAGAATGTTAAATTGATAATTTTATAGAGAAATAGTTTGTTAGTTATACTTTTACCAAGACCGAACGGAACGATGCCGCAGTGCTTGGAATAATCAAGTGATATGAAGGAGTGCACGTTATGGATATGAAGCAAAGCACAATAGAGCAACAACGTCTAGATCAAGCTAGACTCGAAGCCAATGGCATGTACAGCAGCCAATTTGAAAAGGATGCGTGTGGCATGGGCTTCGTTGTTAATATTAAGGGGAAGAAATCTCATGATATTATCGACGATGGTTTGCGCATTTTGGAGCGCCTTGAACATCGTGGTGGTGCCGGTGCCGATAAGGACACAGGGGATGGTGCCGGTATTTTGGTACAAATTCCGCACGAGTTCTTCAAGCGTGAGTGCGAAGTGCTTGGTATTCAACTGCCTGCAGCTGGCGAATATGGCGTAGGTATGGTCTTTGCTCATAAATATGAAAGTCTCCGTAACGAGCAAAAACGAATTCTCGAAGAGGTCGTACGCGAAGAGGGGCAAGTTGTCCTCGGCTGGCGTGAAGTACCGGTTGATGGTACAAAGGTCGGTAAAGAGGCAGCTGCGATTCGACCTTGGATGATTCAAATCCTTATCGGCAAAGGTCCCGATGTAACTAACAATAAGGAATTTGAACGTAAATTATATATCATCCGTAAACTGGCGGAAAAACGCATCATTCCATTAAGCAAGGAATTATCTAGCGATTTTTATATCGCATCTTTGTCTTCTAAAACAATCGTATATAAAGGTATGTTAACACCTGGTCAATTGCGAGACTTCTACCTTGATTTGAGCGACCTTGACTTTACATCTGCGTTGGCAATGGTGCACTCTCGTTTCAGTACGAATACATTTCCAAGCTGGGCTAGGGCACATCCTAACCGTTTCTTAGTTCATAATGGTGAAATCAACACCATTCGCGGTAATGTAAACTGGATCAACGCTCGTGAAGGTAAAGCGGAATCTCCATTGTTCCCAGATATCAAAAAGGTATTCCCCGTAGTAGATGATAGCGGTTCTGACTCGGCTATGTTTGATAACACATTGGAATTCTTGCACATGACAGGCCGTTCCTTGCCTCATGCGATTATGATGATGATTCCTGAGCCTTGGGAACGCAATAACCTCATGAGCCGAGAAAAACATGATTTCTATGAGTTCAATAGTTTTATGATGGAACCATGGGATGGTCCTGCGGCTATGGGATTTACGGATGGTACAGTTATCGGCGGTGTCCTTGACCGCAACGGTTTACGTCCTGCTCGTTACTATGTGACAACAGATGACCGCGTTATTATGGCTTCCGAGGTTGGCGTTGTAAACGAAAATGCTGAAAATATCCGCGCTAAAGGCCGTTTGGAACCAGGTAAAATGCTTCTCATCGATACAGATGAACAACGCATCATTTCCGATGAAGAAATCAAACATCGCGTTGCTACTGAATTACCGTACAATGAATGGGTAAAAGAACACGTCATTCACTTATCTGAAATTACTCAGGCCGATGAAAGTACCATTCCAAAGGTAGAGGATTTGTTCAAGGAGCAACAAGCCTTTGGGTATACTCAAGAAGACCTTGTGCGCATGATTGTGCCTATGGCAAAAGATGGTAAAGACCCTGTAGGTGCTATGGGTGCCGATGCACCTTTAGCTATCTTGTCCGATAAACCACAATTGCTATATAGCTACTTCAAGCAAATGTTTGCGCAAGTAACAAATCCTCCTATCGACTCTATCCGTGAGGAGATGGTTACATCTACACGGGTTATGCTTGGTAACTCTGGTAATCTAACAGAGCCTAACAAAGCAGGAACCTATGCGCTGTCTATGCGCACACCAATCCTTACGAACCAAGAGTTGGCGTCCATCAAAGCTCTTGATTGTCGTCGCATGAAATCCGTAACCTTGCCAATTCTCTTCGATCCTACTAAGGGTGCTGAAGGCTTGCGCGATGCGCTAAATGATTTATGCGAAAAGGCAGAAGAAGTAGCTCGTACAGATCAAAATGTGTTGATCTTATCCGACCGCGGTGTCGATGAAAATCATACACCAATTCCAGCGTTGTTGGCTGTAGCTGCTGTTCACAATCACTTGATTAACAAAGTGTTGCGTACAGAAATTGGCCTCATCCTTGAATCTGGTGAACCACGCGAAGTTCATCACTTCTGTACATTAATCGGTTATGGTGTAACAGCTATCAACCCATACTTGGCGCTTGAAACAGTTCGCGATTTGCAAGCTCGTAAACGCCTTGGCGATATTACACCAGAACAGGCAGAAAAGAACTACATCAAGGCCGCTGTAGGTGGCATCATGAAAGTTATGTCCAAAATGGGTATTTCCACAGTTCGTTCCTACCACGGTGCACAAATCTTTGAAGCGTTGGGCTTGAATACTAACTTCATTAATAAGTTCTTCGTAAATACACCAACACGTATTGGCGGTATTGGTCTTGGTGGGGTAGCACATGAAGCATTAGCTCGTTTTGAACGTGCTTTCAAATCCGATGAAACAGTACTCGAACCAGGCGGTTGGTATGGTCCTGTAAAAGATGGGGAAGAGCATCTATTCAATCCTAAGACAATCGAACTTTTACAAGAATCTCTTATCAACGGCGACTACACAAAATATAAAGAATACTCCAAAGCGATTCGCAACGATTACCACGTTACATTGCGTTCCTTGATGGAATTGAACTATCCTGTAGGTGGCGGTATTCCTATCGAAGAGGTTGAACCTGAAGAATCTATTGTAAAACGCTTTAAAGCTGGTGCTATGAGCTACGGTGCCATCAGTAAAGAGGCGCATGAAGCTATTGCCATCGCAATGAATCGTTTAGGTTCTACATCTAACTCTGGTGAAGGCGGCGAGGATGTAGATCGTTTTAAACCATTGCCAAACGGCGATAGCATGAACTCCGAAGTAAAACAAATTGCATCTGGGCGGTTTGGCGTAACCGCAAATTACCTCATTCATGCAAAAGAATTGCAAATCAAATGTGCTCAAGGCGCTAAGCCAGGTGAAGGCGGTCAATTACCAGGTAAAAAGGTATATCCTGAAATTGCCAAGGCTCGTCACTCCACTCCAGGCGTTGAGCTCGTATCTCCACCACCGCATCATGATATTTACTCCATTGAAGACTTGGCTGAGTTGATTTACGACTTGAAATGTGTTAACAAAGATGCGCGTATTTCCGTTAAATTGACTTCTGAAGCAGGTGTCGGTACTATCGCTGCTGGTGTTGCGAAAGCAAAAGCAGATAATATCTTGATTTCCGGATACGATGGTGGTACAGGTGCAGCAGGTCGCACATCTGTAAAACATGCAGGTGTACCTTGGGAACTTGGTCTCTCTGAAACTCATCAAACCTTGATGCTCAACAGATTACGTGACCGTGTTCAATTAGAGGTAGACTCCAAGTTGATGACTGGTTTTGATGTGGCTGTAGCAGCCATGCTCGGTGCTGAGTTATTCGGCTTTGGTACATTGCCTCTCGTAGCGGTAGGCTGTAAAATGGCTCGTGTATGTAATCTTAATACATGCCCTTACGGTGTAGCTACACAAGATGAAAAATTGCGTGCTCGTTTCATAGGTAAGCCTGAATATGTTGAAAACTTGATGATTTTCATCGCACGTGAATTGCGTGAAATCATGGCTCGTTTAGGTATTCGCTCCGTAGCTGAGCTCGTTGGTCGTATCGATCTTGTGCGTCAAAAATCTCAAGATGATAACTTCAAATTGTCTCGCGTCGATCTTAAACGTATATTGTTCCGTCCATACATCGATGCCTCTGTAGGCCATATGCACATGGTTGACCAAGATCACGAGTTGGAACGCACCTTGGATATGTCCAAACTCTTGCGTATGTGCCGTCCTGCTATTGAGGATCAAAAACCGATTCGCGCTAAATTGGCTATCACTAACATCAACCGTGTTGTAGGTACCTTGGTTGGTTCTGAGGTGACTCGTCGTTATGGTGAAAGCGGCTTGCCAGACAATACAATTAAGTTGAATTTCGAAGGCTCTGCTGGTCAATCCTTCGGCGCTTTCATCCCTAAAGGCATGACACTAGAACTTGAAGGTGATGCGAATGATTACCTCGGTAAAGGCTTGTCCGGTGGCACCATCACTGTATACCCACCTAAGAAATCCATCTTTGAAGCGGATGAAAATATCCTTATCGGTAACGTTGCATTTTATGGTGCAACCTCTGGTACATCCTACATCAATGGTGTGGCCGGTGAACGTTTCGCCGTACGTAACAGTGGTATCACTGCTGTTGTAGAAGGTGTAGGTGATCATGGCTGTGAATACATGACTGGTGGCGAAGTGCTCGTGCTTGGTAAAATTGGTCGTAACTTTGGAGCAGGTATGTCTGGTGGCTATGCGTATATCCTTGATTGCGATGAACGCTATGTTAACACAGGTCTCGTAGAATTACGTACTGCTAATAATGATGACCTTAAACGCATTAAAGAACTGATAGAACAACATGTATTGCATACTAACTCCGCTAAAGGCCGTCACATCTTAGAAAACTGGAATAACTTTGTAAATAGATTTACAAAAGTTGTGCCTGTAGCCTATGAAGAAATGCAAGCTGCTATTGAACGCTTCAAAGAACAAGGATTGTCCTTGGAAGAAGCACAATTGGCTGCATTTAAAGAGAAATATGCAAAATAATTTTTAATTTGATTGAATATCGTTTGGATAGGATATATGAAAAGCCTCTATAGCTTTGACTATAGAGGCTTTTTCATGTATAATATTTGTATTGCAATATTGGATCATGGCAGTTCTCGGGCCTGTGCAATGGGGGCCTGTGAATCGTGTCAGGACTGAGAGGTAGCAGCACTAAGCGGTAACCTTCATGTGCCACGGGGAACCCGGGGGCTGTCGTGATCGAATATTGCAAGGCGGCCTGTGGGGCCGCTTTTTTTATGTCTAATTGATGGGCTCAAATGACTAGTGTAAATTACTGATAAAACTCTATAAAATGAGTCAGATTTTCTTGAATATGGTATAATAAAGTATTGTAAGTTTCGGAAAAAAGGGGGTGTTCCAATGGCATATATTGCGCTATATCGTAAGTATCGTCCGCAGACATTTACCGATGTAGTTGGTCAGCATCAGGTGTCTGATACGTTGATGCGCGCTATCCGGGAGGATAAGGTAGCTCATGCCTATTTATTTGCCGGTCCTCGGGGGACTGGTAAGACGAGTATGGCGAAGATTTTTGCGCGCGCTATTAACTGTGAGCAGGGCCCAACGGATCACCCTTGCAACGAATGTAGTGCTTGTAAATCAATTTTGAGCGGCCAGTCCATGGACGTTCTTGAAATTGACGCCGCATCAAATCGCGGTATCGATGAGGTTCGTGCTCTTCGTGAAAGCGTCAAATTTATGCCTGTTGAGGGGCGTAAAAAGGTGTTTATCATAGACGAAGCCCACATGCTCACTACAGAGGCGTGGAACGCGCTTTTAAAAACAATCGAAGAACCTCCTGCTCATGTGATGTTTATCTTTGCCACTACAGAAATTGAAAAATTGCCTGTTACTATCGTGTCTCGTTGTCAGCGCTATACTTTTAGACGCATTACTTCTGATGACATCGCACAACGGTTATCTTACGTAGCAGAAAAAGAAGGCTTTGGTCTTGATTCTGCGGCGGCTCAGCTTATCGCTGTTCATGCAGATGGTGGTTTGCGTGATGCCTTGAGTATTCTAGACCAATGTGCAGGTATGGCAACGGGCTCTATTACACCGCAAGTGGTAGAAGAGTTAATCGGTCTCGTAAGTAAGGAATGGATTATTCACTTCCTAGATGCTTTGCGCAACGGCGATGGCCCTAAAGTATTATCCTACGTTCACGATGCATTGGCGGAAGGTCGCGATGCGACGCAGATTATGGAAGCTCTTATTCAACATGTGCGCGCCTTGCTCGTTGGTAAGGTGGCTCCAGATGCAGATGAGCTCAAGGTATACGATGCCTTTAAGAATGAGTTTCTAGCTCAGGCCAATAGCGTTGATTTCAATGAACTTAACCAATATGTGCGCAGTGCTCAATCCATCATGAATGATGCGAAACAAGTGGACAATCCACGAACCATCATTGAAATGGGTCTACTTGTGCTTTGCGCTAAATTAGGCTCTGTTGATGAAAGCTTAGAAGACCGTGTATATGCTCTAGAAAGTGCTGAGCGATCTGAACGAAATGATTTATTGAACCGCATGGCTCAATTGGAACAACGAGGCCCAGCGGCTCCTACACCAGCTTATAGTGCTAATGCATTTGGTCCACCTAGCGGCTATGCGAACAGCTTTGTTCCTGTAGATAATGCTGCTGTACAGAATACTTCCATGAGTAGTATTCAAAATACTGCTGTTGGCACTGTGCCACCTCCAAGCAGCGTAGGCATGACACCACCACCGATGGGAGCACCAGGTAGTACACCTCCTCCGATGAATGGAGTGGGTATAGCTCCGCCACCAATGGGTGGCGTTGGCATGGCGCCACCGCCAAACAGTGGGGATACGGCTTCCCGAAAACCTACAAGAAACCAAGCTAAAGGTCGCGGTAAAAAAGGCATTAGTACACAGGCCATCATTAGTGAACAAATCTTATCTGCTCAAGAGTATCGTAATGTACAATCCAATGTCATTAAATACTTGAAGGATAGTAATCGCAATATGACCTCTACCGTTATCGGTCAAGGTCAGCTAGTGTATGTAGACCAAAGCAAGGCGGTCATGGCCTTTAAAAATACATTACATCTCAATGTAATGACCAATGAAGTGAACTTGGCGGAAGCGGTTGATGCTTTCACCTATACACTGGGCTATGCAGTACACGTAGAAATCGTGGATGCCCTCACGCAAGTTTATAAAGACTATAAAAAGGCTGCTGGTAGCACCACACAACGCCAAGTAAAAGCACCCCAACGACCACAAGAACCGATGGTTGACGTAAAGACGACCTCTGGTGGGCAACCGACACAAATGGATTTAACCAATGATCCTCAAGAGAGTAAGCCTGATTCTGCAGCCGTGGACGCGGCTAAGGCTGCGGCTATGGCATTCTTAGCCAAGAAAACCGGCGGTGCTGTTGCAAATACAGCAGTTAATGATAGTGCGAATACAAGTACAATAGATACATCAGAAACTGCAGTAGGAGCTGATGTAGAAACAGAGCCAGCATTCGGTGGTGATGTGCCGATTACAACTTTTGATGGCAGTCCATCTAATCAGGTCCCCGATGGTGAGATTCCTATTGAGTCTCTAGCGGGTTCTATTGAAGGGGATGATATTCCAGTTCATTCCTTTGATGATGTGCCTGTAGATGATATGGAGGGTTCTTATGTATCATCCTTAGATGATATGCCGCCACATCCATTAGATAGTGTGACTGTTATCAGCGAGGATGGCGAAGTGTTAGAGCGCCCTATGGATAGCGGCGCGCATATCGAGGTTGAAGCTGTCCCAAAGTCTGATGGGGGTGAACCTCGTGAGGTAACCCCGCATCAAAGTGATGACAAAGCTATGCTTTCATCAGCACCTATTAAAGTAGAGGCTATCGATAGTGTTACGGTGGCTCGAGAATACGCCTGGGATCCAGAGCATATGACAGAAGAGGAACGAAGCAATCCTCTCTTGGCGGAAACATTAGAAAAATTATCTGAAGACCATGACATCATAGTCGAGGTTATCGAAGAATAGATAAAAAAGTAATTGTTAGATAATAACCTTTGGCCTTGGGGCTATTAGGTGACACATATGTTATAAATCTATGTCATATATTGTTAATGATGTGGACTTAGAATGTTAGTATAGGACGATGTCTTAAAAGGAGGAAATACAATGTTTGGTAAAGGTATGGGCAACATGACTGGCATGATGAAAAAAGTTCAAAAAATGCAAGCAGATATGAAGAAAATGCAAGAAGAGTTAAAAACTCGTACTGTAGAAGCTTCCGTAGGTGGCGGTGCTGTAACCGTTGTTATGAACGGTGAAAAAATCATTGAATCTTTGAAATTGAACCCTACAGCTGTTGATCCTGAAGATGTAGAAATGTTAGAAGATCTAGTAATGGCTGCGGTAAACGAAGCTAGTAAAAAAGTAGACGACCTCTTGGCTCAAGAAATGGGCAAGGTAACTGGTGGTCTAAACTTGCCAACAGGTTTATTCTAAATGACAAACGCTTTAGAACGGCTCGTAGAGCAGCTGCGCCGCTTGCCTGGTATCGGCTCCAAGTCAGCTAGACGCTTGGCGTACCATTTGGTAGAAATGCCGAAGGAAGAGGTAGACCGCCTTGTAGAAACTATCGTAGAAGCGAAAGGGGCTACGCGTCACTGTTCTATTTGCTTTAACTTATCAGCTCAAGATCCTTGCGAATTCTGTAGCAATCCAAATCGCGATCAAACGACAATCATGGTTGTTGAAACATCTCGCGATGTCATTGCTATCGAGCGTAGTGGTGATTACAAGGGCTTGTATCATGTATTGGAAGGTGCCTTGTCCCCTATGGAGGGCATCGGTGCTGACGATATTCGCGTAAAAGAATTAATTGCACGCCTTCGCGATGGTGTTGTACAAGAGGTTATCCTCGCGACAGACCCGGATGTCGAAGGGGAAGCAACAGCTCTGTATTTGGCGAGATTATTAAGTCCAAGTGGCATCAAGGTAACGCGAATTGCCCGCGGTGTTCCTGTGGGTGGCGATATCGAATATGCCGATGAATTAACGCTAGGCGGTGCCGTAGTGAACCGTCAAGAAATGAAAGGATAGTAGTATGGGAGCTTTATTAGCGTCACCGATTATATCGGCGGTTATTTCCATTGCTGTAGCCTACATTGCTTTCAAAGTAGCATTTTTCACCATTAAACGGGTGGCTATGAATGTTGTGATTGGTGGGTTAACCTACTGGGTATGCGTTCATATACTTAATATTCCAATGGATATAGGAGTTGGTATTTGGGCATTAACAGCAATTTTAGGTCCTATTCCTATGGTCTTAGCTGCTATATATTACGGCATTAAATAACAGGAGGTTTTTATGCTTATCAATCGTGAGCAACAACGCGTTATTGATGAAGTGGAACAGAATATCCTCTTGTTAGCGTCCGCTGGGACGGGAAAAACGAATACACTTGCTTATCGGGTGGCTCATCTCATCGAGGGTGGCTATGCGAAGGCGGAGAATATCTTGTGCATGACCTTTACGAACAAGGCCGCAAACGAGATGAAAGGCCGCATTCAATCGCTCGTAGGCAGTCTTGCAAAGGCTGTGGAGGTTAGTACATTCCACAGCTTTTGCTTTTTCATTCTCCAACAAGAAGGAAAGCGCAACGAAACCTTGTACACGGACGTGACCATTTTTGACGAAGAAGACTGCAAGGAACTATCTGAACCGTACCGTCCTGGTAAATTGCGAGAAATGTCCTTTGCTAATGTTATCGCTATGGTGAAAGAATATCGTTCCTTATATGGCTTTTATTCTGATGATCTCATAGGGGATTACAAGCGGACAATCGAACGCTTACAGAAGGAACAGCGCGAAGCCATTGAACAGCTCTTCTCTAGCTTTGGTAATGTCCTCTACAGTGAACTCCATGATTTCTTGAACCATGGTCACGAATGGATTGCTGCGTATGATGAAAGCTTAGCTTCCGTGCACGGCCTAGATTTTACAGACCTCATCTGCGGTGTTCATCGCCTATTTCAAGACCCTGTAGTTCGTGAACGCTGGCGCAACCGTTACAGCTATATCTCTGTAGATGAAATGCAAGATACAGGCGTACTAGAGTACAAGGTTCTAGAAATGCTGTGGGAAGGTAATCACGTGCTACTATGTGGAGACTATTTCCAAACCATATACGAATGGCGTGGCTCCGATCCGTTCCGCTTGCTTAAGCAATTTGATGCGGATTTCAAGCCCTTGAAAATCATCTTTTATGAAAATTATCGCTCTAACTGGACGCTTTTTACGATGGCTTTCAAAACCTTGCAAAATATGTTCCCCGATCTAGTTGGGTCTATCTACACTGAATTGCCTCGTGCCAATAGTGAAAGCAAGGGTAAGCCAGTTCTCATTAAAGGCTGTAAAAATAGTTATCTTGAGGGTCGATATATCTACGAATCCATCTGCGCTTTACCAAAAGATGCTAATATCGGCGTTCTTGTGAGGGATAATAAAAAGGCACAGCAGTTAAGTGATTCTTTTGAACGTCTTAACGGCGAACGACCTGAAGAGGAACGCCGTCACTTCATGATTATCGACGAGTTCAAATTCTTTAGACGTCAAGAAATTAAAGACGTTATGGCCTACTTCAAGTTGTTGATGAATCCTAATGATTCTGTCAGTGCGAAGCGCATTATCAAGCGCTATGTTGCAGGTATTGGTGACGCTCGTATCGCTGCAATTGAAAGCCCTGAGACGCGCCAAGTAGGTTTAAAATTGACGGACTTCATGGATATGCCTATTTTTGAAGCGGAGCCTTATGCAAAGCTTGTTAGTGGATTAGAACAGCACGAAGTAGTTGTTTATGACGTGGAGAGCACCGGTACAGATACGGCTCAAGACCATATCATTCAAATTGCGGCTATCCGCATCGATGAACATGGACAGGTCTTAGAGCCTTTTGAACGCTTTATCAATCCTGGTGTACCTGTTGGTCAATCCGAAGAGGTACACGGCTTCTCCGATGCGTATTTACAAGAGCACGGCGAAGAGCCAGCTATAGTGTTACAAGCCTTTAAGGAATTCTCTAAGAATGCTATTATTGTAGGTCACAATGTAAACTATGATGTGACCATCTTTACGAATGAATTGGCGCGTCATAACTTAGGCAATCCTGAGTTCAAGGCTATTTATGATACCCTCGATATCTACCGTCGTTTCTATCCTAATTTGCCAAATCATAAATTGGGTTTCCTAGCATCTAAGTTTCCTATACACCATGAGCCAACACATAATGCAATGGATGATATCTTGGCCACTGCACAGCTTTTAATTTATGCGGTGAAAGAAAAAATCGTACCGACCACAACGGGTCGCATGGTAGCTATAAATAAATATAAGGCAGCTTTCACGGATATCGCCTCTCAAATGGCGACCTTGCGTAGAAAAGCCTATACGGAGATGCCAACGAAATTATTGGCGTATATCATGAACCAAATGGGGGTTCTAGAATACTATAAATCTCATGGAGAAGCGGCAAAGGTAGAGCATATACGCGATTTATATCGCATCATGGAAAAACTAGATACGGCTTATGAAGGGCCACCAGGACTAGCGCGGTTAAATCAAATCTTACAGATGGCGGCCCTTACGGCGGGCGAACCTGCACAGCAAGTACGAAATGAAGATCGTATTCCTATCATTACCATTCACCAAGCGAAGGGCAGCGAGTTTGACCATGTATTCTTGGCCGGGCTAAATGAAGGAACTTTCCCGAGTCCCTTTGCCATTGCAGAAGGTCGTGAAGACGAGGAAAAGCGTTTATTCTATGTGGGCATTACTCGGCCTAAACAAGAATTGACCATTACCTTTGAACAGACGAATATACGAGGTAGAGCGGTTCAACCAAGTTCGCTACTCAACTATATGCCACGAGATCCTGAACTCGTAGAAAGGAGATACTAATGGCGCGAAAAACACATCGCCCCGATGATATTCTGTGGACCGTGACAGCTGTAGATATAGAAACTGTACTTAGCAAGAAAAATGCAAGACAAAAGCTAATAGGTAATGGTCAAGATATATCAAGTAAAAATCGAGATATATCGAGTAGCAATCAAGACATATCAAGTCGCGATTCTGAGCATATTGGAGAAGTACGCGATATTTCACTTGGTGAAGTGTTAGATACTAGATATCCTCGAAAATCTTTAGTTAAACTTTTTGAAGAGAAATTAATCCACATTAATGGTCATAAGGCTACGCCAAAAGATGCAATCTCTGAAGGCGACGAGATTTGGATTGCTATGGCGAAGGAAAAAATAGATCATGACCCTATCGAAATGGACTTACGCATTCTGTATGAAGATGATGATCTCCTTATTGTGGATAAACCAAGTGGTGTGACTGTAAACTCTAAAGATCAAGTTTCTCTTGCCAATGGTGTGGCGCACTATTTTAAAGAACATGGTATCAAGCGAAAGGTACGTTTCTTGAACCGTCTCGACAGAGATACGACGGGCTGCATTGTGATTGCAAAAAGTGGTTTAGCACAAAGTATTTATCAACAGCAAATGGATGATAATACCTTTGAAAAGTGGTATATGGCGACTGTGGAAGGCATTGTAGAAGCCGATGAAGATTCTTTGGTATTTCCTATGGAACGCAGTGCTGATGGGATTCATTACGAAGTGAATCCTAAGGGAAAAGAGACTCGTACAGATTTTTCCGTCCTATGTAGACATTCTTCGCAGGCTGTGGATAACTCTGTGAATAAGTCTAAAAATTCTGTGGATATAGCAGCAAAAAATGTGGATATAAACTTAGGAGATGTTGATAAAAGTAATCAAAATGTGGACAAAACTGTGTATAAGTCCAATAAATGTGGATATTCTGAGGTTTTAGTTCGTTTGTACACAGGGAAAACACATCAAATTCGAGTAGCTTTCAGCCATATAGGGCACCCTCTTGTAGGAGATACCTTATACGGTGCACAACCTACGGAACAGCCATTTCAATTACGCGCTCAAAAGGTGGTATTTACACACATGCGCACAGGAGAGCGTATTACGGTTATGGCATAATCTGATCTGATTAACTTGTTACGTAATACAAAATACTAGTTTGTTAATAATAGGTTTGTACTATACATTGTGAAGTCACAATACATCAAATACTCTAATTGAGAAATGAGAATTATTGATAACTCAGTAAAATCAATAAGTTTAAAAATATTTTTCAAGAAAAATAATGACAAATGATAATCGATAAGCTATAATAGGAATATAAGTAAATCGATATAGTTCAATTTAAAAACTATAAATCAGAATGTAAGAGGTGTAGTATGATTTTACAAGATAATAGTGCAGCACGTAATCGGGGGATTACGCTTGCCAGTATAAAAGGCATTATAGGTAATGTCGTTCTCGTTATTTTTAAAATGATTGTGGGCCTTGCGTCTAATTCCATCGCCATTATCCTTGATGCGGTAAATAACTTAACAGACGTATTGTCCTCTGTATTAACTATTGTGGGTACAAAATTAGCCGCCAAAGGGGCTGATAAGGAGCATCCATTTGGCCACGGTCGTATAGAATATATGACTACCATGGCTATAGCTTTCATCATTCTCGGTGCTGGCATTGGATCCCTTAAGGAATCTGTGGAAAAAATTATTCACCCTGAGGTATCTACCTTTGATATTCCAGGCCTTGTTATCATCGCTGTTGCCATCGTGGTGAAAATCGTGATGGGCCGTTATATCAAGGCACAAGGTGAAAAATATAAATCCGATGCGCTCGTAGCATCTGGTATAGATGCCCTTTTTGATGCGGTAATTACCTTTGCCACATTGGTATCTGCAGGCTTAGTATTTTTCTTTAACTTTGATATTCAAGGTTATGTGGGCGCTGTTATTTCTGTTTTAATTTTAAAAGCGGCGTATGATATTTTACGTGAAATGTACAACCATTTGCTTGGTATTCGAGCAGATGATAATTTAATCCGTAATATTAAAGAAACTATCGCACAGCATCCGAATGTGGGTGGTGTATATGACTTGGTATTAAATAGCTATGGTCCGGGAGAAACAATTGGTTCTGTTCATATTTCTGTACCAGATACGATGACAATGGCAGAAGTTCATCCCCTAACAAAGGGCATTGCGGTTCATCTTTATAAAAAGTTTGGCATCAATATGACCGTTGGTGTATATGCTGAAAACCAACCAAGTGTAGAAGTACTTGAAATTAGAAAAGCTCTTGATCAAGTTATTAGTTTATATACACATGTAGTACAAGTACATGCCTTCTACGTACAAGAAGAAAAGAAGGTTATTTACTACGATATTATCTTTGACTTTGACGAAGAAGATCCGCATGGCACATTGGAAAAAATTAAGGCAGAAATGCAAAAACGTTACCCTGACTATACACAATTCGCTATTGTGGATACGGATTTTAGTAACTAATTTTATAAATTGTAATTTGTTTTGATAAATTCTCTAAGGAGAGATGGAATGAAAAAAATTGCTCTTACCGCATTAGCTGTAATGGCGGTTGTTGGTGTGTTCGCGGTTCAGCCTGCAGATGCAAAAAAGGTAGAACAAGATCCAGTAGTGGCATCTATTGATATGCCTATGAATGATGAGATTCAACAGGTTAATGGTGTTTCTAAATCAACAAATAAAGAAACACGACGTTTGTCTAATACTTTAGCAGAAGCTACAAAAGTGATGATTAAAAAGAATTGGAAGATCATTTATATTAAAGCAGTTCCTACGGGAGATAAGGATGCTGTACGCTTTTATTACAAAGATAATAGAGGTCAAGTATACAATGGTCAAGTCATTAGAAATACAGGCCTATCCAAGGGTAAATATATGGCTGGTTCTTTACGTCAAATAGAGGCCTTGCAAGAATTAGTTAATCACTTGCAACAGAATGGTCAAGAAGTACCATCCTCTATTGATATCATGATCACTCAAGAAGGCTATCGCATCAAGACTATTTTTAATTACAATGAAGATACAAGTAATTTACCAGCATATCTAGAACAATATGAACAACAGAATTTCCCTACTATGAAGTAAAAGAAAAGCTCGTGCTATGCACGAGCTTTTTTGTTAGATTACGTAATCATCGGAATCGTCTTTCTTAGGTTTTTTGTAAATTTCTTTTACACCAGCCATTTCGATGAGTTCTTCCCCAAGGGCATCTTCATCGTCTGTGTTAAGCATGGAGTAGAAGGCCCAAAGAATAATAAACCAAATTGGTGTGAACAAGAGGGCAATTCGCGTATCTTCGTTTAAGGCTAGAATGGCTAAAACGAAAACGAAGAACGCGAGGATAACGTAATTCATTACTGGGTATAGAGGCATTTTAAATTTAGACTGTGCCACTACATCAGGATTTTTTTTGCGATATTTGAGATGGCAAATAACCATCATGGCCCAAATAAAGATAAAGCAGAACGTAGAGATTGATGTAATCATAACGAATACTGCTTCAGGCATTACGTAGTTGAGTACAACCGTAATCAATAATACGGCTGCCGAGAAAATCGTTGCTTGGTATGGCACACTGCTGTGAGTCAAGCGGCGCATCGAACTCGGGGCGTGACCGCGTTTTGCCAAGGCGTAAATCATACGACCAGTACTGAAGATACCGGAGTTTGTAGCAGATGCTGCAGAGGTAAGAACAACGAAGTTTACGATACCTGCAGCGGCTGTAATACCAACGGCGGTAAATACAGCCACAAATGGACTTGCAGCAGGGTTAACGGCAGTCCAAGGGTAAATACTCATGATGATGGCTAAAGAGCCTACATAGAATAAAATAATACGCAATGGAATATTGTTTATGGCCATTGGAATAACCTTTTCAGGATCTTCTGTTTCGCCAGCCGTTAAACCTACGAGTTCTATGCCTGTGAAAGCAAATACAACCATTTGGAATGATAGGATAAAGCCCATCGTTCCATTCGGAAACCATCCTCCGTAATTCCACATATTACTAAAGGCGGCGACGCCAGCATCTGTAGTAAAACCTGTAACAATCATGATGATACCGATGATGATAAGAGAGATAATAGCGATTACCTTAATCAAGGCAAACCAGAATTCCATTTCGCCGAAATGTTTTACAGCTGTCAAGTTCATTAACAACAAGACGATTAAAACGAGTAAGGCGGGTATCCATTGGGGTAGCCACGGTATCCAGTACTGCATGTAGAGGCCTACGGCCGTTAAGTCTGCCATGGCTAGTGAAAGCCAGCAAAACCAGTATGTCCATCCCGTGATAAATGCTGCTCGATCCCCTAAGTAATCTTCTACAAAGTCGATAAAAGAGTGGTGGTTTAGGTTAGATAACAGTAATTCGCCTAGTGCTCTCATAATAAAGAAGCAAATAACACCTGTTATTAGGTAGGCGAATATAATGGATGGACCAGCCAAGTGAATGGCGCGGCCGGAGCCTAAGAATAAACCTGTACCAATAGCACCGCCGATAGCGAGCAACTGTACATGCCTGTTCTTAAGACCCCGTTTTAACTGATGAGTATCAGACATAATAAAGACCTCTTTTCTACAAACTATCTATAAACATAAAGGCTATGGATTACCACAGCTTTAACAATCTATAGAATCTTTAAAACTATTTTTTTATAATACAGTATCTATTCTAAAAAGTCAAATGTATTTTTACAGTAGACAAAAGATGATATGATTTTCTGATAGAGTATATCCTTATATTGATAAAAGCAAAGAATATTCTTTTTTTATGAAGTTTATTGACGAATAATATAAAATAATTTATAATAAGTACACTTATAATAAAAGGAGGATATAAAATGGAATTTAGTTTTAGTTTGAAAATAAAAGCAACAAAAGAAGCTGTGTGGGCGTACTATGCGAATATCGAAAAATGGTATGACTGGGAAGAGGATCTAAAAAATATTACATTAAACGGTAAATTTGAGACCGGTTCATGTGGTACAATGGAGCTTGAAGGTATACCACCTATGGAATATCAACTTACTCTTGTAAAACCTTTTGAAGAGTTTTGGGATAAGACTGAAACTCCATTTGGTGCTATTCTTTTCGGACATCAAATAATTGATAATCATGACGGAAGTGTAAATGTAAAACATACTGTAAGTTTAGAAAGTGAAGATAAGCAACATTTGGAATTTTTAAGTCAAGTTTTTTCGGATGTTCCTCAATCTATATTTATTCTAAAAAATTGTTTAGAAAGATAAGATGATTGCTGTTTGTTTACATCAAAATATAAAGACAATTCAGAAAAATCAACAGGATTATTGTTCATGAGGGTGTACAATAAATGGCATTTTACTATAAAACAAGCGTTAAAAGAGTTGAACTTAACACATCCTCAATTTGTTGTTTTAGCGTCTCTTTCTTATCTATCACAACATGATAACGAAGTTACACAAGTTATGATTTCAAAACTTTCAGGGATAGATGTTATGACGGTATCTCAAATATTGAGCTTATTGGAAAAACGTGGTTTTGTAGAGCGAAAAGAGCACTCTAGAGATACACGTGCGAAAGCTGTTCTTTTAAATGAAGAGGGCGGTGCAATATTACAAAAGGCAGTCCCATTAGTTGAAGAGATTGATGAAATCTTTTTCGGAAAGCTGAATAGTGATGAGGCTCAATTTAAACATCTTCTTGGCAGATTACATGAAGAGTAAGGTGTATTAATTTTCCGATTCTTGTGGAGGCTATTATGAGACGTCAAGATCGTATGGTTACAAATATAGATGAAATTAAGGGCATTTTAAGTAGCACTCGCATCATTCACTTAGGTATGATGGATGGTGATTATCCTTACGTGGTACCTTTACATTTCGGTTATGAAATTGTAGATGATATACTCTACATCTATGTACATGGCTATCATGAGGGGAAGAAGTTTAATTTGATTAAAGTGAACCCCCATGTATTTATCGAAATTGACGGTAATGATGAGGCCCTCGTATCAGGTGGAGATATTCCTTGTAAATATAGCTCAGTTTATTCTAGTGTGATGGGCCGAGGAGAGGCTACCTACTTAGAGCGTGTTGATGAAAAGGATCATGGTTTACAAGTATTAATGAAGCATCAGACTGGTCGAGAATTTCCCTTTACTGATGCCATGGTAAACTCTGTGGGCGTCGTTCAAATTAAAGTTGTAGACTATACCGCAAAGAGACGAAGACAGCTTGAACAAGATATTATTATGCCTCCATTAACTAAATAATAACAAAACATCCTATTGAACTCTATTGTAATATAGCGTTTAGTAGGATGTTTTATTATGTATAACTAGTTAGAATTAAAGCAGCTAATAGCTCATAACTATACTTTCACAATAGGAAAGATAAAAGTTTTATGAAGTAGCTAGGGCAACAGAATCGGCAGCATGTTTTTGATATAAATAAGAAAATATATCATTATATGTGTAAAGTATATATCAATTTTTTATAAAAGGAGAGATCATGAAGAAGCTTCTATTTAAGTCCGTTTTGTCTGCTATGGCTGTAGGATTATTGTGTGCAGGATATGTTTCAGCTGATGTTGTTAATGATTCAATATCTACCGATAATGTTGGTGTTTCCGCTGCCGTTACATTTGATATGCCTAGAGTTCATCCTGATTCAGCAATCAAAGCATTACCAAGAAAGACTTTATTAGAGTGGCCTATGAAAACGCAAGAAGGGGCTCGTAATTGGAAAGGAATAGTAGAAGCTGCACAGCAACTGCCGTATGAGGTTAAGGCACCTAGTTATATACCTTATGGTTATCAGCTTTATACAGCACGTCAAGATCGAAATGATGTATTAGAGGTTGTATATTACAAAAAAGGTGTGACTATCTATCGGGATGGGAAAAAATATATAGATAGTATTATGGCCTATAGAATGGGATATTCCTTAGATACCGTAAGAGATATACCATATGTTCCATCTGAGTACGGCGATATTGAATGGTCTAAATCAGGTGATTCTAGTGAGGTTTATTTTACAGGTGATCCTGAAACACATATGGTTCGCAGCATTTCGTGGACGAAGGATGGGATGGCTTATTCTCTATTCTTCTTAGAACGGGTGAAAGAGGCTGATGCGGAATTCTATAAAGAGCATGTAGTACCGTTGAAGAGTATTGATAGCTCTCGTTATGAACTAGTTGGTAACTATCCGACAACACCTAAAACAATTGAAGAAATAAAAGAGGAACATGTAGTGCCTATGAAAGCATAGACTGGTGTGATTTATTAATGGTACGTAATACTCTTGAAAGTCAGTGATCTGAGTTAAAAAATGTAATAGATAAATGATTACTTCGGTAATATATACTTATAAATATCTAAATTTAGAGAGAGCAGAAATTATGAGATTGAAAACAACAAAATCATTATTAGCAATGGGAATACTAGCTGCTGTGTTAAGTAGCTTTGGAGTACAATCAGCTAGTGCGTTATCCCCTTTAGTGGATGAAAATGGAAATACTGTTACCACTGACACAGTGGAAAAGAATAAAGAGCTAGTGAATCGCTATCGGTGGTATGAACAACTTGATAATGGTGATATCCTAGAGCGTAATATTGAGGCAACTACTAATTATTTTGGATATGATTTACAGATTCCATCTTATATGCCTGAAGACTATGCAGTACGCGATGTAAAGTCAAGAGATCATGACGTATTAGAAATCGTGTATACGGAAACGGGCCATAATGGAGAATATGGTCAGAAATTAACCTTCTCTAATACAGATATTGTGTATCGTATGGGGTGGGCTATCGATACCGTAGTAAAGCCTATATTGGAAAAGACAAAATACAATGCTGATGATGTCGTTAGCTTTACTACCCCTAATGGAATCTCTGTACATACGTTAGGCTCTAGCAACGATTCTGTTCAAATTGCTTATTGGGAAAAAGATAACAAAGTTTATATGCTCTACTTTGCTTCCTCAAGAAACCAAAACTATGTAAGCAAAATTGTAGATTCAGTAGGGTCGTTAAGTAATGTGGCTTCTGATGATACTAGATTACGTGGTGACCGAAATGATAAGCAAAATGTTAAAGGCAATAATGCGCAAAGTTTTAAACAAAATGGAGAACAAGATAGACCTTATTTTGAATCTATTGGGCTGCCATTGCGTACACATACGAATTCTGAGTGGCCTATACTTACGAGTAAATCTATCGGCTTACCTAGCGGTGTAATTGATGCATCTCGTAAGCTGTCCTATAACGTATCTGTACCAAGTTACTTGCCTCTTGGCTATACATACTATGCTACACATTTTTATGATAATGATGTATTAGAAACTGTATATTGGAAGGAAGGTCAAGAATATCAAGAACGCAGCGGCCGTTGGGTAAATCATGTTATGGCCTTCCGCATGAGTTACTCTAAGGATACTGTATGGCCTAAAGAATATGTTCCAACGGAATACCATGACGTACAGTGGATTGACTCTACGCCAACCGGTGATGTGCAGTATACAGGTAATGTAGATAAGAGCTTAGTTCGCAGTATTACGTGGAGCAAAGATAACATGTCATATTTCTTGTTCTTCCAAGTGCCTGTGAAAGCATCTGAAGCAGAGTTTTATAAAGATCATGTAGTACCATTAAATGATATTGATCCAAGTCGTACAGACTTAATCGGTGTAAAAACAATTCGTTAATAAGAAACAGTAATAAGAAACTATAACTATAGCATCATAATTTGGTGAGGCTATACGATATTAGTATTTACTATAAAATAACACATAATAAAAAGAACCTATCTCCTAGATATTAGAGTAATATCTTTGGAGATAGGTTCTTTTAGTGTATGTAATTTACATATATTTTGCTTTTAGGTATTAGTGATTTTATAGCTATCGAATATAAAGTAGCTTTCACTAATAGCATCATTATGGGTATATGTTAATTAGAAGAATACGTAACGGATGATAACGAGAACCGCCAATACGTACATAATCCAGTTAACTTCTTTTGCACGGCCTGCAATGATTTTGAGTAGAGGGTATGCAATAAGACCTGCAGAGATACCGTTAGCGATGCTGTATGTGAACGGCATTAATACGATAACGAGGAATGCAGGGAAGCCTTCTGTCCAATCATCGAAGTCGATGTTGCGAATGGCACCTAACATGAGGGCACCTACGATGATAAGAACAGGAGATGTGGCTGCATTTGGAACCAAGGATACCAATGGAGCCAAGAATAAGCAAATTAGGAAAAGTACGCCTGTTGTGACAGCTGTTAAACCTGTACGGCCGCCAGCCCCTACACCTGCCGCACTTTCAACGAAAGCCGTAATTGTAGAAGTACCGAGTAATGCACCGGCACTAACACCGATAGCATCTACGGTCATGGCTTTACCAAGACCCGGGAATTTACCAGATTTAGGATCTGCGATTTTCGCCTCTGTAGCGGTACCAATCAAAGTGCCCATAGAGTCGAATAATTCTACAAATGTGAAGGAGAAAATAATCGTAATTAAGCCCATGTGAAGAGCACCAGGAATATCTAATTGCAAGAATGCTGCTTTGGAGAAATCAGGAACGGCCAATACGGTGAAGTTCTCAGGCATTGTGGAAAGGCCTGTCGCATAGGAGATGATTGTTGTTACTAAAACGCCGATCAAGAGCGAACCTTGAATTTTGTGAGCCATCAATAAAGCTGTAAAGATGAGGCTAAATAGTGCCAACAATGTTTCACCACTGTGCAAATTACCGAGCGTCAAAAGTGCCTCAGATGCTGGAGGAACTAGATTACCATGTGTCTGTACGACTTGACCCAAGGAGTTTGGAGACAAACTTATGGAGATAGCCATCAAGCCGGATAACTTTAAACCGATGATAGAAATGAAAAGACCAATACCAACGGTAATGGCAATTTTCATGGAGGCTGGGATACCTTCAACGATCATTTGTCGTATTGATGTCAATGTTAATACGAGGAAAACGAGACCAGAAATGAATACCGCACCTAATGCTGTTTGCCAAGATACGCCCATACCGAGAACTACAGTAAAGGAGTAAAATGCCAAGAGGCCAACTCCTGGAGCGAGAGCAATTGGGTAGTTTACGAATAAACCCATAGCAATCGTCACAAGACCCCCACCTAAGGCTGTGGCAATGAGGACCGCATCCTTATCCATACCTGCAAGACTAAGAATGTTTGGCGCCAAGAATAGGATGTACGCCATCGTGATAAACGTAGTGATACCTGCTAAAATTTCTGTTTTAACGGTTGTACCACGTTCACTGAGTTGAAATAATTTATCTAACATTAGATAAAATCCTCCCTATATGAAATTAAAATCATACCTAAATAAAGATATTTCGATATATGTATAGTGTATCATATTTCCCACCATTTTTTGTATGAATTTGTGATATACTATTAATATATTATGAATGATATAGAGGTTAACTTATGAAAATATCTACAAAAGGGCGTTATGCCTTACGGATATTGGCGGATATTGCAGAACATGGGGTAGAAAAAAATGTACCAATTCGTGAGATTGCAGAACGCCAAGGATTTTCCGATAAATATTTAGAGGGGATTGTATCTCGATTATCCTCCGCGGGCCTCGTTAAAAGTGGACGTGGCAAATACGGTGGATATCGTTTGGTGAAAGATCCATCTGAATACAATGTATATGAAATTTTATATGCCGCAGAGGACTCCATTGCTCTCGTGTCTTGTTTAGAAGATGATGTAGAACCGTGTCCTATGTTTAATGACTGCTTGACAGCTCCATTGTGGCAGTATTTACAAGATGAGTTCCGACATGTTATGGAACATGTTTCCTTGCAAGATGTAATGGATCATAAATTTCCTACGGAATAATTGATAGCTCGGAAACTTTAGTTTGAATGATCTTTGAGGATTACTACATTGTATACCTATATTTTAGGTATTTTTTATGGAAAGAGTCGCGTTTCGTATGCGGCTCTTCTTTATATATGAAATTAAAATGTAATAACATCTTATGAATAGTAACATAGATTGAAATCTAAGTAGAATCGTAATTTAAATGGAACTGTAATTAAAAGTGATTTATGTGTATATTAGTTTATCTAAACGATTTTATGCGGAAGGGAGGGTACCATGAGTACAAGTGTATATGATGCTCGAGGTGGCATGCGCAACGTGTGGATTATCACAACTAGTATGACGGTGCTAGCCATATGTTATACAATGATAATTCCTTTTTTGCCAATATATTTATTGGAACTCGGTGTTCCAAAGGATGATGTGGCACTTTGGTCTGGTCTCGTCTTTGGTATTACATTCCTAATCGCTGGCATTATGGCGCCAATTTGGGGCAAAATTGCAGATAATAAAGGGAAAAAGCGGATGGCTTTGCGCGCTGGTTTTGCCATTGCTGTCAGTTATGTTCTCATCGGCATGGTAACGGATCAGTATCAATTGTTAATGGGCCGTGCTTTAGTTGGGTTCGCTAATGGTTTCTATCCTGCAGCGATGACCATGGTCTCCCTCAGTGTGGATGAAAAACAGGTAGGCCGTGCCCTCGGCATATTCCAAACAGGTCTAATTTTAGGTAATGTCGTCGGTCCATTTTTGGGCGGTGCCGTTGAAAGTGTTGTAGGTATGCGCCCTGTATTTTATATATCTGGTATAGCCGTATTCATTGCTACTTTAGCGGTATTGTTTCTTGTAAAAGAACCAAAACTAGAAGTTGAAAATACAACTTCTAAGGAGCAGTCCAAACAGCCGGTAAAAGCTACATCCTTGCGAGAAGATTTTAAGTCGGTTCAAGAACAACCTGTATTAGTAAGACTTTTATGGATTTACTTCTTTATGCAATGTGTCATCATGATGCTACAGCCTATTTTGGCGCTTTATGTAGGTGATATGCAAGGCACTATGGAAGGGGCAGCCATCATTTCAGGTACAATCCTCAGTATCGGTGGTTTAGCCGGTTCCTTAACGACCAATATATGGGTGCGCCTCGGTGAGCGTCGTGGGTACTTTAGAACCATTTCCTACTGTATGCTTGGTAGTGGTGTTGTTCTCTTACTTCAAAGCTTACCAGTAGGTATTTGGTGGTTTGGTGTACTACAAGTGCTAATTGGTTCTTGTATTGTGGGCATCAACCCATCTTTGAGTGCAGCCGTAACTCTTAATACAGAACCAGGCTTTAGAGGTCGCATGTTTGGTATGACGACGACGGCCCAACAATTCGGTTCTATGGTAGGGCCTGTGTTCGCAAGTATTGTATCTACCTACATTGGGATATCCTATGTATTTAGTATTACAGGTTTGTTATTACTCTATATGGGATTCCAATCACGGAAACTATCCGTACAACATGATAAATATAGTGTGTGAATTAGAGTCTAACAAGCTCCTTACTAATATATATTGGTAAGGAGCTTTTACTTTTTTAGGCTATTTTTATAATACGAGGCTTTCAGATACAGACCGTTTATTGGTAAGAGGTCTTAATCTAGGGTATAAGAAAAAGTGATGTTAATCGTTAATCTAAGAATACTGTTTTAGTGCATAATAGTAGGCTTTCATACGTTTTTAGTGAATAGCAATCCAATATGGGCCGATTGATTGCTTTTACAAAAATATTGGTATATAGTTAGTTTAAGGTAAGTCACTAGTCTCACCGTGTGGGACAGAAAGGAGTTATTATGGTCCGTATCGGTCATACTGTACTCGGAGAAAAGGGTACAAAAATATGCGTGCCTATTGTGGGCACAACAATGAAAGAGATTCTGGATGCCACCGCAGTAGCATGTAATACACCGTGTCACATAGTAGAGCTACGCATTGACTATTTCGAGCGGGCCCACTCCATTGATGCTATTATTGAACTATTAATGCTCATCAAGCCACAACTGAAAGGTCGTGGATTGCTCTTTACATGGCGCACAAAAGGTGAAGGTGGGGAAAGAACGATTTCTACACAAGATTACTTTACAATGCTAGAACGTTTGATTCCTACAGGATTGGTGGATGCTATCGATATTGAGCTGTTTTTTGATCAAGATAGAATGCTTAAAACGATAGAGTTTGCTAAGGTTCATGGAATCACTATTATCATGAGTAACCATGATTTCCATTGTACGCCGAGTCGTGAAGTCATTGTAAATCGACTTATTCAAATGAAAGAGTTCTTGGCCGATGTGCCAAAAATTGCCGTTATGCCTCACACAACTGGTGATGTATTGACGCTACTTGAAGCAACGGCTGAAGTGAAAGCTTTGTATCCTTCGGATCCAATTATTACGATGGCAATGGGAGAACTAGGTGCTGTTACACGCACTGCAGGTGCTCTATTTGGAAATGCCATGACCTTTGCCTCTGCTGGTAAAGCATCGGCACCAGGGCAAATCGATGTACATGCTTTAAAACGAATTCTAGATACCATAGATGTAGATGGTGTATTTGACGAACAACAACATAAACGCGTAAAAGTGCATTAAAAAAGTCGGCGAGAGCCGACTTTTTTATATGTTTTGTATTTCTTGTAGTATATTCATTTTTGAAGGGCGGATATAAAAAATATATATGTTATTATTAATGACTTTATATAGAATAAGATATTTTTTGTATGATAATTTTCTGTAATTGGTATTACTATTTACAATAGGATAACGTTCAGGAAAGATAGCTAATGAAGAAATTTTTTGATAAATCAACTTTAATTCTTTTCTAATAAAGGAAGAATCTATAATCTGTTGTTCTAGTGAACTTTTGAGATTTACTATATCAGACTTAGCTGTAGGCGTCATAATTACTGTATACTTCATTTCAGCTCTCCAAATTTATAAATCTTCAAGGAGTTCATTAAAAATTTTTTCCGCAGGTTCACCAATTTCTTTTTCTGCTTGATTTAGCCCTAATTGTATTCTTGTAGTTAAATCTTCTTCAGTCCAGAAATCATTATTAATAGCATCAATCCATTCTGGACGGAGGATAGTAGGTGGAATATCCTTATTAAATTGTATTTGTTTAGATACAAGTGTAACTGTTTGTGACATGGTTAATCCCATTTCTTTTAGAATAGCTGTTGTTAGTGTCTTAACTTTAGGATTGATACGGATGTTAAGAACTCCTGTCTTATCGATTGTATCGAAGGATATTTCTTGATTTTCTTCTCTTGGTGTACCATATGCACCTATATGATCTGAGGCTTTTAATGTAGTTTGTGGTTGTTCATAGGTGCCGTTGTTGAGTGTGCTTGGTGTAGGTGTTTCATCGATAGGTGCCGTTGGTAACGCAATGGCAAACGGAATGCGACGCTCTTTGATGATTTGGCGGAATAGTGCATCTAGCATAGAGGTGTATGATAGACCTTGTGCTTTTAATATGCTAGATACCTCTTGTTTTAAGTCCTCATTGATGCGAACTTGTAGATTTACAGTTTTCATAATGCCTCCTATTTATGGTCGTCACGTTAAGACTATTGCTTATAGAAATTAGTTCATTGTATTTTGATAGTTCCATGGTGAAAGCTATTTTAAATTCTTTATGTAATTACATTGTAATTGCTAAAGTGATTTTCTACCAATATATATAATACATAGGACACATAAAAAAGCAGTAGTTATCTTGAGGATAGCTACTGCTTTTCAGTTTATATCATTGATGTCATGATATGAGTTTTAGTTTTATCTAAGAATACAGATGTAAATGCTCTTACTTCTAAAGATGTAGAAGCCCGTACTTATATAGAGGAAAGAATCTTATAAATACCGTTATATAAACTCTTACAATAAGTTTGCTTCAAAGTCTTCTAGTATAGCCGCCACTGTTTCTGGTGCATTGCGATTATGTTCTACGATGCATTGTGCAAAGCTTTCATACATTGGAGTGCGAGTTTCTTCGAGTTCACGTAAGCGTTCTATGCCGCCACCGGATAGAACACGACCTGAAGTAGATAGTTTTTCTACAGGTTGCGTTAATTGGTAAATACGACCATTTTGGCGTAGGTGTGCATAGTTTTTAGGTACTGTTACACAGCCGCCACCAGTGGAGATGACAAGGCCAGTTTCTGTGCCTAATTTTGCAATCATATCCGCTTCTTTTTCACGGAACGCAGCTTCCCCTTGTTCCGTAATATATGTGGAGATATTACCGATTTCTTTTGCTAGCTCTTGATCGACATCAATACAAGTACGGCCCATCTCTTTGCCGATTGTCTTGCCTACAGTTGTTTTCCCAACACCAGGCATACCGATGAGGATGATATTTTCCTTTTCACGGCGCATATCTCGCAAGATTTGCTCGATTTCGTTGGTGCCAAAGCTTTCACCTTGGAAATGATTAGCCGCCTCAACGCCTTGTGCCACGAGGAAAGGTAGACCATCACAATGAGGAATATCCATCATTTCTGCTTGTAAAAGCAAAACGGTACGGCGCGGATTGTAGATGAGATCCACAACGCCTTCTAATTTAGCAAATTGCATAATATCTATCAGGCTAGCCGGATTATGCGGATACATACCAATAGGCGTGCAGTTAATAATAATTTGCGCTGTTTCGTAGTAATTAGGTGCATCAGTATAGAGCGGAGCTGTTTTACGAGATAGATGCGTGATGCTCTTAGCACCTAGATCTTCAAGAGCCACGTGAACGGTAGCAGAAGATGCGCCATCGCCAAGAATGATGCATTCTTTACCAGATACATAGATCCCAGCGTGTTTTAGGGTGAATACAAATCCATCGTAGTCTGTATTGTAACCATGCCATTTGCCGTCTTTACGGACCATCGTGTTTACACAGCCAATGCGTTCCGCGCGAGGGTCAACTACATCGCAAGCCTCAAGGGCATTAACCTTGTAAGGAAAGGTAATATTAATACCTTGTAATTCTGGATTTGCGAAGAACTCTTGCAGTTGGCTCGGTTCTCGTTCAAATAATTCATAATTAGTATTTCCCAAAGCATTGTGGATGCGTGGGGAAAAGCTATGGCCCAACGTACGGCCAAGTAAACCAAATTTCATAGGACCTCCTAGGTCAATATACACAAAATGGCTAATAGGCTGTCACCTATTAGCCATTGGAGTTTTAAAACTATATCCATTGTACTATATATGCCATTAATAAGCACTACTATAGAGGAAAATATTAATTTTCAGGATAATTACCGAGCAAACGGAATTTATCTTGCGATGCGTGGAGTTCTGCCAACACGGAGAGTACTTTTGGATCTGCTAAGGATGCTTCCAAATCAAGGTAGAACAAGAATTCAAAGTTATGTCCTACGATAGGGCGGGACTCAAGTTTTGTAAGGTTTACACCGATGTTAGCAAATTTGGTGAGCAATGTACCAAGGCCACCAGGTGCATGACTTGCAGTGGTTACAACAGAGATTTTATTGGCTCCTGGGTATACGTGGAAGTCCTTACTAATACAGATAAAGCGCGTATAGTTGTTGTCGCTATTTTGGATGTTTCTTAGCAATGGAGACAAATTATATAGGTCTGCACATTGAGGTGCTGCGATAGCTGCCACACCTGGGTCATCACTAGCCGCTACGAGCTGTGCAGCTCGAGCCGTGTTGTCATAGGAGCGTAATTCTACGCCTTCCAACTTATCTAGGAAGTGACTGCATTGGCCTAATGCTTGAGGGTGGGAAATTATGGTATGAATATCTTCTAGTTTTGTTCCTTTTTTCACGAGCAAGTCGTGAGATATCCAAAGACGCGTACCGCGAACGATATAGCATTTGCGCTCTTCTAAGAGGTCATATACTTCTTTTACAGAACCATTGGAGCTGTTTTCAATAGGCAATACACCGAATTGACATTCCCCTGACTCTACGGCATCGAATACGGCACGGAAACCCGTTACATAATGGATTTGGCTGAGAGGTAATAATTTATCACACGCCATTTGAGCATTGCTACCGAATACGCCGGCGCAAGCTACACTGCCCCGTTGAGGTGGCAAAGTAGGGGATTGCTCGATGGCTTTTTTCATTTTTAAAGTGAATTCATTGTCTTGGAATAGTTGCTCAGATTGGTATGTACGACTCAAGCTAAATAATGCTTCAAAAAAGCGGCGTGCATATAGATCGAGGTCCGGACCTGCATCTTTTGTTACCTTGTCGAGAATGTCGCGCTCTCGTTTGGCATCGTAAATGGCCTTATTCATTTCTTTTTTTGCAGCCGCTACGTCCTTGGAGAGTTCCATGCGCTCTTTGAAGAGGGCGAGCATTTGGTCGTTTATGTCGTTAATCTTAACGCGTACTTCATCTAAGTTCATGGTCAATATCTCCTAAGAAATCAAGAATGACAAGGGCCGTAACGGCTTCGATAACAGGTACAGCACGAAGCGCTACACATGGGTCGTGACGACCTTTAATGGTGAGTAAGGTGTCCTCTTTTTGTGAAAGAGACACAGAATGTTGTTCCTTATAAATGGATGGAGTAGGCTTGATGCCCACTTGCATAACGAGAGGCAAGCCGTTGGTGATACCGCCTTGAATGCCACCGCTATTATTGGTAGTTGTTGTGATTATATCGCCGTCCATGGTAAAAGCATCGTTCACCTCTGATCCAAGGCGAGAACACATGTCGAAGCCACCCCCAAAGGACACGCCTTTGATGGCAGGTACGCCAAAGATCACGCGAGCTAATCGGTTCTCGATGCCATCAAAGTTTGGATTGCCTAAACCAACTGGCAATCCTGTAGCGATAACCTCTACGATACCACCGGTAGAGTCGCCGTCTTTTTTTAGTTTCATGACCAAGTTTTCTACTTCAGAGCGCTTGTCTGCATCGACCATAGCGATAGTTTCGGTAGCTATTTTGGCAAGTGCTTTCATATCTGGATGAACCATATCGATAGGAGTATCTTGGATTGTACCAACTTGTTTTAAATGGCCGTGAATTTCGATACCTTTTTCACGCAATAACTGTAGTGCAATGCCACCAGCTACGCAAAGAGGTGCTGTAAGACGTGCCGAGAAGTGGCCGCCACCTCGCATATCTACCTTGTCACCATAGCGCATGCGAGCCGTAAAGTCCGCATGAGATGGGCGAGGAATGTCGCGCAAGTTATTGTAATCACCGGAGTGCTGCGATGTATTGCGAATCATAAAAGCTAATGGAGATCCACTGAGCATGCCATCTACCATACCTGATAAGAATTCAGGTATATCGGCTTCTTTACGTTGCGTTTGTAATTGGTTTTGACCTGGCGCACGGCGCTTTAAGAAGGCTTGTAGCTCGTCGATGTCGATGGTATGTCCACAAGGGAGGCCTTCCACGATACCACCGATGGCGTACCCATGAGACGCGCCAAAGGTAGCTACTTGTATAGTTTTACCGAAATTAGATGCCATTATATTAACTCCTACTTATAGTATGTATGACTAGTATTCTTATCTATTGAAACGCATTAGCTGTGACTAGGACGCTATACTTGCTGTGCATTGCCACCTAGCATGTTCCAGTCCTCGAAAAAGTCAGGATAGGATTTTGTAATAGCTTCGCTATCTTGTAAGATGACAGGGGTTTCACTAATGAGAGCCATCAATGTGCCTGCCATAACGAGGCGATGGTCGTTAACACAATCACCTTGTCCTCCTTTTAGTATACCACTACCGATGATATATAGGTCATCACCATCTTCGCGAACCGTGCCTCCTAAATCTCTGACGAGATTAGCAACGGCTTCGAGGCGATCTGATTCTTTTAACCGTAGGCGAGCACCATTAACAAAGGAGCTTTCACCTTGGATAGAGCAAGCGAGGGCTGCCATAACTGGCAACATATCGGGCATTTGCTCGAGGTCGGCATGGATTGGCTTACTAGCGCGACCTGATACAGTGATATTCATGCCATCCCATGTAATAGTGCACCCTGCGGATTCGATGACCTGCATGATGCGGCGGTCAGCTTGTACAGAATTCTTGTTCATACCCGTAATGGTAATAGCTTGGCCTGTCATAGCGGCAGCAACCATCCAAATCGCTGTATTAGACCAATCCCCTTCGATTTGGTAATCGTTCTGTCCTTTGAAAGTAGCATTAGCCGCTACCGTAAAGGATTCTTGGACTGTGTCAGCGGCAGGTATATGGTCGACTGTTACGCCGAAGTCTGCCATCGTTGTAGTTGTCAATGTGACATAGTCGCTAGATTGAAGTGGTGTCGTAGATATAATTGTAGCGCCTTCACATTGTGGAGCTGCTAACAATAATCCAGAGAAAAACTGGCTACTCACATCGCCAACCATACAGAACTCTCCACCTTGGAGACGACCTGTCATGGTGAATGGTGGTTTATCTTGGGAGAATGTTACGCCGTGAGCTTTTATTTCACCGAGCATGGGCTCTAAAGGACGATCTGGTAAACGCCCTTTCGCATCCACAGCTACCACATTACAAATGGAGGCCGCCACAGGCAATAAGAGGCGCAATGTAGTCCCTGATTCGTGCGGTACTACATTGCCCTTTGTAGGTACAGGACCAGGTGTAACAGTGACAACTTTATTTTCATACACAACATGTGCTCCTAAGCCTCGTAAGGAGTCCATAGTTGCATTGATGTCTTTAGAGGTGCGGCTCAGTAGTATGGTAGATGACGAGTTTGCGAGAGCTGCGCAAATCAGCGCACGGTGTGCATGAGCTTTTGCAGGGATGGACGCGATAGTCCCTGTAGGGATGGCGTTCGTTACAGAATGCATATAAATCTCCTTAATCTAAATAGGTAGCAAGTTCCTCGTGCGTTATTACCTTGAGTTCGCTGTGACCATAGCTAGTAGGTACTACGATTTTAATGGTTGCTCCTTCGCTTTTTTTGTCGTGCTTAGCGGCAGCTAGAATCTCTTTTTTGCTTATCGTTGTTGTGGTTGGCAAATCGTGTGCTTTGATGAGGGCCTTTAATTTCTCTAAAGCCTCCGTATCTAATTCTCCATGTTTGACAGCACCTTGTGCCATGAGGACCATGCCAATGGCAACGGCATAGCCATGATGCACTTCAAAGTGGCTCGCTTTTTCAATACCGTGACCAAAGGTATGACCCAGGTTTAGGAGAGCACGTACGCCAGACTCGCGTTCGTCTTGTTCCACGATATCCGCTTTTGCTTGTACGCAGCGGGCAATAACGCCACTTACACTACTGCGATGTTTAATTAGTGGTCTGTTCTCGAGTTGAGTGAGTAAACCCGGTACGTCGAGGAAACCGTATTTGATAATTTCACCGCACCCATTAATCCATTCCATTTCAGGTAATGTATTGAGTGTAGCTGGATCACAGAGGACAAGGATAGGTTGTTTGAAAGCGCCCCATAGGTTTTTGCCGGCTTCGAGATTGACCGCTGTTTTACCACCTACAGAGGAGTCTACTGCGGCTAATAGGGATGTAGGAACTTGAACATAGTCGATACCACGTAAATAGGTCGCTGCCGCAAATCCTGCCATATCGCCTACAACACCGCCGCCAAGGGCGATGAGCAAGTCTTTGCGAGTCAATGATTGGGCCGCCATGTATTCTACTAAATCGATGAGTTGATGAGCATTTTTGGAGCTTTCACCAGCAGGGAAAACATAATCACAAACAGCATAACCCGCATGTTCCATATTAGCTTTCACAGAGTCCAAATAGTGAGGCGTCACGTTGCTATCGCTGACGATGATAACACGGCAATTTGGTTTTAATGGTTTAATATAATCGGTGATGCGTTGTAAAGCGCCTTCCTCGATGACAACATCATACGGTGTAGATGCATTAATATGGATGCGAGTCATAACGGTTCCTTTCTTAAAAGAATAAGCTAGTATCTATTATAACGGATACTAGCTTATTTGTGTGATATGTAAGATTATTTAGTGCATTCTACCAATGCTTGGCGTAACGCGTTAATTTCTTTCATAAGGCTAGTGAATTGGTCTGGACGTAATGCTTGCGGACCGTCGCACAATGCTTTGGCTGGATCGTTGTGAACTTCAATCATAAGGCCGTCTGCACCGCCGCCTACGGATGCAAGTGAAAGCGGACGAACCATGCGGCTCATACCTGCTGCGTGGCTAGGGTCCATGATAATTGGCAAGTGAGATAATTCATGCATCATAGGAATTGCTGTTACATCTAAGGTATTGCGAGTCTTTGTTTCGAATGTGCGGATACCGCGCTCGCATAATACAATTTGTTCATTGCCTTCGGACATGATGTACTCAGCAGCCATCAACCATTCTTCGTATGTTGCAGATAAACCACGTTTTAAAAGAACTGGTTTATTTAATTTGCCCACTTCTTTTAAAAGCGTGAAGTTTTGCATGTTACGAGCACCGATTTGAAGCATATCTACATTATCAAAGTATTGTAATTGGGAGATATCCATAACCTCAGAAACAATAGGAAGACCTGTTTCTTTTTTAGCAAGCTCTAATAACTCTAAGCCTTCTGGGCCCATGCCTTGGAAGGAGTATGGGGATGTACGAGGTTTGAAAGCGCCGCCACGAAGGATTGTAGCACCAGCTTCTTTACATGCTTTAGCAGTGGCTAATACTTGTTCAGGTGTTTCCACAGAGCAAGGACCGGCCATTACTGCGAAGTGGCCACCACCGATAAGTGCACCACCTACATTGATTACAGAATCATCGGGATGGAACTTGCGGTTTGCTTTTTTGTATGGCTCTTGAATGCGAGTTACTTTATCTACGAAATCTAGGGACTCGATTTGACGCGCATCAAGAGATGCAGTATCACCAATCAGACCTAGAATATTGTATCGTGTTCCTTCTACTGGGTGGATAACAAATCCTTGAGCCTCTAATTCACTGCGTAAACGAGATACTTCTTCCGCTGCTGCATTTTGTTTCAATGTAATAATCATGATAATTCCTCCTTGTAACTACAGTGAATAGTTGGGCTGACCATACGGATAGCAAACAAAAAGGGCTACCCGTAATCTAATACGGGTAGCCCTTTTACTATTCTAAGCAACTAATGTTGAATAATCCTTTATTAGCGCATCACAAATAGTTCCTTACCCGTACGTTGGATAAAGAACCAATAAAAGTATTGCTTTGCTGTGAGGCTAATTTGGTTAGTCATCTTTGGTTGCTCCTTTCTAAAATGTTGGGTATAGTATAAACCCAAATGATAAAATTATGCAATACCTAAAAGTGAATTTCATGGAAGTTTTAAAATATTTTTGATGTGGGAATTAATAGGAACTGAGGTGCTTTGTGGTATTAATCGTATTTTTGATATAATAAAAACAAGAAGTTTTCATTGTTTATAGAGTATTTCGTAATACGCCTAAATCAATTCTTATAAATATGCTTATAATCAGAAAGGGCACCTATGATTATTCAAATCTTAGATCATATAACAGAGGAAATAAAACAAATTCGTGTCGATGTATTTATAAAAGAACAAGGGTTTGAAGACGAGTTTGATGAAATCGATGAGACTGCAAAGTTTGTGCTCTTATCCATTGATGGTAAAGCGGCTGGTACGTGTCGATATTTTCCCAGTGACACAGCTGGAGATGCACATATTGGGCGTATGGCGGTACGCAAGTTGTATCGTGGACAACATTTAGGTACTAAGATCATGATGGCCGCCGAAAATGCTATTCGTCGTGACGGCTTTAAGACGTGCTCCTTGTCAGCGCAAGTACAGGCCAAACCATTCTATGAATCCCTTGGATATCGTGCTGAAGGGGACGAATACCTTGATGAAGGCTGTCCGCATGTGATGATGCGGAAAGTATTATAAGCCGTTCAATAGTGTTGTATAATAAGAATTGATGGATATATTATTATTGTACATAGTATTTTATAAGTAAATTGATATATCTTTTTGAGAGGTGAGAGTTTATGAAACTAGCAGAAGCATTACAAGAACGATCTGATTTAAATTATAAAATAAGCGATTTAGAGCTTCGCTTAACTCAAAATAGTTTAGTGCAAGAAGGGGAAGTACCGAATGAGAACCCTGAAGAACTTTTGAAAACATTAGAACAATGTGTAAATAGACTTCAAAAATTAATTGCAGATATTAATTTAACAAATTGCAAAACTATTATAGAAGGTCGATCTATTACTGAAATCATTGCCGAAAAAGATTGCGCTGCTTTGCGCCTAACTGCTTATCGAACTTTGGCATCTAGCGCAGGAAGTATCAATTTCCGTGCGAGAGGGTCTGAGATTAAGCTAATGCCGACTGTGAATGTGGCAGACATCCAAAAAGAAGCTGATCATATCGCAAAACAAGTACGTTTATTAGACAATCTATTGCAGTCTGCTAACTGGACAACTGAATTGATTGAAAGCTGATAATAGTTGGTAGTTTGAAACAGGGTGGACACAAAAACTTTTGCTTTTACCAAGCTTATTATGAATACATTCATGGGGCGAATGAAAATCTACGGTGTAGGCCTATTTGCGCACAAATGTATTGATATAATTTACAATGTATAACCATGTGTCAACTGTAAAACGAGGGTGGCGTTTGGGGACTATATTTCTAGCAACATATACACTGATATGATAGTTTTTTGTTTTTTAGAGATAAATAGGAGAGAGCTGTTTAAATTTGCAGCAATTCCTCATAACTAAGGTTTAAATAATCATGAAAAAAGAGCTGATAGCGTTATAGCTATTAGCTCTTTTCTATTGGCTCGTATGTCCTTAGATATTGTATTTTATAACGTCTATTATTCTAAATCGTCAAAATCAAATGCCGCTGCTTTTGTATAGTTTGTAACTTTAGCTTCGAAGAAGTCAGTTTTTGTGCTATTCAAGTTAGAAAAGCTTTCGATCCACTCCATTGGATTATCCTTGATTTCAGGATATAAATGAGGTAAGCCGATTGCTTCTAAGCGGATATTGGCAAGGTATTTGATGTAGCGCTCGATAAGAACGTTGTTAAGGCCGAGGATTTTATCGTCGGTGATGTATTGACCCCAAGCGATTTCGTTTTCTGTACCTTGACGAATCATGTCCGTAATTTTCGCCTCTAATTCAGGTGTAAATAAATCAGGGCGTTCACGGCGTAACTCACGGATGATGTTTTGGAACAATACAAGGTGAGTTACTTCATCGCGATTGATATATTTGAAGATAGTGGATGTAGCTGTCATCTTGCCTTGACGTGCCAAAGTGTAGAAGAAGCTAAAGCCAGAGTAGAAGTAGATGCCTTCTAAGATATAGTTAGCGATGATTGTATGAATGAGATTTGCTTCGCTAGGCTCATCACTGAAACGTTGGTATGCATCGGCGATGAAACGGTTACGTTCAAGCAATGTTTTATCTGTACGCCATTCATCATAGATTTTGTCACGTGTAATAGGATTTGTTACAGTGTCCAAAATGTAGGAATAACTTTGAGCGTGAATTTCTTCTTGGAATGCTTGGATATTCAATAAGGATGCCACTTCAGATGCTGTAATATAGCGGCTCAAATTAGGCAAGTTTTCAGATTGAATGGAATCAAGGAAGTTCAAGAACGCAATAATTTTATCAAAGGCACGACGTTCATAATCTGTTAAATATGGGAATTGTTTAACGTCTTCGTTCAAGGAAATTTCTTCCGGAATCCAGAAGTTGTTGAGCATCGTACGGTACATTTGGTTTGCCCAGTCGTACTTGATACGATTCCACTCGCGAAGGTTCGTGGTATTACCGCCAATCATAGATTGCGTGCCACGGTCACCATTTTCGTTGAAAATCAGTTTTTTATCCATAGTAGGACTCCTTTATACGATGATGCGACCTATACTGCTATAGGTCGTCATCAGATTTACATTGTTCGTGAAAGCATCTTTCCCGAGTTTAGTGCTCTCTAGTTATAGAGCATATTTTTTGTAAACTATGGCAATGATATCTTTAACTTTTACCATAGCTTAAATTGCATTATAGAATGTAGCGTGTATCTATCCTATATTAGGAGGAACAGCTTGTGCATTCATCCATTTCAAGGGATTGATTGCGGATGTAGTAGATTGTTTTAATCCCTTGTTTGTAGGCTTCTACGTAAAGGTCAAGAATTTCTTTTGCTTTCATTTGAGGCGTGATATACAAGTTGAAAGATTGTGCTTGGTCAATATGACGTTGACGTACGCCACAAGCTTTGATGGACCATTGTTGGTCGATTGTATGTGCCTCTTTGTATAGCCAGAATGTTTTGTCGTTCAAATCTGGTGCCGTTTTTGGTGTGAAAGAACCTTTCTTCTCTTCGATGAAGAATTTTTTGAAGATAGGGTCGATACCAGCTGTTGTATTAGCGATGTTGGATGTAGAACCTGTAGGAGCTACGGCCATCAAGTAACCGTTGCGGATACCGTATTTTGCAACGTCCGCAGCCAATTGTTTCCAACGATCAGATGTGTAACCACGACGTGTGAAGTATTCACCAGTTTCCCATTCGGAACCTTTGAATGCTGGGTACGCGCCTTTTTCTTTTGCAAGCTCCATAGAAGCTTTAATCGCATAGAATGCAATGTTTTCAAATAATTTGTCCGCTACTTCGATGTGTTCATCAGATTCCCATTGGATATCATGGTTTACAAGGTAGTGGTGATAACCAGACGTACCAAGACCGATAGCGCGGTATTTATCAGAAGTCATGCGAGACTCTGGTACTGGTGCTTGGTTGATGGAGATAACATTGTCTAACATACGAATTTGAAGGGCAATGTTTTCTTCCAACTCTTCGTCTGTAATACGGCCAAGACTGATAGAGTTCAAGTTACATGTAACCATGTCGCCTGTATTTGTTTTAGTAGTAATTGTACCGTCTTCGTTGATGATTTCTTCAGCAAGATTAGTGAAGCCAACGTTTTGTGCGATTTCGTGACACAAGTTGGACGCGTAAATCATACCTGCATGTTTGTTAGGATTTGCAGCGTTTACAGTGTCGCGGAAGAAGATAAATGGCGTACCAGTTTCAACAGCGGAGCGCATGATTTTTTTCATCATGTCCAACGCTGGCACTTCGATGCCGTGTAAATTAGGATCTTGTTCACATTCGATATAGCGTTTCGTGAACTCTTTTTCGTCCTCTGTATCAAAGTAGTCCTCTAAAGAGTAGCCTTTTACAGCTAAAATTTCATGAGGGTCGAAGAGGGTGAAGTTTTCACGAGCTAACATACGTTCCATGAAGATGTTTGGAACGGAAATAGCAGGGAATATATCGTGCGCTTTACGGCGGTCATCACCGTTATTTGTACGAAGTTCTACGAATTCGTAGAAGTCTTTGTGCCAAATATCAAGCGTTACTGTAGCGCCGCCCTTACGTTTACCCAATTGGTCTACCGCAACGGCTGTATCGTTGTACAAGCGGATCCAAGGAATAACGCCGCCAGAGGAGTTTTTAAAACCGCGGATATCGGAGTTCAATGCACGAACTTTACCAAGGTAGATACCAAGAGCACCACCGTGTTTAGATACGCGAGAGAACTTGCTATTTACGTCGTAGATAGACCATAAATTGTCGTCTACACCAGAGATAAAGCAAGAGGACAATTGGTGGAATGGTGTACCAGCATTTGCCAAAGTAGGTGTAGCTGTCGTCATTTTTAATTGGCTCATCAAATCGTAGAATTTCTTAGCGTATTTTACTTTATTTTCCCCTTCTACAAGAGCCAAATGCATTGCGATAGCCATGAAACGTTCTTGCGGTAATTCAAAGATTTCTTTGTTGAAGCCTTTTACTAAGTAACGGTCAGCCAATAATTTGAGACCTTCATAGTTGAAGAGATAGTCGCGCTTAGGTTTGATGTAATCGCCTAATTCTTGTAATTCGTCAGCGGTGTATTCTGTAACGAAGAAGTCTGCGTATTTTTTCTCTTCTACAAGCATGTTTACAAGATTTGGAAAGTTGCCGTAGCCAAATGCTTTGTAACGACGAGTAATAGCGGCTTCTTTATAGAGATCGAACAAGAATAGGCGGGCTGCTACGAACTGCCAATCTTGGTTCATTTTATTAACTTGGTTGCCGAAGCCGTCGTCTTTTTTAGATATAACTTTTTCGATGGCTGTTTGGACTAAAGTTTTTTGAATTTCTTTAGTGGTCATGCCATCAACGAATTGCAACTTCGCATCCATTTCCAATTCTAGTGGATCACAAGAATCTAACCCCAAACATGCGAAGGCTATCATTCGTTTCGTTTTTTCAACGGACAACGGCTCGAAATGGCCATCCCGTTTCTTGATCATAATCTCCATTACTGTTCCCCTTGAGAGCAAAAAGTCATAAAACTGTTAATATAGTCGTATAAGCATATATAAGATTAGAATGAATTATATAAATTATCTTTAAGTTGAGTCTAATCAGAAAAATAAGAAAACTACTATATATGGTAGTTTTCTTATCTAGCTTATACATTATGTTACGATTATAGCGAAAAATTTCTATATAATCAATATTGACATTTGTAAAATTTTTAATATAGTTTCGCAAAAAATGTTGATATGGTTAAAGATGCCTTAAATTACTAGCTTTCATAATTAATTATATAATACGCTAAAAATAATTCTTCGTGCACTGTCTTGATATGCGTAGTAGGAGTGGATTAAGAGTTTGTATCCCGTGCCTTCTATAATGACTGAATCTGAAGCCGTTTTTGGAACAGTGAGAAATTTTTCATATATATGATGAACTTCGGTCACGCCATTGGGGCGGGATACCTCTAAATCAAGACCTTCATTGATGAATCTAAAGTTGATAGATTCATAGGATGCTGTTGGTATGTCAGCTGTATTATCAGCAGGCTCACGTACTTCTAATTCGATGTTAGAAATGAATTTATTATATCCTACAAGCGAAATAACATGAGGTTCTTCAACGGCCGTAAAGCTGATAAACTGAATATTTCGTTCCTTATATATTTCCGTTGCTCCTAGTTTTGAAGAATCCCCCTGTATAATCGTCCTGCCATAGTCTGTAAAATCAGGGTTAAATGTTTCTGTAATAGGCAAGTATACGTGCCATTGACCGTCAATTTTTGTATAGTTTGTAAACTCTCGATGGGATGTGTAACCGATAAAAGGCATTAAAAGGACTGCACCTAGGGCGAGTGCCATAATCGTTGTATGGATCGATGGAGTCAAACGCTTTACAAAGGAATATACGTTATGTGCTAAGAAGATTAGATTGAATGCGGCTACGTAAATCGTATTGAGCCAGAGTACAGGCTCATTTATTACGCGTTTGCCAATCAGGATTAGGCACAATATTGTAATCGTAATAAATAAGAAACATAGGATCCTTTGTGTCTTGCTGCTTTCACTAGATCTGAAACTAACCAAGTAAAATAGATAGAAAATGGCTACATACGGATAATATGTATAAAGGAACCGCGCATCTTCGCGGAGGCCTAAGAGAATCAATACCAAGTAGATATTAGCTAGAATACCTGTAATGATGGAAGCCTTTGGTAGTATGATTCCAAAAACAACATTATAGAATGTATTTGGTTCTGGTGGTCCATCAGGCTCCTCTTTGTAAGTGCACAGCATGGACATACAGATAAATATATTAATAGCGGCTAATACTTTAAAGATTAGATCATCAAAGGTAAATGTTTTGTTCAGAATGATGAAGAAAAACCATAGAGTCATGATTATGACGACATTATACAGTGTTGATGTAACAATGGTAATACCAATCCGTTTCAGGCGATTGATGATTTCGCCAATGTAGTATTCTCCAGGCGATGTAAAATATAGAGCAATCATAGAGTACAGCCATAGATATGATATGTTTTCTGTGGCTAGCTCGATGCCTCGTATGTGATGGTACGTTTCATGAATCGTATATAGACCAACGCTGATGCCTATGCTTAATAATGTATATACTATGGAGTACTTTCGATCTCGTGTTATATATGATTGTAGTATGACGATGAAGAAATACAGCCCATAGAACCAAAGGTCTATATCGGCAAACCAATCTTGCTCTAGATAAAACGGTGTACATGAAAATACGGCAATTAATGCTAGTAATATAGGTGACTGTGTAGATAGGTCCCGCAGCGAAGACCATAAATGTGTAATTGCAAATTTCATAGATTCTCTCCCTCTATAAAAATAAATGACCCCTCTTATATGTAGTATACATGTTTTCTAGTGAAAGTCCTATGAGGTTTTACAGGCGTCTGAATATACATTACAATAACATTAAGAGCTAGTATTTATAGAAAAGAGGTCGTTCACATGGAGTTCTCTTATTTTTTACCAGTACATATCCAATTTGGTTGGGATAAAGTCGATAGTGTTGCTGATTTTGCTAAGCCTTATGGCAATAAAGCGCTAATCGTAACAGGGCGGACAAGTGCCAAAAAATCTGGACTATATGACCGTGTGACAGCAAAACTTGATGCGGCACATATTGAACATGTGTTGTTTGATCAAGTGGATGCCAATCCCTTAACGACGACTGCATTGGACGGCGCTGCTTTAGCTAAATCTGAAAGCTGTGATATGGTCGTTGCCATTGGTGGCGGCTCTATCATGGACTGTGCAAAAGGCATTGCATTTATGGCCGTTAACGAAGGTGATATTAATGACTATATCTTTAACCGTAAAATCAGTGATAAGGCGTTGCCTCTTATTGTAATTCCTACAACCTGTGGCACCGGCTCTGAAGGCAATGGTTTCGGGGTGCTTACCAATCCTGAAACGGGAGACAAGAAATCCTTGCGATGTAATGCCATCGTACCAAAAGTATCCATCGTAGATCCCGCAGTGATGGGCACAATGCCGCCCCATGTATTGGCATCTGTGGGCTTTGATGCACTCTGTCATAATATCGAGGCGTATACCTCTAAAACGGCACAACCTTTTACGGATGCATTAGCTCATTATGCGGTAACCTTATTAGCACAATATCTTGTGCCACTATATAAACATGTGAAAGCAATGGCTGAAGGTAAATCAGCTGTTCTCAACGAAACTCAACTTACAAAAGCTTGGGAGTCCGTTACATTGGCTAGCACAATTGGAGGCATGGTTATTAATACTGCCGGTGTAACACTTGCTCATGGCATGGAACATCCTGCTAGTGGGCTTAAGGATATTACCCACGGTGTAGGCCTTGCCGTTATTGAACCTGTTGCAGTGGAATATACATGGAGTGCAAACCCTGATAAGTTTGGTGCCTTAGCTCGTATATTCAACCATGGAGATGGCTCCGAACTAGGTGAAGCATTACGTTTGATTGTACATGACCTGGATCTTACCACGAACCTTACAGAACTAGGCTTAACGAAAAAAGACATTCCTTGGCTCGTCGATAACGTATACGTTGTAGCTACCGGGAATATTGCTAATACAGTGGCCGACGTGAGTCGGGAAGATATAGAAATGTTGTATAAGAAAATGTTCTAAGTATTGTCATGATAGGAGAGAGTTTTGTTTCAAGGATTTTATGGCCTATTAACGGTTATGCTATGTATGTTGTTTGCAGTTGTGGCAACCCTATTTAATATAGCGCCTATTACATACATGGTTTTTGGTATAGCTATAGTATTGAGTGTGTTACTGCAATATGGTCGCTTTAAGAAACGAACTATATCTGAAAGAGCCTATAATCGATTGGCTTGTGGTTTGTTTGTTGTCATAACCCTTTGTATATCTTGGCTCGTAGCTGATTGGCTTAAATATGATACTCAAACGACTCGTGATCAAACTGATGGTTTTGAGTTTAGTACGATGGATTGGAAACGTGGTTGGCCTGATAGTGATGAATTACCAGAAGGATTAAAGCGTCCTAGTGTACTTCCAGAAGGGATTATTAGAGCCTCAGCATCTGGTGATGACTTAGCTTGGGCGGGTGCATATCCTACGAAATATACCGTTTTAGAAGGGGACCCTGCAGTTATTGCACAGTATGAGAAAATTGCAAAGGCACAAGCTACTTATCAAGTACAAATCGATAAGCATGGTGTTTTACGTGATTTAAAAACGGGAGAACGAAAAACGTCAATATCTCATCCGAGTGAATATAATATTATTGAAAGTATAAATGAAGAGCCAATAAATCTACCTAAGCGAGATTTTGTTGAATGGTTGCGCTTTGCACCTAGAAAAGAAACAAAAACGGTGGTTAATCAAAGTACTAGCTCCGTTCGTAATCATAGACTATATGTATTTGTAGATAATGGTGATATAAAAAGGCCTCATTTTGTAGAACTGTTAATCAATGATGATGGGACTCGAGCTGTGTTTTATCAGTCGAATTAAAATACTTAAGACTTTTACAAATTCGATTGTGGAGAGTGTATATGCGACAGTGTTTAATGTATTTAAAGAATTTGTTTACTGAGCCTCCATATAGAAAAAGTATATGGTTCTTTATAATTCTTTGGGTACTAACATTTTTGTTTTCGGATGAGATATCATATTCTGGGTTATACTATCTGATTTTGTTAGTAGCTACGATTGTGTTATTGTTTGAAAAATGTGGAGTAATCGATAGTGAGAAAGCTATACGAAAAAGATTTTTAACATATTTTTATGTAATCTTTTTTCTGTGTATGCTTCCCACATTAGCTGTTAATTTAGCATTTTCTGCTATAGGGGTATCTCATTATGATACAAAACAGTGGCACTCTACATGGCCCTCATCTAAAGCGGGGTATATTCCGGCTCCATTACAAACACCTAAGTCTTTACCAGAGAGCTTGAAAGTGGTTTCTTCTGCTGAGGTAATTGGATTGGGTGGGAGTTATAGTTGCTTGGTATTAGATGGTGATGAAGCTACTATTTCACAGTATGAGGAAACTGTTAAATCTCATGCTTGGTATTCGTTTGTAAATGGCAGGAAAAATGATAGTACCTTTAAAGCACTTAATTCATTTACATATCCAAAGGATAGAAATTTATTAGTTAGTGACGTGAATGAATATTATGAGATTATTACCGTTCAACGACAAAACTGGAAATTATTTCCCTGGGTAATTGATGGTACACAGAGTATCGGTGATGATCCTAAGGAAGATTATTATTATAGTACTCGGATATCAGCTGAGAAATATATAGTATATGTTGTTTACCATAACTTTGATCATGATCAGCCTAGAGTCATTTACTTTATGTTTAATCCAGAGCGAACGCGAATGATTACTGTAGATATAGATATGTATCATTAGTTTTTATTAGAATGTCTATAAAAAATTGAAATAATACTTGAATATATTATAATGTGTTCAAATATTGGAATTGACAATTTTAAATCATATCTCTATAATGTGAATTAAAGAGAGACTCGGATATTCACTGTCCCAGCCCTAGGGCTGGGATTTCTTTTTTTAGTCTCTAGTAGTTTAGTTTGTAGAGAGGTGTTATTATGACAGATCAAAACGACAAGAATGTGGATGTCTTAGCGCAAGAGATTACCTTAAAAAGTCGTGGTCAAGGTAAATTGCGCCAGTTCATTTTATGGATGGGGGCACTCATCATTGGTGCTATCTTAGGATGGCAACATATTCCGGCTTTAAATGAGCTCTTTAATTTTATTGCAGCGATCTTTACCCGTTTGTTTCAATTTATCGCAATTCCAACCGTATCCTTAGCAGTAATTACTACATTATCCATGCTAGGTGCTAAAAAGGATACAGGTCGTATCTTTGGTCATGCCGTAGTGTATACTTTGCTAACCACGATTTGTGCGGCGGCTGTAGGACTTGGCTTATACCTTTGGATTGCACCAGGCAACTTGCCAATTGATGTAATCGGTGCTGGCGCATCTCAAGTACCAGAAAAACTCGGTACCGTTACCTATTACGATCATTTCTTATCCGTTATTCCAAACAATATTTTGCAACCATACTTACAAGCCAATGTATTGTCTGTAATGTTTATTTCTGCTTCCGTTGGTTTAGCCTGTGCGTTCATGCCACGTACTGAAAATCGCGAAGCGGTGTTGAAAGTCTTATTTGGTTTACAAGAATTACTATTTACATTGATTAAAGCATTACTTTATGTATTGCCAATTGGTATCATCGCCTTTGCAGGTCAATTATCTGCGCAAATCGAAGCGGGCGTAATCGTTGGCGCCTTAGGTAAATATACGGCTGTTGTTATCGGTGGTAACTTGATTCAATTCTTTATCGTAATTCCATTGTTCTTGTTATTCCGCGGTTTGAACCCTGTGGATGTATTCCGCAAAATGTCTCCAGCCGTAGCCGTTGCGTTGTTTACTAAATCTTCTGCTGCAACTTTGCCTGTTACATTGGCATCTGCTGAGGATAATTTGAAAGCTCATCCTGCAGTAGCTCGTTTCGTATTGCCAATTTGTACAACTATTAATATGAATGGTTGCGCAGCTTTCATTCTTGTCACATCTTTATTCGTAATGCAAAATGCGGGAATGGAATTGACTATGGGCACAATGGTGGCTTGGTTATTTATTGCTGTTCTCGCTGCGATTGGTAATGCGGGCGTTCCAATGGGTTGTTATTTCTTAACCTTATCCTTGATGAGTTCCATCGGTGCACCAATTGGTTTGCTTGGTATCATCTTGCCAATCTATACGATTATCGATATGATTGAAACCGCTGAAAACGTATGGTCTGATGCATCTGTATGTGCCATGGTTGACCATGACCTTCAAGGCAAATTGGACGATTCTAGCGGCGACGATATGCCTCAATTCCAAGGTGCTTAACTCTAGAGGGAAAAGAAGCGTAAGAAATACATCATTATATAGTATAAAAAGGTTATCCTGTAAGGGGATAACCTTTTTTATTTACTAGAGTGGTTGTAATTGTGTAATGATAATTTCGATTAGAAATAATGCCGTTAGAATACTATATTTCAAAATTAAATTATACTTCTAAAAACTAATAATAGTCACATTACTAGATATACATTTTATGTTATACTTTCAGATAGAATAATATCGAATTAATAGAAGGCTAGTTGGCACATTAGGTGCGGATTAGAGAATAAAATGAAAGATAAGTCAGTATTACCGATAGAGAAACAATTAAATAAATTTCTCCAACCAAAATGCCTTATCCCAGGTGGTCTTGGTTTATGGGAAATATATTTCCGTAAGATTTGTACGGCATGGGGCGAGATTAATGGTGAAATTCGACCACAGCATATCATATTTTCTGCCGATAATGGTTGCAATATAGAAGGCTATGTGGGCTATAACTATGAGGTGACACAAAAGCAATCCTGTAATATGTTATTAGGTCGCTCGTCAGCCACACAATTTTGCAACTTTAACAATATTCCTTATGAGGTCGTGGATGTAGGCATTGCCTCAGATGATGGTATCGGCGTAAATCGCAAAGTAGCGAGGGGAACAAAGAATATTTTGCACCATGCTGCCATGACTGACGATGAATTTAATAGAGCCTTTCAAGCTGGCTATGAACGGGTTCAGCATTATGTAGAACAAGGAATCAATCTGTTCTCCTTTGGTGAAATGGGGTTAGGGAATACGACGACCTCTGCGTGTGTGTTGTCTGCATTGATGGGGGCTGATCCGACGGAAACCGTGGGTCCTGGTTCCTGGCCAGATAAACCAGATTTGATGAAACGAAAAGTTGACTTTGTACGTTCTGTATTAGACAAGCACAAGGCTAATATTGGTTCTGAAAGTGAATCAGACCGAGTTCGTGAAATCGTAGCTCATGTAGGTGGTTTTGATATTGCGGCTATTCTTGGAGCCATGCTAGCTTGTGCAGATTTTAAAAAGCCTTTTGTCATTGATGGTTTTATTACAGCTGTAGCAGCTGCTTGTGCAGCACATATAAACGCTCGTGTTGTGGACTATGCATTACCATCGCATTATTCTAAAGAAAAAGGCACGGAATTGGCTTTGGCTGAGGTGGGAATCACTCAAGACATGGTTCCTATACAAGCACAAATGTCGATGGGCGAAGGCACGGGAGCCATTTTGATGGTGCAAATGTTAAAGACTACACAATATATGTTTGTAAATGTGGGCACCTTTGCAGATTTGATGAAATTATGAGGTAGAAGAATGGAACTAAATAAATACTTTGATATACATTTTGAACGAGCCGATGATGCAACTATTGCTAAAAGGTTGATAGGTGGGGCTAAGGTTAAGGGTCCTGCTTTGGTTATCCTGATCCTCTCCATGTTTATTGCCTCTATTGGGTTGAATATGAATAGTACAGCCGTTATTATTGGTGCTATGCTTATATCGCCGTTGATGGGACCGATTCTAGCAACTGGCTTTGGCTTCGCTACGCTTAATTTTACAGTTGTGAAAAGTGCTATTTTAAGATTGTCCTTACAGATTACGATTGCTGTTTTGGCATCTGCTTTATATTTTTATATTTCCCCCGTTCAGACAGTTACATCTGAACTATTAGCGCGTACAGAACCGAATATTTTTGATGTATTCATTGCTATATTTGGTGGGTTAGCTGGGATTATTGGTCAAACGCGTAAGACCTTAGATAATGTCATACCAGGGGTAGCGATTGCGACTGCACTTATGCCACCACTGTGTACGGCAGGATATGGACTGGCTAATGGAAATTGGCATTATTTCTTTGGGGCTGGGTATCTATTCTTTATAAATGCATTTTTCATCTTCTTTGCATCTTTTATTGTTTTAAAAGGTGTATATAGTTTGCCATCCCATAAGCAAGCAGAAGAGATTAATCGTCGTAATCAGCTAATATTTCTTGTGATTGGTCTTATTATGGCTATACCAAGCATTTATGCAGGCTATGATATGACCATCAAGTATTCTGAGTCAAATCATATAGAGCAGTTTATTAAGACCAATATTAATCAAGATGGGCGTCGACTAGTGATTGATTATTCATTGGACCGAGTGAATAAGCTAGTAGATATAGTAGTTGTAGGAGCTCCTGTGACTTCAGAGGAACGATCCCAGTTGGATGATAAATTACAGAAAGACGAGTATTTGCAGTCTTATGCAGTGCGATTTGTTAATAGTGTAGATGAGAAAAAATCTGCTGTGGATAAGACGAGCTTGAATAAAGCCTCGGAGGATCATGAAAAATATACAAACTTGAGTAATCTGTACCAGCCGACTTATCAACTAGTAAGTGAAACTATAAACACTATGAAAACGACAGAAGCTGAAGCAAAGGCGTTATTCCCGTTTGTAAGCAGAGTGGAAGGCATGCCTTTGATAGATAATTTAGAACAGCCTAAAGCGAATCGCTATATGGTGATTATCCATACCGCGTCCACTGTATCTGATGCAGATTCGGAACGAATAAAAGCTTGGTTAGAGGCTAAATTATCAGCACCTGTAACTATTTCTGTGGAGCAAACAACGTCAACTTTATAATTGAATCTTTTGATTTTGATTAGATTGTTTATTATATAGAGCGATATTTATAACGGTACTAAGTTTGATTGTACCTATTAGGTATATTACCTAGTAGTACGGGGAATCATCTTAGTACCGTTTTTATGTACTTGGCATAGCTAAATGTAATTACTCTTATCTTGCTATAGATTAAGGTTATATTAATTGATATATAAAATCTATTATACGAATAGGAATTAAATTTGCTATACTTACTACATCGAAATTATTAAATAATTAAATGTAGATACAGTGTAAGAATATATAGATTTATTAACATATCTACGTGTGTTGTATACGCATGAGTCCTCGTCAATAGATGTAGGTGTTCATCGTAGATAGGAGGATTACATGAAAAAATGGTTAGCATTAGCAGCGACGGCCGTACTAGGCGCGTCCTTATTGATTAGTGGTTGTGGTTCTTCCACAAATGACGCAAGTTCCAGCAGTGCTGGTAGTTCTAAAGCAGAGGTGTTAAAAGTGGCAGCAAACCCTGTACCTCATGCTGAGATCTTAAATCAAATTAAACCTTTATTGGCTAAGGAAGGTGTAGATCTTCAAATCATTGAATTTACAGACTACATTCAACCAAACATGGCATTATCTAGCCATGAAGTAGATGCAAACTTCTTTGCTAACGTGCCATACCAAAATAACTTTAACAGAGATCATGGCACAAACTTCGTAAGCTTTGCACCAGTTCACATCGAACCATTGGCTATTTACTCTCAAAAAATTAAAGATTTAAAAGATTTGCCAAATGGCGCAAAAGTAGCGATTCCATCTGATCCAACAAACAGTGCTCGTGCACTTCTCTTGTTGCAAAGTGCAGGTCTTGTCACATTGAAAGACCCAACTGGTTTGACTAACACACCATTTGATGTGACTAGCAACCCTAAAAACATCCAAATTACAGAGTTGGAAGCAGCTCAAATTCCTCGTTCCATTCAAGACTTAGACGCAGCTGTAATTAATGCTAACTATGCATTGCCAGCAGGTCTTAATCCTACAAAAGATGGTTTATTCGTAGAAAAAGCGGATTCTCCATATGCAAATCTTCTTTCCGTAAACCCTGGTGATGAAAATAAACCAGCTATTCAAAAATTAGCTAAAGCATTACAATCTCCAGAAGTTAAGAAGTTCATTGAAGAACATTACAAAGGGGCTATTATCCCAGCGTTCTAATTGATTGATCGTTAATAATATATATGTATCTGAAAAATTCCTTCTCATGACAAACTCTATAGATACGAAAAAGGCGTAACACCATTGGTGTTACGCCTTTTTTTAGTTTAAATTAATATGAAAAACCTTTGTTTTTAATTATTCGTTCTATAATTGATGCTGATTTTAATAGTTCCTTTTTTATTTTTAGTACTTTTTCAGATGATGTTGTGAATGTTAAAAAGCTAACGCTAAGGGCTGCGACTATTTTTCCATCTTCTCGGATTGGTAGTGCTATACAGCATGCATGATTAGTAATTTCTTCGTTTTCATAAGTAAAGCTATTATTATTATGAATATCATTATATAGATCTATAGGAGATCTTATAGTTTGTGCTGTAAATGCTTTAAATGGATTAGGAAATAGTTCTTCTAGCTCATTTATACTTTTATCTAATAATAAAGCTTTACCGAGTGCTGTAGCATAAGCTGGTAATCTTTTACCGACAGAAGAGATTAATTGGATTGGATTGGTAGTAGAGATTTTTAGTAAATACATAATTTCATTACCAGTTAGAATGCCTAAATGACAAGTTTCATTACATTCTGTAGATAATCGTTTCATCTGTTCTTGTATTAGATCTAAACTAGTATTAGTTGATTCATACATACTACTAATAAATAAAATCTCTTTTCCCATAGTATAAAGTAATGTTTCTTCAGAAAATAAGAGATAATTTTTTTCACATAATGTTTTTAATATTGGCATTAATGTGCTTTTTGGACAATTTATTTTGCTTGATATTTGAGATAAACTAAGGCCAGACTGATTTTCAGCAACAGTTTCAATTACTTCTATAACTCGTAGCGTTGGATTATGTAATTTCATATTCATATTATTGAGTATTCCTTTTGATAAATGATCTGCTTTCTAATATTTATAATATCTTTTTTTTCTTAAAATTTGAATAGATAACATTATCTGAGTACAGAATAAAATTAAATAGTAGGGGGTCTATTAGACTAGATAGCATTTCAAATATAGTTAGTTTTGAAGTGTTATTTTTTTTATTCATAATTATCTGTTCGCATATACGAATAATATTGACATTTGCGAACAATAGAGATACTATGAGATTAATAAAGATGATAAATTCTTAATAAGTTATGTAAGTTTAATTATTTTAAGGAGACGTTAATATGAATGCAATTCATGTGAATAACTCTGATAATGTAGGAACAGCACTAACTACACTGAATAAAGGTGATAAAGCTTTAGGTGTAGTTATAAAAGAAAATGTTTCTAAAGGGCATAAATTTGCAACCGAAGATATTTTAAAAGGGCAGCCAATTATAAAATATGGTGCGCATATAGGCGTTGCAAATCGAAATATTAAATCTGGAGAATGGGTACATATTCACAATATAGATGGAGAAAGAGGTAGAGGTGATTTAGACTCAAAAACAAAAGAAATTAGCCAAAATGGGATTAGAGATCATGTAATACTAAATAATAAAAAAAATTATACTTTATCGGGATTTAGACGACCTGATGGTAGTTTTGGTTTAAGAAATCATGTTTTGATTATTCCAAGCGTACATTGTGCCAATAAAGTGGTTGAACGCATTGCAAATGAGATTAAATATGGTTCTGTTGCAATGAAACCTGATTCAAAAGTAGTTTTTTTTAATCATCAACATGGTTGTAGTGAATTAAGTTATGATGCGAGCCAAACTCAAGATGTATTAGTTGGTTCAGGTACAAATCCGAATGTTTATAGTGTATTAGTAGTCGGATTAGGTTGTGAAGTTGTTCAAGCTAAATCTATAGCAGAACAAATAAAAAAGTATACTCCTTATAAAAAGGTTGAATACTTTAATATACAAGAATGTGGTGGTGTTAATGAGAGTGTAAAAAAAGGTGTAACAATTGTAAAAAAAATGTTAGATGAAGCTTTGCTCGTGAAAAGGAGTGAAGGCTGTCTTGCAGATATTGTATTAGGCACAGAGTGTGGAGGTAGTGATAGTTTTTCCGGACTGAGTGCTAATCCAAGTTTAGGTGCTGCCTCCGATATCGTTGTTGGCCATGGTGGAAAGGTTGTCTTGGCAGAAACTACTGAATTAATTGGAGCTGAACATATATTAGCAGAACGAGCTATTAATGCTGAAGTAAAAAAACAAATTTTAGATACTATAAAAGGATTCGAACAAACTGTTATTGATTCACATGCGGATATTAGGGGCGCCAATCCTAGCCCAGGAAATATCGAAGGTGGATTAAGTAGTATAGAAGAAAAATCTCTAGGTTGTATTTATAAGGCTGGGAATACATCTGTAAATTCAGTAATTGACTATGCAAAACCAATTACTGCTACAGGCTTGACTTTCATGAATACACCGGGAAACGATATAGAACAATTAAGTGGTATGGCAGCTGGTGGTTGTAATATAGTCGTTTTTACTACAGGTAGAGGAACACCAACAGGAAGTCCAATAGTTCCGACAATAAAAGTATCTTCTAATACCGATACTTATATAAATATGAATGATTCAATTGACTTGGATGCCGGCGTTGTTGTTAGTGGACAAAAAACAATACAAGAAATGGGCGAAGAAATAATAGATTTTATTGTAGAGGTAGGAAATGGAAGAGAAACAAAAGCAGAAATAAATGAACAAAATGATTTTTCTATTTGGCGATTAGCAACTACAGTATAAATTTATTACATTAATTATCTTTAGGAGGTAAGTATCATGGATTTGCAATTAAAAGGTAAAGTTGTTTTAGTTACAGGTGGTGGCAGTGGTATTGGTAGTGGAATCTCTCTTAGTTTAGCTGCAGAGGGAGCAATACCTGTTATTTTAGCAAGATCTCCTTTGACAAATGAATTTATAACTGAGATGGAGAAGATTACAGATAAATATGATTTCATTCAAATTGATTTAAATGAAGCAGATAAGATTAAATCAATTGTTGACTCCGTAGCAGAAAAATATGGTGGTATTTATGCTGTAGTTAATAATGCTGGTGCCAATGACAATAAATCCATCGAAGATACGACTTGGCAAGACTTTGAAAAGAGTTTACATGGAAATCTGACACATTACTATGAATTAGTCCGTTGTGCTTTACCATATTTAAAAGAAGCAAAAGGTTGTGTTTTGAATATAGGCTCTAAAACAGCGTTGACTGGACAAGGTAAAACTAGTGCTTACGCTGCAGCAAAAGGTGCTATTTTAGGTTTGACACGTGAATGGGCTGCAGCCTTTTTACCTTATGGTGTTCGTAGTAATGCGATTGTTGTAAGTGAATGTTGGACACCATTATATGCAAACTGGATTAAGACTTTTGATAATCCAGAAGAAAGAAAAAAAGTTATTACTGATAAAATTCCATTTGAAAGACGTTTTACTACAATTGAAGAGATTGCAAATACTGCAGTTTTTGTAATTTCCTCCCTATCTTCACATACTACAGGTCAATGGATTTATGTTGATGGTGGTTATGTGCATTTGGATCGAGCATTGAGTTAAATGACTCGGCTACAGGAGGTGTATTATGGATACCGATAAAACTATAAAAGTAAGTGCTAGTAATATTAAATTAGCGTTTTGGTTAGTTACAATTTTATTCTTCATGTGGGGGGTTAGTTATGGATTAATTGATGTAATGAATAAAAACTTTCAAAATCAATTAGGCATTACAAAAGCAACTTCTGGTTTATTACAAGCTGCATATTTTGGAGGATACTTTGTAATAGCTACACCAGCTGCTTTAGTAGCAAGAAAATTTGGCTTTAAGGGTGGTATTATCATGGGGTTGGCACTCTATGCTATTGGGGCACTATTAATAATTCCGGCTAGTAATGCCCATAGTTTCCATATGTTCCTTGGCGCATTTTTCATTCTTGCTTGTGGACTAGGTAGCTTAGAAACAAATGCTAATCCTTATATCACAAAATTAGGTAGTGACAAGGATGCTGCATTCCGTATTAATATTGCACAGATTTTTAATGGTGTAGGTCAATTTTTAGGACCAATTATTGGTGGTGCATTATTTTTATCAGTTACTCATGGGGGTGATGTAGCTGATAATATGCGTAGCGTACAAATGGTATATGTTGGAATTGCAGCGATTATTATTATTATGTTATTACTTTTTGTTTTTAACAAATTACCAGAAGGTTCTGAGGTTTCTGGTTCTACAGAGTCATCAGTAGATAATGAAGTAAGTTATGCGAAACTTTTTAGTTACCGTCATTTTAGATTAGGTGCATTATCTCAATTTTTATACGTTGCCGCACAGGTTGGTGCAGGTGCCTTTTTCATTAATTATAGTGTAGATAAGTGGTCAGAAGTAACTGATTCTCAAGCAGCATTCTTCTTTAGTATCGCTTTAGTTGCATTTATGGTTGGTCGTGTTGTTACTACTCCTTTATTAAAGAAGTTTAGACCAGGTTGTATCTTAGGTATTTATTCTCTTATTAATGTATGCATTATGATATTACTAAATATCTTGACTGGTAGCGTTTCTGTATTCACGCTTATTGCATCTTTCTTCTTTATGTCAATTAGTTTTCCAACTATTTTTGCACTTTCTATTACAGACATACCAGATGCATTGGTTAAGACAGCCTCTAGTGTACTAATCATGACTATTGTTGGTGGTGCAATCATGCCATATTTTATGGGCTTAGTTGCAGATCTTCATAATATTGAAACTTCGTTTTTATTATTAATACCATGTTTCTTATTTGTTGCTTGGTATGGATTTTTTGGGAGTTGCCCAAAAGTAATGAAACGAGACTAAATTACTTTATTGGATAATTAAATGTTTATCCTATTCGACGGATAGTCACGTTAAAGGAGACACATGATGCTTGAAATTGTAGATAGTCATTTTCACATTTGGGATTTAAATATATTAAATCTTCCTTGGCTAAATTCTTGCGCAGGGATTATAAAACGAAGCTTTTCAATAGATGATATTGCAAAGGATTATGGGCAGTATGATTTCAATTTTAAAGGTGGTGTGTATGTAGAGGTAGATTGTGATAACGCAATTCAAGAAGATGATTATATCTTTAAATTGAAAAGCCCATATATTTTAGCTCGTGTAATGAGAGCTAGACATTTATGTGAGCATATGCGATTACCAATCGGTATTGTTGGTGTAAGAGAACCACTTCATATAGATAGCTCTCCTCGAGGGAGATGTTTAGAACGAAGTTTTATTCAAGGTTTGGAAGTACTAGCTAAACAAGATTTATTATTTGAAAGTTGTAATCGAGTAGATGAATTAGAAGACTTATATAATTCGATTAAGCAAGTCCCAGAGGCTAAAGTAGTAATTAATCATTGTGGTAATGTGAGCACATTAGATGAAAGTTATAAAAAGGCAATGACAAAATTAGCATCACTGCCTAATGTATACTGTAAGATTTCAGGCTTCCCTACGGATAATAAGTTATTTGTAAAAAATCTTTTAGACTTTATTTCTGGAACCTTTGATCACTCAAAACTAATGTATGCATCTAACTATCCTGTAGTTAATTTATATTCATCTTTTGAGGATCATTTAAATTGTGTGCGTGAGTATTTTAATGATGATCTAGATATCTTTAGTAAAAATGCTAAAAAATTATATAAAATTAATCGTCCACAACTTTTTGCATCGGTTATTAAACTACGTCCAGAAAAAGCAGAATATTATAAAAAGTTACATGCGAATCCATTCTCGAGTGTTAATAAAATGATTAGAGAATGTGGTATTACTAAATATAAGATTTGGAATCGTGATGACTTACTATTTTCTGTAATGGAATATTGTGGTGATGATTTTAAGTATGATATGGCAAAAATGGCACAAGATCCTGAAACAAATCGTTGGTGGAAAGAAACAGACCCATGCCAAAAACGTATTGATGGTGCATTAAAAAGTGAATGGTGGGCAGATATGGATTTAGTTTATGATTTAAATAAATAGAGGGGAGTATTATATATGAATAGCAAATATTTTTGTCCAATATTAACATCTTTTAATGATGATAGTACTATTAATTATGATGATATGCATTCATTGTATGATCATGTACTTGAAAATGGTATTGATGGAATTTTAGTAGGTGGAAGTGCAGGCGAATTTTATGCCTTAGATTATAATGAAGCTGAACAATTAATATCAGATGCAGTTCAATATATTAATCATCGCGGAATTGTAATAGCTGGTACAGGCCGTATGAATAGATTAGAAACTATAAATCTATCTAATTTTGCTCTAAAAAAAGGCGCTGATGCAGTTATTATTGTTGGACCATATTATAGTGCATGCAGCCAAGAGGATGTATACAATTATTTTGATGATATCTTAGGCCATATTTCTGGTAATGTTTATCTCTATAATTATCAAGATCGCACAGGATATGATATATCTGTTAATACTGTATTGCGATTATTGGAAAAACATAAAAATTTAATTGGTATTAAAGATACACATCCAGTTTCTCGTCATAGTCAGAAATATATTAATGAAATTTTAACTCTATATCCAAGCTTTGCAGTATATACTGGTTATGATACTAACTGTGTTCCTGTAGTTATCTCCGGTGGTGCCGGATGTATTGGTGCATTATCTAATGTATATCCTAAATTGTGTCATGATTTAGTTATTGCCTTGAATGAAGGTAATTTTAGTCAAATTGTAGAAATTCAGCGTAAGATTGACACATATGCTTTATTCTATGAAGCGTATACTCCGTTTAACCCACTTATGAAATGGGCTTTGAGTGAGATGGGATGCTCAATCAAAGAAAATTGTAGAGTTCCTATTTCAAAACTAACAGATTCTGTAAAATCTGATCTAGATATGGTTGCCAAAAGACTTTGGAGAAAATGATTCCTAGGAGATGATAATATGAGCAAACGTATAATTCTCAATGAAACTTCATATTTTGGAAAAGGTGCTATTAAAGAGACTATAAATGAACTTCAAGCACGACATTTTCAAAAGATTTTAGTCACGACTGATAAAGATCTTCTTGAATTCGGTGTTGCTACGAAGGTTACAGATTTGCTTCGTGATGCGGGCGTTAATTTCGAAATATATACAAATATTAAGCCAAACCCAACTATTGAAAATATTAAAAATGGTGTTGATGTATGTAAAAGATTCGGTGCTCAAGCTATTGTAGCTATTGGCGGAGGTAGTATCATTGATGCTAGTAAAGCTATTGGTATTATAATGACAAACTCAGAATTCTCTGATGTTAGAAGTCTAGAGGGTTTAGCTGAAACTAAAAATAAGTCACTACCTATTATTGCAGTTAGTACTACATCGGGTACGGCTGCTGAAGTTACTATTAACTACGTTATTACTGATGTTGAGAATAAGCGTAAATTTGTTTGTGTTGATCCACATGATATTCCTGTAGTTGCGATTGTTGATCCAGATATGTCTGCTTCTATGCCGAAAGGTCTTTGTGCATCAACAGGTATGGATGCCTTAGTTCATGCAATAGAAGGGTATATTACTAAAGGTGCATGGGAATTAACCGATATGCTACACATCAAAGCTATCGAATTAATTGCAAAGTCTTTACGTAAATCTGTAGCTGGTGATTATGACGCTAGGGAAGAAATGTCTTTGGCACAGTATATTGCAGGTATGGGGTTCTCTAATGTTGGATTAGGTATTGTGCATTCAATGGCTCATCCACTTAGTGCACTTTATGATGTTCCACATGGCAAAGCTTGCGCAATGATGTTGACTGCTGTATTAAAGTATAATGCTAGTGCTACCGGTAATAAGTATAAAGAAATTGCTAGAGCTTTTGGTGTTCAAAATCTAGAGCAAATGAGTAAAGCGGAAGCTGATAGTGCAGCTATTGCGGCAATTCAACAATTAGCTGATGATGTTAATATTCCTAAACATCTTAAGGATGTTGGTGTAAAAGAAGAAGATTTAGAATTTTTAGCTAAGTCAGCAATGGCGGATGCTTGTACACCAGGTAATCCAAAAGATCCAACACTAGAAGATATAATTAATATTTATAAGTCTATTATGTAGCATTTGTATTTTTTTAGTTGTCTGCACTCCTCCTCTCAAATTTAGTATTTCTAAATAAAATAGAGTGGTGAAATCCTATATTTAGGATCTCATCACTCTATTTTTTATTACATAGTGAAACAGCTAATATTAAGTATATTACATATCTATTGGCTTAGCATATTTCTTCCGATACGAATGTGGTGTTTCGGTGGTAGCTAGCTTGAATATTTTACAGAAATAACTAGTTCTGTTATAGCCCAATGTTTTACTGATCTGATTAACTGTTAGTTGGGAATATACTAATAGTTTTTTCGCTTCTTGTATGCGTAATAGTGTTATATATTGCACTACTGAAAGCCCCGTATCATCTTTAAAAATCTTAGAGAAGTAGGACTCGCTTAAATGAATATGTTCCGAAATCCTTCTGAGCGACACTCGTTTGCTCAGATTTTTTTCTATATATAACATAGCCTTTCGAATTTCTGGACGATTAATAGGTCGTTCAGACTCCACAAAGTCTGGCAATTGTTCATAAGGCATCTCTTCTGCTATGGCATCGTTAAATGGGAAGTAGTGTTCTACCAAAATCCGTAAAACCTTTGTAGCACTATAAATTTGTTCGGCTGTCAAAACTGGTAAGGTCCGATATAAGGTGCGAAGCTTAGTGTCATCATGCCAATCGGTCTGGGTAGGCAAAATAGGTTTGATCGTTGTATCTTCTGTTTTTGTTTGTCCTGCCATGATGAAGCCTAAGATGGCGCCATCTTTCATGATGGGCACGGAGAAATCTATAAGGCCCATGTGACAGCGATACGGGCAGGATGATAGTTCTTTTGTAGCATCTAGGCCACCATATAAGTCGCATTGATTGCAGCGCTTGGCATAGATTGGATTGCGCCTTACAACCTTGCAAAAAGGGGAAAAGTTATATTCTTGAGATAACACTTTTCCACGATTATTAACAAAAATAGCCGCAATCTTTGTTATGTTTGTGAAATCGCGCATGATTTCATTAATAAGCTTAGTATCTTCATTCGTACAAATCATGGTAAAACCTCCAATCACAAATGTGTTAAGAGGGCTAGTAAGCACACCGCTAAAATAGCTCTACTTGCTCTCTATCTAAAGGGCAGGCTCTAAACCTGAGAAAAGAGAAAAGTGACATACCACCTAAAATTCATATACCTATAAAATTACGTTATTTCTTGCTTTTATATGTATAAGTATAACAGGATTGTCGTATTTTAGTAATAGAAAAATCGCATTTTACGAATATACATAAAAAAGTTGCATTTAATAATTTTTATAATAAAGGTAGATAAAAGCCTTATAGTACATGTATTTAGAAAGGATTGAGTCCGATGGGTTGTGACTGAATAGCAAGGCATGCTCTATAGTAATATATGTTGTACAGAATTTAGGGTTGCATACATATGAATGATTAAAGAAATGATAAAAAATATAAATTGGTATACCGCAACATAGTTTTCTGTACATAGATACTTTCATTATACGTATGGAGGGTATTATGGCGACAACATGTGGATTAACTGAATTTGTAGGGACTAGTAAAACTGGTGATACTATTGGTCTCGTAATTGCTAACGTAGATCAACAAGTATTAGATGCGATGAAACTAAAGAAAAAATATCGTTCCATCGGTATTTTAGGTGCTCGTACTGGTGCAGGCCCACACATTATGGCTGCTGATGAAGCAGTAAAAGCAACCAATACTGAAATTGTTAGTATTGAATTACCTCGTGATACTAAAGGTGGCGCAGGCCATGGGTCGTTAATCATTTTTGGTGGTGATGATGTATCCGATGTAAAACGAGCTATTGAAGTAGCATTAGCTGAAGTGGAACGTACTTTTGGCGATGTATACGCAAACGATGCTGGTCATATTGAACTTCAATATACAGCACGCGCTAGTCATGCAGTAAATGCAGCATTTGGCGCTCCCGAAGGTAAAGCTTTTGGTCTTATCGTAGGTGCTCCAGCAGCTATTGGTGTAGTTATGGCCGATGTAGCTGTTAAATCTGCAAACGTTGATGTAAACGGTTATGCATCTCCTTCTGCAGGTACAAGTAATTCTAACGAAGTAATTTTACAGATTTCTGGCGATTCTGGGGCTGTACGACAAGCGGTTATTTCTGCTCGTGAAGTAGGTAAACAATTGCTCGGTACGATGGGTGACGAACCAGTGAACGGAGCCCCTTCCTATATCTAATCTGAAAGGATGGTATGCCCTATGAAATCAAAACGTTTCGAAGTCTTAAGTCAACGTCCTGTCAATCAGGATGGTTATGTAAAGGAATGGGTAGAGGAAGGTTTTATAGCCATGGAATCTCCTCAAGATCCAAAGCCTAGCCTCAAAATCGAAGGTGGTCGCATCGTTGAACTCGATGGTAAACGCCGCGAAGATTTTGATCTTATCGATACATTTATTGCAAATTACGGTATCGTTCTCGATGGTGCTCAACAAGCAATGGCAAAGGATTCAAAAGAGATTGCTAATATGATGCTTACACCATCAGTACCTCGTGAAGAAATCGTTAAGATTTGTAAATCTATTACTCCAGCGAAAATGTTGGAAGTTGTTTCTTCTATGAACGTTGTTGAAATGATGCAATGTATGCAAAAAATGCGTGCTCGTCGTACAATGGCTAACCAAGCCCATGTAACGAACGTAAACGATAACCCAGTACAAATCGCAGCCGATGCTGCGGAAGGTGCACTTCGTGGGTTCGCAGAAGAAGAAACAACAGTAGCCGTTGCTCGTTACGCACCACTCAATGCGATTAGCTTACTCGTAGGCTCTCAATGTGGTCGACCAGGCGTATTGACTCAATGCTCCTTGGAAGAAGCAACAGAATTAGAACTTGGTATGCGCGGCTTCACAGCTTATGCAGAAACAATTTCCGTATATGGTACAGAAGACGTATTTACCGATGGTGATGATACACCTTGGTCTAAAGGATTCCTCGCATCTGCTTATGCATCTCGTGGTCTTAAAATGCGCTTCACCTCTGGTACAGGTTCTGAAGTACAAATGGGCCAAGCAGAAGGTAAATCTATGTTGTACCTTGAAATCCGTTGCCTATACATCACAAAAGGCGCTGGCGTACAAGGTATCCAAAATGGTTCTGTAAGCTGTATCGGTATTCCAGCAGCTGTACCTTCTGGTATCCGCGCTGTATTAGCAGAAAACCTTGTAGCAGCTATGCTCGACCTAGAATGTGCATCTAGTAATGACCAAACATTCAGTCATTCTGATTTGCGTAGAACAGCTCGTACATTGATGCAATTTGCACCAGGTACTGACTTTATCTGCTCTGGTTATAGCTCTACACCAAACTATGACAACATGTTTGCTGGTTCCAACTGGGATGCAGAGGACTATGATGACTGGACAGTTATCCAACGTGACCTCAAGGTAAATGGTGGTCTTATCCCTGCTCGCGAAGAAGAAGTAGTAGCAGTTCGCAATAAAGCGGCTCGTGCACTACAAGCTTTGTTCAAAGCATTAGGTTTGCCTCCGATTACAGATCAAGAGGTAGAGGCTGCTACTTATGCGAATGGCTCTAAAGATATGCCTCCTCGCGACAAGGTTGCAGATATTAAAGCGGCTCAAGACTTATTGAACCGCGGTGTTACAGGCGTTGATTTTGTAAAAGGCTTAGCTAAAGAAGGTCATCCTGATGTAGCACAAAGTATTTTGAATCTATTAAAACAAAAAATCTCCGGCGATTACTTACAAACATCGGCTATCTTTGACCGTGATTTCAATGTTATCTCCGCGATTAACAATAGAAATGACTATCAAGGTGTTGGCACAGGTTATCGTGTGGAAGGTGAAGATTGGGAACGCATTAAAGATATTCCAAACGCCATTGATCCACGGGATATATAAGGAGGTGTCATGATGGCTGAAATTAACAGAGATGTATTACGTTCTATTATCCTAGACGTTTTACAAGAAATGGGTGGTGTTCATGAAGCACCACAATTCAAGGCTAGTGCTGGTAAAAGCACAACACCAAGTGCGGCTCCTAGACATGAAGATCCAACTGGTGACGATAGCTGGCTCCAAACTGGTGGCCCTGCACAACCTGGTACAAGCGCAGATGAAGTGGTTATTGCTGTTGGCCCTGCCTTTGGCCGTAGTCAACGACAAACTATCGTTGGTGTACCGCATCAAGAGGTAATTCGCCAATTAGTAGCTGGTATCGAAGAAGAAGGTTTAAAAGCTCGTGTGATCCGCGTATACCGTTCCTCTGACGTAGCGGCCGTAGCCGTTGAAGGCGATTCTATTTCTGGATCTGGTGTATGCATCGGTATTCAATCTAAAGGTACTACTTTGATTCACCAACGGGACTTACAACCACTTTCAAACTTGGAATTATTCCCTCAAGCACCTCTATTAACAGCTGAAACATACCGCGCTATCGGTAAAAATGCTGCTAAATATGCTAAGGGCGAATCCCCAACACCAGTACCAACATTGAACGATCAAATGGCTCGTCCAAAATATCAAGCATTATCTGCATTGCTTCATATCAAGGAAACTAAGCATGTAGTAAAAGGTAAGCCAGCTGATGAAGTTCGTGTCACTGTATAAGGAGGTTTACTATGGCTAACGAATTAGAAGCCTTAATTCGGCAAATCGTATCTGAAATAGACGGGGCAAAGAGAAATACCACACAATACTCTGCGCCTCATACATCCTCTACACCTAATACAACAGTTGTAGATAGAGTGGTTACCATCGAGGATTATCCGATTGCTAAAAAACATCCAGAATGGATTGATCTTGGTCAAGGCCGAGATTTAAGCCATATTACGATGGATAACGTAATGGCCGGACATATTACAATGGACGATTTAAAAATTTCTCCATCTATTTTGAAAGCTCAAGGTCAAATTGCTAAGGCTGGGGGCCGTGATCAAATTGAACTCAATTTCTCCCGCGCCGCAGAAATGACGAAAGTTAGCGATAAACGCTTACTTGAAATGTATAATGCACTTCGTCCATATCGTTCTTCTAAACAAGAACTGTTAGATATTGCTAGCGAACTTGATGGTTTAGGGGCTCCAATTTGTGCAAACTTTGTACGAGAAGCTGCAGAAAATTACGAACGTCGTAAAAAACTTAAAGGTGATAATTAACCTATAGGAGATGTCATTATGAAACGAATTGTTGGCATCGATATCGGAAACTCTACAACAGAAGCGGCCTTGGCCGAAATTCATAGTAATGGAGAGGTAAAGTTCTTATCTTCTGCCATCGCTAGTACCACTGGTATTAAAGGAACACGCGAAAATATCGTAGGTCTCATGGATGCCCTCAAGTCGCTAATTAGGTCTGCTAATCTTACACTACGAGACATTGACTTAGTTCGCATTAATGAGGCTACACCAGTTATCGGCGATGTGGCCATGGAAACGATTACAGAAACCATAATTACGGAATCTACCATGATAGGGCACAACCCTAAAACACCAGGTGGCTTAGGTCTTGGTGTAGGGTATACCGTTCCCATTGAGCAACTAATTGATAAGCCACAAGGTCAGCCATACATCGTGGTAGCTCCAAAGATTATCGATTTTGAATTGATAGCACAGCTGATTAATGCATATTGCAAACGAGGTTATGATATTCGAGCTGCTATCCTTCAAGCCGATGACGGCGTACTCGTTAACAATCGATTGGATCATAAAATTCCTATCGTAGATGAGGTTGCGTATATCGATAAAATCCCAATGGGCATGCTTTCTGCCGTAGAGGTTGTAGAACCGGGGCAAGTGGTATCACAATTATCAAATCCTTATGGGATTGCCACTGTATTTGAGCTTTCACCAGAGGAAACAAAGAATATTGTACCTATCGCTAGAGCTCTTATCGGAAATCGCTCAGCTGTAGTCATCAAAACACCGGCAGGGGACGTTAAGGAGCGGGTAATACCGGCAGGATCCATCATTGTTATGGGGAATGATCGAACTGTATCCGTCGATGTATCTGCTGGGGCAGAGAGAATTATGGAAACCCTCGAATCTGTTCATCCTATCGATGATATCAGTGGTGAAGCAGGTACGAACGTAGGTGGCATGCTTGAAAAGGTTCGCCTTACAATGGCTCAATTGACGAATAAATCCCCGCAAGATGTATTCATCCAAGACTTGCTAGCCGTAGATGTAGCTGTTCCTATCAATGTAAAGGGTGGCCTTGCAGGTGAGTTCTCTATGGAACAAGCCGTAGGCATTGCCTCCATGGTTAAGTCAGATCATCTACAAATGGAAATCATTGCAAAGCAGGTAGAAAAAGAGCTAGGCGTACCAGTTGAAATCGGTGGTGAAGAGGCTGAATCAGCTATCTTAGGCGCTTTGACTACACCGGGGACAGCAAAACCAATGGCCATACTCGATCTAGGGGCAGGCTCAACTGATGCATCCATCATTAACCAAGAAGGAAAAATTAAAGCCATTCATCTTGCAGGAGCAGGAAATATGGTAACTATGCTCATCAATTCTGAACTTGGTTTAGAGGATATGCATATTGCAGAAGCCATCAAACGAGATCCATTGGCTCAAGTACTCAGTGTATATCACATTCGTCACGAAGATGGAACGGTGCAGTTCTTTAATGAACCACTTTCGGCAGCATTGTTTGGACGCGTTGTTATCGTAACGCCAGATGGGCTCGTTCCTGTAGAGCGAGATATCCCTCTAGAAAAGATTAAGCGTGTTCGTCAAACTGCAAAGAAACGGGTATTTGTCACAAACTCACTCCGCGCTTTGGCATCTGTTAGTCCTACTCATAATGTGCGAGATATACCATTTGTAGTTATCGTAGGTGGTTCTGCATTAGACTTTGAAATTCCTCAACTCGTAACTGATGCACTTTCACAATATGCATTAGTAGCGGGGCGAGGCAATATTCGAGGCGTTGAAGGGGCACGAAATGCGGTAGCAACAGGATTGGTATTATCCTATGTACAGAAGGGAGGCCTATGATGGATCAAAGTATCGTCAGTAAGCCAACCATATTGCTGTATGCTACAGAGCATATCAGTGAGGATATACTAAAACCCGTTCTATATGGAATTGAAGAGGAAGGTCTACCTGTTGTCATTGAGTCCCATAGTGGTACGCATATGACATTGGCTGACCTAGCATCTCGTAATTCCGCTTTATCTGTTGGGATAGGCGTTGATGATGAGGCGATTGTGTTGACCTATAAAAACATACCAATGCATCAATTTATTTATCGACTTACGGGTTATGCTCAATATCCAGATAGCTTACGCACCTTAGGTGTCAATGCAGCCCGCCTTGTAAAAGGTAATCCTTTCGTTTCCGATGAACGATTGGAAGTAGCTTTTTAAATCTAACTAACTTTAGAGGTGGTGCATATGGCTATTTATACGAAAACCGGTGATGCAGGTACAACGGCCTTATTTGATGGCACTAGAGTACCTAAAAATTCACTTCGTGTGGACACATATGGAACCTTTGATGAATTAAATGCACAGGTTAGTGTATGTGAGAAATTAGTCGTCTCACCAGACAATAAACATGTGCTTCACACATTACAACATCAGCTATTCCGCTTATGTGCGGAGGTAGCCACGCCTCATGTGGAAAATCTAAGTGAAAGTAGTAATCTAATTTCACAACAAGATATAAGCGAATTGGAATACATGATCGATGACTATACTAATCGATTGCCACAGCAACATAGCTTTATATTAAGCGGAAATTATCTATCTGCTGCAGAGCTACACGTGGCGCGTACTATTTGTCGTCGTGGTGAACGATTGCTTATAAGTTTAGGTTCTGTAGAACCTATTCGCGATGAGGTTCGTAAATTTATTAATCGACTATCTGATGCTCTATATATCATGGCTCGCATGGAAGACTATATACAATTTGTAGAAACAATTGTAGAACGCGTTTCAGAACGTGTAGCAACTAGTCGTGAGGAAATACTGACAGAAAGCAATCAATGCGTAAGTAATATAGAGCATACTGCTGAAAGTGGAGTTATTGATATGTCAACTGGAACAGAGTTAGAGAATATTATGACGAAGCTTTCACAAGCGGCATTGGACTACGCTCAGTCCATAGGCGTACCTATCGTTGTATCTATAGTAGATGCAAACGGTATATTAATGTATTTCCAACGTATGTCAGATGCATTGCTCATCAGTAACGACATCGCACAGGCAAAGGCGTACACCGCAGTAGCGCTTAAATCAGCAACTCATGAAATATATCCAAGCGCACAGCCTGATGGCGATCTATTCAACATAGAATCCATGGTAAACCGTAAAATTTGCACCTTTGGTGGCGGATATCCAATCATGATTAATGGAAAAATGATTGGTGGACTCGGCATTAGCGGTGGTACCGTGGCACAGGATATGGACATTGCATCTCATGCATTACAATCTCTGTTAACTCAATGAGGTGAAAACAATGGACGTAACGCAAATGTATATTAGTGAGTTTGTTGGTACTGCCGTTTTAATTGCATTTGGTAATACTACCAATGCATCTATCTTGTTAAAGAAAACCATTGTTAGTATTTTTGGTACTAACTGGCTACACATTATCTTCGGATGGGCATTTGCCGTAGCCTTTGGTGTATATGTAGGGATTACACTTGGTGGCCCGGGGCATTTGAATCCTGCCGTTACCTTTGCTCTTGCTGTAGCAGGTATATTCCCTTGGGATCAAGTCATTCCAATGTCCATAGCTCAAATTGCAGGTGGTTTTACAGGTGCTGCCATTGCTGCATTGTTCTATTATCCACACTTTAAAGTAACCGGTCCTGACGAAGGAAACTGTGTAGGGATTTTTGCAACAGGTCCAGCAATCGATAATAAACCTTTCAATTTGATATCTGAGATTATAGCAACATTTATGTTTATGCTAGCGATTCTCTGCTTAGGAAAAATGGCCGATGGTTTAGCACCTATGGTCATCGGTATTTTGGTAGCATCCATTGGTATGTCCTTTGGTGCAACTACTGGATATGCATTAAATCCAGCCCGTGACTTTGGTCCACGGTTAGCATATTTCTTATTACCGATTCCTAATAAGGGAACTGCGAACTGGCAATATGCATGGGTACCATTTATTGGCCCATTGATTGGGGCAGGTTTAGCTGTGTTGTTCTTCCAATTAGTGGCACCTTAACTATAGCTAGAGTATATAAAACAACGACAAACTATAACATGTCAGTATAGTTTAAAGAATACATATTACATTAGGAGGAGATTATATGGCCTTTCAAGAGGTAATTGATGCAAAACAGCGCATCATTCAAGAGTTTGTACCCGGAAAGCAGGTTACGATAGCTCATGTTATTGCCAATCCTAAGCCAGATCTATTTAGAAAAATGGGGCTTGAGGAAAAAGGACGCAATGCCATTGGAATTCTTACCATAACACCTGGCGAAGGGACCATTATTGCAGCCGATATTGCAAGTAAATCTGGTGATATCGAAATCGGTTTCATCGATAGATTTTCGGGGGCACTTCTCATAACTGGTGATGTATCTGCTGTTGAATCTGCTTTGCGCAGCGTAATTGAAGGTCTGCAACGCATATTAGGATTCTTTCCAACGGATTTAACAAGATCCTAATGAAAGGGTAATTATGAGCACCGAAAAGAAAGAAAAACGCATCCTTCTAGTAGGTCGTAGCGGTTGTGGTAAGACTACATTAGCAGATACGATTACTCATGGATCGGCTACGTATCATAAGACACAAGCCATAACGAGAGTGGGAAACTTTATCGATACCCCTGGAGAATATATGGAGAATCCTAATTACTATCGAGGCATTATCTTGCACGCCTATGATGCGGACGTAGTGATTTTCATGATTCCTGCAGGTGATGAAACAACCATATTCCCACCAAACTTTGGAAACTCCTTAAATCGCGAGGTTATAGGGGTTGTATCAAAGGTGGATACGGGTAAAGATGTTGAGGCGCCTCGGCGCAATCTTAAACTAGCGGGAGCCACTAATATTTTTGAAATATCAGTTCACGACGAAGAGTCGTTAAAACAATTATGTAACTACATATACGGTTAGTTGAAAGAAGGTTTTTCCATGGACAAAGTGTTTGAAGAACAACTTAATCAATTTATTTTAAATAAGGCGATCATTCCAAAAAGCTTGGGTCTATGGGAACGATATTTCAAAAAAATGTGTCTCGCTTGGCAAGATATGAAACCTGAGATTCAGGCTCAGCATATTATCTTTTCTGCAGATAATGGTATTTCCGTAGATGGTCTAATCGGTTATAACTATGAGATTACTCGTAAACAGTCTCAGAATATGATTGATGGTAAAAGTGCAGTTGCTAATTACTGTATCTTTAACCATATTCCTTATGAAGTGGTAGATGTAGGCATTGCTTATCCACAAGGTATTGGAGTCAATCGAAAGGTAGCTCAAGGCACAAAGAATATATTAGATGGTGCTGCTATGAGTGATGAAGAGTTTGACCTAGCATACCAAGCTGGATATAACCGAGTTGTTTACTATGCAGAATCGGGTATCAATCTATTTTCCTTTGGCGAAATGGGTGTTGGTAATACAACTACTTCAGCAGCTGTTCTGAGTGGTCTTACAAAACTAGACCCACGGATAACTGTAGGTCCTGGATCTGGCCCTGATGAAGAGGCGTACATGAATCAAAAAAGAGAGTTTGTACGTACTGCACTATCTCATCATAAGGGACACTTAAATAGTCCTAAAGAGGTAATTAGCCGCGTAGGAGGCTTTGATATAGCCGCTATTACAGGTGCTATGGTAGCTTGTACAGACTTACATATCCCATTTGTAATCGATGGATATATTACAGCCGTTGCCATGGCTTGTGCTACTCAAATGAATGGAGACGCTCCATTATACGGTATTCCATCTCATTATTCTCGCGAGGTAGGGATGGCCGCAGCATTGGCTTATGCAAATATTCGTCTTGATGAAGTTCCAATCCATGGACAAATGGCGTTAGGTGAAGGTACTGGTGCTGTACTCATGGTACAACTACTTAAAACAGCGCACTTTGCCTTTATGAATATAGGTACTATGGTGGAACTATTAGAAAAATAAATTTGTAATCTTTATTCTATGTTTTGTAAAAGGAGAGAAAACAGATGACACAAGAAGCATTAGGTATGGTGGAAACTAAGGGTCTAGTAGGCGCTATTGAAGCAGCTGATGCAATGCTTAAAGCAGCTAATGTGGAACTCGTAGGCAATGAAAAAATTGGCTCTGGTCTCGTTACTGTTATGGTTCGTGGTGATGTAGGTGCTGTAAAAGCTGCTGTAGACGCAGGTGCAGCTGCTGCAGAACGGGTAGGTGTTGTTATCTCTACTCATGTAATTCCAAGACCACATAAAGATGTAGAAGGTATTTTACCAACAAAGGGTGAATAATTATGGCCGATACTAAAAGTATGGTAGATGAGATTTTAAAGCGCGTATTGATGCGTATCGATAGTGCTGATTTAAGCACAACTTCAGGTGCGACTAGTAATGCATCATGTGCTTCGGCACCTGTAAGTTCACCTGCTGTAAGTCAACTACAAACTTCTATGATTACTGAGCACGTAGGTAGCACTACAACAGGCGATACAATTGGTCTCGTAATTGCCAATGTAGACAGTCAAGTATTGGAAGCTATGAAGCTCACTAAGTCATATCGATCCATCGGTATCTTAGGTTCACGTACAGGTGCAGGGCCGCAAATTATGGCCGCTGATGAAGCTGTAAAAGCAACGAATACAGAGATTGTTAGCATTGAACTGGCCCGTGATATGAAAGGTGGCGCTGGTTCTGGTTCCCTTATCATATTTGGTGGTGATGACGTATCCGATGTAAGACGTTCTGTGGAAGTAGCATTACGTGAATTAGAACGCACCTTTGGCGAGGTATATATGAATGACGCAGGCCATGTGGAGATCCAATATACAGCGCGTGCAGGAGAAGCCTTAGTCACTGCTTTTGGGACACCAGAAGGTAAAGCCTTTGGGTTATTAGTAGGTGCCCCAGCAGCAATAGGTGTAGTTATGGCAGATACAGCAGTTAAATCAGCTAATGTAGATGTGGTAGATTATCAGTCTCCATCGAGCTCAGATATGTCAAATGAAGTTGTTTTACTAATTTCTGGTGACTCTGGCGCTGTTAAACAAGCTGTAAAAGCAGCACGTGATGTGGGGTTAGCGTTACTAGAAACTATGGGAGAAAGACCTAAAAACAAAGGTAATGCTTACATCATCTAATGAATGATATTTTGACTCAAGAACCAGAGTTAAAATATTTGATTCGTCAAATGTTAGTAGATATGCAACGTAGCTAACATTATAGGAATGCATGAATCCTAGGTGCGAATTAGCAAAGGAATAAACGTCGGGAGGTGGCATGGTGAAAGATTCACTAGGGTTACTAGAAGTAGCTGGTTTGCTGGGGGCTATCACCGCATCAGATGCAATGGTTAAAGCTGCAAATGTACGGCTCATGGGAATAGAAAAGGCGAGAGGTCTTGGCTGGATGACCGTAAAGGTAACTGGTGATGTGGCAGCTGTTGAAGCAGCTGTTCAAACAGGTGTGGCGATTACAAAAGGTATGAACTTGTATGTAGCTCACAAAGTAATTCCTCGACCTGCAGAAGGCTTAGTAGAATCCTTTAATGATGATTTTACAGATAAGCCGGCTAAGGTAGCTGATGAAACAGAGAAACCCCAATTAGATGAAAAGGTTGTTGAGGTATTAGATGAGATAGTATCTAAGATCATAGAACCGAAAAGTTCTAAATCAACAGGTACAAAGAAAATAACACCAAAGAAAAACACTAAAAAGAAATAAAGTAGTAAATAATAAAGGAGATTATCATGAATAACGCATTAGGCATGGTAGAAACAAAAGGTTTAGTAGGCGCAATTGAAGCGGCTGACGCAATGGTAAAAGCAGCTAACGTTACATTAGAAGGTACTGAAAAAATCGGTTCCGGTCTTGTAACAGTAATGGTTCGCGGTGATGTAGGCGCTGTAAAAGCAGCTGTTGATGCAGGCTGTGCAGCAGCACAAAAAGTAGGTGAAGTAGTATCTACTCATGTAATTCCACGCCCTCATAGCGATGTAGAATTGATCTTACCTAAGAAAGGATAATAGCTTATGGATCGGGAACAGATTCGTGCTATCGTACGAGAAGTGATCGAAGCCATGTTCGAATCGTCCATTCCCGTAGGTGTGAGCAATAGACATGTCCATCTATGTCAGGAGGACTGGGATATATTATTCCCTGACCGGGCTATTACTAAAAAAAGTGACTTAAAACAAACTGGAGAATTTGCTTCAGAACAAACGGTTACTTTAGTGGGGCCTAAAGGGGTCATTCAAAACGTCCGCGTATTAGGTCCTCTTAGAAAACAGTCACAAGTAGAGGTATCTTTGACCGATGCTCGTACATTGGGTATAAAACCTCCTATTGTGCTATCTGGTCATTTAGAATCAGCCGTAGAGATTACTCTATGTACTGAAAATGGGGAAATTACAAAACCTATTTGCATCGTTGCAAAACGACATATTCATATGTCACCTGATGATGCAAAACGGCTTAATGTAAACGATGGCGATAGCGTTAATGTTGAACTTCAAACGCCAGAGCGCACCACTGTATTTGGTGATGTCATCGTTCGAGCCGTACCCGGTTTTGTCCTAGAACTCCATATTGATACAGATGAGGCAAACGCTGCCAATGTACAAGGTACAGTGATGGCGAGAATTGTACAGTAAAGTAGGTGATATGATGAAAGGTTTGAAAAAGGCAAATAATACCTTGCAAGAGTTCTCTGATCTTGTAGAGTCCAAACAAGTGAGCTCTCATAATCAAAAGAATTTACGCGTAGGCATTGACCTTGGTACATCATCTATTGTCCTATCCGTAGTAAACGATAAAGGTAAACCTATATATGGTGCTTTTGAATACAACGAATCTATTCGAGATGGCCTTGTAGTTGACTATGTGGGAGCTGTTACAATTACGAGAGCTTTAAAGGCTAAGGCGGAAGCCGCCTTATGCACAGAGCTTGTATATGCCGCAGCAGCTGTTCCACCTGGAACGATAGGCAAGAATAAAGAGGTAGTAGGTCATGTTCTTGAAAGTGCCGGTTTTGAAGTAACCTGCATTTTAGACGAGCCTACCGCTGCTGCTAATGTGCTCGGAATCACCGATGGCGCTGTTATCGACGTCGGAGGTGGTACTACGGGCATAAGCATTTTAAAAGATGGCCGAGTTGTATATACCGTAGATGAGCCTACAGGAGGCACCCATATGAATCTTGTTATTAGCGGGGCCTATGGCATCTCTATTCCTGAAGCGGAAGCTTATAAGCGCAATGAAGCGAATAAACGCGATGTATATGCAACCATACGGCCTGTGGTTGAAAAAATGGCAGCTATTTCTAAGCGTGCGTTACAAGAGGGTGGCTATGAAAAGGGGACTCCTATTGTTGTTGTAGGTGGTGCTTCTAATTTTGAGGAGTTTACAAAAACTTTCAGTCAATATATAGGATTATCCGTAGATAAGCCATTATACCCAGAGTTTGTAACGCCCTTAGGGATTGCCATGGGAAGTGAGCATTAATATGGATGCATTAGTTAAACTGGTGCTAGAACGCCTAGAAAAGCGCATGACATCCACTGCTACTTTTATGGTCACAGAGTGCAATAGCTATGATGAGCATATATTGTTGCAGAACCAACTCATTTCTTTCGCTGGTATAGATTATGGTCATTTACGAGAGTTAATGTGCGATACATTGGTGCCTTGGGTTGCCTATTTACATCGTGCATTAGCGTATGACTGTGAGGTGACGATACACCTAGCAGTTCCTGTAACCTCGTTGATGAATCCATCAGTCATTCTAGATTGGCCTATCAAATTTCTAGATAAATTTGGTCGTCCTATATATGCCAGTCATCAAGCGTGGATAACGACCTCTTTTGTTAGATCTTGTGAAAGTCAGTCTATTATCGTCATATATAGGGGACAACGGTTCACCATGGCTGCTCGAGATGAAATCGAGCGCTTAGGTATCACAATAATTGAAGGGAACGAGAAGTATGCAAGTCGGTAAAGTTGTGGGTAGTATCGTATCTACTCAAAAGCATGAATCTCTAAAGGGAATGAAACTGATGATGGTAGATATTCTCGATGGAGAACAAGAGTTGACGGGGCGCATAGAAATCGCCGTCGATACAGTATGTGCTGGTGAAGGTGAATATGTGCTTCTAACTCGAGGCTCATCGGCACGGCATATTTTCGAAGATGATAAAGGCACCGCAGTAGATTGCGCTATTGTGGGTATTATTGATAGTTTTGAAAAATAATTGTATAGGAAATAGCTGGTGCCAGAGTTAAACCTAGTTATTGTGTCACATCATGAATGTATCCTTGATTGTGGACACCGTTAGTTGACATGGTCATTGCATCAGCAATGCAACCTATATGGAGGTTCATGATGGAAAACAATACACAGTTGAAAGAAATGATCCGCTCCATGGTTATAGATATATTACAGGGGCAAAAGCAAGAAATGGCCTCATCACAACCTATTAAACAAGCGCCTAGAGGTCAAGTTGAGCCAGGTGTGTTTGATACGGTTGATGAAGCAATTCAAGCTGCAAAAGCAGCGCAAGCACGCTTTGAAGATTGTACCTTGGCAACCCGTGAAAAGGTAATAGCAGACATCCGTGCTGCTATGCGTCCACGAGTGCAAGAGTTGGCTCAGAAAACCGTTGACGAAACGGGGATGGGTCGCGTTGCGGATAAAGTACTAAAATTAAACCTTACACTAAATAAAACACCGGGCGTAGAAGACCTTGTTACAGAGTGTGAAACTGGTGATAATGGTATGACATTATATGAATTATCAGCCTATGGTGTCATCGGTGCTATAACGCCAAGTACGAATCCGGCAGAAACATTAATATGTAATTCCATCGGTATGCTGGCGGCCGGAAATGCTATATTCTTTAGCGTTCATCCAGGCGCCAAGAATTTGAGTCGAGAGCTTGTTAGTGAGCTCAATCAAGTTATTGCTAAATCGATTGGCATTGAAAACCTTATTGTTACACTTCGAGAGCCATCTATTGAGTCTGCTCAAGAGATGATGCTACATCCAGATGTGAGCCTATTAGTTGTTACTGGAGGTCCTGGCGTAGTAAAACAAGCGCTTCAAAGTGGTAAAAAGGTTATCGGTGCTGGTGCAGGCAATCCACCGGCCTTTGTAGATGAAACGGCAGATATTAAAAAGGCCGCTCAAGATATTGTTCTCGGCGCTAGTCTAGATAATAATATTCTATGTATCGCTGAAAAGAGCGTTGTAGCCATGCGTCAAATTGAGCCACAGCTAGTTCAAGAAATGGTAAAAGCAGGTTGTATTCTCGTTGAAAATCAACAGGATATTCAACGCCTAGTCGATTTAACAGTGTTGCCGAATGGGACACCAAATAAAAAATTTGTCGGTAAAAATGCAAGCGTTATTCTTGATGCAGCACATATTCCGTACAATGGTGATCCACGGTTAATTATCATGCGGGCTCCAAAAAATCATCCCTTTGCAGTAATTGAGATGTTAATGCCTATTTTACCTGTTGTTACAGTAGATAGCTTTGACGAAGGTCTTGATGTATGCTTGATGTTAGAAGCAGGCTTACATCATACGGCCACAATGCATTCCTTGAATATGGAACGCCTCAACCGGATGGCTCGTAAAATGAAAACTTCCATTTTTGTTAAGAATGGTCCGTCCTATGCAGGGCTTGGATTTAGTGGTGAGGGTACGACAACCTTTACAATTGCTACACCTACTGGGGAATCTACTACATCGGCTCGTTGCTTTGCACGATGTCGTAGATGTTGCTTAACAACAGGATTTAATATTCGATAGGTGGTGAGCATATGAATAAATGGACTTTTCCAACCCAGATTTATGCAGGGACAGATTCGTTAAATCGTCTTACAGCATTTTCTAATGAATCTATCCTTATCATATGCGATCCATTTTTAAAAGATTCTCCAAGCCTTACGTATGTGATGGGGTTAATGGACAGTAAAAATAAGGTAACCATCTACACTGATGTGGTACCTGATCCACCAATTACGCATGTAGTAAAGGGTATTGAGTTTATGGAAGGCATTAAACCAACTGTAATCATTGCCATAGGTGGGGGCTCCTGTATCGATATGAGTAAGGGCATTGCTTACTTTGGTCGTAAGTTAAAGCATATGGATATCAAATCCTTTATTGCTGTTCCTACTACTAGTGGAACTGGATCAGAAGTGACCTCTTTTGCTGTTCTTACAGATAGCGAAACACAAATTAAATATCCTCTTATGGATGATGCGGTATCACCAGATGAAGCATTATTAACGCCATTATTTGTAAAAACATCGCCTCCAAATGTTACTGCTTTTAGCGGTATGGATGTTCTTGTTCATGCGCTTGAAGCCTATGTAGCAACGGCGGCAAATAATTTTACTGACGCATTGGCACAACAAGCGATAGAGCTTGTCTTTGAATACCTACCAAAATGTTATAAGCCAACAGCCACAGACCAAGATCGCATGTCAATGCACGAAGCATCATGCCTTGCAGGACTTTCCTTTAACAAGGCTGGCGTGGGTCTCGTTCATGCCATGGCACATCAGTTGGGTGGGCAATTTCATGTACCTCATGGACTAGCTAACAGTATGCTTTTGCTTTATGTGATTGGATTTAATTGCTCTCGTAACCAAGAGGTGGCCAAGAAATATGCCCATCTATCTGCTAAGTTGGGCTTTGCATCGCATAAAGCATCCGATGGAGATAAAATAGGTGCATTACTAGAGGCGATTGTAAAACTACAACGAACTTTAGAATGTCCAATGACACTGAGTGAATTTGGTGTAGATAAGGCTACATCTGAACCAAAACTTAACCTCATGGCAGATAGAGCACTAGAGGATATGTGTTATAGATTTAATCCATACCCAGCTAACCATGATGATCTTATCGGATTATATAAAAAGGTTTTGTAACCTATATAAAGTGAATAATAAAACTCAAAAGTATATAATGAACAATACAAATACAAGAGGCTTCCATGATTTCATAGAAGCCTCTTTTTGTATCCCCTTATTCTTGTTAATTGAAATAGAAATAATATTTACCTATTTATTGCTTAAGTTATGTGCTATTAGGTACACCTTTTTTCATCTTAGAATGATATAATCAATTTTACATCCTATCTTGATGTAGAGGTGTTATTCAAGTTTAGTCATATTCCATATAACTCATTGGAATATAGAAAAACATAGATTTTATCTACATTTGTTGTATAATATGTATAGGATATTTAAAAAATTAGATGTTTTTGTGAAAGTCTATCCTTATCTAAGTTTAATTAGATGTTTGGTGCATTATATTTTAGATTCATGCTCAATGTACTACTTTCACAATATGAGTATGATCTTGTGTGGTCATACGTTTTTTGAAAAGAGAGGTATTTATGCAACACATGCTACGCATGGGTATTGACGTGGGCTCTACAACTGTTAAAGTTGTACTATTAGACGAACACGATAATTATTTGTATAAAAAGTACATACGCCATTATGCAAACATTTTGGACACCGTATATACCTTGCTCCAAGAGGCTCAAGTGGGCCATGAAAATGATCAAGTTCATGTATGTATTACCGGTTCTGGTGGTATGGCGATGGCTGAAAAGGTACGCATTCCATTCGTGCAAGAGGTTATTGCTGAAACACGTGCTGTAAAAGCGTTGTATCCAGAAACTGATGTTATCATCGAACTTGGTGGTGAAGATGCGAAGGTAACCTATTTAGGTCAAACGGCAGAACACCGTATGAATGGTTCTTGTGCAGGTGGTACAGGTGCTTTCATCGACCAAATGGCGACTTTATTGCAGACAGATGCATCTGGCCTTAACCAATTAGCCATGAATGCTGATACGATTTATCCAATTGCGGCACGCTGTGGCGTATTTGCTAAAACAGACGTACAAGCTTTGTTAAACCAAGGCGCATCTCATGAAAATATTGCAAAATCTGTATTCCAAGCAATTGTAAATCAAACGATTGCTGGCCTTGCATGTGGTCATAAAATCGAAGGTAATGTAGCGTTCCTTGGCGGTCCGTTGACATTTTTGTCTGAATTACGCCAATGCTTTTGCGATACCTTAGAGCTAGATGAAGCGCATCGCATTATCTCTGAGAATGGTGAATTGTTCATTGCTTTAGGGGCGGCATTGATGAAAGATGAGTGCCGCGAGATTACTGTTGGCCAATTGACAAAGGAAATCGGTGCACTTATCGGTATTCCCATGGAAGCTACAGACCGTGTTGATCCGCTATTTAAGAATGAACAAGAATTAGAAGATTTTCGTGCTCGTCACGCTAAGGCTGTAACGCCAAAGGCGAATATCGAGGATGCTCAAGGTCCTTGCTACCTTGGTATTGATGCTGGTTCTACTACACTTAAGGTAGTTCTTATCAATAGCAATAAGGAAATTATATTCTCTCATTATGGTCCTAACCATGGTAAACCATTAGAAAAATCTCGTGAAATCATCGAGAAAATATATGAATTATTGCCAAAAGGTGCCTATATTGCACACTCTGGCGTAACCGGCTATGGCGAGGCCTTTCTTAAACGCGCTCTCGGCATCGATATCGGTGAAGTAGAAACGATGGCTCACTATCGTGCGGCCCGCTTTTTCTGCCCTGATGTATCCTTTATTTTGGATATTGGCGGTCAAGATATGAAATGCTGTAAGGTTCGTGATGGGTATATCGAAGATATCGTGTTGAACGAAGCTTGCTCCTCTGGTTGCGGCTCTTTTATTGATACATTTGCATCGGGGCTACGAATTCCTATCGATCAATTCGCAAAAGAAGGATTATTGGCACCTATGCCAATCGATTTAGGCTCTCGTTGTACCGTATTTATGAACTCTAAGGTTAAGCAGGCTCAAAAAGAAGGTGCTACGGTACAAGATATCGCAGCAGGTCTTGCTTATTCTGTTATTAAAAATGCCCTTTATAAGGTTCTTAAGGTGAAAGATCCTAAAGAATTAGGCGATCATATCGTTGTACAAGGTGGTACGTTCTATAACGAATCCGTTTTGCGTGCCTTTGAGAAATTGATGGGTGTAGAGGTGATTCGCCCTGATGTATCTGGGTTGATGGGTGCATACGGTATGGCTCTTCTTGCAGCAGAAACGGCGGAAGAGTTACAAAAGGGTGAAAGCACATTGCTAGATAGTGTAGGCCTTAATTCTTTACAAGTATCTACGACAATGCGCAATTGTGGTCTTTGCCCAAATAATTGCATGCTTACTATTAACGCTTTCTCCGATGGTCGTACGTACGTAACTGGCAACCGTTGTGACCGCGGTGCTGGCGATATGATCCAAGAGAAGCGTAAGCCAGTTCCTAACTTGGTAGATGTAAAATTACGTCGTTACTTTGATTACTACTTGAAGAAAAATATTCCTGAGTTTGAAGGTAAAATGCGTGTAGGTATCCCTCGCGTTCTCAACATGTATGAGGACTTCCCATTCTGGTTCACATTCTTCAATAGTTTGGGTTATGAAGTAATCCTTTCAGATTATACGACTAAGGATCAATACAATAAGGCTATCGATACAATTCCATCCGATACAGCTTGCTATCCTGCAAAAGCTGTACATGGTCATATTCGAGATTTAGCGAATGCACAGGTAGACTTTATTTGGTACCCTTGTATTCAACATGGCCCTAAGGAATTTAGCCGCGACAATAATTACCATTGTCCAATGGTTATTTCCTATCCAGAACTTATCAAAAATAATATGCAAGAGGTATTGGGCGATACTCCGTTCCACGCACCATTCTTGCCGTTAGCTGATAAAAAATCCCTTGTTCCGGCTCTTGTGAAAGCATTGGATTTCTTGGACCTCAAGAAGAAAGATATTGTTAAGGCTGTAGACCTTGCTTGGGAAGAACAAGAAAACTGTAAAGCTTCCTACCGTGAAACGACGAAGAAAACTGTATCTCGCCTTGTAGCAGAACAAATTCCGACAATCGTATTGGCTGGCCGTCCATATCATTTAGACTCCGGTATTAACCACGGTATTCCTGAACTTATTACATCTCTTGGTATGGCTGTTCTTACAGAAGATGGCGTTGCCCCATTAGGCAATGAAATCAAGCATTTACGCGTTGTAGACCAATGGTCCTACCATAGTCGCCTATATCGTGCCGCTGAATTTGTAAGTAGAACTGAAGGATTCCAAATTGTAGAGCTTAACTCCTTTGGTTGTGGACTGGATTCTATCGTAGCAGATCAGGTAAAAGATATACTTTCAGCAAACCACAAAATCCATACCTTGCTCAAAATCGATGAAGGTACAAACCTTGGAGCCGTGACAATCCGTTTACGATCCTTGCAATCTGTAATGGAACGTAGTTTGCGTCGTCATCATAATCCTGAGGCACCGGAAGAGGTAGTGGTAGAGAAATTACCAACTTACGATTACAATCGAGTTGTCTTTACAGAAGAAATGCGTAAGACTTATAAAATCTTGGTACCACAAATGTCACCATTGCATTTTAGCCTCTTAGAGCCAGTTCTCAAAAATGAAGGATATGACTTTGAAATGTTGCCAGCGCCTACGCGTGATGATATTGAAGTGGGTTTGAAATATATCAATAATGATGCATGTTACCCCGCGATTATTGTTGTAGGTCAGCTTATGTCCGCACTGTTATCCGGTAAATATGATGTAGAGAAGACTGCTGTTATCATCTCTCAAACTGGTGGTGGTTGTCGTGCTACAAACTATATCGGTTACTTACGTAAAGCATTGATTGATGCTGGTATGAAACAAGTGCCAATCCTATCCCTCAATGCGAGCGATATGGAACGTCAACCGGGCTTCAAATTGACAAAAGGCTTCTTACATCGCATGATTCAAGCCGTAGTATACGGGGACGCTATCATGCAATGCGTATTGGCTACACGCCCATACGAAAAGAACCCTGGCTCTACTGATGCATTATGTGATTACTGGCTTAAAAAATTACGTGAAAACATTACATCTGCCAGCCTTCGTCAGTATAATAAGTACATCAAAGAAATCATTCATGACTTTGATAACTTGCCAGTCAACAAGGATGTACAGAAACCTCGTGTTGGCGTCGTAGGGGAAATTTACGTTAAATTCCACCCAAGTGCTAACAACCATATTAATGAACTCATTGAAAAGGAAGGCGGCGAAGTCGTTACATCTGGCTTGCTAGATTTCTTCTTGTACTGTGCAATGGATAGCACTTATCGTGCGAAACACCTTGATGGTACATGGCTATCAGGCTTCTTTGGTACATTGGCTCGTGAAGCCCTTGAACTATACCGCTTGCCATACGCTAAAGCTGTAGCGGCGTCTAAAAACTTTGATCCTCTACAACGTATGACAGAAGTGGCTAAAGAAGCAGCCCAATTCATCGGTCTTGGTAACCAATGCGGTGAAGGCTGGTTCCTAACAGGCGATATGATCGACCTCATCGAAAAAGGGGCTAAACAAATCGTATGCTTACAACCATTTGGATGTTTACCAAACCACGTAACAGGTAAAGGCATGGTGAAAACACTATCCGCTGCATACCCGGACGTGCGCATTGCAGCTATCGACTACGATCCAGGATCCAGTGCGGTAAACCAAGCAAACCGATTGAAATTACTACTATCGACAATGTTTGAATAAAGGTGTGCTCCGTTATATTTTCAATGGGGCCCCGTTACAACTGCATATTACTAGTATAGAAAAAACACAGCCCTCTCTTGGCTCAGTACGGCGCTACGCTTCGTAAAATCGCTGCAGAGAGGGCTGTGTTCTTTTCTATATACAACCGTTATGAAGATGTCCCATTGAAAATATAACTAGTGCAGTGGGGAGAAGTTGGGATGGAATTTAGTGAATAAGCGATAAGGTCCCTTACATTTTATAATGGGGCCCGAATACAACTGCATATTACTAGTATAGAAAAAATACAGCCCTCTCTTGGCTCAGTACGTCACTACGTTCCGTAAAATCGCTGCAGAGAGGGCTGTATTCTTTTCTATATACGCTAATTATGAAGATGTCCCATTGAAAATATAACTGGATAGAGGAGGGGGAAGAAATGTGGAGATGTGCCTATGGCACATCTCCTTTCTCCTACAATCAGTTGTGTAGGTGGTTTTCGTTATTATGCCTAGGTGTTTGTAGAGTTAAAGAATTAATCTATTTTGAAATATGCTTGTAAAGTCCCGCAATGGGACGCCTTCACAGGTAGTGTTAATATAAATAAGATACCCCTTTACGAAGCGATTTTACGAAGTACTGAGCAAGGAAAGGGGTATCTTATTTATATACTAATATTATTCTGTTGTAGTCGGGCCCCATTGTGGGGCTTATACAAATGTGTAAAAGAGATTAATCTTTTTCTACCAAACCATATAGGCACAATAAGGAAAGCGCTGAACATACTAGCATTGTAGTCCCCATGGGAATCCCTGTATATTCCCCACCAATACCAACTAATGGAGATACGATTCCTGCAGAGAACATGCTAGCAAAGCCAAGTACTGCAGAGGCACTTCCAGCCATTTTACCGTATTTAGCCATTGCCATAGAGAAAGAGGCAGAGCCAAATAGGGATACTGTACATACGGTAAAGAATAGAATGGCCGTTACAGGAATAAGTGGCCATTCGAAAAGCATAGCTATTAAGAATAGCAAGGAGCCGATTGTTAGTTGCCAGAGGGCAAATGTTAGTAATTGTCGAACTGTGATTACATTACTTAATCTAGCGCTTATGGCACTAGCTAAGATAATACCACAGCTATTGATACCAAAGAGATAGCTAAATTCTTGTGCAGATAGTTGGAAGATGTTTTGGTATACAAAGGATGAACCTGAGATATACGCAAAGAATCCACCAAAAGCAAAGAATTGGATTAGTGTTTGCCCAAGGAATCGCTTATCTTTAATAAGCGTAATGTAGTTCTTTGTAGCAGTTGCAACGCCACCTGTAACGCGTTTTTCTTTAGGTAAGCTTTCACGGAAGAGAAGAGATCCCGCTAATAGAATAGCAGAAAATATTGCTAAAATAACGAAGATAACGCGCCATGTAGTGAATAGTAATAATTGACCGCCGATGAGCGGAGCGATTACTGGCGCCAAACCGTTAACCATCATGAGCAATGCAAAGAGTTTAGTCAATTCTTGACCAAATGCAAAATCTCGAGCGATGGCCTTAGCAATTACAACGCCCACAGATCCTGTTAAACCTTGTAGAAATCTTCCGAGTAAAAGTATTTCAATGCTTGGTGCATAAGCACAGATTATGCTAGAGATAACGCAAAGTAAGTTGCCTGTTATAAGAGGCAACTTGCGGCCCATAGTATCACTAATAGGACCTCCAAATAATTGACCTAATGCAACACCAAAAGTCATCACACCAATGGTCATTTGAATATTTGATGCAGATGTATTTAGTTCACTAGGCATAATTGGTAATGCTGGTAAATATAAATCTGTTGCAAGTGGTGTGATGGCTGTCAACAGACCAAGGAATACTACTAAGATGAAAGAGACCTTAGCAGAATTTTCTTGAGTCATAAAACCCTCCTATACTAAAGTGAGAAAAATAAAAGTCTGCGAATCGCACTTCGCAGACTGCATTTAATTTTTTCTATTTGATACGATGTATTTTACCATGATTGAGAAAAAATATCTATATGAAATATTGAGTTTGCTATATCTCTATTTATAGATTACAATTAGTATATTAATTATATCTAAAAATATCAATGTGTTTATTGGCGATGGGAGAATTATATGAAATATTAACTAAAAGGTTTTGTGTTAGCTGCAATAGTAGTAATCGGGACAGCTACGGTTTCATCTGTAGAAGCAATATCATTAAACCATGTTATATGTAGTATTCTCATATGTGGCAACAAAAAAGAACAGCTCGTGAAGAGCTGTTCTTTTTTTGTTACCAGTTCTTAGAAGAAAAAGTGGTGAATTTCATGGATGAAATGTTGACCGAAGAAGGAAATACAACCGTGCATTACGATGAATACAATGAAGTATTTGAAGGCACTGTTCATGATAACGCTTGCTTCGATTTCATGTTCTAGTTTATGAGCTTCTTCAGCACTGATTTCTTTGTGGTTTTCTAGGTATGCTTTCAAAGCAGGCCCTACGGCACCAATAGAAATCGCGATGGATTGTGGGGACAACATTTTGCCGATACCAGCTGCACCGGAGTTAACTGCTGCCAACCAGAAACCAAGGTCTTCGAAGTTTGTAGGATCTAAGCCTTGGGCTGCAGCAATTTGAAGTGGGCCAAACAATACGTTGGAGTTTGTACCAGAACCAGTCAAGAAGGCACCTAACGCACCTACGATAGGTGCGAATAGAGGGTACAATGTACCTGTACCAGCAACCATTGCTTTTGCAATATCTGCAGTCATACCAGAGTAAGTCATCAATTTAGCTGTCATAACAACTGTGATGATTGTAAGGTATGTGAATTTCAAGTTTTTAACTGTGCTACCCAATGTACCGAAGATTTCGCCAGCTTTTGCTTTTTGGATGAAACCACCAACAATACCAGCGATAAAAATCATAATACCAGGAGTTGCAATCCATACGAATGTGTAAGGTTTTGCACCAGCACCTTGATAAATAGGTACAGATGTTTTAATGGACGCAAGAGGACCATTAATTGCAGGGAACAATTTAGAAGTTAATAACAATAATACGAAGATTAAGATGAATGGCATTGCAGCTACAAGGCCTTCGCCACCAGAAACTTTAGGGACTTCGCCAGTTTGTTTAACTGCGTATTTAGGATCATTAGGAGGCATGATTTTTGCACAACCAATGATAACTGCCATGATAACGATGGATGCAGAAATTACGGATAATTCTGGACCCATTACAGCGTTGATTACAGTTTCAGGAACTGCTAATGCTAAACCAGAAAGTAATGTTACAAGGAATACGCCTTTTAACGCTTTAATACCGCCACCAATAATCATAACAACAAAGAATGGAGCGATAAGGTTAAGCAAGAACAATTGTACGGAAATGAATGTACCTAAATGGCTTGGATCAAGGTTTGTTAAGGATGCCAATGTAGTTGTTGGAATCCCGATAGAACCAAATGTTGTTGGTACGGAGTTTGCAACGAGACATGCGATGATAGATTTAAGTGGGTCAAAACCTACGGCAACCATCATAGCTGCAGGAATTGCAACGGCAGTACCGAAGCCAGCCATACCTTCCATGAAGGCACCAAAGCCCCATGCAAGTAGTAATGCAAGTACACGAGTATCAGATGTTACAGAAGAAAGCATGGTTTTAATAGTTTCCATTGCTTTCGTATGTACTACCAAGTTATAAACGAAGATAGCAGCTGTAATAACTAATAGGATTGGCCAGATTGCCAATGCGGCACCTTCAAGGGCACCAGTGACCATAATAAATGGGTCAGCTTGGAATGCTGTAATAGCGATAATGAAAGAACCAATCGCAGCAACACTTGTTGCTTGCCATGCAGGTAATTTCAAGATGGATAACGCTACAATCAACCAAATGATTGGAGATAGCGCTAATAGAACGGTGATAGCACTCATTTCTAAGATCATCCTTTCAAGTAAAACAAAAATATATGCTCAACAGGACGACGTAGTTTAATCAATTTAATTGATGAATAAATCGCTATGATGTTAATTTGTAAAAGTTCAGTTAAAATAAAAGCTTACAATAAAATAACAGATATACTTATCATAAAAATTGATATAGTACATAAAATTTTTTAACCTCATAGCCTATGAGGTTAAAAACATAAGAGAGGGGACATAAACAGTGTTTATGTCCCCTTCTGTACTAACTACAAGTCCTTGTTAGGGCCATTACTAAGTTTAGGTATTAGTAGTTACCTTTGAACATTGTAGCAGGAGCTTCTGGTACATAATCGCCGAAGTAGGATTTGAAGTCTAGACCTAATTCATTGCAAAGGTCTTGAACTTCAAGCATTGTACCGTTAAGTACAGGGATGCCTTCAGCTTTAACTTTTTCAACGGATTCATGTTCTTTTTCGCCATGAGTATAGATACGATCTTGACCTTGAGCTTTAGGTGCTTCACGTAATTCTTGTAAGAATTGGGAGAAGTGTTTTTTGATTTCCGCAGGGTCACCGAAGAATTCAGGGTTGATAGCCATGAAGCCGTGGCAGATATTGGATTTACCACCAACCATACATTTGTTGGAAGTACCACCTTGGGACAAGATAGAGGAGAATAATTCAGCAATCATGCCGTTACCATAACCTTTGTGGCCCCCAAGAACTTCTGTAGCACCACCTAAAGGAAGGATACCGCCGCCTTCATGACGGGAGATGTTGCCCAATACTTCAGCTGCATCAGTGGAAGGAACGCCGTCTTTATTAACAGCCCAACCATCTGGAGTAGCTTTGCCCATTTTATTGTACATTTCAAGTTTACCACGAGTTACTACTGTAGTGGAGCAATCGAAGAAGAAGTCAACAGGATCAGCTGGTACAGTCCAAGCGATAGGGTTAGAACCAAGCATAGCTTTACGAGCATATGTAGGAACCATGATTGCTTCGGAGTTTGTACAAGAGAAACCGATTAAGCCTTGGTCGGATGCCATTTTAGCATAGTAACCGGCGATACCGTAGTGGTTGGAGTTACGTACGGATACGATACCAACACCGGATTTTTTAGCTTTTTCGATAGCCATTTCCATAGCTTTATGACCCAATAATTGACCCATGCCGTCATGACCGTCGATAACTGCAGAAATTGGAGTTTCTTTTACGATTTCAGGTTTAGCGTCGATTTTAATCAAGCCATTAGTGATACCTTTATGGTAACGAACCATACGTTGCATACCATGGCTTTGAATACCGAACAAGTCAGAAGTCAAAAGTACGTCTTGGATGATGTCAGCTTCTTTTTCGGAGAAACCAAATTTTTGGAAAGCGTCCATGCTCAATTTTTTTAGTGTTTCATAAGGGAATAACACAGTGTTTTTTGCGTCTGCCATCGTTAAAACCTCTTTTCAGAAAATATGTACCTGATATAGCTACTTCACATTAGATAACCATGAATTCAAAATGATTTCTTGTGAGTTCTATATCCTCTCAAATGACACTGTCAGTATAGCACAGAAACAAGTGAGATTGAATAGTCTTACAGTCTGAACGACATTACTAAATACGCATACGTACCGGTGATTTTTGTCACATAATCTATACGACACTATTAAAATGTCTGATTATACCTAAAACTATATGGTTATGACTTTTAGTAATGATTACATGATTTTTTTGAAGAATTTTGGTATTTTTATAGAACTTATTAGTATATCTGTTTAGGCATTGGACAAGAATGATAATGGATAGATATCGATAAAACTTGAAATGTCTAACTATATATATCAAAATAAATGATGAGGTCATAAATGTAATGTGATAATCGAATGCATTGATATACATAAAATAATCATTTCTAAAACCTTTTTAATTCAGAAGATGTGCAAAAGGTTATACTTATACGAGTCATACTATAATATAATATAAATATACATCCTATAGTTTATACAATTTATAAGCGAGGTGCTTAT